>Ga0180217_1000092_pt1 | contig 200425 bp, 60 predicted proteins | sample eDN3rd37CBELigOP_FD_128521 | JGI IMG/M metagenome (GOLD analysis project Ga0180217, IMG submission 128521) | Enriched Organic Plus compost microbial communities from Emeryville, California, USA - eDNA 3rd pass 37_C BE-Lig OP (version 2) (version 2) ... | reverse complement strand
TTCAGTCCCAACGGATGAGTCTGCTGCGGCTAATATGGCAGTCTCACATCCTCCGAAGGGTGCTCTAGATAGTCCTGTACCACAAACTCGTAGCCTGTCGACTGTGTCTAGCACAGTTACACCTCCCATTGAGCCCCCGACCTCTCTAACGCACGCTTCCTACGATTCCGAATTCTCTCGCTCCCTCGCGGCGTCGCTGAGTCAGCAGGCGCAACGAGCACCTCGTTTGAAGATCACCTTTTTGCGCATCGTAGATTCTCAAACCGGTTTGGTACTTGCAGGCGCGCCCCTTGCGCCTGTCGTGTCTCAAACTTCGCGATTGATTCCTCCGCCAGCGGAGGCAGTGGCGGCTGAAGTCGCGAAGGGTGAGGTGCATGACACTGCTCTCTTCCTGCGCCAGCTTGAGCTCCGGCACCGAGAAGAAAAACTGCGCCGACGATCCACACTGGACATTCGACAGAGCCTGCTCAAACAGCATTCTGTCCCATCTGATGTCTTTAAGGACTTGCCAGATGTCAATTCTGCTGAAGATGTGAGCTCAGCAACGTCGCTGTGGTTGCGCATCGCAGCAAAGGATCCATTCGCGCGGGTGTTTGAACGAAGCGAAGGTCGCGCTTCGTTCTTAATTCGAGCGGACGGATCTCCCGTAGCAAGTGGTGACCAGCTGCTCGCGAACGCATTCTCCGCTGCTACATGTCCAGATGCACTCTCACTGGTCCTCGCATCTGAGTCAGAAATTGTGTCGAAACCGCCCCCACCTGAGGTTTTGTCATGTTCTGCAGCTTCAGGAGCGGCGCCGACATCATCTTCGACTGAACCCAGCTTTGCTAAAGAAGAGGATCCTATGGTGCCCGATGAAGATGAGGATGAAGCAACCGCTTCTTCAGGTGGAGCTCGGCCAATTGTTGCTTCTACTGTGTGGGATCTACCCGAGCAGGACTTTCTGCGTGCATTCAATCTCGCACCAGGTGGAGCAGGGATTGATGCTGATGTGCTTGCGTCGGTACCAGCACCTCCAGGTTCGGTTGCTACTCCTGCGGTGGCAGCCGCAGCTCCTGTCTCTTCCTCTGCATCGAGTCGTGCTCCGTCGATATGCGCAGCTGGAACCGTCGTTGTAGACGAAGACCCACGGCTTGGTCCCGTTCACAGGACGTCTTGGGGAATGTGGAGTCAGGCAGACTGGCATGGTTTGAAGCTCAGAGGGCCTGAATACCTTACCAAGCGCATTAAGATTCCCGCCCGGCAGCACCGCTTCGATGCTTGCTTCTGCGAGATCTGGACGACGAAAGCCGCCGTCAAGGATGCCGCTGGATTCAAAAACAGTTATTTCAATCAGCAACGCGAACGTGCCGAGAAGATGGGACGCGGAGCCGAATGGGCAAAAGGTACTTGCCTGAAGTATATGGTGGTGAATATGCTTGTCCCAGGCAACCCTCAGTACAATTTCGTTATGTATTTCCGAAACCCAGAATACTTCAATGCAAAGAATCCCGGTATCATTACCGCTGATGCCGCGCGCCGCTCCAAGGATCCATTCTGCCGATTGATGCAAGCGTTTGTCGATGGAGATGATGCCTATCGTACCTCGCGTTTCAAGTATATCCCCAATGTCGTTGTTGGAGGTTGGATCCTCAAGCGGAGTGTTGGCAATACTCCAGTCATTCTAGGTAACAAACTTGCTCAAAGTTACTTCACAGATCCAAACAAGCAGTACATCGAGATCGATGTCGACGTTTCAAGTTCGTCTATCGCTGGAAGCATCCTTGGCGTTGTCAAGGGATCTGCAAAGAAGCTGCAAATTGAGTTGAACTATCTCCTTGAGCCCCACTCCGAAGATGAATTGCCAGAAGAGCTGTGGGGTGGTTTACGACTCATGAATGTTGATCTGGATTGCTGCCAACCGCTTCCATTGGTTCGTTAATATTTTCATAGTTTTGCACACATGTCTAGCACATTAAATTAATCATATGTTCACGATTGCTACCCAATTGTTCGACGAGTCAGTTGATCTAGCGTAAAGCTTCCCACTTGTTCAAAAAGATACTTTTGTTTTGGGCGTTTATTCCATTTGCTCAGGGACAAAAGTAGGATTGGTTAATTCACAAAATGGATTATACATAAACGACTAGGTATTCTAGCTCATTTATACAAGTCATTGATGATGCTGGTCGGACTACTTCACCATGAATATGCGCAACTTGGCTTCGGCGGCGTCTGAGAACGTCTCCTATGCTTGATAATGCGTGACGTAGAGAACGAGCACCTTCTGGGCATACAGTCGAAGTAAACAAAACAAAGATAATAAATAACAGAGAGGAAAGGGGACAGTCGCAACGGAGTGGGGAGAGAAATGAACCAAGTGCTCCGAAAGCTCCCACATGCTGAAGCCTGAGGCCACAGATCAAATCTATCGTAGACGCGGGGTCACTTACATCGATAAATATAAATCGTACAACAGTAGAGTTTGGTGGAAGGACTCTGTTAGTGTAATGGAATTAGATGTATCAGAAGCTGTGGAGGAGTGAGCGGTGCTCTGAACAAGAATCAGTCCTTAATCTTACAGGCCGTGTTACTGCTAACGCGCTCCGTGGTAAAAAAGACCTAGGTGTGCAATGAACAGAAACTAAAGGATATAGAATGAAGTCGCATGGTTGAAGCTGTAGGGGGGAGGAGGGCGAGAAAATCCAGCTAGGTCTTGCATTCATGTCAGGTCTCACACATGAGCTCACGGATACGCTTGAGACGCTGCCGTTGCCGTTTGCGGTCAAGCTCCGCATCGATTGCTTGTGCGGCCAAACGATTCGCATCATCACGCCCCTTCTCCTTTTCGCCGCGATCGCGACTCTTATCCCGGTCTCGACGCCCGGTAAGAGCCTTTGCCTCATGCTCTTCGCGTGCCTTTTCAGCTGCCATGAATGCATTGAGTGCGATACCTGCCTTCTCCTTCTCCATAAGGAAAGTAGTGAGCTTTGTAAACAATTCTTGGACCTCCTCTTCACGCGCCGCTGACACGTAGTGAATATCAGGAGGGGAACGGATCGAGATGATTCGTTCCGTGAAGGTCTGAGCTAGGAATCGCATGACGCTATTCTTGGAGTTGCTACCTTTGTAACTTGGGAAGCATGCAGAGAGCTGGTAAGTCTTAAGCGCTTCATCAAGGAGATCCATCTTATTGAAAACTAGGTGAATCGGAGTTGTCTCGAAAACGTAATCTTGCCAGTCATTGTCGATCTTGCTACCGCTGCTGGGCGCAGGCACACGGAATGTCGAAGCGAACAATTCCAGGGCTTCTTTCATCTGGTAGGTATTAGAATCCTCGAACAAGACCTTGCAGAAGCCAATGGCTGAGACGAAGAACACGATGCAATGGACATCTGCGAAGAATTGCACCCACTTGCGACGCTCCGAACGCTGACCACCGACATCGATGATGGTAAAGGCCGTATCGTTGATGATGTAAGTGTGCTCACTGATACCTGTCGTGCGTCGGCGAGACAAAACGATATCTTGCTTTGTTGGCATGAAGTCATCCTCTGCGAATCGCGTCACGTTCTCCATAAGCCACTCGGCGGTGTCTAGGATCCAGTACTTGGAACGATGCGCGTAGGACTCTTGCATCGCCGGGCTATTCCAAAGTTGGACGACATCATCTGCGACGACTTTGTCGAGCTTTACCGACATCTTGATAGACTCAAGTCGCTCCTTATCTGCGGGGCTCAGTTCAAGGTTGAGGCGCACAGCGTTTGCGGCGGTCGCACTAATACACTGAACAATGTTCTCATGCAGAGCCTGGAGCGTATTTCGCTTAAGTTCCTCGGGTGTGAGTTGCGTCAAGTTGTGAAGGAGGCTCAATTGCGATGTGAAAGTTGTCTTGCCACTCTCACCCGCACCCAAAAGCAGGATTCGGAACTGCTTTGAGTACTTGGGGCCTTCTTGTTTGCCGTCTCTGCGTGTGCCGTCAGGGTTGTAGTGGCTGGCGTAGGCCGCGAAGTTTGCCTCACGTTTCTCGAACCCATTCGGATTTGCTTTGGATTCACTCGACTTGGTCTCGCCACCTGAGCCTCCGCCGGCACTGGCACTACTTGTTCCGTTACTTGCCTTGCTCGACTTTGGGTGGCCACTACCACCTCTACCATCGGCGTTCGGGCCCCCGATGGAGCCGGGGCCCGCCTCGTAGCAGCCTCCCTCCTTTGAGCAATCTGCGCCCATGAAAAGCTTGCCTACGACACGAGGTTTCGGTCCTGTTGAACAGAAACTCGGCTGATGTTTTGTTGTGACGTGGGGCTAGACAGAGTGAGTTTCGCGGGGCCGTAGATGAGTTGTGGCGCTGAAACTGCGTTGTAGCAAGAAAAACCACTAAATAAACCAAATATACAACGTTAATCAAGTCCTTTCCCGGACTTAGCCCGCCGTCTACCCGAAAAACGCAGGCAGGCGCTCACTGGTGGCTTCCCTCCCATATTCGGTGTCTACAATTCTGAGGCTCGATGTGATCAGTTTGTGTCGAGATCACACAATCTGACGCGGCACATGGCCACACACAGTTCTGCACATGAGACTGTGCGCAACACGCATTCAATGTCGAGATACACACATATCATTGGGTGCGAAACTTGTTGGAAATGGACTCTGAGGAGGTTAGTGTATGGGAAAAGGATTAGAGTGCGTGGTATAGACTTGCATTGTGTTCGATAGCTGAACGCGGATATAACTAGAGGAGCATATTATTTTGCCCCACCACCCCCCGGTCCTTTAGAGAATCGACACAATTTACACCCACTCAGGTTCCCATTTCCCGCGAATCTTCTCTTTGTGTTGCATACTCACAGACTCACCATCCAGGGCGGTCGTTCCGACCAGGCTGGATTGATACATACGCACCAACTGAACTTAGACGCACAGTGTGGTTCTTGCGAACCCGCATGCTGAGCGAGAGAGTTGCACCCAAACCCGTTCACCCTCGATAGACTGAGTGGCACATGACTTCTCAGGAGCGGGCGTCCGCGTCGGCCCGCAATGGCTGCAACCAAGTACTGGGCGAGGATGAGCCTACAGCTTGCACCGAGTCAGGAAACTACACAACCAATGCCTATACCTTTGCGTACGGCGCGCTCAAGCCAAGCCTGATCAAGTCCAAGACCAGCAAGGCCGACGTTACTGAGAGCTCGCTAGCCACGCAAGGCGCGGGCGTGAACATGGGGGCAGGCTCGCTAAACCATAGAAACAATCAACCCACCCCAGTGTCGTTACCACAGACCCCACCTAACCAGGGGGTAGTGTCAGCAGCCTCGGTCACAAACCAACCCCAGAAGGCAGATCTAGGCATTCCCGCGAAGGCAAATGTAGTGCCCACAACTATCCGAACACAAGGTGGTGCGGACTTGTACATTCCACGCTTTGCCAATCCCAAAGAGCTCAACCACTACATCCAGAAATTGCCCAATACTCTCTTCAACCCAGACTCGAGAGAGGCGTTCCTTCAGAACCTCGAAGCCGATGCGAGTTCATCGGAAGGTAAACCCCAGTGCCCATCACCCCTTGCGAAACGATTTGGTCATGGTCGCGTAATTGGTTTTAGCGGCAAGACGCGAGACGAGGTAATCGAGGAGCTCTACGCAGACGTGCCGCTAGCACAGTTCGATAAGGATCAAGTGGCCAAATTGGGTCTTGTGCCACCTGCTGCCTTCGAGAGCTTCGCCGAATATTTTCCAGATTCGGCATTTATTCGATATATCTACAATCCCCTTCTTCCTCCCGCGGTAGATGGAGCCTCAGAGTCCTCGCATGCTGCTTCGTCAGGAAACAATTCTAAACCGCAGCGAACCGCGGGAAAAGATGGTGCGCGAAGGCAAGATGAGACTACCTCTCAGGATGACGCAAGCGATACAAGTGGGATTGACAACACTTTGACGAGCGAAGGTAAATCTAGTCATGGTCGTGGTAAAGGCAACAAGTCTATGCGTGTAGGGAAAAGCCAATCCGATAACACTCAAATTGGGACTCGACATCCTCATGTCGTCCAAACGCATTCTAATATGACAGAAGTTGGGTCCACTGCTAACCAAGGCAGTGATGCAGCTCCTAATACTCCCGTCTTGTCTCCTGCACCAGCTGAATCCGCAGCCACAGATGTCAGGCTCTCGATAACACCTACGCTACGACTGGATTCAACCGACGATTTGTCAAGGCACGATCTAGTGGTTTCTAGGGCAGAGCGGTTTCAGTCATATCGTCAGAGCTATGATCAGCTTGATGCACCATCTGATAGCAGTAGTGAGGCCGATTTAGCCACTGACCCCTACCCCGTATCTCGTACAGGTACTTTGACTTCTGAACACATCGGCCCGGATTCCTCGCGGCTGTCACGATCCACGAGCTACCGTTTCCCAGCAGCGGGATGCGGACCCTTCCCATCTCTTGCGGGTGCTTCGCTCGCGAAGATGACTCAAGCCCAAGCCCGCAATGCGTCGACATCAGCATCTGGTGATGTTTTTGGAAAGCGTGATTCCTCTGCGTCGAGTTCGATTGCATTGAAGCAGGAGTCAGAGGAGTTCGCCCACGCGAGTAGGTACGGCGATATTGCACAACTCGAGAGCCAACAAGATTCCGGCAGCGACGCTTCGGACGAATCTTGCGTTGGCAGAAGTCGTGCTGCGCTGCTCACGCGCCGTGAGCGCTTAGCCGCACTTGACGAGTCGAATCCGCAGGAAGATTCTAGGGACTCGACGAGTCAAACCGGGGCAGTTCATCATAAGCTGAATGAAACGATTGATGAGGAGCCGGAAGAGAATTCACTCGGATCTCCGTCATCTGACGCATCTGTATCTTCATCTAGAAGAAAGCATCGACAAGCCGTTGTGCTTTCTGCCTTGAAATCAACATCTACTGAAGATCTCCAGCAGGTTCACGAGAGCGCAACGACGAAGTCCCCTGCTCGATCGGAGTTGGTGAGAGAAACGTCCTCTAATCCCAGACCTGAGTCAAAGGAGCTGTTAGTATCACAGTATGATGAGCAGAGTGTGATTAGTGGGTCTCGAGTCGAGTCCTACGTGGTGGAGACCACAAAGCCCTCGGAATCTATTGCTAGCAAATATCGCACAGATTGGCGTAATTACATCCACAAAGTGACCGATAAGTTCCCCATCGCGGTACTCAGCCGTGACTGGAATGCCGACTTCCAGAGCCTCTTTGACGGGCAGCTCACCTCCTACGAGGCAGTTTGTCGACGGCATGCGCGACTCGAAAAACTGACCCAGGAGTTTACACAGTTTTCTCGAGAGGTGGCAACTATCATCGTGTCGGAACTGGCCTTACCTGCGCACGAGAGGACTATCCAACCACTGCGCGTGCAAAAGGGTGTTGCAGGCGGACTCAAGTACCGAGTGGGCAATGTATTTCTCAAATTTGCGCGTGACGACAAGAACATATATGGTGGTCATGCCCAGGCACAGAAAGCTGCATCAAACGAACTACGAGCCGTCAATGCCATCGCCATGAACCCCGTTTCTGGAGTGCACGTCACACTGACTGCTTTGTTTTTCATTAGAGGACACTGTCTAATTGCGTTTGCCGCACTTCCAATTGATGCTACTACGCTGGTGTATGGCTCGCAGGATGCCGGTCGGACCGCGGCCGCAAGTGATCCGTTTTGTAACTGGCTTATGGCACGCCTTGGTGCTGCTCACCGCCTATTACCCCATGGCGTCGCACTGCAACAGCAATTTCCTATCCTTCTCTCTGTTGCGGGTGATGTAGAGGGTCACTTCTCGCCCGTGGACGATCGGTTTTACGTCGTCGATCTTGCCAGATTTTATCCTCCGACCTTTACCAAATCGCCCCATGCTCCTCCTATGAAGCCAGGAAGTTTCCTCTATCAGCATTTCCGTCCAGAATTCACATCCTTATATCCGTATCCATTATCTCCTGATGCTTGCTCGATGTGGAGCATTGTATCCAAGGCAGATGCTTTCGCCCAGCGGCTGGCAGTAGAACGCGCCTTTGACTTTCTTGTGAATGTCCATGTGCCGCGCTTTGCACGCTTCTTAACGAGCGTTATTGGCTCAATTCTCCTGACGGTGAAGCGCCGAACAGAATCCGACGAAACCCACCCGCGCATGCGACAGGCAAAGAACAGGATCCTCCGCTTGCTTGATCACACACTTACAAATACGCTCTTGGAGGGCATAAGTCAAACAAAAAGCCCAGCGGACCTAGATTATTCGCCGCAAGCCGTCGTATCGAAGCCAGAAGAACTAAACCGTTTGCCAAGCCATCTGGTGCTTGTGCAAACTCTGCGCATATGCTCCCAAAAGGGGCTCGAGTTCTCAAAATTCGCTGGTGTTGAACCTGGTAGTGCTATGCCGTGTGACATCGCGAGTGCCACGTTGCTTGTTGCTAGTGCTCCAGAGCGCGATCAATCCCTCGGTTCTGGGGCGGGCACAAAATCTGAGGGCGCGCAAACCGACACCGTGGAGACCGTCATGCGTCACTCGACCTATCACCTCCCTAGCAATCCAAATGCATCGACAACGTTGCAACAAGTCGAGCGCGAGAGGCTGCGTGAATGGCTAAGGCTCCGCAGCCTTGCTGAGAGCTTATCTAATCCCAAAGGCGCGGCAACATGGGATTTGCTTCGAGCAAAGCCCAATGAGAGCCACCCTTTGTTAGAGCCCTATCTACCGCAGAATCTTATCAGTACACTCAGAAAACAGGAAGCTTTGCACAGCGACTCGAATGATGGTGCGCAACCCAACGACACCATGAAAAGTTGGACCACTGAGTCGAAGGGATCAGCGAGGGGCAAGAACGCTCATAATCAACTGGATCTCGCTACGCAGTATTTGCTGCAGCTTCGTGCGCCTGCAACGGCCCCATACTATACTGGAAGTGCTTTAAAACCAGAAATTAATGCGAAGTACAACCGCTCCGTTCATTCACCACATCATTCCCTGCGAGAGGGCTTAGCGTCACTAGCTCGACACCTAAGTAATAAGCCGCAAACATCGCATCTGCTCTCGGATCTTGAATCGCTAGCTCGAGACGACAGGTTTATGGATTCCTTAGATGAGGAAGACGATATGCCCAACAGAAGTGATTCGTACCTCCAAGATGATGATGAAAAGGACGCACTTCAGGTCCAGGCATTGCTGAACCTTCATATTGCCTCTGATTTGGTTCGTGAAGTCCGTGAAGCAGCGCGCCTGTGGCCAAATCCTACCGCGCAGCCAGGTCTATCAACTTTGCAGTCTATCGATCCACTCATGCACCTTTCAGCTCGCTCTCAATCAGGTGCTTTCAATCCTTCCTCACTTTGGAGCAGTGCGCCTGACTCGGATGAAAGATCACTCATCGATTCTAGCGCGCACTTGCATCAACAAACGAATCGCCCACTTTTATATCGCGCTGACCCATTAAGCCTTGATCATGCAATTCATTTCTCCCTTGAGGCACTGCCTCCTCCCGAAGATCCGAATACTGGTGCACCCGGCCCGCTATCCGATTTGGAAATTCTTGAAAGACTCTCCGAACTTCTCGAGGAGCACTTCAAGCCAGATGCGAGTGTAGTCACAAAGCCTGATTCGGCAAACGCATTTCTTACTTTAGCTCAATTAGTTCTGCTGGGCGACACAGGCAGTAGTACGCTCGTGCGGTCAGTTCTAAGCCGAGTGCTACTTTATGCAGTGGATGAGGCATACGAGAATCGGGATCTTGCTGCCTACCGAGGTCGTATTTGGAGCAAAGACAAGCTTCTGAAACTCCTTGATCATCTGGAAAATGACAAGGTGCGAGCGTTGAGTTTCTTGGCGTTGACTCTGGTGCATGCTTCTCTGCACGACAGAATGCGGCACCTCAAGGCAACTCAAAATGAGCAAGTTGCGGACTACGACGCAGCCACAATGTCACGTATCTCCGAGCTATATTCCTGTGAGTGGAGAGGGTTTTATATGCGGTCGCCACCAACGTATGTAGTCTCTAGATTACACGCCGCAACAGACCCGGTGCTAAACCCAACGCTGCCCGAACGTCCCTCCTCATCAGATGACCGCCTTATTATCCCGATCGAGTCTGACTCTGACATTGACGAGAGAAGCACTGAGCATGGAGAGGTTCTGCCGGCGTATAGTTTACGGCGTGCAGATGTCCACACGCGAGAGCTTGGCGTTGCTGTCAGCACTTCGGATGCGTTGCATTCTCTGTATTTCCCAGTATTCCAAGGCTGTGAATGCTGCGAGCAGAGGTGTGGCTGTAGTGGAACGTTCACTTTCACACTTGCGAATGCTCATTTGTGGCGCGAATGGTGCTCACACCGACATTCCAACAACTGTCCTCTTTATCAACCTCAGGCAGTAGGAAGTGCAGGTAAGGTAAGAGACGTAGGGTCCCTATCGAAGCGTACGTCTCAAGGCCACCAGGCAACAGAGCGACCCTCTTTGTCCCCTCGTGTCTCTTCATTTGCAACTCAAACCTTGACTAATGCCCAAGCAGCGGAATGCAACAGTGCAAGCGAAATTTCAGCCGAGCTTCCGCCAGCGGTCCATGTACAGCGTGTCCAGAGTGTCCCTCACTTAACTGAATGCCCTCGACCCGGAACAGACGTTTCAGTCGAAAGCATCACTGAACATGCCTTTAATACCCAGGAACGTACGTCCAGTCCCGAGACCCCAGCGATCGATCCAAGCAGCGATGAGCTCCCACCCATTCAGGCTAACGTCTGCCTCTACCGTGCCGGATCGCTTGAGACTATCGTTGCCTCCTCGTCGCTTGAACTCACTGAGAAGTTGCGACAGCGAACGATCACCCAAACTTCAAAACCTCCGGCTCTGTTGGATGACGCATCAGCATACCAGGAACTGACGAGTAGCGAAGGGCTGACAGATAAATGTGCAGACAAAGCTCCAATTCTGGTCTCTGAGATGTCAGCACTAACTGTCACCACAAGTATTAAGAGTACTTATAGGGAGATGAAGTCCAACCGATCGGGATCCACAACCGAGCGAGGGGCATTCACGCTCGATCTTGTAGAAGAAGTGCTGACTGAAACGCAGCCCCTCCCTGGGTCCTCGGATCATGATCAAGACTCTGGTGAGCCCCTCGGAGCACTCTTGAGCTTGTTGACACTGGCTGTCGCTCGCAGCACATCTTATCACAGCCTGCACACAACGGGTTTGTTTGCACTCAGCGAACTGAAGCGCCGGCGTCGTTCAGCGCTCCGAGTTGCTGAACGAGCGGCTGAGGCTCAGCGCCGAGCGTGGACAACACGAATGGTGGAGTTGGAGTGGGAACTCGCTGGGGTGGAGTTGGTGAAAGAGCTGCACGCCCGTGGTATTAATGTTCGATTACTTGGGTATGTGCTTGCCCTTGCTGCTCCCGGTGATGTTGCTCTTCGGCAGCTCATTTTACGCGAGCTGGTCACCCGTGTTGTCAAGCATCGTCATCGCAATGAAATGACTCGACTGTGCCGTCGTCATAGAGGCGACGCAGCGTACGCTTTCGCTGCTGGTCAAGTCATATATCCTATCCTGTGCAACGCGTTTTCGGAGGATAGGTTCCTATCGACTCCCCTGTTTCAAGACCCTCCTGGCAAATACGCGCGAAATCAGAACGCACTAATCGTTGACGAGGACACACCATTTTTCCAAGCATGGTGGGAGCCCTACACGTATAACCGTCCACTGCCTATTGAGACCAATGTGGAGGATGCAGCCTCCCAGAGGCAATCGCTAGCTGAGACACCAAGACCACCACGACGATACGAAGCGATGCCATACGCATCTCCTCCACCTATTTCGACTGCCATCAACACCCACGGCACTACGGGGCTTTGGCTGCGTTATACTTCCATAGAGTATGACGAATGGCTAGGTCTCGCTAGTATCGAGCAAGGCGGTTGCGTAAGTGGAATCGCTGAACACTCGAGTGACGTTCAGTCACACCTTGCGAGTCGTCTTGCATCATTAATCGCTGAAGATTGTATGTCTCGGCTGCGTGCTCTACCATCTCAGCAGTCCGCGGTTGAGATATCCAAAGTACAGGATGCTTGCTTGGCAGCACATCAGGGTTCCAGTACGCAATCTCTCAATCATAGTACGGCCCTTGAGCAGTTACCATCGCTTGAGCAGTTACCATCGCTTGAGCAGTTACCATCATTGACATCCTTCGTCACCCTCGTCAGTAATGCAGCATCGATCTGTTCGGAGCAAGACACAAAGGGCATGGCAAGTGAGAAGTCCTATTCATCTGATCCTCTTACGCCATTGCGTTCCGAGGCGTCCAATATCACGTCGGCAGTAAATCATGCTCGTGCCGCATCAACTGACAGCGCCCTGGGCTCTCACCTCTTCGAGGTATTTAATCCATCGGGCGAAACAGCTAATAACTATGAGGATGAAGAGCTGGCGATGCACGACCTAAGTTTGTCCAATGAAGAACCTCCACTTAGCTGGAATGCGATCCTCAACGAACATATTCCCAACACGTTTGGAACGAAGGCAAAGATTACGCTCGAAGATGTGTGTAAGTTGAGACGAAGCTTATCGATTATGCCTCCAGTACCTCGCCCAGGACATGTACTCGTTCAGAGCTCGAAGGGCGTTCGAAGGGTTGACACAAGAATCCCTTCAAAGGAAGCAATCGCACTCAATCTGAGCCCCCTTGCTCAGGCGATACGCATCGCTATTGCTTTTCGCAATTTGCAAAAACCTGCAGTTCGGCATCTTCTCAAAGGTTTAAGTCTAAACTTACAAACAAGCCTGAAAGCCCAGCTACAACCTTATGATGATGGCTGGACTTCCAGAAATCTCGGATCTGACTCTCGCCAAGGCGTTGATCCCAAGACGAAAGGAACGAGCACCAACTCATCGTCTACACAAGCAGCTGGAGATTCCCATGGCATCGACCATAACGCAGAGCAGTGCAAACTGATGGAGGAGGATCTTGAGATCCTTGCCGACACCTGTGCCGCTACTTTGATTCGTACCGCCCCACTCCAGCTGGATGTCAAGTATATCCACGTCTTTGTGGATATTCCTGTTTTCGCGACACAAACTATATCCAGCCAAAGGCTCCAGGAGTCTGCACCAGGAGTTATGAAGAACACGTCGCTCGATCTGCTACCGCTGCGCTCGCCAAGCCTGGCCACGAACATCTCCTTCGTTGCACCGGTTGGAACCGAGACTGAGCCGAAGCCAGAGACCAACCCTACACTGGATGAACTATGTGCAGAGGTAGCAGAGCCGCCTCCGCCAGCTACTGGGCTACAGAGATACACCATCTCCATGAACGATGTGCCGCTGGATGTGATGCGTGTCCTCTCTACTGACGAATTTGCTGCCTTCGAAGTACCTACCCCTCCGAAACGGCGCTTGAGTGCAGCTAGCTCAGGCGACAGGAGTGATTCACAGGGTACAGCGTATATGGCATCAGCAAAACACGATGTTGCCTCATTCGCAAGGCCACTGCGGTCAATATCGTCCCGGTTATTGAATAGGATGATTAGTCGCGTTGGTCCTGACACGGTCAAGGAATCAGAAGACCTCTCGCATGTTGGCCGCCCTTGCTCAAGGGTAGAGCATGGAAACTGCAGCACTATATCCAGAGGGAGATTCTGCGCCGTCTGTGCCTACAGGAAGGCTACAAACAACTCATCTGCAACCTCTGTCGCCGATAACATGATTAAACAACTTAACCGCGAGTCCTCGCTCCTTCGGACAAACTCTGAGGCGTCAGCGGACCTGACGCCTTCGGATTCCGGGTATTCAACTGTGCTGGAAATTGAGCACACCCTTCCCGAGCTCATGCCACTTCCACGCTGTAATCCTGGAGTCCAGCAACCATCGGACGTAATGCCTCAAGCGCACCATGCGACTTTCCTTTATGAGAGAGTTCAAGCCTTGATCCGACAGGCTGAAAATGCATTGACTCAGGCGAACCAAGAGGCACTCGCACAGTCTGCCCAGGCTGCTGACACAGATGTGAAAACCGTGCTATCACTCGAGCAGGCAGTTGATATAGTTTCTCGGATTAAAGATCCCACCGACGCCTCATTGCAAGTGATTGTTGTTCCAAGGAATTCACGCCCTGTGACGTCAATCTTCGTCTCTCCGGACTTCAAGCTTGACTTTGAGCTTGATGTAATCCGCCGCGCGCTCCTTCGCACGACCGTGGCAATTCGGCTTCTGCCTCCTCCAAGAAGGTCGGCAAAGGAGCTCGCCGACGATGCTGCCAGGTCGATTCGCTCCAAGATTATTTCATCAATGTCAAACACTGACGATTCTGATGCTTCCCCTGTCAGAAATCGCAATAGCAGTGAACCTAGCATTACCCCGATCGGCCACGAGGCGGCAGATGCAGGCGAGGAGTCAAAGACTCAGAAAGCGTTCAACGTCCATTCACAAGGTAGGTACTCTTCATCCCCGCAGGTATCTCGCGGTAAAAGCGGGTGGAAATGCGATCCACAAAGCACGCCTAAAGCAACGAGAAAGCGATTAGGTGAAAAGCTTCTCCGTCGTCATGGTCAGAGCGATAACCAATCTGCGTCATGTTCGGAAGGCTTGGCAAGTTCGTGGTTCGATGACTTTGCTCTCCCACTAGAATTCATTGCAAATGCACGGAACTCGGAGGTGTCCTACCTGTTGACAACTGTCCATGCCTCCTCCAATTCTGTCACCCTCATTCCAATCCCAACACCCTCGTCCGGTAGTGCTAGCTCAGGAGAAGACTACGGCACACCGACCGACCAAGGCTGCTCTTCCCTTCCAGAGGTTACATCTTCGTATCCAGGTGCCCTCTGGGAGCGCCTATGGCGTGATATCGTGTTTACACAAAGTGATTCTGAAAGCTCTCCTGAATTTGGCTCTGCGGCCACTTGGGGGCGGGACAAGAGTGACATATTAGCCCAGAGATGGCGCCAATGGGTATCGCAAGACGTTGTCTCGCTGTGGGAAGGCATCTCCCCACGCATTAGACAATTTGAGTTCTTAGCTGCTTTCTTAGCTTTACGACCTACGCTTGCAGTGAAGGAAAAACACTTAAAGCTTCCAGAATTCCCCAATCTGGAAGCCGCAGATATTCAGTTGTCGAAACAACTCCGAAGCTCTTCAGCCCTGGCCGATCGTACAGGCTGGAACGGTAAGATCCTCCTGAGCTCAATTGCTCAATGTCTCAAAGCGATGAGTGGAGTTAGCGACGACATCGCGGTACCCGCACTGGTGAGACATATGCAGCTTGTGTTCCAGTGGAAGAATTTCCATCCTTTCATGGCTTATACATTCTTTACAACATCGTTGAATGAGCTCTTGGTGAAGATAGTGCAGATGCCTCCGGATCCACCTGGTCCTGTGACACTCCAAGGCCCAAGTTCCTCGAGGCCTCCACAGGTGATTGACCTGTTGTACGAGTACATGTGGTTCTACCAAGGCCTATTAGCATTTGTACGATATTTCCCGGAAGTTCGTGCAAAGGCTACTGAGGCGGTCTCGTGTTTCTTCCTATCTCCGGAAAATCGCAACAAACGCCGAACACCTGACCTTGGACAGTTCCTTATCGCAATCTCCCTGGCGAGTGATACTCGATGGGACGAAGTATGGCGTCCTCTCATTGGGGAACTATTCACCCGCAATGTGTGGTGGCAGCTCCTCAAGTATCCCAATTTGACACGTTTTTATCCAACACTTGCTGCATCCGACAACCGTCGACCTATAATCGCCAACTGTGCGCGTTTGTACCACGCCTTTGGCGTCGCCTTGGTCGGGCTCAGACTATTTGGATTCCAATTCCTGTTCTTGTCTGAGCTCAGTGGTATCATCGCGAAATCGATCCGAAGCCAAGCTAAAGGTAAAACCAATGTGCGCACGAACCAGCTCAGATCGCCTGGTTTTAGCAATGCTGGTAATGCTTCCATGCGCGCTAGTCAGCTCACAGCTGCCGCTCTTGCCCGGTTACCAAGCGTGTCGGTCTTACCCGAGTCAAAAGCCGACGACACCTTCAGCTTTACTGCTGACTCAGTAAACGGCGTGGACCTGAGCGACAGCGACTCTGAGGATGATAGTCAAGAGAACGATGAAAACTTTGAGAGCGGAGCCATGGGCGATGATCTTGAAATGGATTATGAGTATGGCGTGGCAGACAAAGACGAGCATGACGGGGGAGGTGGATATTTGGAGCACGCACTGCGCACACCAGGACAACGCCGAGGAAAGCGAGGGAAGCAGCGTCTTTCCATGCAGATGCTCCTGAGGAAGCATGATAAACTTTGTGAGCCGACGCCAGAGATGCTCAAGAAACTGATCAGCATTCACCGTAAGGTTATCGGTATCCAAGATTATGGACTGTTCTTTGAGACATTGAGAGCGCCAGTCATGTCGCCAAATGATGTTATCGGTTTCATGTGTGCTGCTGTCGCAAACTCTCTACGCTCTGGTTACCACGCAACGTCCAAGCACGAATCCCAGGTAGCGCAAAAGTTCCAGGAACTTCTTGAGCAATCTGTCGCGAGACTTAGTATTGAAACACACCCTTCGGGTGCACGGTCCCAACTTGAGTCAGGCAACGCTGAAACTAAGGAGCGGAGGGCTGGACCTAGTAAACCAGGCTCTGCCAAGGGCTTCACTGCGACGATATCAAAGTGGTTACCCGCTAGCGCTAATGATCCCTTCCCGATGACTCAACGACGATTCTCTTGCTTTGGATTTAAGTGGTTCTTCCAGCAGCAATCCGGCATTGTTGCTGCATTACCCCACCTGCCGCCACCCCTTATTAAAGTGCGTACAAAGAATATGATCGTTGATGAAACTTCAGTAGCGTATCCATACGGAGCAAATCCCCCGCCAAGCCATCCTGTCGTACAGGTGTCAGCCTCTCCGATGCTGCGTGGATTGCGGGACCCCACACAATCAACCAGCAACTTGTCAACCGCGCACCCTGAATATATACCGGAGTATGTAAGGCAAAGGACGTCAACTCCATCTCCAACTCTGAAGCCCACACTTCCAGGAACTGGAAGCGGCAACAGCAGCAGTAGCGGTGTGGTAGTTGGCGATCACTATCCAAGTCCTCGTACTCAAGCGACTGCAGAGCCTCCGCTTTCAGCACTGCCACCCCTCGCTATTTCCGAGTCTCAGCTCGTGACGTTGCCATCAGGGCATAGGACTCGCATCACGCCGCACTCGCAGGCCGAGCTAGAGGCAGAAGTCTGGTGGGCATCCTATGATCCCCCAGGACATCCTGGTTTTGTCAAGATTGTGTACGAACAGTCCACAGTCCGCCGGTCTTATGCGGCTGTGCTCGCAGAGAAAGCTCCTGCAGCTAGGTACGTCCGACTCCAACCCTCACACCTTCCCGGAAGCTTAGCCGCAGCGACGTCTGCGGTGTACCGAAGCACAGCCTCCACATTGCACGACGATCGTACTGAGGCCGCTCAGGACGGCAATTTAGGACTTGTCTCATCCCCACCATCCCCTCAAATTTCTGGCCTCGACCGCCAATCCAGGTTGCCTTCGCCTTCTTCTGCTGCGGTATCGACCCCAGGGATTGCCATCCCGAGCCAATTCGCAAGTAAAGGGCGCCGTAATAGTGCTACACTTGAGCTCATGGGCGGTTGGAGACCTCCATTGGCGTTGCCAGTCAAGCCACAGCGACCGCCATCCCCTGCACCCTCTGTGCAAAACATGTACCCTCACGCCACAGCAGCAACGACCGTGACAGGTGGACGATGGAAAGGCCCATGGATTCGGATTCTGTCGCGTCCCGTGCTTGAAAAGTACGATGCTTATCTCAAGAAAGCATACCCTGGTGTGAAGACAGGCTTTGAGTTTTTGGCGTATGAAAGACCACCTATCCATCAGCCCAAAGGTGTGTCCTCAATCTATCGACTACCGATGTGTCCGCATGATCCTAGTGGAACAAGCGTTAGTTCGAATCTAAACTCGGTGACCGGCCAACTCATTGTACCACCCAATACGCCATCCTCCTTTTTCGCACAGATCTGGTCAGGTGGACCTGATGTGATCATTCCTCTTGTTGAGCCCTATGCGGCCAGTCCAACTGGTCTGACCTCTGATCAACTCAACTCCCCCGACATTCCACTAGAGCAAAAGTACCGGTCGTTGAATGCAAGTCTCCTTGCATACATTGATTCCCCAGTGGTGCGACAGCTATGTCCGATATGCATGTTCAACTCTTGGCGCGTACCCGCCCACTTCCCACTTGACGTCTGGCACCCTCTGGAATGGTCAGCATTCGAATTTGTGGTTCGGTATGCGGCACAGCACTCTTTGAAGGAGTTGCGTGACAAGCACTTCATCGAATGCAGCGACTCAAGAGCGGTTGAAGCCGTGACCGCACAGATGCGTGCTCAACTTATCTCTCAGGATGCTGAGCAAGATCGTGTTGCTACGCAACCGCAAAGTTCGAGCCGGACATCAGGTCATAACCGTCAGAATGACCGTCAGAATGTCCAACGCGCTCAGCAACAGCAGCCGCAACAACACTTGCAGCAGCAGAGCCAACACCATGAGCCTGAGCGCCGCCAGACACAGCGACCCCAGCACCACCAGCACCAGCACCACCAGCAGCCCGACCATCGAAGCAACCACGAACATAATCGGAGCGGCCGATCGCGTGGTGGTGGCGCACGCGATCCAGGCTCAAGCTCGAAGTCGAAGTGAATGATGTGCATGAGCAACAACCCATCTATCTATTAATCCTTTACAATCTATGTCTGACCATATGATCGCACGCGATTCTCACATCTAATGTTAGCGAATCTCCTTCAGTGTACAGTTAGTTGAATTCAACACTCACAATGTATTAGCGTAGTAGCATCGCAACTACTCCTTGTTACATCATAAAATGCTTCACCTAGTCAGTGATTCACCTTTACTCCTGGCTTCTTGAGCGAACAAGTAGGCTCGCTGTCGACGTAATTTGAGCAGAGTGAAGCACAACTGGACAAGCGCACGAATCTACTGAGCGGAGTAGGCTCAACTTGATTCGTTGATCTTGGAAACTAATAAGTCGTTAGTCGAACTTGGAGAAACTGTACAGATATTAGATCCTTCGAAGAAGGCTGGGGTTGTTAATAACAAGTCTACATAAGAACCATGAATATAGACATACCGATGAGGACGACAGTCCACTGGTTAGTTGCCAGGGCCGCGAATTCGGCGGGCAAGATGAATATCTTTCCTCATCAGAGTGACACGCTTGGCATGGATCGAGCACAGCAGCGCGTCCTCAAAGAGCTGAACCAAGTACGCTTCGGCAGCCTCCTGCAGTGCCAACAACGCTGACGCCTGCCAGCGGAACTGCTCACCCGGTCGCGTGAAGTTCTCCTGGCAAATCTCACGCACGAGTCGTGCGAAAGGAAGTTTACGAATCAAAAGGTCAGTCGTTCGTCGGTAGTGTCGGATTTCCATCAGTGCACGTGTGCCAGGTCGGTATCTATGTCGACGTGTAGGCTGCTGTGGAGTCGTTAGCGCCGCCCGGATGGGGCTCTCCTGCTGCTGCAGACGATACCTCTTCTTCTCAGGCGTCTTGGAGGCCGTTGGAGGATGCTTTCCGCCGACACGAACCTTGATTCGAGCCATGGTATGGTCGGGTCTCTAGACGTGTTTGGGTTGGTGATACAGTGACCAATCGTTTGAGGTGGTTCGATGAGGCAGTCCCCTTCAGCAATACTGCTAACATGGCACACAGAGTGCAAGGCTCAATGTCACGGGAAACCAGGGACTCTTATGAAGTGAAATTACTCTCGATACATGATATCTTGTGGCACTTCAACATGGTATATCCATTGTCACACGTGTTTTGCACACGTACAGCCGACTTTTGTGCACATCTCCACGCCGCAAGAGCCCCATTCAGAGCTGCTCACTTTCAAAATTTTCAGCCCAAGTGACACTAAAAAACGGCTCCTGGGAGGGGGCATGCTCAGTACTGCCGAGTGTGACGCGTGTATGCGCTTTCGCAGTGTGACGGTAATATGTCATGGAGCAGGCAGCGTACTGCTTGGAACCAGCTCGTTGGATCATCAAGCTTAGTATCTGAGGCGAAAGACCTATAACTAGCCCTTGGACGCCTCTTCCTGGGACGTTTTCTGCAAAGGATACACGATATGCAGTGGTGCAGTGGAATAAAACCCCGAGATAGGGACTGCTTCGGCATCAATCCAGGTAATAATATCGGTTTTGATCCAAATGCACTCGCATTCCACTGCATTGCAGCGAAAATCGCAGCTCTGACAAGCCTCGAATCTCACACCTCCTCGAGGCATTTGGATCGGAATAACTCGCCGCGCCATGTCGATTGACATCAAGTTCAATCGCGTCGACAAAGCCTACGCGCCCGGTGATCGAGTAAGTACCTTCCTTGCGCACTGGACTCGCTGCTTTATGTGGTATTTTACGAAAAACCAATCGAGAGCGTCAATTTGCCTGAATGTGTCGGTGTTTTTCGCTCGTCGTTGATGCTTCCCGCTGGCGTGTGCATATGATACTTTGTCTTTCGCTTGCTGACTCAATACCCAACACCCTTCCGTGCCATCCACAAACCCAGGTCACTGGCGCGATCGTAATCACGACCGACAAACCCATGAAGCACAACGGAATCAAGCTAGTCATCGAAGGCAATGTGTCACTGCAGCTGAGTGCGCGCAGTGTGGGCATATTCGAGGCATTCTACAGCTCTGTTAAGCCCCAACCCCTGGTATACTACGAGATCAACGTCTGTGACTCCGATACTGCAGCCGCTGGGACAACACAAATCCCCTTCGAGTTTATCCTCAAGCCGTTGTCCGGTGCTCAGTTATATGACACGTACCACGGAGTCTACGTCAACATCCGATACACAGCCAGCGCAGAAATGGCTCGTGGTATGTTCTCGAACTCGCTCAAGGCCAAGCGAGAATTCTTCGTTGAACTCGCCAAGGACCCCGAAATCCAAAAGCAGGTCGCCGAGTCACCGCGTGTGCCCTTCCGTATCTCACCGGAATCACTGCAAAACGTCAAGGACACATCCAAGAAGAAGATCCCAGAGTTTGTCTTCGAGGGCTACTTCGGCCGCACACTTTGCCCTATCTCGGAACCTTTCGAAGGCGAGCTTGTGATCACAAAGTGCCCCGTTGAGATTCGCTCGATTGAGCTTCAGTTGGTACGCGTCGAGTCATGTACATATAACGAAGGTAGCACGCGCGATGCTACTGAGATTCAGAGTATTCAGATTGCCGATGGCAACGTCGTCCGTAACCTCCCAATTCCTCTTCACATGGTCTTCCCACGACACTTCACATGCTCCACCACCATCACAAACACCTTCAAGGTCGAGTTCGAGGTCAACCTCATTATTGCATTCACAGACAACCACATGATCACAGAAAACTTCCCGATTATTCTCTGCCGTTAAACAACCACAAGGACTTGAGGATGCAATACACAACTAGGTCTCGCTTTGTAGATACCGAAGTGCGAGTGGAACGAAAACACTTGGCTGCTTGTTATTGCTTTTTATTTCTCCCTTATGGGTGACACCAGAGGGTAGAGGCCAGTGCAGGATGACCAGAAGACGACGCAAAAAACCTCAGTTTCTCCTCTTGCTGCAACTGTAGCATTTAATTCGAACGTAGTGCTGTTGTAAACCGTAGGGGAGTACGCACAATAATTTACCTTACTTCGCAACAAAGAGGTGGAGAGAGGAACGATACAAGGGTTTCGTGCGGCGAAGCACTCTCACCCATGATCGTGTAAAACTGCCTACTTTGAACTCTGGCGCCGCACAAAACCTTCCAACGGGCCTCTGGTCCGTGGCCCCTTGATTTGACCTGTTTTCGGTGGAGCGAACTCACCACTGCTAGTAATATATGATTTCGAAAGCAGGTGCAACTGGCCTGCTTCGAGCGATTGCAACACCTCTTCACATCGTTGTTTTGCATACAACGCCTCGCTTTGGATGTAACGACCACCTTGCGCTTGGCCCTCCATCTTGGCCGCCGCACGTCGGAGGCAATCCAGTTTGAGCTTGCCATAACCGAGCGTGAAGTCCAGCCTGCATTCATTCATCGGCATCGTCATGACCTGCTCGTATTTCTTGGCAAAGGCCGAGAGCGCTGAATATTCTTCGTAGACCCTTTGGTAGTCTTTCGTCTTTTCTGGCACATTATAAAGCTGTAATGCAGCATCTCGCAGTTTAAAGAGAAGCTGTGGCAACGCCTTGATCATGGCAATGTCATGTTCCATATACGTGCGCACAAGTCGTCTTTCCTCGGTCCAGTTCGCCCCTCGATCAGCTCGCGCATGATTATTCCACATCGGGCATTTCGACGCAAGATCATCGCAAATGTAGCATCTGCAATTTGGACAGTACTGCATTTTGATCGCCAACTCCTGCTCTGCAAAAGGAACCGCCTGACACATCCATCGGAAGTGGGCCCAGTCATTGAGAGGCTGTTCCACTGAGGTTTTCGCGTCAACTACTTCAATATCACTGCCACCTGAGGCATCACGATCATCATGGCTATCCTGAGGATCGCTGGGAGGCATCGATGTTGAGCGCACTAATGACTGCTCCATACTGGCTCCAGCAGGGACTTGCTGAACATACTCTCGGATGGAAATATTTGACGACTTCAAAACGTCCAGAAGATGTGCAGAGTAGTTGGGACCTAAGTACGCGAATAAACCACCAGGCCACCCGACTGCGAACGGCCGCCATTCTAGAGCCTCAGAAGGCTCACTAGGCTGGAGCTCAACCCCCTTTACTGGCTGGACAGGAGGATCCGGTAATTCTTTCTTCACTGCTTGGATACGATTCAATGTAACGAACTCGACCTCAGGATCCACATTTGGGTCTGGAACAACACAGATCCTCTTAATGGTATCGGGTTCTTGAATAGAAGAGACGCTTGGTCGCTTTCGGTGTTCACGGAGGGACGCGTCTGTGAATTGACTATTAGTAACGTTCACTGAAGGGATCTCCGAAGTTGCAGATGGTGGACGCGGAGCATTTAAGCCGGCTTGACTCTCAGCGTTAGTGTACGCATCAGACTGAGACTGTGACAATACAGGCGGAATGAGTGATCGTGCAATCGAGTTGGGCATTGAGACAGCCGTGAGCCCGACGGCAACACCCCGCGAGCTAAATGGAGAGGGTGCGCCAGCCAGTTCTGCGGGAAATACGTCAGTAGCGCCAAGCGCTGTAAGCGGACTTGAGCCAGCAGACGATGGCAGAAGTGCTGAAAAGGGATTGAATCCAGAGTCTGCGGCTCTTCCCATACCTCGCTCAGGCGACGCGATAGCAGGCATATTCACAATGGGAGTAATTGCTAGCGAGCCACTCGGCTGAGCAATAGCCGCAGTATCTTCTGCAGGTCGCGTTGGAAGATCAAGCTCCTGTACACGGCGGAACTCATCGTCGACATTGCTTGTGCTGCTGAACCGTGTGGGCTCTTGCTGCGTTGCTTGAGTGTCAGACTCTGCACTCAGCTGCTGACGGGCGGATGGGGAGAGGACAGCAGGAACTGTGGGAAGACTGAAGTCGCTCGTAGGTGGAATAGGCACGACATCAAAAAGCTGGAAAATCGGCTTGTAATTTGTAGGCGTTTCGGTGACTTGAGGGGAGGATCTTGATCGAGTTGGTGTACTCGTGCGTTTGTGGCTCGAGTTGCTACTACTCCTACTAATCGAATTAGGATTGCTAGCGTGTCCAATTGGATTACTCATTGAGAGCGTTGGTACGATCTGTACCTTGGCTGCTTCCTTCTTGCACTGCTTGCAGAACCAGTACTCGTCGTCCGGCAGCCCTGGAAGTCCAAGGCAGTAGGTATGGTACGCTTTGTTGCACATATCGCATAGCAGACACTGATCATCGTTCTCATTGATATTGCAGATCTCACAGGTAGCATTTACAACGTCCTGGTGCTCCAGGTCCGCCTGTTTAAGTTCCTCAAGGGAGAGACTTGACTGAACCTGGACATATGACGGGATGACAACGGCCTTCTTGCCGCCCCGCGAGCTTCTCCGCTTGGGCATTGTGCTCAATGGATCGACACTAGCGAAGGAAGCATAAAGCAAACTGAACGGACCTCAGGAGCGGCGCAACCTGCACGTCCAATACAGGACCGCAGAATCACTTTGACTCTACCCTTCGACTCCAGGACACGCGAAGAGAGCAGATCAACGAAGGCAGGGGAGCAAGCACTTAGGGGGGATATAATCTAGAATACTGGATGTGTGGACGATTTATCGTGAGCTAGCCGCTTTAATCAACGTGTATTCGGTTTGGCGCGCTCTTTTTTCCGCCAAGTTGGAAAAAAGGATGGAAATCACTTGAATCTGTGCGTACATGGGGATACAATAAGGGATTTCAGTACGTCACACAAGGTTAAATCCACTGAAATAGTCCATAATTAAACACACATGCTCAATCCGCCGATCCCACAACTCAGTAGCTGTACTCCTCAAATCCGATTAGGACGGTTAAACCTACTGCCACGAAAAAGTTCGTGACAACTGCTGGGGTTCGTGTCGTGTACTGTGACAGCGCCCTTGGCCTCGTTGTGGCATAGTGCAAGCTCGCAGAGCCTTAGGATACTGATAAAATTCCGAATTTTTAAGCGCGCTACTATGGTGGATCCTACAAGAGCTCTCCAAGGATCTTGTAGCACTCGTACTTTTCAGTACGCCCTACTGCGGTGGCAAGGTGTATGCAGAATACCAACTCATAAATGTGCTACAGGTTGCACCAGCGTTCTATTCCAGTGGACTGGCGAGAATCTCGCATCGCCGTGCCGAGCAACCAGCGGCGCCTTGACCACGAGGAGGGGCTGAAAAACGGTTAGTTCGGTATCAGGGTGGTGGGTTCGGAATCGACAGTGTGAATGAGTGTCTAGGGCTGCAAATACGTTTATTACATCAGACCGCCGTAAATACTACTGGTACTTATAGTTGAACCTCGCATACCTCCCTCTCTACCTCGAAATACTACCCAAATTGACTCCTCCGCTCTTGGTAACTGCCGGTTCTAGCTCTGAACCCGGGTTCCTTTAGAGAGCGTTGGAAGGCTGGGGCACAACTGCGTTTTCTAGCTGCCCTACGCACCCAACTCGCAACACATTGCGTCGCAGATTACTCCAGCTGCCATGAGCCGTAGCGGAGAGCCGCTTAAGGACGTGTCTGACAATCTCACGATGCAAAGAGGGGAGTCTACGGCTACGGTTAGCCCGGCGTCTCAACCGAGTGTGAAAGCGGCTAAGCCTGTGGCCAAGACAGCGGCAACTGTCGCGCCTGCCCCACTGCCCAAGCGCAAGATGCGACCTCGCACACACGACATGTTGCAAGACGTTATGGAGGCCCGACCCCCATCGCCTGAGGTGAGCGCACAGATGTACCTGAGTGCCCTGGACCAGACTATGTTGATTCCGTCCGCGCTCTCAGTGTTGAAACGGGAAGAAGAAACTCGTCTGAGAGCCCTGAACTACCTCAAAGCTGGAACGGGGCGTACTGACTCGAGGGCTGATGAAAGGACCATCTTCGGAGCAACCGGTGGAGCCTTCTTGGTTCCTCCTCGCAAGATGAAGACCGCAGCAGGCTCCGCGTCAGGGTCCTCTTCCGCTGTATCGGCGCCTCGCAGTCTGACGCTATCGAGCTCGCCCACAGGATCATCGAGCCTACGACCCCGCAACGCTGGAACACAGAGTGGACGTTCACTTATCGCCGACTTTACATCATCCAGCGCGACTGCGCTGAGTGGTTCAGCAAAGAACAGTACGGGACGCGAGTCATTTGAAGTCGCAGTTGGTGAAGACCTGTCCGCAATTATGTTTCCACCGAACCCTAAGTCCAAGAATAAGGTGAAGGCAGCAACGACTACGACTCCTGACTCGTACGATGATGAGTTTGAAGAGGATGAGGATGAAGGCGAAGAAAGCGGCATTAGCCCACAAAAGGATTCCGACAAGGAGCTCACAGCTGCTTCTCCGATCACCCCAGCAATGATCGAGTCGACACCCTACATCCCGCCAACTTCGGTGAGCAAGCTTCGACTCGGTGACATCCCCGCTATTCGAAGTGCCTTTGCCTGCGCGATCAAAAGTACTCGTCGAAGCCAACAGCTCAGTGACGATGGTTCGGATTCGGTCAGTGCGCGATACTTCCCAGTTGTGGGATCCAAATCCAACGTGAAGCTGTATGCCGAGCTGAATCCCTACGATGAGCTCATTCCGAAGGAATCACTGCAAGCCCTGGCACTGGACGAGGCGCGTGCTGAGCGTTTAAAACTCAGTGCGGGGATTCGAGAGTTGACAGCCAAGTATGAAGACCTGAAGCGTGCTATGCATGCGCGCGGCCAGCTCGTGGCCAAGCTCCAAGCGCAGCTGGAACAAGAGGCCGCAAATCGTCAGGCCCAGCTGGAAGAGGCCGTTCAAAAAGCAAGAATGGAAGCGTACAAAGAGTGTGAAGATGCAACTCGTCAAGAATTGTCCCAAGCCCGGGGTGAGCGTGATACCGCTGTTGCCGAGGTCAAACGGGCACTGCAGGAGATCAAACTGCTCCAAGCGACAATTGCCGAACAGGGCAGTACGCTGGCAGACACTCGGGCCTCGCTTGAAGTTCAGACCAAACTCGCGCAGCAGCGCAGTGCTGACCTTACCAAGGCGCGTAATGAGTTTAATCAGCTTGCTGAGCAACTTCAAACGATGGAACTGAAAGCTGCTGAGGCTGAGACGAAGTGCAAGGAAGTTCGAGCGGACTACGACACGTTGAAAGAAAATGTCCAGCTTCAGGTTCAGAAGGAATACGAGAACGGTGTTTTCAAACTTGAGGAGGCCAAACGGCGTCATGAAGAGCAAGTAGCGCAGCTGGAAGCGGAGATTCAAAAGCTCCAGGCTGAGAACAGGGATCTGCAAGCTCAATTAGAGCTTGTCAAGACTGATAGTCTAAGAAAGCTGAGGGACGTCGCGAACCGCAACGAAGTTCAGGGGAAGAAATCAGCGGATGAAATCAGCAAACTCCAGGAAAAGCATCAGGCTGAACTACTGGCCAAGGAAGCTGAATACGCACGAGAGATCGAGCTGCTACATAGCAGGTTGAAAAGCGAGCAGAATCAAGCTTCAGAGAGCGGGAAAGTTGCTCAGCAGGCATGGGAGGCAGAAAAGGCCAAGCTCCTGCAACAAATCGCGCGACTCGAGGCCAAGGTTGCAATCTCGAAGTTAGACTTTGGTCGAAATGATTTCTTCGAAGTCATCATGCCCGTTGCATCGATGAATATCACTGAAAACGCCCAAAGTTCAGATAGCTCCTCGGATACTGTACCCAATGCTCGTCCAAACGACTCGGCGCTTGCCACTTCAACCCCTTTGTTCACAGGTCAATCTCAGGCAGCCAGCGGCCAGCTACCAACTATAGTAGCTGCAGACTCCGCTGAAATCAAACTCTCTCATCGCGACCAGGCCTTTTACGATGCCCTGCTGGACTTCGTAATCGGGTGGCCAAACAACAAAGAAAAGGTGAACAAGGAGTTGAGTTTCTTCGATTTCTTTGCTTCTCGTGGAGCTCAGTCGCGCGACCGTTCGCTCTTCACTGGAAAGCGCTGGGAGACTGACACAGACGCACAGCCAGGAGAGCTCACCAAATCATCTAGCGACCTGCAACCATACCTCAGCTCGCGGGGTGAGCTATCAAGAGAAGACAAACGTGACACTGGCGTTCGTAGTATCAAACAGTCGCGCAGGCTCAATCGATCTCCGACCTCATCAGCACGCAGAAGTAATCCAATCGGTGTGGGAGGTGGTCGACCAGAAGAGGACGATGAGGGAATTGATCTGAGCTCACTAAGAGATGACGAGGATGACGTTCTTCGCGACGCGCGCGATGCCGATATTCCTGCTGCTGAGCGCGGTAGTTTCTCAAAGCGGTCGAGTTCCCGCCAGGGCATGAATCAGCAACATCGCAGGGCAGAAGACGCCACGAATCAATCCCAGCAGCAGCCCTCGCAACGCTCTGGCTCCACATCAACGTCATCTAGTGCGGCCATCCTGCCAAGTCCGACGCATGCGACGGAGTCCGCTACAACGACAGATTCACTTGCTGCCGTCGAGACTGGCTTGGCTCTGCTTATCCGGCGATTCATCTTTGCATTTATGCAAGAGAATCCCCCGCCTGCCCTCCCTCCCGTGCCCGTAGCCGATAAGTCACTTGAGAAACCCACAGTGGATATGGCACATGTTCCACCCCTGCAGCTTTCGGTGATACCCAATCCAGTTTCGCAGACGAGTCAAACAACCGAAGTAACCCTCACTCAAGACTCCACTGACCTCATCACACCACCATCGCAAGCCCGATCTCTCACCAGAAATATCCTTACCCCACCATCGCCGAATCCCCCTCAGACCGTTTTCTCGACGCTTCAAAGTAGCAACACTCCTCCTAGGCCTGCAGCTGATGGTGCTGCTAAAGTGAGTGAGCTGACTCTGGACCCTCCTGCTCAATCTACAGAAGCTTCGATTCCAGAGCACCTACGCGCGGTCTCAACGATCGGTGCCTTACCGCTCGACTCAATCCATCTGCGCGATCGCGCCAACTCAATCGACGCACTGAGTGACAGCAATCAAATTGAGACTCAATCGAGCCGAACTGAGTCGCGACGATCTATAAGATCAAGCGTTAGTTCGGTCGGTCCCGGAGCTCATGATCGTGATGGTATCCAGCAAAAGCTAGATATGCAAGCAAATATGACCCCACAGCTCATGCAATATTACGTCCAACTTGCGAGTGCGGTGCAGGTCATGGTGTATTCAATTATGCACACCATGTTCAGAACAATCGGATCGCTACCAATTCTGCCGCCACTACCTCTCATAGGGTCATCACACGATGCATCGGTCACCAACTCGTACGATGAGGCACACTTTGTTGCCGCTCAACATGGCCCGAGCCCCCAACTTACTGCGACCTCCCCTACCATGACGCCTGCTAACCTCGCACAGGGAACGCCCCGCCGAAAGTCGAATTCAGGCATGGGCCTCGGATCTCCGGGCGGAAATAGCAAAAGCCTTGGACAGCATACGGCCCACACATACTCAGAAGCCTGGACCCAGAGGCACGCAGCAGTTTCGCGGGGTGTTCTTCGAGCTATTGCCAATTGCTCTACTTACTTTGCACACGAGCTGGGCTTGTATGCCAGCGACAACATTAGCGATGAGCTACTGAGTCAGCCTGTTCAATTCAGCCCCAATGCATCCGCTTCAAAGGCTTCAGAGGTGACACCCGGTGAGCTTCCGGGGGATGACTTCAACTATACAAAGGTCATTCACTCCACAACCATGCAGGCGCTGTCCTTGGCACCAGAGTCCCTAGTATCAGCCCTTGGTAAGCTCCATCGCCAGGAAATGAACGCACCAGCTTCCTTTGTAAATGATGTACTCGGCGCGCTTGATCAGATGCTGATTACTGCAGGATCTACCAGCATGCTCCCTATTCTCTCTTCAAAGCGCAGCTCAAGCGGACTCACCCCGGTATCCATGTCACGAGGGCTCATTAGATCGCAGAGCCATGTTAACGCTTTTGTCACTCCCGATGGTGACGTCGTGACTCCCTCAACACCTGGAGGTGGGAATGATGAACCTCCACGTCGACCATCGTACACCGAGAGTCGACAAGGCCAAAGTTCGCTGCGTCGAGGTACCCTCCGTGTTAGCGCAGACCGCGCAGGTGCATCTGCCTCGAAGGCTTTGAGTGCAGCGAGGAGCAAATTCATATCAGCTCTTAATCTGCTACTTGATTGTGTTCGTGCAGAAGAGAGGTCGAAAGTTATTCAGCTGATTCAACAGCAGGCACACGCACAACAAAGTGCGTCAGGTAGGTTTGGTAATGGTGCCGATATGCTATACGCGGCACTCGCATATGCTCAGGGCGGGCGAGGTAGTGACATCGCAGAAGAGGCTTCAACTACGATGAGTACCCCATCTGCAACGCCATCATCCAAGCCAAGAGACAGATTGAAAAGGGCTATAAATCATGTTCGAGCGGCAGTCGGTATGGGATCTAACTCGAATAACAATGTTCTTTCCGCTAGCGGGGCATTTGAGGAGACACGATTCAGTTCAACACAGCCAATTCAGTCCGAAACCCCGGGATCAGGCAAGAGACGGCTTTCTTCCCATGGTTCATTTGACGCCACAACGCCTAGACAAGTCGCAGGTCGCAGTAAGGACGATGCAAGTGCAAACGTTGATACTCTTTCTGGATCCAGCAAATACGGTCAACACGCGGGTAGCAACATGGAACCAGTATCCGCAGGTGTGGGTGTGGACCCCTCTCCTGTCTTCGCGCCCGCCTTGCGAACCGTAGACTCGCCTATCTTAATGGCACTGGCCAAGGCCGACAATTTGATCCCTGAGGTAACCTCTATCGGCGCTACTGCAACGTCAGGTACAGCAGCGTCGGGTACAGCAGCGACAGCGACAGCTCAGAGCGGACTTGAGAATTCTGGGTCAGTTACTTCCAGTTTTAAGTTGCGTGCCAATATTCAGTCCGCACTAGGGTCTGGATCAGGTGCGCGAAAGAGCGCCCTGTCAACCAAGGACAAAGAGAAGGACAAGGACAAAGACAAGGACAAGCCCAAGGAGAAATCAAAGGATGGATCTGCAGGCACAACTCCTGGCAGTACTCGTGAGTCGATCGCTATCGGATCGCTTCGAAATGGTTCGTCTGGCATCCTCAGTACGAGAGCAAAGGCTGCGGTTTCAAGTCTTTCCCAGAAGCCGAATCGTATGTCTCAGGCGAAGCCTTCCGGCTTAGGCAGCATCACCGCCGGGCGTGCCACTCTAACTTCCAAAGATGCAACGAACTCAGCCCGCGGCGCTGTTGAGGTGGCACCCGCAAGTTCTGCGGCAGCCACAGCGGCGGCACCAACCTCATTGTCATCTTCTTTTTCAGGCGCGTTACCAATGGTGCCAGATGTCTCAGCTGAGTCGAGCAATGATCCTCAACTTATTGACGATCTGTTTGATCCATAAGCGAGAGTTTTCCTGACTCTCGAGCATATTGTTCTTCCATACATTGTACATTAACAGTAAATCAGGCCTAGTGCAAACACGTGACGTGTGCCGGCAACCTATCTTAGCTTTATCCCCCTACGCCCCTCTATCAGCGCGCAACGGCCGTCCGACTCCAGTCCAGGCGCAGTGAGCTGTCCGCAAAGTTTGAAATCCGGGGGCATTTTCGGGCCAGGACGGGTATAAAAGTGCGTACGGAGCAGATAGCGAGGAGCTGCAAATCCCAGAATGCACAAGTGTACATCCCCAGATAATATGTGTACAGCGTGTATTTTATGCGTGATATACTATCACACTTGGTGAAACCTCCCAGCACTCGCATTGATCCTGTCAAACATGCCTTTTTCCAATCTTCCTAGGACGGCCGGTCCTTCCAATGCACTTTCTCACAGCTTTCGCCTGGTCTCACTCGCCATGTACCCTCTGTGATATGTTCAAAAATATAGGAGTTCCGCAATGTCTTCGAAGGCGGGCGCTAAGCCGAAGAAGCACCGGCCCCTTACCAACAATGCGAAAATTATCAACCCCTACCGCCAGGTCGACAAGAGCGCGGCGCACCTCCGTTCGAGGGCCACGATCAAGCGCTTGGCGATGTACAAGCAGAAGGCGCACTACAACCGCGAGGGTAAGTTCATGGGCGGTGCCTTCATGAATCGTGAGGTCGATGAGCCTGTCAAGCGCATTGCGCCCGATCGTCGCTGGTTCGGTAATACTCGTGTGATTGGTCAGTCAGAGCTCGAGAAGTTCCGCGAGCAGATGAATGAGAAGCTCAAAGACCCTTACACCGTGATCTTGAAGCAACAACAGCTACCCATGGCCCTGCTGAATGACCCCTACCAAAAGGCTCGACCAGACTTGCTCTCAACAGAGTCCTTCGATGAAACCTTTGGTCCGAAGGCGCAGCGCAAGAAGCCGAAGCTTGCAGAGTCCATGGCCGACCTTGCAGCAATGGCTGCCCACGCTGAAGTCGCTGAGTCGAACTACGACCCCGAGAAGGATGCGCAGCGTGCGGATATGGAACGAGATTACATGAAGGAAGATGCGCTTGAGGCAATCTTCAAGAAAGGTACCTCGAAGCGTATTTGGAACGAGTTGTACAAGGTAATTGATGCGTCTGACGTTGTTGTTCAAGTTTTGGACGTGCGTGACCCTATGGGTACGCGTTGCAAGCGTATTGAAGATGAGTTGAAACGCAAGGAGCGACGCCACAAGCACATGGTCCTCATCTTGAACAAGTGTGACCTTGTCCCCACATGGGTCACACGCCGATGGGTCAAGCTGCTTTCGCGTGAATACCCAACACTTGCTTTCCATGCCTCCATCACAAATCCCTTTGGTAAGGGCTCTTTGCTACAGTTGTTGCGACAGTTTGGCCGTCTGCACGATGACCAACGACAGATTTCAGTGGGTTTCGTTGGTTACCCTAACGTTGGTAAGTCCTCGGTGATCAACGCAATCCGCGGTGCCAACGTGTGCCCAGCCGCGCCCATTCCAGGTGAGACTAAGACTTGGCGTTACATTACTCTCTTTAAGCGTATCTTCCTCATCGACTGTCCTGGTGTCGTGTACCCGTTTGGCAACACCCCAACTGACTGTGTGTTGAAGGGTGTAGTTCGTATGGAGCAGCTTCAAGACCCTGCGGACTACATCGGTGCAATCCTCGAGCGTGTCCGACCGCAGTACATTGTTCAGCACTACGGTGTGACCTCATGGAAGAACCACATGGACTTCCTAAAGAAGCTTGCTGTGAAGACTGGTAAGCTCTTGAAGCAAGGTGAACCTGACATCAACAACGTGGCCCGCATTGTCTTGGCAGACTGGCAGATGGGTCGCCTGCCTTACTTCGTCTGCCCACCGTTCGAAGAGGATCTTGATGGTGGTAAGGGCCTGTTCGATCTCCAGAAGCTGCAGCGTGAGTCGGTGCGACAGGCGTCTACGGCGTTCGGGTCAAGCAGCAATAGCACTGAGGATGACGAGGAAGAGAAGGGTGATGCAGAGGAGAAGGAGATGGAAGATGATTACGAAGAAGACATGATGGATGATGCCTTCGACGAAGACGCAGAAGAGGATGACATGTTCTTCGGTGAGGAGGATGAGGACCAAGAGCTGGAGTTTGAGGAGCTGACAGATGAGGTTATGGCCCGTATGACCGCCGCAGCTCAGAAGAAGAAGCCAAGAATTAAGACAGAAAAGAAGCAGACAGCAGATGAGGACGAGGAAGAGCCCTTCGATGAGTTCGCTGAGTTCGAGGAAGAGCGCGCCCTTAAAAAGCGAATTCAGGCTCGTGAACTCGCACGAAAGCGACGTGAAGAGAAGTTGGCCACAAAGAAGATTGTCGTCGAGGACCAGGACTTCTCCTCGCTTCTTGTCAAGACAGGATTTGCGGGCGCAGACTTGGACGAACTTGCATACTACGAAGAAATGCGAAAGGCCGCCGCTGCATCTGGCAAGCCTGCTTTTGCTCAGTTTGCCGCACCACCTCGCCGAAAGCGCAATAAGAGCCGAGTGGCAGAGGTCTCTGCCGAGCCCTTGCTGAAGATGAACAACGCGGACGGTCCTGGAACCAGTGGTGCAGATCCTAAGGCACTGCTTGATATTACACCCATGGAGGACCAGACGATTCACAAGAAGCGACTCAAGTTGGTTGAGAAGGTCGGACCGAATGCGTTTGGCAGCGGAGCTCTGCTCCAGAACCCTCTCAAGAGCGGCAGCACTAGTGCTGACGCAAAGACGAAGAAGAAGTAATTCTGAGCAGGGAGGTAACTAGCAGTATGTCGTGAGCTGAGTCCTACATCCTTGCTCATTCACCACTGCGAGTACGCTATGCCATTCTGATTTATTCTGTAGTTTCATTGTCCTGTATGTATGTATGTACAAGTAGCACACTAGTCTAGTCCTAACCTCTTCATTAAACTCGGCTGCGCAGGTATGATCACCATTTGGGCATGGGTCCGAATTTGCGCCTTGCATCCGCGAACAATACACGTTACTAAAGTTCTGGATACGCAGTGCATATGCGAAATGACATTTCACACCATTCCAGTATCCATGCGCCTCTCTACCCGCATTGATTCCGATTGACCGAGGCCGATTTAGCCGTATCCGGCTAAAGTTCACAGTTTTTCCTAAAACGCTCGATATTGCTTTCGCACTCATTTCAGCTGAATCGCGTGGTGTGGTGCGAAAATAGTAGCGGGGCATAATACTGAGGTCTAATCTTTATTGCTTGAACTTGGTATCCGTGGAAGATAAAACCGTAGACAACTCATTTGCCCCTACAAGCACTCTCCGAGTGTGATTCGGAACCTCGTGAGGCCATGTCCGAGCGCGGAACCAGGTGTGTCGCGCCTTATGCGCATGCCCTAGAGCTGCAGGGTGGATCTGAACCCCAGCTGGAACGCGCTGAGAGACAAAAAACCCCAGCCAGGTGGCGCGACCGATTCAAAGACTATGCCAAACGAATCGCCGGAGACGGGGTGGTCGAGTTGGGTAAGCGTCGTGGACGAGTGGTGGTGACGCAGGACCTGGATTTTCAATCGCCTTTAAGTTTGTTGACCCCAGTAGGAAAACTGGCCACGCAGGGTTGCTCGTCACGCAGGTTCCCCACACAACTCTATGCCTGCAACTTCTGTGGCAAGCCTGTGTTCATCACGGCCATGCCAGAACACCTCTTGCGATGCGTCGCGGGACGACCCACGATTGAAGCTTGGCTTGCTACCGTCGAGGAAACCCTGAGAGAGGGATTTCAGCATGCTCGCATGGATCTTGCGCAACTTGAGCGGCAGTTGGAAGATGGATCGGCTGGAGCTCAGGAGCGAAGTGTCCTGGAGGAGAACAAGCACAGGATAGAGACCCTGAATCGCATCAGGCAGCAGCTGCTGAATTTGCTTGCGTGTCGTAGGCAGCTACCCCAGCCACAAGCCCAGATATCCATGCTTGTGCGAGTCTTAGGACATCAACTCACCTTGGGGAATGGATCCGAACCGAGCGTAAAAGTTGAACCTGGTCTTCTAAAGCAGGAGGTCAAGGAAGCAACGTCTTCGCAGCACAATGACCTGCAAAGCATCGCCACTGTGCCGATGCTCCCGCTACCAAGTACCGAGAGCTTCCTTGACTATATTACGGCCAGTGCTGCGTTCCCTGACGAGACCTTTGGGAAGTTGTCGGAGTACATCGTACGGAACCGAATCTATGACGCCGTTCCTGAGTGTGATAGGTGCACTGAAGATGGCCGGAGCCGCTCAAGCAGCGAAATAAGTCCTGATAGTCCTGGGTGTAAGAGTGAAGTTATCAATATCGAGAACGAGTCCGACCACGGTGATCCCAAGTCCGCCCCGCAGGGGATACCTGTGGTCACGCTTCCCGAGAGCGCGCAGCTGTTTTTGAACTACTTCATTCGAGATATCGAGGCAGATGCAGCTATCGGAGAGTTTCGGCTATTACATAAGTTGTGTGAGCGTGCTCAACGTGCCCGCGAGGCTGCGATGAAAGCTGAAAAACAGAAATACGAATCAAAGCCGATCGTAACTACATCAGGCTCTTCCAGTTCGCACAGAAAGGAACAAAGTGTATCTCCGTATGGCCACTTGGTGGTTGAAGCACAGTTTGCTTCTCCGTTGTCACCATCCCCGATTCCATCCCCAGTCTCAAGTTCTCCGCTTCTATCGGGGCGCAAGGGCCCTGCTATGGACGAGTCAACTGGGCGCGCAAGTTCAAAAACAAATGGACGTAAGTCAAGCAAGGCCACTATGGCTGCTCAGACGAAAGCTTCACATCAGGCGAACATCCTTCCCGCCGAAACTGCTCAATCTCAACGGGCGTCTCCATTGCCTGCAACTCCTGTGGAACAGGTTGAGCAAGGATATGCTCCTGGTATCGGTGCAGCTCCATGTGAACTTGGGCGCTCACCGACACCGGTAAGTGCATCAGGGCTTGCACCAGTTGTCTCACCTACTGAACTTGCTCTCAAGTCCGTCGATGTCGCTGAAGGCATCCCCAATGGTCCTAGCACGGTGAATCCGTTTATGTCAGATCTAGCAGCGGAGAGTGAGGTGAAAACAGCTCGGAGCGAACAAGCTCGATCTGCTCTGCCCGTTGAACTCCCTGCCACCGCACCTCCTCCTTCTAAGAAGCGCGTTAAACTAGCTACTCAGACCAAAGCACAAGCGTTACCACCATCCGTGATTAGCCCTCAGCCATCAGAAGGTTCGGGAATTTGTGCGATGCCGGTCCCTGCGATTCGTCCACAGTACGATCAACCTCCAGCTGGCAATGTCCATGACGTGCATCAGCAGTACCAGCAGTGGCAGCAGCAGCAACAACACCAACATCAACAGCATGCGCCACCGCGACCTCAGAATGTAGTACAAGGCTTTGTGCACTCCCAACATGGATCTCAGCCTCCGGCTCAAGTGCAGCCTCAATACCACCCCCAGCAGGTCCAGCCCCACCCTCAGAAGCCAGTACAGTCGCATCCATTGAGACCAGACCAACAACAGCAGTTCCAAGCTCCGGTACCCCAGCCCTACCACCAGCCACAACAGCAGCATGTGCAAGTGAATACTTCGTCTTATTCGCAGCCACAGCCGCAGCCACAGCGGATGCACGCGCCATCCGAGGTCCAAGCACAACTTCAACCCTCGTCGTACGCTCACACCCAGATGCAGCATGCACAGTACCCTTACCAACATCAACCCGTAACAGCAGTCCAGCAACACCAGCAAGCGTCTGTTTATGTTCAACCGGGACAGCAAGGATATGCGTCATCCGTACCAGCACAGCAGCCTCATCTTCAGCCCTCACAACCCCAGTCAAGCATGGGCTTTGCTGATCCCAGATATGCTCAATTCCAGCAGCAGTCACAGCAAATGCAACAACAGCAGCAACAACAGCAACATCACCCATCGGTACCGCACCTACAGCAGCAGGCTTCGGTACCACCCCAGCAGCCGCGACAGCAAATGTATGTCATTCTCCTTGATTCGAACACGCGACAAGGACTATTTGCACCTCAGGAGCAATTCGAAGCCATGCGCGACTCTCTCTCGCCCAATCTCTCGGTCTACACAGTGGTGTCAGAGGACATCCTAAAGGCTTACCTAGCTCAGACGAGTATGCAGGCCTCTGCGCAGGCAGCTGCGATGCACAACCAGGCGCAGCAAGCGCAACCGCTAACTCCGCCTATCGCTACTAGACAATCTAGTATTTCAGGAGTTCACCAAGCGCAGTCAATACCGCAAATGAACAATATGGCTCAACCTCACTTCGCAGTTGCTGCACACGCCACACAACCAGGCCAGCTACCACATCACATGCACGCTCCGAGCCAGGCGTATGTGCCAACACCACAGCAACCTCAGTCTACAATGATGGCTCGATCGGCCCCGGTGGGCACTACAAGTCAAATGTTCGCGTACCACAATCAAGCTCAAGTCCCTGCACAAGGATTGGCATCTCCCAATTCGTACGGAGCGCAACCTCCAGCCATGGCATTTGCTCAACCACCTCAATCAATGGCTCCAGAGGCATCCACCAAGCATGCTGAGCTTTCGGGTTTTTATTCACATCCGCCTCAAGTGCCCCAAGTGCCTCAAGTGCCTCAAGTGCCATCCACTCTGGGCAAAGAAATGTACAGATAGCTGACTGTTAGATTCCGCCCAGCTGTAATCTAGAAAGTGTAACGCTGGGCAATAAACACTTCGTTATACGAATACTTGATGTGTATTGTTCAGTCGCAGAAGATCCCAGAGTTCACTCTAGAATCGAGTTTACATTCAGATCGAACTCATCGTCATCGAAATCTGCGTCTTCATCGTCCGTCTTTGTCTGTGCAACTCCTCCATTGGGTGAACCTGGCGCACTTGGAGCCGTTAGTGTTGTGGCTGGACCAGCTGGGTCCCGAGGAGATAACGGTGCGTTCGATGGGGTAGTACTCGTTCCGCGAGGTGAACTAACCTGCGGACGGGGTGGAACAGGTGGTTGGCGACTCGGTGACAGCGGCGGTTGCGGTGCTTCTCCTGTTGTGGGTGTTGTGGGCAAGACTGGTGCTGGCTGCTTGCCCGGACGTACCGGGACCACGGGACCTTTCGATCCGGGCCCAATGCTTGTAGACAACGAGATCGACGACCAGTTGAGATCATCAGTGCCCGAATCAGCCAGAGCGGCTCCCTGACGATCTGGTTGTGGGGTAGGTACAGGTCTGGAGGGAGGTGTGGTGATGTGGTGTGTGCTACCAGCACCTTGGTTTCTCTGCATTCGTGATGCCTCGAGTCGCTGAAGAAGAGTCTGAGCACCACCGCGAGGAGTAGGTTCACTTCGTCCTAACGTCATATGCGGCTGGTCAGTCTGCGGCCGCAGGGGCTCCAGTGTACTCGCTTCGAGCGTCAGAGAAAGCTCCGAGCTCGAGTCTAGCTCGGCTGCGCCTGTCTTTGTGGACGCCTGTGTTGAGGGTGACGCCGTAGCCTTTGACTCCTGCGAACGATTGCTCAGGTTGCCTTGGATTTGCTTCGCTGGCTCTTTGACAGGTAGTCTCGCTGGCTCGCCATCATCGTCCTCATCCAGGTCGTCCAAACCCAGGTCATCGGTTGGGGCAGAGCCTCGCCTCGAACCAGCCGGGCTTTTTGCTTCCTGTGCATCTCTGGACGGAGCCTCAGGAGTAGTTTCGCTTGCGCCGCGTGCTGTCGTGCTGCGAGGCGTTTCCGTCTTGGTCTCTAATTGGGCTTCGGGCTTAAGTTTTGAGAAGTCAAGTTTAGGAATCGTTGTGGGAGTCTTGGCTCGACCCTGTTGACCAATCGTTTGATCATTACCCTGGATCGGTGGGGCTCCTGCGGGTTGTGAAGAAACACTCTTCGCAGGGGAAGGTTTAGGCTGAAGGCTCGGTGCATTCGACCGTAGCTTCACACCGGACACCGAATGAGCATCACTAAGCTCGGTGCTGTCGAGGTCGATATCCAGATCATCGCTTGAGGAGGATGTCGTCTGTCCTGTGGCACGACCTGATACCGATGCCGACGACCGTGCAGCACTGTGCGCAGACATATTCAGTGATCGTCCTGCACCGCGCGGCTCATTGCCGGTGTTGAGCGGAGGAAGTTGCTTCGGCTGCAATGGGGGAAGGATGGTACCACTCGGTCCTGGAGTTAATGCACCTGACTTGACTGGTTGCTTCGTCATCGGTGTTCGAGGCAGTGATGTCGCGTCCTTGCTTCCAAGACCCGCAACTGTGGCTGGCTGACCAGATATCGTCAATGTGAAGCTCTCATGCCCGTTTCCACCCAAGTTCGAGTCGAGACTAAGGCTGGTACTCAGCGTGCTTTCCTCACTGCTACCCTTCTGCGCTGTGTGAACAGGCGAGGGTGTGGTGTCTCTGACCGACATTCGAGGAGAGGTTGTGTCTTTGGTCGAGACTGCGTGACTTGTGGAGTCTTGAGTCGTCGATGGCACTGCTCGCTCAGGCTTGACGGAACCAGAGCCGACAGAAGACCCAGTCGAAACAATACGCTGGTCTCCTTCGTTTGCCAAGTCGTTACCCGCTTTACTCGGCTCAGTCGCGATAACACCTTCATTGCGATTATGGTCTTCGCCCGGCTCATCCGGCTGCTGTACTAGAGGGAACGATGAGGCCACATTCGTTTGAGGCGCGCGGGTCTGCTGCGTCGGCAGTGACGAGAGCAAGTATGGTCTTCTGGGCGTAAGTATCATTTCTACCTCGCGGATACGGGCCTCCATTCCATGCTGTGGGTTGGTGAGATTTGCGACCGCTTCTTCGACTGCGAGTCGACTTGTACGTTCCTCGAGCCATCGCTTTTCAAGTTCCTCCACACGTGCGCGCAAGGCCTCGTTTTCAGACCTTAATGCGTCTGTCTCTCGATGCATGGCTGCCACCACCTCGAGGCGAACGCCCTCTCGAAGTTGTGCGAGCTCTGGGGTGTTCATCGCGATTGTGACTGACGAAGCTTGCGAAGATGCCATAGACAGCTCAAGTTTGCTGAGACGAGTAGCTAGTGCTTCAACCATCGATTGTGCTCGAGCGGCTGCATTGGCCGACTTCGTTGCTGCCATCTCGCTCTGCTCAGCGCGAGTCGCAGCGGCCTTGAGTGAAGCTTTCAAACCCTCAATTACTTGTGTCTGAGTCTCCAATTGGAGCTGCAGCGCCTGGGCCACGCCCTCGGTCAGCGATACGGCTTTGTCCTCCCCACGTGGTGACCTGCTGTCTTCGCCACTCGCTGATCTGATTCGATCGAGCTTTTCTCGCAGTTCATTAATAGCCTGCAAGTTACGCGACTCTGAGGCCAAGACCTCTGCAATTTGATTTCTCAAAGAATCCGCGGTTCGCGACCATGTCGTTCGGTCGGATTCCTGAGTCTCATTTATCAGGCGCAAGTGATGCGCCAGCTCTCGCTCGACGTAGGCTCGCACTCCCATCTGCTCCTCTCGTCGAAGTTTGCCTTCTTGAGCAAGTGCCTCGCGTAGCTCTCGGTTTTCTGTTGAACATTGGACGAGTGAGTTCTGGACAGCGGTCAATGCCCGGAGCGCAACTTCTCCTGCTGCCCCGTCCTGAGCAATCCCTCCCAACTCTGGATCACTCGATCCCAGCCGCTTGCGAGTCAGTAGACGCTCCGTGACACGCTCAGCAATCGCTGACAACTCACCCTCGATAGTTTGCACTAGGTTAGCCGGTGTGAGTGCGGCATTAACCTTATTTTGTAGTTGCAAGAGGGATGCATCGAGTCGACGTTCGGTTGCAGCCACATCACTACGCAAACCACCTAGGGCGCTGTCCAAGTCGTCTCGTAACGATTGAACTGCACGTTCGCTCTGCGTGGCTGTTTTTTCTAGTGTTTCCAACTGGGTTACGGCTGCCTCAATCTTTGCCCATCGCGACCCCCACTTCAGTTCGAATTCCGCCCGCTGCCTTGAAACCTGCTCGACAGCTCGTAGGACCGCGCTGGAGCGACCACTCGATGATGCAGATGCCGATTTCTGACTCGCACCCGCTTCTTCGCCCTCTGCGCTCGCCGCTGACGTAAGCGCGCCAAGTTGGAACAAGAAGGTCGCCGCGTCCGGAGGTCCTCTTGCTCCAGCGGAGTCTTTGTCGGCCGTAGACGGGCTCTGAGCAAAGACGGGAGCAACACTCGCTGCCTCTTCGAACGCTTCTGTGAGCGCGTCAAGGCGCCTCGCGAGAATGCGCGTCTGTGCTGCTGTGGGGACCATAATGGCTTTCACTTCACTATCCAGCGCTCGCAAATCGCTGAGTGTGACGGGTTCGGGTCGGGCTTCGAGTTGTTGCAATTGTGTTGCCAAGAGCTCCTGTGCAGACTCAATTGCTGCGACTTGTTCTCGAAGCGCAGCATGTCGCTGGTTCACATCAGTTAGGGATGCGTCGAGGTACTGCTCCAATTCTGTCCGCGTAGATGCAAATGAATTTCGAATCAATTCCTCCCGTTCCTGTTGGAGCTTCTCTTCGCTCTCGATTAACTGGGCAAACGTTGCCTGGGCTCTTAGTAGTTGCGTATGATTCTCAAGGAGCTTGCGCTCGAGCGCGGCCTTTGTTTGTGCCACTTCCTTTTCTAACCCAAGCACGAGTGACTCTAGTCGCGACGCGAGCTCAGGCGAAGCCTCAATACTACTAGTGTCGGATGCATTCGCCTTCGGTACACTTCCCATAGTCTCCTGCATTTGCTCCTGAACTAACTTGATCTTTGTGAGTGCACGATCCATCGCTTCGATTTTTTGCATAGCTTCGTCAACGCGAGCACGCTGCTGCGAGACAACTCGCTGCAGTTCACTGCGTAATGTTGTCAATTCGGCTTGGAGCTGGCGCCTGTTCTCTACATCCTTCAGATCCCGTCGCTGATCCATGAGCTCGAGCTTAATGTTCAGCCTGCTCTCCAGCTCAGACGTAGACGTTTCCATCATATTGAGCACGTCTGTGCGAATGGCTTGCGAGTGCTCCATGAGCGCAGAGAAGCTCTCCTCAAGTTCTGCATGGACTTTTCCGCGGAATGAGCTAAGGAGCAGATGTAGAGTTTCTAGGTGGAAATGATCGGTCGTCCCTGCTGGTACAGGATTGTTCGAATCAGAATAAATGATTGGCTGGAGCCATGCCTGAAACCTGGCATCCGCGGCAGTGGGGTTAAAAATATTCGCATCAACAGTGCTAATGCCAGATGCTGACGTGACCGTTGGCTTGCCACTGGCCAGGCTGTCCGGCGCATTGGTAGATGCTGGCGCGCCCGAGAGCGGCAGGTGTTGTGCTGCTTGTAGCTTGCGGGTGGGCTTGGCTAGCAAGTCCTCGATGAGTTGTGACAGTTCCGAGATGGGAGGGCTGGATGTGGTGTTCTGCTCGTCGTTATCTAGATGATTCTCTGCACCTGCACGGTTCGGGTTTCCAGTACTTCTGTTCATGCTACTGCTACTACTACTACTACTACTACTACTACTACTACTACTACTACTACTACTACTACTACTACTACCATTACTGCTTGTGTTCAAACCAGTCCTCCCAGCGCTTTGTCGACTCATATTCAAGGGATCGTTCTTGTGATCGCTCTCTTTAAGATCGCCTCCAACGGCGACAGAGCCTTCGTCGCCCTCTGCGCCTTCATCAGTGTAGCGCTGAAAATCATACTCGCCATCAGCGCGGTCTTGGTAATGGTGGTAGTAGTGATTGCGTCCTTGATGCTGTCCAAGGCCATCGTACTCGTGTTGCGACTGGTACTGTCCGTCGTAGTTGCCGTATTCTGCGCCTTCGTATTGCACGTCCTCGTTATAGCCGCTATCCGTTATGGGTTGTCCAGTCCCAGATACAGATGCAGATACATGGCTGGTGTTCATGTCATAGCCTCCGTACTCTCCCAGGTGGTGGGAAGTGTGGCCAGAGTACTTACCATTCCCACCGTGACTACCACCGAGGTAGTAGTCATTCCCTCCATATATCCTTCGAGGGTCGGTCATGCGGGGGAAGGAAGTCGTTAGGCCGGTGGGATTGCTCTTGTCAGCCTGACGGCGACGGCGAGCAAGACCTAGCTGGGGGCTGGTCTATGCGGTGGGTCAAGCACTCAGAGACGGGATATAGCGTGACAGCTCACTAGACTCCCGATGGGACCCTCAAAGTGACGCACCACCAGGGGAGTCCTCAACGAACTGTTCCTTCCGAGGTCTAGTCGCGAGGGGTTTTGCTCGGCGGGTGCCAGCCGGGGTCTCGAATCTCGGGGCGGGGTCGAGAGACGGAGGAGGTCTGTATCACGCGGAGGGGGAAGCAGGCCGGTCACCAGGGTGAGAGGGGGCAAAACGGGGGGCAAAAGGGCGTATCCGAGGGTTGTTTACCAAACAGTGCAAAGTGAGAGTGGCCTTGGGGTGAATTTCAGGGTATCTACGGGTGTTCTGGCTGTGGTACGGGGGATTTATGGTGGCGCGTAATCCGCTGCACACACCCAAACGGGTTATTTCCTCGCCACACTACTCCAACCCGGCAAACTCGGTCGCGAATATTCCATTTCTGAGTCGTGTTTTGAGTTGAAAATTTGAATTTGAATTCGAACCGTTTCGCGCGAGTTTGCGGGCGCGCAAAAATTCCCAGCGACCGAGGAGGCAGGGCGGAGTGTAGAATGTTGGATTTGGGGAGAATATGGGTAGGTTGGGTCGGTTGGTTGCTTCTAGAATTGTGTGAATATGGATTTTACAAACTGGAAATTACAACGTTAAAATTGTTGAACCATTTTACCATCAACTATACACCGAAATACACCGCTTTTACAGTCTTTTTGCCAGGAAAAATTTCGACTTTGGCGGTTTCGGCTATCCGTCCTGGCCCGGAAAATCTGCAGGCCCGCCGCGCCAAGGTTACACAGAGTCGAAACACCCGCGTATCGGGTGCGCCGCGGGCAATTAAAATATTTCAGCACGTGTCAACCACTTAGCACTATCACTAAGTGCACTCGCCTCGCGCCAAGTCCCTCCCATCGAGCTGCACTTTATCTATAACCAGCTGTGTCAACTTGAGAGGACTCGCGAAAGGGTTGGAAATCACGACGAGTAGCGTGACCGCTGCGAGTGAGCGGACCGGCTTGGTGCTGCATAGTGTGCTACGTCACTTGAAGAATCCCACACGTGTACTCACACCCGCTTCCAACCCGCTTTACGCCCGATAGAGACCAGAAAAGCCCTCACGCTGGCTTTCTCAGCTCGAGTAGCTAAGTGTTTGCGCCGCACTTGTGAGACGATCCGAGTGGCGTAACGCGTGTTGTGAATTCTTTCGCAAGTAATTCACCGGGCGAAGCATTTGCACCTTTGCCTCGAGGCACTAGCCTAGCCTCCAGTCTCAATCATGTCCCAGCACCATCACCGAGGGTCGCTTGGTCCCTCTGAGTCGAACCCGAACTTAGCCGACGCGCCAATCAATGCGCCAGACATTCAACTCAACATGCTGGCGGGCTTCGAGCCCATTGCCATTGAGTACGACGGCAGCACTGAGGTTGAAGAAGCCTACCTCCGCGAAGCTGCAAAAGGCGGCGGCGCTGCTGCTGGTGGTGCTCAGGCCGGCGAACGTGAAGGTTTAATCTCGCATCATCTCTCGCGCAACGACCTTGAGGCTGAAGATGATCTCCGTATTGCTTGCTCTAACCCTGCTGCGAGCGTCTCAACCTCCGCTGCCAGCATTTTGGGCACCCCTCGTCTTGCTTATCGTGGTGACGGCCTCGCGATTCCACCTCCTTCGATCTCATCGCATGCTGAAGTTGCTAGCTATTCCTCATTAGAGGATTCCGCAAGCTCCACGCTTTCCCTACCTCTCTCTGACAGCACACTCGCACCCTCACCTTCTGTCCGCCTGGGATGGCAGGATAAAAGTTGGAGCGAGCGCTTCCGCTACATCTCGTACTACCTGCCGATCCTCAAGTGGCTACCTGAGTACAACTTCCGCGAGAGCCTCATGTACGACCTTGTCGCCGGTTTGACTGTCGGTGCGATGATTATCCCTCAGTCAATTGCCTACGCTTCTTTGGTGAATCTTTCTCCCCTGCAGGGTCTCGGCACTGCCTTCCTTGCCAAGATTGTCTATCTCATCTTCGGTACGAACCGTATCATGTCAATGGGTCCCGAAGCCACCACTGCGATTCTCCTTGGCCACACCATCTCGACTCAGAGCGATGTCCAGGATGCTGTCCGACGAGGTGACAACCAGGCCGTTCTCTCCCTTAGCACGGAATACGCTTGTGTGATTACACTCATGTGTGGTGTTCTTACGTTGGTATTCGGTCTTTTGCGCCTAGGTTTCGTCGACACCGTCTTCTCTCGTCCCGTGCTCTCCGGTTTCATCTTTGGCGTTGGATCTTTGCTCATCATCGAGCAGTTCCCCAAGCTCGTGGGAGCGCCAAGCTGCACAAGCACGGACTGCGATGAAACCATCGGGAAGCTGAAGCACATAGGAAAAGTCATATTCGGCCAAGGCGACGTCAACTGGCGGACAATTCTGATCTCCGTTTGTGCCGTATCGTTCTTGTTTGGTTTTGCTTGGCTTAAGAAGCGCTACTCTAATAACAAGAAGCTGCAACTCGTTCCCCAGGTCTTTATTTTGGTGTTCGTTGTCACTTTGATTTCCTACTGCGCCAATCTCAAGCAGTATGGTGTCGCTGTCCTGGGTCATCAGGAGAAGGGTTTCCCAACCCCTCAAGTTCCCAAAGTTTCAGGAAGCCGCATCTCCAACCTCTTCTCCTCGGCCATCACCCTTGCTATCCTCGGTTTCATCGAAACTCAATTGGTCAGTAAGACGATTCCTTCTGGGAGTGTGGTATCTCCAAACCGAGAGTTGGTCGCACTGGGAGCCATGCATATCGTCGCTTCGTTCTTCAGTTGCTGGTCGGCGTACGGCTCGCTTACCCGTACTCGCGTCTCAGTCCAAGCCGGTGCTCGCTCGCCTATTACCGCTCTCATTGCCGCTATTATTCTCCTTTTTACCATGACTCTCATCATCCCCGTCTTCGAGCACATGCCTGCATGTGTCACTGCTAGCATCATTTTCTACGTCGGTACTACCCTGCTCGAGACCCACGAACTCAAGTTCACCTACAAGATGAAGCAATGGCTTGACTTTGCCCTTAACGCGATCATGATTGTGATCACAATCTTCTTGGGTGTTGACACCGCACTTTTCTTTGCATTCGCTGCATGCCTTCTGATTGTCATCAAGAACCAGAATAAGCCATCCATGCGACTGATGGGTCGCCTCCATGAGCGCAAGGGTCCATTTGCTCCGGAAGCAGATGCTCAGGGTTACTTCGAGGTCGAAGAGAGCGCTGATGTCCATACTGTGGAGCTCCAGGGTATCCTTATTTACCAGATCGATGGGCCCTTGTTCTTCTCCAACGCGGAAGGTTTGAAAGAGCGCACTCGCCGCATCGAGTTCTTCGGTTCCGTTCGCAGTCATCCATCTGAACCAGAGCGACCGCTTGCACTTCGAGGTATCATCTTTGATCTCACGGCAGTGACCATGATCGATGCCACTGCAGCTTCGGTTCTTTTGGAAATTATTGCGGATTACAAGCATCGCAATGTTCGTGTTGCTTTTGTCAAGTTACGCAAGAACTTGTATAAGCCATTCGAGCGTGCAGGCCTGATCGAAGCGATTGGTGGAGAGCAGAACCTTTTCCGAACGATCGATCAAGCCATGGCATCGCTCCAACAGAGCTTAAACGAGGTGGCAGCGGATCAGAACTCGAATTCGGTCCTTACCAAGGAAGTGTAAAGCAGCCGCTTCTTTCCACCTCATCGTTCTTCGCCCGTCATGCCATCCTAGTTTTACAACCTCCTGCAGTTTGAATAGGTAGCTCTAGAGTTTGCTGCCCAGTTCTTTCTTCGAGATATTTCCCACATCACAGGTTACTGTAGGTCCCATTTGAAGCACGTCTAGCCATTGGTCTAGACAGCATGTCGTTCGCTTCCTCTTAGTTATTTTTACCTCATCTCATTTCATTTCATTTCTTATCTGATGGATCACCTTTTGCTTCGTTTACGTTTTCTGTTTCTGCTTCTGATACCTACCCTACAAGTGTACGCCAATGGATCTAGTCGCAATGCGATGAGCATGCCAATATGTCTACTTCTAGCGCCACGCTTAGTACATCTAGTCGATTTGGATACGCTTCTGTATCTGCATCTCAAACCATGCGAATTGTGACTTGCCATAAAGTGTCAACTTCCGAGCAGGCTAAGAACTTTTCCGTGCTGGGGACTCATTATCTGATGGTCTATGCAGTTCATTACAAGCAGTATCTCTTGTATTGTTGGAAATACTGACTAAACAGGTATATAAAGTTGGATGGGGGGATATACATTTACACGTCGCTGCTAACCTTGGGCATAGAACAAAAGCAAAGGTGAGGTGCATTCTCGCGACAAGATCAACCACGAGAAGACGAACACATCTTGGTCAGCAGTGTTGTTGGATGGAGAAAAGGCTGGGGAGGAATAGCTGGGTAGAGAAACATAGTAGGACCCGCATAAGACAAATGACTACGTGCTACATATATCAGAAGGCTTGTTATCGGATGCAAGTCATGCTTATTTGAACATATCAGAGACGGATGCATCAGGGTCTTCTTCAGCTCCTAGTACACTCTTGATCTGTGCTGCCACAACAGCCAATTCGGCTTCAGTGACCTGGGACTCTGGCGTGGCTGCCGCAGCAGAAGTTGCGGCTGCAGCACCCTTTCCACCTTTCTTCTTGGGCTGTGCAGCAGCACTTTTCGCTTCCTCGAGTGCGCGGAGATTGTCTGCTCGTGCCTGCTTCTCTCGCATCTCCTCAATCTTGGCGTCTTCCTCTTCGATCTCTCGTTGACGCAGATCCTTAACTTTCTTGATACGATAGCTGTCCTCACGCTCCATCTCATCGAGTTCTGCTGAAACGTAGGCGAGAGTTGCATCGAGGCGAGGGATAATAATAAACTCAAGGGCGTTGACACGGCGGTTAGTCACGCGCAGGGCGTCATCAAGTGTCCTGAGCGCAGTCTGCAGAGTGGCCAATTCGATAAGAGCATCCAAGACAACTTGATAGGACTCTCGGCACTTATAGACTTGCTCACCACCTTTGGAGAGACCGACAAATGCGGCCTTGGTGGTTTCCTGCTCAACCTTCTGGAACTGGGGGATCTTGACACCGGCAACGTTGTACACCTCGGCTCGAACGTTGAATCCAGCCTTGTTTGTAACGCTGTCAATGACCTTGTGGTTGAACTGACCGGCAGTCCAGATAGCCTCAGCATGGGCCTGACCTGCACGGGTCATACCCTCGCCGACGGTACGCTTCGTCTCCTTGATCCTACCAAGCACCTTCTGCAACTCCATCTTGATAGCATCCGACTTACGCTTCAAGAGTCCGTGTCCCGCACGTGCAGCACGGATGCGGTCCTTGAGCATGCTCATGACCCTAGATGATACAATTTGGTGCAGGTTGGCGGGGTGTGCGGGGTGATGAAGTGGGTCCGGAGTGGTGAAAGAGGGTGAAAAGTGTAAGCAGGCTGAAATCACCACTTGATCAGAGAGTGGAGGGTACGTACATTCGAGACGGGAACACGTTTTCACGGTTCGCAGATGACATAGTGTGATGGGTCTATAGTGAAGATAATCATATGAAGGTTCGATCTTCGAGTTGAGTTACCATAACGCACGGGTGAACGCCATTTTATACTCGAGAGATTTCGACTCTCAGCTTGAGGCATAAACCTTGTCTTTTGGTGGGGACTCCGCGGGTGGGGCACGGTTTCGGCATTTCCTGCAAGTATTTCCATGCATAGAAGACCAAACCAAGGGGTTTTCCAAACCACACACTCAACTGATCCCGCTATCTTAGCACTTCTACAATTAGGAATCGAAGCCGATTTTTCCGTCTGTGCATGGTTTCGCCGCTCTTTCTCGTCAGGCATAGCTCCAGAACATTTGATACATTGTAAGCACATTGTCTGTGGTATGGTTTATGTAAATCCAGTTCGGCGGCCGCGGAATTATACGCAGTGGTCATGGCCAGCCCGCAAGCCTGCATTTCTAAACGTAACTTGTGAGGGCGACCTGGGGGTGAGTACTGGGTATTCGTCATCTGTCATTAGGAACGCAATGAAACACTGCAGTGCGACATAGAAGCGGGTGAAAAGGCGGTCCTTTTCGTCCCAAGCCATCTGAAATCCTGATTCTCCCAGGACGAAGCAGAGCTCGTTTGCTTGAGTCGGGGTTAGTTGCACCCTGACATGACTCTAGAGGCGCTCTCGGATTGACTGAAACACGATAGCATATGGCTTGCCATTGACCTGTACTGCTCACTTCTGGCCTTGGTCAGGTGGTACCCATGACAGACTTTGTATTGCAAGTGACCTATTCAGCAACAAACCTCGAGCCTTCCGACGTCGGTTCCAGCTAGTTGAACACGGTTCAGGACGAGCGGGGTCGTAGGCCGTCACCTGATCGAAGCAAGGCAACGTTGGGTATTTGTCGAGCGAACAATACGTATCTTCTCCTCGTCTGTGCCCTGCTGCAGGATTGATCGACGTCGAGTGGCAGCGTTTGCACTTCCACCAGTACCAGCCCGCGTAGAGGCAGCCACTTATACGATGCAGCAAAGAGCCCTGTTTCCGGTTGTAAGCGCACCTGGGGACGCGTGTTGCCGCGTGTCATCGCGAGCTCTCACTCGGCTGTTGTGCCAGACGGGGGTTATTCCAGTGTGCAGTGTCGCCGGTTCCAGGCGTCCTGGCTAGTCGGCGGGGTGGGGTGGGGTGGATGGGGTCAAAAATCCCCGAAAATCGGGGGAAAATCCGGGAAAATCCGGGAAAATCCCAAGTCGTAGGAATATTCCTGGATTTTCCTGGATTTTTCGATTTTCTCGATTTTTTTCGAGACTCGAGCAGTGCACTTCCGACCGCGATTCTGGGGTATCCACGTGAGTGCTCGCGTATGTCGTTACGACGGTTCAATATCTGCTCTAGTGGTGTATCAATTCAATGAAGAATATCGTGCGTGAACCCTGTGAAAACCATCGAAATTCGCGTCAGAGTGTTCCTTTCCTTCTTCCCCATCTGGTTTTATCCACAACACACCCCTGTTCGTGGGGAACTAGCGTCTGAGAGACACCAAGCCCTTGGCCATTTGACAGCCAGACTCACGATGTATCCATTTTGCCCCAATTTACCCCCCTCCAGAGCAATGAGAAGTGCCAAGTTTGCACACTTGCTAACGATCCTCGTGCTCGTTTTGGTCGTTGTGGACTGTTTCGCGGCAGCGCAGACGGTCTCTACGACCCCTGGTAAGACCCAGGTACCGGCAGAGATCCTTCCCGGCACTACGCTCCCCGTTCCGCCCAGCGCCGAGCTTACCGCGGCGGAGCAGGCTCGCCAGCGCCTCCACAAGCTTTGGAATGGAGGTGATGTCGCCGTGATTGACAACGCTATGGCCAGCTCGCAGGAGGACTTGCACGATATGGTGAAGCGTTTGAACAAGAAGTACGGCGTCTTTGATCCCCTCTTCGACGCTACCGCTGGTATCACTCGTCAGGACCAGACCGACGACATGTCATCGAGCATCATCGAGAAGCCCTCCTTGACCGATGTTCAGGAGGACTACAAGTTGATCTACAAGTCGATGCCCAAGAAGAAGGACGTCAATCCCGTTGAGGACGATCCCGCTGTTCTTGAGAGCCATCTCGGTGCTCTCTGGGGCAAGCGCTATGCTCACATGTCTGAGGCCGTTCGTCAGGACACCCTCCGCAATGAGAACGTGTTGATCATTCAGGGCACCTCTCCTTCTGCGCTCCGCAACTCCATGGCCATTAGCACTGATGGTTCTGTTCAGTCCTGGGTTGCTCACGCTGAGTCTGTTGATGATGAGGTCAAGCCCCCTGAAGACAAGCCCTTCAAGCCCAGCACGCAGTGGTTCGGTCCTCGCGTCGTTGCTGATGCTCTTGATGTCACTCAGGAGGAGCTTGATGGCCATGGCCGTGAGCCCTCTGACCCTCCCAAGCCTCCTGTTGAGTCTTATGTCTTCGCTGAGCCTCTCCCCACCGACCAGGATCCTGAGAACAAGATTACCATCATTGAGCGCATCACCGTGACCAAGCCAGGCACTATCGCCAAGGATCCCGCACGCCCCGAGCCAACCTTCACCCCCATCATGGTTGACAAGATCGCTGGTCCCGCTGCCAAGGCATTCATTCACTAAAGTCTCCAAAGTGAAAGTTGAAGTAAAACAGTAGTCATTCTGTACAATCCTGTCGAGTCATGTTGTGGTCTTATTGGTTCTCCCGCGGGTCTTGCGAGCGTGTACAGTCAGAAAGAGCTACCGTACATGCCATGGGATGGGTTGTATTGTAAACAGGTTGAAGGGTGGTAACAAGACGCCATGAGACAATGGCTTTGTGTGATAAAGACAACTTCTAAAATATACATAACAGAGGTATCCATGAAGACCAGAGCTGAAGTGATGCAGTCTGGGACGGAGGAAACATTTCAGTCGGGGCTTTCGGCTATTAGAACTTCTTGAACTCGTCTTTGCTGCTTCCACTAAATAGACCCTGCTTAGAAGTCTTCGGAAGGGTGATCTGCAGATGCGAGCCTGTTTTCAGCACGACGGGTTTCGCTTGCTTACCCCAGCCACTACCTGTTGACGAAGCGGTCTTGGACTTGCCTGTATCCTTACCTTTCGTCGTTGTCGCGGACGAGCCACCGAGCTTGCCAGTCAATGAGATTAGCGGTGACTGCTTCGCGAGCAGCTCCGACTGCATTCCGAAGAGCAGGTCTGCCTGCTTCTTTGACACCTTTGCGGTCGTCATGCCATCATCGTCTTCGTCATCAATGTCCTTCGTCTCCTCATCCGCATCATCTTCATCATCATCGTCGGCCTCCTCGTCCGAGTCAACATAGTAATCGCTTTCGCTAGACTCGACATCGCTGACGCCGTCCAAGTTCAATTCAGGGTCTTCATCAGCCTGAAGTGATGAGGCTGCCAAGCCCTCAATCAGCTTCCGACTAGCTTCATCGTCTTCGTATTCAATTTGATCAAGAATGTTGTGCACATTATCATAGTGGAACATCAATTCCTCGACTGAATGCGGAGTCTTCTTGTATAACCGCTTCAATTGCAGTGTTTGCTTCGTCTCACGACCTGCAACAATGCAGCTGAGCTCCCATGCCTGCTTCCAAACCTTTTGGGCTCCTGCAATGTCCTTGCCAGCCACTAGGACCTGAGCAAGTGAGTCAAGGAAGTTGGTCTTATCAGGGTGGTACTGTGGGAGGACGGACTCTGCGCATTTGATGATCCTTCGCCATACGTGCGCAGCCCTTTGCCATGCCTTGATCTTCTTCCTCTTGTCAATCTTGAGCCTACCCGTAAGGTGCTCTGCGGTGAACTTGCCTTCTGAGAACTGTCGCAGGAATTCTTCATCCTCAGCATCCTCGTCCTCCTTCGACCTCTTGTTCCGGTTATTCTTGTTGCGGCTTGCGGTAGATACCGTAGTCTCGGACGACACCTCGACAGAAGCAAGCTTTGCCAGTGCATAACCCTCACGCAGTAGCGAGTGGAAAATGGTGAAGTGCGTCTCATGAAGGACACCCTCGGCAAGAATCGCATCGATCGCTGCAACGTCTCGGTGGAAACGCCCGCTATCGTCGTCTTCGCTATCTGAGTATCCCCCCCTGCCCTGCTTTGCTCGCTCCTCTTTGCTCTTCACTTCCTCATAGATCGATTCTACGTCAGGATCCTTTTCGTACTCGTCGTCCTCGGGCGGTGGTGGGTACCTGGCCTCCGCCTCCAGGCAAATATTCAACTCCTCCTGAGTTAGCTGATATCCACAGTTGAGGCACTTCCAGTCCTTCAGCTCATTACCTTCGGCAATCGGGCAAACGACACCATCGAGGCAATTTTGCGGTGTGATGGGCGCGCCAGGAAGAGGCTGGACGCCTGCCTCCCGGTTGCGAATCGCCTGGGGGCAATTGAAAGCACGGCATCTGTCAGGGAGGATCGTGCACTGATCGCACTGACAAATGAAGTCATGGCTCTTCGCCAAGGCAGCCTTTCGCATGGCAGTGGGATAGTAAAACGTTTGTGCGTAGTCGATTGACAGGTTATCTCCAGCTTTGATAGGGCGAATGCATACAACAAAGATATCTCGGTCTTGAGTCACGAAGTTGCAGTTCGGGAGGCAGTTGTGCTCCATCATCGATGCCTGAAGGAAGACGCCGCTCCCTCCAATGTTCTCAATTTCGTGGGAATTGCAGTTCAGAATGGACAATATCTGTGCCGCCTTGACGAGGTCAAACCCGGGTGGGAACACCTTTGCATTCTTGATCAGCTTGCGTGCCGCGAGTTGCGTAATGCACTCGTACGCTTCATATGGTCGTACGGTAGTTAGCCGCAAGAAATCGTGCACAACGGGGGACTCTGGGTTTGCGTTCACAAGTCCAATCGCCTTGATAAGGCAGCGCGCACGGTCGATTTCGCCAATTTCCTCCATATCCGCGAGCTGGTTCTCAATTGTGCGGAGATTCTCAATCATGACTTTGGGGTAACGCTGTCGGACGGCATCGCATTGCGTGGGCTTGTGAGGCTTCATGCACTCGATGCAGTGGAACTCGTTCCAGCTCGCCGCGACAAAGGCCCTTTCTCGGAAAATGATATCTCCTGGTTGGAAGTCACGCAGCGCAATCAGCACGCGACCCTTGACTGGATCCTGTTCAACTCGAACAGGGTCCTCCTGCTTCACCTCGCCATGCTCGTCTTCGAGAACATAGAACTGCGATGCGGCGAAGTTACCCAGGTCGGTGACGTATCGCTGCTGAATCACGTTCATGTCGTCCGTCATGGGAACCTGTGAAACGGCCGCTCCGGGCTTCTTTTTCACAGGCATCGCGGGGCTGTGTGGGTGCGTCATTAGCGTGTTCGGGGCGAAAACGCGGAGCAGAAAGGAGAATGCCGTGAGTGGGAGGAGTGGCAGAGGGCGAAATGGCAAGTCGTGAGACACCCCACCGGTATGAACGAGGCTTGCTAGATAGGTATTCTAGTCTTCTATCATTTACATCATTTTTTGTTACACACACATACACCCCACCTGCTATTTTCACATACGCACTAAAGTAGTTTTGCGACATTTTCCGTCCCAGGTTTTTCGCGGTTTTCTCCGCTCCCACGCCAGCAACGCGCACAAATTTCACACAGGAGGATATGCACTGCCAGGAAAGATCTAATTCACCGTCACTAACCTGCGCGCAGTCTGGCTCCGGCGAGAAAACCGCGGAAAAGTGAAATGTTAAACTTGGTGCACTTTGAGCACAGTGGACAGGATACTGGAATGCGAGAGTGGTGTGCGTGCATGGAGCAAGAAATGTGTCCCGCTACGGATCGTGTGCGAGATAGCTGATGAGCCCGGGTTTCAGTGCGCCCGTCCGCGTATCCACGGAGAAAACTACGAAAAACTCAGCACGCCGGTGAAATGGAGCCTGACCACATATTCATAGTCTGGGGTGGTGGGATCTGCAGGTGGTAATAGGGGTAATTGCATCCGCTCTCACAATCTACGTTGCCTTACAACCTTATCTAGGCACATTATGTCCGCGCCGGCTCAACAGGGCTCGGGAAAGCGGTCGGGAAAGGGCAAGTCCGGGTACGTTCTGACTACATCGCGCGATCTGCATGCGGCTTGAAGGCGAAATCATTAGCTTCAAGACAGCTGGGAGACAATGTTGTGTGTCTTGACACGTGTATTGCATTGAGGGAGTCTTAGTGCAGGACACGCCCATGAGTCGATCAAAAGGGCACTGGAGAGTTCCGCACTTTGGTCGAGATCCTCATGCTTGGCCGACCTCTACCCCTTCATTGGTCAGAGATCCTACGTTCCATCACGATGATAATACTGGTAATTAAGCTATGTGATTTTCCCTATTTGTTCCTCATTTTATATCTTAACCATCCGTCTATATCACCTTCAAAATCTCACAGATCCAGCAAGCTCAATCTGAGCGATCTCGATCTTGGACAAGTTTCCCTTGCCCATGCAGCCTCAGGCGCAGCTTCGGGTATCCCGGGCTTCGATGACTTCGGTGGAGGAGCGCTTTCGTGGCAAGAATTGGGGATTCAGCCTGTATTTGGAGTCGCTGAACCTTCTGGAGGAAAGGGTTCCAAGAAGTCATCAAAGAAACACCCGGCAGGCACTGATGCGAATGCGACAGTAGTTGTTCCTGAGATTGTGCCGCAGCCCACACGACCCACAAAGCTCTCAGACGTTATGCTAATTTCGATTCCCAGCACTGGAGACGATACTCTGAACCATATTTTTGGACGTCTCGCCAAACGTGATCCCATTACAAAGCTAAAAACACTTGATGCACTCAAGCAATATATTCAGAGCGCGTATCCCGCCGGCGCTCTAGCTTCTACTCCTGCAGGCAAAGATGCAGCGTCTGCAATCGAAGAAGGCAAATCGGCTCAATCTGCGTGCTCAAGCAATAGCAGGCTGTCTGCCCAAGAGGTCCAAGAGAACATCTCGCACGCTCTCCCGATCATAATTCAGTACGCACTTCGGCTCTCATTTGATAACGATGCCAAGGTGCGCGAAGCTGTGTATAGCTGTATCCTCGCACCGCTTCTTGCGCATGGATCAAGTGCGTCATGCGAAGCAGACATCAGGGCGGGTCGGTTCGATGGCTTCGTCCTTCCCGAAGTTGCGCAGTCCCTCCTGGAGATGATCCCAGAGTCTCTGAGTGTAACGTGGCTCATGCACATGAATGACTCCGCACGAGAAGTCGCCCGAACCGCACGCAGTGAATTTGAGAGGTGCTTTGGATCGCTCCTGTCACAGACACGTCGCCCAAACTCTAGCACTCGAAGTGCTGAGACTAAGTTAGATACGACACCAGAGGATGAGCCGCAGTTTGTGGTCGCAGAGTCAGCCGGTACCCTGACACAACCAACTCAAGCAGCAGAGCACCTACACAGTGCAAGATCAGACTTCTTCGCTACGTCTCGCCATTTTATAATTGGGAGTGCCATTGAGCTGTTGTCAAGTTCACCCCGAAGTCTGAGTGAAATGTGTGGTGCTATCTATGAAGCGCAACAAACAGGACAAACTCGCGCAGGGTCTGACTCGGCAGACCCTGCTCAGGATCGCTTCTTGCGTGTGTTCGGCTCAGTTATTGGAGCGATCTCACAGTTCATTGACGAGATTAGCGTGCTGAGAGCGAATGGATTTGTTGCGGCGTCGAGGGATGGAGAGTTCGTGCCTCTTTATGTTGCCCAGGCGGTCTCCACTGCGCAACAGCACCAAACGGAGCAACTCCCGGAAAGTGAAGAAACAGAGCGAGAGAAGCGTGACAAGAAGGACAAGAAGGACAAGAAGGACAAGGATAAAGAAAAAGATAAGGCTAGCAAAGTGGACAAGGGCGACAAGGCAGAGAAGAGGGACAAGAAGGACAAAAAGGACAAGAAGGACACACAAGAGGACGGACCCGGTACGACAGCAAAACCAGCGAAGATAAAATACGGGTCAAAGGCTTTCGAGTTGTCAGGTACGGAGCTTGACACCCTTTCTGCATCCATTTTCGCGGCCGTAAACAATCCTTCTCCCAGTGTGCGCAGACACTGCTACCAATTTTTCATTCATCTCATCAAGAAAGAGTCTAACTACTTGGAAGGAGATGGGTCCATCTCAGATCGACTTTATCGGCTCTCGAACGATGTTATTTTCGGAGCGGTAATGAAAGAAAAAGCGGTACTTGCGCAGTCGTCTGCATACGCTCTACTCGTCCACTGGATTCGAAGGTTCCCACGTGCACTCGACCTTGTAAAGTCGACAAAACCATTGACCCAGCTTATTGCATCGAGGGGTAATGGTGCAGCAGAGGTGTTTTTCCCATACTTGCTTCCAATTGTGAAGTCTATCAACCCCTCTATGTGTAAGGGTGCGACCACGGCTGATCGACCGTTCCTTCCTGATGATTTTCCTATGTTCATCGTTGAATCCATCTGGGACGCATTGGGGGTTCCACTCAAAGCGTTGCAAACTGCGACACACTCCGTGCTAAACCAGGGCATGCCGATTGCGCAGGCATTTGCGCCAAACATGTATCAGCACTTGAGTCAAGACAATGCCACTCAGGAAATCCTAGTTGCGTTCATCGAAGTCACTCTCCATATTCTCGCGACATTTGCTCAGCCACTGCCTGGATTAGTCAGCAAGGTGATCAATAACGTAGTCGTTCCCTGTGTTGCTTTCTTCCTCTTGGTTCCATCAACACTCGATCAGTTGGTGCTGCTGCGATCACCCTCCACTCCCCAGTCGTCCGCGACCTCAGTCCTTGGTGGCAACATGTACTCAAGATTGGGTGCAGTGCTCGCATCAGCCGTGCGTGCTATCACTGCCGCATCGCGTGATCAGACCAGCACAACTCAAGCTCCAGCCACAACGCCAGAGGCACTATTAAATGTAGCGCGAGACATCCTTCAACTGTTCCAAGTGGTCCTCAAAGGATCGGCCACCTCCTCGACCCAGATCGTTGATGCTGTGCCCCGCCAGGCCTTAATCTCCAGACTCTCCCATCTGCTTCGTAGTGTACGCACCGTTTTGACTCTGAAGGGCCGCGAGCAAGTGACCACCATGAAGGTTGTGACGGAAGAGATAGTATTTCCCCTCGTCTCAAGCATGCTTACCAGCGTGATGGTGGGTGGGGGTGACCTGGACACTATCATTTTAGCTTCTGGACTGTTACAAACATTCCAGCACGGAGATGAAACCTCGGCAACTAGCCGTACATTTGCCACGAATCTCCTGCACAACTTGATCCTCCCGCTGATTAAATCGCTGCTGCTATCGACTCAGAAGCGCTCCAAGGCTGCGCAGGCAGCGATACAAAGTTCTGGTGTTTTGAACTTGACGATGTCAAGACTAAAACTGACTCTGTCCGATGCATACGAAGCAGAGTGTACAGTGAATCGATCTTCGGCACAATCTATCCCTGCACTCGCCTCTGCAGTTCAAGATCATATCGTCAGCGAAAAGCTGATGGACTTCCTCAGAATTCTCGTTCGTATGATCCCCCTGCTTACACGCCACGCCGAGAAGGGTGCCGCGACTCAGGTCACCAACTATCTTTTCGACGCTCTAGAAGAAACTTCTCCTCTCCGACACACTGAGCTGAGTCCTGCACGTGTGAAGGATTGGCTCAGCGTGGCTATTGCCCTGGTGGACCAGCTTTTCGCCGCTAACGTCTCCTATCGGCATTGCCTAATCGTAGACTTCGAAGGGTTTGATCCGAAGCATCCCGGCTGGAGGCTCGGTCGCTTGGTGCTTGAGGCTTTATGGCTATTGGCAAGAGCTCCATCAGGAGATGCGCATGAAATTGCGAAGGCACCGGAGGATGAGGACGAGAACGATGGGACGAATCCGGAGATTATGCCTTACTTGGCCGCGTTCATCCGAAAGTCGATTATCGCTCCTCCTCTGGACCTTTCTTCACCGACATGGGCAAATGGTGCACTAGTTCCTCCATTTGTACTCGCGCAAGTAACAAGGGTTCTTGCAACAGGTCTTCGGTCCTACACTGAGCTTGAGCAGAACCCTCAATACCGTAGTTCTACCAGGCAACCGCTCTGGGTCTCTCTCCCAAACATCAGAGCTGCAGTGGATGAGGCAGTAGCTGTCGCGAGAGCCAAGTACCGTGCCGAACGCAGTGTCTCTGGTGAGGTTTCAGAAAGTGGAGATGAGAAAGAGGATGACTCCGACGAGGATGAGCCCGAAAATGACGAGAGTGAATCATTTTTGGAGGATTTCGATGGGATCGGAGATGGGTGTGAGGGCAACGTTCCAGTATCTATGTATAAGGTTTCACAAACTCTGTTCCACCCAGCATGCGCTCCGATCCTTACGACACATCTACCCTCTTCGCTCACGCAGATTGATCAGGATACACAAAATCTTATCCCTGGCCTGTCTTCGTTATTGGCAACTCTCTCCAGTTCCTTCTCCAATCAACGTCATCAAGAGCAAGTATATTTTTGGAGACTTGTAAAAGCAGGAGCGATGGATAATGCCCGACTCGGTGATTCCATGGGAGGAGCGAACGAGGTTGCAATACCCTTGGTCCCATTTGCTACGACTCATTTGGTGCGTCGGGCGTTACTTGCGTCTCGAGCCCTAAGGCATACGCGGATCAAGTTGAGCGAACTTCAGCTCAGATCCCAGACTCGTGAAGATGATGAAGATGATGAGGATAGCGATCTCATGCGTGACGAGAGGCGACTTGAAATGCGCTTGGTCAAAGCTCAGGCTGTATTGGAGACGCTTGGCGAGATCACCAAGTCCCTTGCAAGCCTGGCGCCTCTGTTTGCTGTAAGCACTCTCCCCGCAAGTTCAGCGTTGCAGGTTGCAATCTCGGGGATTTCCACACCACTCGACGCCGAACCTACTGGATTTGCGCTTGAGGCGTTGCCGTATTTTGCGTCGCTAGCTGCACCTTTGCTCTTCACTGTTTGGGCAGAGGTCATCAACTCCCAGAGCCTGAGCAATGTGGCTCCTATTTCCCACCGCCTTTATTCACCGCTCGAGGCTCCATTTGCGGATTCAAAACCGAAACCACAGCAGGAATCCAAGGACACAAAGCTTCAGGATGCACTAGATCTTGCGCGAAAGCGCGATGTTTCGCAGCTCATGACGGGGTTCTTCCTTCTCCAGAACTCAGCCTATGACCCACTTCGATTCTGGTCTCGATGGTTCCTCGCAAGACTCACCGTGCATTCTATGTTGTATGGCGAAGGTATCGATCCAAGTATGGTTTGTCGCATTCTGCAGCGTATTCCAGGGCTGTCTGGTTACGTCGAGAATGTCGCTCTGGAGTGTGATACTCTTGCGGTTACCAACACTGACACTGACAACACTGACTCTGTCAACATCGCAATTGCCCAAAATCCTAGAAGCATTGCCTGTGCTTCAGTGCAGGATGCACACGCATGGACAACAGTTGGCATGGGCTGCAGCTCTGATTCCGTTTCGGTGTTGACACAAAAAATGAAAGCACTGCAGGCTAGCATCGAGGCCACTGTTCAGACAATGGAGGACATGCCAACGAGTAGCGCATCACCGTCCCCGGCAGCATTCTCGGAGGCAGACGCACCTACAAATCTCAATCTAGCGTATGATAGTGAGATAAGGTGGTGCGAACTCTGGGTTAATGCGAGGCGCTCGTTCACCCATGAGCTTCTCGGTGTGCCTCAAGGGGTGACGTCTATCTTCTTCGACTCAAAAGTCGCTAGCGGCTCCCCTGCGGCCATTCGGGATGGCATCGCCCATGCCGTCTTGGATGCTCTCGACGCTAGTTGGGATGGGAGTCAGCCTCTTGGGACGACAGACTCTGATTCCCCACCTACCACCCCAGTTAGAATGCCATCCGGCCCAGAAGTATTTGTCAAACAATACTGGATCCGTCCCTGTCATTCGTCAGAAGGGGCGTCTCGCTTCTCCACGATTCCTGACGACGATTATCGTCGAGACTTTACTCTCAGTGATCAAGGCTCAATGCTTCGGTTCTGGGATGGTGTCAAGGCGGAGCCTATCAATGTCACCTCTGATAGAACCTCAAACGGTTCTGGATCTAGCACAGAGCTGCGTCTAACTCTGGGATATACGCCGAGATGGACATTCGCGTCGCTGTTGGAAGTCGCAGCTTATGTTCGCCAGACACCTCTCACCGCCACCCTGCACCCAACTTCAGATCTGGATCCTCTCACTCTCCTACCACGTATCGATTCGGACGACACGGAAAAAGAAGAGGAAGATTCACGCCGATTCGCAATGCACGCACTTACCAATGCAAGGCTCAGACTAGCCTCGTTGCCACTGCACCTTCGAATCCATTTCCTCAATAAGCTCTTGGGAGGTAGCACTCAAGATAGGTCCAATTCAAACGAGCCTGATCCAGTCAAGTCGCTATGGCACCTCCTGAGAACTTCAGGCCAGTTGCTTCCTGCAGCGCTTGCTGATCTAGTTAACGCAAGTGAAAGCGAATATTTGGCATTGATCGACCCGACATCAGCTTCAGACGGTCTTGGAAAGGATTCAGATTTATTCTGGGAGCTATCCCTTGCGCGAGGAGAAGATGACGCAGCGCTCGGCTTGTTGGATCAGCAGAGGCCACCCTTGGCTCCAAATGCACACGAGGGGGATTTGAGCGGAGCGTCACGAGTTTCCATTTTGAGTTCTGGTGGAGTCTGCTGGACAGAGAGCACAAAAGCTTGGGCTGAGCGACACTCTCTTCTGAGCCTTAATTGGCTGATTGCAAGCCATGCTCAATCAGTCTTCAGATCAAGCGCAGCATTAATTCACGCCAGAGGACTTCACGAGAAATTGCGGCTCTATCACACAGGCGATCGTTCAAAGTCCGTTATCGCCGCTGAGTCCCGAGCAAGGAATCTTCTGGCCCAAAACGAGTTGATAGTTCGACGTGCCTCTCACGCGTGGAGTGAGACACGACCGTTTGCACAGTGGATTCCTGAGTGGATCAATTTAGCTGCCGGCCTGTTGTTCCAGTACTCAGGGGTAACCAGCTACTCCGAATCCAAAGTGAGCTCCAGTTGGGTACCCCACCCGAAGGCACTATCACTCGTTATTCCTCCTCGATCGTTGCTTCTTGCACTCAATGAATCTGTCGCAAACTTTACCTCCGTACTTTCAGCTGGAACTCCTGAAGCCACGCTTCCTAGGCAATTTACGGATGCAACGTACCTTGCAGCGCAGCTTGAGAGAACAACACGCTTGCACTTCTTGCATCGCATCATTGTGTCGCTAATGAACATCATCGGTATGGACTCGCTTCTTGCTCTCCCAGGCACGATGGTCAGCGAAACCTCAGGGGTCATGTTAGCAGACGCACTCGCAGAGGAGGAGCTATCATCGGTAACCGACTTAGAAGGTCGACTTGTTGGTACGGAGGCTGAAGTTTTGATGTGTCTATTGAACAATGGCAAGTCCAGTATTCCACCAGATAGACACTCAGTCACTCTCCAATATGGTCGACAGACCATGACCACACTACGATATTCGGATGACCTAGGACTGCTGTTCGTTGACCTTCTTTCGATTGAAAATATTGTGGGAGCCTTCACGAGTGGAAACACAGCAGGTCAGTCTGGAATCTGTAGCGTTGGACTTGATACTGTGACGCTTTGCAATACGTTCGGTACGCAACAGGATCGATCGGTTGCCCCGGCCCTATACGCTGGCAACACGCATCCACACCGAGTCCTGGATGCGTATGTTCAATCAGTATTGAATTCGAGCGGTTTTGTATTGCGATCAGCACCTTCAAACGACCAGCTGCGTAGTAACCACTTGAGAAACAGTATCTCGCCGACTCTTCTGACCTCCATCTGCCGTGCCGTGATAGGGTGTCTGCGACGACCTGATGCCGAGAAATCGTCCAGTCCATTCATCTCAGCACTCGCAGCTCAGTGTGAAGCCTTGCGCAGCAAGATCAACTTGGATAAGCTTACTGACATCGTGACGACGCAGCTGTGCACAACAGCTTCGCTCCGAACGCTGTCGCAACTCCCCTTTGATGCTCCCCCAGCACCCATAGTTGACCCAGCTGTCTATCGAAAGCTTACAGGGACAGCTGTGACTCCAACTCATAGTCAGGTGAATGAGAGTGCGAGCACGACATTGGTCGAGTCGATCGCGTCGGATGCTGGATCATTGACAACTGGCTCCAGAGAATCGCACTCCCGTATGGGAGCTGATTCGGTTTCCATGCTCAATTACGCGAAATCTCTCCTCGCTCCGTTCGATGGTGCACCCCCTACCCCAACGAAGCTACGAACATCAGCAACCGTGGCGGCATCTGCTCCACAACTGCCAGAGGATGCAATCTCTGTTGCTGCAATCTCGTCAATTCTTCTTGATAGCAACAGTTCGAATCATGGCCCAGTTTCCACATTCGACTCTAGCCTTACTGGAACCATTTCAAGCGCCATTCTTTCTGCGGAGGAGAAGCTATCGTCTCGGTTCTCTGTATCTGGATTCTTGTACGAGACTCTTGACTACGTCGGAAACGGCCCACTGAAAAGCATAATTAACGAAGCACCACTGTTGGCCTCAGTACTCGTGCAAGACTACAAGACCGGGATGAGCAGAACTAACACGCCGACTACCCTTCTTTCGCTGACAAGAATGGCAGACTCCTCATATCCGAATGGCTGGCATTTCACTGCCCCTGCTGATGCCATTCAGAGAGCCATTGCTTGGATCCATTCAACAATCAAGGCGCAGGCGATTGTGCGACCCACAACGCACTCAGTACTCCTCAGTTTTATTGCTCGTCTGAGCTTCGAGGTGCTCGCTGCACAAACGACGCGAGAGATACTGAAAGAAGGAAGCCACATTCCCATTCCTCTTCTTCCACGAGCCGACGCAGATGATCTGGATTCGTCTAAATCAGTGGTGCAACGTGCACTCTTGTCTTGGCTCGAGACGCAACCACCTCAGATTGTATGGCTTACTTTGATGCTCCTTGAGACCAATGAACCACTGTCCATCTCAGAAGGTGTTTCAGATGAAGTGGGCCAGTGGGTTCTGCCGCTGTCGGGGGTGCATCGCGAACTCGCAGAGTTACTAATGGGCAATGGCAATCTTGACGTACTTTCAACGATCAGGAAGCGAGCCTCGGTCAAAATGCGAGGTTCCATGCTTGGACTGAGCCAACATCTTACTGAAACAGAAGCCACACCAGCTCTTTTGGACGAGGCCGAGATATGGAAGCGTATCATGCGAGCAACCTTCCGGAGTGATGATATAGCGTATTCACCGAGCCACCTCCGCGCGGCTTTGGTCTATTCGCATGCAACTGCGCATATTGCGAACATGAAGCGGCTTCGACAGTGCCTTTACGAAGCACTGGTGCTATATTGCGCAGCATATTCTGTCGACGATCCCGTGCAGAAGCTAAGGCTTTTCAAGGCCGAGCGTGAGGAAGAATCGAAGCGAACGTCGCAGTCGGATGAACTCTCAGGGGGCGCAGGGGAATCCCAGCCTGGAGAAAGCCAACTCCCATCTGGCTCCACAGTGTTCTCACGCCTTTTCTCGTTCCTTCAGTCGTGGGTGATTTCCCCGACTCCGTCCGTTTCTCGTTCCGATGAGATAAGTAGGGATGAAGCTGATGAGAACATTGCCTCGACGACGGACGTAACTGACGCGCGCGTTCAGTCCGCGCGTGAAGAGTTGGCTGCGTCGACTAGTTTACGCAGAGTCAAGCAAGCTCTGCAGCAACCGACAATCTCTCTGCCAGCGATACCAATTCCGCTGCCGCTTCTAACACTTCTCAAGACCCTGTTAGTTCAGCTGCGGGAGCAGTCCGCGAATACCACTGTTTCGCAAAGGGTGCTGCGCCTTCGCATTGCTTCTGCGTTGCTCTCCTTGGTACCCGCATACGGAGTCTCAACTTCGCCAGAGACCAAGGAGGTTATGGCATTGGCAACACTCGCATTCCAGCAAGAGCAGGATCTGCTGCCTGCAGATGCGAATAATCTTGAACTGCTTTCAGCCCAGTCGGCACTGGCCTGTGAACTCCTGAATGCTCTTATCCAGGGGTCTCGCCCAGCTCGGCCTCATCCCTTGCTCTCCGCAAATCTCTTGAGTGCTTTGCTGGAACAGGCATCTCGTAATTTCTACGCACTTCGCCAGTTGAGGTCTGCGAACAATCACCCAATCAGCCTGGGGTTTGGAGGCATACCTGCTTTGATGCTCCCACTTACACTACCCGCGGTGAAACTATTTACAAGCGTACTACACTATGCGCGTGGACTTCCAGATGCCCAATTCCAGGAATATCCGGTCCTGCCAAAGGCCATCACCACAGCACTTTGCGAACTACTTGTCTTCTTGGGACAACGTCGCGTTGGCGCTCCAGCTCTGACGAGTCGGTATAGTGGAGAGTCGCATTCACAGCTCAAGAAGTTGTCCATCATCCTTCCTGTTGATATTTTCATTGATTTCCAGCCAGATCCAAGCCGGTCATCTGCTTCTGAAGACAGCTATATCAGATTATCCTCAACGCGATCCCGAATGGGATTTGTGCGCAAGTGCCAAACTTTGTCTGGCTCATGGTCGCTAGCACTCGTTGATGCCGCGTCCACGTCACCCATGTCTGAGCCCCTCGAGAGCATATACGGATCTGAGGCGTCGGGTGCTCAACCGCTCACTCAACTTTCCCGCGCCATCGAGATTGCAAACGCCTTGGTGTGCGGATGGGACGCAACTCATGGGAAGAATATTGATGATGCACTCCACGGATCTCCCCAAGTTATCCAAGGCCTTTATTTGCTGCTATCTCACCCATGCACCGATCTGGCTCATGCAGTCGCATCGGTGCTCGAACAGATTCTCTGCCGAAAGGTTCTTGCAGGACCTAGCATTGCGCCCCTTGATGAATTCATCAATACGATCTCGGCCAAACTTGCTAGCGAAACCAAGCGAGGTGCCCAATCATCATCGTCATCATATGATCCTTCTGGCGTCTCATCAGCCACAAGCGCTCCTCGCCTCAATGGTGAGCCATCGTTGCTTAATTCGCAGCGCTTGCTACAACTGGAGACACAGGCCTTCGACTACGGTGCCTCGCTTCTTTCACCCATGCCACCTGTTGACGACTTGGCCTCGATCGAGAACCAGGCATCTGCAAGGATCCCAGGTGCATCCACCGCTTCGGGCCCCACCCAGGACTTGAGATCAGTACTTTTGTCTGCGCGAGCGGTACCGCTCGACACCCAGCAGTCTGGGCTCGAGAGCTCACCTGAAATGCCAGTGGCGCCGGTTGATCTTCATGCAGACAACCTCGTCAACCAGCTCAATTCGACAATCCTGCGCTGCACACTGGCTAAAGTCGCAGTTGTTTTGGGTGAGCACGCACACCCTGTCATGAGGCAGTTGCTTCACACTGTAGATCCTCAAAGTTTGGGACGAGAAGGGGAGGGTAGAGTCAACTTTGTTCATATCACAGGCATCGAGGTGATGGCAAGCGCTCAGGCGCAGGCTTCTCGGAGCGCACTGTCTGGCCTGCTTGGCTTGCCACACTCCAATACTGAGGCTGAGAGCCAAACGTGGTTGCAGCAAGTGAGTCAGGACATTGTTGCGAATCCTACACTCTGGCATCCTGAGTACCTCATGCACGAGAAGTCTGTACTTGCAAGTCTGGCAACCATCTCTCACTTTGTGAATCCAAACGCTGATGGTACGTCCAACAGCACTTCCTCATCAACTTCCGCATCGATTAATTCCGCAGGTGCTCGTGCCTTGCATAGTCTAGCGCGCCAGCTATGGCAGCCCAGCCAAGATTTGGCATTTTGGGTCGAGTCTCCAGTCGGTGCAAAAATCCGAGGTTCGATGCTGACTGCTCACATATTATTCACGGCGCTTCAACGCCTAGGCAGCGCTGTAGGATCTTCTGCGCAGTCAAATAAGGCCAAGGCCGAGGCCCTTTCGTATTTGCTCCAGGCAGGCGAGGCTTTGGCTCCCACTCTTAGGGATGCTTTCGAAGCAGCTGCAGTGTCATACACCCCACGCGAGTTAAGGTGGCTGGGTGCCTGGTTATGCGCCTCTGTGGGAGCAGCACTTGATTCAACCTCAAATCTTCCTGCAAGTGAATACGAGTCACGCTATCGTAAGCGTCTATTCGAGTTAAGCGGTCTTGGGGTTGGAGCAGCCCTGCGAAACCGAACAGATAGCAGCGATGCCATGCTTTTGTGCGCAAGGGCGCTTGGGAACATGGTCGAGAATTTGTGCAAGAAATCAGGCATCGTGAACCCGCTACTCTTCCGCACCTCGAACAAAGGTTTTCAAAGCGCTTGCCTCGTGTCAACGTGGCAGACATGGTTGAATCCTTCAGATAGAGGAGTCGCAACCTGGGAGCAGCTGCGTAAACACGTGCAGACGAGTATGATCGACCCTGAATCCATCGATAGGCTAGCTCGGATTGTCTCGGCGGATGACATTCACGGCCAGATTATGCTCTTGATCTCTGCGTTATCACCCATTCAGAGCCGTAGCCGAGCGTTGCGTCAGTCTCTGACGATCTCGTTCCTGAAGCAGCAGCGTAACTTCGCAAACAATCAGCCGTTGCTGAGCCTTGATAGATCAGGAATCCGATTGCTCAATGCCCCGGAGACCACGGATGCAGTTGTGCCGTTATGGCGCCGGGTAGAAGCAGCCACCTTTGGTCCCTCCGGTGCCGATGGTGGGCTCGCTCTATCATTGCTTCTTCGCGTCGCTAAGTTGGAGCCCGTCCTCTTGCGTCAGTGGTATGCAAGACAAGACACTCCTATTCAGTCAGTAGTGCACAGTGTGGTTGCATCGGCGCTCAGCCCGGTGCTGATTGCAGGCACGGAACAACACGTGGCCAAGCTGAAGGCACCTAGCATGACCGTGTCCGTGTATCCACGAGCCCATAAGGTGCTCGTTACGTACGACGTCGATTCCACGTTGCTCCGCTATACACTCGAGCTACCTTCCGGATACCCGCTCGAGACACCGCGGGTGTTTGCTGTGCCCGCCGGTCCAATGGGTTCTCCCTCTATGCCATCGTCATCCGCGGCGACGCCATCGCCCAGCGGTTTCATCAGTGCTGGCATGGGTGCCGCTGGAGACTCACTCGCAGGATCCAGTGGTCGCATGGGAGACCGTACGATTGACAAGAATCAGTACTTTATGAGTGCACTTGCCACCACTCAGCCTGTCTATGATGTCATCACAACCACACGCAACAAGCTTTTGCGCAAGTACGAGGGTGGTACCGAGTGTACTATTTGCTATTCTATTGCACATGCCACAACCAAAACGATGGTCAACACAACGTGTTCGACATGTCACAACAAGTTCCACGACGCGTGCTTGTACCAATGGTTTACCACTAGTGGCCGTTCAACATGTCCGTTGTGTCGTAACCTGTTCTAGAGCATGGCTGCCTCAATGAACTTGTTTTTCTTTATTCGCGTACACAGTGACACACACACGCACATTCCGTCACCCAGTCAATCATCCAGCCAAAGGCCCATTCAACCGCCCCCAGTGCTGTGCCGTGCCATACAAACCATGTTCACGCAGTTGTCTCGGCTGGCTGGATCCAGAACCCCACTTTCAAATTTTTTTCGACAGTGTTGACACGTTTCCACTTTTGCAATATCTCACAATTGGCATAAACCCATTGATATCTAACGTCTGCATCTAGTTTATCCCATCATGTCGACCGATGCTACACAAAGTCTTGTGAGCAGCCAAGCCGAGTCGCCCGCTACTGAGGGCAAATCATACCAAAGCTTCGGAACTGAGGCCACCAGTGCAATTGCAGGTGCGGGTTCGGGTGCAGGAGTGCGTGTTGCGGTGCTGGGTAGCACGGGTGCGATTGGTAAGCACCTGGTAATGCACCTTGCACCGAACCCATACGTCTCTGAAGTCGTCGCGATCACCCGCCGTGCGGGCGTCTTTGCTGGACAACACCCCAAAATCGTCGAATACCTCATGCCAGACGACGGTCAGTTTGGTTTCGGTGAGGTGAGCATCGGCTTCTGTGCCGTGGGCACGACCATCAAACAGGCCGGCTCTCAGGAGGCCTTCCGCGCTGTGGACTACACCCTAGCACTCAACTTCGCACGCTACTGCAAGGAGCACGGTGCTCGAGAGTTCCATCTCATATCTAGTGTCGGCGCCGATGCGAGCTCGAGCAACTTCTATTTGCGGGTCAAGGGCGAGGTTGAACGTGACATCTCCGCACTGGGCTTCGCCTACTGTGTTGTGTATCGTCCAGGCATCCTCGAGGCGGACCACCGACCCACCTTCCGATGTGGAGAGGAGTGTGCGGTTTGCCTTTGCAAGTACTTGTTCTGCTGCTGCCGCTGCGGCGCATGTGGCGAAGTCCAGCTGATCAAGGTCGAGGATGTCGCTCGCGTTATTACATACGTCATGCAGTCGCGTCAGGTCCATGCGGAGCAATTGGGTGAAGCCTTGTTCTCGACTGAGGATGGTACTCACATCATCATTGGTTCTGTTAAGATGCAGGACATCGCAGAGATGCCCGGCGTGCAGCCTCGTCGTACTAGCCAGTGACGAATCTGAGCCGCCCAGACGTATCCGAATCAAGTAGTGTACAGTGTGCTTCATTTAATGGCCTACCATGTTGCATCAGATGTTTCGTTCATTTGGCCTAAGCGTCCGCTCTCACCCGAAGCCACTCGCCTATTCTCTCCAAGTTTGTATAGTAACTACATCCTAACTCACCTTACTCACCCCACCAACCTGATTATTCTGGTTCTAACCCATACTGCTGGTTGCAATAGAAGTCCCTAGACTTTGTTTATGCTGTGAGTGTGTTACAGGAACGCCACGCCGCACAAGAGCATGCGCTTACTTCTCGCATTGAAGCAGTGCTCATCCTCTGTGTGCTACATTGGGCGAGAGTGGCTGTGTGACTACAGCACATAGCCGCGGATGCGAAGGGTTCAACTAACTGACTGCTTGTAAACGACCGAAGCATGCATCGTCTACGTAGGTTAGATGCATAGCGACACGAAGTACGTCACAACAACGCGAAATCTGGACTTTCTGAGAACTCGAATGTTTCGAATTTGCTTTTTTGGAAGCTCATAGCTAACCGTTGGATCACTAACGAGGGAAACAAAACAAAACTCAGCATGCATGGGGGTAGTATAGGGAGAGTGAGATGGATGATGGGTATCAATGACAGAAAGACGAACGGATGATGAGCATACCCCAGAGATGACACTAAGGGTAGGCTCTAGAGTCTGGTGCTTTCGACACGATGCACGTAGACATGCTGCAGGAGATTGCAGGGGTCGCATATCGGCATCAGACTTTAGCATTTGAACCGGAGCGAGACATGGGGATAAAGGGCGAGACTAGCGAAGAGAAAGAATTTGTTTGTTTGGTTGTGTGTGTTTGTGTGTGGTTTACATGAGGAACGTTCGATTTGCACACAAGAATCAACTATACAGTAGCAAAGGGTGATGGCAAACTATTCTCTGACCTATGCACTCGGATGGTGTCGGAGCAAGCCTAACCCAGCTAAACCGAAGCAGGTGCCACACCATTGAAGTTGTTTTTCCACATGGCACGATGATCTGCTCGGGCTAGGGGTCAGGATTTGCGAGCTCCTTACTTCAACCTGAGTTCTGACAAACCCTTTTCGATGTCACCACATTCACCCTTCTTGCAGTTGCGGCCTCGGCCAATCTTGCCCTTGAGGGCCGGGCGGAAGTGATAAAGTTCATCCCACATGAACTCCTGGAGACGCTCCTTGGTGAGATTGTTATCTGCAAGGTCGGCCTCAAAATCGTGGTTCCAAGGCTTCTCGCAGACGACCTCGATCTTAGGATCGTGGAGATCCTTGAGGTAGGGGTGAGCGAGTGCCTCATCGACTGAGATGCGGTTCTTAGGATTGAAAGTGAGCATCTTCTCGAGAAGATCGAGAGCAAGTGGATTCTTGCCAGGCATAAGCTTGCTGAAGGGGACTTTCTGTCGAGCTGGCAAGGCCAGAATATACTGCAAAGCAAATTCGTTTGTAATGCAAGCAGTATCCTCGGCAGTTGGTGTACCAATAATAGTAAAGATAAGACTAAGCTGCTGCTTGTAGTCTTCACCTGGGAACAGTGGTGATCGAGTAAGCAGTTCTGCAAGAATGCAACCCGTGCTCCACACGTCGATCTTGTAGTCGTAGGCATCGCATGAGCACATGATTTCAGGAGCACGGTACCACCTGGTCACGACGTATTCGGTCATGTAGTCCTGCTCCTGGAATCCTCTGGCAAGACCAAAGTCACAGATCTTCAGGTGGCAGTTAGCGTTGAGCAACAAGTTCGACGGCTTGAGATCACGGTGAATGACATTGGCCGAGTGAATGTACTTGAGACCTCGGAGGATTTGGTACAAGAAGTACTGAATGTGCTCATCCGTGAGCTGATTCGAGGAGTAAATAATCTTGTGAAGGTCGGTATCCATGTAGTCCAACACGATGAAAAGCTCTTCAAAGTCGCCATAGGGAGGTGCGATATCGCGAAGACCAATGACGTTCTCGTGGTTGAAGTGACGCAAGAGCTTGATCTCACGGAGGATACGCTTTGCGTCGACGAGGTCGTAGAAGAGACGAGGGATCTTCTTGATGGCGACCCGGTGACCAGTGTCGACATCGGTGGCGGAGACGACGACACCGTAGGCACCACGGCCAATACCCTTGGTAGGGACGTATCGTGCATCGATAACGAACCTGTAGAGGGAACGAGCAGATAGGACGGAGGAATGATAAGCCAAGGACGTTGAACACAGCTGACACGCAAACATAGCTGTTAATGCAAGGCATATCAGATAATATAGCAAGCTAACCATTCTCCAGCAATCAGGACAACGTACTTTGTACCAAACACCTTGAAGGCGTGGACTTGATCAATGGCACCCTTAATTCTCTGGACCTTGCCAAGTGGGAAGGGCGTGTCTTCATCTGGGTAGACGTCGTGATCACGCTTCTTCTTTGTCTTGGCTGCGTCCTGCTGTTGTTGCTGCGTTGCAGATGCACCTGCGGCGGCTGCTGTGGCGTCGGAGGACATTTTGTGGGGAACTTGGTTCTAGTGTGATGGGTTTTGAGTGGAGAGGTAGAGAGGTGTACAGTCTCAGTCCGATTCGATCCGATGGCTGAGACGTATGTCAGAGAAATGGGCCTTCAGGAGAAGGACGCCTGCTTATGTGCTGCTGAAGCTGAAGCGAATGCTACTGCTTCTGCTGAGCTGGTTATGCGTATCGCGAGTTAAGAGGAGGACCTGAGCTGCTGCCGGTGCTTTGCTGCTGCTAAGCTAACAGGAACGGCAACGCACTCTTCGTCTGATCAGGCGTGGGTGAGCGTAGAGGAGGGAGTAGAGGCATTTGCAATGTGAGATAGTGAGTTGCGGTGTGAAACAGCGTATTCCGTATCCGATCAAAGAAGCAATAAACGTTGAGCACATCAGTCAAGGCGTGTTTTCCCGTATTTCCCAAGCACGTAAGGCGAGGCCTGGCGCGAAGGCGCATACACACGATGTGGAGTCGCACTGCGTAGCATATTCACAGGACAGAGGAGCAGTTGCACTCATCTGTGCACAGAAAACGCCGCCTAAGTCGGTCACGCGCCAGGGGTCTCCTCGACCTCTCAATCTTTCAAGTTGGAAAAATGCATGTTTTGACATGAAGCCGCGGGGTTTGCAGGATATCACGCGCTTTAATAGATCAATGCGACACTCGAATGACAAAGCATTCGAGTGTTTCAACCCTACACACACACTACCCAGCGCAAAACCACGCTTATTCTTGTGCACTTCCCCCTTGCCCGTTTCCACTTTTTTCCAACCGTCCCAGGTCGGGGGTGACGGAATACCCACCCCTACCCTCCACCAACAACACACTCTCTGACAGCAACAAATAGCTGCGTTTGAGACGGCGCAGCGCTGGTAACTGCGGGGTGTGGCCCGGATCCTTCATGGCGCTATCATCGCCAGGTCATCTGCAGTCTTCACGCGAATTAACTGACAGGATATACCCTCACACGACGGATATACCCTTCTGACGCAACACGAAGTACCGCCCAAAAAATGAGAAAAACGAAGGGGAAATTACAAATTCGACTGTGCTGCACCATCAGAGGAAGGTAATGCTCACAGTCAGTACCTACGCAGCTTCCTCATTGAGCTCATGCGACTCACTAGAGCATCTTTCCTCTTTGGCACAAAGTACCCGGCGGACGTGAGAACGTGAGCTGGCTAGCAACCCGTTGCTGGAATTTCACTGCGGATATGCTACAATGGTGGACCTAGTCTACTAAACCACGGAAGTGATGGAGTGCTTGAGGGTGATGCCAAATCGAAGAGGCTAGCAAGGTCTCAAAGGGCTGAGAGGAGTGATTGGCTCAGCCCCCGTATCCGTGACTTCTGGCAGCTAATCGGCATGTACAGCACAGTAGATAACATATCCCGTTTGATCGCGGCCGGGGATCTCGCCCTCGCTTCTGGTAACAAGAGCTAGGTCGAATGGGGCGCATTCACAGCACGAACTGTTGTCAGCAGTAAAGTGCTCAAAAGAGCGTAGAAAGCAGAACATAGAATGCTGACGTCATAGGTGTATAGAAAAATGAGGCATACCAATACAGCACGCAGGGTTCCATCCTATGCTTGCAGTCATAACTCTCAATATCGCCTCACTCGCGACTTTGCCGCAGGATTTCCAGCATTCAATCCAGTCCGAAGCGATTTTTGAACTTCAAAATCCACCTTGACCGGGGTTGCGAAAGGGGGTATCCGCGACGAGCAATCGCGTGGCTAACCGCACTAACTGTGGCATTTCAGTGTCTAGTGACCAGCTAATAGGTTGAAACCGGACAAGAGCCTTCCAATACCCCAGGATTCGCATCTTGGTCTTCCACTAAGAAACGGATACTAGGCGCCGGCGCCCTTGCCAATGCGGTCGCGTTCGGGCTCAACCCTCTCAAATCCGTTGATTTCAACGAGAAACACGGCTTCAGAACCGAAGACAGTCGCGCGCGCAGCTAATCAGCCCCAAACTCCCAATGCAAGCGCGAACTCTCGGGGACAAACAGCTAGTGAGTCGTCACAAACCGACCAGCGCAGCAACGACGGTGGTGTGGTGCAGTCGATTCCACATGTCAGCCTCAGAACCGCCTCATCTCCCGGATCCGATCCTTCTGACACACCCTCCCATGTAACAGCTGCCGAAAGACCGTCCAAAGGACGCGCGAGAGGCGAGTTCCAGGAACGAGAGATCGTCATCAGAAAAACTGGTGCTGGCTACACAGCTGAGGGATCCAGCGGAAAGGAGAGCTGGCACATTCCATCGTTACAGAATGATGTTCTTCGTACACGTGTCTATTTCTTCCCTGTCCCGCACGTCCCCCCAGAACTGCGCATGCAGCAACAAGAAGCCAGGGACAAGAACCAAAATCAATTCCAGCGAACGCTTCAGCAACTTTCAGGAGCAATGGGCCCGCCTTTGCCGCCCCAGATCGAGGACCAGGTTATAGCCCTGATCAATGCTGCTGTTGATCGAGGATTTGTATCTGAGTACATCCTATACGTTGGGGCCAAAACCATGCCTCGATATGCTGATAATTTTGGGAGTACATCTCCAGCGCAAGGCAACGCCAATCCAGCGGCACAAGCAACGGCGGCAGCCAGGCACTGCGCTACACTCCTACTGGCTGCATTACAAAGACGAGGTATTATGGCTGAAGTCCTGGCTTCATCTGAGGTCGCAGCGGCACGAAAACCCGTGGCTGTGTTGACCGAGCTTTTGAATCTGGCCAACATTAACGCTCGGTCTGTGTGCGTGGTCTCTGACCCGGATACACTTCAACTACTTGCAAATCGCCTGTGTGCGCTCGACTCGGACGCACTCGCTGCCGCTGCTGTCAACCATTTTGAGGCCAATGCGCACCGCTTTATGGAGCCTAGCAAGTCCCTCTCTCGAATGCACTCCGGAAATCCCTACGACGATGCCTATTCAAGAACACACCAAGTTCGTGGTGATGGAGGTCTCAGTGCTCGTGGTGACATTGAAGCCGTCGAAGAGAGGCTGAGGCGTCAGAGACGAAGAGAAAAACGAAAAAGGCGGCAACAAAAGCTGTTAGCGGAGCAGCAACGAGCCGAAGGAGTTACTGAAACGGGTGTTGGTGGGGGAGCAAGCAGTTTTCGAGTGGATGACACTGGTCGCGGTTCGATGATCTTGAATAACGACGGTGATGATGACGATGATGACGACGATGACGATCATTTAGATGCCGGAAGTAGTAACAGTTTGAGGTCTCGATCTCGTGCAAGCAGCAAGGCTGACTCGAGCCGTGGTCTTGATACGCGTGTGTTTGCCAGCCATCTACCGCCTGATCCTCTTCAGGCTAGCGCCGGGCGAAGCACGTCTGCGCGTGGTAAACGCCTTCGTAAAGCCAGCACGATATCAAATCGCAGTGTGGCCGATGCAAGCTTTTCAGACGATCCAGGTGACCTGGAGCTAGAGGGATACCGAAGTACCAACCAGCAGGCAGGTAATGCTGGAGGTAGCGAAGATAGCTTGAGTGATGATTCATCTGACGATGATATCGGCGATCTTGACGAAGATGACGACGATGATGAGGCCGATGACCCCTTTTTCCAAGAGGATGATGCCGTGCTCGCTGCGACGTTTGGCAACGAGAAGGTTAAGGTCATGGTCATGCCTGCTTTGATCCCGCCCGATGCGATTACAGAGATGGCAGTTATTGAAAGTGTCGCGACGCAGCGTTCTGCTCAACTCCTCAGCCGGGGCTACAGCAGTGCTCCAGCTGATGGAAGAGGCTCTCCAAACTCTCGGACACCCTCCTCTCTCGAGACCCAGATTCCTAGTGGTCGGAATTCCCAAGCGCACATGCTTCCGAACGATACGCCCTCGCCTTCGCCGACGCCTTCACCGAATCTCAGCCCCGACACTCCACGAACGATCCCAGTTGCTGCTGGTGCGGCTCCTCCGAATCCTGTACTCGCTGCACTCATGGCCCCAACGACACGTGTTTGTGCTGTGTTCCCAACCAGATCCTGCCGAGCGAGTGGCCACATTGCGAATCACATTCAGTGTATTATCATTCCCGGCCAGTTGGCCCAAACTACCGTTCGAGTCGGCACACCTGATGGCACACCTGAAGCCCCAGCTCGGGCGTTGTCACCTGAAACTGCAGCGACACAGACCAAAGTAGTATGGTCAAAGGAGAGTCGAAAACGACTTGAGTGGTTGCTCTCGCTCATTTCATCCTTCCATGCAATGGATGTTCCTTATGCCCGTCGCGTCGTGTTCTTCTCTACTACACCCGAAGGCGCGGCCACAGCCCGCTACTTGCTCACCATGCCAAGGCGACCTTGGAAAATGCGGCCCACATTCCTTTCACTGGCTACTCCGCTGCGTGTCGCCGGTGCACTTGCAGCCCTTCCGCCTGGCTCTCAGGCGGTGATTGTGGCTAGCTATAATGATGCGCTAGCTCTGACAAAGGCACTCTGCTTCCCCGGTTCGTATGAAAAAGATCAGGCTCAGGCCGCACAACTTCTCGATATGCACGGTTATGTCGAGCTGCGATGCTCGATCCTGCGATCAAGGTCACATCTTTCGGCAGTTGCGCTTCCTTCTACGAGCGCATTCGTGACAGTGGATGCACTACGCCTTCGCAGAACTGCTCTGTACCCTAACATTAGCACCCGTATGGCCATGTTAAGCAATGTAAGGTCGCATAGCAGTGGTGACGATGACCCAACGAAACGTAGGATGCAGGCACACAAGGATGTATCTGAGTTTTTTATTCAGAGATATACGAAGGAATCAGATCGTGCACCATACCTACAGCACTACTCAGAGTTTCTTGAGGAAGTGAACCTCGAACGTGAGGAAGAACGGGAGTACTTGCAGCAGCAGCAGAATATCCTACAACAGCAGCAGCAGCAGAATATCCTACAACAGCAGCAGCAGCAGAATATCCTACAACAGCAGCAGCAGCAGAATATCCTACAACAGCAGCAGCAGCAGAATATCCTACAACAGCAGCAGCAGCATCAGTTTGAGTTTGACCAGCAACAATTACAGGCGTTGCTGTCACCGCCGCAGGCCGTGCTCTCTCGTCCGCCCTCTCAAGTTCAACGGCGTTTGACGAATCCTGAGTAGGCCCTGACGAATCATGTACATAAAAGATCCTTGACCCATTGGATGTGGGTTCACATCCCTGAGACCAAGACTCCGAGGGAAGCAGCAATCTAGTTTCCCGCTTTACCATAATACTTGTTTGAAAGATACCTGGCGCAATCGAGATACGCACAGGAAACGTAAAGAAGTGTGGTCGTGGGGGCGAGTATGACGACGCAGCGATCTAGTGGGGCAAACGCTCTCGGCGGCAGGCCACAACTCGTGGACCACACTGCTTTAGTGGCGTCTTGAGTTACCGGATCGTGCCTGCACAAAAGCAAGAGAAGGGACTGCATCGTGGTAAATTGTATTACGGTAGATATGTACAATAAGACATGCTTGGAAACTATGTGTCTCTGAGCAAGCTAAGACCTCGTTACTTGGGATCGTACGCTCTCCACACGTCACTGATTGTCTGTGGTAGGTCGTTGCTGTCGCTCCCACCCCGCGAGGAACTCCTGGAGAGACTCAGGACCCTCGCACATGTGAGCAAAGTAGTCGCGTGAGAAGGCAATGATATCGCGGGGGCTACATGATGGTGCAGTTGTGATCAGGGCCGGATGGTTGTAAGTCGTTTGATCAAATAGCACCAGTTCAAAAGTCAGGGATGGACGAAAGCGCCACATTCACAGGGATTACCGAGCTTATACTTGTTCGAACCGATTAATAACGTACTTATAGCGGATGACCTCCTTGGTGTAGGCCTTGAGGATGCCGGGAAGCGTGGGGGGCACCTGGATTTGCTCGCTGCAGAGGCGTTAGAAGAGTGAGAACTCAGTTAGGTGTGTTTTCAGGGGCCTTATCGAGTGTGAGGCAACGTAAAACACGATAAGATCAATGAGTGCAGAGGTGCTTTATCACTTACCTGCTGTAAATGCGGTCCATTTCCGGGATACCACGTGATTTTCGACTCACGTATTATCGTGAACTTCACAAAGTAACCGTCGCCTGAAACGGGTGGATGGGATGATTTTTGAATTCACTCGTCTCCCATGGACACGCGGCGAAGTAACTCGCGAGCCAGCGGCGGGGTGACATTGTCTAGCACAATATGTGACTGCTGTGCCCTGATGGCTATATTGTGCTGATTAGGAGCGACTTCTATGTCGGCAGCTTGAGCTTGGACCCCAAGTTTCCAGTGCCAGCAACTCAAAAAGCGCTTGTATTGGGATGAGCTCAGTTGAGCTTGATCGATTTGAGGTACCATGGGTCAGGACCGTCGAATTGCTTGCCTCGTTGAGCTCGAGGCACCACGATTAGTAGATAGTACAGAACCATGAAGAACAGGCTCAGGAGTGTCCAGCCATGCTGATCCCAGAGGCACTGCCGAAGATTATATCGCTTGACTCGAGGCTTGAAACCGACCAATGCCTGCGTATTCGGTGGTAGGCCTGTGACAGATGGGAGAGCTGCGAGCTTCTGTTCTGTTTCCTCGCGCTGCTTGGCTAGCTGCTCGAAGTTCTTAATTGACTCGCAAACAATATCAGAGAGGTGATTTTCGCTTCCCCACCAGCTGTGCCCGACATTCCTCACAGTGATGCTGCGAGCATGATGCCCTAACTCTGCTACAATCGATTCCACAGTCAAAGCTGATGTTAATTCGTCGCAGTCGCCCTGAATAAAATGCATTGGGATAGGAGCTGCCGCTGCCACTGCTCGCAAGGAAGAGATGTGATGTCCTAGCAAGAATCGTGAGAAGAACCCACAGGGATAGGATAGGAAGATCGCACCTGCACACGCCTTTGCGAGAACTGCGTATTGGTATGCTACTTCAGTGACAACGGTAGGTGCACCTCCGGTAGTACTGCTTGAAGGAACAGTCGCGAGGTCTCCAGAAACGAGGTTGAACGCAGGGCTCTGTAGGCTTACTTCTCGCTGGTTCTTGATGGTGAAAATTTCACGCAAGGCAGATCCAAGTACGCTTGATCCAAAAGAGTATCCTACGATGTAGATACGCTTCGCACCCACTGGACCATGACCATCTTTCATGGCAGCAATGCAGGTGATCAGGTCATCGACTTCTTGTGTACCGAACCAAGTAGAGCTACCGGTGGATCGCCCTACACCCCGTGAGTTGTAGCGCAGTACAGGGCAGCCCAGCTTACGGCTCAAGAGTCGGGCCAGCCCGTAAGTCACATTGTTCTGAAGGTCTCCTCCCAACTTAGGATGTGGGTGCGTTACAATGATGGCGTATTCCGGCCTGTGTGCAAGCTGATCATCGTCCTGTGAAGGAGGACAGTGCAAGTACGCTTCGAGCTTAATTTCCTGCTCACCAAACACTTGCGCGACCTCACTGCTGCTCTGGGTGGCCCGAACAGGAATGATGAGTGGCAGAACGCGCGATGCTCCGACAGAGTTCTTCGGGGTTCGAGCTGCTCCGACACCGGGAATGTCACGCGATGACGCTTCCATGAGGTGTACTGTGTGTGGCGAAACTTACAGGAGGCACGCTGATGTGCAAGATATCGAACTCGCCCGATCCAGAGGAGCAATCTCGAAGGAGATTTGTAAATGCCGCCGCTCTGGGACAGTGAGTTAGGCTTTCAATGAAAGATCAAGTTATTACGAGTACCCTTAAGCTACTAGCGTGGAATAAACAGGCATCCAACTTGATAGGTCACCGGATCTCACAATCTAGATACTCTGGAAAAGAAGATCTAAGTCTCCGATTTCTCATGACCGGAAGTTGGTAGCTGCAGATGAGCGTGGTTTATATCCGGTTCCGGTTAGTAGACAAGTTCAATGGGACACTCCGAGACCAGTCCAGGTTGTGCGCAATCACGAAAGGCATTGGAATAATTGAAGTGTTTATGAAATGTCTATATACAAGTTAGAACATAAAACTAACGATTCATTGCGCTCACCTCACTCGCTTGCTTTGGATTGAGACGCTGCAAGCATGGGAGGGGATACTGGCACGGGGGAGTTGGCTGAGGCTGCATTAGATGTCTCACCTGATGCCGCACTCACGGCGCCTGACCCTGTTGAAGATCGAGTCATCTGATTGAGTGACAGATAAAAGCCGCTGTGGGGATTATCCAAAGAATAGGCACTCACATGCTCGAGCAGCGGTGGTCGGACTTCCTTGGCACGCATATACCCCTGTGAAACAGTCATTCCAGCCACACCAGGGGGGTCGGGACTACGAGCCCGCGCAGAACCTGGGATGTCGACTGCGCTCGATCTTGAGGGTTCCTCCGGTGACGAAAGGGAAGAGAGGGATGTCCTACGCGTCGAGCCATACCGTAAAAGCTGACCTGCAAGCGCAACTTCGTCTGCGGCTTCGGTGCCACTCTCCACATGATGGTCAGGAAGCACATCACCCACACGCGCAGATTTGAGCAGTCTATTTTCTTCAGGACTCAATCCCAGTTCCGCGAGATCTCGAATACTCGCAAACTGCCTTGCGCTCCCACCAAGTGGATCTTCTCCAGGACCTGAATTGCCCGTACCTCGTTGGTTGCCCCGTGCGCGTCGAAGCAAGGAAGTCATTACGTCATCTGGTTGTCGCATGCTTCCTCTTTTCGTGAAGGGATCGGTATATCCGGCTCGGAGATACGACGCTCGGACGAGGTTCTGGCGGAATGCCAACTTGCGCTGAAGGTTTGAATCTTCATCATCTTGACCATCCACTTCAATGCTTTGAGGTTCGCCTGTATATTCGTCGTCGCTTTCGTCATCTGCATCAGGGTCGTGCGCACCCTTCGTTTTGTGCGCCGTCGAACTACGTGCGGTCAACGCTCGAAGCGTTTTGACTGTCCGAACACCCGGGGTATTTCTCAACGCTTCATCTACAATACTCTTGAACCACTTGGCTTCACGTCGCGCCATTATAAGTGCCGTGCGCAATTCTGTAACCTCTTCCATTGCCGATGAGGCAATAAGATATCGGGCGCGACGATCATCTGCATTAATCTGGCGCTGGCGACGAATCTGATTCTCCATGAACCCAATATACTGATTGTAGGCTCGTGACTGCGCATAGAACTCCGATGACAGGGCATCATATGCGGCTTCGGTACCGCTACTATCAGCCCCCGATGCACTTGTCGCGGTGTCCGTGAGATTGGTCACGGCTCCATGCCGGTCAGCTGGTACGGCGCTGGCCGTTGCTGGCCGACGCAGTGTAGATGATGGCCTAGCAGTAGGACCGCTGAGAATAGAGGTATGAACCTTGTGCGAGGCAGCAGCTTTAGGATCGGTGGGTTGGCCTGGTTTCGGCTGCGTTAGCTTGTTCAGCAGCTTTGCAACAGTTCCACGCAACATATCGAGATCACGATTAATTCTGCTGCTGACGGTACTAAAGGCACCCGCTCCTGGAACGGTGCCCATACCTCGGCCGAATCCTGGATCCGCGACATGCCTTGAAAGGGTCATCAATTCACGAGCCAATTCAGCACGCTCCTTCTCATGCGCACGGACAATTGCAAGCAACTGTTTCACACGGTTACGACTGTTCTCCAGATTCTTTGAAGTAATGAGCAAAGCTTCGTTGTGCTTGTTGAATTCCAGATCTAGTTTCTCTATCTCGTCGTGCATTTCCTTGCGAGTTGCGTTGATATCGCTGCTCTCAACCTGTTCCATTGCGTGACGGAGGTCTGATGCCAAGGCTTCGCAGCGCTGTTCGAGCTCAGCTTCTCTTTGAGCTAGGCGGATCAGACGGTCTTCCTTACTGCCTGAAATCTTGCGTGCCTCCACAAGCTGTTTCTCAAGCTCTTCTATCCGCTTCCGAGCGGCCTCGAGCATTTCATCTCTTTCACGAACCTCACAACCGCGACTCTCTAGGGCCTGACGCAGCTGTTCCCGGTCGGCTTCGAGACGACTCCTCTTACCTTCCATGACAGCACGTTCTCTTTGAAGCGAGATAAGTCGGAGCTCCTCCTGAGACCTATGCTGCTGAATGTCCTGCTTGGCTGCGGTAAGTCGATCCATCAACATTGTAACCTCATCCTCTGCCAGGGTTGCGATGAGCTCCTTCTCGATGGCATGCGTTCGATTGAGCTTTGCGATCTCATTTTCGAGCTTTTGAATGTTGAGAGCATACTCTGCATCTTTTTGAGCAATCTTTGCCTCGTACATGGCGATCGTATCTTCGAGATTCTTCGCAGCCTGTGCCTGTGCATTATCCGCCTCTTGCTTAATGCGCTCTTTCTCGCGGATTTCCTCGGCAATGCGCTTCTCCAAGTTGCGTTGAAGTGTTTCCAGGGTCCTTTGGTGGTATTTCTCAGTGTCCTCCATCCACTTCAGACAGGCATTTTCAAGCTCTTCACGCTGCGAGCGACTGTGTCTCAACTGTTCCTCTGCACGCCGAAGTGCGGCACGCAATGCCACGTCAGTACGAGGGCTACTGCTGTGAGCATGTGGACTAGCTGAGGGCGAAGTATTCTGGCTTGTTGTCAACGGGTTTGCTGGCGGCGTGAGTGCAGCTGATGGCGTGGCCAGATCGCTATTCTGACCTGTGGGGATGAGCCCGGATTGGACACGGACTAACCAAGCTCGACTTAGGCTTTCGAGTTTGCTCTCGCTGAGCAACAACGCCTTGTGCAGTTCGATCGTGTATCTCTTATCCATCATAACAAATTCGCGTGAGGAATTCAGTTTAATTCCACCGATCTCTGCCTGGAGCCTTGCATGACGCGTGAGAATGAACGTCTGATACTGCAAGAAGGCCCTTTTCTGATCAGGATTCAGCAGATTCCTGACAAGATCGATACTTCTTCTTAATCTGGGATGCCTCTCCAATCCTTGACTCTTGGCCTCTGCGATATCACTCAGTGTGTGCATTATCATGGAGCTCGCTCCTAATCCGACTGAAGCGTCTCCGGTCGCCAAGGATGTCTCAATAAACTGCAACAGACGATATGGAAGCACATGAAGCGGATGAGGAGCCAGCAGCAGTGAAAGCACACCCATACAGGCTTCGTTGAAATAATCAATGAGTTCACTGCTAGGTAGCCCGATGGAAGTACCTCCGGATAGCTTACGTAATGCTGCCACGTCGACAAAATCATAGGATCGTCCCGCTCCAGCACGCTGTGAGCGATGTGAACTCTGCTGCTGGCGCTGGTGATCCATACGAATTGAATGAATAAGATGGGGTAGACGTAGATGCTTCAGTGATGCCATCAGCAAGACATTCAATCCGACTCCTAGCGCAATGCGGTAACCCTGAGCCGGCACAGCGGGAGCAATCCCCTGCTGGACGGCAGCAAGTGCTGCTCGTGTTTGAGCAGTAGCGCCAAAATCCGTACCGGATGCAGCGAGTGCGGCGAGATTTGCATTCGTAAGATTGGACACAATGTGCGCACTCGGGGCAGAATCCGAGTGATTCGGAGAGATTGCATTAATCGCGTCGAGAACACTCCTTCTTCGGGTTGACAGTCGGCGGTGAAGGACCGCACCTGCAAGAGTTGCTGGTTCGCTTGTCGATGGTGATGTGAGTGAGTTTGATGGTGTTGGCAATGAGGCTAGGAGACCCGATCCTGGCGTTGACGCATCGCCACCCTCAGAACGCTGCAGCGGCGTCGCAATTGTGCTTCCCCTTCGGACAATCGCCGAAACAGTACTCAAGAGAGTCATGTTTGGAGGCGGCAGCCGCGATACCAAAGCAGAGGACGGAACAATTGCTGAGTCCGAGTGCTGAGATGCCCCCAATTTACCTGCATCTGCGAGAGGGTAGACTGGTGCCTGGGTCTGATCTTCCATGGACGATGGCAGAAGGTATCGGTGATGCGTTGCACGAATCAGGACCTCAAACGAGCTAATGCATATGGATCCATCGAGACCGCAGGATACAACAAGACGTTGGCGATTCAACACACGTACCGCAACGATTGGCGAACTATGTGCTTCAAACGTATCAATTGCAGCATTGCTGAAGATTTCGTCAAGTTTAGATCTTGTTTGGGACTCTGACGCATCACTCGTACCATCGCTGAGATTCGCCTTGCCGTCTAAATCTCCTTCGGCGACCGTAGGCAACGGCCATGGAAGGACTCGAAGAACGCCATCTGGGCAGCCCAAAATGGCCAGCTGGAAGTTACCCACCTCTGCGATACCGATGCGGAACCCGCCGTAGTATTGTGTGTAGAGCATCGCTTCTTGACCAAGCCCTGCAATCGCTGCTGATTCAATGGCATCCAATGGGCGACCATGAGGTAAGTTGAAACGAACGGCCGTGACTGGGAGCTGCGGCAATGAAACGATGGCAGTGTCTTCGTCAGCGAATGTCAATGAAGTGGACTCAGAGCCGGCCTGAAGGTTTGCTTTGCTCAGCCGCTCTCGTTGAGGACCATCGAACGGACCCGTGCAATAAAGCTGGATCGCACTTCTTTCGAAATTCCTCAGCATCCTCAACTGAACTCGATATACCAACGTGCTCTGCGCAAGAAGCATGGCAAGATCGCGCTGACGAATCGCCTTCGCAGGATAATTGACAGAAAAGCTGGAGAGGAACGCGTCACGATTCTGTCGAACTAGTACCTGTGAGCGCGAATTAAGCGCCGCATCGCGAAGTTGAACCGACGCCGAAGCAAGTGCTGCGGCGTCACGGTCATCCCGTTTCTCAGCAGAGAGGCCATCCTGTCCGATATTTTCACCCTCCTCCTGCCCTGAATCCAGCCCAAGGGCCTGAGCTGTCTGAGCTTGGAATTGCTGCTGCTGTTGTGCATCGGATGCGATAATAACTGCTGTCGCAGCACCAGCACCTTGGAGTCGCGCATAGGCTATGTCCTCCGGTTGCACCCATCCGTATGCGCCCTGACCACCTCGTAGACGATGGGGCAAGCTCGTGCGCGTGTGGTTGTGCACCAGAGACACAACGGCTCCGGTTCCGGCCAGCGTTCGCTTTAGCCCACCAGCCGCGCAAAATCCAAGCGCGTCAATCACGACATCGGCATGTTGTGAGCCATCTTCACGGTGTTCTTCTACCAGATCAGCGCCGGTACTTGCGCGTAGCTGCCATTTGTACGCAACACCACCAACTCCCACCGCCACTAGAATATCGTCATCTGGCGACCAGTTTAAGGCGAGGATCATCTCTTGTGCATCTTCGAGTCGGTGCAAGGGTCGGAGGGTGCTTGAAGAGAGGATTGTGATGGACTTTCCTCCAGCCAATACCACCGCGATTGCGTGGCCGGAGTTAGAGAATTTCACCAATCGTGCGCCTCCCATCTCCGTCTTGTTCGCGGAGCTGGATCCAAGGGAGGTAGCAGCCGATCCTGTTACCGAGCTCGATGCTGACTGTTGACCGACGGCACTTTGGGCTAAGCGCAGTTCTGCGACGGGGATTGGATCAATACCTGCGAGAGTGATTTGATAGATAGCTACTCCTGTCACAAACGCGACAGCCACGGCGGTGCCACATGGGTGTAGCGAGACACTCAAAGGCGCAGAACTTGTGGAAGCAAACCGCAACGCTCCGAGACACGTTGGTCCATCAAAGACCGATAATGCTCGGTAGGGCTCTCCATCTCCACAATCACCAGAAGCCTTTGCTGCTTGTTCACTATCATCTCGACCCGCGCCATTGGATGCCGTCGACGAAATGGAAAACAACCGAATAGCACGCTCAACCACATCTACAGCTATGGCAATTCCGCCTGAACCTAGCCCGCCATCGCACGCATCAAAACTTGCAATCGAATGCAACGGCTGACCACTTCGCAGATAAAAGAACCCATTGGGAATGAGCGATGGCGCGGCATTTGCGGGTCCATTCGTCTGCGCATCGACGCCTGGTCCAACTTTTGTCGTATCAACATCGCCAATAGCAGCTGCAAGAGACCGGAAGCGAGATAACGTCCCAGCCGACAAGGAGAAAGAGTTTGATCGCCCAAATCCAAAGTCTTCTGCGTTTGATGATCCAGGGAGTTGCGCTTCCTTCATGAAGGAGCCAGGATTTGAAGCTTGTGCCATTGTGTGCAAGGTTCGCCCAGCTTCCCAGCTCGCAGCAAAGGGTGTTGTGAGCGTGGGTCGAGCAACATCGCTGTCGTAGGAGCCTGTGGACGAACTAAGCGAGTCGATGGGTGAAGGGTACAGAGGAAGAGACGAAATCCCGGTTGTGTTGGCAGTCACCATCAAGTGTTCTAGGTCAAGAACCAAAACGTCCTTGCTGTCTTTGAAAGCGAGGACGGCCCTTCTAAAGTCTGGTGAGCATGCGAGGTCTGCAGGGATGACAGGCTTGCCGACCTGCCTTCGTAGTAGTTGTCTTAGTGCAAATGCTGCAACATGCTCGTGAGAACGTAACGCTTCGGGGAATTGGAGCTTGCCATCAGCTTTTGTGTGCTTCATCACCTCGGTAAGGAGCTCGCGTTCGATCTCCTCATCTTGCTTCAATTGCATCAAGTGTGATGAATGGAAAGGTCGATGAAGAGCGATCCGGTGCGCTAAGTACAACTTGGGAGCGACTCTAGTCAGCAGAGGTCGCGCACCTTCCTCGTTCAGGACACCGCGTTTGGTTGGCTTGTCTGTGCCACGCTTTGACCTCCGAGCCGAATGTCTCGAGTCGGCCAGAGCACGGGATGCCACATCAAGCGGTCCCACCAGGCGACCCTTCTCTCCTACAAGCATGTCATCATCATCCTTTTCCCGAGTACTTTCAGTGGAACTCTTACCCTTGCTCTGCTGCATTCGTGACGCTGTTTGGGGCCTCGCTGACTTGCTCGGTGAGATGCCCAGCGCTTTCGCTGACCACCCACTTGCCGCTTTGGACCCAATTGCAGAGGCTTCTTCGTCGTCAGTCTTGTAGCCAAAATCGTCAACATCAGACTCAGGATTGGCACATGCTTGTTGGTCCTTCACACGCCTGGATGGCTCAGCTTCGTCATTTGAAGAATCCTCTGACGAGTCCTCTAGGGGCAGGTCCCTGTGCATTGTCTTGGCCGACATGCCACGACGCCTTGCAAAGCCGGATTCTCCATATACTGGCAAGCCTGTCTCCCCATCAGTACTTGTACGGATAGTTGACACGGTACGAAGCCTAAAGAGCAGCAAATATCCTGGCATTCCAACCAGAATTGCAGGCGCAGATGTTGCTAATGGCATATCTTCGCCTGTACCATACCCTTGGGCGGTCTGCTTGCCTTTTGAAGCCAGAGATCCCAGGGTTGCAGACGAAGTGGAAGTGGTGCCAACTGTGACGGTAGTTAACAGTGAAGGAAGAGAATATTCGTATCGGTTCGCCAGAACTTTAGGAAGGCATCGCCGAAGATCAATAACTTGGACGGGTGAAGGTACCTTGGGTTGCGCAGCTCCATCTTGTGCAGCCTGCTTTGCGTTCTTGAGATTGCTAAAGTTCATCTCATCCAGAATAGAATGAGACATGTCAACAGGGTACTGATCATAGATGAATACAAAGTGGTCCAGTAGAATGGCGAGGCATCCCGGATAACCGGCTATGTAGCTTACCAAGCACCGAATAGGCGCAAGACTGCGCTGGGGAAGATTCACTTTCCGGAAGTACTTGCCTAGATCTGGGAGGATCAGCGGCTCACAACTGAGCGAAGACTGTGCCCCGCCACATAAACGGCTGATGTTCTGGGATTTGAGGATTTCGAGAGATCGAATCCCATTGGGGTCCCCTCCAGTTGTGAGGGATGCAGAAGCAAGGACACATAAAGACGCATACGCTTCACTTGGCGCCGGCATACGCCCCTGTAGCAACGCTATCAGCCCCCGTACACCTGCAGCGTTGCCTGGAGACAAGGCCGAGAAAATGGCCTGGATCTTAGGCGAAGCTAGTTTGTCTGAGGCGCCTCCCATTGCTTTACCAAGCGCTGCAATCACCGTCGAAATGATCTCCTCACCCCGTTGTTGCCCTTCCGACGAGGATAGGTTCGTGGCACCGGATGTACTATTCGCAAGCGCGGCTAGACCATTGACAATGGCATTGACCAAGGCGAGCCTGTTTGCTGTGGCAAGTTCGGTTTGTGTGGACTCACCTCCCTCTTTCGCGATACTGGAAAGGATCGAATCTAGAGCAGCAGAGGCGACCTGCGGACTAACCATCGAGGCGGAAGATGGGCGAGACTGGTTAAGCCTTGAGCGGTTTCGGTTATGAATGGTCCATTTCAGAAGCTGAAGGTTGGAAATCCCGAGTCTTTGTTGGTCAGCAGATCCAACCTCCCTTTTAAGGTCTGCTTGGCATTCAGATGCGCCGTCATGATCATCGCCGGCGTCAGATCTACCACCCTCAGCTCGAGTGCCGATGTCGTCGCAATCATCGTCTAGGTAAGATTCGGGAGGGAACCCTGTGGCTGTGATGAATTCATTGGGGTTGTAGGGATTCACCGAAAGGGCAATGAGAGGCGCCCTCAAGTACCTCGGGGCACTTGTCAAGATGCTAACTGGGAAGTTTGGAAGCCAGTGCGCGGGCATCGTACATGTACCTAGATGCGACTTGTGGTTAGTCTCGGAGTTTCCCACGCCCGAAATTGCCGACATGAGGTTGAAGTAGTGCGATAAATGTGGGCCTACTACTGGGCCTCCACCCGCAAGCCATCGCCAAACAACCAGGGGGTACTTGGGGCCATCACCAACAATGATTAGGCAGGACGATGAGTCAGGGGCTCCGAGATGCACAGGAGTAGTCTTGTCAGCCGCACTCTCACCATCAATCTCCTGGGATCCTGTCAAAGACTCGCTCATGTGCCTGCTCGGTGTGTCTGTGAACTTCATGTGAACGATTGATCGCAGCAGAAGATCGCTTTCGTTATCTCCAAAGGTAAATGCACCCGCGCCCTCGGGTCCTTCGGGGACTGCACCTTCAAGATCTAACGGATCGATGTCATCTTCGTTTTCGGAATCGTTGCCTTGTTCGGTGGTGAGCGGAATGTTTGCTGCATCCGCAGTCGAATTGACTTCAAGCTCAGGTCCATCTGAGACATGATTGAATAACCTCTGGACGACACTATTGGCACTATTCTGAGATCTTCGGGTACGCTTCAGCTGCTCAAGGGTCATTCTAAGTCCGGCATCTGAACATGGCATGACCAGACAGCGCACAAGTCGATGCTCAAGACGCACGAGGGCGGGGGCTGTCCCCGCATTCACACTATCCCCTGAGCCATTGTCTCCTGCTGCAATTGCCTCAAGAAGTGACGTCACACTAGTAAGCGCGCCCGTGGCAATACCTCGGATATCATAGATTCCCAAACGGATGGCAACAGGTGTGACATTCGCATTCGGAGTTACTCGACGCTTCAGGGCTGCAAGGTGAAGAGCTGCTCGAAGAGAAACATCCAAAGGAACAGAATAAACAGTTTCCGCAATCGCTGCAAACGCGCCCGATGGATGAACGCAGAACGCTGTCGGCACTGATTCGTAGTGTCGCGTTGCAGCCCCCTGTGGGACGCCGTTACTGTTTGGCTGCTTCTGGTCTAGTCTCCGGTATGCAAAGTCCATGCTCGACCCAATACTTGATGATGCAAGACGACTCGGGACAGAATGCTTGAGATGCAACACTGTCATGGGCTGTGCAGCACGGCGGGCGATCTCATCTTGGTCCGTACGTGAGCTGAGTGCAATGTCATGCAGCACAAAATTATCACCAATGCCATACATCACGTGGTCATTGGATGCAAAGGCGACACTTGTAGTTTGGAACTTGGTGAATCCAAACATAAACCGCGGCAGTAGCTTCAGCTCAGCTATATGCGAGACCTCGCCCTTGCCCTCTTCGGGTTGGGCGAAGAGGCTCTTTGCCTTCGGTGGCAACCCCAAGCCCTGCATGATCGCTTCTGTAGAAAGGCTGAGAGGAGGTGCCGTCGCCGGGCACGGCTAGGAAAAGCTCTGCCTGCGCACTAGGGTGTAGTGCGTTGTGTTTTGGGCTTAGTCAAGCCCTAGTTGGGGCAAGATCGTCGCGGAGGCCGGGTTACGGAAACGGCTCTCCAAGTGTAGGAATGCTTTGGGGGTCTATAAGTATAAATGCATCAGAGTTAGGTGGATTAATTTGGGGTTAGACAGGGTTGTCTCAGGCTAAACAATGCAATAACAAGTTTTCTAGTGTCGTCTACTTCGTCAATCGCCCATACCACACCCCCTGATATGGTACCTTCAAGCTTGTCGGAGTAGGTTTGAATTCAAATTCCAGTGCCGGGGGCCAAAGCGTCCGGAACCGGGTGGATGGGGTCACTTCAAACCCACCTGTCACCTTCACCGGCCAAGCGGAATAGCGCGTATGGGCATGGTGTGGGGAGGAAACTAGCACGCACGCACACTCAGAACACTGTCAAACTGCAGCAGATCTTGTTGGGTCACTACCACAAGCCAAGTTATCTCAGAAATGCGACCCTAGATAAATGTCAAGCTTGAATCCTAGCGGGAGGCCTCCTGGCGGCTCTGGTACTCCCCAGCCAGGGGTCTCAGGGTCCACAGCACCGGTGGCAGAATCTGGATTGCGTGGTGAGCTCGGCCACACGGCAGACGGCCGAGATTCTGGCGTTGAGCTCTTTAACATGAGCTGGTCCATACCTATTGAGCACAATCAGACCCAGCTGCTCAGCACGTATCTGGAGAAATGGAACGAGCAGGCGAAAGAAACGCTGTTGGATAATCGCGCAGACTATCACTGGAAGCAAGCTATGCGGAGGAAGGCTGTCCGTGCTCTCATTGAGCATGCTGTGGATCGTAAGCTCAGGTGGAAGCGAAACATCGTTTCAACCCGCCATTACCGTTTTGTGACCCTGCAGAGAGGGTTCCGGCCCTGGCTGCAACGAAGCCAAGGATATAGTCCCTTACGTCGCGCTGCGCAAATCGCGGAAATTATATCGCGGCGACAGCAACTTGCGCACTGCGTGGCCAGATGGCAGCAGTGGGTCAACGCCAGTAAGGTTGAGCAACAAAGGACCCGCAGACAGCGCATCGTGGTTGCTAAGCCGCGGCTAGTTGGCATGCTACAGAATTGGCGAGAGTTTGCGGTGGTGGCTCTAAACAGACGCCGACGGGAAGAAGCTCTTACCAAGCAGCAGCATCGGCGGGTACTAAGAGAATCGTTTACTGTATGGAGGGATGAGTACATACTCAGGAGGATGATGACTGCGCTCACCCTTAGAGTCCAGCGACGGCGAGCAAACGAACTCTGCCAGGAGGCATTTTATCGCTGGAGGGTGCTATGGCCTGCGCGCAAACGGGACGACTACGCGATCGCAGATGAGTTCAGGATACAACGACTGAGAGCAAAGCCCTCGTTGGTGGCAGTGTTCCATGCGGCAGCGTTAGGGAAGAATCTCCATCCCACTCAGAATTCGAATGACTATGACGAGTGCAACGAGTTGCGGAGAATCTTCCTCAAGTTATGGTATGCCCAAGCGATGTATCAGCGGACAATGGCTAACGGCATCGACCTGCTGGTCGAGGCAGCTGAACGAGCTGTCGAAAGACACGCTTGGCGACGCTGGAGAGAGCTCCATCAATGGTCAGTTTTGGCGGAACTTGCAATCAGAAGATTCCAGAGAACTGTCCTGACGCATGCCATTCGCCAATGGAAAGAATACTTGCACGACAGAGCACAGAGCCATGCCAAAACTGTTCGAAGGCCTTCCATTGGACAACTCGTCGTGAGTCCACCCGGACACGTCAGGACAAGCTCGACAACGAGTATTCAAAGTGTTTCCTATTTCTCTCGAGCAACGCCCAGTGTATTTAAAGCCGATGTAGCCCTTGCTCTCAGCAAACGCAGGCAACCGAGTACAGGAGGTGATCTTGCAGCCTTAAACTGCCGAAGAGCAAGGCTTCTCTTAGCTCTCGCATCTTGGAAACGATATGTGGCCACAGGTTATCAGCAGGCAGCGCGATTAGAGCGTGAAGCGAAGGCATTCCGCTCGATGCGTCTCTCCAAGGGACGTGAGCCAGCAGGCCACCTCAGCGATCAGGACTACATCCCATATCAGTGGGAGCGAGATTATGTAGCGTCGCGAGACGAATGGATCCAGTATTTGGAGAGTATGATCACCAGCCCTCAAACCCCAACCAAGGCAGGTTTTCATCCGCAACTCGAAGATCACCGTCAGTTCTTTAGCCTGCGGCAGTATCCACTTCCAGATTTGTCCCTGCCCCCAAGAACCCGCCGAAGGAAGCTAATGGCAAGGATTCAAGATATCGCGAAGAAGTTTATTGACGAGCGCGGCCTTCTCAGGTCATGCCTAATGTACTGGCGAGACACCACCCGCTTCCGCCTTAGCACAAAGGACAAGTTGAAGAATCTTGTCCAGGCGGTTCGGCAGCGAAGCATACGAGATGCCTTCTACGCTTGGCATGACTTGTGGATTCAACACGCACAAAAGGAACATGAGCTCGCAGTTGCGCTCAGACGATCGTATGTACTAGCACAGGAACCAAGGGAGCGCGAAGACAGTCTGTTAGAGTCCATCAATCAGGCAGAGGATTCAGCATTGGGCGATGCTCCAATTGTGGACATCAACCGCGTGGCACGAGGACTTGCTCACTTCCACCGACTATATGCCGCTAGGCGTCTAAGACGGTTCTTCTACCATTGGCTTGCTGCGAGTGCCCAGCTCCGCTCAATCCGCATGGCGGGTGCGGCACTGACGCTACTGACACGCGCCCGACTGAAGCGCGATGCGTATATTGCCTGGCGTCTCAACTTTGCGTTAAGGAAACAGCTTGGGCTAACGCTCCAGCAGCGAGAGGAACGCGCATCAAAGGAAATGCAGCGGTATCGAATGAGGGAGGCGTTAAGTCATTGGAAGCGGATCACTGAGCGTAGTGGCCTTTCGGCTCAGCGCGGAAGGATCAGCGAAATGGAACATGCAGCACGAAGGCAACATAGGTTTGCATGCTTGCGGAAAGCAATCTCAAAATGGTACGGGTTATTTGAGAGTGGTCAGTTATCAAAAGAGAAGTCGATGTGGCAGAAGAACAAGCTTGCAGGAGAGCACTATTCCCACAAACTAGCATCATCAGCTTTCCATATCTGGAAACACGCCGCACTCCAGCGCCCCAAAGAACGGGCTATGGAAGCAAGAGCCATGTATTTCTATGAACAACATTTGAAACGCGCTGTGATCTCGGTTTGGAGAGCTGGATTCCACCATGCTAGAGGCTCAGGCGAATCTGTCAGCAAGGAACTTGCGTTCATCAAACTCGCACGCACGCTCCGAGCTGCCCGCGAATTGGGTGTAAACGTCGTTGCTTTACTCGATGCAGCAAACATAGCTCGTCAAGCGGCCTCATCAGGGCGCGGCATCTCGAAGGAAGAAGAGCTATTTCGAGCGCGAGCTCATTCTCTGGGTATTGCGGAGATTGATTCAGATGGAGAAAACCTGACTGCAGTGATTGCCAGTGTTCTACGCCAAAGCCCCTCAGTAGCACATGGCAGCGACATTCTCCACTCGGCAGAGACCAGAAGTCGCAAAAGGCCTCCACCTGTCGAAGGGTCGCAACTGGTCATCTCAGCGCTTTGTCGAGCACTCTGCTTGCCTGAACCTAGCGATGTTGCAGTAAGTGCTGCCTTCCGATCGCTAGATTCAGAGCAGCGAACACCAGTCAACATTGAAACCGCAGCGGGCTCGGATGCGTCTGATACGTTGTACATGCTCCCATGGCAGGCGTGTGCTTACCGATCGGCCAGTAGAAATGCAGAGTCTGATCAGGCGCAGGTTGCATTACTACCAGAGCGCCACTTTGGTCAACATCGGCCACTCCCACGAGTGCCGTATCATATTGCCCTTCACACGTCACATGACGCGAATGGCGAAGCTAGCACCTATCGACCCACTGATCCTAGTGATCCGAAGTTGCCTCCGGCAATCGCTAAAATGTTGCATGAGCTAGAAGTGCGAAAACAACAACGCGCTCGTCCAATTGCTCTCACGGCTCTCCGTGAACCACCCATTCACAACAACGCACCTACAAGTGGATTGCAAGGTGGCACAGTAGTCAATGAGCCAGTGACAGCAGACGTGACACGAGATTCCATTCACCAGGGGGCGACTCAAGATGAATGCACACCTGCTAACGTGACCCCTCAGTCGGATATCCGCACTTCGAACGTTCAGATTGCAGGAGCTACTCCTCGATTTCGGCCACAGCCACGTCGACTTGATCCCATTTTGGACATTTAGTGTGGAATAATTGATTAACCAATGTATATACAGCGCAAGTTAAATGTAATGCATAAATGTATATTAAATTGCAGGGGTAGACTACTCAAAAATGGCCGAGTTTGAGGACTTAAAGGAAAGAACGTCCTTTCGGTGTCTCTGTAGACTGTGCTTGAGAGAACGAGTCGACAACACGCTTGAGGCTTGGAGAGGGCAACACAGTGGACGGATCGACTTTTCCAGTCAAGAGATCCGATGCGTTCTTTTTCGCCGCCTCAGGAGAGTCGAGGAAAACGACTATTACGGTAATGTCGTCATGAAGTGATCGACGGTGAGTTATGGGAACTTGGGTAATCCATGTAAGACTACGTTCTGGTGAGTCACGACGGCCAACAGCGTGCTCAGCAGCGGCTAAAAGCGCTCGTTCAATGAGGTAGGCACCAGCATTGTTACTGTGACGCTTGCGAAGACCTGGATCATTCAGGAATGTGCCAACGTGGTGGACGACATCCGCAGGTGTAAGATCTTGGTATAAACCATCAGAAGCCAACACAATGAATTCGTCATTCGGCTGAATCGTGTACTGCGTGATGTCAGGTTCTGCCGTGGTATAAGGGGGCGTCCAGACGTCGTATCGAACGCTCCTTCTCCAGTAATTGCGGAAATAGTCGTTGCGCTTGTAAGGACCGTCACCAAAGCCGCGAGTGGGCTGAAGTGCGCCCTTCACGCGGTCAGAGCGGAGGATATCGGGTTCGTTAGGATGCTGGCTCAGCAACCTCTCCTTTTCGCGTGCATTCAGGTCGATTTGGTGTACCACGCTAAGCTCCACTGGGTCGTGAGAGGTTACGCTGTGATAGGGGGAATAGAACTGGTTAGCGGGAATATCGCCAGCTGGCAGAGGAGCCTCGACAGACGAGACGAGTGTTGTGGAGCCACCCTGTGTGGTTGAAGGCACGCGACGGCGACCGACTACAGCACGGCAGTCACCTGCAGAAGCCGTTCGAACGACGTCTCCTTTAATGTGAGTTGCCAGTAAGCAAGCGCCCGAAAGCCCATCCAGGGGGCGATGGTCGATTAATGCTAGCTTCAGGAAGTGATCATCGGCGTGCAGTACGGGTGCTGCCGCAAGAAGGTCATTTGTGTAGCCATTGGCATAGTACCATTCGAAATAGTCAAAGAGTTCATTCTTGCAGAACTGTGATGCAGCCGTACCCGAGTGGCCATCGAAAACGCCGAAAAGCGAACCACCGTCAGACTTCAATACAGGGCGAATCGCATACGTGTCCTCGATGGAAGGATTGCCTGCGTACTGGCAAATATGATAGCTGTTGATCCGACCTCGATGAAGTGGCACGATGTTAAAGTGGTCTCTTGCCGAGTCCTTGATGGTCGAGGCAAGCTTCCAGAGGTTCTGGACACGCACCTCGTTAGGGTCCTGAACGACTCGCTCACCCGCTGCGGCAGCCGTCAGCATAGGTCCTCCCAGAACGTATCCAAGTAACGTCGCGCCAGCCAAGATGCCCTTTCTCTTGAGATTCTCGGTACCTGTTGAGGGTATGACAGTCGGTTTCAGGGATATCAAATGAAGAGATAAGCAGAGGTCATCATATCTCGCACGATAGTATGCGGAAATTGTGTCACAAAACCTGACTACACGCTACCTACCTAACTTGAACGCAGGAAAGAGCTTGCGAATTCGATCCATGCTCGAAACAACGGTAATCTTTGGGTGCTATGGGAAATTACAGAGTTGCCTCGAGTACACACGGCAATGCTAGAGCGAGAGATATTGTTTACTTGAGGTAATAGGACCACACTCCTAGCGATTTAGATCGCTAATCAATGTGATGAATTGATTTTTGGCACCAGTTGTTTTTGCAAGGTTACGCAGGATCCAGTGCGAGATCCGAGCTTCCATCAGTGCAAGTCGGGTTTTATCGAGGGTATGCACTCCTACACAGCGTTTCGTGTCAGTGCACAGAAGATTCTGCAGACTGCGACCTACTATGTCAAAAGATCAGTGGCCGTTGGAATCGGGCTGACGGGCATTTCGACCGAGACCTCAGGCGGAGAACCAAGATCTCACGATATCCAGCGGGACACAATTGAGAACCATCACCCGAACCCCGCCCTTTGTGCTGTTTTGAGAGGAACGCTGCCTCTCAGGAAATCAAGTCTTGAACCCAGACTCGCACTCCTGATCGAACGGAGTTTACTAGAAGTGATCGACTTGACACTTGAGCTCCGTCTGAGGAATGCATTGATAAGTTCAATATATAGCCAACCCGGCGCTGACGAGTTCGATTTAAACTTGAATGACCTGCTGAACGATTGTGTCCTCAGTGATATCCAAGCGATCCTGAGTGACCCAGACTTTGGGCAGAGAGGCTTCCTGATATCATGCGATGACAGCCGCACCAGTGTTGACAAGCCAACAGCATCCAGCATTCGAGGCACCAAACCTAAACTAGAAGATCTGACTCCTGACGAGATGTCCGATCGAATCTGCAATGACTTGGCGGGGCTGCTCTCTAACAGCGTGTCTGAGACAGAACTAAGCAGCCAAGCGTGGGAGCGATCCTGGCGGACTAAGGTCCAGAGATGGAATGAGGCAAACACTCTTGCTCGACTAATTTGGAGCGATATGAAGACGTCGAAAACGCTATCGGCTGCTATCATGTCTGGCACTACAAATGACCCACGCTGGCAGGTTTGCCAAGTCCACGAGTCAGAGCTTCGATGCAGACCTGTGAAGGTAGCCATGCTTGATGACAGATCGATTGTGGCGCAGTTTCTAAGGGCATCGAGGCCGCCCGTGGAACATTGCGGGTGCAATTCATCCAAGCGACACAAAGAAAGTGCTCACACGGCTGAGGAAGACTGGAATTTAGCATGGGCTAGACTGCTGGATAATCGCCTCGAGTCGATCGAAAATAGCATCTACTCTCAGTATTGTAACGAGCAGTCTCCCAAAGACGATAAACAGAATGTTCCCACAACGTGACAGGCCTTGTATGTTAGTCTACGGAGAGAGTAGAGATAATATTGAGGGCTTATGATAGCTAGTCATTCTTCTTCTTCTTCATCTGATGCTGCTGACTATTCCCGCCCCCACTGCCGGTACTGCTACTTCCACGGCGCTGCTGCTGTTGGTGATGTTGTTGCTGCTGTTGCTGCTGCTGCTGCTGCTGCTGCTGCTGGCGCTGCTGCTGTTGGTGTTGTTGTTGCTGCTGAGGCTGCTGGGAACCCTGAGGACCTGCTAGCTTGGCAATGACAGCGGGCTTCGATGATGGCGGCACAACGTAGAATGCTGAGCCGTTGCTGATAAAGTACATCAGAACAGGAAAGAAATATGCGTAGGTGAGCAGAGCCTTCAGCGCCACGAAGGGGGTCACGAACTCAACGAAGTCAGCAGTGGTGAGTCCATACACCTTCAAAGTGGGACCAATGACAGCCTCTACAGCATTGGTGGCAGTCGAATCAAATGAAAGAACTCGATCAAGCCCACTCATAACATGTTCGTCAATAATGTTGAACAGCGTATTCTCGAGCTTGTGAAGCTGTGCATAGCGAACGACGCTGTAGAACAAGGAGCAGACAAAACCTACACGCAAATAGAATGCCTGGGTCTCCAGCACCATGGCACGCTTGAAACCCCATTCACCATAGAGGTTAAAGAGCTGAACGAAAATGCCACCCGCGGTTATACCCAGAATACCACAGACAACTGCGGTAGGCAATGTCCGCATGTTCTGGTGCTCGGCAGTCAGTGCCTTCTCTACGCCATAGTTCGCGATACCCGCTGCATCCGTAAACAGCGCTACGACAACGAGGAAGAATCGGACCATGCGAAGGCTTGCAATCGAGCGCAAGCCAAAGACATTCTGATCAATCAAGTACCACAGGAAGAGTGCGAGTGGTAGCGAATAGTTGTTGCTGAGCCAGGCAGGGCCCTGTCCCAGGAGGAAAGCGACGAGAAGCGTACCACCAAAGTTGTACAGAATAAACGTGAGGGTGCGCTCCAGGAAGCTGTGCTGGATGCCGGAGTTTTTGCGAGACGTCTCAAAGTTCACTGCGACATCCGTTGCTTTCTTCATGTACGCCAGGACCGTAAGGAAGAGCCAAAGGCGCTCATCCTGGAGCTTGGCGAACGTAGACAAGAACATCTGGAAGGGTAAGGGGTGAAGAGTGCGGTGGGTAGACGATTGCACTTGAGGAAGTTTGGGTTGGCTGCGGGACCACTGTGATAGGCCTCGGAAAGTCGCAATCCGAGATACCTCAAAAGCTCAGGGGCGGGTACGTGCAGATCTGCAGGGAATCCGGAGGTCTCGCACGCTTTCATATCGATAGCATAGGATAACATTACGGCAGCGTGAGGGATATGGATTTTTCTAGTAATATAACGCTGCAGAATGTACGTTTCCAATTCACTCGCCAATGTAGCAAGAGTTTTCGGATTGGCTGGCGTGTTCAGTTCCGGTGCAACGACATCAGTTCGTGAATTGACTGCTCGCAAGGAGGCTCTGAAGGGAAGTATTGCGACCCTAGCGTTCGTGAATCAGTTCAATCACGTGCTCACAATGCAGGCTGACTGCTGAACCCCATTCTCCGACCCTTTCGATCTCTCAGCTGTGAGAATATAATCCGTCCTGATGCCACCAGAGGCACGGCGCAGCCTCCAGTCGATACACTACGCAAACGACCGCATGAGCCATTACTCTCAAGTGGGGTGAAAGCTGATATGACTGAGGTAGAGCCTGAATTTCCTACAGTGGTGGCTCTAGGCAGTTGCAAGTATAATTCTGTTGGCAGCTACGTGAGGCTTACGGCTCTAATCTGGGCTGCATGCGCTGAAGCGTTGACTGGTGCATGCATATGCCCGATCTATATTCCCGCTCACGCCTGTTGTCCCCCTCAAATCCGCCTGAAACTTCCGCGGACTGGCAGGCCAACCAAGTTAAGGCAGCCGTTTCGCGTCAAAGTAATTGTGTCTGAATCAAGTGTGAGGCTATTGTGGTGGAAGTGCTAGTCGAATCATTCAACCCAGCGAGAGCACTAGGAATTGTATCCTGCACGAAACCACCCGCTGCACGCATAGACACGCACGTGTTGTGCTACAAATCCTTTCACTGCCCTCGTATTCATGTCCAGCCACGATCCAACCGAGGACAAGCACGAGGGCGGCGCGGGTTCTGCGCTGGGACCCAGTAGAACTCTACATGATGCTCCACCTGCCGCCCACGAACCCGGGTCAACCACACTCGAAACCGCAGATCAAACTGGCGCATCCACATCTCAGCGAGAAACGTCCGAGCCGTCCGAGCATGCCTTGGCCGCTCACGAGACCAAGGGAGGAGGTCAGGGAGAGGGCGATGTCCTAAACGCTGACCTTAGCCTCGCAAATCCCATGTCGACCCCGTCAACTCGAGGCTCACAGAGTCTGCCTGCGAAGCCTCCCAGGGATTCGACTCGGGCAATGGCTGGCGCTGGGACGAGCAGCTCAAGCACTATCACGAGTACTGGAAGGGGATACAGTAACATGCCAAGCATTCGTCGTCGAACTAGCACGACGTCACTACAGGCCCCGCCTCAGCAGCATCAGCTTCAGCACCAGAGCAGTAACGCACAAGCGGCATCTCAAGTGCAGAGCAGTGGTACAGCTGCTGGAGGCGGTCCCACTCCCACACCAGCCAACAGAAACTTGAAGGATATAGAGGCTGATGTCGCGAGCTATGTAGAGGAGTTGAACAAGTTCAAGAAGTCTGTAACAGCGCAACGTTCCCCTCAATGGTTACTTGACGAACTGTTGCGTATCCAAAACACTCGAACCGACACGCTGATAACAAATCTCTTGAATGATGCGCGAAATTACTCACGCATCATTGACAACCAGAAGCGCACAATTAAAGGCCTTAAAGATGAGTTCACTCAACTGAAGGAAAGCCTTGAACGAGTCGAGGAAGTCGAACGACCAAGGCTTATGCGGGAACACGCAGCTGAACTCTCAGCACGGGACCAGAAAATCGCAGAGCTCCAGGCTCGACTAGATGCTCAAGAAGAAGAGTTGCGCAAGACTCGAGAGACCCTCCAACGTGAGAAGGATGAGGCTGAGCGAACAAGTTTCGAAACTCTGCGAAAGACGGACGAAACGATTGTCTCTCTAAAAACCACGATCGAAGAGATGCGAACTGAGAACTCTGCATTAGCGTCAAAGATTCTGAACCTGGAGGAAAAGCTAATGAGCGTCAATTCCGAACTCAACATTGTAACCGCAGAGCGAAACTCCGTCAAGCGTGAGCTCGAGGTGGAGCAGCAGAACGCTGACGAGCTAGCCAAAGCGTACCGCGAAATGCAGAGCCTCGTTACGGCCCTAAAGCCTTGGGAGGTGCGATACCTGACGATGGAGAAGCTAGCCCAGCAAACCGAAGAAGCTCTGGTAGAGCGTGCTTCGGTCCTGAAGCGTAACAACGACTCACTCCGTAAGGCCTTCAAGTTCCTCTTCATTAAACTCTGGTACATGTTTTTACGAACGCGAGTGATGGTCAGCGGGGCACGAGCCAAGGTCAACGCGCTCATCCTTGCAACGGAGTCAGAGGTAGAGAAGCTGCGCGCGGTGACGAGGCCAGGTGCGCCCTCGTACTCGAGTTCTATTCCCATGCCGGCAACGTTTTCCGGACCCACTGCAAGCGCAAAGGACAGCTTTCCCCAGTTTTCCACTAATTTCTCTTCACTACATGTATTAAGGCCGGTTCCAAGCCAAGGTGAAGGAAGCCAAGCATCATCGAGACAGCCAGAGGCTGACACTAGCCAGAATACGATCGGCGCTCTGGTAAACGTTAATAGTGTCAACCACGTTCTAGCGCCTGCCACTTCAGATGCACCGAACCCCGAAGGTGGTGAGCCTACGCAAGATGATCTGACATGGCACCGGGCGCTCGAACTCGCCATTGCTCGAAAGCGGAATTTGCTCCGTCAGGACCTCGTTAATCTGAAGAAGGTCTCTTGCTGGGAATTGTTCCGGCGACTGACAGACGAGATATCCAATGCATACGAGCCCGTGCTCGAGCTCGTCAGACGAGCCAGGAAGTTGGGCGAGGCTTGCGACAGCCTTGCTACGGGCAGCATTACATTGACTACACAAAAGCTCAAACTGGAAGAAGAGTGTGCGAGACTTTCTGCAAGACTGGCTCAGACAGAAAAGATGTGTGAAACTCTAGCACTTGAGAGAGATCGAGAAAGGCAAACCGCTGCCGCACTGAATCTACGGCTTGCCGCTGTTGGAAAGGAGTCGATTACCCAACGTCGCACACGTAAGCAGGCTCGGATTGTCGAGGAAGTCCTGAAACAGCAAGGAAAGCTGTGCTCACTGAAAGATTTGCTCGTAGCAACTAAACAGCGCATTAAGCTTCTGAAAGAGGCTCGTTTGCGACAGCACGAAATGCTTGAAACCTTGATACGAAAGAAGGCGAGGGACAGCACGACCATTGCAAATCTCATGCAGCAGAAAGGCCTGACATCGCCCAATGGTACACCCGCTCGACTGTCGCTGTCTAGGTCAACGAGCTATCTCATGGCGCTTCCAGCTTCTGCTGAAGAACCCAGTGGTCAGGACCCGTGTCATGCACATATGGCATCCAACCATACGAGCGAGCTTAGCCCTTTGCCTCGCAAGACTGCAGCTGGGAGAAACTCATTCTCGATGCGTCAGAGCGCTAGCCTCAGTTCACTTCACCTTGCATCCCCTCGCAATTCATTCTCATCGAGTCGGGCAACCACTCCGGTCCCAAGCTACATGAGCCCACATCCGAGTCCAAGTGTAGCACAACCGACCACCTCTGGACCTCAAGCCCCCTTCCAGCCTCTTGGAGTTGATCCCGAGGACGAAGCCGCTGTCGAAAACGTTCTGCGAGACTCTTTGGTTGAGACCATCGCATTCGCAAGTGATCCGGACTTCCAAGACCCGGCATTGGTTGGCATTCCTGGTAAGACTAAGGAGCTCGCAAAAATGAGTGGTGCTGGGCAAATGACTGGCGGCTCCGTAGGAGAGACAGACCCATCAGCACTCGCAGATCATCCACAGATAGGCGTGGAATCTGATGACTATAGTGATCGGGAATCGCACGCTTCGGAGTCTGCTTCAGTTCGGATGCCTCCAATTACCGTAAAGAAGAAGTCTGAACTGGAGCGTGCTCGAATCCAGGCGCTTGAAATGGCTCGAGAGCGCGCAGCAAAGGCGGCTGAGGCCAAGGCCTTCTGGGGCAACGATAATACCACGTCGATTAAAGACTTGTTACATGAACGATATGTTGCGGAGAAGTTGAAAGCGCGACAGAACCAGCGCAAACAGGCAACTGCAAAGACCCAGCCTAGGCGAGGCGACTCCAGTTTCCACTCTACTAGTGCAGGCGACGATAGGTTGGCCGCATCATCGGCTTCGATTGGTGGACATTCCAAGCCACGGGAAGCAGAAGTCGCGCCAAATGCACCTCATGTTGTACCGCCAGCCCAACTCAAGCCACTTAAGCACCCAACTTCCAAGAAACCCATGTCAGAGGCTCAGCTAAAGCGATTAGAAGCTATGGCCAAGATCTATGCGCCGTCCGTGAATCTCCACGCGCATGCCTCACCCGCATGCTCAACCGGAGCGCATACATTGAGCCCCAGCCGACCTGCTCACCCCCCTCCAGGGCCAGCACAAGCCCAGTCTGCTGCATCTGCACAAGATCAGCAACTGCAATCTCAGCCCTCACAGCCAGACCAACCCGATACGAGTAATAATGGCAGTGCGCCGCATACTTCCCACTCGGTCGATGCGCAGTAGGACAATCCCAACTCGCCTGCCTGATGTCTCTGCTCGCCAATGCAACACCACCGGCCATGCCCCAAACCCAGCAAGGCTCGATCGAGAATTTTGAAATCTCGGTGTGAAACATTTGTTCCAAGCACATTTCCATCGTTGTAAAATAGAGTCTCCTGCAAGTACGTTTGCCGAACAAACCGGCTGTTTACAATGAGTGACGAAGGAAAGGCCTGCTCAACCACCCTGCATTCGCATGAACCTTCTACTTCGAGTGTGCAGCACACGAAAGCAAACTCACTCGAAGCGGTTCTGACCGCGAAGCACGCGGATTCGGAGAAGAGCGTCAGCTTCCGGGTCAACTTTGCGACAGCATTTGATGCTAGCATCCCTGTCAGTGATGTGTCCATGCAAAAAGGTGACTGCAAGTGCTCACGATGCAAACCCGTGGGGGCGTTCGGACTCCCTGATGCCAAGATCGGTCCGATCAAAATAGGAGGCTGGGAAGGCGCCACGAGAGCTGGCTCCAGCGTGAACTGCGACGAATTCTTGTTTTGCCCTCACTCGAGTGGGACTCATACCGAGTGCCGTGGTCACATTATGACGGATGGCCCGACCATCGATACTGTGATCTCACAAATGGGTGGACTCGGACCTCGGCTTGGCCTGTTGCTGAGCGTGCTGCCAGTTTCACTGGGTTCCTCAGGCGAAACGTACGCGCCCAACAAGGCTGCACCTGAGGATATGGTAATAACGCGAGCTGGTATTGAGCAAGCGCTGCATGTGATTAAGGAGAAGTTCCCAGCAACCGCTGCTAATCTGCAGGTCTGCTCCGGAGCGATCGCCCTGAGAACAAACTCAAGGGGCAGCAAAGATACGTTTAAGTTTAGTCAAACGAATCCGCCCTACCTTACTGTTGAGGCCGCAGAGTATCTTGCAAGCGAGCTAGGGTGTCATCATCTTATTGTAGATCTGCCTTCGGTCGATCGAGAGGACGACGGAGGTGTTCTTGCCGTGCATCGAACGATTTTCCGATACAATCTCCCTCTTCGGGATGAAGCAGGAGTCTATCCAACGAACAATACCCTGGTGAAGCTTCGGACTGAAAAGGGCATATCTGTTTTTGATGAAACACCCGACAACGCTTGCCGCACGATCACAGAGCTGGCTAGGTTCCCGGACAATGCGACCCTGCCTGATGGCCCCGTACTGATCGACTTGCAGGTGGCTCCGATCGCGTCGGACGCTGCACCATCGCGGCCTGTACTATTCCCCGTGACAATGTTGGAGTAGGCGCCACAGTAAGCGTAATACAAAATTTTGGCTAATGTACACTGTTTTATGTGGGGGTTTCATCAGACCTGCTCTTGGTCGTCTTGGCTTCGATGCGACTCGCCTTTCGGTTTGATATCATACTTCTTTGCGTTGCTCCATATTGAATCCTTTGTGTAGGTATTCTCCTCTCGGATGTCGGTATGTCTTTGTTGCCCTCGGAGACCCGTCGGCGCAGCAAACTGACTTTTCTTACTCATGGACGCGATCCATTCACTATGTGTCTGACCTTCGAGCCTACGATTCAGCAACTCGACCACTTCGCCATCGGTATAAAATGCGGCGCCACGGGCTCGCTTTCGCTCAGCTTTTTCTGTCTCCAGCTTTTGTTCTTGGGCACGCTTGGCTCGCTGTGCCATACGCTCCGCCTCACGCTCCTTAGCAGTGAGGTTGGACCAACGCTCGCGTTCTGCTTCTTCCGCCTCGCGTATGGCCCGCGCTTGTCGCTCGCGATACGTGCGCAAAAACTCCCGCTGTTTCCACGCTGCAATATCCTTCTCCTGCTCTTCTGGGAGATCACGGTCGTCGGGGATCGTTCCACCCTCGAGTCCCAACCTCCGACGCTCCTCTTCCATCTCTGCACGCTGCACTTCGCTGATCAGCATTGCTCGGCTCTCCGCCTTTTTCTTTGCGGCCAGCTCAGCAAGCTTGCGTTCCATTTCCTTCTCCTGCTCCTGCCGTGTCTTCTTGTCAACCAGCGCGTCTCGAGCAGCCTTCGAGATGAATACGGGTTTCACAAGCGCGCGTTGCTCTCTGAGTAGCCTGGCCTGAGGATCTTCTTCGTCTTCCTCATCCTCGTCCTCATCTTCGTCCTCGTCTTCTTCCTCCCCCTCTTCCTCGTTGCTGTGGTAATTGGATCTAGTGGATATGGCATTGTTCATTGCATTATCATCAGCGTTCATTGCAGGAGCTTGTCCACCTGACTCGGCTTCGGCCTCAGCCTTGCGAAGACGCTCTCGCAGCGCCGCTCGACTCGACACAGCAGGTTGTGCTGGACCGGTGTCAGCCATAAAGGCATCTCCTGCAGTTTCGTCGCCGAGGCTTGCGCTCATATCAATAATAGCCATGCCAACCTCACCCTCATCCGGAGGCGCGAGCGCTGAGAAGTCGATCACTTGCTCCTCATCTCCCTCCGCATCCCTATTGGCTTCAGCATGGAGTGACGTGTCGAGACTATCATCGAGCTGCGTTTGTCGATGCTTTGCGGATGTGTCCTTTCCTAGTATTTGTGCGACAATCTCACGCGAGACTTGATATTCCTCGTTGTTGGGTAGCTCGCCCTCATTACCTACCTCCTGCTCGTCTTCTTCGTCGTCCACCACATCCTGGTCTCGAATCCAGTCAGCGGCCTCGCCGGCGCGGTAGATTCTACGAGCCGCAAGACGCTTTGCGTGCTGCGCCTTGTTCCATTCCAGCTGTGATACGAATGCAGTGGCCGTATCAATGACGTTGTTGCGCCGTGACTGCGGATGCTGTCGAAGCGTGGACATGGGACTGAACTTTGGCTGGTTTGATTGGACGCCGTACGGTGTCCTTTCGTCGCAAGCGGGAGTGTGTTAATAATATGCGCAAAGGTTAATCTGTGCGCACAGATTGAGTTGCGATATACTCACTAGTGCAGTCGGCTGGTTAGCACACACACTCGAACCGTTAAGCCTGGAAACTTTGACGTCGAGCCTCAAGCTCTGGGAGGAAGTATGACAGAACTAGCCGCGGCAGCACGATGCTGATAGTTGATCCGAGTCTGTCTCTTGCCTGTGTTTCGAAGTTAACCTGCTCCAATGCTGCGGTTTACGCTTGTGGACGCTGAGAGCTCAAGGCTTGAATTTATCCGTCCTGGCCCGGAGATCACAGTCTTGCTGACCGGATCAACTCGCAAAATATTGCGAGTTGGACTAGAGATTTGTTGTCGTGGGATTCATTTCCGGTGTCGCTGTTTAGGCATAGGCCGTGGACGCACTCCGCTAGAAACATTCCGCTCGGACTTCACAGCCGCGGGCAGAGACGTCTGCACTACCCAGACTTACCCCCAGTCCCCCTTTGAGAAGATCTAGTAGCATTATAGTTTCTCTTCGACGACTTTTGAGCTGCGGCCTTGGATCAGCGCAGGCACGCAGCGACAGCTCGACGCCCGACTTGAAGCGGCGTTGCGCGAACGGTAAACCGCTTAAATCCGTCTTGGTTCTGCACATACGCTCGCAGATCTCCCCCTAGTCCTGACCCAACGTCCCCAGGCGAGAGTCAGCATCGAGAGAACGAACTCCCGAATTGAACCAGATTCACAATGTACGGGGCGCACTATGCATATATGGCTCCGCTTGTACAGCAGCAGCCGAAGTCATCTCAGCAAAAGGGTCAGAGCCGTGCGCGTTCTGGATCCAACGCGGAGCCATCCAACCCGAAGGGGATCGAACGCGCTCAATCTCCGACGGAGATGTCGCTTCGACGATCCCCTGAAATCACTCCACGTTCGGAAGCCTCAGTTGCTGCATCAATAGTCCCGCCCACGCAACTATCTCCGGTTGACCTCCCATCTTCGGCTCCAGCGCAGGTAGAATGGCAGCCACTCATCAACATGGGAGACTCCACAGGTGTGCCCAGGCTACTCGGCCCCTTTGGCTGCACACCATGGGAACCAACACGTGGGGTACACAGTGCTGCAGGTAAATCCGTAACCCTTCAAGAGACCTTCACGGAGGGTATCTCTTCCGAGCTCCCCATCCCACTCAAGCGAAGTAGCACGACAGGTGCGAGGGAAAAGCTTGTTTTTGCGTGTGCTGGAGCTACACGCATCACACCAGTGGGAAATGTCACGGGTACGCTAGCCGTAGTTGCTTCTGCAGCGATTCCAGGCACGATGCCATCCTTCTACTTGCGCTTCTATCCAGATCCTGAAGCCAGCAGCACGAGTCTCGTTGCGCGGACGAGTAGTAATTTGCAGACTGAGGGTCGAGCCGATGCGTCGAATTCCCATTCGAAGGTTTTACAAGATCTGCGATCGAAATTACGAACACCACTGAGCTTACCGCTTACCCGTCTTAGGACAGCACAACGAAGGAGGTATATGCTACAGAGGACTGCGTGTGAACTCTTCTTCTCGTCGCAATTTGAAGACATGCTGCCGTCACATGCGGCACAACTCCAAGCCGCTGTAGAGCCTGCTCAGGGAACTACGCGGCATTCTGCGTTGCTCAACCAACCACTGGATGACGTTGAGGCAGCCCGAGTGCAATATCGCTTGGAAGAGGAAGAAGCACAATATGAAGAGTTCATTCGAAAAGATGCACTGAGCGCTAAGAACACGACGAGTGGAAGTCGACGTGTTCTCGAAGCAGAATCCAAAGGTGATAGCAGTCAAGGCGAAGAGAACGCCGAAGCTGACAATGATGATAATGATGATGATGACATGACGTTCTTTCACCCCGCTCTGGTGGTACCTGATGATTCAGGTTTCGTTCAGAATGATCCAGAAGTCATGGGCAACCATTCGTGTGCAAACTCATTTGCACTACTCCTCGCTTTGCCTGATAAGGAGGCGCGAAGTGTTTTCTTCAAGGTTTTGTTGTGTCTTAGACTTCCGAAATTCGACCGATACTCTCTATTGCACCCTTCAGTCGCGCTGCAGACCTCCATGCTCACCGAAAGGTGGCGTCGGCGAGAGATCTCCAACTTTGATTATTTGTGGCATCTCAACAGACTCGCTGGACGCACGATACTCGATCTCAATCAGTATCCGGTGTTCCCATGGGTCATCGCGTACAATCCCTTCCCAGTGCAGAGCGGTAAGCAAAAGACTACGTTGAGCTTACCTGAACTCGTCAGCGTTATTTTGGGACCTGCTCTGCACCCCCTCGCGCCTCTTATCTTCCGTGACTTACGGCTTCCAATTGGGCGGCTTGACCCTGAGCGATGGGACGTGATTCGAGATCGATTTGAATGCTTCACTGAGGTTGACACGGGTATTCCTGCATTCCATTATGGATCTCACTATAGCAATGCAGCGACGACCTGTTACTATCTGCTCCGAAATCAGCCGTTTGCTGCATTGCATGTGGAACTGCAGAGCGGACGATTTGACGTTCCAGACCGTCTATTTGCCTCAATTCCTTCGGCCTGGAGGTCATGCCTCACATCACTGTCTTGTTTTAAAGAGCTCACTCCAGAGTTCTTCTACGACCCGTCGTTTCTGCGCAACTCCGCAAAGTATCCCTTGGGGCAGACCCAGGAAGGCTTGCAGGTTGATGATGTTGAACTCCCTGACTGGGCGAATGGATCGCCTGAAACATACGTCGCAGTGAATCGTTTGGCACTCGAAAGCGAGTATGTGTCCGCTAACCTTCATCATTGGATCGATCTGATCTTTGGATACAAGCAACGTGGAGAGGCCGCCCGAAAGGCTGGCAACTTGTTTTGTCACCTAACATATGAAGGAGCTGTGGATGTAACCACGATTCAGGATCCACTTTCACGAGAGGCCGCACTCATCCAAATTCAGCAGTTCGGCCAAACGCCGTCACAGCTCTTCCTCTCACCTCACCCACCTCGGATACCCTTAGCACCCATGGGTTCGACGTTGTCTACGTTCAAAGACGTCCCGTGCGCTCTGATTCCGGAATTTGAAAGGCTGTTGGCTATCGCACCCATGGCGAGGACGAGAGCGGAAGCACTAGCACCCGAATCATACGAAACCTGGAATCAGGCACCACCGTCTCCATCTGAGATGGTAGATGATTCGTCTGTTGCAGCGCAGTCGAGATCGACCCAGACAGATGTTTCAGCTGCCGATCATGTAGGGACGAGTCGTGCAGCAACCCAGGAGGCTCCATCAGTCCAACCAAAGTTTTCGACTCACTTGACTGTGAATCCAGCTCAAGAACCCAAACTCGCCAGAGTTCAGGAGCTCAAGTCAGTGGTTGCTGCTGCGCGGGCTCGTGCAGACAGCGCCTTGCGACGGCGTGTACGTGAACAACCCCAAGGCCCTAGCCTGGGGGACTATGCATCAACGCCCGGCTCTTCGGCGCACCAGAGATCCCAGAGTCTATTCCTGAACAAGAATTATGTTTTCGAGCCGTGGTCAGAAGATGGAAATGTTGATTCAGAAGTCATGTCACTTGGCTTGGAAGGCAATGGAGAGAAGGCTCAAGCAGGTCCCGAAGAAGAGTCGAAGGACACAACCCTCGATTCGCAAGCTGCTGCTGCTGGTGGTGAGACTGACGGTGATGCATCCGAGAAGGCTGCAGCCGAACTTGATCTTTTGACGGCGCTTGAAACCCTTGAAGCTATGGCAGCTGACCCTATTTTGAACAGCTGGACCTCCTCCTCGCTCTCCATTGGAGCCGGACTGCAGAGTCCTTCGAAGGAACTGCCAACATTAACCGAGGATTCTCCAAGTGCGGCGAATCCTTCTCAGGGGCAGCTCTCAACTACATCGATGAACGAAACGCAGGCATCAGAACGACCTGCTATGCTCTCAGCGGAGGCACAGTCACGACGTGTCCGACCTCCGCATTCAGCTTGGATACCCCTAGCAGCGTGGAATCCAGCAGCCACCCGTAGAACGGAGCATCGCCCGCAGTGCAAACGAACCAAGTACATGAGAAGGAATCTCGTCCTTACAAATGGCGACATTATATGTGGAATACGCCATGCACGGCTTGCGACAACTAACAAAACTTTCCAGCGTGTTCACCTTCTACCGAGTGATGTGTACTCTCTGTTAAAGCAAAAGGGTCAGACTCGCAAGACTGTCCCCTCAAGCGGCTATGGCGTTGTCTCTCCGCTTCGGTCAACAGGCAGCTCAACGAAGCGTGTACAGGCCCTGTTAGATGCCATAGAGCAAGAAGATGAAGATCATGAGCCTGAGAGTGAACAAGAAGAATCACAATTGCTGAAGGCGATCGATGAAGAGGACAACCAACTCGATGCTGATGAATCTGAACAGCCTAGTCCCGTGCCTGCTGTCGAGGATGTGATCGAGGATGCTCACCAGAGCGACGAAGAAGACCTTCTGGACGTTGAAGAAATCGTTCGAAGACAGGCTGCACGTGCTGAGCGCCAGCGTGAGCTGACTCGCAAGATTGCGGCTGCCCAAGAGCGAAGTCGGAGAATCAAAGTTCGTCGCGAGCGCCGAAGACTTTGGAGTCTCCTTCGCCTACTTCGACGCAGTGGCTTGACAAGTGCTCGTAACCACGCGCACTTGCTTGTGTTCTTCAAGGGCTTACAAACAAGAGAACTGCCTGCAGACAGCTGTCCGCATTTCCGACTGCTAGATGAGGTGCAAGTCACCCCTGGATATCCGCAGAATGGTCTCACCATTGGATGGACAAATCCCAATGTGCTTGCAGTGCTTCCGTGGGTGCGTGACGAGGACGTTGTGCTGAATCAAACCACTGGTCAAGATGCGTCAGCTGATGGCTTAGACTCGGATGAAGCATTAGATTCCCATCCTAAAGAAGAGAACCATCACGCCTGCCAATTTGCTCCTGACTCCCAACCATGTACATTCCTAACTGTATCGTCTTCAGTCACTCTGGATCAGGACAAGGACCAGCAATATCCAATTTTCTCCGTAACCTTCGCGGAGAGGCCATCGCAGGTTTCTGTGCATGAAACAGCCGTAGGCCAGGCAAGCTCCCTAGTGTATCAGCTCTGCACCACATTCATTGTCTCCGGTGTGGCTACAAACCGTACCCATTTCCTCCAATTCCCTTCTTCACTATCAGGTGCTTTCCCGTTGCCTTCGCGTGTGATTGGCGATTGTGTTGAGCTGCCGACTGTGGGATCAATCAACGAGGAGGCTACTCAGGAAGGCCAAGACACCGACGGCAGCGATGTGCTCGCGGCTGTCATGTGTACGAGCCGGGCTCAGTTGAATGGCCAAGTCGCTTCAGCGTTCATTATGATCCCCATGCCAGGAGCTTTCAAAGATGACGCAGCCACACAGTACGACGAGCAGAATAGTGATGTATCGCAGCTTGCTTCATTTGTCGGTCTGCCCCGACTGTGGGCTTCTTCGTTCAACCATAATGGGTCGGCCGACTTCGCGACTACTATTTCCTCGCAACTCGTGCAACTCGTCGGAAGACCAAGGGTAGCGCTCTCGCACTCACATTATCTGCTTGCACTAGGGGCTTCAGAAGGACGAGCGATCGCCCTGTACCCCATGGCGGAAACCGCACTGCAAGAGTCAGCGGACCCTGTTCTCTCTGTCGCTCGACCGTCGCTTTATCATTTGCCAACAAGCCTGAGCTGCTTACGACTTCTTCCCATGGACAAACAAGATAATCGACTCGTCCGTACCCGACTCGTACGATATGGGCGTATTCAGCGTGCATACCTGAGTTCGATCGCAATTTCCGGTGGTCTACGAATCTTGATGAGCGCACGCGTCGTCCAATTTGTCAGACGAAAGCAAACACGTACGGACGCTATTTTGGAGATGTTCCATTTCGAGAGCCGATTTGCGCCGCTAGCCAGTTACTCGATCAAACGCGTATTAGAGTGTGCGATGTATCGCATCGGTGGTAAACAACGCATTGGTTTAGACCTTTCGGCGTTTGCACATGTTCCATGGGTTCAAGAGCTTACAAACATTCTTACGGATGTGCCTGCCCCAGCCGACGAAGTAGTTTGGGTTCCTGTGAGTGTGCACATTTGCGATGGCAGGGCTCCGGGCTCGTCGTGGACTGGCTTCGTCATTGCCTTACAGCCGATTATCAGAACCCTGCATGTTGAAGAGGTGAATGATCGGGATGTTAGTTGCGACTCCAAACCAGAGGACGATACTACACGACCCGAAGATCGGGAGCCCCCGGCCAAGCCAAGTGTCGCCTATGCCCAAGCATGCATCGGTAATCTTCGCCGACTAAAGGAAGCATCTGTCGACAGTGCAGGTCAGGGAAAGACCCACAATGCACTCCAGCTGTGTCAATTCAACCAGGGTGCAACACTCGTCGTTGCGGTCTCCTTCGGCGCAACATTACCTCTCATTCAAGGCTCCAGGCCCAACCCTGGTGAAGCTCCTGTCATGGGTGAAGGAACCCCCCATGAAACAGGTGTTCGAATGCAACTACTGAATTCGCCTCTTAGCCCGATGGCCGCAATCGCCGAGCTTCCATCTTCCTCACTCATCGCGACCGGTCATGTGGATGGCTCAGTATCGATCTTCGCTCTACCTACGTTGCGACGTGTTCTGACGATTCCGTCACCATCAGTCACAGATCATGCTGTTGTCACATCCCTTGCTTGGCGACCACGGAGGGCGGTGCTCGCGCAATCCGCTCAGCTTGATGGGTCCATAACAGAGTCAGATGGCAACGCAGAGAGCTCGAATGCTGACAATGTCCTGACCCATGATCCTTCCCTCTCACGTCTGTATGCACGCCTCCCGAAGATTGTTCAACGCGAACTCGACGTGAACATTGGCAACATCTCCCCACATGATCTTCTGCTCTGGATCGAACGCGAGTCCCAAATGGCAACCCTGGATGCCATCAAGGCCTCACCTGAAAAACGCGAAGAACTCAGTAAGCTGGCTGCCTCTTTGATGTGTTTGTTGGCCGTTGCATACTCGGATGGACGAGTCAGGTTGTTCGAGATTGATGACCGATCTCTGGCCTGCTTAGCCTATGCGGAAGACGAGAACTAAGAGCTCTCTCATTGTTTGACCATAGTCATTGTTCAAGACCTCCTGGGTGACCTGTTCGCTTTCTCAAGATTTCTGTGTAATACACGTGATTAACCAAGATTTTTTGCATGTATTATGTGGCACAATATGAATTGGCTTCCTGTTATTCGTGCTGTCCCGGGACTTTTTTTGTGCAAGCACAAGTACTACTCGTACCTCCTCACGCATTCAGTCAGCTACTGTGGTCCTGCGACGCAACTAAAAAAATTCGAACTGAACCAAGACTTCATCCACCCCCGACCGGCCACAAGGTTTTTTGTAGCCGTTGGAACCGTGGAGCTTGGTGAGTTACACACTTTGTTTAAGTGTCTGTTTCGCGGTGTTCAGTTTGTGCATTGAGATGCAAGGGTTTTCATCATATACGTGCTGGCATATCACATCCATCCATATATAGATCTTCCCAATGCAACCCATATCCAGCTCACAGATCAACGCAAGATCTGGGAGACCGTCCTTCGGAGGATCCTTCGCGCTCGACAAGTCGGGCCCCACCACACGCAAGAGTCTCACCAACTCAACGGGTCGACTGAGCCTCGGTGGCAGGTACGTATACACTCGTTTCTATGTTTCTATCTGCACTACGCTTGACGTTTCCTTGGAAAATGCCACAAACACAGACTCCGTGACGTTACGTTTTGGGGAGCTTGAAAATGTCTGAGGACTTGTAACGCCTTTAGTACGCTCACACCATGGCTAATTTGGGACGCATCTACCCACTCTCTAGTAGTCGCCGACTCTCTGTTGCACCCGTGGTTGCCGCTACTCCAAGCCGTCCAAATCGAGACGTTACAACCTCGCTCTCTGGCGCAGGCGCCGTTTCGAGTGGAGCTCTTACCCCGGCTTGTGCGACCTCCACCACAGCCAACATGCCAGCACCGCGTCCAAGTGCAGCTGAGACGAAGCGCATGGCAACCCAGCTCTCGGAGTTCTTGCTGTCTCGCCAGTATCCCTTCCCCTTTGGTAAGTCAACCCTGGAGGGCCCCACAATCCAAGAGTTCCGAAATCTCGTCAACTTCATTATTCAGCAGGGCATCGACCCCACCTTCTCGCTGCCAGATCCCAAGACTCCAACTTTCAAAGATGACGTCGCTGCCTGCTTCCGCGCCTTTGGTTATCCCTATTCCAACCTGAAGTCGTCGCTTCAGTCGGTTGGTGCACCCCACACTTGGCCAATTGTGCTGGGCGCATTGGTATGGCTTATCTCTCTGGTTACTGCAGCGGAGCAGCCCATTCCAGGCATTTCCAACTACACCCTGGAGTTCCTGAACACACCCAAGCCAGCGGATGAAGTCTTCGACATCGATGCTCAGGGATCCTTCGAGTACATGGCAAGGTCGTACAACGAGTGGATGCGCGGTGGCGAGATGGAATTCAACGACCACGAGCGCGAGAACGCACGTCTGGCGAGTCAGGTTGAGGCCCTTGAGTTAGAGCTCAAGGCTATTCAATCCGAGCACCATGCCCTTCGAGCGACCGAGGGCCAGTTTGCGAGTGTCCTTTCACGTAAGAATGAGCTTATCTCGCAGTGCGCGGCAGCAGAACAGGCACTCGAGCAGCAGAAGAGTGTTCTCAGAGAGACCGAAGAAAAGCACAAGCTTCGAGTTGAGTTTGCATCTAGACGACGCGAGCAGATTGCAACGCTCGAGAAGGAGGCTCAGGAAACCAAGGCAGTTGCAGACCGCCAGAGCATCACGCCACTCGAGGTGGCCGCCATTGCACAGAAGAAGAAGGTCCTCCGAGAGACCAAAGCAATGCTTGAGGAACAACAAGCGAAGCTCAGTGAGGAGATCGCAGACCTCGAGCGCGTGATCCACGAGCGCATCGATACACTGGCGCATCATGCCAGCGAGTTCAACCGACTCGCGGTTAAGCTGGGTATTGCGCCAGCAAATGCACCATGGGCTGAGGGCCGAGACTGGACTATTTCTGTGGATGGTTCGGCCGAGTTCGCAAATGATATTATCGATGTTGACGTTTCCGACCGGGGAGATCTCGCAGAACTCCTCTCAGACATCAAGAGCCGATTGAGTGAGCGTGTCGTCCAGGCGGCTCGAGCGCGACGCGAACTTGCCGCAGAGTTCGAGCGACTAGGTGAAGATATCGAGGAGTGCAAGGAGAAGCTTACTCGATTGCGCAACCTGCTCCACAAGAAGCAAGAGCAGGCTCGAGATGAGAAACAAGAGTTTAACACGAAGCTTAGCGAACTGGCTGACCTTGTTGAGCGTGAGGAGCGTGAGCTCGCAGCCGAAGCACAAACCATTGCAGGCTATCAGGACGAAAGCACAATCAAGCTCAGGGAAATTGAGGCGTTGATCGAACGAACTCGCGAGCAGCACGATAGAGAGCGCGGTATGTTGAATGAAGAGGTGTGCATGGTCACAGACGATGCCGCCCATCACATGAGCCAGATCAGTGCGGCTCTCGAAAGCCTGGAGCAGCAGGCCAGGAAAACCGTCGAGTCCATCTCCCAATTGTAAAATAGCCCCCTGCCATGGTTTGTATGTAGAAAGCATTGTTCCTCATTGCACTTGTAAATATTACCCCTTTTCATCATGTTCCTGTTATGTTCTAGTAAAGTCAATTTATGCGCTCGCTCACTGCACTCACTAGGATTGAGTGCAGTCGTGTTCTTTCAATTCAGTTGTCTTAGGATCTGTGAGATATCCCCTGCGTACACAGTCGATCCACGTAATTGAGCTTGAAGTGGGTTCATATTCGCGTGCTCGAGCGTCTGTTAGTGTGATTTTGTTTCACAATCCCCGTCCGGGCGCGGAACCCCAGCGGAAACCCAGCTCGAGATTCGTACTGAGAAGTATCTCAGCGTCGCATGTCTGAAAAGAAGAAATTCGGCTCGCTGCCGAGTGTCTGGAGTGTGAGGATCTCGTGAGTGCGTCGCGCTGACAGTTCAATCATTCGATGCAGATACATGTAACAAGCCTGCGTATTAAATATTATCTCACTTCCAACACCCATACACACGCAATGCCCCAGATCTAGCTCTACAACCAAGATCCGGAACCAGGATGAGTCACGACCTGAAGAGTCTGTGCCGTCCCTTCCGGAAGGTGCTCGTTGCAAACCGTGGCGAGATTGCCCTGCGAGTCATGCGCACCTGCAAGGCGCTGGGCTACGCCACGGTCGCTGTGTACAGTGAAGCAGACGCGCATTCGCCCCACGTCGCTTTTGCAGACGAGGCTGTGCAGATTGGAGGGGCAAACTCGAGTGAGAGCTATCTGTCGATCGCACGCATCATCGCTGCTTGCAAGCAGTCTCAGGCTGATGCCGTCCACCCCGGATACGGCTTCCTCTCCGAGAACCCTGATTTCGCTGACGCATGCTTGGCTCATGGAATTGTGCTCATTGGCCCCAGTCCCGATTCGATGCGGGCACTAGGCAACAAGGCTGCAGCCAAAGATTTGCTCTCGAGGAAGTGCCCTGACGTGCCCCTCATTCCCGGATACAGCGCAAGCTCCTCGGGCTCAGTCTCCACTGGCAACGTGGAAGACGATGCAGACTTGACGAAGCTCAGCCCTGAGGCTCTTCAGGCTGCAGCAGAGCGTGTTGGTTATCCCCTACTGTGCAAGGCAGCTGCAGGTGGTGGAGGAAGAGGCTTACGTATTATTCGCGAGCCATCGAGCCTGCTTTCGGGCATCCAGGAAGCGATGAGCGAGGCCAAGAGCTCGTTTGCTGATTCAAGGATTCTTCTCGAACGCTACTTTGATCGTTCCCACCACATTGAATTCCAAATCGTGGGTGACTCCACCGGACGGGTGATCGAATTAGGCGAGCGAGAGTGCTCGGTGCAAAGGCGGTATCAAAAAGTGATTGAAGAGTCGCCCTCTTCCTTCATCTCGCCTCAGCTTCGAAAACGAATGGCAGCTGCGGCCTGCCAGGTCGGAAGGGCCTGTAACTATTTGGGTGTGGGCACGGTCGAGTTTCTAGTTGACGACACGGGGAACAACTTTTACTTCCTCGAGGTCAACACTCGTTTGCAAGTCGAACATCCGATTACGGAGCTAACTCATACTTCGTCTATAGCTGGCCATTCTGGGCCTCTCGACTTGGTAGCTATCCAGCTGCGGATCGCGGCAGGAGAATCTCTAAGCGATATCGGTCTCAAGGGTGATCAGGATTGGATTGCGGAAGGCAAAAGCGCAACGCGAGGCCATGCCATCGAGTGCCGGCTGTATGCCGAAGATCCAGCCAACGGGTTCTTTCCATCGACAGGCCGAGTCCTAGCCTTCTATGCTCCCGGTATAGATGGCGCCGCTCCTCAAGAGGGAATTCGGATTGACTCCGGAATCAGGTCCGGTAGCGATGTCACTGTGTACTATGACCCACTCTTAGCCAAAGTCATCGCCTATGGTGAAACGCGCGAGGAGGCTCGTCGAAGGTTAATTCGTGCGCTCGGTTCTATCGTGGTCTTTGGGGTGATCACAAACAAGACCTTTCTTGTACATGTGCTGCAGTCTGCGGCGTTTCAACAAGGAGGCTATAACACTGCAATTCTCCAAGAGCATGTTCCTCCCAGCGTATTTGCTCAGAGCTTAAAGCGGCTTCTGCTTTCGCCGGCGGCAGATGCATCAGCGAAGGAGCAACAGAGAGCTCTCTCTGCACTGCAGGAAATCTACATCGCATCAGTAGTCGCCAGCGTCCTGGCGCGGAAGATTCAATATGAAAATTATGCCGACACTACGGCGCGATTGACTGTTCCCACAGGATGGAGAGTTGCACCGCTACCCAAGAGATTCACCAAGCAACGAGTGTCCATTCCCTATCTCGCGAATGTCCACAAGTTGACCGCAGCAAAGAGCAGTGGTGAGGCAGGATCGAAGCAAGAACAAGATGTAGCGAGCGAAGTTCTGATCAAACTCGACAAGAATGGTCGCGTACCACGATATCAACCTTTCACGGACCTTAACGGAGACCCTTTGTCTGTATGGTATCAGATTGATACGACCCAACAATTCACAATGGGAGCCACTGAGAAACGCGATGAACTCAGCCTGCGCGTCAAATTCGAAGACGCTGAGGAGCGAAGACAGCTTGAACTGATCCTTGGTCCTGACGTCCAGGCGTCCCGAGGAGCAAGGTCTCTCAGTAACAGTCGTGAGCGAGACTCTGCGAGTGAACAGGTCCCATCGTCTAGCACGCCGGACACTCCAGAACGAAAGTACGTGCTCGGTACTGATGAGCACCCTATTGCTGTCACATTACATCACTTCGCTCCTTTGATCACTCCTCACCCGACAAACACACATCTTCACGCGAGAACTATTCACTCCCTTTCCCGGGCTGACCCTGTATTGCTTGACATCGGCATCCAAGGGGTGCGGAAGCGCTTCATTGCTGCGCTTGATGAGACCGCTCCCGACTTTGACGAGGATGATCCCGTTCCGGTGTGGGTTCAGCATGTCGATCCTCAAATCGGAGCATATCAGCTTATCCGAGCATCACGTTTTGACGCTGATGGTTGTTGGCCCCTTAAGGCATTCATGGCAAATCAGGCGCAGCGCAATGCATCTGGTGCCTCAGGTGGGGCCGGAGGAGCGTTTGAGATGGATATCAAAGCGCCGATGCCTTGCAAGGTTGTGAAGCTCGTCAAATCCTCGAGTGATCTTGTGAATCGACGAGAGGTGGTGATTGTTGTCGAGTCGATGAAAATGGAGCTGCGTCTGGAATCCCCTATGGCTGGTAGCATCCAATATTTCGCACAGCCTGGCCAAGTCGTGAAGGAGGGTGCAAAGCTTGCGGTGGTACGCAGGATGACGGAGTCGAAAGTTTCTTCGGAGGGCACGAGTCAGTGAATACTCCGCCTCAATACAAGCACATCTTTTTGATATGCAACAAGTCGCCTTATTCTACCGGGAAAACCCCATATTTTGAGTAGTTTCTGAGACTGCCTGGCTGGATCCTGAGCCACTGCACCAAAACTGGTATGTGGTGAGGATTGAATTCAGGTCCGCGTCACAATGCTGAAGAATTGAAATATCTGTGTTGCGACTTCGGGCACTTTTCAATAACTGTATATTCCCATGAGGTCTATCATATGATGCCATTTCGACTAGTCAGAATACCGGACTACCCCCGTACACGCCATGTATTCGCCCGAAGTTGAAAATGACGAAGGACTGATTCCGAGATATCCCACGTTTGTGTCTTTAGCACTTGTAGATGGAGCTTGATCGTCTTGAATACGATGTTATATTGCTAGGAACGACCACACAACAAACGATTCTTGCAGCGGCACTCCAACGCGCAGGTAAGCAGGTCTTACTCCTCGATCAAAACGACTTCTATGGAGGACCTGAGGCTGGGTTCCGATTCCGCGAGTTCCACCAGCGATTCGCTCGACTTGCAGGTGCCTCATTACCCGACTTCCTCGCAGATGATAAGGCCATGGGGAAGGAGCGAGAGAGATATCATGATGATGACTCTCAAGTTGTGGAGTTTCCCGAGGATCCTCAGGCTCGTATGACCGTGTATGAAGCTATTCTCAGGGACGCTGGACTGGACCCGCAAGAGTACGTCGTCATTGACAACGATTCCACAGCTATGCGTGATCGACTTACTCATGGCTCACCGTTTATCAAGAATGTCAGTCACACTGGCACGGAAACGATTACGAGGACAGGATCGGATGGCATTCATGGAGTAAGGCTTTGGATACCTCCCGAAGGGGATCCAAATCCAGGACAGTCCAAAAGGGCGACCCCACAGGCTGCATGCGTCACAACTGGCGCAAGTGTCTCAGATGCGGTCGTCACTGGACAGCCTGAACAGCCTGAACAACCGAGCGAGTCATCAACAGCTCACTATAGCGACCAGATCACAGAGACCAAGGATGACGAAGTCCAACCAACTCCCGTCCTGACATTGGCGTCGTTGAATCGCATGAGCAGGTATTTCGAAATCTCGCTTAATCCAACTATTCTCTTTTCGAAGTCTCCGCTTATTGATGCACTGGTGCGCACAGAGATGCACAACTACTTTGAGTTCCGAGCGTTTAACAGCACCTCGCTCTGGCTCCCTGACTCCAAGTCGAAACAAGAACGGTCACAAGAAAAAACATTGGCTGAGGTTCTTGCTGACGAGCTTTCATCGGGCCGTGTCTGGTCAACGCCTTTGAACCGCTCCGAAATCTTCAAGGACAAAGAACTAAGTTTTGAAGAGAAGTATAAACTTACGACACTGCTTCACATTCTGATTCACGACAAGCGGCAGGCACAGACTACTGACAAACACGTAGAGGACTATGCGAAGTGGGCGCCACGGCCCTTGTTCGAGCTCTTCGATGAGCTTCAGGTCTCGCCGCTCCTGCGCTCATTGATTTATCACGCGATTGTATTCCAACCCAAGAGCCTCGACGAGGCGAAGGACCCCAGCTTGAGCACCATTACTGTAGCGGAAGCGTCCATGCGACTTCGTCGATTTCTTGTATCTATTGGCCGCTACACATCTGGAGCATTCCTGTATCCGGCATACGGCTCATCAGAAATAACTCAAGGATTTGCTCGTTTCCTTTGCATCTTTGGCGGAGCATGTATTCTTCGGTGCCCACCCAAATGCATCGTTCTCAAGCAAGAAACAAAAACAGAAGGTCCGACTGTAGCTGAGGGCGCTGCATTGCAGATGTACGGTATCATTACAAGTGCGGGACAGCTGGTGAAGGCCCCGGAGTTGAGAGCTGAGTTGATGGAGTTACCGACTCCTCTCCAGGTTTCCGCATCAGCTCTCTACGGACCGAAGCACTGCCCAGCTCCTGATGAGATTGCTCGCCGGGTCAGAATCTCTGAGGAGCAAGGCGTTGATAGAATGCCGCATGAGGATGACCGTGGACCGGTTCTCAGTCTAGAGGCCGTGGGTGGTTGGCAGGCTGCTTCTCGGCTTGGGCACATCGCAAGGGCAATCCTCGTTTTGGACGCAAAGCCCTTCTTCTGTGGTCAAGCCATTCCAACATGTTCTCTGATAACTGTCCCCATCAGGATGGGCCCGCATCCGCACCGTGTACCGGCTCATGTTATGGTTTTTGACAACTCTACGTGCTCAGCCCCACAGGGCAGATATGTTGTCCATATCACAGCCCTTGTCCCTGAGGGTCTTGAAGGTGAAGTGAACGCAGAGGCGCTCTTGCTCCCACTCGTTCTTGCGCTTGCTGAGCCAGGCCCTTGCTTACAGAGTGTTGGTAAAGAGGCACCATGTGCGGAGGTTGCCGAAGTGTTGACTAAGGCCACTGAAAAGGCGAAGCTGAAACTTGTGCAGGAGTTAGAAGCGCGACGACAAGCTGAGGCGGAAAGCACTCAGCAGCAAGTACTGTCCGACGCCGAACCCAAGAATTCGAGCAAGTCAAGCGAAAACCCAACAGGCTCGGAGAAGGTCGCGTTCACGATTCCACCCCAAACCGCAAAGCCCAGCGTCGCTTATGCAGCATTCTTTACGCATTCATATGTCTACTCTCCCGAAGGTGCTGTTGCCACGAAGTACATCCCAAGCGCTTCAGACACATCCAATCTCGACGTGAAAGGAGTGCTTGCGGCTACCGATGGACTACTCTGGGATATTAGCCTGGACTCTAGTTACGCACAGGCAGAAAGCGGGTTTCGTGAGTACTTCCCGGGATTGGAGCGATTCAACCTCATCAAGGCCGTGCGAGCGGGAGAAGCAGCTCCGCCCAGCGACCTCGATGACTTGTGGGAGCGACATATGCGCCAGACGGAGTTGCATGAGAAGGAGCTAGTTAAGACAAAACATACCATCCGCGACACACAAGAACAGGTCGAAAGACTACGAGAACTTGTTGCTACTCGTGCAAAGGACGCATCCGAGAAGCTGAATGCTTTCCGAGCAGCGGTCACTGCCGCGGAGACCGAATTGCAGACTTTTCTTGATAGTTCAGGTCCAACCGATGCTTCAGCCGAGGATGCAGCACATGCCGCCTACCAGCAGAGAGCAGTTGAGGCATATAAGGCATTGGCTGCGAACTTGGATGAAACAAAGCGCAGTCTTCGTAGAATCTGGCGAGCCTACGAGACATTGCGATCAAAACGGTTCCTCCAGCGTGAAAACGAGGCGAAGTACAAAGCCGCTGCCCAGAATACGCTTCAACCTGTTGTGATGCTAGCAGCGCGCGTGACCTCCGGAATCGGATTTGGTGATTCCGACAATGAAATGGAGCAGATCGAAGCAAGCGACAACGCACTCATCGTTGTCGACGAGACGACAGGTCTCGTCGGTATGGATGCACTCACCGCGGCATTCAAAGCTGTGTGCGATCGGATGCGAGATCTGGTCGAAAAGGCTGGGATTGAGGCCAGCCATCAGAGCCATGAGGACGACAGCTACATGTATGACTACTACGAGCATGATAGCGAGGATGACGAGTTGAAGGCGATTGACGAGCTGAAGGCCCATGACGTCCAAATCACAGCACAAGAAACTGTTAAAGAAGCAGAGGCGAAGGCTGAAGAAGAAGCTTTAGCTGAGGAGATCGCCGCGGTCGCAGCTCAAACGTCCGACGGTCAGCTTGTCTATGCTCACAAGGCGCTGGAGGAGTTAGATGATGTGCTCACGGGGCTCGGCGAACTCGATGACTTGGAAGCACTGGCAAAGGAGCTGGAGACTGAATAGCGGACCCTAACTTTTGTTCATCTCAACACAACAATACACATTCGTTTGTAATGGTTTACGCATATACTCGTGGTTCTACTGTATTCGAACATGAGACTTCTTTATAGGGCGTCATTTACGCTGCTCACATGACCATCGGTTTTAAGTAGTACCATAATGGCATCGCTAACGGGGTTATCAAAGACTGTGTGTGCTTGGTGTGGATGACGAATAATATAGTCTAGAAGCTTATCAAACTGGGCTCGCAATTGGCGAACTAATAGAGCGATCTTTGCACCTTGAGATTTGAACTTGATCCAACCATCGACGACAATGACATCACCGTCGCGTTCAACGGTTAGCGGGCCACCAAAGAGGAGCAAAGAATAGACACTCGCCATTGTTGCGCCTTGAATGAATGGTTTTGACGTGTGCACCACCTGGAGGTAAACGAGCCACGGGCAGTCGTAGTGGCGAGTGCCGAAGTGAACCGATTTTGGGTGAAGGAAGACTCGACCTCCAGACTCGCGCACATCATTGGTTCCAACTGGGACCAGACCTTTCTTAGCCGAGGACCGCTTGGAGGCGGATTTGGATTCTGGCTTTTGCACCTCAGGTGCGTCATCAGCGATCTCAAGATCCCCCAAGTCCTTTTCTTCGTCGGTCTCCTCCGGGTCGACAAAGAGAGCCTCATCTTCTAACAGATCCTCCTCTTCAGGTGTTGTGGCAGATGAGGCCTTTGACTTTTGCTGTTTCGACTCTTCGGATCGCTTGGACGACTTGCCAGAGGATTGGCCACTTTCCTGCACATTATCGAAAAGAGATGGCAGTTTTCGCAATGTGTACCGGATTCCCTTTGCATCATGCTGCTTGACTTCTGCACCGTGAGCTGTCATGACGATCTTATCGGGTGGATAGTGCACCTTGATGACATTGGGATAGAGACCAGCGCAGATCGCAGCACGCAACATTCTCCAATCGCCTGCATTGGAATCGTATGGATGAAGCTGTGACTTACTCAAATCTGAATGAGCTGCCTTGGTCTCAGCAATAATCTGGGCGTCGGCATCCTGAGCCTGATTGGTTCGCACAACTCCCTCAATCGCCTCACTTTCGACAGCTTCCATGAACTCTTCATCCAATTCGATATCCGCATTACCATCCTCAGTGGCAACATCAGAGGCCGATGCGGTGGCTGGGGCGCTGGATGCAGTTTGGGCAGGAGGGGATGCATCGGCAGACTTTTTCAAAGCCCCAGCGCCACGCACTCTTCGGGTTCGCGGAAGTAAACCAGTTTCGCGGAGAGCGTCAAGATACTGTTGTGCTTGCTTCTCAGCAGTTTGTAGAGTCGAAAGCGAGACGAAATTCTTCGAGCAGAAATCCGCAACGGCACGGTAACCCTGCTTTTTCTTCCTCATGTACATTTGGAACAGACGCCAGAGAGACAGATGATCGCTTCCTTTAACCTGGAACTGTTTGTGGGCTTCGGCAGCTTCATCTCGCCTCTCCAGTGGCGAAACGAAGGGGGACTTCTCACTCAGCAACGCTGCAATCACAGCGACAGGCGTTGCGCACCGGAAAAGAGCACCGAAAATGAGCAACTTTCCGATTCGGGTGTTACCTACAGGTAGTCTGGCAAGGAGCGCACCAAGTGGCGACAGCCTCTCATCCGGAGTCAGGGCCTGGATTAGCCGAAGATCGCTAATTGAAGCCAAAATTGCTGCGGCGGATGGCGGTTCGATGCACTGTGAAAGAACTCGCGCGATTCCACCCGATTCATCAAGGGGATCTGTGCGCTTAAACCGAATACGAGGAATGGACTGCTCATTCTTTCCGTAGAGCTTGTCCAGAACTTCGTCGCTGATGATTTTGTCCAGCTTAAGGGTCTTGACCATCAGGCAGACATGATCTAGCAAGACACGCTGGATCTCTGGGAGTTGCTGATCCGGCATCGCCGCCCATCGCGCGCGTGTGAACAGTTTAAAACAATGTCCAGGCTTGACACGACCGGCTCGACCCATTCGTTGCTTGCTATTTGCTTTGGAGCACCACGTTTCAACAAGCATCGAGAGGCGGCGTTCTGCATCGAACTGAGTTTCCTTCACCTTACCCGTGTCGATCACATACTCGACATCATCAACCGTGATGGAAGTCTCTGCAATGTTTGTTGATAGGATGATTTTACGAACTCCTGGCGGTGGACGATCGAAGACCTGACGTTGGTTTGATGTTGGAAGCGCTCCATGCAAGGACAAAATCAAAACTTCGCTGCGATGCGGAACAGGAAGATGTGTGGAGTTGTCCTGACCTTGGGCGAGTGAAGATTTCAAACGATTCATGAGCGTAAGGATCTCTCCTGCACCTGGGAGGAAAACGAGAATGGCACCGGTTCCTGGATACTTATTGCAAACATACCAGATGGATGTTTCGACGAGGCCCAGATCGAGTCCACGCTTTGACTCATCATTAAAGCTCGCCATCTGTCTCCAGAAGTAGCGATCGAATAGAGCACCATTGTACGTATCTACCGTGGCATCTGGGGAAATATTCTTACCAATGCCAACACCAGCATTAGGATCACCCTTTTGCATCGCTTCCAGCTCCAAAGCGAGCAGGCGTTCGACACGAGCCGCACGGTCTTCTTCACGGAGCTCTAGACGGAACTGTTCGGTCGGTCGGTATCCAGTCGCCATGATGATTTCAGGGAGGAAATGGTCAGTAACGGGGAAGGTACGCCCGGGCACAGCGATGAGAGGGCACTCCTTGCTTGTCTGGGCGTTCTGTTCATTGCTTCCATCATCTGCATTGCTGGACTTGCGGGGTTTAACACTGGATTTGGTCGTAGACGCTGCCTTGGTTTCTGAGGTGATAAACTGCACTTCTTTCTCGGCACTCTCATCGTCGCTATCGTTCCACGCTGCAAACCCGGAACCAACAGTCGGGAGAGCCTCATTGCGAGCCTCTTTCTTGCCCTCCTTCTTGTCCTTCTTGTCCTTTTTGTCTTCCTTATCCTTTTTGTCTTTTTTATCGTCCTTGTCCTTTTTGTCCTTCTTCTCCTTCTTGTCCGCGGAGTCGTCTTTGTCTTTCTTATCTTTCTTATCTTTCTTATCTTTCTTGTCTCCGTCACGTCGGGATGAGCTGTCATCTTCGTCTTCTTCTTGTCCCTCCACTACCTTCTTCTTTTGATCATAAACTTGGGAGAGAAGCTCAATCTGACTCTTCCAATCGCTTGGCATGAGTGCAGGCCCAGGCTTTGTGAAGTAGTCCTGGAAAGTCTTTGCGTTAACTGTTGCACTCATGAGGATGATTCGCAAGTCAGGTCGCTTAGGAAGGAGGAATTTGAGCACGAGAAGAAGGAAATCTATCTCAACACTGCGCTCATGGACTTCATCGATGAACAGGTGGGTAAGTCCTTCGAGTGGAACTTTCGCATGGGCCGACATCATCAGCTGTCGAAGCAAAACACCGGTTGTGGCAAAGATTAATCGAGTGCGCTTGCTCGTGCAGTTGTCCAGGCGCACTTGGTATCCGACAACATCACCACATTTTTCACCACGTTCGGCTGCAACACGCTCGGCCAGACCTACAGCGGAGATACGTCTTGGTTGTGTGCACATGATGAGTATGCGACCTCCGCGGCCGTTTGCGATGGCCTCGTCTAGGACCATTTGTGGTAATTGGGTTGACTTGCCACAACCGGTTTCACCAGTCAGAACCATGACCTGATGCTTACGAATAGTTTCCACAATAATCGACTCCAATTTCATCGATGGGAGATTGCGCCGCGCGTCAAGCATTTTCAAAAAGGCTTCGCTCTCCTTCGTACCACCAGAGCGCTTAGCATTGTGTTCTTCGAGCAACTTCATATCCAAAAACGAGCATAAGCTGTGATTTGTGTACTTCTTGAATCCCTGACTCGTATCTGCGCCTTCGTCATCTCGGCGATGAGGAAACTTAGCACCAGCAGGTTGAGAGGTCTGAGCACTGGAAGTTGCCTCTACGTGCTTCTCCAGTGCTGCCAGTTGCTGACTATCTAGGCCACGAGAAGACATCGCTTGCTCTAGGGCCAGCAGTGCCGAGTTTGCAGTTTTATCACCGTGAGCCGAGGACCAGCTCAGGGGTAGTGGAGGGGCTGCACCTACCAGTGAGTTCTCCCATTCATTTGATGTGAAATACGTTACAATGTCCCAGATATAGGTATCAGACGTCGCGCTGAAGCTGCCCTTACGTGCTAGGTAACGAATCAACCCCTGGACAATGCGCAGTCGTGCTGATGCTGATAACACATGGCTCTCATCGTGAACAATTACCGCAGGTGGCATTCTTGGATAAGAGAATCCTGGCGGCATTACGAGTTCAATATCCAGTGCGATGCGATCTGCATCGGAACCTAGAGTTTCCGTTGTAGATCGTCGTCCTCCTTTTTGCGTTTTGGCTAGAATTTCCTTCACATGGTGATTGACGCGTGTGATCTTGAAGCTGACAGGAGATGTTTCGTGAAAGGATTCACCGAAGTATGATGCCGCCGCTTGCGCATGTTCCTTCCATGCGCTAACAGACTCGGCGGTATTCGTCAGCTGCAAGCCTGATTCACTGGTCGTCTTTGTGGCAGTGCCGCTGCTGCCATTTACGAACCCGCGCACTAAGTCGATCACTTGGGGTGGAACATCGTCTGTGGCTTGCGAATCAAGTGTAGCCATGACATCCGCCACGCGGCTAGCTAGCGTAGCAAAAGGCACAGGAACCGCAGCTTGACTAGATTTCAGTTCAGGGATTGCAGCGTACAGTTCAGCGAACATGAATGAGAGGGCAATATGCACCTCTTCACCCGTGAGGCTGTTACCTTCAGGAGAAGTTGAATGACTCGTACCATCGCGGAGCCGGATCAGCGCTCGAGCAGCGACGGCCAGCCGCTTGATAACTTTGAGTGGTACACCCAGGTGGCCATGGCCAAGAAGCTGGACCAGGGGCTGCGCAATGCCGGCATGCTGGAACGTCTGGACCTCGTAGTTCTTGCCTCGAGGATCGTAGCGCTTTGGTAGTCTGTGTTCTGGGACAGTGATTGCAAGATGATCCAAAGCTAGATCAAGCGCAGGCTGCATTGCCGCAGCAATAGATGCATTAAGCTTGGGAGCCTGTGCATTGTGGCCCTTTGCCAGTTGATCAAAGTACTTTTGAAACTGTTTGCGCACTTCCTTCAGATCCACCTTTGCGGTCGCTTCTGAGAGGCGAACGAATTGAGGACGCAAATCGGTGCTTGTGCTCATGCTAATAAGGGTGTGGGTCGCACCGTTCTCAGCATCCTGCTCCTGGAAACCCAAAGTCTGGAGCTGCAGGGAGAGCAACGTGAAAAGGCGCTCATGAGTTTTCGCGATGTTGCGGCTATCGACGCTGGATGGATCTTCCATGTCGTCATCTTCGTCCTCGTCTTCGTCCTCGTCTACGTACTCTTCCTTGCCAGAAAGAACTGACGCTGCTTCCTTTGATTCTGCCGTATCCTTGGATTCAACCTCAACTGAGGAGGCACGTCGCTTGCTTCGGCTTGATTGGCGCTGAGTAGATGTTGTGTTGGCCTGGATCTGCTGGAGGGCTCGGATCACTTCTTCGACATACATACGGACCTTTTCACTCATGTAGACAGGAGCAAGTCGGGCCAATGCCATGGCAGCACGAGCTTCTCGTTCTCGTTGTTTCTGCACCTCAGCGACCCGCCTCTCTTCCTCTTTGCCTTTGCGCTCAGCAGCCGTCGCGAACTGACTGGCAGGGGTCACAGGAGAGGCCCCGCCTGTTGTACTGCTTGGGGCGCCCTGTAGCGCAAGCCATCGCTCTTTGAACGGTGAAGGTAGCTTCTTATCATACGGAATTGAGGGATTCAAAGTGAACAGCGCAAGTAAGGCAACCATCTCCTGCGCCTCGCGCTCGCTTCGGAAGCATTCATTCGTGCATACGTTGATGTCTTTGTCAGATCGTTTCTCGTCTGGCAGGATGACCCGTGCACGATGCCACTTCTTCTCCTTTTTCTGTGCGTTGGGATCGTAGTACTTGTAGGACATCATTTCATCGTCCTCCTCTTCATCTTCTTCTTCGTCTTCGTCCTCATCTTCATCGTCATACTCAGGTTCGTACTTGTATCGGGGGGTGCGCTTGTTCACACCCGCATGTTGGTAAATGGGCTTGGGGCGCTTCTCCCTCTGACAGTACTCATTAAGGATGATCTTGGGTAGGCGCTGCCATTCCTGCACCTCCCATTCCCCAATCACCTTCGCACTGGCTGACTTGACGACGCCACCATAGAGAGCCTTAAGCTTCTTACGTCCAACAGGAACCCAGTCTTTCTTCTGTTCGCTGGCAGCGGCCGCAGCTCCTCCAGCTGCTGCGGATCCGCCCTTACCACCTTTTGCATCCTTGCCGCCAGAACCTCCACCTTTGGCAGGGGGTTCAGGTGGTCCGGCTTTGCCTCCCTTGCTTGCCTTACTCATTCGAGTTGACTACTCGAGATGGGGAGTTTGCGTCCAATCGAATCAGTTGATTAGTCGTCTCAGGCAGTCACTCGGTCTGACCGGGCCTAGACTTGGGAGGAAGGGGTTTGGGTATCAGCATGAGATCAGACGCACGGTTCACGCGAGAGTACGCCTTGTCGTTGCATTTCACACACGGTTAACGGTTGATGCTCGCACCAAACCTCTCCCCACACGCCCTAGGCGGGCTTGGCTCCCTTTCAATTGCGCACTTTCACGTTCTGGGGTGGTTTTTGAGGCGAATCCGAGACATTAGTGGGATATAAATCGCGAGGGAAGCGTAAAAGAAAGCATTAAGCCGGTTGCCACAGTCAGTGCCTCATGTAGATGCGAAGTGGTGGAGATTCTATGTGCATGGAAATGAGTCATCTTCTTTTCCAATTTGTTTGGAAGGTACATGTAGCGTGACTGCAAGTTACAAAAAACCTGCAAAGAGTGGGTTTAGCATGTTTATGAATACATACCGTCGTATAACTCACAGAATCATCCCCTTCATACTCCTCTTTAGGCACCCCCAACCCATGGAGAGTAAGACCGGTTCAGAGGCGGTGGAGTCTTGGGAGGCTGCGCAGCTCGCGGCGCTGCCCCAGTCGCCCAAGAGCAGACTCCTCTTGCTCCTCCAGGTATCGGAGATGCGTGCTATGTTTCTTACGTTCATCCTTTCTCTCGCGGTCTACGCCATGTGCTTCTACGGACCTCGGCTCCAATCTCACCCTTGGCATATCTTCATCTTCATTGGCTTCTCTATCTGTTTCGTACGCTACGTGGCCTCAGGCGGAAGCGCTTGTGATGCGCGTTTGTTTAAGCACCGCGTTGTGGCGATTGTTACTGGCTCAAACAGCGGTATTGGCCTCGCAACCGCGACTGCGCTCCTCCGACATGGTATCACAGTCGTCTTTGCCGTACGAGATGTCGAGAAGATGAAGAAGATGGTGCCCAAGATTGCCAAGGACCTCGATATCCTGGATCCATCATTGCTTGATGACTACATCCACATCTTGCCTCTCGATCTGACTTCGGCCAGCAGCATTCAGAACTTCGTGACCGAATTCGCTAACCTCAGACTTCCATGCCACATCCTCGTGAACAATGCGGGCGCTCTTCGCTCGCGCTACGGTGTACAACCTGCTCCTTGTGTCACGAGGGAGCTGGAAAAGTTCTTCGAAGGTGACGCCAAGAGCGGAAGGCCAAGGATTCTTGCTCCTCCAGTCGAGGGGGCCTTGGTCGAAGACAGCTTTGCCTGCAACTTTTTAGGCCATTTCTTGCTGACACTCCTGCTACTGCCCATGCTCGACAAATGCTCAGCACGTGTTATCAACCTGACGTCGCTTATCCATATTTCGGTCACTGATAAGACTAAGATCGAGGAGATGAATATGACTGACGTCCGAACCTGGGACGGTCCAACCGCTTACGCACGTGCTAAACTCTGCGTGATTTGGTTCACCCGTGCGCTTCAACGCAGATTCGACGAACTTGGCGGAGGTGCCCAAGCCTTTGCGGTTCATCCTGGCACCGTCTGGTCTCCCTTTCACATGCCTTTCTATCGCGATTCGCCCTGCGGCATCTTTATGCTTTTCCCACTTCTGATGTCCCCACTCGCGTGGTTGTGCATGAAAAGCACCGAAGAGGGTTGTCAAACCACTATCCAATGCGCTCTCGGACGCAACCTTAGTCCGGGTCAACACTACGCCGAATGTGGTATCAGTGCCTGCTCGCCCCTTGCACAGGATGATGAGAAAGGCGAAGCGATGTGGAGGTACTGCCTCTCCTTGTTGGGCTTGACTGAAGAAGTTGTCACTCGAGGAAAGAGACGAGATGACGATGTTGATGACGACGAAGACGAAGACGAGGATGAAACCGAAAAGGAGAATGAGCGTCTCAAGGAGCAGGTTGAGATCGCCCTTCAGCAGGCCCTCCTCCAGAAACAGGTTAACCGCCAACAGAAACAACCCGCACGCAAAACCAGGACCTGAGGGCACGGTGTGAGCTTGTATCGGTCTGTATATCCCAAATCCCTATACAAGCTATCTAGATCTAGCTAGACTAAAATACAACATGTATTCCATCTGACGTTACTCCAGTCCTACGAAGCATCAAGGTGTGTGGTGGTCTATTGTCAGAATAGGATCGTTCATAGAAATGAAACGCTTGGTCACGTAGCAGTGGATTACAGTTGCTAATCGAATTGGAAAATAAATGCAAGCATGTAAATCTGTGGCTGTGAATGACTATGTTGTTCAGTTTTGCAATGCATCCTGTGCTGAGGGATGGCCACGCGCATTACGCTCTTGCACATTTGACTGACAAAGTTCCACGAAGTTGCAAGTGTTGATGGTTAAAGCAGCGCGGCGAACTGCTAAATGTGACCGCACCCTAAACAAACATCAAATATGCTATGACTAACTCACTAGTTGTACCTCATGTGGATATTAAATACCTGTAACAGTGATGAACATAGTAGCAAATAAGACTGCGATTGGAATGAAAGGGATAGGTGTGCGGATGTGGAAGGAGTGGGTTCTTTGGTTTACTGAGACTCGCTTTGCGGAGCATGTATCTCTTCTCCTTTCGCAGACTGATCCTGCGGTGAATCATGGTCATCTGATTCTCTGGTTGCGAGTTCGGTAGAGCTCAGCGATTCTTCGGCGTTTGCGACGTCATCCGCCTCGAGTTCGAATCTCTCTGGGACTCCGGGGCTTCGGCGTCCCGATCCGATGCAAGATCACCGGCATCTGAGGGGGCATTGGAAGGTCCGATCACTCGGCGCTCGCTTTCGTCTGCTGGCGGTCGGCGTCCAAGTGTGAGTCTAGCCTCCTCCTCCTCATCCGAGCTGTCGATCTCTCTCGGCCAGACTTGAAGACTTGGAGCTTTTGACCCTCGTCTTGCACTACTCAGGCTCGCATCAGCTGTTACCGCACTTGCCTGAGACTCATGAACCACCTCGGACGCACCTGGAGAGGAGACCCTTGAAAGGTCATTCAAGTATTCAGAATCGGATATGGTTTCGTCAGTTGACTCGTCATAGTCATAGGCCTCGTCTCGTGTGCCTTGAGTACCCTCTTCAGCCTCAATCGAGGGCGGACTGCCCCAGATCATTGGCGGAGCTCGACGAGTTGGACGAGAAGATGCAGGCAATGACGAACTTGAACTCACGAGTTCATTATTCCCCGGAGCCACTTCCACGAGAATTTTGGTAGCATCTGGGGTTGGACTTGATGTATCAGTGAGTGTGATGCTCAGAGAGCTCGCGCGTGGGTGATCGGGGAGGACAAATGGATCACCTGATGTGCTGATGCTTGCAGTATCAGCTGAACCTGCAGACTCCGCAGAAGCTGTACGAGAACTGGTGGAAGGCCCAAGCGTTGTGCCATTTCCAGGTTGAGGAGAGGGTGGCTCAGTGTCGTCACGCTTCTTTGGAGGCAACTTACGCTTCACTGGAGGCAGCGGTGGAGTCAGCAGATTGGAATTGGTTGCATCAGATGATGATCCGGGGACAGAGCCCGCAGGAGACGAGGGCAATCGCGCGAGTACAGATATCGGCAACGCGACTGCAACAGAGGTTTCTACACCACCAATGACCGTGGTTGTGGTGGCATGGATGACCTCAGCTTGAGGGCTAGAACTGGTGTCTTGTCCAGAGGATGAAGTTTGTGACGAACCGCTTGATGCACTTGACGCTGCAGATTCCGTAGTGGGCTGGGTAACTGAGCCAAATTGCTGTGACGGCTTCGAGAGAAGTGCTAGGGCAGTCGTTGAGCTATTGGGTGCGGAAAATGGTTGTTGCGCTGCTACATCTCCTTCTGAATCTGCGAATAGCGCCATCGAGTCTCGTTCAGTTTCCGTCGTCGTGGAGTCAGCAACTACCCTTGGTTGGGGCAAGTCACTTTCGGATTCAATTCGTGGTGGCACTGCCGCTGGGGAGTCTGTCAACGTAGCGGTATCATCATCTAAAGTGTGTTGACTTGCAGCCGAATCTCTCATATGCTCACGAATTTCTGATTTAGATTCCAGCTCCATACCTGCGAGGACACTTTCAGTGACGTCAGGTTGCCGAGACTTTGCCTCGGGCCTGCTTGATTCAACCTCCTGGGTAGTTAAAGGAGGCATCTCAATTGGGTCGATGGGGGAGCCTGCGCTAATCGCCGATGCCGAGGAAGCATTCACTGACGGAGTTGTCATGAGATTAGGCTGCTGAGGTTTCGCCGACATGAGCGGACTCAATCGACTCTTCGATCCGAATTGCGAGCTACTAGGAATGAGTGATAGCGAGGTCAGACTTTGCGACTTTAATTGGCTCAAGTCCATGCGCAGGGTTTTGCTGTTATAACTGGAGTCGGTAGACCCCTGAATTTGCTGAACTTGCGGTCCTTGAGACAAGACGAAGATGGGCACTGGCAGATGCATTGCAGAGTTGGCAACTGTAACTGAGGCTACGACACCTGGTCCTTGCGACATGTGAAGAACGCTGAGCCTGTCACCTACATCGAACCGGCGGAACTTGGGTACAGCTTCAATGTTGGCGCGCTCAGCAATTGCACATGTCAGACTATCGAGCACTTGCATTACCTCGGTGCGTTCAAGCTTAGACAGCGTTTCCACGTCTTCATCCACAACGGTAGGAATCTTGGGCATTAGGAGTGTTCCTGGAGGCAGATTTTTCATTCGTTGCAAGGCCAACTGCTGCTGGGTAGTCTGCTGAAGGTACAAGTCTGTAACAAAGCGGAGATCTGAAACCGAGTCGATGCGACCGGAAACATCGAGGAGGCGCGCCATAGCTTCGGTGATTTGATCCATTGGCGGCTTCCTATCCTCCAAGATGGTTTGTAGACAGCCACGAAGCAAATCTCCACGTGAACGTTCCATCTCATTCATAGCCTGGTAGATCTGCGCAAACTCTTCATGCATAGTCCGAGTAGCATTTTGAAGAGCTTCAACCTTTCGTTCAAGGGTCTTGGTCGCTCGCTCGAGGTCCTTCGATGCTGCCTCGTGCCGAGATACTAACACCTCGTAAGGAGACTTCGTAAAGAATCCTCCTTTCTTCTGTGACTCATCATTGCTTGCGGCCTCCACCTTGGCGGCTAACGTGGTGACCAGCTCACTTGCAGCTTGGTGATCGCGCCGAGCACGCTCACACTCGCTTTGAGCTGCTTCATAGGTGCGGCGCAGTTCGTAAACGCGCCGTTCTCGTGCCTTGATAGAGTCCTTAACAGCGAGCCTGTCAGCATTCAACCGCTTCGCGATGTTTCGATAGGTCTTTGTCATTACATCGGAGTACGAAGTAATGGCATCCATGAGTTGGCCAAACGCCACAAAGGCCTCGCGAATTGTCGGATGGCGCGTCGCATTTTTGATATGGAATGGATAGCGCTTCAACATGCGGACAGTGACATCCTCGACATTGCTCAACTCCTCAAAGAAGAGGGCGAGTGCCTTCACAAACTCCGTGCAGTTCGTCTCGTGTGCAAGCAACGTATCCATGTGCTGGATTGCAAGATCTCGTCCAAAGTCGGGTCTTTTGATGGTACCGAGCGAGCTCGTTGAACGAGTGAGATTGGAGCTCGCGTTCGAGTCCATGCCTGAGCTAGATGACGCTGTCGCAGAGTGAGAAGATGCACTCGGCGATGCCACTAACGACGTCTCCGTTGATGCGGCTGAAACAGTACTCTGGGATGCCGCTGGTGCGTAGGCGTATGGGTTGCTAACTAGCGAATTAACGTTAAACAATGACTGACCTGCAACCAATAAGCGACCAGTAATTTCTGTCATATCAGCATCATCATCAATTCGAGCCAACGCTTCTGTGAGGACAGCTTCTGTCTGCCTATGGGCATGCAAGAACTTGGCGCTCAACCAATCGATAATGATCCAGAAACATTTCTGGAACTCAGCCGAAGCACGTTTCTCCTTGCGTTCAAGAAGTACAAACAGCCGCGAAACGCTGATGTCGTGCTTGTTTTGGGTGGAGAATAAGTCGCGCTCAGCAAGCAAGCGATGATGCTCTGCGAGTTTATACTCTCTTCCCACTCGATCAATTGTCTGCGCGTTGCGTTCATAATCACGCGCTGTGGCGGTGAAGGCTTGGCTCTTTGTTTCAGCAAGATCCCACAGCTGTCTCGCACGGTTGCACTTGTCTGTGGCTTTTAGCATAGCATCAGTTGCAGCCTGGAGCTCGCGCTCAAGTTTTATATACTGTTCGGAGTAGCGCTTCTTGGCTTGTTTCAACTCGCCCTTCACAATACGCATCGCAAATGCTAACTTGAATAGCATCAAGCTAAGATCACTTGAAACGGTTGCGTCGTACTTGAGTGATTCCTTGAAGACGTCCCATGCAATGTAGTGCGTCCAACCAACGGAGTCGATTGGAAAAACGCTTGTGCGATTCAAGGCGTACAGCCGCTTGGATTTGTTCTCAAGCGTTGCTGCCCATCCATCCAGCGCTAATACCATGTCCTTGGTCGTATCCTTTGTCGATTGACAATTTTCAAGGCCATACTTGAACCCCTCTGCACCCCACAACTTCCGCGAGTACGTCAGCTTCTCGTTCACCGTCATGGGCGGGAAGATAATCGGAACCGATAGCAAACGGAAGTCATTCGAGGTTAGATTAGCCAGGGTCCTAAGGGCTGCCTGAGGCTCACCAAGCCGGTAGTTTGGTCCCTGATGGAATAGCACGTGTGGGTGTGGGCATTGTGCCAGTACTTTGCTTACCGCAGTGATGAGCTGTTGCAAAATCAAAGGAACAGCGATACTTCGGCGTCCTTCAGTCCTCGTATCTGTACACTTAGTACCTAATGTGAATGCATGTGACGCGTCTGCGCCACTCTTCTCTGGGCTCTCGGATTGAGTACATTGTTCAGCCGTGAATGATTCATCTGTGAAGTCAGTTGAGTCAGCCAACATTACGCTGGGCTTGTCCGAGGGACTCAATAGTGCGCCCCTACGGCGAGAACTCTCGCCACGCTTGTGGTTGCTCTGGCTGACCGGTGTGAGCGTTGGGTTAGTACTCACTTCACTCTCTCCTGATGCATCGGAAACGCGACTCTGACTGAATTCCACCGCATTATTGGCACTGTCGCTTCGAGACAAGGCAGACGTATCGAGCAGAGTCTGTTCGGATTGGTCTTCAGCCTGAGTTCCTCGCTGACTGGCAGCGGTCTGTCGATGCTTATCTGCTATGAATTCACTACTGAAGAGCGGCGTGGAGGGTGCCAAGAGAGATGTGACAGATCCCTTAGAATCAGGAACGCTTGGATCACATTTTGCCACCTCAGATTGACCCTCTCTATCCTCACTTGTGTGCGGGTGGCCTTCTGAGAATTCGCTCGGAATGCGGATCGGACTCAACTCAGCTTGCGCCTTAGCGTCGGCTCTGTCTCCAGACACATTTGCTCTCGCTTCAGGCTCTGTCTCCTCTTCTGCCGTGACCATGCTCACGATCGAGACCTCAACACCAAGAGTTGACGGCTCTGGTGCATGCTCTTCAGGATCGATTTGGTCAGTCACATTAGTTTCTTCGGCCTTCGGTGCCTCAGGTCTGTCCGTACTAGGAACCTCTGGCGTTGTCTCTGCAGGATCCACCCTTTGGATCGACGCCTGAGTAGGGACGTCATCGATTTTCTGGTCTTCCTGGTGGGTGGACGCTGAAACGGAAGCAGACACCGATGCATTCTGAGGGGTGAGATGACGTAGCCAGAAGTCGTTGGTGCCGTCTGAGAAGCTCTTGCGATCACGCTCCAAATCGATTGCCTTGATTCGGCACTCCAGGATGTCCAGCTGTTCAAGCTGTTGGCGCAAAGCACGCTGCTTGAGATGAACCCACATCAACATCCTGTCTTGGAACAACATTATACGTTGAATGTTATGTGAGCGCAATTCCTCGATAATCTTGGGCATACGTTCGTCGTAGTGCTTGAGAACTGACTGGAACGTGATCTCACTCTGGTCAAGGGCGAGACTGGCATCTTCCATATCGCTGTGTGCATTGATAATTTTGTGAAGCTCTGCGGATGACAAAGAGGTGAAAATGGAGTCTGGAGATCCAACGTTGGTTCCTGGAGCGAATCCAGTGTAGCCCGCATCTTTCGAATTCAAAATCAGCTCAAGGAGTGCATTCGAGTCCTGCTCCTTTTGCGACAGTGTACCGCTTGCCGTGACTACGAAGGAGTTGGATAGAGAGAGCATTGAATCGATGCCTACGCCTGAGTCACGGTCCGACATAGAATTTGAGGAGGTCGAGCTACCGATCTGTGGAACTGCCGTTTGTGATGGCACTAAGGCGCCACCCATCGCCGCAGAGGACAAGGCAGGTGGAGCTCCCAAGGTTCCAGTCTTGTTGACGAGTTGGAGGTAGCGACTGCGCTGCACTTCATGCTTGTACTTGTTCTTTTCAGTTTGCGTCTTTGCTTGACCCGTCTGAGCTTCCAAACTATTGGCTTCGGTGAAAAGAATACGCAGTCTCTGCTCGATTTCGCTTGACTTTGCAGCAAAGGGGACAAACACTCGATCGCGCACGTCTCGTAGTGATTCTGATGCAGTGGCGAGCTGCTTGTCAAGCATATTCAAAATCTGCTCCCAAGCAGCATCGATACTGGTGCCAGTGTGCAGATTGAAGTTTCGATTCACCGTTGTAACCAAGGCTTCGCACGCACTGACAAAGTCCTCGTCGAGAGCCTGCTGGTTGGTCAAGAAGCGCGACAGCTCGCGGAATAACGCATCCTGCTTACTTGATTTCAAGCGCAGAGTATGGAAGTGTTGGGTATACATACGCTTATCCGCAAAGAACTTCATGTTTAGTTTGCTTAAGTCGCCAAGCATTCCCATACCACCCAGCGGCAAGGTACTGGCATTGTCTTGTCCAACTGACGCACTGGCTGAAGCGTTACGCGCGGCGGCCGCGTGGGCAGCACCGAAACTGTGAATAAGTTCTTCAGCTGTCACGAGAGGTTTGACGTATCTTGGGACACCGAACCATTCTCGCCGCAAGAAGCAAGGCCAGCCACGATCATACGCTGCATGTGCAGAGGTCGATGTTGAGGCATAACTTGCGATAGGCCACGACTCCGAAAGACCTTCTGTCAGAACGCCTAGTGCGACAACCGGCTCCTTGCTATGCTCCTGTGAAGTGTCCGAGAGGAAAGGCGTCGTCTTATTTTCTGCCTTGTCAATCGATTCATCAAAGTACAATACGTCAAACTGCTGCTCTGCACCCGCAGATGACTCGTAGCGATCGTCAACAAAACATTGGAACATTTGCGTGTCCAAGAATTCGGTTAGGTGCTGGCAGGCTTCAGGATGTTCTCGAAGGAACTCATCTTTACGGAACTTCTCCACTATGAGCTGTTGATGCGCCTCCAGGTACTGTCGATAGTGTCGCAAAGTTTTTACGAAGAACTTGAGGAAGGCAGCTTCGACGACAGAGTCGTCAAACGACGCGGTAAAGTTTCTGAGCGGTTGGTTCACATCGGGTACGACCTTTCGGAGTGCGCGGATCAGGCTCGCATGTCGTGCCTCGTGCAACGGATTAATGGACACGTTCGACGCTTCAATGCGATTTTCATCGAGGAATACTACAACAACCTGGTCAAGCATGAGCTCGTCAGGTATGTACGAACTGTGCATACCGATCATGAACGGCATTGGGGCACAAATGAAGTCCGTAAGGCGGTTAGGAATCAGCGGAATGTAGATGTTAGCCCATCGGAATGGATACAACAGATGATGAATGGTTTCTGCTGCTATTGTCAATCGCTCTAGGAAATCAGATACGAACAAAATCTTGCGCTCGTTGGTGACTGCGGAAAAAAGTTTGATGATGTTCTCTGCGGATAGCCACATGAACAGATACTGATAACTGAAGTCTCGCAGCGGTGGCTTGTTGGGTGGTGGCCGGCTGAACACTAGCTTGGTTGGGAAGATTCGGCTCTCGACCACGGTCCGTCCTTCAGGCGGCAGGGGAATCTCGTAAATCAAATTTGCAATGTACCTCTCAACTGGGGCTGTCCATACTGGATGCATGTTCGCCCCATAATACGAAGTATGGAAAGGTAGTCCGAAGATTTTGCCTAGAACATACGATCCACTTGAGGCACCCACGCCAAACGTTCCAACAGTCGAACTGGGCTTCGTTGGTACGTGATTCCCGCGTCGAGCAGGTGGAGGGCGTATGCTCGCATCAATCTTGTCAAACAGTTGCATCAGGTACAAAGAAAACTGAGTATGGAAGGGCCAGTGGGACGTGATACACAACACATATGGGACCCACATCGAGAGAATGTGGGAGGCGGCCTCGGAGCTCGCATCGAGGGTGTGGAGCGCCACTGGAACGCCTTCGAGATCGTCGCTTCTTTCAGCCTCGATTTCGTTAGATTGGGGAGTGGGGCTCAAACCAAGAACTCCAGGCAAGATGGCTGATGCACGAATTTGTTGGTGCAAAATAAACTGATCGTAGATCGAGCGCAAGTCTTGGTAGAAAGTGAGGAATGTGCCGTAAACTCGAGTGCCGTCACCTGAGGTGAGAACCAAGTTCGCAACCGATGGCTTTTTCCAAGTGTCTGATAAACTAAATCCGCATGGAAAGACGAAGTTCTCAAGTCCGCTCGGGAATTCACAGATCTTACGATCATGGTCTTTCTCCGGATATCGGGCGAGCACTTGTGCCTTCAGAAAAGTCGCAGGGGAAATGATAGAGTGCCTTCGATTGACCGATGGCGGGGGAAGAGGCATTTCGTCGTCCTGGGTTGGTAGCGTGATATTCCCAAGTTCATCTACAGCTGACGTGCCACTGTGTGCGTCTCCGTTACCGTCAGTGCTGGGGTTGTTACCACTACCACCACTGCCATTGGGGCGGCTCGCATTGGAGGGTGACACTACACTAGTTCCATCCGCCATTGCATCCATCATCGATGTCCGAGTGATGTCCTGCAAACTATAGTAAAAGTATTTCATCAAGGACTCGTTGGAGGGGCCACATACAGCGAAGTAGTCTGCTACGCGGAACGGCAGCTTGTGATCGATACCATTCAGAGCGTTGAGGGGCTGTTGCTGTTGCTGCTGCTGAGATGGAGGAGGCTGGGGACCAATGGTAGACCCAGCGAGCTGGGTTGGCCCGGCGCTGTTGGGTGCATCGCGCCGCGGCTCTTTGGACATGGAAGCAGGACTCGTCGAAGAACGATATTCTGAGCCAGCGTCTTCTTGACGTTACGAGCTCCGCAGCCCAAGCAGAGCAAGGTCTTTGTGAGAACTAGACACACGCACAGGATTGAGATCGTGCCTCTCTACCTTTCGGGTGTCTAAAACGATCAAAGGATCGTGATATCCCCGGCAGCCACTTGAACGAGCCCTCACTTGGGACTTGTTACTGAGCGGGGCCCAAATCGACCTAGGGTAGAAATGGGCAGGGGCCGAGTTACGACTTCACTAGCACAGATGCGCAGCACGCCAGATGGTAGGGCGCGGCACCGCGTGAGTCTCAGGTGCTATAATAAAGCCGTATATCATGTGAAGATGCGCAGGAGGACGTGAGTACTGTGCCCGAGCAGAGTTGGAAACGAGGCATTGGCAGAGTGCAGGCAGCGAATGGTGGGCGTAGCTGTAATCAATCGCGCATTTCGAGTGCAAACACGTAGAACACGGCGTACAACATTTGCTGACAAACTTTCACACCTGATGTCACTGTCCTTGCGCTGTCATGCAGTGGGTATTCTGGCGGTCATGAACTCTTGTCAGGTGAGTTCAAAACGAGGCCACTAGCTCCACTATAACAAATCGTACTGGCGTGTAACCCAGTTAACTTTGCATATCAAGTCCTGCCAAATTTCATACAACTTGTTTTGCTCCAGTGCCACACTTGCAATACCACTAACACACCATTTTTCCGTCTCTCCTATCTTGTTCTCCAAGCCCCTGGGTTGCCAGAATGAGGGGTGCAGGAATAGACGGACCCCATCCATCCTGGCCCGGATTTCAGTCTCCCGCCAATTTCTCGCCTAGGTCGAGAGCGTTTCGGAGAAGTTTTTGTGCGGGGATTTCGGCGCATCGGTTGGGGATCTCGGACTAGGAGTAGGCTTTTCATGTCGTTCAGTGCGGTATCTTGCACTATCTCCGCGGATCCTCTCCTAAGCCCGCCAGATCCATCCTTTTCATGTTCAACCTAGCCAACCGCGGAAATGAAAACGACCCGAAAAATCACCCTTGTTACATCGCGGAATTGGGGGGGATCTGCAGTAGGAGTGTGCGAACAAACAACATATCTGCGATTGGACTAGTTTTATATCCCGGAATATTCCATTTTCCTGGAAGAAATCCCGCTCACTGTCTTGGAAGCATCGACTGAAACGCGACCCACCCCAACTCTCCTGAACTTACTATCTATCTAGTCCATAGTTTGAGCCCGCACACCACATCATCTTCCCGAAGATTACTGGTGTGTCATAGATTCTGGTGAGTGTAACCTTCCGCGAGTGACGCGAAGCCCTCTAACACCACCCACGGACTCAAGATGATGGGCATTAAGCACATTGAGGTGCACAACTTCAAGTCCTACTATGGAACGCATGTCATTGGACCGTTCAAACGCTTCACTGCCATCGTCGGTCCCAATGGTTCCGGGAAGTCAAACGTCATGGATGCGATCACTTTTGTCCTGGGCGTTGCGGCTGGCAAGATCCGAGCTGAAAAGCTGCGTGAACTGATCAACGCGAATGCTGCCGCCGAGGGCGATAATGAGGCCTACGTCGAGCTAGTCTACGTCAAGGAAGGTGGCTCACAAATTGCCTTCCGCCGCACGGTGCGAGTGGTTGGTGCGTCTTCGTCGTCTGATCCAGACAACGCTGGCACCACTGAGTCGGTCTACTCGGTCCGGGGCCAAGTCGTTCCCAAGAAGATGTACGAGCAGCATCTTCAATCTATTGGTATCGTGAACCGTGCAGCAAGCTTCCTCGTGCCGCAGAACGAGGTCGAAGCCGTAGCTCAGAAGACGCCCCTGCAGCTTTCTCAGTACATTGAAGAGATATCTGGCTCTGCCGAACTTGCGAAAGAATACGAAGAAGCGGCACGTGCAGCGAAGGACGCCGAGAACGAGTTCTTGGCCATCTTCCATCAGAAGCAAAGTATTTCTCGTGAGCACCGCCAGGCTCGAGATGATGCGGAGGAGGCGAAGAAGTTTCGTGCACTTCTGGATGAGTTCAGCGATCTTCGTCGGGAGACTCAGCTGTTCCACATCTACCATGCTGAGCGAGAGATTGCCCAGGCACGAACTACCGCCTCTCGAATCCGAGAAGAACTGAAAGTGAAGCGCACTGAGGCTGATGCTAAGGACGCCGCACTGCGTCAGCACCAGCAGAGGATTGCGCAGCTGCGTCGAGAGCTTGCACATGCAGAGAAGGCTCGTCAGGAACAGAGGCAGCGTGTCTCGGAGATGCGACCCACTAAGGCGAAACTTGAAGAAGAGCTCAGCTACTTGACGTCTAAAATCCAGACGTTGGAGAATGAAGAGAGTGAGATGGTCAAGGAGCAGGAACGACGCGCAGATGACATCAGAGCGCTGGAGAATGATTTGGCCTCTGTCCGAAGTGCACAGGCTGCACTCGAGGCTGAGACGAAGACTGGTGTCCAAGGTCGCGAGATGAAGCTCAAAGAGGACCAGATTGAGGAGTACCGCCGCATCAAACAGCGTGTAGACACTGAGACCGCTCCACTCCGTGAAAAGCTCGAACAAGCCCGTCGTCAGTTGGCTCTCGTTCGAGAGCGGGTCGAAAATGACGAGATGCAAATTTCACTCCAGAATGAGAACAAATCACGCCTTGATGACACCATGAACAACCTACGTGCACGTGTGGAGCGCCTGACGACTTTACGCCAGGACACTGAAACCGCCCTCCAGCAGGAGGAGGCGAACCTCGAAAACATGGAGACCGAGATGAAGGCCAACGCCGCGCGCAAGCAGGAGCTTACTCAGAAACTTGAGGAAGCAAAGCAGCGCATTGTCGAAAGCAAGGTCGATCAAGCAGCATTGGAGCGAGCAAGCAAGATGATGGAAGCCATCCGTACCCTTCGCACGCTGTATCCTGGACAGGTCAAAGGCCGCTTGGTCGATCTCGTAAGGCCTGTGCAAGCTCAATATCAACGAGCGCTAGAGGTCGCATTGGGTCATGACATGGACACCATTGTTGTCGAAGACGATGACACCCTGCACAAATGCATGCAATACCTCCGCGATCAACGAGCCGGTATGGCCACGTTTATTCCGCTTTCAAGCATTCGTGTGCAACCTGTGAATGAGTTCCTGCGTCGCTCCCTCCCTCCCTCCATGAAGTTGGTGTACGATATTGTCACCTGTGATGATGCTCACCGCAAGGCCATTCTCTACGCTCTTGGTAACACGATTGTGTGCAAGGACTTGGCTGAGGCTCGAAAATTCGCGTATGGTGGGTTCATGCAAGCGAACGTCAATCCTGGTGAGGCGCCTTCCACTTCGGTCAACCCAACTCATGAATACGAGCTGAGGCCTAAGATCGTAACACTCGATGGTTCCGTTGTCCATCGTTCGGGCAATATCACTGGTGGTCAACGAAGCGGCTCTCAAACAAGCCGCTTCACAGAGGCTGCAATGGCGGCGCTCCAGGAACAAACTAAGGTTTGGTTCGCAGAGCTCAGTACGCTGACGGCAGCTAGTGCGGGCACACGCATGGAAGCTATCAATCGTCTGAAGCACACTGTTGACACGCTTCGTACGAAGCTTGGCCACATTCGAGATGACCTCACGAACACGAGTGCTGAGCTCAAGCGAACCGCCGAACGCCTTGAGGCTCTGGAAAAGTCGCGGCAAACCCACGAAGCCAAGCTTCAACAAGACCGCCAAGACTTGGAGGAGCGGTCTAGGGCGGTGGAGAAGCTGGAGCGTGAACTTGATACTATTGTGGAAGACAGCTTCAAGTCCTTCACCCGAACGGCCAAAGTCAAGTCCATCAAGGAGTTCGAGTCGAATCGCCTAGCTGAAGTTCAAGAGATCACTGAGCGCAGGTTGAAGCTCGCTACCCACGCTAACCGTCTCCAGAGCCAGCTTGATTACGAGAAGTCCCGAGACGTTGAAACGGCGTTGAAGAAGCTCCGAAGCAAGCTCGAGTCAGCTCGAGAGTCGTCCCAAAAGGTCTCACAGACCTTAACCAAGTTGCAGAAAGCGTTGGACAAAGAAACCGAGATTCTTGACCGACGCGAAGCTGATGTTCGTGAGCGCGAAGCTGCCCTTAGTGCCGCCACTGTTGAGTCGAAGGAAGTTCGTGACGCAGCTATTGAAGCTTCGCGAATTTTGTCCCGACTCGAGCGTGACGTTGCGGCTGCAGAACTGGCCGAAAGCAAGGCTCGCCAAGCTCGTGCTGAGATCCTGCACAAGTGCAAGCTCGAACGCATTGACATTCCTCTCGTCAAGCGTTCACGCGCTGGAGACGAGGAAATGCAACTGGGCCAGAAGCGCAGCGGTCGTCACGGTGCAGGCCGCAAGCGCCATCAGCGCCGCAGTGTTGAGGACGGTGAGGAGGAAGAAGAAACAGATGAGGAAGAGCTCATGGCTGCGAACGAAGATAACGAAGATCTGGACATTGAATCTCTCGAGCAGGCAGAGATCTCCCCAGAGACCTCTACTGACTACTGGGACAAGATCCGTGTCGACTTCAGTTCGTTGAGCTCGGCTGCGAAGGATCCGACTCAGGTAGAGGCGACCAAAGCACGTCTTGCAGAGAATCTAGCGACTATCACTGCCGCGCTTGAGCGTGCTACCCCGAATGCTCACGCTGATGAGCGTTTGAATGATGTTGCAGCACGACTTGCCGCCAACCAAGAGCAGTTTGCGCTAAAGAATCAGCAGCAGAAGGCTGCAGCTGAGAGATTCGAGCGAGTCAAGCGCCAGCGCCGCGCTCTCTTTATGGCTGCCTTCGATGCGATCTCGAAACACATTGATCCGATCTATAAGATTCTTACCTCAACTCACGGTGCAGATGTCCCTGCTCCGGATGATCCTTCGCAAATGGGAACCGGAGCTTCTCAGTTATCTCGTTCGATGGCTGTGGGTGGTCGCGCGTATGTCACTCTGGAGAATCACGAAGAACCATACTTGCATGGTGTGATCTACACCGCCACTCCTCCGCTGAAGCGCTTCCGAGAAGTCACTCAGCTGTCAGGCGGTGAAAAGACCATGGCTGCACTTGCCTTCCTATTTGCTGTTCATGCCTTCCGTGCAGCGCCCTTCTTCGTTATGGATGAGGTCGATGCGGCCCTCGACAGTGCGAACGTTGAACGTGTTGCGACTTACATCCGCTCTCGAGTCGATCGTGGTCTGCAGTGCATCGTTGTGTCGCTGAAGGACTCGCTCTATGGCCAAGCGGATGGCTTGATTGGTATCTATCGTGATAATGCCCGCAAGAGCTCAGGTGTCCTGACCTTCGACTTGCGACCTTACCAGCGCCGAGATGATGCAGACACCGATGTTACCTCGGGTGGAGACATGAATGAGAACGAGGAAAGTTTGACGAATGTTAGCAATTACGATCGCCGCATCTCTGTAAAACGCTAGACTCCCTTGATGACATCGTTGGCATCAAATGCCACGCAGATTCCGCAGACACCACCTTATCCCGGCTAGCAAAGTTTCTGCTGAGCCCTCACTCAACAATAAATCGTCCATGTACAGTTGCTTGTTCTGACTCGAGTAAACATCCAAAGCATCATGTGAATGTATGGAGAACAAAAGCAGGCTACATGCCTTAAGTAAAACAATTGAATGTGAATCACTTGAGTCGATGAGGCATCCGAGCCATGAGTACACGTACATTGAGGTGAAGCATCCCGGGCCGAACAAGAGCATTCACAGGAGTATTCACAAGTTAACTAGTCTGGTTTTCTCTTACGAAGTTAATCAAAGCTGCAAGCGCAAAGCAACAAGCCAAGGCTATTCATAAGGAGAATATGCTGAGGTGTGTTGAAAGTGGCTGCTCTCAAGAGGCTGAGAGAAGAAGAGACTTAGGAGTGGGGGGCATGCTAGATTCGTCGATGACTAACCCTCCAAGTGAGTCGATCCCCTTGTAGTATGACGGGAGTGGGTATAATTAAGCAATAGTGCAGCACGAAGAGCCTTTGGAGTCTACTAAACGATCAGACTTCGAAGGATCCAGAGTCGCGCGGTTTAGGGCTGCATTGAACAATTCGCCTCGGCCGATGCTCTCAGCATGGGCCCGAGGACTAGTTCCAGTCTCGTTCTGTAGGTCGGGATTCGCACCGAAACGGAACATAGCCTCGAGGAGATCCACGATATTCTCGTCCGAAACGTTGTTCAGCATCACATGCATTGGGGTCAGATTCTGGTCGTCAAAGACGTTCGGATTGGCATTGCTCTCGAGCATTGCCTTCGCAACCGCAGCAGTCTCGGCTCTGAAAATAGGTGTTCGCTTGCTTGAATCAGTGCTAGATAGACTAGCGCCAGCACCTATGAGGGCATCAATGACAGGTCTGTACTCCTTGGGGTCGTTCAATCGCTCGGGTAAGTAGTGGAGAGCAGTATATCCCGAATTGTCTGTGGCCTTTGCGTCAGCACCAGCCTTAAGCAAAACATCAGTGACAGCGAGTGAGTGAGAATACATAAGAGGAGTGGCTCCCTCGCGATCGCGAACGTTGACGTCAATATCCGGCTTCGACAGAGCAAAGCTGACCAGTGCGAGTGCGTCAGGAGTGCTCTTCTGAACGAGCAAATGCAGTGCATAAGCGCCTTCGTCCTGGATAACGGGCTGGGTTAGCGCTCGCGGATACTTGTCAAGGAGGGATTGAAGCTCTTCGGTGGTGGTGCATTTCAACAGATCATCGCTGAGTCGGAGCATGGCAAGTGTGGAGTTTCAAAAGGGGCTTGGTTTGAAGTCAAACACTACAGCTAGCAGAGTATGTGAGTTGGTAGTAATAAAAAGTTGGTATACACTCAAGACTGAGATACGACGTGTGAGGTGAAGTTAGTACGTCCACCAGCACTTGAGAGTCGAAGTGAATCAGCCAGTTCACCAGTCAGGGGTAACTTTCCGTTCTTGCGCTCGTGGCGACTTAAAAGAACGATGGGCTAGCTACCAACCGCGAAATTAGACCTAGAGGGGTCACAGAAAGTGCAGAGTGAGGGGGAAAGCGTTAGTTTGAGTGTCACTTGGATCGCGTGCACTCCAAGCCGCACCCTCCGGGCGTGGCTACTCTTCCGTTACTGTCGTGTGAAGCAATGCGAGGATCTTGTGAGTGAGCACGGGTCGGGATTCTCCTCCAGTTTTTGCTCAAGGTGCTATCCAGGCCGATCAAGACCCTGGTGTTACGAGCATTTTGTGTGCATTGCAGTCAGCACTGCTTCCAATGCAATGCATACTCCTCCTGCTTAGGTTTCACTTTGAGTATTCCTTCACCCCCTGCCCGGGTTGGATCGGCCGGCTACCTGTCCCTATTCTAGCACCCCCGACTCCGACCCCAACAGGCGAGACAACATCAACTTGATGAGAGGATTTTTCTCAGCTGAAAACGGTAAGAATAAGACGCAAAAAGCGCAGATCGCATCAAGTGCAGATCCGTGCTGAATATTGTGTTTGATAGAGCACTGCTCACCGTTTTATTCAAGCATCCAAGGTACGCTGTTGAACTTGTACAACACCTAGATTGTTGCTACAAATTCAACAGAAGCATCGGTTGGACTCAAGTTTAAACGAACATTGAAGCTTTACCGCCGTACCGTGTGGAGATCCTTACTCGGAAACCTCGCAGACGATGGCATCCAACGCAACACCCATGCCTGAGCAGGCTTCCACAAAGCACTCGGGTCGCCCCGTGAACCCCACCCAGGAGGAGCTCACCGCCTGGGAGCAGAAGCTTGAGCAGGATCGACTCGAACGCGAGCGCCAGCGAGAGCAGGAGGCCGAGACTCAGGCTCGTGAGGCATTCACTAAGGGCCTGAATCCTCTGGCCAGTGAAGGTGGCACTCACGGCCTGACGACCTACGAGTACGAACTGCGCCGACGCCGCGCCACCATGCTCGGAATCGCGATGACTTTGGGCGTTGGTCTTTTGTTGGGCCTCTCCCTGGCCAAGACCTGGTCCAAGGCCGTCTTGCGCACAGGCTTCACTATTGAGCTCGGTCCCTTCGGCCGAACACTTGGCAGCCGCTCTTTTGGCTACCCCGAAGACGCTATGGCCGCGGTCGTGTCGTCCGTTGGCCTGACGATCTTCTCGATCGTGTTGTGCCTGCCCATGCTCTGGATCCATTTCCAGCGCCTGCAGTACGCCCCCACCTCGGCCAGCATTCGCCACTACCTTGATGAGGCAGGCAACCTCGATCGCTCAGCTGCTCGCTGGTACCGATTCAAGCTCTCTGGCTTCGGTTTCAACTGGCACGCTGGTGTGTACGGTCATACCTTGACTGTCCTCAACTTCCTCCAACTCCTGAGCGTTGTTATCGCCGCCTCCATCTGGCGCGGCTCGGTGTCCAACTTTACCTCCGAGTACGCCTGGGCTCATGTCGACCTCATGCAGCCAGGCTACCTACTTCTCACGTGCAGCACTATCGTGGCTGCAAGCGCCTCTATGATCGAGGGTGGTATTCAGTCTGACCTCTACGGCCAGGCAGGCGACTTCGTCCTCCTCAAGCAGGCTGGTGAGATTCCTGCTGCTCCACAGTATGGCACATTTGTCTCTGGCTCCAACGAGACGCTTCCTGTGCGACCTACCAAAGTTCAGCCCATTGTCTTGTAATCAACAAACGGGCTCGACCATCCAAACTGGTGTAGGATGTTGTACAACTATACCGCTGCATCGGTGATGCATGCCGACCAGACCACGCCAGGCCCTAGACAACCTAATCCCTCGCATCGGTTTGATCAATGCTGCATCTTTCCTTCCTCGGTATTGCCCTGTTGATTAATCTCCCACCCTTCCTATTGATTAACGAATTCACTTACCCCAATCTCTCCCGATTGCCATGTAACCATTGAACTGTTCAATTGTGCAGACATGCTCCCAAGCACGAAAACATTGGATTGTTCAGAATGTCTATTGTTTCCGAATTTGCATCGACCTGACTCCCATAGCTCGTTCATAATATGCGTTCTGAGTCAGTCATGCCGGAACCGTGCTAACCCTGTGTTCTCCTTGTCAGACAACGCGCAGGCAAATTCTATCTATCGCGATGTAAACGAAAGAACGCCTCAATCCACCACTTCATGCGCTGATCCCGCAGCTAAGAACCGTGATGATGAATGGATGCATGTTCATGCATGCCAAGAATACACTGCACTCCATTGATCAGCGATCAGACCGAGTCATCATGTTGTGTGTAGGTACTGACCTCATCTAATGACAACAATAATTTGTGAAACTGGTGTGTAGTACCCTACGCATTTACGCTGCACTACTTCATGCTCAATCGTCTATCCCATGTCCAGCAAAGACCCACTCTACACTCTTGGGTCCTTGACCAGTCCCAGCTTGAAAGCGAAAAACGGTTCGTAGAGCGGTTACTCCACCGCTTGCAAAACGGGGCGCGTCGTCACTGCTGAGCGCTATATATTAGATCAATCAGTATCATTTACAGTATATACACAGAATATACACATTCTTAGCACACTACCCGCCCAGGGCGCGAACAAATCAGCTCCAAACCCTTCCGTGCCAAGTTTTCAAATGGAAAACAAGTATAAAACGGGCTCAGACGCGGTCTCACAGCGGAGCACCCAGGGCGGTACCGCATGGGGGACATCAGGATCGGCAAGTAATATATATGCCGACATGCCCCTGCCCAGTGGCGTTGGAACTAGTCGAATGTCAGACTACCGAAGAGGACTAGGAGACTACAAGTCCAGCTTTGATTACTCGAGGTACACGTCTCCACAGTTCCAGGGCCGAGCTACCGGGCCGTCGACACAGCCGAGCAGATCAGATGTGGTGGCATCTGGTGCAACAGCGCAAACCCAAACTTCCACCCCACGCTCAAGTCCCGAGCCGAGTGAGTTCAAGAGTCCATCAACTGGTAACTCCTCACGTCAGACTTCGGCAGGTGATCTATCAAGTGGTCCAACTTCGACTCAACAAACGAGTGACACAGCCGAGTCCGAGTTGGAAGTAACCCGTCAATGGGTGAATGAAATTCGTTCCCTGGCCAGGTATGCCCAAGACGCTCGAAAGTGCTATGGACTGTCCGAGTCCGAGGCCTCAGAGAACATTTGGCGCAGGTGGCATGATATCAAACTGATGATTGACTCGCAACGCAAGCGTCTCGTGCGTGATTTGATGATTCAAAAGCGCAAGCGCAGGCGAACTCGGAAGGCGCCTCAACCTCAAAGTTCTAACGAAGGTGAGGTCTCGCATGCAACCGGCGACGTCGGCGATGATCTCCAGAAGTCTCGAACAAAGCTCGTTGAGACACAAGGCTCCAGTAGCATCCGCGCCTTGATTCCACGCGATGAGGCGAATTTGCTGGCTCAGCAGGAGCTTGCAAAGTTTGCTAAGCTAGGTCGCTCCATCGCGAGAAAGGCTAGGCTACGGAACAAAGGAAGACAGAGTATCGCCACCCTCCATGGGAAGAACAAGGATGACTCTCCGAACTCTCGTTCAACGATCTCGAATTCGACTGCTTCTGCGCATATTGACATGATTCCCTTCCTCCACGCAATCAAAAGTGCGTGGGAGCTAGGTAACAAACTGAACGCAAAGGCTTCATCTTCTTCGTCAACAAGTAGTTTGCTGCGTGCCAAGATCGAAAAGCACCGAAAATCGTTCCAAGCTAAGAAAGCAAGCGAGGACCCTGGGGACCTGACGGCTAATCCTGACGATCTTGACGAACAAACCTCGGAAATCGACGAGGACGACGAGGAGGAGCTGGACGAGGAGACCGATGGCAGTGGGGATTCTGATGATGATCAATCGAACCGAGACCCATCCACGATCTCTCCAGATGGCATATCCTCGGATGATGAATCCGACCGTGAGCACGACGAAGAACACGACGCCTCGTCTGGTGGGCTCAATAGTGAGCAGTTTGTCGCATTCATTTCTGAACTTCTTAGCGCGCCACCTGAAGAGGTCGAGGTGCTGTTCCGCAAGATCGATGCGAACGATGATGGTGACCTGAGTTGGTATGAGTATCTATCGTATCTGTATCGTGAAGTAGCATATCGAAGACACATGCGCACCGCTCGAGGTGCCTATGCGCTTTGGGAGGATGACCGACCTCCTGCTCGCGTAGATAAGCACTCCGGCGCCGCTCATGTAAGAAGCATTTTCGTTGTCCCATCAAGCGCCACACCTCCCTACTTCAGCTCCGGCCTAAGTGCCAGAGGACTCACACCAGGTCATCGACTGCCCCACTACCTCTTTTCAACAAGTGACAATCACATTCATGTCTGGACTGGGGCGCCTTCAAAGGTAAGAGAAGAAGATGGAGCTGATGAATCTGATTTATACCTAACGTCATCAGCCACCAAACGATCCCCCAAGAGTCAATCGTCTTCTACTGGTCAGGCAGAGGATTGCTTTGCAGGCTTTATCGAACCTACCAGTGCCGAATTCAGCAGCGACTACGGATTTGGTGGCAACTATGGCTCACACTATGTCTCGGGTGCTCTGGCATACCAGTCGACATTCCCACTCGCAGGTCTCGCGAAGGTAACAGCACCCCATGCTGCAAGACTGGGATCGTTCGTTACCCCCCTGGTCTGCGACCATTCACATTCACCGCATGCGAAGTCTGGGGGTTCTCACGCCAGCGCAACAGACCATAGGCTGCAGTCCGTCAAGGCCTCGCTGCCTGAGGGCGTCGCAGCCGCTTCGACTTCAAGCGCGAGTCGTGCAATGCTAAGCCAATTGCATCGTCACGTCACAAGCGGTCAATTCAAGGAGATGCCTGACCATCTTGCGACGAATGCCAAGGCCACCGCAGAGGAGGCCATGGGTGAAACCCCGGACGACCGTGCACTGGATGAGGATCAGTATCCTGCCGCACCTATTCCTGGCGTAAGGCCTCCGGGTCGTTTCCAGACGAAGGCAACGGCGGGCAGCGATTCTCATCATTCGGTTCAGTACACCCCCGCCTCACCAAATGTTGTTCCATATCAGTTAGCTGCAGACTCTTATGAAATCCCTGTCTACGAGTGTGTTGATCAGGTTGCGACGCTCTTTGCAACAACCACACCAACTGCCATTGCGAATGCGTCAGAGTATGAAAGCGGTGACCCTCGTGTGAAGACTGCCGTAAGGCTCATTGCACCTAGCAAACTCGGCGGGCTTGCCCAACACGCGCATGCTCAACACAGACTGTCCTTTGCTGCAAGTGGACAGCACGGCATGGGCCAGGCTTCACGCTTGCACAAAGGAGCGTCGTCGAATCGTGCTTACTACGAAAACCTCCATCACGGCACTCGACTCGCTGCGATTGCAGGCGGCAAGTCGTCATCCACACGACATCGCGGCGGCTCCTCCGGAGGTAGCCTACTACACGGCGGTGTGAATGCTATCTACGGCGGCAACCCTATTAACCGTAGCTTAAGGGGTGGATTTGGAGGCTCTAGCTTTGTAACAACGGGAGCAGGTGAAGGTGGCTCCTCAGTACGGCGTGATGTGGAGACGTGGGATAGCAGCCGCGGCACCGCTGACGAAAGTGCAAGTGGACGCAACGAAATGCTTGCGGACGTCCGTCGCTTGGAGAATGAGCTCCTGATCAACGTGGATTCAAAGCACGAGAGCAGTCTTGGGGCTCAATCCTCGAGTTCTGTCAGCACTGGTGATTTGGCTGGTGTTCAAAAGGCACCGACCGCATCACGGACATCGAAACCTGCTTCATCTCACGCAGTATATGCCACGGGCAGACCGTCCGGATTGCCGCACACCTCCATGTGCATATCAACGCACCGAAAACAGGTTATTTTAGCCGGCAGCGAACGGCTCATGTACTTCTTCTCAAGCGATGCATTACATCAGTATCGACTCACAGACTTCTTTATGACGCAGGTTGAAGCGCAGAGCATGACCTGTGTGGAGGACGCGTTGATCTGCGGCGACGCACAAGGTCGAGTCTACTTTTACAATCTTCGCGGCAGACCGTGCGGATCGTCAGGGACTGGAGCTCTTCCTGGGAGCCTCATGGGAGGTCGCGTTGGTCGCGTGCTGGCGTCACCCATCTATGAATCGAGCTATAATTCAGGATTCGCGGAGTATCTTGACGAAACAGAGACTTTCCAGGTGCTTGCAGGTGACGGTTCTCAGAAGCGCGCGAATGTGCCACTCAATACGAGCCTCGCACCAAACCCAGTAGCTCATATGCATTTGCATGCTGGACGTCCTGTTCGTAAGCTGGAATACGTACCGCATCTCGGCTTAGTCTCGGCCGGTATGGATGGACGAATTGGCATTTCCTCCATTTACAGCGTGGGCCAAAACATTCGTTACTTGGGCCGCCTTGCGGTGAGCTCGGAAGAAGCTACCTATGGTCTTTCTGCGGCGAATGGAGCCGCCCTTGAAACTGAATCCCCACTCGTGTCGAACGTCGGGGCTGGTATGGGTGCCGCCGGCGAGTACACTGCACTCAAGTTAGACAGTTATGCGAAAACATTCTCGACTTCGATTGGCGAAGGAGATATTCAGGGTAGCAAATCTATTCTAGGGACTAGTTCCGCGACCGGAAACGCAAACGGCGCAGAGGAAACGTGGACTGGCCGAAGTCACTCCAAAGGTGTTCAAACCTTCGCGGTTACCTCAACCTTCATAGCATCAGCAGGTCCGGACTCAAGTGTGCTCATTTGGGACCCTTATGTGAAGGAATCGGTCGGATCTCTACCAGCTCGGTGTGGTAAAGTGGTTGACATCATTTCTAACGAGCCTTACAACCAGCTTATCGTTATCAGCGACGACAAGAAGATTCGGGTGTTTGATATGCGTACTTTCAACTGTGTGCAAAACATCTCCGACGCGTTCCCATACGTCCCTCGGAACAATATTACAGCCACAGCATTCGACCATGAATCACAGAAGCTAATTACAGCCGCAGGAAATGCCAGGTTTAGGCTCTGGTCTGTTGGCCCAGCGTCGGGTTCTCGATCCTCATCCAACGCAGAGGCCCACGATGCTGCGGTGGTGTTCGTAGGGCACGCGCCTGCATTCAATCAGCTCGTCTCAGTTGCTGCAGATGGTAGTGTTCGTTTGTGGGATATTGCGACTGGCAAGGCAGTTTTCGAGTTCACGGTCCTCTCTAAGGGCACTACGAGCACATCCAATCCAGACAGCGGAGACGGTGCGTCAGCCGAAATCGAACAGGTCTCGTCACTCATTTCAAGCAGCGGAGGCTCGCGTATTGTCTCGGTTTCGTGCTCATGTTTTGACTTGAAGCGTCGACGCCTGATTACCAGCACGACTACTGGAGTCGTCTGTATGTGGAATTTCAACAATGGTGCTCTGATGCATGAATTCCCCGTTGTTGCTCGTCGTGAGTTCGGAGCTGTCCATTATCTTGGACGAGGTACACATCCATTTGTGGGGCTTGCATGGGAAGCGCCCATGGTCCGTTGGCCCGATCCCAGCCTTTCACTTGCAATTGCAAAGCCCCTTCTTCAAGAGGTCATGCCACGTCGCCAACACAGAGTTGAAACGCAATCCACAGGAAGCATTCATGCTAAGGCTGAGTCAAATGCACATGGCTCAAAATCCCAGCTACGAAAGGGTACCCGCGAACGAACGCATGCGTTGGCCCAAGAGCCCTCCAATTCAAGCAACGGTACAATCAGCACTGTTCCTTTGCAAAAGAGGCGTCACGAGCGTCTTGCAAGAGCTCTGGCGAAAGCCCAGGCGCCCAATCTTGAGTTTGAAGCGACCAACATCTCACTGTCTTCGGACCAAATAACCGGCTTAATGGGTACTAATATCAACTCAACTGTTCCGGTGGCGACAGCACCTGATGCCCATAACGCGGCCGTACAGATTCGTCCTGTTCCACCTGGCCTTGACCACAATGGTTTGGGAGAGCAGCTGTGTGTAGACAGTCGAGCTGCAACCATGGTGACCGGTACGAGTTTGGGCTATATTCTTGTTTGGAACACAGACTCTCTGCATCTCTCCTCGCGTACCGTGGTTCCGGTTTCCCCTTCCGTTGTACTGGAGTCGGAAGCAGAATGTGCCTTAAGGGAACTCGGTGGTATCTCAATCGATGATCTTGATGGTGTTGATCTATACGACGTCGGGAATGGTTTCGGATGGTGGGCTGGCGCCAAGCGCACCGAGTCGAATGAGGAATCTGCAACGGGCAACTCAGCAATGAACGCCATTAACGATGGTTATACCCCAACTCAGATCCTCATGTTGCGCTTGCGAAAAAATCTCGCACAGCGACTCCAAACAGCTCTAAGCAACGCAATTCATAATGTATCAGTTAAGCAGCTTGCATCTAATTCGATCGCACGGAGCGCGCTTGACCATCTAAGCGCATCAATCAAAGACGAGCCATCAAGCCCAGTCGATGTGGATGAAGACGCGCTACATAGAAATAAGCCTGAAGCAGCTGTGACCGGAAGGGACCGGAGTCCATCTCCCATTGTTCAGCCCAGTCCAGCTGCAACACCAAGACCGCGTCAGGGATCGCTTCAGTCAGGCACAGATGCGATCACGATGTCGCTTTCTGCGTCATCCGCACCCTCAGCATCGGGACCCAGCGTCGTATCGACGCACCTTGGCACTGCTAATGCAGCACGTACTTCAGCGCAGCCTGTACGAGCCACTGAAAGCCAAAGCCGCAAGCAGCCTCCTGCCGTCACCGCAGTCAAGTTCATCCAGCTCATCAATCCAGCGAATCACCCGTCACTAGCGCCATACTTCCGTGCAGCTGGTATCGACAGCGAAGGTAATCCCATTCCAGCTGGTAAGGCATTCGATGAACCAAATACCCATGATTCGATTTCTGGGCTTAGCGATGCGACCGTCGCTTCAGCGTCCAACCGAACCGTTATGGCTCAAACATTCTTATTCGTTGGAACGGAGACGGGTGATGTTCATGTTTATATCCAGCAAACTGGCTCATTGACGCTTGTTCTCAGCCAATTCGGAGTCATGCGTGGTCCCATCGTATCATTTGCTTTCCTTTCCAACTTCGGCAATGTCCCCGATCCGCTGCTCGAGCCACTTCAGTCGAACATTCAGGATGCTCTTTATTCTGCCTTTGCAACACCTCTCCAAGAGACGGCGCGTGAACGTGATATTTCGAAAATTTCTGTAATGCCCTCCAGCACTAATCGCGTTTCACACGATTCGCCCCTAAGAGGCCCAAGTCCAGCGGCCTTGGTTGAAGATGGAGATAAGTCGACGACTGGTTCAAAGAATCCCTCGTCGCTTATCTATTCTAAGCCCCAATGGGGACCTCGACGCACCTACATGATGGTTACGGATAACACCGAAGCGAGAATCTTCGAATTGCCGAAGCTGGGGACACCTGCCGAATACCACCGCAGCCTCCTTGCGACTACCACGCCAGATCGACCCGCACCTGTGTACTATTTCCAAGCTGACTCACAGATCCCTGCGGTGCCCCAAATTGGTAACTGTCCGCACGAACTTGCCTTCAAGATTGTTCGGGAGTTTATTCCGCACATTCCGTACAGCTCAGTAGCTGCCATGATAAGCCAGCAGCTGCACTTGCAGTCGCACCTTAGGCAAGAGATCCAAGAAATCGCGAATATGCAAGTTCAGCTTGCTCAGGAACAGCAGAAAGCCCTCCGCCAGCTCGAGGGAGAATCAGGTCCTCCAGTTATGCGTTCATACCTTTTGCAGCAGCAGATGCAAGCCGAAGCCCAAACTCATCTTAACAACAAACAAAAGGAGCTCTTGCATTCGCCACAGTATGACAATCGACAGCAGCGCCTAATATTTGATGCCGAACGTCTTCGTTCGCTGCAGTTCCAACAGGAGTCGTCGCACGTTCCTCGCAGCAAAGCTCAAGGAAAATCCGGTATCTGTCTCAAGACCTCAAGTGCTTGTGCACACTTCACTCTTCCACATCGTCCAGGCCCCTTGGCTATTGCTCCAAGGGAGAGCCAGGAGGCGCTTGAGCACGAAATCTTGCTTCTAAAAGCCTTCCTCGCTCATCCTATCGGTAATTTGCCATCGGTACCTAGCACTACAACTGCTCCGGTGGCATCTGCGACTACCACCAGCACAAATCAAGTAACCCATGATGGTGCGTCCAAGGATCCTGCGCTTCAGGCATTGATTGCCAAGGTTGATAATATGATTGATGCATACGTAGCAAGTCTTCGACCCGATGAACTCTCCACTCAACTGACCCAAGTTCAGTCCGTCTCGGACCTAATTTCGCATCAACAGCAGCAGCTCCAGACTCTACTGCAGAACCAGGCAACTGAAGTTCAGCAGCAGACTCAACTAGCAAAATATCGTCGAGTCTCAATGATGGCTGGCACTGCGAGTCCAGCACCTGCGGGAGCGCACCTCTCTCAGCAGCATGCGAAGCAAGTTATGCAGCTAATTGAAATGCAAGAGAATCAGCTAAAGCAGTTCTATGCAACTTTGCTGCACCAGCGAGCAATTCGTCGGTCGAGGTCCGCGTTCCTTGACCGAGCTATGTACTTGACAGCGCCGTTAGTTTGTAACATAGCTCGCTCACCCCTGTCACCTTCAAGCGTTCCAGAATCCTCGTTACTGCGCTCTCTTGTACCTGCACGAATCACAGCTGGAGCCTCCGTGTTTTCTACTCAAGCGTTTGTTACCGCCAGTGAGTCTGGAGAGGTAAAACTTTGGTCTCGTTCAGGCCTGTTTGTTGCAGAGCTTGGCGTTCGACCAAGTGTACCTATCCTCCAAATCATCCGTGAGCACGAAGAACGTGCGCGCGACCTTGAGCCATATCTCCCAATTTACATGCAGCGTGCACCACAGTTCATCTCTGCGACCTCTTTGGCATCCGAAGAGGCTCAAAGTTTACCATCTTCCGCTCAACCGAGAGCTACGATCGTTGCTGCCACGGAGACCGATCCAACATTTATCTCCGAGATCGTAGACGATGAGAAGCAGAACCATTCAAGCACAGCCTTAGCGAACTCGACGCGTAATTTCGCAGCGGTCGACGATTATGAAGATCAAATGATGAGTAAGCTCATCAGTAAGAGTTCAAATGGCATGCGTGCCGCCGCATCGGATGAAGATGATGATAATGGAATCGATGATAATGCGTATGGTATCGCGGGCGCAAGTGGTGATCAGGATACTTTCGCAGAAGACGACTCTTTGGCGCAGCAGCGCAAGCCAGCGATGTATTCCAAAGTCACGGCAACTTCACTCAGCCGTATTTTGGATCCGCCTACTAAATTGGTTATTAAGATGCCGCGAAGGATTGCGTCACTGCAAAGCGAAAGCATAGGCTCCAACGCAGCAATCAAGCCGACCAAACAAGCTAGTCTCGGACCACTTACTGGGGCAGCAAAGCAGCTCGCGGAAAATCTTAGAGCCATGACAACCACTGCAAGCCAGCCTCATTAGAGACATTAGGGCCTGAACTGGGAATGCCCATGGTAACATTGCATAAAGATTAACTTTTCTGACATACGGAGGCACACTTTATGTAATCTGTGGCAGTTTGGACTTCCGTCGCTACAGCCAAGCCTCATACGGGCACATGCTAGATCAAGACCTATGGAGTTCCCGATGTATTTTATCTTCGGCTCCGCATACGCTTTTGTCCAAGTATCGGCGCGTCACCTGCGCTATCTTCTTCGATCAACGTCGGGTAAGAGAGTGGCCAGACGTTCGCAGGAGAGTAGGACTTCGTTGTGGGATCAAACGTAGAGCTAGCGCTCTCAGGGTTGTGAAATCCTGCCTGGACACGCGCAGCATCCAATTGCTTCTGCCAAGCGCGTGGCAAAAGCGCACGAACATTCAGCGGCTCTTGTGCGACTTGACTACGATGGTTCCGAGCGCGATTAACGGCCTGTCGCTCGAGGGCGGAAGAGACCTGATCCGGGAAAGTAATCGCAATATGGTGAGGCTTCGGGACCTCAATGTCAGGAACAAAGCCACCGCGTGTGGCATCTAGGATCTTTAGAAGCTCACCAGGCCTGAATCTCGAAAGTGATACGTGATCGTCTCCAATTTTAACGTTCACCTGTGTTGTAGCGACCGTGGTGTGAGTACCGTCCATACGAGCGTTGTGCGCAGCTTCGGCTAGCTCCTTGGCAACTTTGGCGGCAGCCTCTCGATTGCTCTTCAGTTGGATGATTTGTGGAGTGTTGGTTGCCTGCGCAATAACGGGTTCGCCGAATGGATGATAGCTTGCCGCCCAGAGTGCCAATTCCCATGCAGGCGATCCCAGGCCACATGCAAGGTCAGGATCAGGGAGTGTAGGATCGTACTGACCAGTGGCGTGGGCCTCGTTATCCAATATCACCTGCACGCGAGGATGCTTAAGCAGAGCCATACCCACTGCATGGACAAGCGGGAGCGCCACGTTGGGCTTGAGCAGAAGGGAGATGATCAGCATCCTTCTGCACAACGCAGCAGCTCGTGCAGGAGGGACCTCACGCTGCTCAAGCATCATCAGCTCGAAGCACTGTAGAGCCAGTGGCAAATGTGGCAACTCCTCAGGAAGCGAGAGCTGCCACAGGAGCTCGTAGTAGAACTTGTAGTACGCCGACAAGTCAATGCGAATCGCGTAGTTATGAATCTTCAAGAGTTGGAATGCCGTGTAAACGCATAGTAGTGCTGATTGTAACGGCAACACACCACCTGCACTGCCCTCCTCAACGACAATTTTATCACCTTGAACGAAGGCAGCCATACGGTTCCGCTTGCGCCTTCTGATTCCGGTTGATTCTGAGTTACCTGATGTCAGGCCGTCTTCGTCATCAGAACCTTGATTAGCCAGCTCTTCTTGATCGACAGCATGCTTATGAGGCACGACTTCAGGCAGCTTTGCGTTCTGTTCGCTAATACCTAACCTCTCAGCAATGCGCTGTGCAAGAGGGTCGATTCCAATGTCTTCAGTGAAGGTGAGCACTCGTGCTGAGGCAGCAATCACAAGTTTGAGATGTTCCAAGAGGTCAAGAAGCAGTTCAAGGTTGATAAGATGGGCAAACTTATTCACACCGTCCAGCACAGCCTTGAGAATCAGGTGGGACGGAGGCGGTGGTGGGGGTGCTGGGACGCCAGTTTTCTCACCAAGCGTGACCTTCACGCCATGCACATAGGCTTCGTTTGCTGCCAAGGCCGCTTTAGCAGCGTCCCCATCCTTGGCAGCAATTGCCGCATCACTTTCCTCAGGCGACTGCTCGCCCTTGGCCTTCAACTCAGCCTCCCTAGCATCACGCTCTCGCTTCTTTTCCTCGAGCTCACTGGACGAGTACTTGAAGCCGACGCGTGTTGTAACTTGTTTGGCCTCCGGATTTCGTTCATAAAGAGACTTCAAGGAAGGAGCTTGCTTCAGATAACGGAAGTAGATTGTAAATACAGCACTTAGAAGAGCTGTTTGGACTTTCTTGCGATGCATGATGCTAACCTCAGCATCGGCTTCAGCTAAATCCTTCTCCAGCTTCTTCGCATCGAGCTTGTTGATTTTCGCTGCCCAACCTAACTTCATGGTTGTACCCGCACCAAACCCACCACCCGAGCGCTCGCGCGCACGCTCCTCATCGAGCTTCTTCAAAACGCTTAGCTTACCCTTCGCCTCGAGTCGAGCACGATACTCCGCCTCCAACTTGGCGTTCAGAGCGTGATTACCTGCACCCTTTACGATAGGCTTGGCGCGACGGCGGATGATATTTTTGCGGATCATTTCTCTGCGCACCTCGGTACCACCACCTGGTCGCTTTCTTTCTTCTTCTGCCGTGAGAATCTCACGATCAAGTGGCAGATCAAGCAGAACTTCTAGCAGTGTGCTTCGAATGCGATCACCACCACGCTCCTTAAAGACGTTCGAAATAGCACGCACAATTTCGAGAGATGCATCACCGGCGATATCACTCTTGAAGATAACGCGAACGGTAGAGGCCACAATGTCTCGGAATGTGACAAAACGGCTGGTCAAGACACTGGACAGGAAGGCGCATATCTCTTTCGCATAATTGAAGTTATAGGCCCGCTCAAACAAACGGCACAGATTCTTCAGAGCAACAAGCGGTAGACCGCGCAATGCCTCACGTTCAACTTCATAGGGATCAACGCCAGCATCCAAAGTCGTGAGTAGATCCGAAGCCATAACCTTTCGGACGCAGTTGCAACAGAGGCGCACAAGATCGGTGTAGTCCTTAACGAGCTGCTTCTCGTACCGACGAGTTTGCAAAACTTCCCTAGACAGTATAACGCCAGTTTGCTTTTCTTTTTCAATCTCTTCTTGAGTAGGGATACGAATACGATACATTGGAACAACATCAATTAGGACTTGGGTAGCAGAAATAAGAGCCATCTGTCGTACAGCAAGATCAACGTCGTTTCGGGCAACGCCGATGACGACGCTGAGGTTACCAGCCGTGATGTACTGCTCGGGGTCTGCGAGAATCTCCTGGCAGAGAGAGGCGAGCGAGATCTGGATACGTCGAATGCGTGCCGAGCGGGCGAACTGGCGTGCCTCTTCACTCTGCATTTCGCTGGTCGCACGAAGCTCTTTGATCAGCTTCTTGGCGTGTTGTCTCTCCGCTTCGATTTCGTCTTGTTGCCGCTTCAAGAGCTTATGCCACTCTTCGGTGCCTTCCTTAACTGTAGCCTTCACGAGTGCAGCGCGACGCTGAAGCTCGTGAGCTTGCTGAAGCACAGCGATCCTCGCCTCCATTTCTCGTTCGATGCGCTGCTTCTCATACTCAACTTCGGTGAGGGCTGCAAGCTTGAATGCGTCGATGCGGGCAGATGTTTTACCCATCTCCTGCGCAATCTTCTCGGCGGCGCGGGAACGTCGGATAGACTCATTACCATCGTTATCTGCATCACTGAAATCGCTGCCACCCTCATCTGCAGTCGAGTAGTCGCCCCCGCCTTCATCATCTAGTTTTTTCTCAGAGTCTCTTTTGATCTTAGCCTGTTTTTCGTCTTGCTTAGCTTCGTCGCTGGAAGGAGTCTTGCGCTTATACTTCTCGAGACCCTTGGTAAGAACCTTGCCTTTCTCATCAACCTTGGTCAGCCGACCGTCTGCATCTACGGCTAGTCCACTTTGCTGGTCCAGCACAGTAGCAATGGTCTTCGTCGTAGGCTCGGAGTCAACCTCAATTTCCTTCCATTCACCATCTTCTGTTCGGACGGGGAGACGCTTTCGCGTTTGTTGTTGCTTCGCAGCTTCCTCTTGCTCGCGCTGAGCCTGAAGTTTTTCCATGGAGCGCCTCAACGCGGCCTGCTCAAAGCTAGAAAACTCGTCATCGTCGTCCTTGAGTGTTCTTTTTCCAGGCTTTGCGCTGGAAGTGGCAGTTGGCTTTACAGCTGGGCTGTCTTCATTTGTGTCAGAATCAGGGCCCGTGAGCATCGCATCCTTCCTCGGTCCATCAGTGTTTTCGCTCTCACTGCCTTCAGCGCCACTCAGATCATCGAAGACATTGCCGCCTTCATCACCAGAGTCAGGTCCGTCCAATTTAATGTCAACCACGCTGTCCTCCATAGCCGATAATCTGGACGCTGGTGAGGTGGGTGAATCTACTTGTGACAATCGGCTTGGCTGCCCTTGCTTCGCATCTTTGCCACGTTTTCGCTTGGCTTGACCCTTCAGCTTTCGTTGAGCACGAATCTGTGCAAGGGTTGGGCCGTTCTCAAGGTCAAGGTCTTGCCATGAACCAGCGACACGCATAAGGATTGATTCTTCATCTTCGTATTCGTCAGAGTCGCTGGAGAAGCTGAGTTCACCGATATCAACTTCACCGGTGGCCTTCCGCTTGATCTTGGCCTCGGCAAGCACGCGATTCATTTGCTTAATGTCCTTAGCAAGACGCTCTCGTTTGAGCCGTTCAAGCTCTTGAATACGCTGTGCATTTCTCTGTCGGACCCACTCGGTGGGGTCGATACCTTTGGCTTTCAGGGAACGTGCGACATGTGGAAGCACGGTAATGGGTTTGGAGAGCTCTTCAATGCGCTTCTCGCGTATCTGTTCCAGTTCCTTGGGGTCAACACGAATGTCGCTCTCGGCGGCCTCCTCTGTCTCTTCTTTCTCGCCGTCCTCTGCTTCATCGTCACCATCGTCACTCGCCTCTTCTTCAGTGCCGTCATATGTCTTCTCTTCCTCCTCGTCGTCTGACGTAATGATGCGAGTGATTTCGGAGCTCTTGTACGAGCCCATCTTCTTGCTCTTGATCTCATCCATCACACGCTCCTTACCCTTTTCAATGATCTGAACGGCGAGGTCCTTGGCACGAGCCTTGCCTGAGAGGACGAGGTCAAGATCCTCTGGTCGCACGGGTGCGTCCTTGTCCGTGATTTGTCCAAGCTGCGCAATGCGATCTCGAATTGCGCGACGCTTCAAATACTTACGGAGCTTGCGCGAGGGCTTCTCCATCTCTCCGTCAGGACCGCCCTTGCTCCTAAGGGCCTGCTTCTTGGCACGCTGGCCATGCTTGCCCTCGCGCTCCTTGCGCTTATTCCGCACCTTGGCCTGGGTGCGCTTCGCTTTGAGATCTGCCGCCTTGAGGCGGTTCTTGTGACCCATCTTGGTACAGCCTTGGACGAACTGTTGTGCGGTTTACTACTCTGTTTCACCGTCGCACTCCGTTTGATTTTGTGTTTGGTGCTTATTTCCAACCACACTGAGCTTCGTGTGTGGCCCTTTCAAGTGCAAGCGGGCACGAACCTTCGGGCGAGCCTGCTAGAGCGAGTGATTAGGTGGGTGTGGGATCGGCATAAGCTGCAGTCAGGTAGGATTTTGGATGGATGATATATACTTGAAGTACAAAACGAACACGTGTCATGTGCCCATCATGACGCCACACACGTATAGCTATGAATCCCCATATATGCGAAGCCCCCCTTTACCGTACGCATTTCCCGTTTTCCAACATGTGGCTGCGTAGCGCGGTGGGTGGGAGTACTCACTGCGTAGCACTGGGATTCAATCATCCCTAGGCGATCAAATCACCCCATTACGTCCGCATCCAATACACTATCCCGTAACCCGTCAAATCGATAACATATACAACGTGCCGAGCCCAGCTCTCAAGCACTTTCCATCACCCCTGGACGTGGAAGGGGGTGCTGGAATACAATCGAGAAAGCTGACGCAGAAAGTAGGCGTATGTGTTGTGAATGGGTGTGCAGTGTGGATGCAGAAATAATACTACAGTAGTGTTCATCAAGCATGTGCTACTCCATTGACTTATCTTTGACCTTGCAACAGCCCTGCGTCCCCACACAGATCCAATGAAGGCAGTCATCCTAGTAGGAGGATTCGGTACGCGACTGCGTCCTTTCACGTTCACCGCGCCCAAGCCGCTGGTGCCATTCGCAAACAAGGCGATCCTTGTGCACCAGATCGAGGCACTCGTCAAGGCCGGTGTCACTGAGGTCATCCTCGCCGTCGGCCACATGCCCCACCAGGTACGTGTACAGCAATCTGATGACGAAATCTAGCAGCGTTTGGGTGAGCGTGGAAAACCGGGATTAGCCCGCACCCACGTGCGGAACGTCTGAAGTGGATGTGCAGCAAGGAGAAGGCGCTGCTTTGGGGAGGTTCCGAGGGACAGGCACGAGCCTTTGATCCGAACTTCAGTAGAATCTATCCGAAACGCAGAATATCTCGCCACGTCGCTGAGTTTGCTTCAAGTCAACTTTGATGAGTGCTTCCTGTATTGGTGCTTACTGGTGTGTGTCAACGCGTTTGGCTTGATACTCCCAACCTCTAGATGATCGAGGCGACCAAGAATCTTGAGAGCGAGTACGGCATCAAGATCACCTTCTCGATTGAGAATGAGCCCCTTGGCACCGCAGGTCCTCTTATCCTCGCTCGCAAGCTCCTCCTGGAGGATGACAAGCCCTTCTTCATGTTGAACAGTGATGTATCATGCGAGTTCCCCCTCCAGGAAATGATCAAGTACCACAAGCGCCACGGCCGCGAGGGCACCATCCTCGTTACACCCGTTGAGAACCCTAGCAAGTATGGTTTGGTCGTCTTCAAGGAGGATGGCCAAATCAGCGAGTTCCTGGAGAAGCCTCAGCACGAGACCAAGGAGCTTCCTTCTAACCACATCAACGCGGGCATCTACCTCCTTAACAAGTCTGTTCTTGACATGCTGCCCGAGAACCCCACCAACGTCTCCATCGAGCGTCAGATCTTCCCTCAGATGACTGTCAAGAACAACCTGTACGCTATGCCACTCCAGGGCTACTGGATGGATATTGGCCAGCCCGCTGACTACTTGACTGGCACTAAGCTGCATCTTAAGGCCCTCTGGGGTGAAAATCCCGAACTCTTCGCTACAAGCGAGTCGATCAAGGGCAAGGTGACAGGCAACGTCTTGATTCACCCCACTGCAAAGGTTGGTCAGAACTGCCATCTCGGCCCCGATGTCGTCATTGGACCCAACTGCGTGGTTGGCGACGGTGTTCGCTTGACCCACACCACATTGATGGAAGGCACCGTGGTAGAGTCCTTCGCATACGTCGCGAACTCGATCATTGGCTGGCGCTCGAAGATCCGCTCTTGGGCTCACTTGAAGGACTGCCTCTTGGGCGAGGATGTCGAGGCCGATAACGGCATCGTGCTCATTGGTGCTACAGTCTGCCCACACCGCGGAGTGAAGGAGAGCTCGCTCGTGCCCAAGGTGATCTTGTAAGGATGTCCAGTGGACTAGCCAATACGTCCACTGATCACGGTTGATGCATTGCGCAATACCACTGTGAATGGGGAATTACAGCATCGTGACGTATGCAATACAAAATACACACATTTGATATGGATTATATTACGAATGCATCCTTGGCAGGAGCGGACAGGCCTGGACGAAACAGACACACCAACGAGGTGAGGACTCGCTGTGGCAGGGCGGCAAGGAAGGTACCCTTCTCGCTGAGCCTTCTAAGTCTTAAGTAAACTCATACACCCACTTCACAACGGCCGGAGCGGTTCGACTGTCCCTCCCTCGTGGGGTTTGCACCGCTCGAGCAGCCCGGTCCGTGCCGAGTGAGCCTAGAAGGCACATGGGATGAATTAGTATGGCACATAAGCGGTAACGATTCACATAGGGGACACCGCAGATCGGTTCACACTGTATCATGAGCGTGACTTGTGTGATTGGAGCGGGTGCTATCCCGCATGTCCGATCCGTTACTGGCCCAAGTTGCATGGCACTTCAAATTGGATCATTTGAGATCGGTGAATGGTTTGCTGTATCTTCGGATCTACGTGCGCCGCGCAGAGACAGAATATTCCGCACGGCTTGGCACCCCGAAGAAGATATTAGTTCTAATTTTCTCACTTGAAACGTACCTTGAATCCCGCGATATATCCACTGGAAATCTAATCGCGCAACTGAGTATCTAATTTGCAGGGCGCTGTGCGGCTTTCGATATCAGGTGCGTGTCCAGACAATTCAACACTGGAGATGGCACAACCCACCTCGGAGCTGCTGCGCTCCGTAATCGAATTGTTCCGCAATGTGCCCGCACTTTCAACTCGACCTTCCCAAGAAGAGGGTCAGGAGGCTGGCTATGACGCAGTGTACTTGGAGTGGAGCAGACACGCTATCAAGACCCTTATGAGCATACCCACGACCAAAGGGCAGGGCCGTCAAGCCTTCTTAAACTCATTCGGCCTCGGTGTCGCAGCAGATCGCTTCGGATTCGCGTTCTTAGGAGGGTACCATTGTGCTGTGAGATATCTATGGTCCAGACTCGATCCCAGCATCAGTTTGGATGGGATTGGGAAGGATTGTCCAGATGGTGAATCCTTAGCTCTGGAACTATCCGTACTGGCGGCTTCAGAAAAGGGACCTGCAGTTCCCAAAAACATTCACACAACGGCACGCGTCGTCTCTACGCGTGCAACAGATATGGACATTGCTCTACATGGCACGAAGAGCTTCGTGACAGGGGGCAAGCTAGCCCGACATATACTGGTTGTTGCCAAAGCCGTCCCTACTGCTGTATCACGCAACGACCAGGCTCAGCTCGGAGAGTACACCTCACGATCTTCGCTGGTCTGTGTGCATGTCGATGAATCTTCCTCTTCAACAAACGACTCAGGCGTGTCCATAGGCCAAAACGACGTTCGACTAGGGTTCGTCCCAGAGATAGCACACAACAAGATCGTCATGGAGAATGCAAGAGTAGGTTTGAGTAATCTGTTGGGGACGAGAGTCCCTGCAGTCCAGGAGAGCTGCTCCTCATGGAAGGACTGGAAGGTGGTTGACGGGTTTGAAGGGATCTTGAAACCCTTCAGGGTGATAGAGGACGCACTCGTGTCAGCTTCTCTCTGTGGCTATCTGATTAAGACGCTCGACTTGGCAGCCTCGCATCTGCAGCAACAAGATGATCAGCAGCGAGACCTTTGTCGCAGGGTCTGTGGAGGGAGGTCAGGGACAACTAACCCAGAGCTGCCTGGATACAATAAGAGCGGCACAGGTTCTGCAAGCTCGCAGTCCTCTCTTGAAGAAGGCCAACTTAAAGAGCTCAACAATGCCCTACATGCCATGACCGATCAGCTACTGGCGTTGGCGAGTTGTCTCTTTGATATGATGCATGAGTTTGACCTCGCGTGGCAACCTCAACGAAACCAGGTCTTCCCACTCTTAAGCTTGATGTCGGCTCCCTCCACGTCGAACCCAACCGAATCCACTGGGGCTGGCAACTCCAACCGTGTCCTGCCGTTTATGCAGACTATTCCACCTCAGCTACTGCTTCAGCTGGATGACGCACTCCAGCGCTTCTCGGCCATGCACACAAGTTTGTTAGCACTAGCACCGCGGATATCTCCATGTTTATGTGAGGTACAGCGCATTCGCTGGGACTGGATGTTAAATCGGGACTGGAAAGTGAGTCAAATCGCTGGCCCAGCGCGGCGTTTGCGTGCTCAGCGAGCCAAGGAGCAGCTGAACGCGCTCCAGCTGCCTGGACATTCGATGTTATAGTCGGATGGATGGGCTCCAGAGTTAGCAGTGCATGTACCGCCTGCGAGCAGACACCTCGCACGCTGAAGTTGAAACCCTTGAATGTTGGATTTGCGTGGATAAAATATGGAGGATATTCGGACTGTAGACTGTAAATAAATCATGGGATCGTACTTAACACTGCGTCGCATATCATTCCAATTGCGTTATATCCCATCAGCCTTTCCCTCACAAGCGATAATCATCATCAAAATTCTGATCTCGCACTTGCAGATGTCCTCGGAGGAACAAACCACGCGCGTGTCGAGTGTGGCCGGAGGTGATGCTGCGGCCCAAAATAGCGCCACCTCTGTTGGTCCCAACGCGTCTGGTTCCAACCAGCCAGTCACCTACGACAACGCGGTAGTCGCCCTAGAAAGTGACTTCGCCTCACTCGATGTGCACAAGTTCTTCGCGGGGAACATGCGTCTGGCGTACTCGCGCACGCAGGGTCGCTACGTCGTTGCAGCCGAGGATCTCCCGGCTGGTACGGTTGTTTTGGAACAGACTCCATTTGCTGGCGTAGTATCTGACCGATTCCTCGCGGCCATTTGCTCCTACTGCTTCGGCCCTATCACCCAGCTCGCAGTGAAGTGTGCTGGATGCAAGACCGTGCACTATTGCTCACAGCAGTGCATGCGTGCGCAAAAGTTCATCCATTCTGCCGAGTGCTCTACGGTCGGTAAGCTTCCTACGCTCGGCATTCAGGGCGAAACTACATCGCTTCGATGCGTCATCCGCGGAATGTTCATTGCACACGTGGAACGCCTTGCAATTGAAGACGAAAAGAAGAAGCTCTCTCAGAGAAATCAGGCATTGCGCGAGTGGCGCCCGCGTCCAGGCCACAATGCTGAGGATGTTGCTGCACTGATGACCCATCGAGACAAATTCAGCCCAGATATCATTCAAACGATTGAGAAGATCATGACCAAGCTCGGTACAATCTTCCCTGCAGCAGTCTGGCCAAGTGATGGTGTAAAGCGCGCAACAGACCTCTATTTGCAACTGCACGTCAATGCCCACCACATTACCGATCCCAACAAGCAGCCCATTGGCTTGGGTCTCTACGCCGCCGCCTCGTACATGAATCACTCGTGTAACCCAACCTGTGTTTACCACTTCGGTCCCAACGGTGCAATCGTTATGCGTACCATCCGAGATGTCAAGAAGGGTGAAGAGCTGTCATTCTCGTACATTGATTTGTACAATCCAAGCTACTCTCGACGTAAAACATTGAAGGGTAAGTACTTCTTCGATCCCGCAGCGGTTACCGTGGATGAAGGCTTCTGTGAGGCTCCCATTCCTGCACCTTCAGTTGCTGGCATCGAGAGCATGGAGGCGTCGCCGGAGACTACCGCTGCAACAGATGCTGAGACCAAGGCGGACGTGGGTGAGAAGAAATCCGACGCCGTTGAGGCCACCCACTCTGAGAAGAAGCAAATCAAGTACCTGGCACGCTACGATGCCGCGGCAATCATCGCAGAAGATAGGCTCATTGGCGGTTTGAAGTGTGTCAAGTGCGAAACGGGCACCCTGAACTACCATGTCCTGAAATCGATCCAGGATCCTCCCGCGTGCCTCAAGGCTCTAATGGAACGTTACAAGCGAACTCAAGGAGCCGATGAGTCGAAGGTGGCAGCGCCTGAAGGTGGATCGCAGCCTGCAAGTGATGTTGAGTCACCCATGAGTGAGGCTGAAATTGCCCAAGCCAAGTACTTGACGGTAGGGACGGCTAATAAGCAGCCTTACAACTTGCCACTTGCAGTCACTGAGTACAGCCAAGTTCGCTGTGACTCATGCGATTACTTTGTGGTCTTCTCTGATCTTGAAAAATGGTTAAACGCTGTTCAAGCCTATTTTGATGTGGCTCTGCGTGTTCTCGCATACCCCAGCACGTCCGCTGCTGGTCGCTTCTCCACTCCCATCCAGATCGCTCGTCACATGATCGAGGAGCAAGTAATCGGATTGACCACAAACATGAGGGCGAAGGCAGCAGCTTCTCCAGCTGAAGCTCTCTCTTCGATTCGCTGTCCATCAGAGATCCAGGCGATGATGCCACGTGCCCCACCCGGCTCAATTCAGCTCGCAAAGCTGCACCCATTCCACGCTATTTCACTGAATGCGTATCTGGCCATGCTCCAAGTTGCACGCATGTCGGGTGATTTGAAGCTCCTGACCAAGTATGGCCAGCTTGCACTGACCTGCCTGAAGGCTCTGAACATGGCAAACCATCCTGAAGCAGCAGATTCCCATCTGGCTGTGGGAGATGGCTATGCATGGATGGGTGGCGAGGCACCCGTTATGGAATCCACCGTACGCACTCAGCCACCTGTGATTGCTGATCCTAATCAGATTAAGTCATACCTCGCGCTTGCCGCGAAGAACTACGTCGCTGCCACAGCAATCCGCGCCAATTGCTATGGTGCTAGGCACCACCTCACAAAGCAGGCTGCTCGCCGTATCGTAGAGTTCAGCGAGCATGTCTCACAAGAAGAGCGCAACAGGTTCAAGGCTGAGCTCGCAGAAGCGAAGAAGAAATAGGTAGTGATATATGTCGCTCCTTACAGAGCTCGCACGCCCCGCACTAGTACTCAAGCCCATCGTAAAATAAAAGTGAATGTTAAAGTAATCCTGAATGGGCCTTGTTTATCAACCCGAGTATTGGGCACTGTATGATTATAGACACTTGTTAAATCTGGCCTTGCCCTCCTGCGGCCAGTAGCAGATGAAGCCACCGCCGTCGCTTGAGAAGGATCCTGGATTAATGCAGAGCCCAGCCTCTGAATCTGTTTCATTCGCTGCAGGTAAGCCCCACTCAAACTGTTGCGCACCTGCATCTGCGATCACAAGAACCTTGGGCAGTGGATACAATCGAAGGGCGTGATCAAAGTTCCAGTAGATAGGTTGTTTGTTGAGATGCACAGGACAAAGGTGGCCCTGTTCAGTCAAGACGGAAGCGAGCAGACCTGTAAGTTCTGTAGCGGACTCAGCGACGGGTGGGAATAGCGCATGGCGTCTGAGCTTATTCAGTAAATCAAATCGGTACAGGACGATCTCAATTCCGTAGTATAACAGCCTCGCGGGATTTGATGCGCATTGCACACGCTGGAGCTTCTGTTTGAGCTTGCGTGTGAACATATTGAGAAGAGCTGGTTGTGGTAGAATACCCATGGAGCCAGGATCTGTGGGTCCTGGGATGAAGACGAACTCTGTGTGACCGATCATCTTCGCACCATACTCCCCAATCAGATCAGCCAAAGCGTCGAAGTGAGCCGTAACCCGACTCAGATCTTCGTGATGTGCTAGCGCGGCTGCGAACTTTTCACTGAAGAAATTACCCATGAACACGATCACAGAAGGCTTTTGTGGTGCGAGTGTGGCAATCACACCTTTCAGTCGGTTCATCACAACAGTATCGTCTAAATAGATGTCTGCAATGAAAATGATCTGGTCATCCTTCCTTAGCGAGAGGAGCTGCTGCGTGAGCAGACGATGCCTTCGCTGGTCCACGCCTAGGCGCAAGCCGAATTGATCCAGCTCTGGGAATGCCTTGAGGGTGACCGATCGTGGCTCCGCATCCGGAGGACGCATTGCAGAAACACGGAAGACATACCCGCTGGCTCCGAGGCCACTTGCAGTAAAACTTCCTACACTGCGGTCCGCCAAGGGGTGAGTTGGAGGCAGCTCTGAGATGTCCTTCAGCTCACCTTGAACAAGGACAAATGAATGATCACACAAAATGCTATTAGCAATGGACGCCTGAGTTAGGTCCAACGGCACACTCGTGACACCGTTCTCCAAGTACCAGCAGTCCTCCTCAAGTTTTGAGAGCATACCCAACACCGACTTCACTCCTGGCGAACCCAGAAGACTCTCAATTTGAGTTATCATCGTGCCAACATTCCCTGCGTCGATCCCGGCCACCAAGTTTGCCTCTCTACGTCGCATTCGCTGTTCAACAATCTGAAGCCGTTCCTGCAGCATTGCGGCCTTGTCCTTCGCTGTGCCCATAAGCTTGGTTGAAATAGGTTGCGCTTGTGTTTGAGCGACCTGGAAGGTCTTCCTCACACCTTGATAGACAAAGTGAAGGTGATCAAATGCACTGATAACCTTCATGAAATCCGGATCTGGACCAGAGCTCTTGGAAGCAAGACGACGCGCCTCTTCCAGTAGGGCCAAGTTCGTTGCACTCTCACTCGTCGGGCTCACAGAGCGCATGGCCACCGCCTCGATGTCATCGTGAACCATCTTCTGCTCAGTGCCGTCTGAGGGATGTGAGCTCACATCCATCTTGACTCCATATTTGAGCGATTCAATGGCAGTAACAACGTCATCTACCTCGACGAAGAGCGCTCCTCCCCTGCCTCGTCGGGCCTTGATTGCATCGACGAGCTCGCTCAAGATGTTCTCCTCGTTTGGCTCTCGCCCTGTTTCGATATATGATTCAACTACATTCGCTGCGTATTTGCACACGGCCCTCGCTGCGTCTGCGCGGAGCTGCATACCTTCTGCCTTGAACACGCGGTTCGCAAGACGTAGCAGCCGTGCCTCATTGGACATTGTGAGCTTGAGACCTTGCCAGAAGCTGACAGAACTTGGATCTTGCCTGCAACTCGACTAATGCTCAGGTTACTGGGTGTGGCAGACGGGATATGTGAGAAGAGATGCCTTTAGAGAGGGTGTTGGCGACGGAAGGCTGAGTGAGACGTCTGCAATCAGTGAAATCTAGGGAGTATACTAGCAGAGGCCAATTGCGAGAAGAGTTGCAGCGCATATGACAGGGTAAGAACGAGCACCTGTGGATACAGAAAACCTAGACGAGTAGTCACAATTACAATATTGACAATGGCACGCATATTTACCCTGCTGCATAAGCCCACTCTGGAGATCCCGAGCCCGTATCAATGTGAATTCCAGCCTTGGCGCGCTTTTCGAAAAAGTGGCTCCAGGCTGAACTTGACTGGCGCGGCGTCGCTCCTGTCCGATACAGAGTATGGAATGGTTTGAAACTGAGCGGATATGGTGGGAACCCGGTGCTTGATCGGTTTATGCACGAGTCAAGTGACTGCACAGATTGACTGATCCTTCGCGCCAAGAATAATAATGTGCCTCACTGATGGACAAAACAAGAAACCAAGTTATTGTATTCACGTTATAAACATAGTTACATTGGACTAGGTTGGCTATAAACTATATGCGAGCACAGTGCACGTGGCCTTAAACTGAGGCAGCTCTGATCGAGGCGTAAGGAAAAGACGGGGTGCGTTGAGGTTTGAAATGGGGACGAGAGTTCAGGATTAAGAAGCACCGTAGATATCTAAAGCGTAGGAGGCTTAGGTGGTAAGCGCTGAAACAGACGTGGCGGAATATTATATAGAACGAGGTAGCTGGACTGGTAAGACTATTCGTCGCCAAAGCCTCGAGGAATCTAAGAGGGTTTGACACTGGCACTGACGATATAAGCGCGTGTTGCGGCTCGAGGGGTTGAGTCATCATATGCGGTGCCATGGCATGGCGCTGGGGCGCATTAGGATGGGGAAACAAGGGAGAGTAGCAAAGGTACCATGGAACAAAAACAACAGAAGGTGGCCCGTGCATTTGTGGTGCATTTGTCTTTTGAAGCTCACGACGGTAATGGCGGACTGAGGTGGCGGGAAGGGGCAGTGGACTAATGAAAACACAGGGATACTAATACTGCGGGATTTGTGATGTAACATGTGGCGATGGTTGCTTCCAATGGAATGTACCCATGAAAGTGTCGCGAACAACAGATCGAAGCTCAACGAGTTGCTGAGAACAGTGAATATGATGAGAATGAGCTTTGTAGGCGGGCTGCTGACACATAAACCAACTCAAAAGAAAATCGTAATCGTCTTGACACCAAGATGGCAATTAATGGCGTGCTGCCATCTCCACTTCGCCATCGGTGTTCGCAGGGGCAACCTTGGCCGTGGATCGAAGTTGACCGTGGACGGCCGCCTTGTGGCGAGACTCGTCTTCATGCTTCTGAACGAGGTCTGCAAGCCCCTTGCTTGCACGCATAGGATGTCCGTTTGTCTGATTGAAGTCAACATCCACCAGGAAACAGAAAAAGATTGCGTCAATGGAGGACTCGAAAACACCCATCATCATTGCGCCAAGGAAGTAGGTGACAAGGAAGGTGACAATCAATGGCAACATGATGGAGTTGACTCTGTCACGAAGATCGTCATAGTATGTGATGAATACACCGCACCCAGCTGTACATGCCAGCGCGACACAAACCTTGCACAAGAACACGATGAAGGAGCTGACACTGTTGACAGCAGCGACCTTGATCAAGTGGTTCATGATCAAACTGAACGAAGAGCAGCTTGCGGTGCAGAAGTTGTCACCAAAGATTGCAGTCCAGATGAGGGCATTCTTTGATACCTTGTCAAGGCAGCGCTCAAGGCAGGTCAGGCAGCAGCTGCAAATGCAGAGCACAGCCTTGGCACACTTGTTGTCCGAATCCTTCGTCTTGTAACGGACGTAGGACAGAAGTGCCCGCAGTGTGCGGATGATTGCGATGATCAGGGCACCGAATGCCGCCGTACCGATGTGGTAGAAAACAGCTCGGCAACAGGAACGGGCGATTGGGAAGCTGGGTAGTTCGTCCTCGCCAGAGCCGCGACGCTTGTTTCCATTCTCGTCGGTGGCAGCGAAATACCAGTTAGCAACCGCACCAGCGATAGTCAGATACCCAAGGTAGTAGACAGTTTGGGTTGTCCAGAAGAAGTGGAAAAGCGCGTAGATACTCCAGTATTGGTACGTCTCGTGCCAGCTAAAGGTCTTTGCCCCAGAAATTGAACCGGGATCGGGAAGGAAGCTGTCGTCGAGATCCACAAGATCACCCGCGGAGTAAAGATAGAGCATAAACAGCACAAAGACAACGACAAACCCAAGAATAAAGAGTGCCGGAATGATCGGGTAGAACATGAGGCATAGCATATCACCAGTAACCCGCGAGGCTTCCTTGACGACCTCCTTCGCGATTTGAATCTCCTTGCGAAGGTAGAATACGAGGAGTAGTAAGATGAATGTGATCGACCAAGTAATAATCGCCAAAGTCAGCCAGGAGTCAAGTGAGGTATCCTGCACCGCGTTGCTAGAATCCAAGTACCAATAGAAGAACGCGCCACCGAGTACAAAACCACCACCGAGCACCAGGAAGATGCTTCCCCAAACAAGGAAGTCCACACATCTGCGCGAGAGGAGCACCACGAGAAGCGAAACGAAGATGGATCCACCGGCAGTTGCGAACAGAACCCAACGCAGGACGTGAAAGTCACCGATACTCTGAGCTAGGTAGCGTGAAGTGGCACCCCAGCTGGCATTGAACTCGTCGAGCTGATTGGAAATTGCAGCATCGCTTGGGTCTGGAAGGCACCAGTGGACGAACTTGATCGTTGTGTAGTTATAATCAGTTTGCGTCTTGTCGCACGACTCGATACATTCGATATACTTGGGATATAGCACGTTCGGCCAAGCGCCATAAGGCTTGTCGGCAGTATCTGTGTCGATGCCACAAATCTTACCTTGAACATCAACTGGATAGATGACACGATCGAAGTTAGCGCCATCGTTTTTAGCGTGGATTGCGAGAACAATCATCCATGCCCAAGCACAAGCAAAGAGGACCAGCATTAGGATGTCCGTGCATGACCGGTTCTTATTGATACCGTGCACCTCGGCCTTGGTCTCTCGGCAACACATCGTGAGAGGCTTCGACGCTGTAATACGGATATATGGATTCAGACACCGAGCATGAGGAGTCATTCAAGTGCGAAAAGCTATGTCACTGCAGAAGGACGCGTGAATGCCTGCGATATTCCTTACTTCACGCCTCAGTCACCACAAACACCATCAATTGTGAAGGATTTTGACTTGGCGAGGTTTTTAAGGTCTCTCCCATGGATCAACGACTTGTAGGCGTGGCTAGTACGGCTTAGTGTGCGTTACTGCATCAAATAAATCACTCCTCTCTCTCGTTCACCCGACGCACCCCGAGAAACATGCATCCTAAACATCTCTGCGTTCGGGCATGCGTTTTCCGTTACTCGGCCCCACTCGCAGCATGTTGCGAGAAGAGGGGTCGGCCGTGAGCAAACCGCGCTCGGGGGGACGGAATACTGGCCTCTTCAAATATCTTGGCACACTTTTCGAGCCTCGAAATGCGGGTGTTGTCGGTGTGTGGTGACTCAGAGTTGTATATCATTCTACAGATAACATGCCGGAGAAGTGATGTGCATGGCGGAAATCCCCCGAAGAGACTTGTTTCCCCACGAAATTCGCCCCAAAACACCCATTCCAGACTTCTCTCACGCCTCCTACCCCTCGCTGCCGCCTTTGCGACGGTTTGCCCCGCTGCCCACCCCCAGCTCTAGCGCTCGTAAGCGACCAACGGGTGGCTTGACCAATTCCCCAAGGCTGACGAGCTCGTGACCCCCAGTCAAGAGCAGAATCGACGAGGAAAAGATGGACGCACTACCTGTGTCCTACACCTTTACCTACGCGCGGTACGAATTCGACCGCATTCCGCCCGAAGATGTGGATGTCTATGCTAACATCCGACCTGATGACATTGCAAATGCGTTGTTGGACGATATTTTGGATGATATGGACGAATTCGCCTCGCCTGAGGACCCCAAGAGCTCGCGCTCACAGCAGCAGCAACAGGCTATTCAGTGGGCGCCCTTCTGCAAGCAAGGTACAATCTTTGCTCGATACGTCAAGGATAAGTACGGTGACATTGTCAAGGACTTTATCCGCCTCTGGTGTGAGGGAAATCACTTGCTTTGGTGCGATGCGAAGCTGCCGACCAACACTGCTGATGAGGGCCGAGTGATCAACACTCATTCGATCTTGAGTATGTCCCAGGGTTTCAAAGACATGGTACCGGATGAAGCCGACACTAGGAAATGCTTCAGCATTAGCACGGCGCGCCTTGCATGGGTTCTTGAAGCCGCTTCCTCAGAAGAACGGAACATGTGGTACCTTGAAATCAAACGTGTTTGCAACGAAGGTCGTCAGAGTCAGACCATTCGCCGACCTTCCATGGGTCCCGCCGCGGCTGCCGCAGCAGCTGCTGCAGCAGCGGCCTCAGGCGATTCCCGACGTGCCTCAGTTGCCGCTCCTAGTGGAGCAGAATCAGAGCCCGAACCGTCTCGTCCAACTACTCCAACCTCCCGCCGAAGCTCTACCGTCAGCTCCCCGGGTGTCGAGAGTCCTCCTGTGGCAGGCCCTGACCGTCCCCTCACAGCAGAAGAGGAGGCCAAGGCTCAGCGCGATCGCCTTGCTGCCCAAGCCGACAAGAAGGGTGCCATGTCCATCCAGCAGAGACTCATGCAAGGTTCACAGTTCGAATTGATCACAACAGATTCTGAGTCAGGTGATTTCATCCGTGCGCCCGTGACGCTGTTCTTGGTTGTTGATGCGATTCATCCTCCACCGGGTCATGTCTACTGGATTGAGCAGCATGCTCACAAATTAGAGCCTATCCCCGACCGTGGATACGACACTCGTAAGTTTGTCAAGGTCGTAATGGGCAAGACTACGCCTGAGTTGCAATCCCACGCGGCAAAGGACTTCGATCCCAACCTCTGCGCAACATTCCATTTCGAAGAGGGTCGCTACCTGTCCGTTTACTCGATTAGCGTCACCCTGTCTCTCTGGTCCAACGCTCTGACAGCGATGCAGCTCGAAAGCCAGGCTGAAGCCATCAGCAAGCGTGAGACACGCGTCCAGAAACTCGAGGAGAAGCAGCAAGCCGAGAAGATTGAAGAGCGCAAGCAGATGGACGAGCTTCACAACCGTTTTGGTTTCGCTCAGGATCCTCGGCTCAACGCGCAAGAAATGCTGGCACACCACAAGAGGGAGCTGCGTCGTGCGGTCGAGAAGGCGCGCGCAGCTACACGTGCAGCTGCTCAGCGAGTCCAGCCCCAGGCTCAAGAACACGATGAGTTTTCGGGCCTGATCTGCTTCCCACCGCACCCTGCCAGCGAGCTCAAGCCCGAGAAATCCTGGTACCAGACTGTCTGCGATGTCAAGTATGGTATTCGTCAGTCCATCGAAAGACGTGCAGCGAGACACATGTATCAGGCCGGTGATCTCCCATACCTTCACCAGTTGAAGGAGGTGGATTACAAGGCAGTCGAGGTCATGGATGCCTATGCGGGCTGTACATGCCGTATTACTCCCAAGCGAACCGAGTTCATCTCAGTCGTTTGCAAGGAATACGCAGGCGCGGTGTTTGATACAATTCGCCTTGAGCACGGCATTGATAATGAGAGTTTCTTGAACGAGATTTGCTCACCTCAGGCGTTTGTTAACGTGGTTGTCAACGCTAGGTCTCCAGAGGCCGCCAAGGATTCACATCTCTTCTATTGGATCAGTGCGCGCGGTGAGTACATCATCAAGGGTATCGAAAAGGAGCACTTCAAATTCATCCTGTCGGTTTTGCCCCGCTACACGCACTACATCCTGGACAATGCCCAGGACTCGCTTCTTCCGCGCATCTTTGGTATGTTCCGTTTCCGTAACTCGCAGCACCACAATCCGATCTACGTGTTGATCCTGAAGAATACCTTATGCGGCAAGCATCCTCCCCATGTGCGGTATGAGATTAAGGGTTCAACCCTGGGTCGTGATTCCAGTCCAAGAGAGCTCGAGCAGCCGGTGCCCTTCCTCAAGGACAACGACATTGGTCCGGATGTAACCTTCTTCTTGCGTCCAGATCAGCGACAGCTCATCGAGAAGCAACTGGAAGCAGATATCCGATTCCTTCAAAGTATTAACTGCATGGACTACGCTGTCATGGCCGCCTTCTACCAGGCCACTAAGGATCCCTCTAACCCCCTCAGCGATCCTACGAATCCCGAAAGCCCCAAGTACAGTACTGCTGCAGTTCAGGCTGCGAAGGGTAAGCGACCGAAACTACCACCTCCGAAGGAAACCGACAAGGTGTCGGAACTCTGGGGCCTGCGTGATCGTGATGTTGAGATCAAGGCGATCGAAGACGGCGACAAGATCCAGGCTGAGGAATATGCACTCTACGAAGAACTTTGTGCAAGGCTACCACCTACAATCAAATTAATTCCAGGTCAGGCGGCCAAGAGTTCCCTCTGGTCTCTTGATGATGGTGGTATTGCAACCGCCCTCTGGGATCGAAGGCGCAGTGTGCACAAAGCAGATGGTGACTACCTCTACATTGGCTTCACAGGTTGTTTCCAAGAGTACACTACAAAGAAGAGCTGGGAACGCTGGTTCAAGCGAAACAAGGTCGGTTCTTCATGCGTAGAGCCCGAAGCGTACGCAGATCGACTCTTGGCCCGAGTGAAGACTCTCTTCAACCATGAAAGCGCGACGTTTACCCGACGTGGTGCCGAAGCCAAGAAGGCGGGTCCTAGCACAGCCGCAGCCGCAACTGGTTCAACCACTACAGCTGCAGCCGCCGCTACTACTAGTACCTCAACTTCGGGTCATCATTAACCTGAGCACCACAACCAACCATGTAAAGTGTTTTTTCACCAATTTGTGGTCGCTGTTACTTTACTCGGTTTCTTTCGGTCAGACATCAATCCCAATACGACTAGTACTTTCATACTTGTGTCAATCTCGTCTCTTTCCCATACATGTAAAGCATTGCGGTACGTTGCATAAAACAACTGTTACTACATTGTGCTCAGTTTGGTACTTATTCTTCAACAATGAAGCTACTATATTGATGTGTGATGCCACGCATGTGCGTGTGCGTTCCTTTGGAGAATAGCAAACGTGCAAACCATTCCGAATTCACACTGGTACGTAAAGTAAAATGCATGTAACACTCACCTAGGCATTAAGAATCACGTTCGAGCTCCTCTCCACGAAGAATCTTTTGAATTTCCTCTAATGTAAGCGTCTCATACTTCAGTAAACCATTGGCGATCTTGTGTAGATCGGCTTCATGCTGTTTGAGGCAATTGAGCGCGCGCTGGTAGGATTCGTCGACGACACGCTTCACCTCGAGGTCAATCTTGCGCTGCATTTCTTCAGACAACTTCTCAGGGTTTTCAATGTACAGCTTGCCTACAACATCACTCATCCCAAATTCTGTGACGAACTTGCGAGCGATTCGGGTAACCTGATGGAAGTCTGAGCTAGCGCCTGTTGTAACATTCTCTTTACCGCTAATGAATTCTTCCGCAGCTCGACCACCCATAGCTACATCCATGCGTGCGAGCAGCTCGGTCAGCGTCTGGGAGTGAACATCCTCATCTGGAACTTGAGCCACATAGCCCAGCGCAGAACCTCGTGGCAAGATCGTCGCCTTATAAATAGGCATTGCGCCTGGTGTCTTGAGTGCGAGCAGAGCGTGACCACCTTCATGATAGGCTGTCAATCGCTTCGTCTTTTCAGGGATAAGTGTAGAAGTTTTCGCAGCTCCCATGATGATCTTGTCTTGGGCAAACTCCAAATCATCCTGGGTTACGTATGGCTTGTTTAGCTGCGCCGCACGCAGCGCCGCTGTGTTAACAATGGTCTTCAGCATCGCACCCGATGCACCGCTGGTGGATTTGGCCAATCGCTTCGTGTCAATATCCGGACCGGCGGCAATCTTAGACACATACAAGTCCAAAATATCCTTGCGGCCCTTCATATCTGGCAGGTCGACGTGGACATTTCGATCAAAGCGACCAGGTCGCCGCAGTGCCGCATCGAGACTCTCGGGGAAGTTCGTGGCAGCGATAACGACAATGCCCGAGGTCTTTTCGAAACCGTCCATCTCGGCAAGCAGAGCGTTGAGTGTGGCGCGCGAAGTCTCAGTCAATGAGTTCTTTCGCTCCCGGCCGAGTGCATCGATTTCATCAATGAAAATGATGCATGGAGCAGTAGCCCGGGCTTGCTGGAACAAATTACGAATACGACGCGAACCAACACCCACGAAGACCTCTTCAAAAGATGATCCGGTGGCATAATAGAATGGCACCTCTGCCTCTCCGGCAATTGCGCGTGCAAGCAAGGTTTTACCAGTGCCAGGAGGACCAGACATCAGGATGCCCTTCGGTGCCTCACCACCCAAGCGACGATACTTAGCCGGGTCTCGCAGGTAATCTACTAGCTCCCTGGCCTCGTCCCTAGCTTCATCGCAGCCCTTGACATCGTCGAGGGTTTCGGTTATCATTTCTGGGTTGAACTCACTGTGACCTTCGGTGTTGATGATACCGCCCGCTCCACGCTTCTCAGAGAACCAGACCAGAAGACCAATGGTGGCGCCTAAGAAGAGGAGATTCATCACAAATCGTCCAATGCGTTCGCCGGTGCTGGTCACCACGGTGACCTTGAGTGGCTCGCCGTTGTTAGCATTGGCATTCGGCTGTGAATACGGAATATAAGGAGGGTACGGATAGGGATACTGGTAGGGATACGCATATTGCTGTGCAAACTGTGGTGCTGCTTGCTGTTGCTGATGCGGCTGGTCCAGCTGCGGCTGCTGTGGCTGTTGTGGCTGCTGATATTGGTTTGCCTCCAAATCTGCTGCGGACTGTCCCGGAGACGCTTGAGGTGGAACTCCCTGGAAAGAGGCTGGGTGACCGATTGGTGGGAGCTGACCTGGAATTAACCTATTCGGAGGGTGAACAACGAACATGACGTAAGGAGGGACATGGGATTTAGGCTGAATACGAGAGGCCTCCGTTGATTGTGAAGCAGTTGTCGTTGACACTTCATCATCTGCTGTTGGGGTGCTTCCATCCTGCGCTTCCTGGGTTTGCTTCTTGATCGATTCAGCGGCTGCGTTGGCGGCTGCTGTACCGGCAGATGGGGGCTGAACAACGTAGAACGCGGTTCCATCCGGCATCACGAGCGAAGGTTGGTGATGCTGGAGTGCCGCGAGCGTGGGTGAGGGTGGGTAGGATGGGACAAGTTCAACGGGAACAGGAATGCCATATACATTGATGAAGTTGGGATGCATGTCATGCGGATTCAAATTGGGTGCGGGTTGGTTCTCCATACGAGCAATAAACGCCTCAGCAGACGCCTGGGCAATGGTCTTAGCCCTAAGATACAAGGGTTCCGTCGATTTCGGCGGAGGCACAGGCCAGCTCTCGTAAGCATTGACCAGCGTCAGTGGAAACTGTTGGAAGAGCAATTCAAAGTACCTGGCCACGGCGGCACTATTTTCAGGGTCCTTGGTGGCTTCTATCTCGGCGTTCTTGATGTTCTGCAGGAACTGAAGGTCGAGGACGAACGTGGAGTCATTGCTCGCCGGGACACTGACTCCTGATCTGGCGTACGCAGTAGGATCGGGCTGCGTCGCGTAGGGCGAGCCGACCTGTGCAGCTGAGGTGGTTGTGTTTCTCCTGAAAAGGAGACCAGACTGAAAAGCGTCTCGACGTGAGAAACGTGCTTGCGAGCCGGTCGGAGTTGCCCCGAATCCTGTTGTTCGTGAGACCAAAACTGCTGACTCTACGCCTCCGGGCGTCGCAGTAGCTTGCTGCTTCTGGGTAGACAGCAAGTGAATGTGCTGCAAACCGACCGTGCCCGCCACGCCTGTGGTACCTGTTACTGCCGATACTCGGGCAGGGCAGCCTGTCACATGCAGCCCCACGCCCTGCACCACATGTGTGATTCGAGGCGAGGACCTGAGGGCTGCCGCGCACGTTTTGGCAAGATGCCGCGCCACGTGCATCTCTAGAATATATATCATTGGGAAGAGGATGGCAGTTAGAACCGAAGCGCTACGTGATCTTCGTCGCTCACGTGCTCACAGCGCGTACTTCAAGCACAAACCACCAAGTCCGAAGCGGGGTTTGGCTGGAGATGGATAAAACGGGACTTTCCGCGGCGATCCAAGCTACCTCACACAGATCTCGCACGTGAAAAGCTCATTCCACATATGATCTCACTTGATACTACCCTTTTTTCACAGCCACGTTTCGCCCCCACCCCTTTTCATGCCCGAATAGAAAGGTCACGCTCAACCCAAGCCTTTGAGCTAATGCGAAACTGGACCTGTGGATAGGGAAAGGATCATGCATACTCGATGGAACTTGCGCAGTAGAGGTATCCCACGTTGAGTAACGAATGCATCGAGTAGATCCCTGACGCGCCACACGGGATCTCCTTTTCAACACATACAACAGAGCTCACAAACGCAAGTTTTTTACTTGGCGGGGGTACATCTTGCATCAAGGTCCTTCGAGTGACTTGCGAAACAATCGCGGTGGAGGCATTGTCATGTTCTGCACGCACTAACGCCAGCATCCCAACGCATGATCTCGGCATGGGCATACAGTACTACCCCTGCGTTCTCAGAGATGACCGAATTCCGCCGACATGCCTGAATGCGAGGCAGAGCTGTGAGCGGCAGCAGAACTGACTTCACTCTGCGCTGCAGAACACCGAGTATATCTTATCTGCAGCACATCCTGCTACGACCCCACCCCTATCCACGCACTCTCCCAGCGCGTGTCTCAGTCCGCCAGTCCTCTCCGTGGGCACGCGTGGGTTGCTCGTTCGTGGGGATCCGCGCGTCAGGCAGGGCCAGGAGTGCGCTGCAGCGGTTGGTACTGGTTGTCTCAGCTCTCTGACAGCGGAGTCATGCCACGCGCCCGACTCGACCCGGGGGCCACCGAGGGGCATGCGCTGTAATTTGGGACTAGTGCAAGGTTGGAAAAAGTGTGATATCTGGAGATAGGGTGAGTGCGTGGCTCTGAAATACATCCCACTCCATGTGATCCACTTGTTGCAGGTACTTCATTCGGTGTACACTCCAATCAACGCACGCGATACCCCACATATCGCCATCTTTCCAATGGAATCTTGGAAAAAAATCGTGATCCTCAACTTGAATCCGGATACTTTGGACCATCGTTTTCCTCGATTGTAGGCTCCGCACCAAAGCAACGACCAGAGAAACGGATAGCTCTCTCTGGTGAGAATCCGTTGGTCCCGGCCGCAGAGCGACACACCCCAGTCGAGTCTGCAGACAGACGGGTCCAAAGCTCCCCATTCTGTGCCCACTCTGAAGCGTTGATTGAGGCGACCGCGCACTCACGACGCCCTACCAGAGCCCTGCCATGCCCCAGCGGTACCCTCTCTTGCACGAGTCCGTGCAGGCCCGGGCGCAGGCTCGAACAGAGTCACGTACGCGGCAGCAGAATCAAAACCTTCGGATGTATATGACTACAACAAGGCATGCGCACTCGGTGTGCATGTGCCTCTTTGCGCTGGTGATAAGTTTGGTACTGCAGGTGGCAGTTGGTTGTACCCTGCAGCCTGCGACTCTGCCTGGCGTGTATCCCTTCGTACAGTCCGGTCCAGGCGCCAACATTATCTTGTCCAGTGGAACCAAGCTCGGCACTGACGAGAGTAGCGAGTCGACGCTGATCCTGACTGACGAGACGACAGCTGCATCCACGGGTGTCTCTGCTTGGAGCTCCATGCGCGTGCGTGTTACGGGTGGCTTCGTCGCCAAGTTCAAATATCGTATGAGCCCCAATGCGCTAGGATTCGCTTTTGTCGTTCAGGACCACTCCAGCGTGGCACGAGGTGGTGCCAGTGCGAACCTTGGCTACACCTTCCCCAAGAGCTTCGCAGTGGAGTTCGATATCAAGCAGGACGCACAGGGCGATCCTAATTCGAACCACGTGGAACTGCACACTAAATACGCCGCAGACAACTCACCCGCGAGAGATGCCTATATTGACAACACGATCGCAGCGAATCCCCCTACGCTCGCCACGAATACCTGGAAGAGTGTTGAGATTCAGTATAGCAATGTGACGAGCTTCCTCACAGTGAGGATTGACAACCAGCTCGTGCTTCAGTCATCTATTCGACTCGCCCACATCCCAATGGATCATGCTTTCATTGGCTTCACATCATCGACGTCGGAAACGAACCGCGCGCTTGTTGAGATTAAGCAGCTTGAAATCAGCACTGCGCGCATTTCGCCCTCGGTAACAAAAAGCAAGTTAGGCGCTCAGATTCCGAATGGTGTTATCACATCACCACGCACCGCCTCGAGTACACTCGTGATGAATACTCCACTCTTCACGTTCACCTTGTACGATGTCTGTGAGCGCCCTCTGACCGCGACAACGCGAGAACTGGACTACGTTACCGTCACGGCGAGCGCACCTGGTGCCACAACCTCAGTTGTGGCATCGGGTACTGGTAGCTATTCGGTCTACGGAGACTCTCCGACTGCCGGCACCTACACGCTCACACTTGAAGTCAACGCAGCGGAGCAGTCCTCTGCAGCACAACTTACGTTCACTGTCGTACCGGGGGTGCCCGTCGCGTCGACGGTGACGATCACACCCAACCCAGAATCAACGCCATTCCAGGCTGGTGTTGCACAGACATTCGAACTAGAAGTGCGAGACGCTCAAGGAAACATAATTCCGTCCGTTCCTGGAGTGGATCTCTTCCTCGCAAGATTCGCATGCTGCAGTGAGATCCGCGCAGTCTCGCAGGCCGGAAATAAGCACGTGTTCCAGCTCCGATCGGATGTTGCAGATGATGATACTAGTTTGGAGATCCGACTGAATGGCGCACCCATCCCTGGATCGCCATTCCAGGTCAGCGTATTGCCTGGCTCCGCCATCGGCTCGAAGTCCTTCCTATCCGGCGCTGGTCTGGGTATTGTCGCCGCTGGTACTGCAAATTCGTTTGAACTGCACTTGCGTGATGAATTCGATAATCCAGTTGATCAACAAACCCCTGATCCAGGTACTTACACCCTTCAGCTCTATGACGTCGCCAACCCGGGCTCCCCGATCCACGGCAATATCTCATGGATTGCCCCAAGTGGAGCTAGCGCAGGGCGACTTCAATTTACGTATGAGATCAACACCGCGGGTACGTACGGTGTCACGTGCACAGCAGGCACTCCGGCCACTCCTTGCAAGGATGCATCTTCGGTCCGTATTCGAGTAGAACCTAATGGATTTGATCCAGCTGTCGCCACCATTGTGTTGGCAGGCACTGACACAACGGCCTTAGGATCCACACCCGTCGGTGTGCCATTCCTATTGGATATCGTTACCAGAGACAACTACGGAAATCGACGCAATCAACCAAACCCCGTCGACGATGTGTTTAATATCCAAGTCTCAGGGAGTGGCCAACTCGCGACGACACTTTGCCACACGTCGTATGCAACGGCCCCCAGTTCACAAGTTGCGAATATCAAGGATTTGCGCTGTGGATTCCACACTTCTGGCGTCTACAGATTAAGCTTTTATGTCACCAAGGCAGATAGCTATGACATCGCCATGAACATCAATGGCGGTGCTACACTTAAAACGGCCAACTTCGATGCGACTGCTGGTGCCCCTTCCGGTATACAATCAACAGTAACAGTGCAAGCCGCGGCGCTGCCCGGAGTTGCAGGCACAGCTGTTGTGATCACCTATTTAGTCCGCGACCAATTTGGCAATCCTATCACCACAGACGCGAAGAACGTGATCGTTCCATCTATATCTTCAGCTAGCAACGCTCCTTTCCGTCAGGTGGTACTTGGAACCATCACGCAGAGTGGAGAAGATCCATCTACATATACTCAGGAGATCACCTTCTTCGACGCAATGACGTATACGGTCCGCGCAAGTATTGCCGGTGTGAACTTCCCAACGAGCGCTTCGATTGTCATTGCTCCAGGCCCATTCAATCCTGCCAACTCGGTGGTTACATTGACCCCTACCGCCGCAATATCAGGAGAAACCGTTTCCATCATTGTGAAAGGATATGATGAGTACCAAAATCAGCTAACCTCGGCCAGTGCGGACCTCGTGGCCAAAATGACGTATGGGGAAGGAGTCGAAACTGATCTTGGCGACCCAGCAGTTGACACTCCAGAGCCTGGATCCTACACGTTCACAGCCACTGTTCCGGACTACACCTCACCACCAAGCTTCACGATTCGAGTAAGCACGCAAGCTGGTGATACTCAAGTCGGTTCAACCGTTGTTGGTAGTATTCTGGATGATAGCAGCGTTTCCCACTCCACAGCGACCCTTCAGGGGTCAGCTGTGGTGGCTGCTTTCGAGACAGTTACTTACGAGCTTGTGAACAGAAATTCAGACGGTTCTGAGAAGAATACTACTGCATTCTTTTCGGTTACGGCAACACACAATAGTGGATCCCCTGTTCTGTCCGCGGCAATTACCCAGACGAGTCCAGGTAATGCCACTGCCGCGTTCAACCCCCGAGTTGCCGGCGAGTACACCGTGCGCGTCTTTTGTGATGGTGTCGAGACAGAAGAGAGCAAGTCAGTTCCTGATCATTTGAAGTATACAGTTACGCCGGGTGCAATTGAGCCTGCGTTGTGTCTGATCCAGAGCACTGAAACTCAGCTCGAAGTTGGCCTGGAGACTTCATTCGATGTGATCCTGCGTGATGCGGCACAGAATCTCGTTGACCGTAATTCCACCAACGCGCCATTCACAGTGGAATTCCTCAAGGATATGGAAACTGAGATCTCTATCGTTACAGTATCTGCGCGCGCTGAGGCTGGGAAATTCACTGTTACGTACACTCCACAAACCGCCGGTGTCATCCTCGTAAGTGTTCGAAGTACGGAAAGTGGCAACCAAGTTCTGGGTACCAGCTTCACTACTCTTGTTCGAGCTGGTCAGCCAAGTGCACCCCAGAGCAGTGTTTCTGTGCCTGCTTCGCCAGCATGTCATGCAGGCTCACTGTGCACGGCGATCTTCGTCCCGCGTGACGCAAACGCTAACTTCTACACATTTATCGATCAGAGCCCTGAGGAGCTTATCACGGTCTCACTTACAAGCAATCCCAGCCTGAGCTCTGTGGCCATAGTACGGGACACCGAAGAGACAGAGCAGTATCTGGTGCAATTCGTTCCATCGATTGCTGTTGCAGGAACTGCAATCCTAACGCTAAGCGCACCTACTTTTAGCTTCACTCTACAATCTCAGGCGTTCACGATCAACCCAGCGTTGGTCCCATCACCATCGCAGTCCTCGGTCACTGGACTCCAAGGCAGCTTTGACGCAAACACGCCCATCAGTTTCCTTATCACCGTCAAAGATGCCTTTGGCAACGCATGGGCCTATTCCGATTTGTCGCTTTACGAAGTTTCTGTGATCAACTCGAACAATGTCTTCACCGTAATTCCAAACTCGTACAAGGTCTATGCAGGTCCAGGTCAGGTTCGCGTTTCGTGGACGATTCGAACCGCTGGAACGTACAACTGGAGAATCCGTGTTGGTTCAGCTTCGTCAATCGTCGACTTTGGTATCTCCCAAAGTCCTCCCACAATCCCAGGATTTGTCCCTGTCGTCATTGCTCCAGGTGTAGTGAATGCTGCCAATTGCGTTGTGTCGCGCCCACCAGAGACGCTCGTGGCCGGAGCCTCTGCGAACGTCGTTCTCACGACTCGCGATCGATATGGTAACGTACGCACAACCCCAACTCCAAATGCTATCATCACGGTCACTTTCTACACCGGTCAGTTTGCGTGTGTCCAGGGTGTTCCAACGGAGACGCCCACCGCAGCTCTAACCAATGTAGTGAACGCGAATGCCACCAGTAATGGTGATGGAACGTACAACATCCAACTTTACAGCGAAGTTGCAAATCCTGTAAATGGTGTGGTTCGTGGTCGTTATTTCTATGTTGTGCGCTTCAACGGCGAACTCGTTGGAACATGTGCCACCTCCACCGATTCAATTCAAGTCGTGCCTGATGTAATTTCCTACGGACACAGCAAGATCCTGGGTCTTGACGCAAATGGATTCCAAGCACACACAAGCGTAAAGCTACAACTACACTTTGCTGACAAGTGGGGCAACCCTGTGACAACAATTCCAGACCCATTACCACTGCTGCTTGTCGGCGAGCACGTACCAGGCGAATTCCCGAACGCTGCAGATTTGAACGCAGAGTTCGACGCTCACAAGGAAGACTGCAAGGACGTTGGTGATCCACTGCAGAAAAACATGACGTCAGGCATAGACACCACTCCTGGAACATATGTCGAGCTAACCTTCGATGCGGGTGCCGCTGCGCGTCATCTATTCATCTTAACACTCGATGGTGTTGTCGTTGGAAAGCCCAGCTGCATGTCGCTGCTGGTAACTCCTGGTGTTCTCGATACCTGGACTCTAGCCACGACTCCTTCCTCAACTCCAGCGTACGCAAGCAAGCCGTTAACGATCGAAATCCAGAGTAAGGATGGTGCTGGTAATGTTTTGAACTTGAGCGAACTCCCTGCATCGTCCCCCATCGCACAGTTCTCATATGTGGCCACGCTTGAGCTCATCGAACCCGATACCGAGGCCACGGGAGGACCTGGTTCGGCGGCCTTGCCGTTGGCTTATACACTGACTACGGCCTCGTATGTTGACTTGGACCCAAGCTCGCCTACCTTCACTGGAGGACACCACCAGGTGCGCTTTGCTCCCAGATGGCCCGGCAAGTATGAGGTGTCGGTTATTGTGAATGAGGCGACGCCTACGCAGCGCTCGATCGTCCAGGCAGGAATTCAGGTCGATGTCTTGCCTGCATTATGTCCAGGGCGCAAAGACTCCACACTCGGGGACCGCCCATATGAATGCCAGGACGGTACATGCGTAAGGGATTATTCGGAGTGTCAAGAACTAAGCGGAGTTGAAGTGGATCAATGCACGTACTACTGCGGTAACCCACCGACCTGCCAGACAGATCTGGCTCAATGCTGGCCTGACGTGAGCGCCTGCCCAGCTACGACTCAGCTCTGCATTTCTCCGTCTGGCCACAGATATTGCGCTCATCCAAGCGCATCCTGTCCAAGCGCGAGCTTGCTTCCTGAGAGTGTCTTCCCCGATAGCCCTGCGAGGGTGTGCGCTCCCATGGTTGTTCTTTGCCCAGATGGCGTTACGTGCGCAAGGTCAACGAATGACTGTCCCTACGTCGCATCTACTAACGCAACAGATGTTTGGGAGCGTGGGCACATGCTGGCGTGTGCAGATTCAGTCCCATTTGCTTGCCCAGACGGGACATGCCGCGCGAGGTACGAGGATTGCCCTTCAACCAAATTATGCAAAGCCGCCACAGACGTCATTTGCCCCGATGGAACGTGCGCTAGCTCGCTTGCAAACTGCATGCGACTGCCTCCTTGCCCCATGGAGACGCCAGTTCGATGTGCTGATGGTTCCTGCGCTACAGCAAAGGCGTTCTGCCCCACGGGGGTGACTTGCCCTCTTGGACATGTTGTCTGCCCGCGTGGATCGCTTGTATGTGCTCGTTCAATTGAAGAATGTGAATCATTAGGTGCGGGTGATAACCATGCCGGCCATGAAGATGCGCCCCAAAGCAGTGACACCAGCAATGGATGCCCGGCTCATCGAAGTTTCAGATGCCCTAACGGTGGGCCATGCGTTATGGATCCATCCTTCTGCCCTACCCGTGTCACTTGCCCGACCTCTGCCCCAGTCCTTTGCCCTGACGGTAACTGTGTTGACTCAGTGGCGGCATGCACCACCGCCGGGTCTGTTGCACCAGTGCAATGCCCCGAGAATAAGAGCTATTTGTGCCCCGGTACACGAATGTGCGTCGAATCTCCCTCTCACTGTCCCACCGACATCACTTGCCCGGCGGAGCGACCCATTCGATGTGCGAATGGAGTGTGCATTGCGCCTCCAACTGCGAACGAAGAAGACGATGAATACCTCACAACTGCGTCAGTATCCTGTCCTCTCTTTGCGAGGGGTGTGTCCTCTGTTGGCTCGCTGACTCATCCGTCGTCAGGGACTTCAGTTGTCGCCGCACCTTCGCCCAGTCCATTCAACCGTGCGCTACCGCCTTGCCCATCTACCCGACCAGTTAGATGCGCAGATGGTAGTTGCGCGCGTTCTGTTGCACGCTGCCCCACTCTCATTACGTGTCCAGCGAATCGCCCTGTGAAGTGTGAGGACGGCTCTTGCCGCGCTTCCAAAGAGGGTTGCTTCATTCCCGAACTCGAAACGGAGAATGGCACAACGACGGTAAGTCGCATGGCATGTCCAGTAGGGTGGATACGCTGCCTTGCCGGAGGCTGTGCGCCCGCGTACACAGAGTGCCCTACAACTATGTCATGCCAGCCCAATGAGATCAAGTGTGCAGACGGCACCTGCCGCACCAGCTGTGCCGCAGTGGTTAGCAATATTGCCAATGCTGCGCCTGTATGTCCTGAATCCAAGCCAGTTCGTTGTCCTGAGGCCCAGGCCGGTGTGGTCTGTGCAGCCACACTTCGGGACTGCCCGCAGAGCTTCATTTGCCCTGCTTCTCGTCCAGTACGTTGCCCAGACGCCACATGCGCCGCATCTATCGAAGACTGCCCTATCGTAGATACTAGTACGTACCCAACGACACGCGTCCCATGTCCTGGTGGCGGATGGGCCGCATCTCAAGATTTATGTCCCACATCTATCACGTGCCCAGAGTCCACGCCAGTGAAATGTTGGGACGAGTCATGCCGCGTGGTACAGGCGGATTGCCCACCCATGCGTGAATGCCCATTGGAGAAACCATTCCTTTGCCCAGATGGTTCATGCCAGCTTTCGCTCTGGAGTTGCTCATCGTCACGCTGCACGGACCCGGCACGACCCATTCGTTGTCCAGCGTACAGCACCCAACGTGGATGCGTCGCAAAGTTGTCTGACTGTATGGATGTGACCAACCTCTCCACACCTCCCCAGATTGAGTGCCCGTTTGGTCAGCGATGTTGGGATGGCTCATGCTCCTCTGAGTTACGCCTCTGCCCTCCACGCACTTGCCCTAAGAATAGCCCGTACCTGTGTGAGAATGGTGCATGTGCCATCTCACCACAGGCATGCCCCTTGCTGAACGGTTGCCCGTTTGATATGCCTCATCTGTGCCCCAACGGTCAATGTGCAGTCTCAGCTTCGGCATGTCAGCCAATTGATGCATTCCTTCAATGTACATCAGAGCGACCAGTTCGATGCCCCGATGGCTCGTGCCGTGAGTCCGCAAGTGAGTGTACGGTGACATCGTTTGGTTGTCCAACAACCGCGCCCAATGTTTGCCACGACAAGACTTGCGCTGCGACACCTTCGGATATTGGTGGTGACACGATTATTGCATGCAAGGACACGTCCGCGACTCACAACGCCTGCCCCGCGAGCCGACCCTATCGCTGTCCTGGTGGTTACTGTGCGCGCTCTTCAACTCGTTGCCCAGTGAGACCTGAACGAACTGGCCGAGTCTGCCGCCACACTCCACTTGGTCCGATGACAGCATTTTGTGACGATGGCTCGTGTGCTTTCTCGCTCGACGAATGTCCCATTATTAAACCATGTGGACGCAATGAGTTCAGGTGTCCAGACAACACCTGTAAGCCTCTTGGATACGAGATCAGTCAGGCTGAGAAGGCGAGCTTCCGCGACAACCCCAACTCCATCTTCAACACTCATCCATTCCACGGCGCGCCTTGCTCGGGTGTGAATACCTGCCCAAGTGATCGACCCTACCGCTGCCAGGACGGTTTGTGCGTAGCACATGTGTCGCAATGTATTGATGACTATCCAAAGACTCTCAACAGGTGCTGTGCGGACGGAATTGCCTACAATCGACCGAGCCAGTTCTCACCACTCGGTAATTGTGCACTCACCTCATCGAACTGCGTCGCCCCAGCACGCGATGGCAACCATAATGGCGGTTGTCCCATCGATTCGACACGATGTAGCACGGGCATATGCGTTCCAAGGTCTGCACAAAACCCGAGTGCACCCTCCTGGCTTACCTGCTCGCATTACGAAGCTCCTCAGGTGTCAAGCCACGAAACCAACATCTATGGCTTGGCAGCAGCGAATGGCTGCCCAGCTCATCGTCCGATTAAGTGTGCAGACGGTGCCTGCGTTGCGGACGCAAGCAGCTGTCTCCTACCCAATGGATGCCCCGCATCTACTCCTATGCTCTGTGCCAGCGGCTCTTGCGTAGCAACGGAAGCCGATTGCGACGGGTCGGATTGCCCAGTTAGCAAACCCTTCCGATGTTCGAACGGTCACTGTGCGGACTCGCTCGATAAATGTCGTCATGGCAACGGGTGTCCCCTGTCTCATCCATACCGTTGTGCCACAGGTCACTGTGCAACGCGCCCTGCAACCATTGCAGACACGATGGCTCTCTCGTTGATTACGATCCAAGACTTCGTTCTCGATCCGGTAGAAGACGAAGTTCTGATCGAAGTCTGCCCTCCTACAGTCGCCTGTGACGGTCTCACACCCTATCGCTGTGCTGATGGTACATGCGCAGCCAAGCTCGACTACTGCCGACCTGTGCAGCCCTGCTCAGATCCATGTGCAGTGCGATGCCCCGGTTCGCTTGCGTGTGTCCGCGCCACACTCGACTCCTCAAGCAACCAAGCGGTCTGCCCCATGCCATCACTCGCAGAGCTGAACAAGCTTTGCAAGCGAGTCGAAATTCCAGGTGCACTTGAGAAATGTCCAGCCTCGAACCCCATCTTGTGCCCGGACGGCTCATGCCGAGGATCTCGCTCCGAATGTCCAGATCCATTGGCGGGCCCGGGTGCTAGGACCTGTGGAGGAAGCACTCCAGTTCGCTGCTTTGATGGCTCTTGCGCCGAAAGCTACATGAAATGTGTCGAGCGTCGATGGAATAACTACAAAGAACCCTCGGCGCCCGATTTCACTCCCGAGACAGTTGTCGATGGAGAAAGCTCCAATGATATCTGCCCGTCCGGACAGTACGTCTGCCCGGACGGCTCATGCGTAAAGTCTCTTGCAGATTGTGCTCCAGTACCCGCCTGCCCCGCGCAGCAGTATCGTTGCCCGGATGGTTCTTGCGCAACCAGTTGTGATAGTGCCGCAAACCCACCATCGTGTCCCACCGGTTCGGTTCTCTGTGAAGATGGTCTCTGCCGACGACGGTGTGTGCCATATCAGGGATGCCCATTGGCAATTCCGTTCTCATGCCCACTCAAAGCCACGCGCTGCACAAAGACGGCAGCCGAGTGTGATGTCGTAGTCCCGACCGAAGCGAAACAGAAGACAGCTACTACTACAGTACTGGAAACGGCGCAAACAGAAGTCGAACCAAGCCCTATGGCACGCACGCTCCTCCACTTTGGACATGATGACAAGCCTCACGCCATCAAGCCCCCAAGCGATATTGTACTTGCGCCCGACCGCCATCCGAAGCCTAAGCCATCACCACTCCCCAAGGTATATGAGACCACGACCCCGTCTAATGCGCCCGAGTGGATGCGTCCCATGCCTCAAAAGTCGGTCAGTCGCTTCTCGACCATGGACAACAACGCCGTGCCAGGTCAAGAGGCGTGCGCATATAATTGTGAGCGTGATGTCGAGGCCATGTCTCAGTCTGTGCTGCTTGACCCAACCGAAACGACAACGCTTGATGTCTCGATCAACTCAGATGGCGTACCTCGTACGCGACTTACAATTTCATCCGGCTCATTCGCATCACCGGTTGTCGTAGGCCTGTATCCCGTGCCACCCGTGACACTTGATGCAACGATGCTAACGGCTTACAGTACCCAGTCAGCTGCATCCATCTACGTTCCGTTCACTTCCTCAACTCCACTGACGTTTACTGGATCACTGGAAGAGGCTGACAAGTTTGCAACGAAAGTACTCTCGACACCATTCCACTGTGACTTCAACGGCACCCAGGCAGCGTCAGTGCAGCCCACTCGTGCCATGACCGTGAGTGCATATATTGACACATACGAGTACTCATCAAGTGGTGGTGGCGATGGTGGTAGCGGTAGCACTGGAGATGTACCATGCGAACTGCAAGCGACATTTGATGCCGCTATGAATCCTGCGGATAACCAGGATGCCGTGTGCGAAGGTGAGGTTGTGTTCAGCGCAAATAGCATGAACATTACTTTCCAGAACTGTGAGGGCACCACAACCGAGGATATCCCTGCCCTCATGACGATGCAAGCAACCTTTGTTTCTCGATCGTCCGTTGTCGCGTGGAACCAACTCAACTCGCAAGAATGCGTCTGCTTCAAGGTAACCCAGGCAGAAGGTGCTGATGCAGCTCGCGCCGCCGCTAGCTTGCCATCGCTTGTTGACAAGACCGTGTGCGTATTCGCTGAGCGGGCATCTGACTGGGTAACACTTACATTCCCCAATGACTTCCCACTGACCGCATCGGACGCCGCCATGGCAACCTGCCCCAACGAGGCCACAGGTTCAGATGGAATTTCACGAAGCCTTGTGTCCACAATTCGACCTGGCAGTGTCGATGTCTGTGCGACATCATCGGGTGACCTAGGCTCCAACATCATTCCTGCGGAGGATATCTGCCTTGCGCAATATCAGCCGTCGACTGGCAAATGGTCGTGCGTCTTGGATCGAGACGGTCGACTTGCCAATCCGGTTCGAAGCTCGGCCTTGAACCCTAATCGTGTCAGCTCGCCCCTTCCGTCATGCACCGCGTACGCTTATGCTTTTGCACACATCTTGATGCCTCCTGCCCCGGACACCTCGAGTTCAAAGTCTTGGTGGGCTGAGTACGGCACAATCGTGATCGCAGTCGTGTCGTCGGTCGGAGGCGTGATTCTGCTGGGTACTTTAGCTGTACTCAAGGTGTCTCGCGACCGCGCCGAGTACAAAGAGAAGCAGGCAAAGCTTGCCAGCCTCCATGCCCGTGCCGAAGAGATTCAAGAGTACGAAGGAGGTCTGGGTATCGCTGACAAAGATCAAGAGATCGTCATGACAGCCAACCCGCTTGTGCTGGATATTGAGCGCGCTCAGAAAGAACTAGATGCTACAATGCGCGAGCTTGCAGGCACAGGCCAGGAGCAACAGCGCGAAATAGTGCGCCTTGAAGCCAAGCGTCGAATGCTCCATGCCAAGCTCGAAGAGATGCGAAAGAACTTAGCCGAACAACATGCGAAGTTATCCTCGGGTGGCGGTGCTCCAGGCTTTGGGCCAAAGCGAGAAGATGCAGATATCCCGAATCTACCTTCGCTTCAGGCCGCCCCTGGCACACCTGTGAGTACCGGACCAATCTCCACACGCAATTCGGTCGTGCCGTTGCTCCCCAGCAGCTCTAGATCATCGCTGCTCTCACCTGCTTCTGAGTCACGATCCTCGACTGTTCACGCTGTTCCGCCACTTACGCCTAACGCCATCGGTGGACAATCACCATCCGTGACTCCAGCGCCTGTATCTGGACCCGGTCCGGCCCCTGCACCGCTGACACCAACTCAATCTCGTGCCAGTCTAAGGCCAGTTCCTCCTGCGAACCCTGTACCAGCACCAGCACCAGCACCAGCACCAACGGCAGCGGCAGCTGCGCCTGCGCCCGCACCAGCCTCAGCATCCCCAGCGTCCACACCCCGGCCCCTGGCTAACTCAGGCTCAACCCGAAACCTCGCGGCGCCCCTGCCCTTCCAGAAGAAGCGCACCAATATCTAAGCGGATCTTGAACTTTACCACTGAAGCTGATTAATGAACTAATGACTCTGCTGAGAGTATAGATCGTAATTCGATGGAGCACATTGGCTGCTTGCATCCCTTTATATTAACGTAGCTATTGCTCAGTGGCAGAATCATGTTACGTTTTACTTTTCCCCCGTTGGTCACTTTCTTGCGTTGTTAGTAAGCTCGCGATCGAAAGTTGTTCAACCCTCAACATCCATCTTTAGCATTGTGTATCCAATCCCCGACGTTGCTTCTAGAAGTTAGCTAACTAGTTAGTACCCAAGTGTATCTCCCTCATCCTCATCTAACGTCAAGTGGGGCATATGCTGTGGAGCCTCAGTGGCTCGGCAGGTAGAAGAACCTACTGAAGCAGCCCCGGGTGAATAAAGCATTACTTTACATTACACTACCTTATAATCGGGCTGCAGACCGCACGATCGCACAATAGCGAGCAGATCCGTCCCACAGCGTGTCATGTTGAACGCTGTTTAGGGATAGCGAAGTCTGAGGCGTCACCCACGCACAACGACCCAGTGACACCCCCCAAATAGCCGTTTCTTGAGCCAATCTGGGCTGAAAACTGCTCACTGTTCTAGGTTCTGTATCTCGACTTCTGTTAGTGCAAGACAAAAAGCAACATAACAATTGCATAACCACACCTGAATCATACTCGATGCACCCAAGCATATAACCTCGCACTCTCATGCAGCCTGCACAATCGCATGCACAAATTCGAAGACACCCGAATCAGCTCGCAGTTCAGCGCTGGTACCACGCGGATCCGCGGGAGGATACGCTCAAACTGATCCAGACTGCAAAGAAGCAGGTATGTGTACAGCGCACACTCTCACACACTCACTCTGATGATGTCTGTCCGTGTTCCACGTGATACCCTGCTCACCCAGAATCTTCCCCGAATCCTCACGTGTAGCTCTTGGAGCGATTCCAGCACGATCTGCAGCCGTATCGCGACAGTGATGCACGGCGGGCGGAGCTTATCACAGACGACGTAGTTCATGGCGCGCTCGAACTGGTGTCGCAAGCGCACTACAAAGCTGACACACAGGGACCGCGAGACATATGTCCAGCAAACGACCTGGAATCGATTAGCCGACGCGATACGAAGGATGACACAGACAAACTCGAGAACAAGCTCGCACTGATACCAGGGTCTGCTGAGCGAAACGCAGCCGTCAAGGCGGCGGTTCTCGCCGGGTTCAGTGCCAAGACCAAGCCCATTCGCATGGTGCCCGCTCATGGACAGACGCATGAGGGAGCGGTACAGGAGCTTTCAAGTACCCTGAAAGATCTGCAGGACAGAGATCGTGATAGCCATTCGCGCCGCACAGCGGTTTGCAGACGTGACTCATCCTTGCTGATGCGGAGGCTAAGTCGACCCAATGTCGTGAACAGCTGTGAGCTTAGTAGCAATAACATTAGCGGTGGCGACGTTCGAAAGAATCACCAGTCCTTGGCACAGACGGACTCGTCCATTCCCAACAAACCTACAAGGGTCGATCTGGGCATTGACGATGCATTGGACGTCAAGGTGCCTCGCGCATCTTATCTCATGCGCCTGCGAAACCGCGAGCGTGAGCTGTACTTGGAAAGCCTCAAGGAGGACATGCAACGGTCACTGGAGCGAAAGCACAACCTGGAGGAGGTGTACCGTCTTGCTCGAAGGGAGTTCCTTGGCGAGCAACCTCAACCTGACGGGTCTGAACGGGAAACGCGTGGCGCTGCAACACCAGCACAACCAGCACAACCCGTGACACGTCAAATTGTGCAACCACCTCAGCTGCCTCAGCTGTCCGATCAACCCCAAGACCCAGCGCCGTCCAAACGTCAACAGGAGCTCGCAAGATCATCCCTTGATGTTCGCACCCCGAATCCCAACTTGCCAGCATTCAAGCCTGTGCGGACGGTGACGAGTCTGTATCTTCCCAGGACTAAACGCGCTACACATACTAATGGGAGCCCTCCAAAGCAAAAGCAGGTCATTACCGCACCGCTTGTCGAGCGGCATCTGTTCGACCGTGTGTGTGGGCATGGTAGTGCAACTGGACACGGACATGTGGGTGTCAGTGGACGCGCGGGTGCGACTCGAGCGTCACCAACCCTAGCCCCGAGGGCGGCTTCGCCGCAGCGCCCATACGCCGAGAGCACTAGCGATGCTGGAGGTATGTTAACGCCATTGGAGTCATCCCCATCTCCATCGCCGTCAGATGTCAACACTCTCCTACAGGCGTCTCAGCAGATTCTCGAAAAAACACGTCAGGCGATTCGTGATTCGAGTCTGAAGCTTCAGAATGCGAGGTAGGCGCAGAGTCCACCGCAATTGAAGTCTGGGTGAGCGTTAGCCCTCTTCAGCTCACTGGAGGGCTGTGTGAATTAGATTGCTTGTTCTCTCATTCAAAATGAGTGTATATACTAATAAACCCTTCACATTCTACTGACTTCATAGGTTCGCGTAGCTCTGCCCCACTGCGGTCCTGAGAGTGTATGAAGTCGCTCCCTCCAGGAGGACCGTACTAGGTCAAGCATACGAGCCCTGATGAATAGCCATCGTCTAGGGGTTTACTGCAGCGTGCTACGCAGCAAGTTCAGCCCCTGGTCGATGCGTCTGTGGAGTTTCACAGGTCGTCGCCGGGTAGTCGTGTGTCAAGGGGCCGTGAAAGTCAGTGGGTTCAGACGCCTGCCGTTTTCTCCAATGTCCCAAATTCGAAAAGAATTTCGGTCTAGCCTGTTTTAGCCGCATCCGGCTAAATCCCCCTGGCGCTGGCGCGTGCTGGGAGATATTTCTCAGCCCGCTCTCCAGTCTCGGGGGTGCTGGAATACTCGCCCCGAGAAAAAAACCAAGTAAAATCGCAAGGTTTTATACGTCTAAAAGAGCTCCAAGATGGTAGGTAACCGGAATGAAACACGTTGGTTTAGATAGTTATCACGATATACTATGCATTGAAACTAGTTTGGTGCCGCAATACCCTGGTATATACCACGAATTTTACGCATTTTCACTTGTTGGAGCGAGAGTGGATTCTCGAATCTATCTCCGTGACCGCCCTTTGCGACGCGTTTTGCGGGCCAAGACCCACACCGAAGTGCCCAGCTGTGGCATCGAGTGGATCCTCTTAAGTTCCTGCATCACCCCGACGCACTGTTTCAGATCCAAGCTCACGTCCAGCACGCCAAATCCCACGAAACGCCCCGTGCAACTACAGAATCTTGAAATCACCAGCGCCGTTGAAGAGGCCTACAACGCCATTGCAAAGACCAACAAGCAGGTATACAAGACCAAGAACCTGCCCTGGTTTGCCTTCTTCGTGATCAAGGGCGAGACCGTTGATGTCGAGCGTATCTACCCCGATCCCAACGGCGAGCGTCTCGATGTTGATGAGAAGAACTACGTCGAGATGGTGTGGGAGCCTATGGTGGACGCACTGACTACTGAGTTTGCCAAGAATGCATGCTACGTCGTTGTTGATATCTGCTACACCAACCAGGAGGGCAACCAGTACTGCAACCCTGTCTTCTTCAAGTGGTGCCCCGACTCTGGTGTCCCCGTTCGCACCAAGATGCTCATTGGTTCGGGCTTCCAGTCCGTCAAGAAGCGCCTTGATGTCGGTGGTGTCACTCCCGAGCTCTCTCAGCGCTCGCAGCTTGACTTTACCACCTTCGGTACTGACGCCAAGCTCCCTGGTTTCCGAGGTTAAATCAGGATGAAGGGTTGAGGTCAAGAACGAAGGGATGAAATTGATTCTATGCCTGCCAGTTTGGATGGTGTAGAAGCACACACCAACACATGCACATACAATTCAAAGTAAAGCATCATTCTTGATTACGCACCTGCACGCATTGTTGTGCAATTGTTACTTGTTGGAGTGTGGAGGAACCACAGGTCCTGCACACGCGACGAGCCGACGTCAACCCGATCCTGAGGTTAGTACTCGTGAGCATGGATGCAAATGAGCGAGAATCACAATGTGCTGTCAGCTCTGCCTGATTCTCGCTTGTTCGTTCGTTCGTTCGTTCGTTCGTTCGTTCGTTCGTTCGTTCGTTCGTTCGTTCGTTCGTTCGTTCGTTCGTTCGTTCGTTCGTTCGTTCGTTCGTTCGTTCGTTCGTTCGT
>Ga0180217_1000091_pt1 | contig 200562 bp, 175 predicted proteins | sample eDN3rd37CBELigOP_FD_128521 | JGI IMG/M metagenome (GOLD analysis project Ga0180217, IMG submission 128521) | Enriched Organic Plus compost microbial communities from Emeryville, California, USA - eDNA 3rd pass 37_C BE-Lig OP (version 2) (version 2) ... | reverse complement strand
CGGAGGCCATTATCTGGCCCGCGCCGTCACCCGGGTCAGCGCCATCATCTGCCCAGGCGATGGCCCAAAAGCCCATCATGCATTAAGACTGAAACCGGACCACCCTATGGGGGCAGGCCACTCGACTCCAACGTGGGGAGATTATTTTGGCCCAAAAAGCCTGAACAGGCTCGCCGCGCACGGCCCCTTCCCCGCGCGGCCGCCCGAAACCCGCCAGTCAGCTTTCCATCTAATATCGGATATCCACGCATTGATGGCCCGACAGCTTTGGAGCACAAAGCCGCAAGCTGTCGGGTAAGACCTGTGCATTCGGCCTCAAATATCCCCGCCCTTCCCAATCCAAGCCTTGATCTCCACCGCCCAGGCGCGGCCTTCGTCGCCGCCCCAGAGCAGCCAGGCGATGCGGCCGGCAGACGGTTTCTCGTCGTTGAAGAAGTTGCGGCCGCGCTTGTCGACTTCGTGGCGGGCGAAGTAGCTCGCCATGCGGCGGATGGTTTCGGGCGTCAGCGGGCGGCGGGCGACGAGCTCGCGGGCGCGGGCGACGCCGATCTCGGTGCCGCCGCGTCCGAAACGTTCACGCCATGCGAGCCCTTGCGCGGCGTTCTGCGCAACGGGCTCGGGCGGCGTGAAGTCGATCTCTTCGGTCACGCGGCGAAGTAGCTTTGCAGCGGGCGGACCTCCAGCGAGCCGGCCTTGAGGGCGGCGATGGCCTCGGCCACGGCGGCGGCGCCCGACAGCGTGGTGTAGTAGGGCACCTTCTGCATCAGGGTGGCGCGGCGGAGCGACTTCGAGTCGGAGACGGCTTTCTGGCCGTCGGTGGTGTTGAAGACGATCTGCACCTGCCGGTTGCGGATGGCGTCCTCGATGTGGGGGCGGCCTTCGAGGACCTTGTTGATCTTCTCGGCTGCGACGCCGTGCTCGGCGAGGAAGCGCTGGGTGCCGCCGGTGGCGAGCACGCGGAAGCCGAGGCCGGCCAGACGCTTCACCGAGGGCAGGATGCCGGCCTTGTCCTCGTCGCGCACCGAGACGAAGAGGGTGCCCGCGCGGGGCAGGTCCACCCCCGCTCCAAGCTGAGACTTGGCGAAGGCCAGCGCATAGTCGCGGTCGAGGCCCATGACCTCGCCGGTGGACTTCATCTCCGGGCCGAGCAGCGTGTCGACGCCGGGGAAGCGGGCGAAGGGGAAGACGGCTTCCTTGACCGCGATATGGCCGAGGCTGTTCATGTCGGGCTTTGCGCCATAATTGGCGAAGGCGGCGTCGAGGCTCTCGCCCGCCATGATGCGCGCGGCGATCTTGGCGATGGGCGAGCCGATCGTCTTGGCCACGAAGGGCACGGTGCGGGACGCGCGCGGATTGACCTCCAGCACGTAGATCTCGCCGTCCTTGATGGCGTATTGCACGTTCATCAGGCCGCCGACATCGAGCGCCCTGGCGAGGGCTGCGGTCTGGCGCTCCAGCTCGGCCACGGTCTCGCGCGACAGCGAGTGGACGGGGAGCGAGCAGGCGCTGTCGCCCGAATGGATGCCCGCCTCCTCGATATGTTCCATGATGCCGGAGACGTAGGTGTTTTCGCCGTCGCAGAGGCAGTCCACGTCGACCTCGATGGCGCCCGACAGGTAGGTGTCGAACAGCAGCGGGTTCTTGGACAGCAGCGTGTTGATCTGGCCGGTCTTGTCGGCCGGGTATTTCTGCTTGATGTCCTCCGGCACGAGGCCGGGCACGGTGTCGAGCAGGTAGCTTTGCAGCATGCCTTCATTGTGGATGATCTGCATGGCGCGGCCGCCGAGCACGTAGGAGGGGCGCACGACCAGCGGGAAGCCGAGCTCGCCGGCCACCACGCGCGCCTGCTCGACCGACCAGGCGATGCTGTTCTTCGGTTGGGCGAGGCCGAGCTTGTGCAGGAGCTTCTGGAAGCGGTCGCGGTCCTCGGCGAGGTCGATGGCGTCCGGGCTGGTGCCGAGGATGGGGATGCCGGCCTTTTCGAGCGCGTCGGCCAGCTTGAGCGGGGTCTGGCCGCCGAACTGGACGATGACGCCGACGAGCGTGCCGGCGGCCTTCTCGGCGCGCAGGATCTCCAGCACGTCCTCGGCCGTCAGCGGCTCGAAATAGAGGCGGTCGGAGGTGTCGTAGTCGGTCGAGACGGTTTCCGGATTGCAGTTGACCATGATCGACTCGTAGCCGGCATCGCCCAGCGCGAAGCAGGCGTGGCAGCAGCAATAGTCGAACTCGATGCCCTGGCCGATGCGGTTCGGCCCGCCGCCGAGGATGACGACCTTCTTGCGGTCGGACACTTGCGCCTCGTCGGAGAGGGTGCCGGCGAAGGGCGTCTCGTAGGTGGAATACATGTAGGCGGTGGGCGAGGCGAACTCGGCGGCGCAGGTGTCGATGCGCTTGTAGACCGGGTGGACGCCGAGCTTTTCGCGTTGCTTCTGAATCGCTTGCGCGTCGGTCTTCGTGAGCGAGGCGAGGCGGGCATCGGAGAAGCCCATGGCTTTCAGCATGCGCAGGTTCTCGGCGTCCTGCGGCAGGCCGTGCTCGCGGATGCGCTCCTCCATGGCGATGATGGCGGCGATCTGCTCCAGGAACCAAGGGTCGATGCGGCACATCTGGTGCACGTCGTCCAGCGAGGTGCCGTGGCGGATCGCCTGCGCGACCATGCGCAGCCGGTCGGGCGTCGGGGTGCCGAGCGCGGCGCGGATGGCGTTGCGGTCGTCGCCTTGTCCGAGGCCGGGGATCTCGATCTCGTCGAGGCCGGTGAGGCCCGTCTCCAGTCCGCGCAAGGCTTTCTGGAGGGATTCCGCGAAGGTGCGGCCGATGGCCATGACCTCGCCGACCGACTTCATGGCGGTGGTGAGGATGGGCTCGGCGCCGGGGAACTTTTCGAAGGCGAAGCGGGGGATCTTGGTGACGACGTAGTCGATCGAGGGCTCGAAGGAGGCCGGCGTGGCGCCGCCGGTGATGTCGTTCTCCAGCTCGTCCAGCGTGTAGCCGACGGCGAGCCGCGCGGCCACCTTGGCGATGGGGAAGCCGGTGGCCTTGGAGGCGAGCGCGGAGGAGCGCGAGACGCGCGGGTTCATCTCGATGACGACGAGGCGGCCGTCGGCGGGGTTGACGGCGAACTGGACGTTGGAGCCGCCGGTCTCGACGCCGATCTCGCGCAGCACGCGAATAGAGGCGTTGCGCATGATCTGGTATTCCTTGTCGGTCAGCGTCAGCGCCGGCGCGACGGTGATCGAGTCGCCGGTGTGGACGCCCATCGGGTCGACGTTCTCGATGGAGCAGATGATGATGCAGTTGTCCGCCTTGTCGCGGACGACCTCCATCTCGTACTCCTTCCAGCCGAGGACGCTCTCCTCGATGAGGACTTCGGTGGTGGGGGAGGCGTCGAGGCCGGAGCGGACGATCTCGAAGAACTCGGCCTGGTTGTAGGCGATGCCGCCGCCGGTGCCGCCCAGCGTGAAGGAGGGGCGGATGATGGCGGGCAGGCCGACATGGTCGAGCGCCTGCGCGGCCAGCGCCATGCCGTGGGCGATGTAGCGCTGCTTGCGGTCGCCTTCGCCGAGGTTCCATTCGTTTTCGAGCGCGTCGAGCGCGGCGTCGAGATCGGCCGGCGCAGATGCCTTGAGCGCGGCGCGCTTCGCTTCGTGGGCCTTGCGGTCGGCGTCCTTCACCTCGGTGGCGTTGGCGAGCATGGAGCGCGGGGTCTCCAGCCCGATGCGGGCCATGGCCTCGCGGAAGAGGGCGCGGTCCTCGGCCATGTCGATGGCCTCGGCATTGGCGCCGATCATTTCGACATTGTAGCGGTCGAGCACGCCCATGCGGCGCAGCGACAGCGCCGTGTTGAGCGCGGTCTGGCCGCCCATGGTGGGCAGGAGCGCGTCGGGCCGTTCCTTGGCGATGATCTTGGCGACGACCTCGGGCGTGATCGGCTCGATATAGGTCGCGTCGGCCAGCTCCGGGTCGGTCATGATCGTGGCCGGGTTGGAGTTGACCAGGATGATGCGGTAGCCCTCGGCCTTGAGCGCCTTGCAGGCCTGCGTGCCGGAATAGTCGAACTCGCATGCCTGCCCGATGACGATTGGTCCCGCGCCGATGATGAGGATCGACTTGATATCGGTGCGTTTCGGCATGGGAGGTCCGCTATTCTGGGGCTTGCGCCGCGAGCCGGGCAAATCTCGGACATGCTGGCGCATGCGGCGAGAGGCCCGGCCGGTCAAGCTGATTATTCTGTCAGGCTAGGCGGGTTCTATAGGGGAGAGCGGCGGGGGATGGAACCCCGGAAATGCGGCTGCGCACAATGGCGGGGCCTGTCACCGATCCTGCGTGCGCGACGCCTCAATTCATCGCGGCGAGGCGCTCGGCGGCGCGGGTGCGGTTGTCCATCAGGTCCGGCAGGACGATGCGGCGCTTGTCGAGGACGCCGATGGCGCGGTCGCAGGTGGCGAGGGCTTCGGAGACCATGGCGCGGTCCTTGCGGGCCGCACCCAGCTCGGCCAGCGCGCCGCAGAGCGAGTCCTCGGTCTCGGCGACCTCGATCTCCTTGTCGGGCAGGGCGAGATAGATATCGCGCGCGGCGCGCGCCATGCGCACGCCTTCCTCGAGATCGGCCCGCCCATTGGCGCGGGCGAGGGCGGTCTGGCTGAAGCTCAGCCCGTTGGCTGCATAGGCCCATAGTTGCGCGTCGGCCTCGCGGCTGGACTGCGCGAGGATGCGGCGGAACTCGCCCACGGCTTCCTGCAGGGCCTGCACGTCCTTCGCGCGGGACCCCAGCAGGGCGCGCGCATTGGCGACGGCGACGGCGATCTCGCGCCAGTAATCGGGAAAATCCTTCTCGTTGTAGACGGCGGCGGCGTCCGCATAGGCGTCGAGGGCGCGTTTCAGGATCGCGGTGTCGGTTCCGGGATAGCCATGGCTCAGCCAGGCGTCGGCCTGGCTGTTGCGCAGCCAGGCGCGGCTGGCCGGGGGCAGGTCCGCCCCGTCGCCGAGCCTGTCGAAGATGGCGGCGGCGCGGGCGAAGAAGGGCCGCTCGCGCGCCGGCAGGCCGCGCTGGACGAGCGTATTGGAGAAGGTGGCGACCTGCACCCATTCCTCGGGCGTCGCCTTCTCGCCGTCTTCGCCCAGTGTCCCGGCGAAGAGGGCGATGGCCCGGTCGAGCGTCGCGGTGTCGCGTTCGGCGCTGCCGAGAAGCGAAAGGGTGTTGGCGCGCCCGATCGTGACGCGGCGGCGGGTTTCGGCAAGCGCCGGATCGCCGAGCTTTTCGATCAGCTCGCCATAGACGCGATCCGACTCGCGCAGCGTGGCGGCGTCGCGCGTCTGCGCGCCCTCGTTGCGCAGCAGCTCGGCGCGGTTTTCCATGGCGCGCCGCCATGATGTGCCGTCGTCCAGCTCGGCATAGAGCCTGGCTGCCTGCGCATAAGCGTCGGTCGCCTCGCGCAGGACCTCGGTGGTCGTCAGCCCGAGCCCGGCTTCCGCGCCATAGGCGACGAGGTTCTGGAGGGCCGACGCCTCGCTGTCGCGGAACCAGGCCATGTCGGCCTTTTCGGCACCTTCCGGCGTGCGGGCGGCGAGATCGCGCCATGCGACAGCGGCGCGGCGGTAGAGCGGGTGCCGGCCGCCGTCGGCAAGCTTCGTCAGCGACTCGGCAAGGCGGCGCTGGTTGCGCAGCCAGCCGGTCTCGTCCTTTTCCTCGGCCAGATAGGCATCGAGCTGCGACACGGCTTCCTCGATGAGCTCGGGTGCGGCTTCGATCTTGTCCAGCTCGATGCAGGCGAGCGCCAGATTGGCGCGGGCGACGAGCTCGGTGCCCCAGCGCTCGTCGGCGGCTTCCGGGATGATCGCGGCGCGATAGGCCGCGATGGCGCGGCGCAGCACGGCCGGGTCCTTCGCGGCGACGCCCTGCGCATAGAGCGCGCGGCCGAGCGTGTGGTCGATGACGGCACGGGCGCCGGGCAGGACATCGTCTGCGAGCAGCGCGCGCGCGGCCGTCAGCATTTCGATGTTCTGCTCTGCCGGCAGCGCGTCCTGCACGCGGTCGTAGGAACTGGCGAACCAGCTTATGCGCTCGCGCAGTGTGGCTTCCTGCGGCAGCTTCCGTTCGACCGCGAAGGCGAGGGCCGTCGCATGCAGGTCGAGCGCGGCCATGTAGCTGTCGTGGCTCTGCTCGTTGTCACCGATGTTGCGCAGCACGTCGGCGGCGCGCGAGCGGTTGTCGGCCCATTCCCCGGGATCGCCGTCGCGGTCGACGCGGCCGAGCGCCGCGTCATAGGCGCCGAGCGCCTCGCGCAGGATCGCCGGCGACTTGCGCGCCCGGCCGAGATCGGTGAGCGCGCCGCCCAGACCCGACATGCTGTCCACCCAATCGCGCGGCATCGCCTCCGGCGAGATCGCCGTCAGTGCGATGCGGTAGGACTCGACCGCGCGCTCGAGACGGGCGGGATCGTCGCCGATGTTACCCATCAGATGGAAATTGAGCGCGCGCGTATGGCTGAGCGCGGCCCATCGGACCGGCTCATGGGCGGCGTTGATGAGCGCCAGCGATTCGGAGAAAGCCAACTCGGCCTTGTCGAGGAACGCCATGTCTTCGGTGCGCTTGCCGATTTCCAGATAGGCCGTCGCCAGTGCCTCCAGCGTGTTGCTGCGTTCCTCGGGGGTCGCGCCGGCGCGTGCCTCCAGCGCCTGCTCCGCAAGCGCGGCAGAACTGCGGAACCGCTCTACATTGTCCTCCAGCCGGGCGAGGTCGTTCATGGCCATCGCCTGCGCCGTCGCCGTGCGCGCCCATAGAAGCGCATCGTCGGCGCGGGTGACCTCGCGCGCCAGTTCCTCGAAACGCTCGATCCCGTCGAGATAGCCCTGCCTGTCGTCGGCCAGTCCGGCGATCTGGACATAGGTGGCGGCGATGTCGTGCAGCACGTCGAAGCGGCTCAGCTCGCCATAGGTCGCGCCGTCTTCCGTGTAGGCGGGCAGCGCGCGCTCATAGCTGGCGGCCGCCTTGCGCAGCAGATCCGCATCGCGCTCGCGCTGGCCGAGCGAGAGATAGACGTTGCCGAGAAACAACTGGCTCGTGACCCATTCGTCCTGATTGTCCAACCGCTCGGCGAGGTGGACGATTTCCTCGGCCAGCACGGCGGAGCGGTGGAGGCTGGCGGTGTCGCCCGTTTTCCAGCCCGATACGCGCAGCGCCGTAGCCTGATGGCCGCGATAGGCCCATGCCCAGTAGGGGTCCCACTTCTCGACCTGTTTGAACGCCTGCTCATAGTCGGCGGCGGCCTGCTCGTAGTTGAAGGTCATGTAATTGGCGCGGCCGCTCGCGGCGTAGACATCGGCGAATTCGCGGCGGCGGGCGGCGATGTCGGCTTCGGCCTGCTCGACGGTCTTTTCCACCTCGCGCACGCGCGCCTTGGCCTGTTCGTGCAGCGACAGCGCGGTGGCCAGCGCGCCCTCGGACACCGCCTCCTCGGCGAGGCCGGAAAGGCGGGCGATCTCGGGGTCCGTGCTCTTGATGGCATCCTGCTCGCGCTTCATCTCCTCGATGCGCTTGCTCTGCTCGCGCAGGAGGCGGTCGAGCTCGGCCGGGTCCTTCGGGGCGTCGGCGCCGAGGGCACGCAGCATGCCGTAGAGCGCATCCATCGGCACGTCGCCGTCGCGGGCGATCTTTTCCACCGTGCGCCGCTCGATGTCGGGCAGGCTGGCGATGGTCAGCAGGAGCTGGCGCCGCTCGGCAAGGATCTCGCCATCCGTGCCGGTGCTGGCGGCGACCGACCCGCCGAAATAGAGCAGGCGGCGCAGGCTCTCGTTGACCCATGGCCGCTGGCGGCCGGAGGTCTTCAGATAGACCTCCTCGGCGACCATGCGCATCACCGTGCCGAATTCCTCGCCCTGCATGGCGTCGAAATGGCGCAGGATGGCGGCGGTGTAGGGGCTGTTGCCGCCCGGCGTGCCGTCGAGCGCGACGCGGCCCGGCTCGGCGGCGAAGGCGATGACGGAGCCGAAATCCGCCGTGCCGCGGTCGGCCTGCGAGCCGGAGCCCAGCTTCGTCACGCCGCGCGTCTCGCCGAGGCCGGCGCTGCCGATGGGCTGCGGCGCGGCACCGGCGGCGAGGCGCACCATGGCGTCGGCGGGAAAGGGATTGTCGCGGCAGGCGTCGAGGATGAGGATGGTGACGGGGACGTTGGCCTTGAGCTTTTCGAGCAGGGCGGAGATCGGCACGAGCTTTTGCGCGGCAGCGTCGAGCGCCGACAGGTCGGCATCGACGGGCACAAGGAAATTCTCGCCGCCGGCCTCGATGCCGTGGCCTGAATAATAGAGGACGGCGACGTCGGCGCCCTCGGCATCCTCAGCGAAGTCCTCGAGGTCGCGCGCCAGCCGGCGGGCGTCGCGATCGGAGGACAGGTCGGTCTCGAAGCCCAGCCGGTTGAGCAGGTCCTCGATGGCGCGCGCGTCGTTTTCGGGGTTCGTCAGCGCGGGCAGGTGCTTGTAATCGCCATTGCCGATGACCAGCGCCACGCCGCGCAGCGAATCCGCCGCGAGCGCGGGCATCGCTGCCGCCAGCCACGCGAAAAAGGCCGCGAGGAACCACCGCCCACACCGAAAGTGCTTCATGCCCCAGGATCCGACCCGTCTGCCCGCTGCTGACCTAGGGACAGATTCCGGCAGATTAACGGCCGGCGAATCGGAAGGAAAGCGGCTCGCATATGGAACGGCGGCCGCGCGGCTGCGTTGTCGAGTGCCTGCCCGGCGATGCGGCCGGGCGGAGCGGAGGACGCGAAGATGGGCATCAAGGAAGCACCGACCGCCAAGGGCAAGCAGGCGGCAGCCGGCCTGCAGAAGGCCGCGAGGAAGGAGGAGCGCAAGGTCGAGGCCGCGAAGGGCTCCGATCTGGCGAAGGGAGCGGGCCGCTTCGAGGAACGCGCGCGAAGCTCGGACGGGCGCAGCGCCGGCGCCAAGCAGCGCGATTGAACCCGTCGCCCGATCGCATAAAAGGCTGTGACTCGGGCGTGCGGTCGGATAGATTCACCGTCGAGACGAACAGAAGTTGAGGGGCACCGGATGCGCTGGAGAGGCCGGAGGGAAAGCAGCAATGTCGACGACCGTCGCGGGCAAGGCGGGGGCGGCCTGTTTCCCGGCGGGTTCGGGCGGAGCGGCGGCAGCCCCATCCGCATTCCGATGGGCCGCAGCGCCGGCGGCGGCATGTCGATCGGCACGATCATCATTTTGATCGTGCTCTTCTTCGGCTTGCGGGCCTGCGGCATCGACCCGCTGGCGATCCTCGAGGGCGGCATGGGGGCGAACCCCGGCGTGACGACCCAGCGCGACGGCGGCACCGGCGCGCGGCCGACCGACGAGGCCGGCCAGTTCGCCGGCGTGGTCCTGGCCGAGACGGAAGACGTGTGGAACGGCATCTTCCAGGCGCAGGGGCAGGACTATCCGGAGCCCAAGATGGTGCTGTTCAGCGGCCAGGTGCAGTCGGCCTGCGGCTTCGCCTCCTCGGCCTCGGGACCGTTCTACTGCCCCGGCGACCGGCAGCTCTATATCGACCTCGAATTCTTCGACCAGCTCGCGCAGCAGTTCGGCGCGGCGGGCGATTTCGCGCAGGCCTATGTGATCGCGCACGAGGTGGGCCACCATGTGCAGAACGTGGCCGGCGTGCTGCCGCGCTTCAACCAGATGCGTCAGTCGATGGGGCAGGCGGAAGCCAACCAGATGTCGGTGCGGGTGGAGCTGCAGGCGGATTGCTTCGCCGGCATCTGGGCGCATTTCACCGACCAGAAGGGGCTGCTGGAATCGGGCGATATCGATGAGGCGCTGAACGCCGCGCACCAGATCGGCGACGACACGCTGCAGCGCCGCACGCAGGGCTATGTGGTGCCGGAGAGCTTCAACCACGGCACTTCCGAGCAGCGCGCGCGCTGGTTCCAGCGCGGCTACCAGAACGGCCGGCTGGACGATTGCGACACGTTCAGCGGAGACATTTGACGGCGCCGGCGCATGGCGGCGATGCGGCCGGGACGCCGCATGGCGGCCGCAACGGGCGCGACGCCGTGCAGCCGTCCGACTTCCCGCCTCGGGCGTGGTGGTCGATCATGTGGCGGGTGGCGGTCAAGTCGGCCGGCAACCGCACGCTGCTCATCGCCGGCGGGGTGACCTTCTATCTGCTGCTGGCGCTGTTTCCGGCGCTGGCGGCCTTCGTCTCCTTCTACGGCTTCGTCGCCGACCCGCGCACCATCGCCGACCACATCGCCTTCCTCGGCGGCTTCCTGCCGCAGGGCGGCATCGAGCTGATCGAGAGCCAGCTCGACGCGCTGGTGTCGCAGGACGCCGATGCGCTCACCTTCGGCTTCCTGTTCGGCCTCGGCGTGGCGCTGTGGAGCGCCAATAACGGCGTCAAGGCGCTGTTCGACGCGATGAACCTCGCCTATGAGGAGGAGGAGAAGCGCGGCTTCATCCATATCAACCTCTTGTCGGGCGTGTTCACGCTGGGCGCGCTGGCGATCGGCATCGCGCTGCTTCTGACGGTCGGCGTGGTGCCGGCGGCGCTGGCGCTGCTGCATGTCGACCACTGGGCCGAGACGATCGTGCGGGTGACGCGCTGGCCGCTGCTGTTCCTGTTCGTGGCGGCGGCGATCTCGCTGGTCTACCGCTTCGGGCCGAGCCGCGAGCCGGCGAAATGGCGCTGGCTGAGCTGGGGCGCGGTGCTGTCCACCATCGTGTGGATGGCCTGCTCTTTCGGCTTCTCCTGGTATCTCCAGAACTTCGCCAACTACAATGCGACCTACGGCTCGCTGGGCGCGGTGATCGGCTTCATGATCTGGATATGGCTCTCGACTACGATCCTGATCGTCGGCGCGACGGTGAATGCCGAGATGGAGCACCAGACCGAGCACGACACAACCACCGGCCCGCCCGAGCCGATGGGCGAGCGCGGCGCGGTGATGGCCGACACGGTGGCGGACGACGCGCCGCCGCCCCGCGACCCGCTGCTGGAGGAGGCGCGCGCGGCGACCGGACGCGGCGGGGACTGAGCGCTCCCGCCGCACCTCCCCTTGGAAGCGGATGCGCCTCAGCGCTCGGCCAGCGCGGGCTCGCCCTTGCGGGCGCGGACCATGTTGGCGAAGCGGCGGAAGAGATAGTGCGAATCCTGCGGGCCCGGCGAGGCTTCCGGGTGGTGCTGGACCGAGAAGACGGGGCGGCCCGCCAGGGCTATGCCGCAGTTCGAGCCGTCGAAGAGCGAAACGTGAGTCTCCTCAACCCCTTGCGGCAGGGACTTCGCGTCCACCGCGAAGCCGTGGTTCATCGAGACGATCTCGACCTTGCCGGTGGTGTGGTCCTTGACCGGATGGTTGGCGCCGTGGTGGCCCTGATGCATCTTCACCGTGCGGCCGCCCAGCGCCAGCGCCAGCAGCTGGTGGCCGAGGCAGATGCCGAAGACGGGAATGTCGGCGTCGAGCAGCTCGCGGATGACGGGCACGGCATATTCGCCGGTCGCGGCCGGGTCTCCGGGGCCGTTGGAGAGGAAGACGCCGTCCGGCTTCATGGCGAGGATCGTCGCGGCGTCGGTCTTTGCGGGAACGACCGTGACCTTCGCGCCGAGGCCGGCCAGAAGCCGCAGGATGTTGCGCTTCACGCCGTAGTCGATGGCGACGATGTGCATGGCGGAACCGTCCGTCGCGCTGTAGCCCTCGTTCCAGACCCACGGCGTCTCGGTCCATGACGCGGACTGGCCGACGGTCACGTCCTTGGCGAGGTCGAGCCCGACGAGGCCGGACCAGGCGGCGGCCTGCTTCTTCAGCGCGGGGATGTCGAACACGCCGTCGGCCGCATGGGCGATGACGGCGTTGGGCATGCCGTTCTCGCGGATGTGGACGGTGAGGGCGCGCGTGTCGATGCCGCACATGCCGACCACGCCGCGGCGCCTGAGCCACGCGTCGAGGTCGCCGGCGGAGCGCCAGGAGGAGGGGGCGGTGATGTCGGCGCGGAAGATCGCGCCCACCGCGCCGTGGCGGGCCGCCGGCGTCAGGTCCTCGATGTCCTCGTCATTGGCGCCGATATTGCCGATATGCGGGAAGGTGAAGGTGACGATCTGGCCGGTGTAGGACGGATCGGTGAGGATTTCCTGATAGCCGGTGAGCGCGGTGTTGAAGCAGACCTCGCCGACCGCGACGCCCGTCGCGCCGCAGCCGCGCCCCTCGATCACCGTGCCGTCGGCGAGCACCAGGAGGGCGGTCGGCTTTGCTTGCGCCCATGGCGCGGTCTTGGTCGTCATGACAGGTCTCCGGTGAGGCGCGCGCTTGAAGTCCGGTCCCGGCGGGACCATATTCGCGGCCGTGTTCATGCTCGCCCGGCCGGCGCCGGAAGCCGTGAACCACATAATGTCCATGCAGGTCCCGGACAATAGGGAAAGGCAGCCGCGCGGTCAACGCCGGCAGCGCCGGATTCCCAATGTTGACGGCCTGTCGAAACAGCCACTTAACGCGCCGAACGATTGCGGGCCGGAAAGGCCGCCGCTATCGTGGGATTCGGCAGGGAGTTTTCAGATGATGCGCGAGAAGTTCGCCGAGGCGCTGAAGCAGGCGCAGAAGAGCCAGGACAAGCGCCGGATGTCGACGCTGCGGCTCATCATCGCGGCGATCCACGACCGCGACATCGCCAATCGCAGTGCGTCCAAGCCGGTCACCGACGAGGAGATCACGGCGATCCTGACCAAGATGGTCAAGCAGCGCGAGGAATCCGCCCGGCTCTTCGAGGAGGGCGGGCGGCTGGAACTCGCCGCGCAGGAGCGCGAGGAAAACGCCATCATCCGCGCCTTCCTGCCCGAGCAGATCGGCGAGGAAGAGCTGAAGCGCGCCTGCCAGCAGGTGGTCAAGGATATCGGCGCGGACGGCTTGCGCGACATCGGCCGCTGCATGAGCGCGCTCAAGGAGAAATATCCGGGCCGCATGGACTTCGCCAAGGCCAGCGGCGTGGTGAAATCCATCCTGCAATAGAGGCGGTTATTCAGGCGCTTCCCGGCTTGCTCCGGGGGCGCTTGCGCAGCGACGTGTTCAACGCCACGGCGGCGCGGATGAGCGCCGCCAGCGCCTCCTCGTCGATCGCGTCGCCTTCGTGATAGTCGATGGCGCGGCGGACATTGCCGTCGAGGCTGGCGTTGAAAAGGCGCGATTCCAGCGATGCGCCGCGGGCGAAGGTGAGCTTCACGGCATTCTTGTAGGTCTCGCCGGTGCAGACGATGCCGTCATGCGACCAGACGGGCACGCCGCGCCATTTCCATTCCTCCACGATGTCGGGGTCGGCCTGCCGGATGATGCGGCGGATGCGGGAGAGCATTTCGCCGCGCCAGTCGCCGAGCTCGGCGATCCGCGCGTCGATGAGGCTGGAGGGCGTTGCGCCGGGCGGGTCCTTCTGCATCGCCAGTTTCCTTTCACATCTTCTCGCCCGGCAGGCGGCTGGCCTGCTTCACCCAATCGGCGAACTGCGCCTCGTCGAGTTGATCGTCTTCGTGGATATGGAAATAGCGCACATCCTTTTGCTTCGAGGCGACCGGCGGCTGCGGGTCCAGGGAGGCGCCGCGAAATAAGGCGATTTTCACATATTTGTCGAAGCAGTGGAAACTGAGGAACCAGTCGTCATCCGCCATGCCGTAGAAGGGCGAGTTCCATTTCACGGCCTTCTTCACCTCAGGCACGGCGCGCACGATGAGCGCATCGAGGCGGCGTCCGAGCGTGCTCTTCCAGCCCGGCATGGCAGCGATGTAGGCCTGCACAGGAGCGTCGCCATAGCCCTTGGCGATCTGCGGGTTGCCGCCGGAGAGCAGCACCACCTTTCCCTCCGGCTGCTGCTCGGGTGTCTTCTTCGTGGTCCTTGCCGGGCTGGTTTTCCTGTCGTCGGCCATTGTCAGCGCTCCCGATGTTCCTGACGTCGGATGCTAACCGGATTCAGGAAAGACGTCTGCCCCGTAGCCGCGCAGCGTGACATGCGCGGGGCAAAAGTGCTTTAAGCCGGGCGGACCCGAGTCACGCGAATCCCGAATGACATCTTCCGCCAACCGCCCCGAGACGCGCCTTGCCACGCGCGTCTCCTTCTTCGCTGCCGGCTTCGCCATGGCCTGCTGGGCGCCGCTGGTGCCTTATGCCAAGGCGAATGTCGGGGTGGACGAGGGCATGCTGGGCCTGCTGCTTCTGTGCCTCGGCGCGGGTTCGCTGGTGGCCATGCCGCTGACAGGCGCGATCAGCGCGCGCATCGGCGCGAGGCCGATGATCCTCGCCGGCGGCTTCGGGCTGGTGCTGACGCTGCCGCTGCTGGCCGCTGCCGGCCATCCGCTGGCGCTGGCGCTGGTCCTGCTTTTCTTCGGCGCCTCGCTCGGCACGATCGACGTGGCGATGAACATCCATGCCGTGGAGGTGGACCGGGATTCGCCAAAACCGCTGCTGTCCGGCTTCCACGCGCTTTTCAGCATCGGCGGCTTTGCCGGCGCGGGTGGCATGACCCTGCTCCTGTCACTGGGGCTGGCGCCGGTGGCGAGTGCGGTCATCGCCAGCGCGCTCACCCTTGCGGCGATGATCGTGGCCTGGCCGCGGCTTCTGCGCCGGCCGGGCGGCGAGCCTACACCGCTGGCGCTGCCGCGCGGCATCGTGTTGGTCATTTCGCTGCTCGCCTGCATCATGTTCCTCGTCGAGGGCGCGATGCTCGACTGGAGCGCGCTGTTCGTGGTGGTGCGCGGATTGCTGGAGCCGGCGCAGGGCGGACTCGGCTACATGCTCTTCGCCATCGCCATGACCATCGGCCGGCTGACCGGCGACCGCGTCGTCGCGGCGTTCGGCAACACGCGCGTGCTGGTGGGCGGCGGGCTGGTGGCCATCGCTGGCTTCGCGCTGCTTCTCACCGCGCCGTGGCCGCCGCTGGCGCTGGCGAGCTTCGCGCTGATCGGCTTCGGCGCGGCCAATATCGTGCCGGTGCTGTTCAGCCTCGCCGGACGGCAGAAGGTGATGCCGGCGGGCCTCGCGGTCGCGGCGATGACGACAATCGGCTATGCGGGCATATTGGCGGGGCCGGCGGCGGTGGGCTTCGTGGCCGACGCGCTGGACCTTCCGGCCGCCTTCTGGATGCTCGCGGCGCTCACGGCGGTGGTGCCGCTGCTGGCGCGGACCGTCACGCGGGTCGACGACTAAGCCTGTGAAGAGCGGGCACGACGGCACAGATGTGTCGCAGCGTGCGACGCTTGCGCCTATATCAGGATGACAACCGGCCGGAACCATGCGCTTTTCAGACAGCTTCCTCGACGAAATCCGCGACCGCGTGCCGATATCGGCCGTGGTGGGCACGCGCGTCTCGTGGGACCGGAAGAAGACGAATGCGGCGAAGGGCGACTTCTGGGCCTGCTGCCCCTTCCACGGCGAGAAGACGCCATCCTTCCACTGCGAGGACCGCAAGGGCCGCTATCACTGCTTCGGCTGCGGCGTCTCGGGCGACCATTTCCGTTTCCTGACCGAGCTCGACGGCCTGTCCTTCCCCGAAGCCGTGGAACGCGTGGCAGACATGGCCGGCGTGCCGATGCCGGCGCGGGACGTGCAGGAGGAGCGGCGCGAGAAGGAGCTGGCGAGCCTCACCGACGTGATGGAGATGGCGACGCGCTTCTTCGAGCAGCAGTTGCAGGAGGGGGCGGGCGCGAAGGCCCGCGCCTATCTGCGCGAGCGCGGGCTGAGCACGGCCACCCAGCAGGAATTCCGCCTCGGCTATGCGCCCGACAGCCGCAACGCGCTGAAGGAGCATCTCGCCGCAAAGGGGGTGGAGAAGGGGCAGATCGAGGCTTGCGGATTGGTCGTGTTCGGGCCGGACGTGCCGGTCTCCTACGACCGTTTCCGCGACCGCATCATGTTCCCGATACCCGACATGCGCGGGCGCATCATCGCCTTCGGCGGCCGGGCGCTGTCGTCCGACGCGCCAGCCAAGTATCTCAACTCGCCCGAGACGGAGCTTTTTCACAAGGGCAACGTGCTGTTCAACATGGGCCGCGCGCGCAAGTCGCTGGGCAAGGGCGGCACGCTGGTGGCGGTCGAGGGCTATATGGACGTGATCGCGCTGGCGCAGGCGGGATTTCCCAACGCGGTGGCGCCGCTGGGAACGGCGCTGACGGAAAACCAGCTCGACCTTCTGTGGCGCATGGCTGGCGAGCCGGTGCTGTGCTTCGACGGCGACGAGGCCGGCCTGCGCGCGGCATGGCGCGCCGCGGACCTCGCTCTGCCGATGATCGAGCCGGGCAAGACCGTGCGCTTCGCCTTGCTGCCGGACGGGCAGGACCCCGACGACCTGGTGCGCAATGAAGGGCCGGACGCCTTTGCCCGCGTGCTCGCCGATGCGCGGCCGCTCGCCGACATGGTGTGGATGCGCGAGACGCAAGGCGGCGTGTTCGACACGCCCGAGCGGAAGGCGGAGCTGGAGAAGCGCCTGCGCGGCGTGACGCAGCGCATCCGCGACGAGAGCGTGCGCTTCCACTACAGCCAGGAGATGCGTGACCGCGTGCAGGCCTTCTTCGGCGCGCAGCGGCCCGTGGCGGCGCGCGGCGAGGGGCGGCAGGGCGGCAATGCCGGACGCAATAACTGGAACGACAGGCGGCGCGGCGGCGCGCCGGGCACTGGCGGGCGGCTCGCCGTGTCGGAGAGCCTTGCGCGCTCCGCGCTGGTGAAGAGCGGCGCCTCCATGCCGCTGCGCGAGGCGGCGATCGTGGTGGCGCTGATCAATCATCCGCACCTGCTCGACCGGCATTTCGATGCGGTGGAGCGCATCGAGCTGTCGCATGCGGAGCTGCGGCGGCTGCGCGACGTCGCCGTGGACGTGGCCGCCCATGCCGCGCATCCCGACCGGGCGGCGATGCTCGCCGCAATCGACGCGCGGGGCCTTGGCTCAAGCTGGGAGAAGGCGGAAGGGCTGATGCGCCGCGCCCGGCAGTGGACGGCGCTGGCGGAGGCTGCGCCCGAGGATGCGGGCGAGGCCTTCCTTCAGGCGCTGCACTTGCACCGCAGCGCCGGCTTTCTACATAAGGAGTTGCGCGCGGCCGAGACGGCGCTCGCAAACGACCCGACAGACGAGAACTACCGCCATCTGGTCGACATCCAGGCGCAACTGCGCGATGCGCAGGCGACCGAGGCGTTGATCGAGGGATTCGGGGTGTTGTCGGGCAAGGCGGGGCCAAGCTGAGGCGGAACACGCTTCGCCGGCGTATGATTCGCTTTTTGTGAGCGAATCGGGCACGGACGCTTGACCTAATGACAGAATGACGGAATCAGGACGATTCGAGAAGGCAACCTTGGCGATATAATGGGCCAATGTACCCAAAACCGCGTGCTGGACGCGCGGGACGACGGTTCTATATGTCAGGGTTAATCGGGATTTAACGGGGTTGGCTCTACCTGCGGTATCGCGAGGCGTACCGGCAACCGGCCACCGCATCGCGCCGCAGCAGCGCTTGGAGACGATAAAGCATGGCGACCAAGGAAAAGGAAGAGGGCGAAACCGAGCGCGAGGGCACGACCGACGGCCCGCTGCTCGACCTCTCCGATGACGCCGTCAAGAAGATGATCAAGGCCGCGAAGAAACGCGGCTATGTGACGATGGACGAACTGAACTCGGTGCTGCCCTCGGAGGAAGTGACCTCGGAGCAGATCGAGGACACGATGGCGATGCTGTCCGACATGGGCATCAACGTCGTCGAGGACGACGAGGTCGCCGAGGAAGGCGAGCAGGAGGGCGACGCCGAGGAGGACGCCAACGAGCTGGCCGAGCAGACCGGCACCGCCGTCGCCGCGCCGGCGAAGAAGGAGCCGACCGACCGCACCGACGACCCGGTGCGCATGTATCTGCGCGAGATGGGCTCGGTGGAGCTCCTGTCGCGCGAGGGCGAGATCGCCATCGCCAAGCGCATCGAGGCCGGCCGCGAGACGATGATCGCGGGCCTGTGCGAGAGCCCGCTGACCTTCCAGGCCATCATCATCTGGCGCGACGAGCTCAACGAGGCGAAGATCCTGCTGCGCGAGATCATCGACCTCGAAGCCACCTATGCCGGCCCCGAGGCCAAGCAGGCGCCGGTGGTGGAGCGCGTCGAGGAGGCCGAAAAGCCGAAGTTCGACGAGCGCGGACGCCGCTCCAGCGGCCCGCGCGAGGACGACGACATCACCAATGTCGGCGGCGAATCCCGCGTCGAGGACGATGACGACGAGGACGACGAGGCCAACCTGTCGCTGGCGGCGATGGAGGCCGAGCTGCGCCCGCAGGTGATGGAGACGCTCGATCTCATCGCCGCGACCTACAAGAAGCTGCGCAAGCTGCAGGACCAGCAGGTGGAAAGCCGGCTGGCCGACGCCGACGCGCTGTCGTCCAGCCAGGAGCGCTCCTACAAGAAGCTCAAGGAAGAGCTGATCACGGCGGTGAAGTCGCTGTCGCTCAACAATGCGCGCATCGAGGCGCTGGTCGAGCAGCTTTACGACATCAACAAGCGGCTGGTGCAGAACGAGGGCAAGCTGCTCCGCCTCGCCGAAAGCTACGGCGTGCGCCGCGACGAGTTCCTGCGCGAATATCAGGGCTCCGAGCTCGATCCGAACTGGATGGGCAAGGTCGCGCAGCTGACGACGCGCGGCTGGAAGGAGTTTGCCCGTAACGAGGACAAGGCGATCGGGACGATCCGGCAGGAGATCCAGAACCTCGCCACCGAGACCGCGATCTCCATCGCCGAGTTCCGCCGCATCGTGAACCAGGTGCAGAAGGGCGAGCGCGAGGCGGCCATCGCCAAGAAGGAGATGGTGGAGGCCAACCTGCGCCTCGTCATCTCCATCGCCAAGAAGTACACCAACCGCGGCCTGCAGTTCCTCGACCTGATCCAGGAAGGCAATATCGGCCTGATGAAGGCGGTGGACAAGTTCGAGTACCGGCGCGGCTACAAGTTCTCGACCTATGCGACATGGTGGATCCGGCAGGCGATCACCCGTTCGATCGCCGACCAGGCGCGCACGATCCGCATACCGGTGCACATGATCGAGACGATCAACAAGATCGTGCGCACCAGCCGCCAGATGCTGCACGAGATCGGCCGCGAGCCGACGCCGGAGGAGCTGGCGGAAAAGCTCGCAATGCCGCTCGAAAAGGTGCGCAAGGTGCTGAAGATCGCCAAGGAGCCGATCAGCCTCGAAACCCCGGTGGGCGACGAGGAGGATTCGCATCTCGGCGATTTCATCGAGGACAAGATGGCGATCCTGCCGATCGACGCGGCGATCCAGGCCAACCTGCGCGAGACGACCACGCGCGTGCTCGCCTCGCTCACCCCGCGCGAGGAACGCGTGCTCAGAATGCGCTTCGGCATCGGCATGAACACCGACCATACGCTGGAGGAAGTAGGCCAGCAGTTCTCGGTGACGCGCGAGCGCATCCGCCAGATCGAGGCCAAGGCGCTCAGGAAGCTCAAGCATCCGAGCCGGAGCCGGAAGCTCAGGAGCTTCCTCGACAGCTAGAGCGAAGCGAAACAATCTTTCCGGAAAGCCGCGACGGTGTCGCGGCTTTTCTTTTGCGCGCGGCTGTGCCTGACTCGGCGGCGGACGAAGCAAGGAGGGCTGTGTGATGATCACGGGTTCGCAATGCCGCGCGGCGCGGGCGCTGACGGAACTGACGCGCGAGCGGCTGGCCAGCCTGTCGGGCGTGGACAGCGGGACGATCGAGGCGTTCGAGCGCAAGATCGAGACGCCGGACGCCGGCACGGTGGCGGCGCTGCGGGCAACGCTGGAGCGCGCCGGCGCGGTCTTCATTGCCGAGAACGGCGGCGGCATCGGCGTGCGGCTGAAATTCAACCGCTCGGAGGTGAGGCGCCTGTCCACGCTGGAGGGCGAGGGCGGCATCGCGGCGCTGGACGACGTGCCGTGATCCGCCGGCCCGGCGGCGTGCACCGGGCCGGGAAAGCTGCTATGGTCGAGCCATGAACGAGCGGTTCAACCATGATCTCCTGCCCGCGCCGCGCACCACCGCGGCGGCGGAAGGCATGCGCCGGCGCCTGTGGACCGTCGCCGAGATCGAGGCGATGGTGGCCGCCGGCATCATCGGCGAGGACGAACGCGTCGAGCTCATCGGGGGGGAGGTGGTGCCGATGTCGCCGAAAGGTGCGTGGCATGAAAGCGTCAAGATCGCAATCAACAGGCATCTGCAAAGGACGGTGCCGGACACGTTCATCGTCGCGCCGGAAACGACGCTGAGGCTTGATGAGTCCGGCTTCCTCGAGCCGGATTTCATCGTCTTTCCAAGCACCGTCCCGATTGAAAGCCTGCGCGGCTTCAACGTGCTGCTGGCGATCGAGGTGGCGGATTCCAGCCTTGCCTATGACATCGGCCGCAAGATCAGCATCTATGCCGCCTATGGCATCCCGGAAGTGTGGGTCATCGATGCGCGCCGGCTGGTGACGCATGTGTTCAGCGCGCTGGGTGCGGAAGGCTATCGCCAGATCGCCGAGCGTCCGGCCGATTTCGACCTCGTGCCGTGGCGGGCCGAGGCGATCCGGCTGAACCTCGCCGCGCTCGGGCTTGCTCCCGCGCGGGAGGAATGATGTCGCCCGAATTCCTGCTCACCAGCCTGATCATCGTCGCCTCGCCGGGCACCGGGGTCGTCTACACGCTGGCCGCCGGGCTTGCGCGAGGCGCGCGGGCGAGCGTGCTCGCCGCCTTCGCCTGCACGCTCGGCATCGTGCCGCATCTGGCGGCGGCGCTGACGGGGCTTGCGGCGCTGCTGCATGCCAGCGCGCTCGCCTTCGAGATGGTGAAATATGCCGGCGTCGCCTATCTGCTGTGGATGGCCTGGCAGACGATCCGGCAGAAGGGGGCGATGCGGATCGACGCGGCGCCCGATGCGCGCACGGCCGGGCGCGTGCTGCGCGACGGCATCGCGCTCAACGTGCTCAATCCGAAACTGTCGATCTTTTTCGTGGCCTTCCTGCCGCAATTCGTGCCGACTGGGGCGCCCGGCGCGGTGCCGCGCATGCTGGAGCTCAGCCTCGTCTTCATGGCGATGACCTTCGTCGTCTTCGCGCTCTACGGCGTCTTCGCGGCGACGATGCGCAGCCGCGTGATCGGCAGCCCGCGCGTGATGGCGTGGCTGCGCAACTCCTTCGCCGCCGCCTTCGTGGCGCTCGGCGCGCGGCTGGCGCTGACGGGGCGGTAGGCCCGGCGGTCAGGCGCGTGGCGCGGCGAGGCCGTTCATCAGAGCGCCGAGCACGTCCATGTGCTCCTCGACCTGCCCGCCATATTCGATGGCGAGGATGGCGGCGTCGAACATGGCGCCCAGCTGCACGGTCAGCGCGTCCAGCGGAAGCGTGCGGATCGCGCGTGCCTCCATCGCCGCCGCCAGGCCCTCGCGCAGGCTGCGGCTTCCGTGCCGGTTATGCACCTCATCCATCGCGGCGCGACCGAGCGCGGCCGGGCCGTCGATCAGCAGGAGCCGGGTGCGGCCGGGCACGCGCATCGCCTGAAGATAGGCGCGGCCGCCGGCCTGCAGCATGCCCATGGCATCTGACGAGAAGGGCGCGGCGCGCTCCACCTCGTCCGCGACCGCCGCGGCTTCCCGCTCGACCACCGCCGCGAACAGGGCCTGCTTGTCGGCGAAGTGGTGATAGAGCGCGCCGCGGGTCACGCCGGCCGCGGCGGCGATGTCGGGCGTGGCGGTATCGGCATAGCCTTTCTCGACGAAAAGGGCGCGGGCGGCGGCGATGAGCTGGGCCTTGGTGGCGGCGCTGCGCTCGGGATTGGTTCTCGCTTGCATACATGCAGCCTGTATGTTATCTGGATTGAGTACATGCAGTTTGTATGTTTCCAACCAGAGGAAAGCAAGCCATGAAGATCACGAGCTATTATCCGGTGCTGATGGTGTCAGACGTGGCGGCCAGCAGCGCATTCTACCAGCGCCATTTCGGTTTCGTGGCGCTCTACGACAGCGACTGGTACGTGCATCTCCAGTCGCGGAGCGATGCGAGCGTCAACCTGGCGATCCTCGACGGCACGCATGAGACCATTCCCGCCGCCGCGCGGGGGCGGGCGGCGGGCATGCTGCTTAATTTCGAGGTCGAGGACGTGGATGCCGAATATGAACGCCTCAGCGCGGCAGGGTTGCCGATGCTGCTTTCGCTGCGCGACGAGGCGTTCGGGCAGCGGCATTTCATCACCCGCGACCCGGAGGGCGTGCTGATCGATGTGATCAAGCCGATCCCGCCCAGCGGTGAGTTCATCGAAATTTATGCCAATCAGGCGCCGGGCAAGGCTTGAGGCGCGGGGCACGTCCTACCTTCTCCCACAGGGGGAGAAGGTGGATTGGCGCGTTAGAGCAATTCCGGATGGGATTGAATCATCCATCGTCGTGCGGCGTGAAGCACCCCCACCCCTTACCCCTCCCCACAAGGGGAGGGGGTCGCCAGCGTCTCAAAAACCCCCTCCCCCTTGTGGGGAGGGGTAAGGGGTGGGGGTCTGCGGCGCAGCCGCTTCCAGCAAAAGCTGAAATAATCTAGCGCCAAGACGGATGAGGGGTGTTGGACGGAGCGTCAGGCTGGAACACCCCTCATCCGCCCCCTTCGGGGGCACCTTCTCCCACAAGGGAGAAGGGAAGGCGTCGACATTCCGGTGCGAACCGTCTATCAGCGCCGCTCGATTTCTTTGCTTGAGCCGCATTTGTGCGGCGCCAAGCGATTCCGCTCGGCTGCAAAATGCTCCAGCGATCAGCGCGAGAAGGCAGGCCATGCGGGCGACGAGCGGCGGCATCGACTTCGGCACGTCCAATTCCACCGTCGGATATGTGGCGGACGGACAGCCGCGGCTTGTCGCGCTCGATGCGGGGCAGGTGACGATGCCGAGCGCGGTCTTCTTCGATTTCGAGGAGGACCGCACCTTTTTCGGCCGCACCGCGGTCGAGCGCTATACGGAGAATGCCGAGGGCCGGCTGCTGCGGGCGCTGAAGAGCGTGCTGGGCTCCTCGCTCATCCATGAGAAGACCCGCATCAAGGCGCATTCGATCGCCTTTTCGGACATTATCGGCTCCTTCCTGCTCAACCTGAAGGAGAAGCTGGAGGAGGGGCGCGGCCTGGCCGTCGACAATATCGTGCTCGGGCGGCCGGTCCACTTCGTCGATGACGATGCGGCGGCCGACCGCCGGGCGCAGGACGAACTGGAGAGCGCGGCACGCCGGCGCGGTTTTCGCAATATCGCCTTCCAGTTCGAGCCGATCGCGGCCGCGCTCGACTATGAGCGGCAGGTCGCGCGGGAGGAACTGGCGCTGATCGTGGACATCGGCGGCGGCACGTCGGATTTTTCCATCGTGCGGGTCTCGCCGGAGCGCGCGAAATCGGCCGAGCGGAAGGACGACATCCTCGCCAGCCATGGTGTGCATATCGGCGGCACCGATTTCGACCGGCTGTTCAGCATCGCCCGGCTGATGCCGGAGCTGGGCTACGGCACGCCGACGAAGGACGGGAAGCGGAACCTGCCGGTCGGCTATTACAACGACCTCGCCACGTGGCAGCGCATCCATTTGCTCTATACGGCCAAGGCCATGAGCGACCTTCGCCAGATCCGCTACGAGGCGGCGCGGCCGGACCTCGTGGAGCGCATGATCGCCATCGTGGCCGGGCGCAGGGGGCACGCCGCTGCCGCGCTGGTCGAACAGGCCAAGATCGTGCTGACGCAAGAGGCGGAAACGGCGATCGAGATCGCGCTGCCAGACGAGCGGCTGACGGTGCCGGTGACGCAGGCGCAGATGAACGATGCGATCGCGGCCACCGTGGGGCGCGTGCGGCAGGCGGTGGCGGACACGCTGGCGAGCGCTGGCGTTGCGCGGAAGCAGATCACGGCGCTGTTCCTGACGGGCGGATCGACGGCCATCCCGCTGCTGAACAGGAGCGTGCGGCAGATGTTTCCTGCCGCCGCAGTGGTGGACGGGGACATGTTCGGCAGCGTGGGGCTGGGCCTCGCGCTCGACGCCTGGCGCAAGTTCGAGGGATGAGAGGCTCTGGACTCGGCAGGCCGATTCGGGCAAGCCGGGGATCATGGAAACGAAAACGACATCCACCGGCGGCTGCCATTGCGGCGCCGTGCGTTTCGCGGCGGTGCTGACCGACGGGCTTGCCAATCCGCGCCGCTGCACCTGCTCCTACTGCCGGATGAAGGGCGCTGTCATGGTGTCGGCGGCGGTGGGCGAGCTCACCGTCACGCAGGGCGAGGAGCTGCTGACGGAGTACCGCTTCAACACCGGTGCGGCGCGGCACTATTTCTGCTCGCGCTGCGGCATCCACACGCATCACCGCCGCCGCTCGAACCCGAACCAGTATGGCGTGAACGTGGCCTGCCTCGACGGGGTGAGCCCGTTCGATTTCGCCGAGGTGATCGTCAATGACGGCGTGAACCATCCGGCCGACCGGCCGGCGGGCAGCCCCGGCCGCATCGCCGGCGTGCTCCGGTTCGAAACAGCCGAATAGTTCAGCTTTCCGCCAGCGGCGGCAGGATTTTCAGCAGGGCGACGGCGGTTGCCGCCAGCGCCGCCGCGCCGATGGTGAGCGGCACGAGACCCTGCGCGATGAAGGGCGCGACCGCCGCGGTGCCGAGCGCCGTGGTGAGCAGGATCGCCACGACCACCAGCGCCGAGCCGCGCGCGTCGTCGCCGCGGGCGGCAAGGATGGCGCGGTGGAAGCCGGCGGGGCCGCGCAGGCCGAGGCCGAAATTGACCGGCACGAAGAGCGCGGCCACGGCCAGCGGCGCGGTGCCGCCGGCAAGCGCATAGGCGAGCAGGAGCAGCGTGCCGGCGGCCGCCACCAGCGTGCCGAACGTGATCATGCGCTCGGCGCCGTAGCGGTTCGCGAGCCGTCCCGCGAGATTGGCGGCGACCACGAAGGTGCCGATGCCGACGAGCTGCATGGTGACGAAATCCGCCATTGTGCCGCCGAGCGCGTTGACGAAGACCGACGGCGCGCCGAAGACGATGACGAGCAGCGCGCCCAGCGTGAAGGCCTGCGACAGGCAATAGCGCAGGAAGGTGGCGTCGCGCAGGAGGTGCGCATAGCCGCCGCTGCCCGGCGGCGTGACGACGCGCGGCAGATGGTGCCGCAGGAACCAGACCGCCACGGCCAGCAGGGCCGACAGGAGCGCGATGGCCGCGAAGCTCGACGTCCAGCCGAAGGCGGCGACCAGCGCCACGCCGACGATGGGGGCGAAGGCGGGCGTCAGCGCTTCCACGCTGCCGAGGAAGCCGAGCGCGGAGATGGCGCGCGCGTCGCCGAACATGGCACGGATGATGCCGGGCGCGAAGACGGCCGCCGCCGCACCCGCCGCGCCTTGCAGGAAGCGCAGCGCGATCAGCGCCTCGATCGACGGCGCGGCCATGGCGAGCAGCGAGATCGCGGCATAGGCCGCCAGCGAGGTGGTCAGCAGGCGGCGCTGGTCGTAGCGGGCGCCCAGCGCGCCGAAAAGGAGCAGGCCGGCTGCCGAGCCCGCCACGAAGGCGGCCAGCACGAGTTGGGCCGTTGCGATGTCGCCGTCCAACGCCGCCGGCAGCAATGGAATCGCCGGCAGGACGAGATCGGTCCCGGCGATGCCGAGGATCGTGCCGGACACGATGAGGGTGAAGCCAAGCCAATGGCTTGGTTGCGCGGGCTGTTCGTTCATGCTCGTCTGGCCGTAAATAAAGCGGCTCGGTAAAGCGCTTTGCCTGTCAGCCATAATGCCAATGGGGACGCATGTCTCAGTCCACGATCCGCATCGATACGGCCGGGCAGGGGTTTTACGAGTTCACGCGGGAGGCGGCGCGTTTCGTTGCGGCAAGCGGCGCCGGGACCGGGCTGCTGACCCTTTTCGTGCGGCATACGTCCTGCTCGCTGCTGATCCAGGAGAATGCCGATCCGGACGTGCGGCGCGATCTCGACAGCTTCTTCCGCCGGCTGGTGCCGCCGAGCGACGATCCGTCCATGCGCTGGGTCACGCACACGACCGAGGGGCCGGACGACATGCCGGCGCATATCAAGGCGGCGCTGACGGCCGTGTCGCTCTCGATTCCGGTCATGGACGGGCGGCTGGCGCTCGGCACCTGGCAGGGCATCTACCTGTTCGAGCATCGCGACCGGCCGCATCGCCGCGAGATCGTGCTGCATCTGGGCACATGACGGGTTGAGCAGGGCGGGCGCGGATGCGATGATCGGCCATTCGGCAGCGAGAGGCGTGGATGTCCTTCTTCAAGAAGCTTTTCGGCGGTGGCGCAGCGCGTGACGACAAGGGCGGACAGGCCGGCGGCGGCCAGGTCGGCGAGACGCTGGACTACAAGGGCTACAGCATCAGGGCGACGCCGTTTGCGGCGGAGGGGCAGTACCAGACCTGCGGCGTCGTCAGCCGCACCGTGGATGGCGAGCTGAAGGAACACCGTTTCATCCGCGCCGACCGCCTTGCCTCGAAGGAAGCGGCGGCGGAACTGGCGCTGCGCAAAGGGCAGCAGCTCGTCGACGAGCAGGGCGACGGCATGTTCGGCTGAAGGCGGTGCCGGGTGCGCCCGGATGCCACTCTATCTCTTTGATTTCGCCGGGATTTCGCCGCATTGTCGTGGCGTTCCCCGGCTTTGGTATGATCCGCGCGCGGCGGGGGAACCGTTTGCGGGCATGGGCATTCCTGTTCATCGACAACAGAACGGAGAACCCCGATGAACATCCGCCATACGCTCATTGCCGCCTCTGCCCTTGCGCTCGCCGCCGGCGCGGCGTCAGCGCAGACGATCGTCATCCAGCCCGAGCAGGAAACGGTCATCCGTGAATATATCGTCGAGCATCCGGCGCCCGTGGTCGAATTGCCCAGTGACGTCGCCATCGAGGTCGGGACCACCTTGCCAGAGACAATCGAGGTCGTGCCGGTGGAAGTGCCCGACGTCGAGCCCCGCTATTCCTATGTGAGGGTGGAAGACCGTACCCTCGTGGTCGAGCCTGAAACCCGCCGCGTGATCCATATTCTCGACTGACGCCGCCTGAGCACGCGCCGCCGCGACGCATCCATGCGGATGCGTCGCGGCAATCTTTCCGTGTATTGCTTAATATATTTATTTTCAACCTTTCGCATCGGCTGATGATCGTTATGATCGCGGCGTTCCTGAAAAATGGAGGGAAATGGCGGCGGATGTCGATCCGCGCGCAGAGCGTTTGCTGAGGGAAGGAAGATTGATGGACGACGTTGCCTATGACGAGACCGGCAAAGTGGATATGCACGGCATCTATGACAGGGATGCGCCGCTCGCCTATTTTACTACGCTGAAAGAGCTCGATTACATGATACCGCAGAACGCGCAGCCGATGTTTTCGCGGCTGATCGCGGCGCGGCGGCGCATGTCGGGCCGGCGGAAGCTGAAGATCGTCGATATCGGCTGTTCCTACGGCGTCAACGCCGCCATCCTGAAGCACGGGCTCAGCATGTCGCAGCTCTATCGCTTCTACCGGGGCGGAGTAGCGAAGCACCGCGACGCGCTGGTCGCGCGCGACCGGGCGCTCTATTCGGTTCCGGCGGACGAGAATATCGAATTCGTCGGCCTCGACCAGGCGCGCCATGCGATCGACTATGCGGTGGACGCCGGCGTGCTGGATGCGGGCGTGGTGACGAATCTGGAGGAATGCGAGCCGGGACCGGAGGACCGCGCGGCGCTGGCTGGCTCGGACCTCATCATCTCCACGGGCTGCTTCGGCTATGTCACCGAAACCTCGCTGGAGCGGCTGCTGGACGCGGCGGGCGGCAGCGCGCCGTGGATGGCGCATTTCGTGCTGCGCATGTTCGATTTCGGCGAGGCGGAGGCGATGCTGTCGCGGCGCGGCTATGTGACAGAAAAGGCGGATGGCCTGTTCATCCAGCGCCGCTTCGCCTCGGAGGAGGAGCGCGCCAGCGTCTTCTCCAATCTCGCGGAACGCGGGCTCACGCCAACGGCACAGGAAGAGGACGGCTGGTATGTGGCCGAGCTCTATGTGGCGCGGCCGCAGGCACAGGCGCGCGCCTTGCCGCTGCCGGCGCTGATCGACGGCGGGCCGGCGGCGAAGAACTGACGGCTTCCCAAGCCGGCGGCCGGCGCGTAGCGTCTTCCACGTGATCAGGGAGGCGCATATGTCGCTGAAGGGCAAGACTGTCTTCATCTCGGGCGGGTCGCGGGGCATCGGCCTCGCGATCGCGCTGCGCGCCGCGCGCGACGGCGCCAACGTCACCATCGCGGCGAAAACCGCCGAGCCGCATCCGAAGCTGCCGGGCACGATCTACACGGCGGCCGAGGAGATCGAGGCGGCGGGCGGCAGGGCGCTGCCGGTGCTGTGCGACATCCGTGACGAGGAGCAGGTGGTGGCGGCTGTCGAGAAGACGGTGGCGGCCTTCGGCGGCATCGACGTCTGCGTCAACAATGCCAGCGCGATCCAGCTCACCGGCACGCTGGCGACCGACATGAAGCGCTTCGACCTGATGCACCAGATCAATACGCGGGGCACGTTCCTCGTGTCGAAGACGTGCATCCCGCATCTGAAGCAGGCGGCCAATCCGCATACTCTCAACCTCGCACCGCCGCTCGACATGGAGGCGAAGTGGTTCAGGAACCATGTCGCCTACACAATGGCGAAGTTCGGCATGTCGATGTGCACGCTGGGGATGAGCGCGGAGTTTGCCGCCGACGGCGTCGCGGTCAACTCGCTGTGGCCGCTGACGGCGATCGACACGGCCGCCGTGCGCAACCTGCTGGGCGGCGAGGGCATGGCGGCGATGAGCCGCTCGCCGGCCATCATGGCCGATGCCTTCCATGCGATCGTGACGCGGCCGGCGCGCGAGACGACCGGCAATTTCTTCATCGACGAGGAGGTGCTGCGCGCCGCCGGCGTGACGGATTTCAGCGTCTATGGCGGCGGCGAGGGGCCGCTGGCGGGCGATTTCTTCGTGCCCGACGCGGCGTTCGCGCGCAGCGGGACGAAGGTGATGCGGCCGTTCGGGTAAGGTGCGGTCGCCTCAGGAAATGAATCCGGGCAGCAGCGCAGGTAACTGTCTTTGCTGATGAAACGGCCCGGCGAGTGCTCGACTTGCCGGGCCGTTCGGATCAATCGGCGAGCACGAACTTGCCGCCCTTGACCGTGAGCAGCACCACGTCGCTTTCGTCCACGCCGAGATGATTGTCCGGTGTGCTGGCTGGCGGGAGGAGCCGGGCGCCTGATCGGCCCGACTTCACGATCTGAGTCATGCGATTGCGGCGTTGAATCCGCGCGCCGGCGCAACGTCTTGAATGGACAGGGTTTCAGGGCATTCCCGGAGGGCGATCCGTCAGTCCTCGCCGCTGAATTCGGCATAGGCGCCTGCCGCGTGGCGATAGGCCGGGGAGCCGTCGCTGCTGCCGCGCAGCAGGGAGAGCGGCGAGCTTTCGTCGCCCGTGCGCATGGTGCTGAGCCAGCCGGTCACGCGGGCGCGTTCCTGCGCCGCGATCGCAGCGCGGCGATCCGCCTCGGCATCCTGTTCCGGCTGGGTCCTTCCTTCTTGTGCCGGCGGCGCATAGGTGGAAGATCGCCATGTGTGGCCGCCATCGGCCGGTGCGGGCATTGCCGGCGCGCCCGGATTCGGTGCGGGATGCGTCAGGGCGGGCGCGGCATTCTGCGTCGCCGGTGCAGACGGGGCCTGCTGCGCCTCGCCCGGCAGGGTTGCCGATGAAGGGGCCGAACCCGCAGCCGATTGCGCGCTTGTGCCGCCTGCGGCCGGGACGGCCGTCGTGGAAGCCGCCGGCGGCAGGTAGCCCGCGCCGGACCAACTGCTCGGCGCGAGGCCGCTTGCGGCGGTTGCTTCACCGGCCGCCTGTCGCGCGGACGCCGCCGGCGCCTGCCGCGGCGCGCCACCCGGCGCACCGGCCTGGGATGTGCTCCCGCCGGCGGGCACGCCGGAAAGAAGTGGGCGCAGCACGGCGCCCGCGATTGCAGACAACATTTTCTCCAAACCCCATATTGGATCGAGACGGGAGATACCGCAGCGGAATTTCAGTTCTGTTCCGACATGCGGCGTCATTTGATTCAAATTCTCCGGACATGAAAAAGGGCCCGCCGCTGGAGACGGCGAGCCCTCGAATGCCTGTCTTTCCGGGCGGGAAAGACGGGGCAGGGAAGTCCCCAGAATGGCCGGGAAAGGCGGCGAGAATCAGGCCGCCCTTTCCCTGCCTCCGGAGCTAGCGGTTGCTCGCGCTCTGGGCCGGCGCGACCAGCGGCGTGATGCGCCGGATCGCCACGCGCCGGTTCTCGCGCTCCGGTTCCTGGGTGTTCACCTTCAGGTAGCGCTCGCCATAACCCTGCGGCACGAGGTTTTCCGGCGGAATGTCGAACACATTGCTCAACGCATCCGCAACGGCGGCCGCGCGCTGGTCGGACAGCGCCAGATTGGCGACGTCCGAGCCGACCGCATCGGTGTGGCCCTCGATCAGGAAGGTCTCGGCCGGGTTGTTCTCCAGCAGGCGGGACATGGCGTTCGCCACGCCTTCGAGGCGGGAGATCTCGCTTTCCGGCACGCTCGCCGAACCGAACTCGAAGGTGATCGTGTCGAGGTCGATACGGCGGACCGTGTCGCGCAAGCGTGCCGAGTGGCGCACCTCGTCGATGGAGTAGAGGCGCTCCACGCGCTCCACGGGCGGCTGCTCGAGGAACTCGTAATAGCTGTCCGGATCCTCGACGCGCTCGGCGTCGAGAATGTACTCCTCGACCGGGATGGTCAGCCTGAGCGGCGGCAGGTCGCGGCCGGGATCGTACCATTCGCGCGGGCCGTCGCCGCCACGGTCGCGGTCGCGGTCGTCGGCATAGACGAGCACATATTCGCGGCCGTCCGGCGTGATGCGCGAGCGGCGGACCACGTCGCCGTAGCGGTCGCGGATGGTGACGACCTGCACGCCGTTCTCGCGCTGGATCACCTCGCGGGTGCGGCCGCGCGGCAGCTCCTCGTAATAGACGTCACGCGCGCCGCGGGAGAGCCGCTGCCGGTCGTCGCTTTCCACGAAGGTCTGGTTGTTGAACTGGATGACCACGCGGTCGCCGATCTCGCGCAGGACCTCAGAGCCCTGCGGCCGCTCGCGGCGCTGGCGCACGGCGTCGGCCTCGATGCGCCGGCCTTCCTCGGCCGTGACGGGCTCGATCTCCACGGGTGCTGCGCTTTCTTGCGCCTCGCGGTCGTTCGCGGGCGGCGGTCCGGCTTCCTGCGGCTGCGGCGGCTGGGCGCCTTCGCCCGGACGCGCGCCGTCGGCAGGCGGCCGCTGCGCGCCGTCTCCCGGCTGGCCGCCGGGCGTGGGCGGCGCTTCCTTCTGGCTGTCCAGAACCGGCGTCTCGGGCTGCGTGCCGGGCGCAGGCTGCGCCCCGTCGCCCGGTGCGGGCTGCGGGGTCTCGCCGCCGGGAAGCGGCGTCACCGGTGCCGGCTGCTGCCCGCCTTCGCCCGGTTGGCCGGGCCGCTGCTCGAACGGCGAAGGCTGGTCCGGAGCGCCGGGCTGCGGCGCAGGCGTCCCGGGCGCGGGTTGCACAGGCGTCGTATCGCGCGGAGCCTCGCCGCCCGGCCGCTCGCCACCGGGCGAAGGCTGGGGAGCGGGCGTCTCGCCGCGTGGAAGCGGGGTGGCAGGTGCCGGTTGCTGACCGCCTTCGCCGGGCTGGCCGGGCCGCTGCTCGAACGGCGAAGGCTGGCCCGGAGCGCCGGGCTGCGGCGCAGGCGTCTCGGGCTGCGGCCGCTCCGTGGGCTCCGCCGGGGCGCGCTCGGCCGGTGCTTCATCGCGCGGGGCCTGTCCGCGCGGCTCGGCAGGCTGCGGGGTGGGCGCTTCGCGCCGTGGCGCGGGCTCCTCGCGCTCGGCCGGCGCCTCCCGCTGCTCTGGCGGCGCGAAACGTTCGGCCGGGCGCTCGGCCGGCTGTTCCGCGGCAGGGGGCGTCGCCGGCGGCTCCGGCGCGCGTTCGGCCGGCCGCTCGGCAGGAGCTTCTTCGCGTGCGGGGGGCTCTTCGGCTGCCGGCGCCTCTTCGCGCCGCCTCTCGGGCTCGCGCGCCTCGGGCTCCTGTGCCGGAGCCGCGCGCTCCCCCGGCGCGCAATCGGGATTGTCCGGTGGACATTCCCGGCCCTGTGCAAGGATAAGCGCATCGGGGCCGGATGCAGGATTGATGCTGAGCGGGGCGGCGAGGAGCGCCGTCGAGCCCATCAAGAGGGCAAGCGTTGTCCCCGCGGCGATGCGTTTGTGATGTTTCATCGTCATCCTCGTTGGTCAGCTATGGTCGTCCCGTCCGCGACGGCAACCCCTATCGGGCCGAATGGTTCCCCTTTTTGCCGCCGCGGAAAGCCTGCCGCGCACGGACGCCGTCATACGCTGACGGCCTTGACCCCGGCGCATTGGCGCGCCACACCGGCGGCATGACCGCACCGTTCTGGAAGGTGAAATCGCTGGAGCGAATGACGCCGCAGGAGTGGGAATCGCTCTGCGACGGCTGCGGAAAGTGCTGTCTGGCCAAGCTGGAGGACGAGGACAGCGGCGACATCTATTTCACCAGCGTCGGGTGCCGCCTGTTCGATGCGGGCCTGTGCCGCTGCACCGATTACGACAACCGGCAGGCGCGCGTGGCCGACTGCATCCGCCTGACGCCGGAGAACGTGCGCACCATCGCCTGGCTGCCGGCGACATGCGCCTACCGGCTGGTGGCCGAAGGCCGCGACCTGCCGCGCTGGCACCATCTCGTGTCCGGCAGCCGCGATACGATCCACCGCGCCGGCAAGTCGATGCAGGGAAGGGTCACCGCGCTGGAGACCGACATGGCGGAACCGGAGGACTATTTCGACCATCTCATGGAAGACGAACCCTGAAGGCCGGAACGGGAGGCGAATTTTGAGCAGGACGGATACGGAAAAGCTGATCGGGGATTTCCTCGCCGCGCTGAATGCGCGCGACATGACCGCGCTTGCCGCACTTCTTCACCCGGATGCGGTGCATGACGCACCGGACGGCGAGCGAACCGTGGGCGCCGAAGCCCTGCGGGAATGGTTCTTCAGGCAGGCGGCGCAGTTCGATGAGACGATCGCCGATATCGTCGCGATGTCGGACGGGAGCGGCATGCATGGCGCCGCCGAGTTCACCCGGCGCGGCCTCTACCGCACCGCTGCGCCCGGCCTTCCGCCCGCCACCGGGCAGCGTTACGCGCTGCGCGACGCGCTCCTGTTCGAGGTCGAGGACGGGCGGATCACGCGGGTCAGCGCGCCGGGCGGGCGGGAGGCGCTGGCGCGCGCCCTGGCCGGAAAATAAGCGCCGCATGCCGATGAACGCGGCATGAATGCGGGGTTCGGAAACGGTTCAGGGCCAGGGGCGCATAAGGGACGCATCATTCAGGCACGCCCGCCGATGAAAGCCGCAAGGAGACAGACAATGTTCAACCGCTTGAAGACCCTCGCCGTCGCCGGCCTCGTTGCCTTCGGCGCATTCGCCGCCGCGCCCGCCACGGCGCAGGCCGACAGCTTCTATTTCGGTATCGGCGGCGGCGGCCGCCACGGCCCCGAGGTGGAATTCCGCATGGGCGACCGGCACGATCGCCGCCACTGGGACCGCGGCGGCCCGCGCCACGGCGGCCCGGCCTTCCGGGGCTGCACGGTGCGCCAGGCGCTGAACAAGGCCGACCGCATGGGCCTGCGCCGCGTGCATCTGCGCAGCGAGAACCGGCGCGCCATCTTCGTCGGCGGCCGCGATCGCGGCCGTGCGATCACGGTTGCCTTCGCCAAGGCGCCGGGCTGCCCGATCGTGCGCTGAGCCGCGCGACGCAGCGATACGGAAAGGCCGCCGCGGAAACCGCGGCGGCCTTTCCCTTTCAGTCCCGCAGCGCGTCCGCCACCGCCTGCCGCAGATGTTCCGCGGCTTGCCGCACTTCCGCCTGCCGGTTCCGCCAGTCGTCGTCGATCCGTCCGAGATAGGCGTCCCGCGCCCGCGCCAGAACGGCGGCCGCCTGTCGCGGCAGGCGGGGCATGGCCCATTCGGCTGCGGCGTCCTTGGCGACGAACTCACCCGTGGCCGCGGTGCGCCACATCCGCGCCAGCGTCAGCAGGACATTGCGCTCGTCACCCGGCAAGCCGTCGCATAGAGCAGGCAGGCTTTCGCGCATGGCTCGGCGGATCTGGTCGGTCGGGATTTCGGGTAAGAACGCGGCCAATGGCGGGCCGAGCAAGGGGCGGGCTTCGCGCCGGGCCTGCGCCAGCACCAGCGTGATTTGCGGGTCGGAGACGGGCGCCGGCGCTTCGCCGGCCTCAAAGCTTTCCCGCAGCCATTCGCCATAGAGGAACGTGCTGCGCGCCGGAAAAGGCAGCGTGGCGAGCCCGGATCGCAGGAACAGCATCAGTTCGATGCAGCGCTGCCCGCCGGCCGGTGCGGGATGGCGGCCTGAAATGCGCAGCAAAGCGGCAAGAAGGCCGGCGCGCTCCGCATCCGTCATCTGCCGTTCGATCACGGCCAGCAGGTCCACATCGCTCTGCGGCTGCAGTCCGGCCGCGACCGCCGATCCGTGGAGGTAGGCGCCGAGCAGGTCATCCTGAAAGGTTTCCCGCAGGACGGCCAATGCAGCCTGCGCCTCGGCGGGAATTTCAAGCGCCATCATTCCGCAGTCCCCGAAAAGGAAGCACCGCGCATCCGGCCGGATACGCGGTGCTGATGCGGCCGCAACAGTCAGTTGCGGATTTCCACCGTGAGCGTGACCTCGATGCGGTAGGTGTTCTCGCCGGCCTCGACCGGCACGGCGTCGGCCTGGGCCTCCATCCGCATCATCCGGCCGCCCACGGGCATGGGCGGCATGCGGACGCTGGTCTCGTTGATCTCGATGACGCGGCCGACGGAGAGGCCGGCGGCCTCGGCCAGCTCGCGGGCCTTGTCCATCGCGTCCTTCACCGCCGCCTTGCGCGCCGCGCTGCGGGCGGCGGCCGGGTCGTCATTGGTGAAGACGATCTGGCCGCCCTGGTTGACGCCGAGCGTGACGGCCTTGTCGATGACCTCGCCGACCCGGTTCACCTCGCGCACGCGCACGGAGAGCGTGTTCGACACCTGGTAGCCCTGGATCTCAGGCGGGCGGGAGCCGTCATTGGGTTGCGGATAGACATAGCGCGGCTGGATCGACAGGCCTGAGGTCTGCAGGTCGCGCTCGGCGATGCCGGCCGCCTTCATGGCCGAGATCACGGCGGCCATGGCGTCGTTGGCGGCGTCGAGCGCGGCGCGGGCATTGTCGGCCTCGCGCATCACCGAAAGCGTGACCACCGCCATGTCGGGACGCAGGCTGGCCTCGCCTTCGCCGGAAACCACGATGCGCGGCGCGGGCGGCGGGGGCGGCTGCTGGGCAGCAGCCGGCAGCGAGAGGGCTGTGAAGCCGGCAAGTGCGATGGCGGCAAGGGGTCTGGTCATGAAATACTCCTCAAGCGGGGCGCGATGCCCTTCCCGCACCGATCTGGCGCGTCAATGTGGGCGGATTGCGGCACCGGCTTGTGCATGCGGCCAAAAGCCCTTAATCCACACAGCCGTGGGGCCTGTAGCTCAATGCTTGTTCATCTTGGACCGGACAGGCTGACGCCGTTGCCCCAGGGAAGTATCCGGAGAGCTGTGACGTGCACCTGCTACGATACCATCACGTTCCCGGCGTAGATGCTTCAGAACCGCAGACCAAAGCGTTTCAGCGGCCGTTCCTGCATTCTCTTCTAAAGGAAGTGGTGCAGCCGGAGCATGTCATCGGCGACATCGGTGCACACTCTTATTTCCATTTCCTGATGCAGACGCCAGCCCGGACAAAGGCCATCATCGACCCTTACAACGGAGCTGGCGGCGCCGGATTGAACGCAGTTCCGGCGCTTCCTTTTCCTATCGCGCTGTTCAGGTGCGGGATTGGTCTGAACTCGGAGATCATTCCTGATCGATTCTTCGATGTTACGTTCAGTTGTTCGGTGATCGAGCATATCGGCCAGGCAGAGACACAATATGATTGTGCCCCGCTGCCGGAGCCGCATCCTGTTCAGGATTCCATCCGCGACACCTTTTGCGAGGAATTGTTCCGCATCACGAAACCCGGGGGATTAACTATTCACACGGTCGATCACGCGGCCCGTAACCTGAGCTTCTACAATAATTTCACAAAGGCGGGATTCGTTTATGCCGCAGTTTCATCCGTCCTCGCGGACGAGCCCAAAGCTACGGTCGACGATGCGCTGTGGGGCGTGGATGTCGTAAGGCAACGTGGCCATTGGCTGAACACTGCCAATGTCTTCCCCCCGGAAGTCCAGTCGCTTCACGGCACTGTCGTCATGACATTCCAGCGTCCCTTTTGAACCTTTCAACAGACGCTCCTGCCTGGTATCAGGGACATATGGATCCCGGCTTGTGCCCGAGGCCAAAAGCCCTTAATCCACGCAGCCGTGGGGCCTGTAGCTCAATGGTTAGAGCCGGCGGCTCATAACCGCTTGGTTGGGGGTTCGAGTCCCTCCGGGCCCACCAGTAGAATTTTATTCTAAAAATATTCTATTTTCGGTAAAAAATATGCAAAAATCCGCAATTTCTGCGGGGAATCTCTGCCGTATTGAGAAATTTTTTCTAAAAAATATGGCCTTTTCTGCCCACTCTATGTGACTTCAGGGTATCAAATAAGGTATCGGAAATCCCGATACCTTATTTGCAGTCCGAAGCGACCAAATTCTGGATGTGTAAATATTTGTTAACTATATAAGATTTTGAATTTACTGATGTTTGCCGTTGGGGGTTCGAGTCCTGTTGGTGCAACCACATTAGAAGTGACAGGCCGTTTCGGCAGGCAGCGACCATTCGCGTTACCCTACTGTTGCTTGTGAGGAGGCAGCTTCGGCAAGGCTTTGGTCAGTATGCGACCTCAAAGACGCCGCCTAGGTTCCCTTTGTCGCCGCCCGAAACCTGTCGCAGGTGCAGAGGTGTGAGGGAGTGTGTGGGGCCGAGCATCGCCCATTAAGAGACAGGGCATCTATCCTTCATGCTCCAGATCTTCTTTACATGAGAGATATTTTCGGGCGGAAGCGACATTGATGCGTCGCGCAGTGATGCGTCGAGGTTAAATATCAACTTTGTTGGATAAGCGATCGCCAAGTGGTCGGTGAGGTATGTGTATAGAAACGGGCCGTCGTCCCTATATGATCGAAAACGCTTTGTGAGATCAGACTCCCCAGAAACTAGGCAGCGATGAAAAGACGGATCAGTGAAGGCATGGGTGTAGTTTACATTTTCTCGATGCCTTCGAAGTTTTTCATAGGTTTCCTCTGAGTCCGAGGATAGGAACCAGCCACCGCCTAGTTGTGCGATTTTTCTGAGCGATGTCCAGTTCCAGTGGTGGCTTGATGCTCCGCCTTTGAGGAACTTACCGCTCGGAATGTCCAGAAGCATCTCTCCCCGGCAGTTGAAGGGCACAACCTCATTGAGCAGAAGCAAGGCGCGGAGGCTGTAAAAGCAGGAGTAATACAACCTGACAATCGACCATGAGATCGATCCGTGCTGAAGACCAGACATCGCTTCTGCATACGAGACGACAGCAGCATAAGTGGACTCCATGACGGCGTCTTCTACGGTCGCTCGGATTGCTGAAATCTCACCAGCAGTAGGTACAAAGTGAGCGTATGGCGTTCCCTGCGGCTTTTGCAAAAATGCTTGGCTTGCTAGTCTGGCTGCATCTGACATTGGTGGTTGCGGGGTATTAGACCTTGAAACCTTTGGAAGTGCCCGCCGGTCTGAAATAGCTAATCAGTCTATCGCGTATCATATTTGCTGCCTCGGTGCCGCCTAGACCTTTAACGTCTTCCTGCAGTATTCTGCTAGTTTCATCCATTTCCAGCGCATCTAATATTGTCTTTTTCTCAAAAGAAGATTGTCCTTTGCAGTAATCCAACATGTGACTTCTGAAAAACTCAATCGAACCGATAAAACCAGACGCATAAATGAATGCGTTCCCCCTGTCGTCCCAGTGACGACCGTACTTTTCTTTAATCGCGCCAAAAAAATTCGAGAAGATTGCCTTCTGAATTTCCAGTTCCGTAGCACCGATTTGTTCAAGTTGGCCCTTGGCGTCAACCAGAGGTTTGATGGCATTGACGGCGGTTGAAAGCGCCACACCACCACGCTGCCGTTCCTGGTTGGGGAGTTTGATCCACTTGAAATAAGGCTGCCCTTCGGCTCCAAGGTAGGCAACGATATCGTTCGCGCGGATCGCCGCAGGATCCATCAAATCTGACGCCGTAACTCCATATAAGTCGAAGACAAGGCTCTTTGGTGCTGGTCGTTGTTCGGTGTTAATGGATATGAAAATTCGGGCGCTGTGAGCCGTATCTAAACCTTCGTATATCGCGACGGGTATTTGATAATCCCCAATCGTCGGGTCATCCTCAATTGCGGCTTTGAGCCCAGCAACCCTATGCTGACCATCAATGATTTGCGCGATCTTAGGCTCATCGGGAATCTCAACTGATCCATTGTTCTCGAGCAGGTTTCCAGCGATCCAGTTCAATACAATCGAAGCGGGAAAATCGCCCATCCTTAGCGCGAAGTCCTTGATGCCGGCGATTCGAGACGTATTGAGAACGCGCTGAACGGCACCTTCTTCGTCGTCCTTTCGGCGCACAGCCGCATAGGAGATGCGTGTAAGCAAGCCCGCGGGTAATGAGACGAGCTTAAAGGAGTGCTCTTTCTGCTGAACGGGGATGAATGGAAATGACGGCATTGGTTCTCGCTCAATATTTTTGATCCACAGTAGGTGGACCGTTCTGGATCGTCTAGGGGAAAGGCCTGTCGAGACGTTTGATGTCCCTGGGGGGTGTCGTTTCACCCAGCCGGCTGGCAACTGCCGGCACTGAATTGGTGGAAATGCCGCACTGCTAAGAATGACCGCTTTCCCGACTTTGTTATCCAGAAGCGGTCAGTCAGCAATCCACCCCATCTCAGCCATTCGCGATTGGCGAGCAAGGCGGCCACAAATCCCAATGCGTCCCGAGAAAATAAGGTATCGGCATTAGGGTATTAATTATCTAAGTGTTTGATATATAAGGGTCGGTGGTTTCCTCCGGGCCCACCATTTTCCATATCTCACGGCAGTTCCCTTCGCTCACGCCTCCGATGGGCGGGCGAAAGCCCCGGCCGCAGCCGCGGCCTTGTTCCGGTTCGAGGATTCTCCCCTCACCTCATCTCACGCCGCTTTGCTTCGCTCACGGTTCTCTCCGGAGCGGGCGTGCGGCATCTTTTCGGCACTATGCGCGTCGATGCTTGATCATAAGGGAGCGCAAGCGGGACTGGTCTTCATCCAGATACCAGCGGCGGATGATGTTTTCGATGGGGACGAGCGGGAATATTCCTTTGGTTTCAAGCACCGAAGTGGGGTTGGTATTCACGATCGCGCAATCGATTCCGTTCGACTTGAAGTCATCCCTCAGGAGCTCGAAGGAGCGCGGGTGGAGATCCCCGCTATGGACGGCCGGATTGGGGACGTTGTACCGATCGCCGGCCTGCTGATAGTCATCGAAGAAATAGTTGGGGTTTATGGACGGCGTTTCGGTCATGATCAAACCAACGCCTTCCGTTGGCCTGGCCTCCGGCAGGACCTCGACATATTTGAGATCGATGCCCATCAGGGCAATGCGTTTATGGCCATTCATCGCCATGTAACGAATGGCATAAGAACCTGTCGTTACCTTGCTGAGGTCGGCACTGTGGAACTCCGGGTGGTCGGTGAAGGAGATGCCGAGCCGCTGGCCCCTCGTGCGGTGCCAATAGGGGGATACCTGGTCGAACGAAAGAAAGGCCGGATTGCCGAGCCTTTCCGGATGCAGCTCGAAAAACCCGCCCTCAAGGAAGAAGTGCTTCACCAGTCCTTCGGAATAGAGGCGGTCGATTTCGGCATGATGCGTTTGAACGAGCTGGTCATCAAGGCAGCAATAGTGCGTCGGATACCATCCAATGCGGTCCCAGTGCCGGTAGGCTGCGTTCATGCCGAGCGTGTCGAAGCCGCCGAGCCGACGAAGATCAAAGCCGCGCAGCGAAGGGCCATTTCCGATAACGATCGCGTAGTCTTCCACGATGGGGTCCCTATCAAGAGAAATCCGCAGGCTCAGCACAGGTGTCGGCTGGTGTGCTCCGAGAGGCAGACATCGAAGCGCAGGATGCGTCCCGTCCAATAGCGCTCCTGGTAACCGCAGCCGGGTTGGGGCAAAGCTGTGACATGCTCGCCCGCCCGATAGGTTGGCAGGCGGGTGATGACATTGCCGTTGGCAATGACGATCAATCCTTGCTGCGGCCCGAAAACAACCCTGATCCGCGTCGGCCCGGAATACGGGATTTCGGCATAGTGGTCCGGGCTCCCTTTAAGCTGGACGACATATCGGGACCCGAAGTCATACATCACCACGGGCCCGAACAGCAGAGGCATTGGTGGGGCGGTATCGGTTCGTATGTTGGGGTCCACCAGCGGTTCCGTTTTGGAATCGAGCTCGATGTCCAGGCCCAACAGATGCCGATTGCCGGACAGGGCCGGTCCGTCTTTCCATATAAGTTTGCGTTGGCCGTCGAAGATCTGGTCCGTCGCGTTCATCAAATGGTGGTGGTGAGGGCTGTAACCGCTGAAATGCAGGGTATCCCGGCCAGTCCTCTTGAACTTCTTCGTCGTCAGATCGGCAGCCAGAATGGCAGGGTCCGCCGCCCTCAGATCGGCATGTATGCTCGCATAGTCGATGCTCGAATCTATCTCGTAGGAATAGGTGAGAGTCGAGGAAAATTCGGACAGGACCGGTATCGGGATTTCGCTCCACAGCCGTCGGATACAACTCTGTGCCGTCTGCTCGTACTTGTCGGCATGTTCCCTCGACAACTGTCCGGGGCGAAAGCGGAAGCTCCCCAGCAGCACATCCACGCTGTGCAGGTTCGCCTCGAGGAAGAAGCGTGTCCATAGCTCGAAATCCGCCGCGACACCGGCCTCCTGGGACAGGCGCCCTCCGGCGCGGTTCCATAAGTCTCGTGTCCAGAAGGTGCTTTCCTGCTGAATATGACGATAGTCCCCGCAGAGGAAGCGCAACCAGCTCCAGGGTCGGGCCTCGCGAACCGTATAGATGATGTCCTGTTCGGTCATCGCGGTGGCGCGACCAGTTATCCACGCCACGTCCGGCACCGTCCGGAAAATCTCGTTCACCGCGAACAGGGCACCCGGCAGGAGTATGTCGTCGGAGTTGATCCAGCCCATCAATTCGCCCGTGGACGCTGCGAATCCCCTGTTTACGGCGTCGGTGTGGCCTCCATCGTCTTCGCGGATGACTTTCGAGATCTTCGATCTGTATTTGTTGATGATGTCCAGACTTCCGTCCGTGCTCATCCCATCAACAACGATATATTCGAGATTCGGGTATCCCTGCTGGAGCACGGAGTTAATGGTCTTTTCGAGGTAGCGCGCGCCGTTCAGGTTGGGGGTAACGATCGTGATCTTCTTGTGGTCCATATCCACTCCTCAAACGTCGCCCGACCCGATTAAACCGCGAGGACGAATAATGTCCCAGGCCGCATGGAGGCAATCGTCAGCCGCACAGGCGCCGGTCACGTTTCGCGACACTCATCACTATCTTCAGAACACCGCTAGGGCGTCAGACCGAGAATCCCGTACCACAAACCTGCTGCAACATAACGGGTGTTTGAGATACCGAATTCAGCCATGGCTTTCGTCAGCCCCTCTTTTGAGAAATGTGTTACATGAACGTCGTTGTCAAAGAAGAGCGTTCCAGCGATTTTGGGGTCGGGGTTCAAAATATTGGGCCAGCGGTTGCGGCTGACAAACGGCACGGAAATGAACAGGGCGGCCTTGTGTTTTATGGCTGCGGCACACAGTTCCTTAATCAGCGGTCGAGGTTGATCGATGTGCTCCAGAACCATGATGCTGAGATAGAGATCTATGGGAATCGTTTCGGTCTCTGAATTCCACATGGCGGCATAGGCTTCGATACCGTTCTCTTCGACTGCATATTCGATGGCCCGATGATTGACGTCGAATCCGACCACGGATTTGCCCATGGCTTTGGCGGTCTTCAGCAGCGTGCCAATCCCGCATCCGATTTCAGCAACAGATTTCGGCTCGACGCCCAATTCCGACAGCTTGGCGAAAAGGTCGTGTGTCGCCTTCACGTTGCGTTCCGCGACATTAAGCCCCCATTGCAGATCCCGGGCAAGTTGCTGCTCGCTCTCGCGGTACCCCGACGGGTTCCAGAAACTCTCGCATTCCAGGCAGGTATAGAGATTGATCAGGCGATGGGTGCGAACGGTTGGGACCTTGCGTACATATGCGGTGTAGGGGCTATTGCAGACGGGACAGGGCTGAAGCGTTTTCGGCTCGTCCTCAATCTCGGCGCCGCATGTTTCAGTTTCGGTGCCCGACAACTTTTCCCTCCTGTATCTCTCGCCATGCCGATCAGGTTCGACGCGGCACCAAACCATGCGCCCACCCTTCCGCGCAATCCCTGTCCTTGATCGGAGAAGAAGGCGGGCCTCGTGGTGTTTGCGTCAGCGCGATCCTTCGTCGCCGGCCTGTACTATGTCTGCCGTTGTTGATGTGAAAAGAAAGGAGTCCGTATGGGATATGCACCACGTCGATGTTAAGGGAATCGAAGCTGTAGGGAGACGTGTTTTGCGGGCATTGATACTGGGATCAAGCAATGGATTTTTCAGACCTGGCTATGTGCAGGCAATAGCAGATCATCCGGCATTTTCGGAGACGGTGAATATCTCGCTCGGCGCTAGCCCTGCGATTATGGCTCCCTACCGCATGAAAGGAGTTGATCTCTCCTCGTTTGACTATCTGTTCGTCGAAACCCTGATCAATGATGCGGCCTCTATCAGCAATGGCACCTACTGGCGCGAAGCTCTGGCTGACGTGCTAGGTTGGATCGTTCATGAGGCGACATGTGCAAACGCTATCCCAGTAGGTTTGCTGCTGCCCGGCGACTTCGCTCATCAATCGATGGAGGAAGTGGCGGAAATTCACAAGTCCGCATTTGGCGGCCGGGTCCTCGATATGCTTCCCATTCTTCGAAGAGTTGCCCAACCGATAGGGCCCCTCATGCACGATGCATCACATGTGCATCCGAAATTCTCTTATCTTGCGACAAAATTATTTCTAGATCATTTGACGGCATGCAAATCGCCTTTGGTCCAGCAAAGAAGCGCGGCCCGTTATTTATATATTCTGGCTTCAGGAGCGCGACGGGTCGATATCTCAACCTCCGTCGTATCGGACGTTGCTTACCGCTATGACGGAGGTCAGTCCTTCACGATACCTGTCCCATCGGGCCGCTCGGTCGTCGCTTTGGTCTTCAATCAATCGAATACACGTACAGTGTTGAAGATTTCTGGCGCCAATACCGTCTTGAAAGACATCAGATTCGATGTAGACGCACCAGGCGGAGCCAAATTGATCGTTTCCGCAATGCAACCGGTCATAGCAGGGGAGCAGGGTGTGAATTTCGAACTAACCAGCTTAACGGGGGTGGAACGTAGCTACTTCGTCAAGCCTGATCGTATAGAGATTTCAGGTGTCATAGTCCGTGAAGGCGAACCTTTGTCTGCGATTGGAGAAAGGTCGCCCACCGCCGATATATGGCGGCCGACGGACAGCCAGATTGATCATATTCGCTTCGAGTTCAATCAATCCATCCAACCTGTTTAGCCAACGGCGTCCGGACCGCGATAATATCCGTTTGAGGTGGAGAGAGAGTTGGATTTGGCTTCCGGAACATTGCCGCGAATTCTTGTGGATCAGACGGTGTAACCTTTGGCCATAGGAATAGTGCTTTGGCTCCTGTGGAAAGCGTGACTTCCCGGTCGATATCCCACATTGAAAGATCTGGCGCGTCACCTTGCGGAACTGACATATAGTGATGATCGAAGATCACGTAGTCCCGATCAAGAAGGAAATCGAGAATATCACCTTCACCAGAGAATTCGACGTGCAAGAGATCGATTCCGCGTTCAAAGCATTTGGTGGCACCTTTTAAAACACCGAGCTCTTCTCCCTGCACATCGATCTTCATGAATCTGATCGGCTCATCTATGTGAGCGTCGATCGTTGTGATAGGTGAGATGATTGTCTTGGTCGGGTCTGTTGCTCCCGCTTTGGTAATATAGCCAACAGATGAGTAGCCTGATAGACCTGCCCATCCACCATCCGGGACGGTGGAACCAACGTAAAAGTGGACCTCTCCCTCCTTATCGCTGACCGCCGCTCTTACAAGTCTGGCCGGTTTATTGGCCAAGGTACGTTCGTAAAACTGCCAATTGCCGGGAAACGGCTCAAAACCTACAGAATAGCTACCTTGAGGCATGAATCTCAGCGCAAGCGATGTCAAGTGACCTGCAGCAGCTCCGACATCGACCATCAGGCCGGGTTCGAAATTTCCAAGTAGCTCAAAAACGCCATGTTCTCGATTGCCGAAGAGCGGCCTACCAGCGCGGATCATTTTTGTTACCTCACGTTCTCGATGAACTAGAAACACGCCCACGCCTCCATACGCAATCCCCCTCCAGTCTGAAATCCGCAGCCGCGATCTGGAGTTCAACAATAGCAGATTGCATCTGTCCATGGTTGATTATAAGCCTTCCTGACATGTGAGCGCCGCAAGGGAGGAGCCGATGGTGGTGTGCCTATGTGAGGCGCCATGTTCTGCCCATGACGCCGGCCTTGGGGGCCGCAGGCGGGCCGGGCGTTGACGCGGATCGGGGAGGAGATCAGGCGGGCGGAGGATGACCGGCTCGTCGTCGGCGCGGGGCGGTATGCCGATGATCTCAGGCCGGGTGATTTCGTCCATGCGGCTTTTGCGCGCTCGCCGCATGCGCATGCGCGGATCGTTGCGATCGATGTCGCGGCCGTGCGGATGGTGCCCGGGGTGCTTGCGGTGCTGACGGGCAAGGATGTCGCCGCGGCGGGACTGGGGCCGATACCGCACAGCATTGGCTCGTCGAGGACGGGCGCGGACGTGCCGCTGGCAAATCATGACGGTTCGGAACGGGCGATGACGCCGCATATGGCGCTGCCGGCGGAGCGCGTGCGCTTCGTCGGCGAAGCCTATGCGATGGTGGTCGCGGAGAGCGCTGCGGCTGCCAGGGACGCGGCGGAACTGATCGTCGCGGAATGGGAGGAACTGGAGGCGGTGACGCAGGCGGTTGCGGCAGCAACGCCCGGCGCGCCGCAGCTCTGGGACCATGTGCCGGGCAATGTCGCGCTGGACGGCGCGATCGGCGACGTGGCCGGCGTGGAGGCGGCTTTCGCGCGGGCGGCGCATCGCGTGCGCTTCTCCAGCCAGGTGCAGCGGGTGACGGGCGTGCATATGGAGCCGCGCTGTGCGGTGGCTTGCCATGATGCGGCGAGCGGGCGCTTCACGCTGCATGCCTCGTCGGGCATCGGCGTGGTGGCGATGCGCGATCAGCTTGCCGCCGTGTTCGGCGTGGCGCCGGACCATGTGCGGGTGGTGGCGCCGCCGGATGTGGGCGGCAATTTCGGCACGCGCAATGCGGTTCATCCGGAGTTCGTGGCGCTGGCGCTGGCGGCCAAGGTGGTCGGCAGGCCGGTGAAGCATGTGGCAGAGCGCGGCGAGTGCTTCCTGTCGGATTTCCAGGGGCGCGACCTGCATATCGATGCGGAACTGGCGCTGGACGCGGAGGGCAATTTTCTTGCTTTCCGCGCCACCAATACCAGCAATGTCGGCGCCTATACGGTGTCCTATACGCCGCTGAACAAGGGCGCGCAGCTCATGACGAGCCTCTACCGCATGCCGGTGGCCTGCGTGCGGACGCGGGCGGTGATGACCAACACGCCGCCGACGATTCCCTATCGCAGCGCCGGCCGCCCGGAGGCGATGTATGCCATCGAGCGGATGATCGACATGGCCGCGCGCGATTTCGGCTTCGACCGCATCGCGCTCAGGCGGCGCAACATGATCGCGTCCGACGCCTTTCCCCACCGCAACCCGTTCGGCATCGCCTATGACAATGGCGAGCATGAAGCGGTGATGGATCGGGCGCTCGAGCTTGCGGACTGGGCGGGTTTCGCGGAGCGCCGTGCGGCGGCGCGCCGGCGGGGTCGCTGCCGCGGCATCGGCTTCAGCAACTATATCGAAGGGACGGGCGGCATTCCGCGCGAGCGGGCGGAGATCGTCATCGATCCGAACACCGAGACGGTGGACGTCGTCATCGGCACGCAGGATTCCGGGCAGAGCCACGCCACGGCTTTCGCGCAACTGGTCGGGGCGCTGCTCGGCGTCTCGCATGAGGTGGTGCGCATCCGCGCGGGCGATACGGATTTCGTGGCCGCCGGCGGGGGAACGCATTCAGGGCGGTCGCTGCGCTTTGCGTCCATTGTGTTCCAGCAGGCCGCGGATGAGGTGATCCGCAAGGGGCGCGGCGTGCTGGCCGCGCTGGCGGGCAGGCCGCCGGAGGAGGTGGCGTTCGCCGACGGGCTGTTTCGTGTGATCTCGACCAACAGGACGATGACGCTGTTCGAGGTCGCGCGGATGCACGTACAGGGAGGCGGAAAGCTCGCCGCGGTCGCCGATGTGGTGACGCCGGGGCTGGCCTTTCCCTATGGCGCGGCGGTGTGCGAGGTGGAGATCGACCCGGAGACGGGGCAGTGGGAGATCGCGCGCTACACGTCGGTGGACGATGTCGGGCGGGCGCTCAACCCGATGATCGTGCATGGCCAGACGCATGGCGGCATCGTGCAGGGGGCGGGGCAGGCGCTATTGGAATGCATCCGCTTCGATCCCGACAGCGGGCAGGCGCTGTCGGCCAGCCTGATGGACTATGCGCTGGCGCGGGCGTCGGACTTTCCCTCATTCGTCACCGATATCAGCGAGGTGCCTTCGGTGAACCATCCGCTCGGCTTCCGGCCGGGCGGCGAGGGCGGCACCACGCCGGCGCTGGGCGTCACCATCAATGCGATCATGGACGCGCTGGCGCATCTCGGCGTGCGCCATGTCGAGATGCCGGCGACGCCGCTCGCCATCTGGCAGGCGATACAGGATGCGAAGACTTCATGAACGGGAGGACGGCAATGACGGATGAGGTGAAGATCGCGCAGCAGGACGAGGGCGTTCTGGAGATCGTGCTCAACCGGCCCGAGCAGGGCAATGCGCTGACGCCGGCCATGGCGAAGGCGATCATGGCGGCCTTGCGCGAGCTGGATGCGCAGACGCGGGTCGTGCTGCTGCGCGCGGTGGGGCCGGATTTCTGCACCGGCCGCAGCGGCGCGATGCCGGGCGCCGGCTCGCGCGCGACGGCGCTCGACCTGCGCGGCATGGTGTCCGATCCGGTGCTCAACTTCTATGCGGCGCTGCGGGAGATTCCAGTGCCGCTCATCGTCGCCGTGCGGGGCAGGGCGACGGGCGTGGGCTGCGCCATCGCAGCCCTTGCCGATGTGGCGATCGCCGCCGACAGCGCCCGGTTCCAGGTGCCGGAGATGAACCACGACATCGCACCGACGCTGGTGATGAACGCGCTGGCCGACCGCCTGCCGCGCGCGGCGACGGCGCGGCTGGTGCTGACCCGCGATGCGGTGGGGGCGGAAGAGGCGAAGGCGCTGGGGCTGGTGGGTGTCGTGGTCGCGGATGAAGGGCTCGAAGGCGAGACCGCGCGCGTGGTGGCGCAGCTTTGCGGGAACTCGGTGCCGACCGTGCGGGCGGTGAAGGCGTTCCTTTCGACGGGGCCGGAGACCTCGTTCGCGGCGCGCAAGGAACTGGCCGCGCTGCTGAACTGTGTGGCGACGGCCGAGCGGTTCAGGTAGCGGAATCGGCTGAAGAAGGTATGGTGAGGGGAAGTGGCCTGCGTGCACCGTCTCGCGCTGCCGAGACGGTGACGGAACTCACGACGGCCCCGGAGTGTATTAGGACAGTCTCTGCGTCCTCCCGCTTCCGGGCATGGCGCCTACGCCAGCACCAGCGGGCGCAGCGCTTCCTGTGCCGGTTCGGTGATGCCGACGACCTTGCGGCGGTCGAGGTCGAGCACGATGGCGATGGATTCCATGAAGCCGAAGGGGCGGCCGGTGACGGCATCGACCATCCAGTGCTCGATTGCCATGGTGCGCTTGTCGGCGCCGCGGAAGGCGGAGCGGATCTCGAAGCAGTCGCCCACGCGGGGCCAGTCCAGATAGACGATGCGGAACTCCAGCACCGCTCCGCCGAAGCGCGCCGGGGTCGGGTCGGCATTATCGATGATGATCTGGCGCAGCGGCGTGGTGATCTGGCGGATGCCGTCGGAGACGGCGCCGATGAATTTCTGCGGCAGCATAAGCTGCGTCGCGTCGCAATCGGCAAGCTCCACCGCGCCGATGGCGATGCGCTTGTGCGCGGCGAGGTCGGGCGCGGTGACGGTCAGCGGGCCGGTGGAGACGCTGCGCGCCTGCGCTTCGGCGGGAACCTCGACCATCATGGTCGCGGCCTTTGCCCGCATGTCGGCCGGCCATGCGGCCGTCTTGCCGTCGGCGTTCACATGGCTCAGCTTCAGACGGAAGGTGGCGGCCAGCGTGCCGTTGTAGCTGTGATGGAGCAGAAGCAGGATTTCGGCGTCGTCCGCCCCGAGCGCGACGAAGCCGCCGGTCATGTGGAGCGCCGTGGCGGCGGGCGCTTCGCGATGGAAGCGGATGTGCATTTCGCGCAGGCGCACGGCGGCGGGCCTGTCCGAGGCGATGGCGCCGGGAAGGCCGGCGAAGGCCATGAGCACGGCCATTCCCTGCATGCAACGGGCGAGATAGAAGCGCGTGTTCATGTGCCCCATCTCGTCGCATTCCCAGCAGTTCACGCCGCCGCGCCAGACCTCGGTGCCGATCTCCATGTCCATCTTCTGCTTTCGAACTGATTCAATACATCGCTTCAAGAGGCTGATTTTATGTCGATATGTCAGGAGCGCTTGTAGGTGCCGTGGCCGGGGCGGAAGGTCTTTTCGTCGAGGAACTGGGTCAAACCCTTTTCGCGGCCGCGCTCGGGATCGACGAAGGTGGTCTGGTCGCCCTTGGCGGTGAGATATTCGGCCGCCTGCTCCCAATCCATGTAGCGCGCATATTTGTAGGCCATGCGCGCCTGCCGCAGCACGGTGGGGTTCTTCTCCAAGAGCACCTTGCAGAGGGCGACGGTGCGCTCGCGCAACTGGTCGGCAGGCACCGCCTCGTTGACGAGGCCGAGCTGTTCGGCCATGCGGCCGCCGAACTTTTCCCCTGTCATGACGTAATACATCGCCTTGCGGTCGTTCATCAGGGTGGAGATCGCCTTGGAGACGACGCCGCCGGGAATGATGCCCCAGTTGATCTCCGACAGGCCGAACACCGCATCCTCCGAGGCGATGGCGAGGTCGCAGCAGATGAGCGGCGTGAAGGCGCCGCCGAAGCACCAGCCATTGACCATGGCGATGGTGGGCTTGCTGTAATGCATCAGCGTGCGCCATTGCCATGCGCGGGTGGAGCGGTAGGCGCGCATGCGCTCGACGTCGCCGGCGCCGTCGGTGGCGCGGAAGAAGTCCTTCAGGTCCATGCCGGCAGAGAAGGCGTCGCCCACGCCGGTGAGCACGATGACGCCGCAACGGTCGTCGATCTCCAGCGCGTCCAGCACCTTGTTCATTTCCTCGGCGAGGCCCACGCTCATGGCGTTGCGCTTGTCGGGGCGGTTGAGCCTGACCCAGGCGATGCCGTCCTCGAACTCGACCAGAACGTTGTTGCCGCCGGGCACGGGTTTGTCGGTCATCGTCGCCTCACGCCTGGCTGATCATCTTGGTCACGAGATAGGCTTCCATGCCCTCGATGCCGCCCTCGCTGCCGTAGCCGCTTTCCTTGACGCCGCCGAAGGGCGTCTCGGTGCCGCTGATCATGGCGGTGTTGATGCCGACCATGCCGGCTTCCAGCGCGTCCGACAGCATGGCGGAGGTTCTGGTCGAGCCGGTGAAGGCGTAGGAGGCGAGGCCGTAGGGCAGGCGGTTGGCCTGTTCGACCACCTCGTCGAAGGAGGAGAAGGGCGCGGTGAGGGCGAGCGGGCCGAAGGGCTCCTCGTTCATCGCACGCGCGGTGACGGGCACGTTGGCGATCACCGTGGGCTGGTAGAAATTGCCGCGATTGCTGCCGCGCTCGCCGCCAGTTTTCAGCACCCCGCCCTTGTCGAGCGCGTCGGCGACGAAGCCTTCCATCGCGGTGACGCGGCGGGGATTGGCGAGCGGTCCCATCCGGGTGGCGGGGTCGAGGCCGTCGCCCACCTTGATCGCGGCGGCGGCTTTGGCGAAATCGTCGACGAAGCGGTCGTGCACGCTCTCATGCACGTAGAAGCGGGTCGGGGACATGCAGACCTGGCCGGCATTGCGGTATTTCGCCGTGACCATGGTCTGCACCGCGAGCTCGATGTCGGCATCGGCGAAGACCAGCACCGGCGCATGGCCGCCGAGCTCCATGGTGGCGCGCTTGACGCCGGCCTGTGCGGCGAGTGCGGCGATATGCTTTCCCACCGCCGTGGAGCCGGTGAAGGTGATCTTGCGGATCGCCGGATGGGCGATGAGGTGCTCCGACACCTTCGCGGGCACGCCGTAGACGACGTTGAGAACGCCCTTGGGCAGGCCGGCATCGTCGAGCGCGCGCGCCAGCTCCAGCACCGAGGCGGGCGTTTCCTCCGCCGGTTTGATGACCATGGTGCAGCCGGTGGCGAGCGCGGCCGATATCTTGCGGGCGGAGATGCCGACCGGCACGTTCCACGGCGTGAAGGCGGCGACCGGGCCGACGGGCTCCTTCGTCACCAGCCAGCGCATGCCGGGCGCGCGGGAGGGCACGATACGGCCATAGGTGCGGCGGCCTTCGTCGGCGGTCCAGTCGAAGATGTCGGCGGCGCCGAACGCCTCTCCCCGCGCCTCGGTGATCGGCTTGCCCTGCTCCAGCACGAGGCGGGTGGCGATCCGCTCGGCGCGCTCGCGCAGCAGATCGGCGGCCTTGCGGATGATCTTGGCGCGGTCGTAGGCGGGCGTCCTGCGCCAGCTTGCGAAGGCGCTTGCGGCGGCTTCGGCTGCCGCGTCCAGATCGGCCGCACTTGCATGGGGCAGGGTGCCGATCGCCTCGCCGGTGGCGGGGTTCACCACATCCTCGGTGACGCGGTCGCCGGCGTCGATCCAGTTTCCGTCGATGAAGAGTTGCAGCGCGCCGTAGCGCGGGTCAGTGGCCATGGTCTCCTCCCGCAGCTTCGCGCTGCAATCAGTCCCTCACGAACAAGGCGTCGAGCGCAACCGCACCTTCTCCCGCGGCGCCGACGACGAGCGGATTGATATCGACCTCGCGGATCGCCGGGTCGGCCAGCATCAGTTCGCCGAGCCGTATCACGACATCGGCGACGGCGTCGATGTCCCGCACGGGCTGGTCGCGGAAGGGGCCGAGCAGCTTTGCCGCCTTGAGCCGCTTCAGCTCGGCGAGCACGCGGGCGCGGCCGGCGCCGGCCGGCAGCAGGCGGGCATCGCCCAGCGCCTCGATCCAGACGCCGCCGAGGCCGACCAGCACGACGGGTCCCCATTGCGGGTCGCGCTTGGCGCCGACGACCATTTCGAGGCCGGGCTTCGCCATTTCCTCCACCAGCACGCCGTCGAGGGCGAGGCCGGGTTTTGCGGCGGCGACATTGGCGTGGAGTTTTTCCCATGCGCCGCGCAGGGCGGCGGCATCGGCGATGTTGACGATGACGCCGCCAGCGTCGCTCTTGTGGGCGAGGGCGGCCGCCTGCGCCTTGATGACGACCGGGTAGCCGATGCCGTCGGCGACGCGCAGCGCTTCGTCCACGGAGCGCGCCATGCCGCCGCGCGGGACGCGGATGCCGAGGTCGGCCAGCACGCGCTTGCCCTCATGTTCGGGGATGGTGCCGTGGCCGGCGATCTTCGCCGCCGGTGCCGCTGCGGGCTTCGTCTCCGCCACCTCGGCCAGTGCGTCGGCATAGGTCGCGACGGCGGCCATGGCGCGCAGGGCGCGCTCGGGCGAGCGGAAGAAGGGGATGCCGGCCGCGCGTACATCGGCCATGAATTGTTCGTCGAGCGGATAGTCGTCGCCGATGATGTTGAGGATGACCGGCTTCGCGGCGGTGGCATAGACCGGCAGGATCGCGTCGGACTTCGCCACCTGCATCTTGGGCGAGCCGCCGGCGTGCGACTGGAGCACCATGCCGACATCGGGCTCCTTCAGCATCACCGCCAGCGAACTGCCGAAGATGCCGGGATTGGCGAAGCCGGTGGTGCCGACGTCGAAGGGGTTATCGACATGGACATAAGGGGGAACGAGCGCCTGCATCTCGGCCTCGATTTCCGGCGAGTGCGTGGCGAGCTCGAGCCCGATGCCCTCGCTGAAATCGAAGCAGAGGCCGCGTATCGCGCCCGAATTGGTGACGATGCCGGCCTTGCCGGGCTTCGGCGCGGGGAAGCGCGACAGGATGGCGAGCACGTCGAACATCTCGTCGGTGGTGTCCACAAGCGCGACGGCCTCGCTGCGCAGGATGGTCTGCATGACGGCGTGGTCGCCGGCCAGCGCGCCGGTGTGCGACTGCGCAGCGGCGCGGCCGCGCTCGCTGGAGCCGGGATGCAGGAGCACGATGGGCACGCCCTGCCTGCGGGCACGGCGGGCCGTTTCGAGGAAGAAGGCGGGGTTGCGGATCTGCTCGACATAGACGCCGATCGCCGCGTTGAGCGGATCGTCGAGCAGGAAGTCGATGAAATGCTCCGCGCCGAGCGTCGCCTCATTGCCGGTGGCGATGACGTAGGAGGCGTCGATGGCCCGCGCATGCATGGCGAAGCGGATGTTGGCGGCGGTGGCGCCGCTCTGCGCGACGATGGCGACGCGCCCGTCTTCGCGCGTGATGCGGCGGACATCGACCGGCTCGAAGGTGAGCGGGATGCCGTCGATATAATTGGTGTAGCCCATGCAGTTGGGGCCGAGCAGCGCGATGCCCGCCTCGCGGCAGAGAGTCGCCAATTCCTCCTGCTGGCGGCGGCCGTTCTCGTCGGCTTCCGCGAAGCCGGACGTATAGACGACTACGGCGCCGATGCGCCGCTCGATGCAGGCGCGGACGGATTCCATGATGGCCGCCTGCGGCACGATGAGCACCGCCACGTCGATGCCGGCGGGCAGGTCGGCGATGGATTTGACGCAGGCGCGGCCGCGAATCTCGTCGCGCGAGCGGCTGACGAGGTGGATCTCGCCCGTATAGCCGAACATTTCGAGGTTGGAGAGCACGCCGCCGCCGATGGAGGTGCGCTCCGGCTGTGCGCCGACGATGGCGATGGAGCGCGGCCGCAGCAGGCGGCCGAGATCGACCGCTTCGGGGTTGGAGGATTCAGCGCGCACCGCAGCCTCAGCCACGATCATAAGCCTCCAGTCCGGGGCGGTAGGACTTGTCGTCCAGGAATTGCTTCATGCCGGTATTGCGGCCGTTCTCGGGGTCGCGCAGGTCGGTCTGGTCGGACTTGGCCATGAGGTACTCGATAGCCTGATCCCAGGTCAGGTCGCGCGAGAACCGCGCGGCGGTCTTGGCCTGGCGCAGGACGAAGGGGTTCTTGCCCATCAGCGTCTTCGCGAGCTCGCGGGTCGCCTCCTTGAGCTCGGACGCCGGCACCGCCTTGTTGACGAGCTTCATCGCGGCGGCCTCGCGGCCGTCAAACGTCTCGCCGGTCATGATGTAGTACATCGCGTCGCGCAGGCTCATGGCCTCCATCACCGCCTTGGCGACGATGCCGGCCGGGATGATTCCCCAATTGATCTCCGACAGGCCGAAGGTCGCATCCTCCGAAGCGATGGCGAGATCGGAGCCGATCAGGAACTGGAAGGCGCCGCCGAAGCACCAGCCATTGACCATGGAGATGGTGGGCTTGGGATAGTACATCATGCGGCGCCACTGCCAGTTGGCGTTGGCGCGGAACAGGCGTTCGCGATGGATCGGCGGCACCTTGTCGGTGGCGCGGAAATATTCCTTCAGGTCCATGCCGGCGGAGAAGGACTCGCCCGCGCCGGTGACGACCATGACCTTGCAGCGGTCGTCCTCCTCCAGCGCGTCCATGATCGCATTCATCTCCCAGACGATGCCGGGATTGATGGCATTGCGGCGGGCGGGGCGGTTGAGCGTGACCCAGGCGATGCCGTCCTCGAAATCGACGGTGACATTCTCGCCCCAGCGGCCGGTCTGGCCGTTGGGATGGGAAGGATTCTGTGCGTTCTGCATGATCAGGGCTCCAGCGTTTCCGCTTCGATATCAGGCAGCCATATATTCGTCAACCTGATATACACCTGCGCCCTGTTGAAGCGGCTGTTCCCTTTTCTTTGCTGTCGCAGACCCCCACCCCTTACCCCTCCCCACAAGGGGGAGGGTGCCAGCGTCGCAGAATCCCCTCCACCTTGTGGGGAGGGGTAAGGGGTGGGGGTACTTCACCTGCGACACCAGACAATCCGCCCGGAATTGCTTCAGCCGCGCCCGAGGAAGGGCATGCCCACCGGCAGGATGGTGGATTCGAACAGGTTCACGTCGTCGGGCAGGGTCGCCATGAGCAGTGCCAGCCGCGCGACATCCTCGGCTTGCATCGTGTCCGGCCGCTGTTTGTCGGTGACGCCGGGCACCAGCATGCTGACGGTGGAGCCGGGATGCAGCATGGAGACGGCGATGCCGTGCGGGCGGCCGTCGAGCGCCAGCGAGCGGGTCAGGCCCTCTATGGCGAACTTGCTCGCCGTGTAGGCGGCGGTGTTGGGGCGCGGCACCTTGGCGGAGATGCTGCCGATATTGATGATGCGGCCGCGCTTCCTCGGGATCATCAGGCGCATGGCCGCACGGCTGCACAGGAAGACGGAGGTGAGATTGATGTCGATCACCTCCTGCCAGCGCGCCAGCGTCAGGTCGGGCGTCGGCGTATGGTCGGCGATGCCGGCATTGTTGATCAGGATGTCGGGGTCGCCGAAGCTTTCGCGGCAGCGGGCGAAGAGGGCTTCGACCTTCGCCTCGTCGGTGACATCGCAGGGGGCCGCGAGCGCTTGCCCGCCGGCGCTGGCGATCTCCTTCGCCAGCTCCTCCAGCTTGTCGGCGCTGCGCGCGGCAACCACCGTTTTCGCTCCGGCCTCCGCCAGAGCAAGCGCGATGGCGCGCCCGATGCCGGTGCTCGCCCCAGTGACGATCGCAACCCTGCCGTCAAGTCTCATATGCTTTTCCCTTCATTGCGTTCGGTTTCAAATCGGTTGCCCGCGCGGCGCAGCAGGTCGGCGACCTCGTGCCGGTCGCTGACGCCGAGCTTGCGATAGGCGCGGCGGCGATAGGTGACGATGCTGCTGAGCGCCACGCCCGTCGCTTCCGCGATCTGCTTTTGCGTGCGCCCGAGCGAGAGCGCGGCCGCTACCGACGCCTCGCGCTGGCTCAGCCTGTGCTGGCAGGCGAGGAGGCGGTGCGAGATGTCGTGGATGCCGGGCTGTCCGGTATCGCGCGGTGCCGCGACGTGGCGCGCGACCAGCGCCATGATGATGCCGGCCGCCTTTTCCAGCGCCTCGATCTCGGCCGGGCTCGAATGGCCGCTGGCGCGGCTGCGATAGGCGCTGGCGAAGATGGCTGGCTCGCCGCCGGCATAGAGCGTCAGGCGCTCCACGATGCCGCCGCGCTCGTAGCAGGCGCGGCGGTAGTCCGGATCGGCGATGCCGTTCCATGCCTGCCGCACGAGGTGGACGCCGCCGTCCAGCGCGGCGAGCGCGCGCCGCGTGGTGCGGTCGCGCTGCCAGTAGCCGCTTGCATAGGCGAGCGAGGCGCTTTCGGCGAAATCCGGGATGTCGGGATGGCGCCCGGCGGCGAAGAGATAGCGCAGCGAACCGTCATTGCCGACCGCGAAGGCGGAGCAGAGATCGGTGGCGGCGAGACTGTTCAGCAGGGCCAGCAGGCGGTCGGGGAAGGCCGCCTCGCCGATCGCGGCGATGGCCCCGGCGAGCGCGGCGTTGCTTCGGGGGTCACGCATGGGCCGCCCTCCCGTTCTGTCCCCCCGCCGGGAGGACAAGGGCGGACGCGTATTGCGCTAGACTCCGCGCCAGACGAAAAAACACCGCAGAGGAGGATGCATCATGGTGCCTGCACCGAAGATCAAGGGTCTCTATCACTTCTCCTTTCCCTGCCGGGACGGGGAGGAGACGCGGAAGTTCTACGAGGACCTGCTCGGCCTGCCGCTGGTCAACTGCATGACCTCGGACCGGGTGCCGAGCACGGGCGAGGAAAAGCCCTATGCGCATTTCTTCTTCGAGATGGCGGACGGCTCCTACATGGCCTTCTTCGATCTCGGCGAGAACGAGATGCCCGAGCCGTCGCCCAACACGCCGGCCTGGGTGATGCATTTCGCCATGGAGCTGGATTCGGTGGACGACGTGCTGAAGATGCGCGAGCACCTCAACGCGGCGGGCGTGAAGACGACCGACATCATCGACCATGAGTTCATCAACTCGATCTACTTCTTCGACCCGAACGGGCTCAGGCTGGAGGTGACGGCGCGCACCGAGGAGCCGGGCTATCTGGAGAAGGCCGCCAGCGAGGCGCATGCCAACATGGATGCGTGGTCGGCCAAGAAGGCGAAGATGATCGCGGCCAAGAAGAGCGCCGCCGCCTGACGATTTCATCGCGGATCCTCCCTGAGCCGTGCTGGCATTCCGCTGCCGGCGCGGCTTTTTTACTACGTCAGCAGGCCGTGGCGCCGGCTCCAGTCGGTCACGCGGTCGAGGCACATGGCGAGCAGTTCCGGCTGGCCGAGATAATAGTGCGTCGCGCGCGGTATGGTCAGATATTCCTTGTCCGGCGTGGCGAGCGCGGCGGCGATCGCCGGATTGTGCGTGGCAGGCACGGCCTCGTCGGCATTGTTCTCGATCTGAAGGACGGGCGTGCGGCGGATCAGGCGCGCATTGGCGGGGCCCTTGGCGTTGGACAGGTCGTAGCTCCACTGGCTGAGCCATGAGCGGAGCGTGCAGAAGCGGGCGAGGCCGACCGGGCCGACATTCACCGTGCGCGGGTCGCCCATATAGGACCAGCCGGGCTTGCGGTCGTTGGGGTCGATCGAGGTGTCGAACCAGCGCAGGTCGCACATGGTGCGGTGGACGACGAAGGCGCGCTCCTGCTCGGGGCCGCCGCGCCGGCGCAGCATTTCCAGCGTGTCGACGCACCAGTCGGTGATCCGGCGGTTGCGCGCCACCTGCGCTGCGCGGAAGCGGGATATGAACTCAGCAGAATAAGGCGGCTGGCTGGGGCAGTCGGGCGAGTAGATGTCGAGGGACAGGTCGCGATTGTCGGGGTCGCGCTCGTCGATGATGGAGGGGTCGAGCCACTCCGTCAGTGTTTCCGCGCGGGAGAGATGCGCGGCGATGAAGATGACGCCGTCGGCGGGTTTGAGGCCGGCCTCCGTGAGGTTCACCTCGTCACCGGCGGGCGTGTGGGTGATCGTCGGGTTCTCGGCCTGCGCCTGATAGAAGAGCGACAGCGCGCCGCCGCCCGACCAGCCGACGAGCACGACCTTGCCGTAGCCGAGCTCGCCGCGCGCAAAATCGAGCCAGCGGCCCAAATCGATCGCCACCTTCTCCATGATGAGCGCGCTGTCGTTCTTCGGGTAGCGGCTCGCCGCGCACAGCACATGCAGGCCGCGGTCGGCAAGCGCGGTCGGCATGGGCAGGAGCTGGAGCGTCGAGGTCGGGTGCATGAACACATAGACCGTGTCGGACGGGCGCCCGGCGGGCCGCAGGAGCTGCCCCTCCAGATTGACGCGGCCGGAATTGCCGGCGAAGCCGTAGGTCTCGGTGAAACGCGCCGTGTCCGGGAAGGACACGATAAGCGGCACGCGCTGCCATTCCACCTTGCCGTCCGACATCGGCCTCCCTCCCATTGCCGGTTCCTTCAGGGTTTCGGGCCGTGGACCTTTTCCAGGAGGCCCAGCGTGCGCTCCCAAGCGATGGCCGCCTGCTCGGCATTGTAGGCGCCGCGCTCGTCGCAGTTGAAACCGTGGCCGGCGGGGTAGGTGTAGATCTCGATGTCGGGACGCTTGCCGCGGATGATCTCGACATCGCTCAACGGGATCGACTGGTCGATCTCGCCGAAATGCAGCATCACCGGGCACAGCGGCTTGGTGTCGGCATGGGTGACGACCTTGCCGCCATAATAGCCGATTGCCGAGGCGAGGTCGCCGAAGCGGATGGCGGCGACATAGGCCAGCGAGCCGCCGAGGCAGAAGCCGACGACGGAGACGGGGCTGGTCTCCGTGAGCACGCGGTCCATCGCGGCGCGGGTGTCGGCGATCAGCGCCTCCCAGTCGAGCGAGCCCATGAAGCCACGCGCCACCGCGATTTCCTCCGGCGAATAGCCGGATTCGAAATCGCGCTGGAAGCGGTCGAACAGGGCCGGCGCGATGGCCACATAGCCTTCCGCCGCGAAGCGGTCGCAGACATTGCGGATATGGCTGTTGACGCCGAAAATCTCCTGAAGCACCACGACACTGCCGCGCGGCGTTCCCTTCGACGCGGCACGGTAGGCGCCAAGCTCATGTCCGTCGGCGGCGCGCAGCCGCAGCATCTCACCCATTGTCTCTCATCCCTTCAAACTGGTTTGCGGCCATCATGACGCGGCGGCCCGCTCGGGTCCAACCGCCACCGATGTCGCATCATAGGTGAAAAGCCATTCGTAGCGCTGCTTGACCTTCTCCTCCTGCCATTCGGAATTCACATAGGCCTCGGCCGTGGCGGCTTCCGACAGCGCGGGGTTGTGGAAGCGGCCGGCATTGGCGGCAGCGCCCTTGACGATGCGGGAGGTGCGGTCGTTGCGCGCCGCCTCGTAGCGCCGGAAGGCGGCCTTGTGGTCACCGCCATTGGCGGCCAACGCGCGGGCGAGCACATAGCCGTCCTCGATCGCCATCACCGCACCCTGCGCCAGGAAGGGCAGGGTAGGGTGGCAGGCGTCGCCCAGCAGCGTCACGCGGTCCTGCGACCAGCGCGCCATGGGGGGCCGCAGCATCAGCGCCCATTTGTAGGGCGTATCGATGCTGCGGATGAGCGTGCGTACGTCCTCGTGCCAGCCGGCGTAGTCGGCAAGGCACTCCTCCACCGTGCCGGCGACCGACCAGGATTCGACCTGCCAGTCGGAGCGCTCCACCACCGAGACATAGTTCATCAGCTCGCCGCGGCGCAGCAGGTAGTGGATGACATGGCCGCCCGGCCCGATCCAGTTGGTGCCGACCGGGCGCAGCAGATGGGCGGGCAGGCGCTCGACCGGGATGACGCCACGCCATGCCACGATGCCGCTGAAGGTGGGCTCGTCGGGGCCGAACAGCGCCTCGCGCACGACGGAGTGCACACCGTCGGCGCCGACGACGATGTCCGAGCGCGCGGTGGTGCCGTCGGCGAAGCGCAGCGTCACGCCATGCGCATCCTGATCCAGGCCGGTGCAGCGCTTGCCGAGCCGGATCGCGTCGGGTGCCGCGCGGCGCACGCCGTCGGCCAGCGCCTGGTGCAGGTCGTTGCGGTGGATGGTGATGTAGGGGTAGCCGTAGCGCTCGATCGACACGGGGCCGAGATCGAACAGCTTCCATGTCTGGCCGGTGTTCCACAGGCGGATCTCCTTGCCGCCCGCCTCGCTGGCGACCGACATGATCTCCTTTTCCAGTCCCAGCGCGAAAAGGATGCGGGTGCCGTTGGCGCTGATCTGCACGCCTGCGCCAACCTCGCGCAGCTCGGCCGCCTGCTCGAAGACCTCGACGTCGAAACCCTGCCGCAGCAATGCGAGCGCCGCAGTCATGCCGCCGATGCCGCCGCCGATCACGGAAATTTTCATCGCCTCTACCACCTTCCCGACGCGGCGGGACAATCCGGCGATGCGGCGAGGATGTCAAATTGTTTTGACATGATACAATACTATTTGTTTTAACCCAACGGGACGAGAGGACTCACGGGTCCTCGGCATGTCGCATGGGGTGCAATTCATCGTTGACATTTCATGTATGGTATCCTGATATAAGGGAGCCATAATTCGAAATCGCCGCCGCGTGCGGGAGGTGTGGTGAATTGCTGGCGTGCGGGGAGCGCTTTGCTATAGTCAAATTCCGTTGGGCAATATGCCGCCCCTGACGAAATGCTGGTTGCCCGGAGGAACATCCGCCGAAAGCGGGCAGGGGCAGCCGACCATGGCAGACGTTTTCCAGCCGCGAACCGGGAGGATTTGATGCTGAGAGTGCGAAGCCCGCAGGACCTTGGAGCGGGGATTCTTTTCCTTCTGATCGGGATTGCGGGGATTTATTTCGGGCGGGACCTGACATTCGGTTCGGCGCGCAACATGGGTCCGGGCTACTTTCCCTCGATCATCTCCGGGCTGATCATCGTTGCCGGGCTGGTCACGCTGGCCAAATCGCTGGTCATCGACGGGCCGCCGGTCGAGCGCTTCCAGTTCCGGCCGATCTTCATGCTGATGGTGGCGCTGGCGATCTTCGGCTTCCTCATCAGCCAGATTGGCGTCGTCATCACCGCGGTGCTGATGATGGTCGTGGCGGCCTATGCGCGGCCGCGCGTCAACCTGCCCGAGACGATCGTCTTCGCCGTCTGCGTCTCCGCCTTCGTCGTGCTGCTCTTCGTCTACGGCCTCGGCCAGCCGATGCCGCTGTGGTGGAACAGCTAGGCGATGGAGATACTCGAACACCTCGCGACGGGCTTCGTCGCCGCCGGCTCGCTGCAGAACCTGATGTTCTGCCTGATCGGCGTCGTGCTCGGCACGCTGATCGGCGTGCTGCCGGGCATCGGCCCGATCCCGACGCTGGCCATCCTCCTGCCCATCACCTTCGGCCTCGATCCGCTGTCGGCGCTGATCATGCTGGCCGGCATCTATTACGGCGCCCAGTATGGCGGCTCGACGACCTCGATCCTGGTCAACATGCCGGGCGAGGCCTCCTCGGTGGTGACCTGCATCGAGGGCCACCAGATGGCCAAGCGCGGGCGCGCCGGCTCGGCGCTGGCGACCGCCGCGCTCGCCTCCTTCTTCGCCGGCTGCGTCGGCACGGTCTTCATCGCCGCCTTCGGCCCGCCGCTCTCGGCCTTCGCGCAGAAGTTCAACTCGCCCGACTATTTCGCGCTGATGCTGCTCGGCCTGGTGATGGCGGTGGTGCTCGCCCACGGCTCGGTGCTGAAGGCCACGACCATGGTGCTGATCGGCCTGCTGCTCGGCCTCGTCGGCACCGACACCAATACCGGCCTGACGCGCTACACCTTCGGCATCGGCGGGCTGTGGGAGGGCATCGACTTCCTGCCGCTGGTGCTCGGCCTGTTCGGCATCGTCGAGATCATCCGCAACCTCGAGAACCCGCCCGGCGAGCGCACGGCGATCTCGACGCGGCTGCGCGACCTGTGGCCGACGCGGCAGGAGTTCCGCGAGGCCTGGCCGGCGGCGCTGCGCGGCACCGGGCTCGGCTCCATCCTCGGCATCCTGCCGGGCGGCGGCGCGGTGCTCGCCTCCTTCGCCAGCTACACGCTGGAGAAGAAGGTCACGCGCCAGCCGCACCGCTTCGGCCATGGCGCGATCGAGGGCGTGGCCGGGCCCGAGGCCGCCAACAACGCGGCGGCGCAGACATCCTTCATCCCGCTGCTGACGCTCGGCATCCCGTCCAACCCGATCATGGCGATCATGATGGGCGCCATGATCATCCAGGGCATCCAGCCGGGCGCGGCGGTGATGACGGCGCGGCCGGACCTGTTCTGGGGCATGGTGGCGTCGATGTGGATCGGCAACCTGATGCTGGTCATCATCAACCTGCCGATGCTCGGCATATGGGTGAAGCTCTTGTCGGTGCCCTACCGCTTCCTCTACCCCGCCATCCTGCTGTTCTGCGCCATCGGCGTGTATTCGACCAGCACCGAACCCTTCATGATGGTGCTGATGATCGTCTTCTCGATCTTCGGCTACATCCTGCTGAAGTTCGGCTGCGAGCCCGCGCCGCTGGTGCTCGGCTTCATTCTCGGCCCGCTGATGGAGGAGAACCTGCGCCGCTCGCTGGTCCTCTCGCGCGGCGACCCGATGATCTTCCTGGATCGGCCAATCTCGGCATCCCTGCTCGTCGCAACGGTGCTCATGATCGCGCTGATCATCCTGCCCCAATTCAGAAAAACGCGCGAGGAGGCGTTCCAGGAGGAGTAGGGAAGCGAAAAAGAACTCTCGATAGGTGGAGGAGCTTTATGAGAGAGTTACCGACGAGCATCACGCGCCGCACGCTCATGGCGGCGGCTGTATCGCTGGCAATGGCCCCGGCGGCTGCCTGGGCCCAGGCCGACTATCCCAAGGACCGCATCACCTTCGTCTGCGCCTTTCCCGCGGGCAGCGGCGCAGACGTGCTGGTGCGCTATTTCGCCGACAAGGTGAGCAAGGTCGCCGGACAGACGGTGATCGTGGAGAACAAGCCCGGCGCCAACGGCAATATCGCCGCGGAATATACCGTTCGCGCCAAGCCGGACGGCTACACGGTCTATGTCCATTCCGGCACCTCGACGGCGGCGAACATGTCCCTGTTCAAGAACCCGCCGATCGACGTGGTGAAGGACCTGCGCGGCGTCCAGTTCATCAACAAGCAGCCCTTCATGATCGCGGTGCCGACGCAGTCGCCGGCCAAGGACATCAACGAGCTGACCGCGCTGATGAAGGAGAAGGAAAAGGACGGCGGCGGCACCTATGCCACCACCGCCACTTCCGGCAAGGTGCTGGCCGCGACCTATGCGCAGCTCGCCGGCTTCAAGGCGACCGAGGTGGCCTACAAGACTGCGCCGGATTCGGTGAACGACATCATCAGCGGCACGCTCGACTTCGGCGCGCTCGATCCGGTCTTCGCGCTGGCGCAGCGCACGGCGGGCAATGTGCGCCTGCTGGCGGTGAGCTCGCCCGAACGCATGAAGGCGACGCCGGACATCCCGGCGCTGAAGGAGTACGGCCACGACGTGGACCAGCTCGGCTGGTGGGGCGTCTTCGTGCCCAAGGCCACACCCGACGATATCGTGGACAAGCTCAACGCGCTCTTCAAGGAAGTGCTCGAGCAGCCCGACACGGTCGAGTTCCTGAACAAGAACGGCGGCGACGCCTATATCGGCACGCCGAAGGAGGTCGACGACCTGCTCGCCTACACGGTCGAGGAATGGCGCGGCTACGTCGAGCTGGCGAAGATTCCGCAAAACTGATCCCAAGGAGAAAACTGGATGTCTGACAGCAAGATCAAGTTCACACGCCGCAAGGCGCTGGCGCTCGGCGGCGCGGCGCTGATGATGCCGGGCATGGCCTTCGCGCAGGATGCCTATCCGAGCAAGACCATCACCTTCATCTGCGCCTTTCCCGCCGGCAGCGGCGCCGACGTGCTGGTGCGCTACTTTGCCGACAAGGTGAGCAAGGTGGCGAACCAGACTGTGATCGTGGAGAACAAGCCGGGCGCGGCAGGCAACATCGCCGCCGAATTCACGGCCCGCGCCAAGCCGGACGGCTATACGATCTTCGTCCATTCGGGCAATTCGACAGGCGGCAATATGTGGCTGCTCAAGAACCCGCCCATCGACGTGATCAAGGATCTCAACACGATCGCGACGGTCAACAAGCAGGCCTTCATCCTGACCGTGCGCGCCGACAGCCCGTACAAGAACCTGGCCGACCTCGTGGCCGACCAGAAGCAGAAGGGCGACAAGGGCTCCTATGCCGTCAACGCCACCTCGGGCAAGGTGATGGCCGAGGAGTTCAAGCAGCTCGCCGGCCTGCAAACGACGCAGGTGCAGTACAAGACGGCGGCCGATTCGGTGAACGACATGCTGAGCGGCCAGGTCGACTTCGGTGCGCACGATCCGGTCTTCGCCCTGTCGCAGATCCGCGCCGGGCGCTGGCGCGGGCTGGCGATCGGCTCGGGCGAGCGCATGGCGGGCATTCCCGACATTCCCACCTTCAAGGAGCAGGGCTACGACATCAACCAGCTCGGCTGGTGGGGCGTGATGGTTCCGGCGGGCCTGCCGCAGGACGTGATCGTCAAGATCAACGGCTGGTTCAACCAGGTGCTGGAGACGGACGAGGGCAAGAAGTTCATCACCGAGCAGGGCGGCGATCCCTATATCTCCACGCCGGAGGAATCGCAGCAGCTCATGGTGGACACCGTGGCCGAATGGAAGAACCTCGTGGAGGTGGCGAAGCTGCCGAAACTATGACGGGGCGCGTCCGGGTCGGCCTCGTGCCGGCCCGGCGCCGCATTTCCGTGGGCATGTCCCGTGTCCGGTTGGATGCCGGCGGCGAGACAGGAGTGGAAACCGTTGTCCAGCAAAACCTCGCCCCGCTTGCGTGATGTCCTGCGGCCGCGGGCCATGTTCTACCTCAACCAGGCGAACCACTCCGTTCGCAGCAGGTTCGAGGCGGCGCTGGGCGAGCTGGAGATGACGGCGATCCAGTACACGGTGCTGAGCGTGATCGGCCGGCATCCGGGGCTTTCCTCATCGGAACTGTCGCGGCGCTTCTATGTGACGCCGCAGACGATGAACGAGCTGATCGGCGGGCTCCAGCGCCGGGAGCTCATCATCCGCGAGGCCGATCCGTCCAACCGGCGCATCCTGCGCATGCGCGTCACCCCTGTCGGGGCAGCCACGCTGGAGCGGTGCGACGCGATCGCCGACAAGGTCGAGCGCGACGTGTTCGACGACATGTCGGACGGGGAATACGAGATGCTGGCGCGATTGACGCGCAAGCTGGCGCAAAACCTGCGCAATCGCGATGGGACGCATATGTGAGGCAATAATTACCGTTAAGCGCTGCCGAGATGGTTGCGGCATGGATCCTCGGGTCAAGCCCGAGGATGACGAAGGTATAGAGGCTTGCCGCCAATCGCCGACGTCTTTGTGTAACCCTTATTTCTCTTCATCCGCCATCCCCGGGCTTGACCCGAGGATCCATGCGGCCACCGTCTCGCATTGCCGGGACGGCGGGCGGTGACCCGTCCGGCCTTACAGGCCGAGCAGCTTCACCGCGTTGTCCTGATAGATCTTGCGGCGCAGCACGTCGGAGATGTCGAGGGAGTCGATGACGCGGATGGTCTCGCGGATGTACATCGGTCCGCCCTCCGGGTCGAAGGGCGCGTCGGAGGCGAAGACGACGCGGTCCTCGCCGAAGAATTCGATCGCGTGCTCGATCGCCTTGCGCGAGCCGAAGGAGGCGGTGTCGGCGTAGAAATCCTTAAAGTAGTCGAGGTGCGGGCGCTTGAGCGACTTGAGCACGCCCGTCAGGTCGCGATCGCTCGTGCGCTTGCCGAGCTGATCCCAGCCAGCGCCGACGCGGCCCTCGAAATAGGGGATCATGCCGCCGGCATGGTGGGTGATGACCTTGAGGCCGGGGAACTTGTCGAACATGCGCGAGAAGACCATGCGCGCCATGGTGGCCGACGTCTCGTAGGGCCAGCCGAAGGTCCACCAGATCTCGTATTCGGAGCGGTCCTCGGTCTCATAATCGGCGAATTCCTGCGTGCGGGCCGGGTGCAGCCAGATCGGCTTGCCGGCCTTCGCCATATATTCGAAGAAGGGCTCGAACTCCGGCAGGTCGACCGGCTTGCCGTTGATGTTGGTGAAGATCTGCATGCCGGCGGCGCCAAGGTCCTCGATGGCGCGGCGGCATTCCTCCACCACGGCGTCGGGATTGTTCATCGGCGCGCTGCCGATGAAGGCCGGGAAACGCGCCGGATACTTCTGGCACAGCTCGGCCATGGAGTCGGAGCCGATGCGGGAGAGCTCCAGCGCGATGGCCGGATCGCCGAACTTTTCCAGCGGCGGCGAGGCGAGCGACAGGACCTGCTGGTAATCCTCGCCGAACATGTCCATGACCTCGAAGCGACGGTCGAGATTGGTCATCATCGGCACCGCGTTGGAGCGGCGCGTCATGTCGGTCATCGTGCCGAGATGGGCGACGAGGCGATCATGGAACGGTTTTGGCCAGATATGATTGAAAATGTCGATCTTCTTCATCGCTTCCTCCAGCATGTCAGGTTTCCTGATAATTCGGGCATAACCAAAGGCAAGTCAATCTTGCGAGACGGGATTCCGGCGGATTTCGACCGTCCCGGATACGCGGGGCGCATCGTCAGCCGGCCTGTCCCAGCTTGCCGGGATTCATGATGCCGGCGGGGTCGAGCGCGGCCTTGATCTCCTTCATCAGGTCTACCGCCTCGCCGTGCTCCTTGCGCAGGTAGGGCAGCTTGGAGATGCCGACGCCGTGCTCGCCGCTGAAGGTGCCGTCCATCTCGATGGCGCGCGTGTAGAGCCGGTCGGCAAGACGTTCCGCTTCGGCCAGCTCTTCCGGGATCTCGGGCTTGATCAGGTAGCCGACATGGAAATTGCCGTCGCCGACATGGCCGATGATCTTGCCCTGGATGAAGGAGGCGTCGATGTCGGCGCGGGCGGCCACGACGGCATCGGCCAGCCGCGAGATCGGCACGCAGACATCGGTCGTGTAGGGCTTGCAGCCGGGGCGCAGCGACTGGCTGGCATAGAGCGTCTCGTGGCGCGCCTTCCACAGCCGCTCGCGGTCCTCCGTCCGGGCGGACCATTCAAAGCCGGAGCCGCCGAACCCGGCGGCGATTTCCGCCACCGTGCGCGACTGCTCCTCGACCCATGTCGGGCTGCCGTGAAATTCGAGGAAGAGCGTCGGCGCGCGCTTCAGGCCGAGATTGGAATGGGCGTTGGAGGCATCGACGGCGACCTCGTCCAGAAACTCGATGCGGGCGACGGGGATGCCGCTTTGCATGGTGGCGACGACGGCCTCCACCGCGCCGCGCAGGGTCTCGAAGGTGCAGATGGCGGAGGCGGTCACCTCGGGGATGGGGTGCAGCCGCACCGTCACCTCGGTGATGACGCCGAGCGTGCCTTCCGCGCCGACGAAGAGTTTCGTCAGGTCGTAGCCGGTGGAGGACTTGCGTGTTCTCCGGCCGGTGGTGACGATCTTGCCCTTCGGCGTGACGACGCGCAGCGCCAGCACGTTCTCGCGCATGGTGCCGTAGCGCACAGCGGTGCTGCCGCTGGCGCGGGTGGAGGCCATGCCGCCCAGCGAGGCGTCGGCGCCGGGGTCGATGGGGAAGAACAGGCCCAGGTCGCGCAAGTGGGCGTTGAGCTGCTTGCGCGTGACGCCGGCTTCCACCACCGCGTCGAAATCCTCGTGGTTGACGGCGACAATGCGGTTCATGCGCGTCATGTCGAGCGAGATGCCGCCATTCAGCGGGATGATGTGGCCTTCCATGGAGGAGCCGGCGGCGAAGGGGGTGACGGCGACGCCATGCGTGTAGCAGGCGGCGACGACGCGCTGCACGTCGTCCTCGCTCTCGGCGAAGACCACGGCGTCGGGCAGGTGCGGCGGCTGGCGCGACATGTCGCGTCCGTGATGGTCGCGGACGGCCTCGGCAACGGAGAGCCGCTCGCCGAAATGCGGCTTGAGGGCGTCGATCAGGCCGGCGATGTCGGGCATGTCGGGTCTCCGGGCGGTCAGGGTTGCGCGTCGGGGAAGCGCCAGGCGGTCGGATGGCGCACGGCGGCGGTGGCGACCTCGGCCGTCGTGATGAGGCCGGACTGGCCGAGCGCTGTTCTGAACTCCTCGATGAAGGTCGCGGCCATGTGGCGGGCGCCGTCGTCGCCGAGTGCTGCCAGCGCCAGCATGAAGGCGCGGCCGGCGAAGGTGGAATGCGCGCCGCAGGCGACGGCGCGCATCATGTCGACGCCGGACACCACGCCGCTGTCGAGGATGACGGTCATGTCGCGGCCGACGGCACGGGCGATCTCCGGCAGCACGTCGATGGAGGCGGGGGCCGCGTCGAACTGGCGTCCGCCATGGTTGGAGACGATGACACCGTTGAGGCCGATGGCATGCGCCTTCTCCGCGTCGGCGGGGTGGAGCACGCCCTTGACCAGCAGGGGCCCGCGCCATTTCTCGCGCAGGCGGGCGATTACCTCCCAGGTGAAGCCGCCGCCGACATTGGCGCCGACGAAGGCGGCCGTGTCGCTGCTGCCGGCATAGGCCTCGATATTTGCGAAGCGGGGCATGCCGCGCCGGGCGATGGCGAGCAGCCAGGCGGGCGCGAGTGCGGCGTCGACCACATTGTTGGTGCTCAGGCGGAACGGCATGACGAAGCCGTTGCGCAGATCGCGCGGGCGCTTGGAGCGGACGGGAATGTCCAGCGTGGCGACCAGAGCCTTGGCGCCGGCCTGCTCGGCACGCGATGCGAGGTCGAAGCTCAGCCGGTGGTCGTCGCGGGCGAGCGGGTAGAGCTGGAACCACGTCACGTCGGGCGCCCAGCCGGCCACCTGCTCGATCGTCGCGGTGGCGAGGGTGCCGGTGAGGTAGGGGATGTTCATGCGCTGCGCGGCGCGGGCGAAAAGCTCGCTGGCGCCCGGCCACATCAGCCCGTCGAAGCCGATGGGCGAGATGCCGATGGGCGCGGCGTAGCGATGGCCGAAAAGCTCGACCGAGGTATCGATGGAGGTCACGTCGAGGCCGTAGCGCGGGATGACCTCGATGCCCTTGAGCGCGGCGCGGTTGCGCGCCAGCCCGCTCTCGTCGCCGGCCCCGCCTTGCAGGAACTCGAAGGCGAAGCGCGGGATGCGGCGGCCCGCGCGGGTTTCGAGGTCGGCGATGGTGGGGAAGCGGCGGCGATAGCCCGCGAGGCGCGCGAGCAGCGCGGTCTCGTCAGCGGTATCGGGCTGCGGCGCGGCCATTCAATAGGACACCATGACTTCCAGCATCGCCTGCCGGCCGGACGCGGTGGCCGCGAGCGCGCGCCGGATTGCCTCCGGCAGCGCATCGCCGCTCTCCACGCGCTCGGCATGCGCGCCATGGGCGCGGGCGACAGCCGCATAGTCGGGCGAGGGGTCGAGCGCGGTCATCGGCATGACGTTGGCGGCGGCGGCGCGGCCGTCCGGATACATCTGGAGCGTCGAGCGGCGCACCGCGTTCCAGATGCCGTTGTTGAAGACGACGGTGAGCACCGGCAATTTCAGCGCCGCGGCGGTCTGGTGACAGGCGACCGGGTTGGCGAACATGTAGGAGCCGTCGCCCACCGTGGCGATCATCTGGCGGTTGCGGTCGGCGAGCTGGGCGCCGAGCGCGGCTGGCACGCCCCAGCCGAGGCCGCCGGAGATCGGCGTGAAGAAGTAGCTGCCTGGCTTCTCGAAGCGCATGGCCGTCGGGTCGACGCCGAGCTCGTTGAAGAAGGCGGCGTCGGGCGCGGCGTCGGACAGGCAGCGGCTGACGAAGGCCGGCGACATGGGCGATCCGCTGCCCATGGCGATGCGCTTCTCCAGCGCCTCGGCCGCTGCCGCGCGCTGGCCGGCGACGTGTTCGCGGCGCGCGGTAAAGCGCTCGTCCGCCGGCACCATGGCGCGCATGGCCTCGTCCAGCGCGCGCAGGCCGGCATTGAGGCCGCCTGCGAGCGAGATGTCGATGCGGAAGCTGCGCATGGGCAGCTTCTGGTGGAGCGGGTCTGGACCAAGCGCGATGACGGTGCAGTTCGGATCGAGCTCGACATTGCCGGCGACCCATGGAACGGCGGCATTGGCGACGACGATGACATCGGCATCGCGCACCCACGGCGTCGGCTCGCGCCCGACATTCATCGGGTGGCTGCCGGGCAGGGCCTGCCTCGTCGTCCAGTATTCTACGACGGGCAAAGCGAAGCGCTCGGCAAAGCTTGCGAGAGGCTCGAAGGCGTTGCTGTTCTCGGGGCCAATCTCCGGGCTCTGGGCGATGACGACCGGACGCTTGGCGCGGGCCAGCGCCTCGGCGGCAAGGGCGACCATTTCGGGACGCGGCGGGCCGTAGCTCGTCGGCGCGTAGGCTGGGCGGCTGTCGCCGGGCACGGCGGCGTCGGCCAGCGCCTCGCGCGGCAGGCTGAGATAGACGGGGCCGCGCGGCTCGCTCATGGCGATGTTCATGGCGCGGTCGATGGCCGGGCCGGCCTGCTCCGGATAGCGCAGCTCGTAGTCCCACTTCACGACCTCGCGGATCATCGCCGCCTGGTCGCGCATTTCCTGGCCCCAGTGGATGGGGCTCGACCGGCTGCCGAGGCGGCCGGTCTCGGTGAGCGGCGTGCGGCCCGAGCACATCAGGATCGGCACCGCTTCGGAAGCCGCGTTGATAAGCCCCATCACCGAATTGGCGAGGCCGACATTGACATGGACCATGACGGCGGCGGGCTTGCCGGTGATGAGGTAGTAGCCGTGCGCCATGCCGACGGCGACGCCCTCATGCGGCACGATGAGCGGCTCGGGCATGGCGATGCCGGTCTCGGCGGAGCGCGCATAGGCCTCGATGATGGAGGGGAAGTCCGTGCCGGCATTGGCCAGAAGAATGTCGATGCCGGCCGCCTTCATGCGTCCGAGCAGGGCTTCGGCGGCAAATGTGCTTTCAGTGCGAATATGGTTCATCAGGCTCCTCCCGCTCGAACCGGCAGGGTTTTGTCAGGTGATGCTGAGCGTCTTGGTGATGAGGAAGGCTTCGATGCCTTCGATGCCGACCTCGGAGCCGTGGCCGCTGTCCTTCACGCCGCCGAAGGGCGTCTCCGGCGTCGAGATGTTGAAGGAGTTGATGCCGACCATGCCGGCCTCGATGGCGTCGCCAAGGCGGTTTATGTTCGATGCCGAGGACGTGAAGGCGTAGGCCGCCAGACCGTAGGGCAGGCTGTTCGCCTTGGCGATGCCGTCCTCCAGATCGCCGAACGGGTTGAGCACGGCGACCGGGCCGAAGGGCTCCTCATGCATGATGCGTGCGCTGTCGGGCACGTCGGCGAGCACGGTCGGCGCATAGAAGGCGCCCTCGTTGCCGACGCGCTCGCCGCCGGCGAGCAGGCGGGCGCCCTTGGCGGTGGCGTCCTGCACCAGCGCCTCGACGGCGTCGCGGCGGCGGGTGTGCACCATCGGCCCCATCTGCGTGTCGGGGTCGAGGCCGTCGCCGACCCTGATCTTCGACGCGCGGGCGGCGAAGCCATCGACGAAGCGGTTGTAGGACTTCTCTTGCACGAAGAAGCGCGTCGGCGAGACGCAGACCTGGCCGGAATTGCGGTATTTGCGCTGCACGGCCATGTCGAGCGTGGCGTCGATGTCGGCATCGTCGAAGATCAGCACCGGTGCGTGGCCGCCGAGCTCCATCGTGGTGCGCTTCAGGCCGTCTGCGGCGAGCTTGATGAGATGCTTGCCGACCGGAACGGAGCCGGTGAAGGAGATCTTGCGGATGATCGGCGAGGCGAGCAGGTGGCGCGAGATCGTGTCCGGCACGCCGAAGACGATCGCGATGCAGCCGGCGGGGAGGCCGGCATCGACCAGACAGCGCGCGACGGCGAGCGCGGCGGCCGGCGCTTCCTCGCCCGGCTTGTAGACCATGGTGCAACCGGCGGCGAGCGCGGAGCCGAGCTTGCGGGCGGCGTTGCCGACGGGGAAGTTCCAGGCGGAGAAGCCGGCGGTGGGGCCGACCGGCTCGCGCACGACTGAAAAGCGCGTCGGGCCGAGCCGGCCGGGAATGACGCGGCCATAGCTGCGGCGGCCTTCCTCGGCGAACCACTCCATTTCTTCCGCCGCGAAATGGGTCTCCAGCTTCGCCTCGGGCAGGGGCTTGCCCATTTCGAGCGTGGCGAGGCGGGCGATGTCGTCCTGCCGTTCGCGCATCAGGTCGGCGGCCTTCTTGATGATTTTCCCGCGCTCGCGCGGGTTGACGTTGCGCCATTCGGCGAAGGCGCGCTGCGCGGCTTCCAATGCCCGGTCAAGGTCGGCGGCGGTGGCATGCGGCACCACGCCGATGGCGCGGCCGGTGGCGGGGTTGACGATCGGCTGCGACTCACGCGCGGAGGCGTCGATCCATTCGCCGTCGATGAGCAGCGCCGGGGGCACGTAGCCCGCGGGGGCGGATGCATCGTTTCTCGTGACCACGTTCATCAGTCGTCCTCCTCGATCCGACGGGACCTGCATCTATCATCAGGTCGCCTGATATTGTCAAGCATTGCAACCGGCTCAATCGCCGGTGGTCTCGTCCGTGCCGGAGAGACGCAGCGGCGCGCGGCTGAGGTCATTGGCCGCTGCGATCGCCTTGCGCAGCAGTTCCATGAACTGACCGGATTCGTCCGGTGTCAAGCCGATGAGCATGCGTTCCTGCGCGCGTTGCACGGCGGGCGCGACCGTGGCGGAAGCCGTACGCCATGCGTCGGTGACATGGAGCTCGCGGGCGCGCCGGTCGCGGCCGCTGACGCGGCGGGCGAGATAGCCTTTCTGAACCAAGCGTTCGACCACGCCGCCGATCGTCGCGCGGTCATAGGCGATGAGGCCGGCCAGCGTCGCCTGATCGATGCCGGGATTGGTGGCGACGGCGACGAGCGCGGCATATTGCACCGGCGTCAGGTCGTAGCCGGCGGCGCCGACCTCGGCATGGAACACCGCCACCGCGATCTGCTGGAAGCGGCGGGCCAGATGGCCCGGCATGTCATAGACCTCGTCAACGGTGGGTTCCACGATGGTCTCCATATTGACAGTATACATATCATTTGTATACTTACTAATCTGATCTGGCCAGACAGCCGGTTCTGCGTCTTGGCGGTGCCATTGTCGAGCCCGATCGCCAAACATGGCCGGCTGACGCCGCATAGAGGTGCCGGTGGTCCGGCGCAGTGCAGTTGGAGGAGCATGCGATGCAGTTTCATCAGAATGGTTTTCGCACCGGCGACCCGAGCGTGAAGGAGGCGGCAGTCGCACCGATGCCGCGTGACACGCTGCCCGACGAGGTGGACGTGCTGATCGTCGGCTGCGGGCCGGCGGGGCTGACGCTGGCCGCACAGCTCGCTGCTTTCCCGGATATCCGCACCTGCATCGTGGACCAGAAGCCCGGACCCCTGGAGCTCGGGCAGGCGGACGGCGTGGCCTGCCGCACGATGGAGATGTTCAACGCCTTCGGTTTCGCCGAGCAGGTGCTGCGGGAGGCCTACTGGGTGAACGAGACGACGTTCTGGAAGCCCGACCCGGCCCGGCGCGAGAACATCACGCGCAGCGGGCGCGTGCAGGATACCGAGGACGGCCTGTCGGAATTTCCGCATGTGATCCTGAACCAGGCGCGCGTGCACGACATGTATCTCGACGTGATGCGCAATGCGCCGACGCGGCTGGAGCCCTTCTACGAGCGCAGGCTGCTCGACGTGACGGTGGACCCGGCGGCGGCCGGCGATGACGGCGCTTTCCCGGTGACGGCGCGCTTCGACCACAACGGCGCCGCCGAGACCGTGCGGGCGCGCTACGTGGTGGGCTGTGACGGCGCGCGCAGTGCGGTGCGCAAGTCGATGGGGCTGGAGCTCAAGGGCGATTCCGCCAATCAGGCCTGGGGCGTGATCGACGTGCTCGCGGTCACCGATTTCCCGGATATCCGCTTCAAGTCGCTGATCCAGTCGGCGGATGCCGGCAGCATCGTCATCATCCCGCGCGAGGGCGGGCATCTGGTGCGCCTCTATATCGAGATGGACGAGCTCGGCGCGGGCGAGCGCGTGGCGGGCCGCAAGATCACCTCCGACGACGTGCTGAACAAGGCGCGCCAGATCCTGCATCCGCATACGCTCGACGTGAGGGAGATCGCCTGGTGGTCGGTCTACGAGATCGGCCAGCGGCTCTGCGACCGGTTCGACGACGTGCCGGAGGCGGAGAAGGGCAGGCGCCGGCCGCGTGTGTTCATCGCCGGCGATGCCTGCCACACCCACAGCCCGAAGGCCGGGCAGGGCATGAACGTGTCCATGCAGGACGCGTTCAATCTCGGCTGGAAGCTCGCCGCCGTGCTGCGCGGGCAGGCGCGTCCCGAACTGCTCGATACCTATTCGGCCGAGCGGCAGACGATCGCCAAAGAGCTGATCGACTTCGACCGCGAATGGGCGGGCATCCTCAGCGCACCGGTGAAGTCCGAGGACAATCCCGACGGGATCGATCCGGCCGAAACGCAGAGCTATTTCGTGCGGTCCGGCCGCTACACCGCCGGAACCGCCACGCGCTACGGCCCGTCGATCCTGACGGATGCAGGCAGCCACCAGCATCTCGCGACCGGCTTCGCGATCGGGATGCGCTTCCACTCGGCGCCGGTGATCCGGCTGGCGGATGCCAGGCCGATGCATCTCGGCCATGCCGCGGCGGCCGATGGCCGCTGGCGCATCTACGCCTTCGCCGACGGTGCCGATCCGATGGAGGAGTCGGCGATCCGCCGGCTTTGTGCCTTCCTCGCCGAATCCGCTGATTCGCCGGTGCGCCGCTTCACGCCTTCGGGCGCCGACATCGACAGCGTCATCGATGTGCGGGCGGTGTTCCAGCAGGGATATCGCGATCTGGAGATCGGCCGCATGCCCGGCTACCTGCTGCCGACGACCGGACGGCTCGGCTTGCGCGACTATGAGAAGATGTTCAGCGCCGATCCGGCGAGCGACATTTTCGACTTGCGTGGAATTGACCGGGCACGCGGCTGCATGGTGGTGGTTCGGCCGGACCAGTATGTGGCGACCGTCCTGCCGCTCGACGCACATGCGGCACTTTCCGCGTTCTTCGCCGGGTTCATGTCGCCACGCGACTGAGCGCTGGCCCGCTCTCAGGTCGGCGGGGCGGGCGGCGGGGTCTCGACGGCGACGTTTTCCGGCTTGTCCATCTCGTGCAGCCATTCGCGCCAGATGGCGACGAGCAGCGCCATCAGCACCGGGCCGATGAACAGGCCGAGGAAGCCCATAGTCTTCACGCCGCCGATGAGGCCGAAGAAGGTTGGCAGGAAGGGCAGCTTGATCGGGCCGCCGACCAGGCGGGGGCGCAGCGTCTTGTCGACGATGAAGAGCTCGGTAGAGCCCCAGGCGACGAGGGCGATGCCCGCCACCGGCGAACCGCTGGCGACGAGGTAGATCGCGACCAGCGTGAAGGACAACGGCGCGCCGCCCGGAATGAGCGCCATGATGCCGGTGAGCACGCCGAGCGTGACCGGCGAGGGCACGCCGGCGATCCAGTAGGCGATGCCGAGCACGATGCCTTCGCCGATGGCAATGAGGGTCATGCCCATCACCGTCGAGCTGATGGTGCGCGGCACGACGCGCGAAATGCGCTCCCAGCGCCCCGGCAGCACGCGCTCGCCCAGCTTGTCGAGCTGCGCGGCGAAGCTCTCGCCGTCGCGATAGATGAAGAAGAGCGCGATCAGCATGAACAAAAGGGTCAGGAACAGGTCGAAGAGGCTCGAGCCCGCCGCCAGCACGCCGCGATAGATCGAGCCGATATTGGCGCCGCTGACGATCTGCACCAACTCGCCGATGGCGCCTGGATGGCCGATCCAGCGTATCCACTGCTCGTTCACCCACTCGCCGATGCCGGGCAATGCGACGAGCCATTCGGGCGTCGGCGCGCCGGTGCTGTTGGTGCGCACGGCCCAGGAGAACCATTCGCCGACCTCGCCGATCGTATAGCTGACCGCGATGACGATCGGGATGATGAGGAAGCTCAGGATGAGCAGGATCGCGATGGTGGCGGCGATGGTGCGGTTTCCGCCCACGGCATATTGCAGGTCGCGGTAGAGCGGCCAGCTGGCGAAGCCGATCACCAGCGCGGCCAGCACCGGCACCAGGAAGCCGTGGAAGAAATAGACGCCGGCGAGGATGACCAGCACCAGCAGCCATCGCGCCACCGAAAGCGGCGCGACGAGGGCGCTGCGCGGCGACGCCGTTGCGCCGAGCCAGCGGGGCTCGGGCTTCGGAGGCTGCATGCCGTAATGTGTGTTCATGCCCGGCGCGGTTCCCTTGACTGCTCCATGAAATCCATATGCCGCCGACAATGAAGGCTGAATGAAGCTTGCCTCAGCCTGCCGACATCAAGCACCATCGGCGCAAGGATGGCAATCAAGCTATGGTCGCAGCGCCGTATGTGCCAGTGGATCTGGAAATATTCCGCTTTTCGACCGATTTAAGCCGATGCCATCTTATCGCTGCATTAACGCGGCAAGCGAATGATGCTATCCGGGATGCCCGACAAAACGTTCGTCGTGCTTGTGGCATCGTTCAGCGCATGGTCGAATAGGTCGGAACGACGGGAGAATCGTACCGTATGCCAAGATTGAAGTGGAAGCCCGCACTCGCCGATTCACTCGGACCGCTGTTGCGGCGCTCGCTCGATCCGGCGCAGGCGGACGATGTCGCGCCGCCCGACCATGACGCGGTGATCGCCTCCTACAATGTGCATAAATGCGTCGGGCTCGACCGGGTGTTCGATCCCATCCGCACCATCGGCGTCATTGCCGAGCTCTCCGCCGACATCGTCGCGCTGCAGGAGGTCGACGAGCGCTTCGGCGACCGGGCGGGGCTGCTCGACCTCGCCTTGATCGAGCGCGAATGCGGACTCGTGCCGATCCCGCTGAAGCCGACCCGCAAAGGCCATGGCTGGCACGGCAATCTCGTGCTCTGCCGGCCGGGCGCCGTGACCTCGGCGCGGCAGATGGCGCTGCCCGGCGGCGAGCCGCGCGGCGCGCTGATCGTCGATCTTTCGCTGGAGAAGGGACCGCTGCGGATCGTGGCCGCCCATCTCGGTCTGCTGCGCCGCTCGCGCGAGCGGCAGGTGGAGGCGATCCTCTCGGCAATCGGCTCCGATCCCGACATGCCGACCCTGCTGATGGGCGACCTGAACGAATGGCGCCTCGGCGCGCGCTCCTCGCTGCGGGCGCTGGATTCGGCCTTTCCGGCGCCGGCGCCGCTGATGGCGAGCTTTCCCGCGCGCTATCCCGTCCTCGCGCTCGACCGGATCATGGGCAATCAGGACGGGCTGGTGGCTCAGGCCGCCGTCCACGACACGCCGGTCTCGCGGCTGGCATCGGACCATCTTCCGGTCAAGGCATGGCTGCGCCTCGGCGTTTCCGCCGCGAGGAAAGCGGGCGACGCGTCCGACGAGCGCCCGCTCTATACGGAAATGAACGACGCGGCCTGATCGGCCGGCGCAACGCGCACGGCCTCTTCCGTCCTGTATACATCAGGCGCTAGAATGGCGGACGCCGAAGCGCGCCGCGATCTTCCGGATTCAGATGGCCACGCTTCCCGCTTCGGCAGACATGCTTCGGGGGAGACGTCCATGCATATTGCCTTCATCGGTTTCGGCGAGGCCGCCCGCGCCTTCACGGCGACGTTGCGGGAGGCCGGCGTGGACCGCTTTTCCGCCTATGACATCCTGACCGCCCGCAAGGCGGACGGTCTGCTGCGCGAGGCCGCTGCCGCGCTCGGCGTCGCGATCGCCGAAACGCCTGCGGCGGCGATCGACGGCGCGGACTGGGTGATCTCGGCGGTGACGGCGGCCGACAGCCTCGATGCGGGGCGCTCGGTCGCCGGACATATCCGCCCCGGACAGGTTTTCGTCGACATCAATTCGGTCTCCGCCGGCCGCAAGCAGGAGACGGCGGCGCTGATGCCGGCCGGCGTCGCCTATGTCGATATGGCGGTGATGGCGCCTGTGCATCCGCGCGGCCACAAGACGCCGGTGCTGCTGGCGGGAGCGCTGGACGCGGCGTTCAGGGAACGCGTGGCCTCGCTCGGTTTCGACCACGACTTCGCCGGCGACGAGGTCGGCGCTGCGACGACGATCAAGATGATCCGAAGCATCTTCGTGAAAGGGCTGGAGGCGATCACCGTGCAGGCGCTGATGGCGGCGGGGCAGGCGGGTGTTCTCGACCGTATCCACGCCTCGCTCGCCAAGTCTTTCCCCGGCCTCGGCTGGCCGCAATTCGCGCGCTACGAGTTCGAGCGCGTCGCCACGCACGGAATCCGCCGCGCGGCCGAGATGGTCGAATCGGCCGCCACGATGGGCGAGCTGGGTTTTCCGGCGGGTCGCGAACTGGGCCTCGCGATCGCCGCCGTCCAGCGGGAGCTTGGCGAACTCGGGGTGCGCCTGGAGGAGGAAGCAGACATCGCGAAGTCGATCGAGGCGATTGCGGCCGCGCGCAGAAATTGAAATGCAACCGGCGCCGGAACGGCGCAATTGCGCCCTCCCGCAAAAGTTGGGTAACATCGCGATAGCAGAAACTTATGAACGGAGCGCGCCAATCTATTGGCATGGATCAAGGCGCTGGACTAACCTTTCGCGGAAAATGCCGGAGTGACCGCGCGGGTGGGACGGATACGTCGCATCGAGCGCGGTCGTGAACCGGCAAGATGACGGCGGCGGCGCAGCGCGCCTCACGCCAATCAGGAGGAAACTTATGGCCGAACCCTGTTATGACGTCGCGCATCTGGCGCATGTCGAGGTCTTCACCAACAAGTTCGAGGAGAGCCTCGACTTCTTCACCCGCGTTTACGGGCTGAAGGAAAGCGGCCGCGACGCCGACTCGGTCTATCTTCGCGCCTGGGACGACTACGAGTTCCATTCGCTGAAGCTGACGAAGTCCGACAGGACGGGCGTGGGCCATATCGCCTTCCGCACGTCCTCGCCCGAGGCGCTGGAGCGCCGCGTCAAGGCGATCGAGGCGAGCCCCTACAAGAAGATCGGCTGGATCGAGGGCGATATCGGCCATGGCGGCAACAAGGCCTACCGCTTCGAGGACCCGTTCGGCCACGTCTTCGAGCTCTATTACGAGACGCGGCGCTACGTGCCGGACGACAACGACAAACCGGCGCTCAAGAACTATGCCAGCCGCTTCCATGCGCAGGGCGTCAGCCCGCGCCGCATCGACCACGTCAACCTGCTTGGCGCGGACGTGAAGGAGTTCCGCAAGTTCGTGGAGACCTGCATCGGCTCGCGCGTGACCGAGATGATCCAGCTCGACAACGGTCGTCTCGGCGGCGTCTGGTTCTCCTGCAACAACAAGACCTACGATCTCGTCTGCTCGGAGGAGCAGGGCGGCGGCGACGGCCGCCTGCACCACGTGACCTATGCGACCGACCAGCGCGAGGACATTCTGCGCGCCGCCGACATCTTCCTGGAGAACGGCGTGCATATCGAGACCGGCCCGCACAAGCATGCGATCCAGGGCTCGTTCTTCCTCTATGTCTGGGAGCCGGCGGGCAACCGTGTCGAGCTCGCCAATGCCGGCGCGCGGCTGATCCTCGCGCCCGACTGGGAGCCCGTCGTCTGGACCGAGGCGGAGCGCAAGAAGGGCCAGGCCTGGGGCCTCAAGACGATCGAGACTTTCCACACGCACGGCACACCGCCGGTCGCCAACAAGAACCACTGAGGAGAATTCCATGTCGCAGAAGACCGCACTGGTCGTCAGCGCCCATTCGGCTGACTTCGTCTGGCGTGCGGGCGGCGCGATCGCGCTGCATGCCGAGCAGGGGCTGGCCGTCACGGTCGTCTGCCTCTCCTATGGAGAGCGCGGCGAGAGCGCCAAGCTGTGGCGCCAGGCGGGCATGACGATGGAGAAGGTCAAGGCGGAACGCCAGAAGGAGGCGGAAGCCGCCGCCAAGGCGCTCGGCGTCGCCGACATCCAGTTCTGGAATGTCGGCGACTATCCGATCACGCTGTCGGACGAGACCTTCTACCGTCTGGTCGACGTGTACCGGAAGGTCCGTCCCTCCTTCGTGCTGACGCATTCGAAGGAAGACCCCTACAACCACGACCATCCGGCCGTCAGCGCCTTCGCGCAGAACGCGCGCATCACCGCGCAGGCGCACGGCCACAATCCGGACGAGAAGGTGATCGGCGCACCGCCGGTCTTCCTCTTCGAGCCGCACCAGCCGGAGCAGTGCCGCTGGTTCCCGAACACGCTGCTCGACATCACCCCGGTGTGGGAGAAGAAGCGCGCGGCGATCGAGTGCATGGCCGGCCAGGAGCATCTGTGGGAATATTACACCCGCGTGGCGCTGCAGCGCGGCGTGCAGGCGGCCCGCAACTCCGACAAGAAGATCACCTATGGCGAGGCGTATGAGGCGGTCTATCCGCATGTGGTCGAGACCCTTGTGCCGACGGAGGGACGGGGATGAGCGCGGTCGTCGTCCAGAACATCGCGCGCGCCGACGCCGGGACGATCGCGGGCCTCGCGGAATGCGGCGTCGCCACGGTGCATGAGGCGCAGGGGCGCAAGGGGCTGCTGGCCTCTTATATGCGGCCGATCTATCCGGGTGCCCGCCTCGCGGCGAGCGCCGTCACCATCTCCTCGCCGCCCGGCGACAACTGGATGGTGCATGTGGCGATCGAGCAGGTGAAGGCGGGCGACATCCTCGTTCTGGCGCCGACCAGCCCTTGCGAGGACGGCTATTTCGGCGACCTGCTGGCGACCTCGATGCAGGCGCGGGGCGGCGTCGGGCTGATCATCGATGCCGGCGTGCGCGACGTGCGCGACCTGACGGAGATGAATTTCCCGGTCTGGTCGAAGGCGGTGTTCGCGCAGGGCACGGTCAAGGAGACGCTGGGATCGGTCAACATCCCAGTCGTCTGCGCCAACCAGCTCGTCAATCCGGGCGACGTGATCGTGGCCGACGATGACGGCGTGTGCGTGGTGCGCCGCGAGGAGGCCGACACGGTGCTGGCGGCGGCGCGCAAGCGCGTGGCGACGGAAGAGGACAAGCGCAGGCGGCTCGCCGCGGGCGAGCTCGGCCTCGACATCTACGACATGCGCGGGCGCCTCGCCGAGAAGGGGCTGAAATATGTCTGACGCGACCTCCGCCGGCGGCGTCCGCTGCATGTGGATGCGCGGCGGAACGTCGAAGGGCGGCTATTTCCTCGCCGCCGACCTGCCGCAGGATGTTGCCGCGCGCGATGCCTTGCTGCTGCGCGTCATGGGCTCGCCCGACCCGCGCCAGATCGACGGCATGGGCGGCGCGCATCCGCTGACCTCCAAGGTGGCGGTGGTGAAGCCGTCCGCGCGCGACGATGCCGATGTGGACTATCTCTTCCTTCAGGTCTTCGTCGACAAGCCGATCGTGACCGATGCGCAGAACTGCGGCAACATCCTTGCCGGCGTCGGACCGTTCGCGATCGAGCGCGGGCTGGTGCCGGCGGCCGGGGAGGCGACGCAGGTCCGCATCTACATGGAGAATACCGGGCAGATCGCCATCGCCACCGTGCTGACGCCCGGCGGGCGCGTTTCCTATGAAGGCGAGGCGCGTATCGACGGCGTGCCGGGGTCGGCGGCGCCGGTGGACATCATCTTCAAGGACACGGCGGGTTCGAGCTGCGGCGCGCTGCTGCCGACCGGCAATGCCGTCGATACGATCGACGGCGTCGCGGTGACCCTGATCGACAACGGCATGCCCTGTGTCGTAATGTCGGGCGCAGACATGGGCATATCGGGACGAGAGACGCCGAAGGAGCTTGAGGCGAATGCCGCGCTTCGCCAAAGGCTGGAATCGATCCGCCTCCAGGCGGGGCCGATGATGAACCTCGGCGACGTCTCCAAAAGCTCCGTTCCCAAGATGACGATGGTGAGCCCGACGCAGAACGGCGGCGCAATCTCGACCCGCACCTTCATCCCGCATAGCTGCCACGATGCGATCGGCGTGCTGGGCGCCGTCAGCGTGGCGACCGCCTGCTTGCTTCCGGAGGGGCCGGCGGCAGATATCGCTGCGGTGGCCGGGGGCGCGCGCAAAAAACTTTCCATCGAGCATCCGACCGGCGAGTTCACGGTGGTGGCCAATGTGGACGACCGCGGCGAGGTCGTCGAGGCCGGCGTCCTGCGCACCGCGCGAAAATTGTTCGACGGCGTCGTGTTCTAGAGCATTTCCACTTCTCATGGGTTCGCAGAAATGCTCTATCCCTTTGTTTTTACGCAATTCCGGACGCAAAACCGCTGCGCACTTTTGCTGGAATTGCTTTAGCGTACGATGCGGCCGGAGCGGATGACGACCGAGGAGAGCCAGCCCGACGTTGCCGAGCGCCCGGACGGCGGAAGCCGCGCCTATCCGAACCTGCGCCACATCCGGCTGCTCGACTATGCCGCGTCGCTGGGTTCTCTGTCGCGCGCGGCGGAGGCCGTCCGCATCTCGCAGCCCGCCGCCTCGCAGGCGATCTCCCGGCTGGAGGAGCTCTACGGCGGCGCGCTGCTGGAGCGCAGGGGCGGCGGGGTTCTCGTCACCGAGCGCGGGGCGCTGGTGGTGGCGCGGGCGCGGCGCGCGCTCGACCTGCTGCGCGAGGCGACGGCGCGACTGGGCCGCCAGCAGCGCACGGCGAAGCGGCCGGCCGGCGATCTTCTCGAAACCCATGCGACCATCGCCCATCTGCGCGCGCTGGCGGGCTTCGCGGCCGCCGGCAGCTTTTCGGGTGCGGCGCGGCGTGTGCAGCAGGCGGAGCCTTCGGTGCAGCGCGCCGCGCGCGAGGTGGAGCGCATTTGCGGCGTACCGCTTTTCAGCGGCCGCCAGCAGGGGATCAGGCTGACGCCGGCGGGCGCGGCGCTGGCGAGCGCCGGCAGCCTCGTGCTGCGCGAGCTGGAAAGCGCGGTCGAGGAAGTGCGCGAGCTGGACGGCAGCTTCGACGGGCGCGTGGTGATCGGCACGCTGCCGTCGGTGCGCACCCGCGTGGTGCCGGATGCGGTGGCGATGCTGACGCGGGCGCATCCGCGCGCCTGGATCGAGATCGTGGACGGACCCTACCAGACGCTCCTCAACAGCTTGCTCATCGGCAGCATGGACGTGCTGGTGGGCGCGCTGCGCGGCGATACGAGCGCCAAGGGGATCGGTGAGGAAACGCTTTATTACGAAGACCTTTCCGTGGTGGCGCGATCGGGCCATCCGCTGGTCGCGAAGCGCGAGGTGACCTTCGCCGATCTCGGCGGATATTCGTGGATCCTGCCGCGCGAGGGGACACCGACGCGCAGCATCTTCGAGCGCATGGTGCGCGACAACCAGATCAGGCTGTCGGACACGGGGATCATCGAGACGGGTTCGCTGGTGGCGCTGCGCGGCATCCTTCTGGAGACGGACCGCCTCACGCTGATCTCGCGGCGGCAGATCGCCTATGAGGAGATGACCGGCCTGCTCGGCGTGGTGCCGCTGCAACTGCCCGGCACCGAGCGGCCCATCGGCATCACCATCCGGCGCGGCTGGAAGCCGACCAAGCTGCAGGCCGAGCTGGTCGATCAATTGCGCAAGGCGGCCAGGCGCGCGCACTGACCGGCTGGACGCGATGGCGCGAGGGCTATATTTCAGTTCGATGAAAAGTGACGAACAGCCGCTATCGGAAGGCCCGGTCGAGACCGGGGAGGTGCGTCTGGCGGCAGACGGCAAGACCCGGCTCGGGGCGCTGGAGGACTATATCGGCTACCATCTGCGGATCGCGCAGGCGGCCTCCTTCCGTGCCTTCAGCCAGCGCACGGGGCGTACCGACGTCAAGGCGGGATGGCTGACCCTTCTGATGATCATCGCCGAGAATCCAGGCATCGCGCCGGTGGCGCTGAGCCGCGCGGCAGGGCGGGACAAGTCGACGCTGACGCCGATGCTGCGCGACCTCATCAAGCGGAACTATCTCGTCAAGGAAGCGCGCGAGAGCGACCGCCGCAGCTACGGCCTGAACCTGACGCCGGAAGGCCGCGAAAGGCTGGCCGAGCTGGTCGAGCATGCCGCGGCCCACGACCGCGAGCTCGACCGGATCATCGGCACGATGAAGCCGAAGCTCATCAAGATGCTGCGCAAGATCGCCACGGAACTCGGCTAGGCGGAGCACGCTTCCCCCTTGCGCAGGCGTTCGCAAAATGTTTGGATTCAAACCAGTTTGCGGCCGAGGAAAACATACCGCCGCTCGTCTTTCGGAGGATGACATGCTGGACCGCTCGTCTCACCACGAACTTCATGCCGATGAACGCGAGATGACCGCCGGCGCGGCGCTGTTCGGCCGGTTGAAGACGCTCGGCGTCGATTACGTATTCTGCAATTCGGGCACCGACTTCCCGCCCATCATCGAAGGGCTGGCGGAAGCTGCGGCGAAGAACGTCCCGCTGCCGGAGGCGATCGTCATCCCGCACGAGCATGCCGCGCTCGGCATGGCGCATGGCTATTACTTCGCCACCGGCAAGGCGCAGGCGGTGATCCTTCACACCAATGTCGGGCTGGCCAACGGCTCGACGGGCGTGATAAACGCGGCGGCCGACCAGATCCCCATGCTGGTGATGTCGGGCCGCACCCCTGTGATGGAAGCCGGCCGCTTCGGCGCGCGCACCGTGCCGATCGGCTGGGGGCAGGAGATGCGCGACCAGACGGCGCTGGTGCGCGAGGCGAGCAAGTGGGACTACGAGCTGCGTTTCCCCGAGCAGATCGCGCCGCTGCTCGACCGGGCCTACGCCATCGCCAACAGCGCGCCCAAGGGGCCGGTCTATCTCAGCCTGCCGCGCGAGGTTCTGTGCGAGACGACACCGGCCGATGCGCTCGACCAGCCGCCGACCATGGGCGCGGTCTCGACCGCGCCCTCGCGCACCGATCTGGAGCAGACGGCGAAGCTGCTCGCCGAGGCGCGCAACCCGCTGATCATCGCCCAGCGCGGCGCGGGCTCGCAGGCGGGCTTCGACGCGCTGTCGAAGCTGGTGAGCGAATGGTCGATCCCGGTCTGCCAGTGGTGGGCGGTGGCGACGGCGATCGCGACGGACCATCCCTGCTATGTCGGCTCCGACCCGCTGCCTTGGCTGGCGGAGGCCGACGTGGTGCTGGTCATCGACAGCCTCGCGCCGTGGTGGCCCGACCAGCACCAGCCGCGCGACGACGCCAAGATGATCCATCTCGGACCCGATCCGCTGTTCGCGCGCTTCCCGGTGCGCACCTTCCGCTCCGACATCTCGATCGGCTGCGCGACGGATGAGGGGCTGATCATGCTGGAAGAGGCGATGCGGCCGCTGATGAGCCGCAGCGTGAGCCAGCGCATGCGACGCAAGGAGGTGCTGGAGAAGCGCGTGCCGAAGATCCGGGGCAGGCTCGCCAAGGCATCGGTGCCGACGCATCCGATGACCAAGGCCTATGTGGGCAAGTGCATTTCCGACGCCATCGCCGGCAAGGACGCGACGGTGCTGTCGGAGCTCGGCGCGCCGCTCGATCCGATCGTGCTCAAGCGGCACAATTCCTGGCATCAGGAGCCGCATTCGGGCGGGCTCGGCTGGTCCTTCCCCTGCGCGCTCGGCATGCAGCTCGCCGACCGCTCGAAGCTCATCGTCGCGACGATGGGCGACGGCTCCTACATGTTCGCCAACCCGGTCGCCTGCCACCAGATCGCGGAGTCGATGGAACTGCCGGTGCTGCTGGTGATCGTCAACAATTCCGAATGGGCGGCGGTGCGCTATTCGGTGCTCGGCCTCTATCCGGACGGCTATGCCGCCAAGGCCAACCGCATGCCGCTGACCTCGCTGCAGCCGAGCCCGGACTTCACCAAGGTGGCCGAGGCCAGCCGCGCCTATGCGGTGAAGGTGAGCGACCCGGCGGAACTGCCGCGCGAGCTGGAGAAGGCTATCCGCCACATCGAGGAAAAGCGCACGATGGCGCTGGTCGAGGTGACGATCGGGTAGGGATGGGGTTGGCTGCGGGGGCGCCGTGCGTCCTTCGAGGCTCGCCCGCCAAATGTTGTGCATCGCCAGTAGGTTTGTGCGGGCTCGCACCTCAGGATGAGGGCCGTACGGCGTTCATCGAACCCACTGTTGGAGGTTCGAGCAGCAACACCCTCCCTCATCCTGAGGTGCGAGCCCGCAAGGCGCCGTGCGTCCGGCATATGTCCCTCGCGGGCGAGCCTCGAAGGACGCACCACGCTACGTGAACGCACCAGCCTACGCCAACACCTCCCGCGACAGGTCCTCCGCGCGCGGGCATCCGATGAGGGCGAGGGTGTTTTCGATCTCGGCTTTTAGGTAGGCGAGCATCTCGTCCACGCCTTCCTCGCCGCGCGCGCCCAGCGCGAAGAGCGGCACGCGGCCGAGGAACACGGCCGATGCGCCCAGCGCCACCGCCTTGACGATGTCGGCGCCGCGGCGGAAGCCGCTGTCGACGAAAAGCGTCCCGCCCTCCGGCGCGGTCGCTTCGGCCAGCACGTCGATGGGCGCGGGGCTGTCCTCGACCTGACGCGCGCCGTGATTGGAGAAGCCGACGCCGTCCACGCCGATCTCGAAGCAGCGTTTCGCGTCGTCCTGATGCATCAGGCCCTTGACGACCAGCTTGCGCGGCCAGGCGTCGCGCAGCGCCTTGAGGTCGTCCCAGGCATAGCTGGCGTCGATCTGGCGCAGCATCAGCATGGCCTGCTGGTTGGTGTCGGTGGCTTCGGCGCTCCTGAGGTTGCCGAACTCCGGCAGGCCGTTGCGCAACTGGCTGAGCGCCCAGGCGGGATGCAGCGCGCAATCGGTGAAGAAGCGCGGCGTCATCCTGAAGGGAATGCCGAAGCCGTTGCGCGTGTCGCGCTCGCGCCGGCCGCCGACGGCGGTGTCCACCGTCAGCACCAGCGTGGAATAGTCGGCCGCGAGCGCGCGCTTGACCAGACTGTCGGCAAGGCCGCGATTGAGCACGTAGAGCTGGAACCACAGATCGCCGTCCGAAGCGGCGCGGACCTCCTCGATGGAGGCGGAAGCGGCGGTCGAGAGGGCGAAGGGCACGCCGGCGCGCTTCGCCGCGCGGGCGAGCGCTACGTCGGCGCCGGGCCGCACGGAGCCGGGCAGGCCGACCGGACCCACGACGACCGGCATGTCCTGCCGCTTGCCGAAGACCTCGATGGACGAATCGCGCCGGCTCACGTCGCGCAGCGGGCGCGGTGCGAACAGGATGCGGTCGATCGCCTCGCGGTTGCGCTTGAGCCCGCGCTCGTCGCCCGCCGCGCCGTCGACATAGTCGAAGACCGCGCGCGGCAGGTAGCGCTGGGCGGCAAGGCGATAGTCGGCGACAGTGAGCGGCTTGGACATTCTGAAACTCCCCGGAAGCCGCCCCACAAACACCATGAAGCCGCCTTGCGCAACCGGCGAGGGGCTTTGCCTGCCGGGCGACAGGCAAGGCGATGAAAAAGGGGATTTTCCTGTTTACATCGCAGGGTGCTTTGGGGAATGTGCCGGCAACTTCGGAACGCGGACAGGACACGCAAATGAACATCGACGATCTGATTGCGATTGATATCCACACGCATGCGGAGGAGCCGTGCTGCGGCCCGCGCGACGATGGCTATGACGAGTTCCAGGCCGCCATGGCGAAGTATTTCCGCAATCCGGCGGGCGCGGCGGGCATGCTGCCGACGATCCAGGACACGGCGAAATATTACCGCGAGCGCAAGATCGGCTGCGTGATCTTCGCCGTGGACGGCGAGCGCGAGACGGGCTTCCGCCGCTACAAGAACGAGGAAGTCGCCGAGCTCGCGGCGGAAAACAGCGACATCATGATCCCCTTCGCCTCGATCGACCCTGCCAAGGGCAAGATCGGCGCGCGCGAGGCACGCCGGCTGATCCGCGACTACGGCATCAAGGGCTTCAAGTTCCACCCGACCCTGCAGGGCTTCTACCCCAACGACCGCTCGGCCTACGTTCTCTACGAGGCGATCGCGGAGGAGAACTGCATCGCGCTGTTCCACACCGGCCAGACGGGCGTGGGCTCGGGCATGCGCGGCGGCATGGGCATGCGGCTCAAATATTCCAACCCGATGTATCTGGACGACGTGGCGGTGGACTTCCCCGACATGCCGATCATCCTGGCGCATCCCTCCTTCCCGTGGCAGGAGGAGGCGCTGTCGGTGGCCACCCACAAGCCCAACGTCTATATCGACCTGTCGGGCTGGTCGCCGAAATATTTCCCGCCGATCCTGATCCAGTACACGAACACGATCCTGAAGCATAAAATGCTGTTCGGCTCGGACTGGCCGGCGATCACGCCGGACCGCTGGCTGGCGGACTTCGAGGGCCTCGACATCCGCGACAACGTCCGCGAACTGGTGCTCAAGGAAAACGCCATCAAGCTGCTGAAGCTGCGGTAGGGATTCCGGTGCGGGGGTGCGTCCTTCGAGGCTCGCCCGTCGAAGGACGCATATATGACTTGAACCTTCTGCGGGCTCGCACCTCAGGATGAGGAAGGTGGGTTGATCGAGCACAAGGTCGAGGGCCCGATTGGCGCCAACCTCCCTCATCCTGAGGTGCGAGCCCGCAGAAGCGTTTCAGGTGAAAGCAGTGAGCCGGGAGGGGGAGCCTCGAAGGACGCACCAAAGGGCAGGAAGCGCTTACGCTCCCTGCTTCAGGCTGGCATAGAGCCCGTCGCGCGCAGCGGCGTCGCGGCGCTTGTCGGCGAAATCCACGAACCAGTCCATGGCCACAGGCGCGCGCATGGCGTCGGGGCTGTAGGCCTTCTCGACCGGCCAGCCCATCAGCAGCTTGCGCACCGGCACCTCCATCTTCTTGCCGGTCAGCGTGTAGGGAATCTGCGGCACGGCGTGGATCTCGTCGGGCACGTGGCGCGGGCTGCGCTCGGTGCGCAGGCGGTTACGGATCTGCGCCAGCAGCGTGTCGTCGAAGGTGACGCCGTCCTTCAGGCTGACGAAGAGGGGCATGTAGAAGCCGCCGCCGGGTTCCTCGATGCAGACGATCAGGCTATCCTCCACCTCGGGGACATTTTCCAGCGTGCGGTAGATCTCGGCCGAGCCGATACGCACGCCGAAGCGGTTGAGGGTGGAATCGGAGCGGCCATAGACGAAGCATCCGCCACGCGGATTGATCTTCATGAAGTCGCCATGGCGCCAGATGCCGGGGAAGGTGTCGAAATAGGCTTCGCGATACTTTGCGAAGTCCTTGTCGCCCCACATGAAGATCGGCATGGAGGGCATGGGCTGGACGATGACCATTTCGCCCACCGCATCGTGTAGTTCCTTGCCCTCGTCATCGAAGACCCGCACGTCCACGCCAAGGCAGGGGGACTGGATCTCGCCCGCATAGACGGGCAGCAGCGGCGATCCGCCGACGATGCCGCTGGCGAATTCGGTGCCGCCGGACTGCGAGGTGACCCACATGTCGTTCTTCACCGCGTCGTAGCACCAGGCATAGGTTTCGGGCGTTGCGGGCGAGCCGGCGAGGAAGATGTTTTCCAGCGCCGAGAGGTCGTATGTCTCGCCCGGCCGAATGCCGAGCTTGCGCATGTTCTCCACGAAGGTGGGGCTGGAGCCGAAGGAGGTGGCGCCGGTGTCGGCGGCCAGCTTCCACAGGAGGTCGGGGCCGGGATGGGTCGGGCTGCCGTCGTAGAGCACGACCTTGCCGCCCATCAGCGGCCCCCAGGCCAGCGTGTTCCACATCACCCAGCCGGTGGTGGAATAGAAGAACATGCAGGACGAGGCGCCGAGATTGAGGTGGAAGGCGGCCGACTTGTAGTGCTCCACGATCACGCCGACATGGCTGTGGACGATCGCCTTGGGCAGGCCGGTGGTGCCCGACGAGAACAGGATCCACAGCGGATGGTCGTGCGCGACGCGCTCGTAGCGGAAATCCTGCGGCGCGACGGCTGCGCCGGCGGTGATCTCCTCCCAGTCGATGAAGGTCTTGCCGGGCGCGCCCGGCCGGGCCACGCCGCCGAGATAGTCGAGCCAGACGACCGTCTCCAGCGAGGGCAGGCCGGAGATGATCTCGCCGATCTCCTTCGCCCGCACAAAATCCTTGCCGGCGAAGCGATAGCCGTCGGCGGCGAAGATCACCTTCGGCGCGATCTGCGAGAAGCGGTCGGCCACGGTCTTGACGCCGAATTCGGGCGCGGCCGACGACCAGATCGCGCCGATCGCGGTGACGGCGAGGCAGGCGACGATCGTCTCGGGGATGTTGGGCATGTAGGATACGACGCGGTCGCCGGGCACCACGCCCATCTCGCGCAGGCGGGTGGCGAGGATGCGCACCTTGCCGCCGAGCTCGCCCCAGCTCATCGAAGCGAGCGGGCGCGTCTCCGACAAATGGTGGATGACGGTGCGGTCGGGATCGGCCGTTTCGCGCCGCAGGATGTGCTCGGCATAGTTGACGCGGCTGCCGGGAAACCATTCGGCGCCGGGCATGTCGCGGCGGCCGAGCACGGCGTCATAGCCATTGTCGGAGATGATCTCGAAATAGTCCCAGATCGCGGCCCAGAAATCCTCGATGTCGGCCGTGGACCATGCCTGGAGATCGGCATAGCCGGCGAAGTCGCGGCCGCGCTCCCTGCGCAGCCAGTCCATGAACAGGGTCGGCTGGGCCGTGCTGTTCCACGCCGCGTCGCCCTTCCACAGAAGATCGCCTTCCTTGACCATGTCCGTCTCCCTCCTCGCCGCCCGGTTGCCTCGGGGCACAGGCATGTCATACTCATGACCCACCATCCGGTCACGCCCGTTTCTCGTATTTTCCATGCCGCGCTTTTCCATCAATGTCAGCATGATGCTGGCGGAATACGACTTCCCCGACCGCTTCCGGGCGGCGGCCGATCTCGGCTTTCGCGGCGTCGATGTCCAGTTCCCCTATGCCTGGGATGCGGATGAGCTTGCCCGGCGCGCGCAGGACGCCGGCGTGGAGGTGGTGCTCATCAACCTGCCGGCCGGCGACCTGACCGCCGGCGGCGACGGTCTGGCCTGCGTGCCGGGGCGGGAGGCGGCCTTCGCGGAGGCGATCGGGCAGGCGCGCCGCTATGCCGCCGCGCTCCGCGCGAAGCGCGTCAACGTGCTGGCCGGCTGCCTGCCGGCGGGCGTGGACCCGGCGCGGGCGCGTGCCACGCTGGTGGACAATCTGCGCCGCGCGGCGGATGCGTTCGGGCCGGACGGCGTGACGGTGATGATGGAGCCGTGCAATGCCCATGACGTGCCGCGCTATCTCGTCAACCGGACCGACGACGCGCTGGCGATCCTCGGCGAAGCGGGACGGCCGAACCTCGCCTTGCAGTTCGATTTCTACCACCGGCAGATGACCGAGGGGCGGCTGCTCGACGGGTTCCGCGCCGCGCTGCCGAAGATCGCGCATGTCCAGTTCGCCGACGTGCCGGGCCGTCACGAGCCGGGCACCGGCGAGATCGACCACGCGGCCGTCTTCGCCGCGATCGACGCCTCGGGCTATGCGGGCTGGGTCGGCGCGGAATACCGGCCGAGCCGGCGCACGGACGAGACGCTGGGGTGGATGCGGTAGGGATGGGTACTTCTGGTTGATGTAGGCGCTCCGTCGCGCCCCCCTCTGGCCTGCCGGCCATCTCCCCCACAAGGAGGGAGATTGGCTCTCATATCCACTTTCGCCAGTCGCCTGAGATTGGCGAAAGTCGTGACGAAAGCTGATCTCCCTCCTTGTGGGGGAGATGGAGGGGGGCGCGACGGAGCACCGGCATCACATTATGGCCGATCCGCGCGCTTCCTCCACCGCGGCGCTTGCCTCGGTGGCGATCAGGTCGCGCAGCCAGCGATGGGCGCGGGAGCGGTTGGTGCGTGTGGTCCAGTACTGGTAGCAGCGCACGCGGGCCTCGAAGGGGCAGGGCCGGATGGCGAGGTTCTGCCCGTAGCTTCGCGCCAGCATGTTGGTCACCGTGGCGACGAGGTCCGTGCCCGAGACGAGGCGTCCGACCTCGCCGGTGGTCGGCAGGTCCACGATGATGCTCGGGACGATGCCGTGCTCGTCGAACATATCGAGATAGGTCGGCCGCCAGTTGCCCTCGTAGGAGACGAAGACATGGTTGGCGCCGGCATAGGCCTCGCGCGTCAGGACCGAGGCGGCGAGCGGATTGCCGGCGTCCATCACGCAGGCATAGTGGTCCTCGATCAGAACCCGGCGGAACAGCCCGTCGCCCTCGACGCTGGCGGGCGAAAGCAGCAGGTCGCATTCGCCGAGGCGGAGCTGCTGTTGGCCGTGCATCTTGGCCTGGATGATCTTCAGGCGGATGCCGGGCGCTTCCCTGCGCATGCGCCGCACGACGCGGGGGATGATGACCGCGCGCTCATAATGGTTGCAGGAGATCGTCACCGAGACATTGGCCTCGGCCGGATCGAACTCGACCGGCTCGGTGATCTCGGCCAACTGGTCGAACAGGCGCTCGATGCCCAGCACGATGTCCACGCAGCGCTGCGTCGGCGCGATGCCGCGTCCCTGGCGGACGAAGAGGGGATCGTCGAAAGCCTCGCGCAGCCGCCCGATCGTGTAGCTGATGGTGGACTGGTTCTGGCCCAGCCGCGCCGCCGCTTCCGAGAACGAGCGCAGGTCGTGGACGAGCTTGAGCGCGTGCAGGGAGCGGAAGTCGATGCCGGGCAGATCGGAAATTTTCATGTCAGGAATGAATTGTATCTTATTGTTGAATGCAAGCCGGCGCGCGACGATGCGGCTGCTTCGGTGCTGGGAGGGCACGGGTTGGCAAGTCTGCGTGTCCCTCGCAATGCGGGCCCGCTCCTTTCCACCGCGCAAGGCGCGACGACCCTCCGGCAATTCAATATAACGGGAGGTATCTCAAGTGACAACATCCGCCAGCAAGCCGCGCGTGGGATTCGTGGGGCTCGGCAATATGGGCACGCCGATGTCGGCCAACCTGGCCAAGGCGGGCTTCCCGCTGACGGTATTCGATGTCGATCAGGCGCGCACGAAGGCGCATGCGGAAAAGATCGGCGCGAAGCCCGCGGCCTCGCTGGCCGAGCTCGGCGCGGCGAGCGACATCGTCGTGACCATGCTGCCGACCGGCGCGATCGTGCGCGCGGTGATGCTCGACGGTCCGGACGCGCTTTCCAACCATCTCGCCAGGGGCGCGCTCGTCATCGACATGAGCTCGTCCGAGCCGGTGGGTTCCAAGGAACTGGCGAAGGCACTGTCGGCCAAGGGCATCGGCTTCATCGATTCGCCGGTATCGGGCGCGATACCGCGCGCCACGGACGGCACGCTGACCCTGATGGTCGGCAATGACAACCAGGCCGACCGCGAGCGGGCGCAGACCGTGCTCGAGGCGATGGGCTCCAAGATATTCGAGACCGGCGGCGTCGGCTCCGGCCATGCCATGAAGGCGCTCAACAACTATGTTGCGGGCGCCGGCTTCGCGGCCGGCTCCGAGGCGCTGATCCTGGCGGAGAAGTTCGGCCTCGACACGAAAGTGGCGCTGGACATCATGAACGTGTCCACAGGGCGCAATTTCTCCACCGAGAGCACGATCAAGAACGAGGTGCTGACGGGCGCGTTCAAGTCCGGCTTCGGGCTGGCCCTGCTGGCGAAGGACGTGAAGATCGCGGCGGACCTCGCCGTCGCGCTCGATGCGGACCTGCCGCTGGTGGCGCAGACCAATGCCTGGTGGGAAAAGGCGCGCGCCACGATGGGCGGCGAGAAGGACCACACCGTCGCCTATCAGGCATGGCGCGACGTGGCCGCCGGCAAGAAGAAATGAGCCGCGGCAAGCAAAGGCTTGCTTTTCGGTGCGTAAACTGAACAGCATAAGGGCGCGCCGCAGAATATAACATTCTCATACAGTTGGCGCCCGCAGGCGAGGAGAAGTTTCTGCGGGCGGTGACCTTGAGGCAAGGGGTGGTGCAGGCCCGCGGCGTGTCTGCACCAAGGCAAAACACCAACGGCAGGAAGGCGCGCGCGCTTCCAGCCGACCAGGGAGGAAACGATGATCCATTTCAACTGGATGAAGGGTGCCGTCGCGGGTGCGGCGCTGCTGGTCTCGACCGGGCTCACGCTGTCCGGCGCCAGCGCCGAAACCGTGCTGCGCATGAACAACTGGCTGCCGCCGACGCACAGCCAGCTCATCGGCACGATGAAGCCCTGGGCCGAGAAGGTGGCCGAGGCCAGCAAGGGCAACATCAGGATCGAGCTGACCGATGCCTCGCTCGGCGCGCCGCCGCGCCAGTACGACCTCGCGGTCGACGGCATCGTCGACATCACCTTCGGCGTGACCGGCTACACGCCCGGCCGGTTCAAGCTGGTCGGCGCGGCGGAGCTGCCATTCGTCGCGCAGAGCGGCGAGGCGCGGTCGGTCGCCCTGTGGAAGGCCCATGAGGAATATTTCGCCAAGGCGAACGAGTTCAAGGACGTGCAGCTTCTCGGCCTCTACGCGCATGGCGCCGGCCGCATCCTGACGACGGCCAAGGCGGGTCCGGTGACGAGCCTCGCCAATTATGCGGGCAAGAAGTTCCGCGTCGGCGGCGGTATCATCCAGGACATCAACACCGCGCTCGGCGGCGTGAATGTCGCGGTGCCTGCCAACGAGGTCTACGAGATCCTCTCCACCGGCGTCGCCGACGGCACGCTCCTGCCGCTCGAAGCCTATCCGAGCTTCAATCTCGGCGGCGTCATCAAGCATGCGACGCTCATTCCGGGCGGCTTCTATTCGTCGGTCTGGTTCGCGGTGATGAACAAGGACAAGTTCGACAGCCTGTCGAAGGAAGATCAGGACGCGATCATGAGCGTGTCGGGCATGGAGCTCGCCAAGCTCGGCGGGCAGTCCTTCGACGCGGCCGACGAGGCGGCGATGGCCGTGGTCGAGAAGGACGGCGTCGAGATGATCACCGCCGACGAGGCGTTCGTCTCGTCCATGCGCGAGAAGCTCACCGCTATCGACCAGAACTGGATCAAGGACGCCGACGGCCTCGGCGTCGACGGCAAGGCCGCGCTGGAGCTGGTGCGCAAGGAAGCGGCGGCACTCGACAAGAACTGATCCATGACCGGCCGGCGCGAACCACCGCGCCGGCCGGTCCGCAACCTCCAACGAGACGACCGACGGGAACCCGGACATGACCGGTATTGAGGAAACGACGCCCATAGAGGGCGGCGACCAGGGGATCGAGCCTCGCAACGCGCTGCTGCGGCTTGCCGACCAGATCTGCATCGTCGCGGCGGGCATCGTGCTGCTCGGCATGATGGTGATGACGTTCGTGGACGTGCTCGGGCGCTACCTGTTCAACGCGCCGCTCGGCTTCGCCTTCGAGATCACCCAGCTCGCCATGGCCACCGTGGTCTTCTTCGGCATACCGTCGGTGACGTTGCGCGGCCTGCACATCACCGTCGATCTCGTGGAGAACCTCTTCCGCGGCGGCGCCAAGCTGGTGCGGGACGTGATCGTCATGCTGGCGATCGCCGGCTGCCTCGGCTACCTCGCATGGCGGCTGTCGACGCTGTCGGCGCGCTTCATCAGCTATGGCGAGATCACCTCCACCGTGCGCTTCCCGATCGGCTACGTCGCCTGGCTGGGCACATTCATGCTGGCGCTCGCGGCGGTCTTCGCGCTGGTCAACGTCGTCTACGAAATCGCACTTTATCAAAGGTCCCGCAAATGACCGCTACTCTCGTCGGCTTCGGAGCACTCTTCGCTCTGCTCTTCGCCGGAATGCCGCTTGCGTTCGCGATGGGTATCGTCGGCTTCATCGGCTTCTGGCTGATGGTGGGCTTCAACCCCGCCGGCGCGATGAGCGCCCAGATCGTCTGGGACACGCTGAGCTCCTACAGCCTTTCGGTGCTGCCGCTCTTCGTGCTGATGGGCAACCTGATCAACCATTCGGGTCTGTCGCGCGAGCTCTATGCCGCCTCAAACGCGGCGGTGGGGCATTATCGCGGCGGCCTCGCCATGGCGACCATTCTCGCCTGCGGCGGCTTCGCGGCGGTGTCGGGCTCCAGCCTCGCCACGGCCGCGACGATGACCTCCATCGCCATGCCCTCCATGCGCCGCTACAAATATGCCGACCGGCTCTCGACCGCCTCTGTGGCTGCGGGCGGCACGCTCGGCATCCTCATCCCGCCGTCCGTCATCATGGTCATCTACGGCTCGATGACCGAGACCAGCATCGGCAAGCTGTTCATCGCCGGCGTGGTGCCGGGCATCCTCGGCATCATGTTCTACCTGATGGCGGTGGCGTGGACGGTGTGGCGCGATCCCGAGGCCGGCCCGGCCGGCGACAGGGTGTCGCGGCAGGACAAGCTGAGGGCGTTCGGCCAGGTCTGGCTGATCCTGCTCCTGTTCCTCATCGTCATGGGCGGCATCTATCTGGGCGTCTTCACGGCGACCGAGGCCGCCGGCATCGGCGCGGCGGGCGCGTTCATCATCGCGCTGCTGCGGCGCTCGCTGACGATCCGCTCGCTGTTCACCATCCTCGCGGCGACCATCCGCACGACGGCGATGCTGATGTCGATCCTGATCGGCGCGCTGATCTTCGCGAATTTCATCAATGTCGCGGGCGTACCCTCGGCGGTGGTGAACGCGATCAACTCGCTCGGCCTGCCGCCGCTCGGCGTCATCTTCGGCCTGATCATATTCTACATCCTGCTCGGCGCCGTGTTCGACGAACTGGCGATGATCCTGCTCACCATCCCGGTCTTCTTCCCGCTGGTGATCGGGCTCGGCTTCGATCCGATCTGGTTCGGCATCGTCATCGTCATGGTGGTGGAGATCGGCCTGATCTGTCCGCCGATCGGCATGAACCTGTTCGTGATCAAGGCGGCGGTGGGCAATGTGCCGCTGACGACGATGTTCCGCGGCATCATCCCCTTCGTGGTCGCCGACATCGTCCGGCTCACGCTGATCGTGCTGGTGCCGACGCTGGTGCTGTTCCTGCCGAACCAAATGTCGAATTGAGGGTGAAGCGGACCCCCACCCTAACCCCTCCCCACAAGGGGAGGGGGACTTGGGTGTCTGACGAAGATGATTCTGAAGGCGTCTCCCTCCCCTTGTGGGGAGGGGACAGGGGTGGGGGTAACCACCTCTCAAGCCAACTTCACGTCACCAGCTTGCGCGCGGTGAAAGCCGGGTCCTTCCAGAACCCCGTCTCCATGATGGCGGCAAGCGTGGCCGCCGCGCCCCACACGTCGGCATGGCTGGTGTAGAGCGGCGTGAAGCCGAAGCGCAGTATGTCGGGCGCGCGGAAGTCGCCGATCACGCCTGCCGCGATCAGCGCCTGCATGATCGGCCAGCCGTTTTCATGGGTGAGCGCGACTTGGCTGCCGCGTTCGACCTCGGCGCGGGGCGTGACGAGCTCGAAGCCGTGGCCGGCCAGCATCCCGTCGCAGAGTTTTATGAAGGACCCGGTGAGGGCGAGGGATTTTTCGCGCAAGGCTTCCATGCCGGTCCGGCGGAAGATCGACAGGCTTTCCAGCAGCGGCAGGTAGGCGAGCACCGGCGGCGTGCCGCAGCGGAATTTCTCGATCGTTTCCGCAGGGCGATAGTCGATGTCGAAGGCGAAGGGCGTCGCATGGCCCTGCCAGCCAGTCAGCGGATTGCGCGCCGCGGCGAGATGGCGGCGCGCGACGAACAGCCACGCCGGCGCGCCAGGGCCGCCGTTCAGATATTTGTAGGAGCAGCCGACCGCGAAATCGGCCTCGCAGCCATTGAGATCGACGGGCAGCGCCCCGAGCGAATGGGCGAGGTCCCAGATGACCAGCGCGCCGGCATCGTGGGCGGCGCGGGTGAGGCGCGCCATGTCGCGCAGGCGCCCGGTGCGGTAGTTGACATGCGAAAGGCAGACGAGCGCCGTATCCGCGTCGAGAAGGGCGAGCACGCTTTCGTCGTCGTCCCCGGCCAGCGCGATGCGCTTGCCCGCAAACATGTCGCGCACGATGCCCTGCAAGATGTGGATGTCGCTCGGAAAATTGTTTGCTTCCGAAATGATGGTCTCGCGGCCCGGCCGCATATGCAGCGCGGCGCAGGCGAGCTTGTAGAGGTTGACCGAGGTGGAATCCGCGACGAGCACCTCGCCCGGTTGCGCGCCCATCAGCGGGGCGAGCCGGTCGCCGGCCGTCACCGGCAGCATGTGCCAGTCGCGGCTGTTCCAGCTGCGGATGAGGTCCCGGCCCCAGCCCGCTTCCATCTCACCCGCCATGATCTCCGGAGCAGCCTTCGGCATCGCGCCCAGCGAGTTCCCGTCGAGATAGATCTCGCCGTCGGGAAGGGCGAACCGCGCCCGCAGGCCGGCCAGCGGATCGGCACGGTCATGCTCCTCGGCGGCGCGGCTTTCGGGCGTATCGGCGTTGCGCGCGGCGATGATCGTGCTCAGATCGACTGTCATATCGCTATCCGGTTGAAGGGCGTCACACGAAGGTGATTACCACAAGCCGGCGGTTATGGCGTGCCGAAGCGCGGGCAGCTAGATGGAGACGTTGCGCATTATCGACCACGCTCTTTTCAGTAGGCAACGGGCTGGACAGCGTACCGTAACGTACGGTACGCTACAGTATTGCGGGACAGGACCGACCGCGCTAAATGCAGATATTCAAGGCCTAGCCGACGCAAGGAAACGCCATGCCTGCCTACCGTTCCAGAACCACCACCCATGGCCGCAACATGGCCGGTGCCCGCGGCCTTTGGCGCGCGACCGGCATGAAGGACACCGATTTCGGCAAGCCGATCATCGCGGTGGTGAACTCGTTCACGCAGTTCGTGCCGGGGCATGTGCATCTGAAGGATCTCGGCCAGCTCGTGGCGCGCGAGATCGAGGCGGCGGGCGGCGTCGCCAAGGAGTTCAACACGATCGCCGTGGACGACGGCATCGCCATGGGCCATGACGGCATGCTCTATTCGCTGCCGTCGCGCGAACTGATCGCCGACTCGGTCGAATATATGGTCAACGCGCATTGCGCCGACGCCATGGTCTGCATCTCCAACTGCGACAAGATCACGCCCGGCATGCTGATGGCGGCGATGCGGCTCAACATTCCGGCCGTTTTCGTCTCCGGCGGGCCGATGGAGGCCGGCAAGGTCGTCTGGAAGGACAAGGTGACCGCCGTCGACCTGATCGACGCCATGGTGGCGGCCGCCGACGACAATGTCAGCGACGAGGAGGTGAAGGCGATCGAGCGCTCGGCCTGTCCGACATGCGGCTCCTGCTCGGGCATGTTCACCGCCAATTCGATGAACTGCCTGACCGAGGCACTCGGCCTGTCGCTGCCCGGCAACGGCTCGACGCTGGCCACCCATGCGGACCGCAAGCGTCTCTTCGTCGAGGCGGGCCATCTCGTGGTGGACCTGTGCCAGCGCTATTACGAGCAGGAGGACGAGAGCGTGCTGCCGCGAAACGTCGCCAGCAAGCAGGCGTTCGAGAACGCCATGTCGCTCGACATCGCCATGGGCGGCTCGACCAACACGGTGCTGCACATCCTGGCGGCGGCGAACGAGGGCGGCATCGACTTCACCATGGACGACATCGACGCGCTGTCGCGCAAGGTGCCGGTCCTGTCCAAGGTCGCGCCCGCGGTGGCGAACGTCCACATGGAGGACGTGCACCGGGCCGGCGGCATCATGGCGATCCTCGGCCAGCTCGACCGCGGTGGCCTCATCAACCGCGACTGCCCGACCGTGCACAGCTCCACCCTTGGCGACGCGCTCGACCGCTGGGACGTGAGTCGCACCAATTCCGATAGCGTGCGCAAGTTCTACATGGCCGCACCGGGCGGCGTGCCGACGCAGGTCGCCTTCAGCCAGGAGCGCCGCTGGGACGCGCTCGACCTCGACCGCGAGAATGGCGTCATCCGCAGTCCGGAACATCCTTTCTCCAAGGATGGCGGCCTTGCCGTGCTCAAGGGCAATATCGCCATCGACGGCTGCATCGTGAAGACCGCCGGCGTGGACGAGAGCATCCTGAAGTTCTCAGGTCCGGCGCGGGTGTTCGAGAGCCAGGACGACACCGTGCAGGCGATCCTGTCCAACAAGATCAATCCGGGCGACGTGGTGGTCATCCGCTATGAGGGGCCGCGCGGCGGGCCCGGCATGCAGGAAATGCTCTATCCGACCAGCTATCTGAAGTCGAAGGGGCTCGGCAAGGCCTGTGCGCTCATCACCGACGGCCGCTTCTCGGGCGGAACCTCCGGCCTGTCGATCGGCCACGTCTCGCCGGAAGCGGCGGAAGGCGGCACGATCGGGCTGGTGCGCGAGGGCGACACGATCGAGATCGACATCCCCAACCGCACCATCCACCTCAATGTGTCCGACGACGAGCTGGCGCAGCGCCGCCACGAGCAGGACAGGGCAGGGTGGAAGCCGGCGCAGCCGCGCAAGCGCAAGGTGAGCGCGGCGCTGAAAGCCTATGCCGCTTTCGCGACCAGCGCGGCGAAGGGCGCGGTGCGGGATCTCGGCGCGCTGGATTGAGTCGCGGGCGTAAGGCCCTGATCGAGCCTCAATCATAGAGACAATGCGACCGGTGAAAGCCGGTCGCATTGTCGAGAAAACATGAACAGATGTTCCGCCGCCATATTGCCGCTGTTGCTGCTCGTTGCGACGCCGGCCCTTGGAAATGGAATGGAGGCGGCCAGCCCCGTCCGGCCCGAGGGTACCCCGGACGGATATGTCGGCATCGAAACCGACAACGATGAACCGGATACCGGCCCGCTTGCCGCAGCCCTGCAGGAGCGCTTCCGTGACCGCATCGCGGGGATCTATATCGAGCGCGAGCCCGATTTCCATGTCGTCGTGAGACTGACCGGCGACCGGGACGCGGGCACGCTTCAATACCAATTGGGAGAGGACCGGGCGCGTGTGGAGGTCCGGACGGGCGCGACGCATACCGTCGATCAATTGCGCGCCGCGTTTGAGCGGCGCGAGACGATCGCGCGCTTTCTCCCCGCCGGCTATGGCGGATATGTCGATGAGCGCACCGGCGATCTCGTCCTGACGGTGGACATCGGGACCAGGACTGCCGCCGGCAGCGAGCCAGCCCTTTCAAAGGCCCTGGGTGTGCCGGTTCGCATCATCGAGCAGGAGCGCGCCGTCGTCGGTCCGAGGCCACGGAATTAGGGTGTCGTTCCGCCCTAAAGCGGAACCCATTGCATAGCGCGCTCGGCGGAAAACCATCGACCTCAAAGCTTCGAAGGGATGCGTCGCAGGCCGCTATTCCACGAACACCCGCACGCTGGCCGCGCGGCCGGCGGCGTCGATGACGGTCAGGGTGGAATAGCCCATGCCGTCCGGCTGCCAGTGGGCGGCGCGGCGGCGGGCGCGGTCGGCGAGGGGGCGGCCGTTGGCCAGCCAGCGGAAGGGCGCGCGGCCGCCCTGCAATTTGAGCATCATGGCGCCGGGCTCGCCCGTGGCGGGGTCGATCAGCGCCAGATGCGCGCCCTGCGGCGGGAAGACGATGCGGGGCGCTGCCTCGACGACCCGACTGCCGCCGCCTTGACGCTCGGCCTCGCCGCGGAAGCGGCGCATGGTGACGGGCAGGTCGGCGCGGGCCGTGCGGATTGCGCCGCGCGGCGGCGCGGCGAAGGGCGTGACGGTGACGCCTGAACGGGCGAAGGCCTCGAACAGGATGGGTGCGGCCGTCTCGAAGCCGGAGATGCCGGGCACCGCGCTGCCATCCGGCCGGCCGACCCAGACGCCGAGCACATGGCGGCCGTCGAAGCCGACGGACCATGCGTCGCGATAGCCGTAGCTGGTGCCGGTCTTGTAGCCGATGGCGAGTTTCGGCGCGGTGCGCGGCGGTTGCACGCCGGCCAGTATGTCGGCGACCTGCCATGCGGCGGCCGGCTCGAGCAGCCGGGCGCTGCGGGGCTGCTCCGGCTTGTCGTGCAGCGCCGTGGCAAAGCCCTGATTGGCGAGGCCGGTATAGAGCTGGACGAGATCGCGCAGCGTGATGCCGACGCCGCCGAGCCCGATCGCCAGCCCCGGCGCCTCGCCGGCGGGCAGCTTCGCGTTTATGCCGGCCTGGCCGAAGCGCGCGGCGAGCCGCACCGGGCCGACGGAATCGAGCAGGCGGATGGCGGGGACATTCAGGGAAAGCTGGAGCGCATCGCGCACGCTGACCTCGCCCATATAGCCCATGTCGAAATTGCGCGGCCGGTAGCCGGCGAAGCTCGCGGGGCTGTCCTCGATGAGGGTCTGCTGCGCCACCAGCCCTTCCTCGAAGGCGAGGCCGTAGATGAAGGGTTTCAGCGTCGAGCCGGGCGAGCGCCACGCGCGAGTCATATCCACCCAGCCTGTCCGGCTGGCATTGCGGAAGTCCGACGAGCCGACCTCGGCGACGATGTCGCCGGTGCGTGCGTCCGCCATGACCATGGCGACCGAGATGCGCGGCCCGATGCGGCGCGCCGCCTCGCGGGCGACCTGCTCCAGCGCTTCCTGAACGGGCTGGCGCAGGGTCAGCGTGTAGGACGGCTTGCCCGGATCGGCGCGCAGCGCGGCATCCGCCGCATGCGGCGCGAAGGCCGGCATTTCGCGGCGGCCGCTGGTAGGGACGGCGACCGACATGCCGCGGTCGGCTTCCGCCTCGTCCATCACGCCGGCGGCGACCATGCGGGCGAGCACGCGGTCGCGCGCGGCCTCGGCGCGGGCCGGGTTGCGGTCGGGGCGGCGCGCCTCGGGCGATTGCGGCAGCGCCACGAGCATCGCCGCCTCGGCCACCGTGAAGCGGTAGGGCTCCTTGCCGAACCAGGCGAGCGCGGCGGCGCGGATGCCTTCGATATTGCCGCCATAGGGCGCCAGCGTCAGGTAGCGCTCCAGTATCTCGCGCTTGGTGAGGTGCTGCTCGATCTGCAGCGCCCGCAGCGCCTGCCGGATCTTCGCCCATAGCGAGCGGCTTTCGCGCGGCTCGACGAGGCGGGCGAGCTGCATGGTGATGGTGGAGCCGCCCGAGACTATGCGGCCGTGGCTGACGAGCTGGCCCGCAGCGCGCAGCACGGCGAGCGGATCGACGCCCTCATGGTCCCAGAAACGCTTGTCCTCATAGGCGATCAGCATATCGATGAAATGCGGGTCGACCTTGTCGAGCGAGACCGGCATGCGCCACGCGCCGTCGGCGGCCATGTAGCTGCGCAGGACCTTGCCGTCCCGGTCGAGCACTTCCACCGAGAGCGGCTTCGGGTCGAGCGGGGGCGGGAAGGCGCTATCGAGCGCCGGCAGTGCCGCCACGACCATGGCGAGCAGGCCCGCGCCCGCCGCGAGCCCGACCGCCCAGCGTTCAGCCCTCGACAGGCACCTGCCGGCCATCAGCGCTGCTCCATGACCTCCATCGCGCCGACCGCCGTCCGCGCCGAGAACTGCGGGCGGTACATGTCCTCGATCTGGGCCGCGGGGTGGACGTAGGTGCCGGGCGTGACGGCGCGGACCACATAGGCCAGCGTCATTTCGCGCGCACTGTCGGCCGTGCGGTCGAAGGCCGCGACGAAACGGTCGTCGCGGAACTCGGTATGCGCGACCTCGGTCGGCTCCAGCCAGTCGAAGTTGGCAAGCTGCGCGCTCGACACGATGCCCGGATTGTCGATCTCGAAGCCGGCCGGCAGCAGGTCGGTGACGAGCACGCGCGAGGGCCATGCGTTCTCCTCGGTCGCGGTGATGACGACGACATAGCGCTCGTTCTGCACCGCCTCGCCGATATTCGCCGGCTCGCCGTCGACCGTGTAATATTGGCGCTCGATGGTGAATCCGTCGCCGCCGGCGGGCAGCGGCTCGGCAGGCAGCGCAACCGTTGTGACCACGGCGTCGACCGGCTCCTCGCCGCGATTGACGATCGAGACCGGAGCGGCGGCGACCGCCGGGCCTTCCAGCCGTTTCGACCATGCGCCGTCATGCGCGGCGCCGTCGATCTCCAGCTTCATCGCCGCGCCCTGATCGGAAAGCGCGCGGGCGGCGAGCAGCATCCATGCCTGCTCCTGCGTCGACATGGTGCGGCTGTCCTTCTCGGCCGACGCCGCATAGCTGATCATCTCCGGCACGAGGCCGGGGAGGGGGCGCGTTTCGGCGGCGAGCGCCAGCATGGCGGCGCCGTCGCGCAGCTTCGAGCCGTAGTCGTTGCGGTTGAGATCGGCATCGGTGGCGCGGGCCTGTTCCAGCGCCGAGGCGAAGGCCTTCTCGGCGCGCACATTGTCGCCGTAGAGGGAAAGGCTCGCGCCGAGCTGCGCGCGTGCCATCGGTGTGGCGAATTCGTCGAGCCGTGTGTCGACGTAATAGCGCAGGTCGCCGGCCGAGGCGCGGCGGTTGCGTGCCAGAACGTAGAGCGAATAGGCGACTTCGCGCCCCCGCGCCGCGATGTCGGTGTTGTAGGCGACCTGGTTCGACAGGTTGTCGAGGGCCAGCCGCATGGCTTCCGCGGGAACGGTGTAGTTCTGCTCCTGCGCGCGGGTGAGGAAATCGGACACATAGGCATCGAGCCACAGGTCGCCATAGCCCGGCGCCCACAGGCCGAAGCTGCCGCTGGAGGACTGGAAGCCGAGGATGCGCGCGATGGAATCCTGCACCCGCTTGCGCAGGTCCGGATCGACATCGAGGCCGGACTGCGCCGACAGTTCCGACACGTAGAGCAAGGGCAGCGCCCGGCTCGTCGTCTGCTCGGCGCAGCCATAGGGGTAGCGGTCGAGGCTCATCAGCAGCGAGGGGATGTCGAAGGCGGCGACCGGCGTGACGCCGATGCTGACGGATGCGCCGTCGAGCACGCTGTCGGCCAGCAGGCCGTCATCCACCCGCAGGCTCTGGCCGGCGGCGAGGTTGATCACCCGGCGCGTGGTGATGGGCATGGCGTCCGGCCGAACCGGCAGCGACAGATCATGCGTGATCTGCGTGCCGCCGGCATGGGCAAGGCGCACGGTGAGGTCGGCGGTGCCGGTGGACGCGGCGACGAGCGGAACGGTCACGGTGCGGCGCTGGCCGGCGTCGAGCGCGACCGTTTCCGTGGCTGCGGCCTCGACGCCGCCCTTGCTCTCCACCGTCAGCGCATAGTCGCCGGCGGGGCCGTCGGTATTGGCGATTTCGAGCGTGAGCTGGGCCGTGTCGCCCGGCGCCATGAAGCGGGGCAGGCCCGCCGTCACGACGACCGGCTCGCGCACGATCACGTCGGACTGGCCGGAACCGACCGCATCGTCGGTCCAGGCGACGGCCATGACGCGGACCGCGCCGTTGAATTGCGGAATGTCGAAGGCGACCGTGGCGCGGCCTTCGGCGTCGAGCTCGACCGGCCCCTCGAAGAAGGCGACGAGCTTTTCCTTGGGCGGCTGGCCCTGGATCGCCATGCCGCCGCCGTCGCCGCCGGTGCGGATACGGCCGGCGGCGCCCAGCGAGCCGTCGATCAGGCGGCCGTAGAGATCGCGCAGTTCGAGGCCGAGCCGGCGCTGGCCGTAATACCAGCCGGCAGGATCGGGCGCCTTGTAGGCGGTAAGGTTGAGGATGCCGACATCGACGGCTGCAACGGCGACATAGGCGCGTTCGCCAGCGGCACCGGGCACGGAGACGGGTATCGAGAGCGGCTGGCGCGGGCGCGTCTGGGCGACGGTCTCCAGCTTGACGTCGAGCTTGCGCGCGCCGGGATCGACCGACAGCCATTTCACGCCGATGGCGCGCATGGGCATGCGGCTTTCCTGCGCATTGCCGGCCCGGTAGAGCGTGGCGGTGACATAGGCGCCCGCACCCCAGTCGGCGCTGACGGGAAGGTCGAGCGTCGCGCCTTCGGCCGGCACGGTGGCGGTGAAGGAGTGGAGCAGGCGCTCGGAGCCCACCGTCACCAGCACCTCGCCGGCGAAGCGCGGGCTGACCTGGAGCCGCGCGGTCTCGCCGGGCGCGTAACTGGCGCGGTCGAGCGCGATTTCGAGCCCGTCCGGCGTCTCGGTGGAGGTCGCCTCCACGAACCAGCCGGCATTGAACTCGACGCTGGAGGTCGGGCCGTCGCCGCGCGAGGAGAAGACTTCGAGGCGGTAGCGGCCCCATTCCACCGGCGCGGAGATGCGGCCCTCGCGGTCGGTGGCGAGCGAGAGCTTGCCGTCCGCGACCTTGGTGGTGAAGGTGACCGGCTCGTACTGCCAGTTGTCGCCGCTGCGATACCACTGGTAGTTGCGGGTGATGCGCACCAGTTCCCAGGAGACATCCTCCAGCGCGGTGCGCTCGCCGTCCGGATCGACGCCGATCACGTTGAAGGCGGCGACGGAGCCTTCCGGCACCTCGCCGCCGCCGAAATCGGGGCGGATGCCGATCATGTCGCTTTCGGGCTTGATGCCGATGTCCAGCTTGCGCTCCACGGCGCGCCCGGCGCCCTCGCGCATGCGCACCGTCAGCTCGGCGCCGAGCAGGCGGGTGGTCGAAGGCGCGCTGAGGACCGGGACCTCCAGCGTCGCCTTGCCATCCTCGTCGGTGACGGGAAGGTCCTCGAGCTGGGTGACATTGGCGTAGTCGTCGATCTCCTCGTCGGCGAGGCCGAACTGGTAGCCGGGGAAAGCCTCCCATTCGCGCAGCGTCACCACCGAAACCTCGCCCTCCAAACCGAGGCCGGACGCCGGCGCGCCATAGAGGAAGCGGCCGTCGACCTCGACCTCGGCCACGTCGCCGATGGCGATCTCCTCGTTCTCGGTGGTCAGGTCGAACTCGATGCGCTCGGGCACGAAGTCCTCGACGAGGAATTTCGCCTCGGCGATGGCCGGCTGCTTGGGATCGGCATGGACGGCGAGTTGCCACGTGCCGCGCATGGCGTTCGGCTGGAGCGGCAGGTCCACGGCATAGCCGCCAAGCGCGGCGCTATCGGCCACGAGGCGACGGTCCTCCGCGCCGTCGGGCCGGGTGAAGATGAAAGTCAGCGGCAGCGCATCCACGGCCCTGGCGGTGTCATCGCGGGCGAGGGCTGCGGCATGGACCGTCTCGCCGGCGCGGTAGATGCCGCGCTCGGTCCAGGCGAACACGTCGAGCGCGCCCGGCGCGGGACGGCCGGTGACGCCGCGGTCCGACAGGTCGAAGCCGGCGCGGGTCATGTCGAGGAAAACGAAATCCTCCGCGCCGCGCCGCGCCAGCAGCACGGCCGGCGCCTGTCCGGCCTCGCCGCGCGTCAGGCCGGCGGTGAAGACGGCCTTACCTTCGTCGTCGGTGGTCGTCGTGCCGAGGATCTCGTTGTTGCGCGCCAGCAAGGTCAGCTCGACCTGCGGCATGACCTCCGCATCCGACAAGGCGCGGGCGAAGACCGTCAGCCCGTCCTCGCCGGTATAGGTGGTGAGGCCGATGTCGGACACGACGAAGAACTGGGTGGCCTTCGCGTTCCAGTCGTCCGCCTTGCTGTCCTTCGGGCTGGCGGTCAGCACGTAGATACCGGGCTGGCGGCTGGGCAGCGCCTCGTCGATCGGGAAGCTGGTGGTGATCTCCTTGTTGAGCTCGGAGGCGATGTCGATCTCGCCGGTCCAGACCGGCGCGCCGATATCGTCGCGTATATTGCCGATCTCGTAGCTGTCGAGCTGGCGCAGGAAATCGTTCGAGGTGACGAGGCGCGCCAGGCTGCGCGCGCCGACGCGGTAGATCGCGACAGCGGCGACATCGGTGTTGACGCTGACCAGCGGCACGCCGCGCCGGGCGGCGGAAGGCAGCACGAAGCTGTCGCCGGTGAAGCGGATCGAGGGCGCGCGGTCGCGCACATAGATGTCGAGGCTGACCGGGTTGCGGATCGTCTCGCCGATGGCCGCCGGCAGGCCGGAGCGGATGACGACGCGATAGCGCCCGCCATGCTGAAGGCCCTCGACGCAGAGCTGGCGGTCGCCCGGCACCACGGCGGGCGCGGGGCGGCCGTCGAGCGTGACGAAGTCGGCATAGTCGACGCCGGTCTTCACCAGTTCTTCGGAGAACTGGATGCAGGCGCGCGGCGAGGCGGTGTCGGAATCGATCGTGTTGTCCACGACGCGGAAGCCGTAGCGCTCGCGCAGCGCGTCGAGCGCGGCGGCGATGCCGGCATCGGAGCCGAATTCGAGGCTCGCCTCATAGGCCTGGATCGCCGGGCGGTAGAGCTCGCGCTTCTCCAGCGCGCGCGCCAGCGTGGCCAGCGCCTTCGCCCGCTGGCTGGCGGTGCGGGTCAGCAGGTAGCCGTTATAGGCGGCCGACGTGCCCTGCCGCTGCAAGGTCATGCGGTCCGAATAATTGGCGGGTTCCACGCCGACGAAGGCCTCGGCGAGCTTCGCCCAGAGGCCGCCGTCGTCGATGGCGAGGCGCAACGCGCCGCGATAGTCGCCCGCCGCGCCGCGCGCGTCGCCCATGCGCAGCTTCTCGTCGCCGGAGGCCGTCAGGCTGCGAACCGAGCCGGCGGGCTGGTCGTCGCGGGCGACTTCCGTGCGGAAGCGGCGCGCCTCGTCGACAAGCGAGGCCGCGACGAAGGCCAGCGTGGCGGGCGCGCCGATCTCGGCCTCGGCGGCCGCCGTGACGATGCGCCCGGCGGTGGCGCCGGGGAAGGGGTTGAGCTGCTTGTAGTCGGATTTGAGGAAGCACCACTGCGCGCGCTCATTATAGGTGAAGGCGCGGCATTGCAGATCGTCGATGCAGATCTGCGAGCACTGGTCGAGCGACAGGTTGCGCTCGGTGCGGAGGTCGAAGCCGAAATAATCGCTGTTCGGATGCGTCTCGATGCTGCGGTTCTGGGCGCCCGCGCCGCCCATCGCCGCGCCGAAAAGCATGGCCGCCGCCGCAAATAGTCCGATTGCACGCATGGAATTCCTCCGCCTGTACCTTCAACCCACGCGACCGTGGATGAGGCGCCCGAAAACATCCCGTGTCAACGACGACAGGAGTGTGAACGGCCGCTCGTTTGCCCCAAACCCCGACTATGCTATCGGCCAAGTGCCCTGCAACGCGGCGTTGCAGTCTGTGTCGGCGATTATGGCTCAATGTGGATGCGAGGTGAAAAAGTTCATTCCAATTTTAGAAATGGCCCGTAGCGTCTGACGGATGCGACCAGAACGTGCAGAGTCAATCCTGACGGGTGGGCGCAACATGAAGGTTGTGCGTATCGTCGTCTGCGTTTCCTTGCTCCAGCTTGCGGCAGGTGCTTTCGCGCGCCCGGCAGCGGCCTTCGAGCTGTTCGGCTTCAAGCTGTGGGGATCCGACGAGGAAGAGGACGATGCGACGATCGTCAACCCCATCCGCTACGAGCTGACATTCGAGCCGGCCACCGGCGACCGCGCGCTGGACGACGCGCTGAAGAGCGCGTCGCTGATGCTGGCGGAGAAGGAGCGGCCGGTCTCTGGCTCGCTCGGCCTTCTCACCAAGGCGCGCAACGAGCGCGAATTGCTGGTGGCGGCCCTCTACGGCGAGGCGCGTTACGATGGCGTCGTCAACATCACCATCGAGGGCGTGCCGCTGGATGACATTCCGATCGACGCGGTGTTCGACACGTCGCGGCCGGTGCCCGTCGTGATCAGGGTCGATCCGGGCGAGGTGTTCAGGCTGGGCAATGTCGCGCTGCGCGGCGACGCTGCGCATCTCGCGCCGGCGCGCTACGGCCTGCTGCCGGGCGGCGATGCAGGCTCCGACGTCATCCTCAAGGCGGAGACGGATATCGTCACCGCGCTCAAGGAGGAGGGGCGGCCGCTGGCGCGGATCGCCGGCCGCGAAGTCGTCGCCGACCATGCCACGCGCACGCTCGACGTGACGCTGAACGTCTCCGCCGGGCCCGTCGCGCCCTATGGCCGGACGAGCGTCGAGGGCACGGAGGCGGTCGATTCCGACTTCGTCGCCTATATGACCGGCCTGCCGCCGGGCCGCACCTATTCGCCCAAGGAGATCGAGGAAGCCCGCGAAAGGCTGCTGGCGCTGGAAGTCTTCAGCAGCGTCAGCGTGCGCGAGGCCGAGGCGCTCGACGCCAATGGCGCGATCCCGATGAACGTGAAGGTGTCGGAACGCAAGCATCGTTATCTCGGCGCGGGCGCCACCTTCTCCAGCACGGAGGGCATCGGGCTGGAAGGCTATTGGGGCCATCGCAACCTGTTCGGCCGCGCCGAGAAGCTGCGCATCCAGGGCTCGATCAGCCGGATCGGCTCGGACCTGAAAAGGCTGAGCTACAATGCCGGCATCATGTTCGAGAAGCCGGGCGTGCTCGGGCCGGCGTCCAAGTTCACCTCCAGCCTCAAGGGCGGCGTGGAATTTCCCGACGCCTATGAGAAGCGCTTCGTGGATGCGCGCGCCGGCATTTCCTACGACATCACGCGCCGCCAGACGTTGTCGGGCGAGGTGCGGGTGGAATGGTCGCGCGTCACCGACATTCTGAACCCGGTGCCGAAAAGCCATCTTCTGGTCTCTATTCCGGTGCAATATGTCTTCGACGCACGGGACAACCGGCTCGATCCGAAGAATGGCTACCGGCTTCTGGCCTATGGAGAGCCGACCTATGACGCGCTGACGGGTGCTGCCTTCTTCAAGGCGCGCGGCGAGGCGTCGGCCTACAAGGCTTTCGATTCGGACGGGCGGTTCGTGCTGGCCGGCAGGCTTGCCGCCGGGTCGATCATCGGCTCGTCGCTGGCCGACATCCCCGCCGACCGGCGGTTCTACGCGGGCGGCGGCGGTTCGGTGCGTGGTTATGCGTATCAGGGTATCGGTCCTCATGTCGGAGGGAAGCCTACGGGCGGCAAGTCTTATGCGGAGGCATCGGTGGAGATGCGCATACAGGTAACCGATACGATCGGCATCGTGCCCTTTCTCGACGCGGGCACGGTCTCGACCGGCAGCGTGCCGGATTTCTCGGACATCCGCCTCGGCGCCGGCCTCGGCCTGCGCTACAAGACGCCGTTCGGCCCGCTGCGCATCGATGCGGGCGTGCCGCTCGACCGTCGTCCCGGCGATCCGAGCTTCGGCATCTATGCAGGCATCGGCCAGGCGTTCTGACCGGGCCTCGCGATGCGGCATCTTTTCCGGCTCCTGAAGATACTCGGCTATGCGTTCCTCTTCGTGGTGATCGCGGGAGGGCTGGCCGTCACCGTTCTCACCTTCATGGAGAGCGGGCGCGGGCGGCTGGCCGGCGTCATCTCCGATCTTGCCTCGACGCCGGACCGGCCGGTCGCCATCAGCGGCATTTCCGGCATCTGGTCGGGCGAGTTGCGCGTGCGGCAGGTGCTGGTGTTGGATCGCGAGGGCGCGTGGCTGGCGCTGCGCGGTGTGGAGCTCGACTGGTCGCCGCTCTCGCTGCTGGGCTTCGCCTTCGACGCGCAGCGCCTGCATGTCGACCGGGTGGAGGTCGCGCGGCTGCCCGCCGCCGGCGAAGGCACGCAGGAGGGCGGTTCCTTCAGCCTTCCGGTGACGGTTTCCGTCGATGCGATCAGCCTGCCCGACATCGCGCTGGGCGGCCGCATCGCCGGCGAGGTGGCGAGGCTTTCGGCCAACGGATCGCTGGAGATCGCCGACCAGCCGATGCGCGTCGATGCAAGGCTGGCGCTGGCGCGCACCGACGGGCGCGAGGGCACGCTGGACGCGCTGCTCGCCTATCTGCCCGACGAGAACCGGATCGACGTGAAGCTCAACGGTGCGGAAGCGCCCGGCGGCGTGCTCGCCAACCTGCTATCGCTGCCCGGCCAGCCGGCCGTCGCGATGACATTCGACGGCAACGGCCCGCTGAGCGACTGGCAAGGCAACGGCACTTTCTCCATGGGCGGGCAGGTGGTGACGCAACTCGCCGCGCGCCATCAGGAGACCCAAGCCGGCCGGCGCATCGAGGCGAAGGGCGAGGGGCAGTTCCAGCAGTTCCTGCCGGAAGGCCTGCGCCCGCTGCTCGACGGCGCATCCAATATCGACGTGGCCGCCACGCTGGGGCCGAACGGCGCGGTGGCGATCGAGCGCGCGCAACTGGCGTCGCGGGCGCTCGAGGTCACGGCCTCGGGGCAATATGACCCTGCCGGCGCGAACGACCTGTCGCTCAATGTCGAGACGCCGGGCGGGCCAGTGCCGCTGCGCATCGGCGAAGGCGCCGCAATCGCGCATTTCAGCCTCGCGCGCGGGCAGGCGCGCCTGTTCGGCCCGGCGGACGCCGCTTCCATCAATGCCTCGCTGGCCCTGCCGCAGCTCAGCTATGGCGATTATGCCGCGGAAGGCGTCGTCGTCAGCGCGCATTCCGACGCCTTCGACCTCGGCACGCAGTCCGGCGTGCTCGACGTCAAGCTCGACGCCTCGGCGGCGGGTAGCGCCAACGAGACGGTCGCCGCGCTGCTGGCCGGCGCGGTCGGCGCCAGCAGCCGCGTGACGGTGGATGCCGATACGATCCGCTTCGACAACCTCGCGATCAGGACCGGCACGGTCAGCGCCCGCGGCGACGGCAGTTTTGCACGTACCGATGGAGCTGTGAGTGCGAAGGTCGCGGCTGAGGTGCTTTCCACCGCATTGCCGGCCGCCGCGCGCGCCGCGCTGGACCGGACGGTGCGGGTGTCGGGAAATGTCGCGCGCGCCGCCGACGGCGCGCTGTCGGTGACGGCGCTCGACCTGCGCTCCGGCAGCTTGCAGGTTTCAGGCGACGCCAGCCTTGCCGGCGACCAGATCCAGGCGTCGCTGAACGGCACCGCCGTCGACCTGTCGCGCCTTTCCCCGCAGGCGGCGGGTGCGGCGCGCATGTCGGTCAGGGCGTCCGGGCCGATCAGCGCGCCGAATGTCGAGATCACCGCCGCGAGCGACGAGGCCCGCGTCGCCGGCCGCGCCATAAGCGGCCTGTCGCTGGAGGCGAAGGGCGTCGCCGACATGGCGGCCCCGTCCGCCTCGGTCACGCTCAAGGGGCAGGTGGGCGACGAGGCATTGTCCGGCAGCGCCAATCTGAGCTCGTCCGACACCGCGCGCACCGTCGATCGTCTCCTGCTCACGCTGGGCGAGAACCGGCTGGAGGGCACGCTGACGCTGGACGACAGCCTTCTGCCGGAGGGCTCCATCGCCTTCAACTTGCCGGATATCGGTCCGCTCGCGGCGCTGGCCTTGCAGGACATCACCGGCAGCGCCAGCGGCGCCGTCCGGTTTGCAGGCGGCGCGCAGCCTTCTGTGGCAGTCAAGGCCACGGTTCCACAACTCGTGCGCGGCGAGCTCACGGCAAGCGATGTGTCGGTCGATGCGACCGTCACCGATTATCTGGCGCGGCCGCTGGTCGCCGGCAGGGTAACGGTTGCGCGGGCGGTCAATGCCGGCACCGAAATCCGTGACATCCGCGTCGACCTGACCCGCGACGGCGAATGGACCGGGTTCGACGGCTCGCTCAATGCCGCCGGCGTGCCAGCGAGCGCGGCCGGCCGCGTCCGCATCGCCGACAATATCGATGTCGAGCTTCGCAATGCCACTGCCGCGCTGCGCGGGATCGAGGCGCGGCTGGCGCGGCCGACCGCCATCACCGTGCGGGACGGAACGGTCGCGCTCGACGGAATGACGATCGCCGCGGCCGGCGGCGAGGCCGTGATCAGCGGCCGGGCGGGCGAAACGCTCGACCTCGATCTGCGCCTCGCCGCGCTGCCGGCGCGGGTGGCCAACGCCTTCGCGCCGGGGCTCGACGCGGCGGGCACGCTTTCGGGCACGGCGCAGGTGAGCGGCAGCGCCTCCGATCCCTCCGTCCGCTTCGACGCCACGCTGGCGGACGCCGCGATCGCGCAGACGCGCGATGCCGGCTTCGGCGCGATGCGCATCGTCACCAACGGCACCTTCGCCGGCGGGCAGCTCCAGTTCACCGCCAATGTCGGCGAGGGCTCGGGGCTCGGCCTCGATGGCGGCGGCAGCTTGAATGTGAATGCGCGCTCGCTCAATGTGAATTTCTCCGGCCGCGTGCCGTTCGGCTTTCTGACGCGGCGGCTTGCGGAGCAGGGGCTGGCGCTTTCCGGCGCCGCCGACGTGACGATCCGCGCCAGCGGCTCCTTCAGCGCGCCGCTGCTTTCCGGCACGGTGCGCTCATCCGGCGCACAGTTCATCCATGCGCCGTCGGGCATGGCGATCAACGACCTCGCGACCGACGTGACGCTCGGCGGCGGCGCGGCGACGATCAACAGCATCACCGGCACGCTCTCGACCGGCGGCAGCCTGTCGGGCTCGGGCCGTATCGGCATCGATGCGGCGGCCGGCTTCCCGGCCGATCTCAAGCTGCGCATCGCCGACGGCCGCTATACGGATGGCGAGATCGTCACCGCGAATTTCAGCGGCGACCTCGCCGTGACCGGCAGCCTGACGGGCTCGCCGCTGGTGGCGGGCACGGTCAATCTGGGCCGCACCGTCATCACCGTGCCGCAGCGGCTGCCGGGCGGGCTGGCGCAGCTCGATGTGCAGCACCGCAACGCGCCGCGCGCCGTGGTGCGGCAGGAACAGGCGCTGCGCCCGGCCGGGAGCGCTGCCAGCGAGAGCAGCAGCGGCCTGACGCTGGACGTGCAGGTCAACGCCCCGCAGCAGATCTTCGTGCGCGGGCGCGGGGTGGATGCCGAGCTCGGCGGCAATATCAAGCTGACCGGACCGGTGGCGGCGCCGCAGGCGGCGGGCCTGTTCACCATGCGGCGCGGGCGGCTCGAAATCCTCACCAAGCGGCTGACCTTCACCAGCGGCACGCTCGGCTTCTCCGGCTCGTTGGTGCCCTATCTCGACCTCGCGGCGACATCGACCGCCAGCGATGCGACGGTGACCGTGCTGGTGCGCGGGCCGGCCACGAACCCCGCCTTCAGCTTCGAATCCTCGCCGGCGCTGCCGGAGGACGAGATCCTTGCGCGGCTCGTTTTCGGCCGCGCCATGGCGGGGCTTTCGCCGTTGCAGATCGCGCAGCTCGCCTCCGCCGCCGCGTCGCTCGCCGGTGTCGGCGGCTCGACCTCGCTGCTCGACACGCTGCGCTCCAAGACGGGGCTCGACGATATCGACATCAAGACCGATGAGAAGACGGGCGACACCTCGGTGGCGGTCGGCAAATACCTCAACGACAAGACCTATCTGTCCATCGAGCGCGGGTCGCAGCCCGGTTCCGGAAAGGCCACGATCGACCTCGATGTCGGGCGCGGGGTCAAGCTGCGCGGCCAGGCCAGCGACGACGGCGAAACGCGCGGCGGCATCTTCTACGAGCGCGAGTATTAGGCTCGCCGGAGAGGCGTTCTCACTTTGCGCCGGGTCGCGCTGCCGAAGCGGTGGCGGCATGACCGTGACGAAACCCGCTTCCGTGCCGGCATGGCTCCCGCCCGGAGCCTACGGCGCGGCGTCGCCGGTGAGCCCCGTCGGCACCAGCAGCGGGCCGCCCTCGTGCACCGCGCGGAAGACGCTGATGCCGAATACGTCCGGCAACAATGTGTCGGTGAGCACGTCGGGCGCGCCGTCGGCGGCGATGCCGCCTCGCGCCATGACGACCACACGATCGCACCAACGGGCGGCGAGCGACAGGTCGTGCAGCGAGACCATCACCGCGCGGCCCTGCGCCGCCCGGCGGCGGAGCGCCTGCATCATGGCGATCTGATGCGCGGGATCGAGGCCGGCGGCCGGCTCGTCGGCGATCAGGACCGGCGTGTCCTGCGCGATGGCGCGGGCGGCAAGGACGCGCGCCTGCTCGCCGCCAGACAGTTCGGTGGCGCGGCGGGCGGCGAGTTGCGCCACGTCCATCAGCGCCATGGCGTCCGCGACGATGGCGCGGTCCTGTTCGGAGGGGCGCGTGCCCATCCATGGATGGCGCCCCAGCATGACGAGGTTCTCCACCGTCATCGCCCAGCCGATATGGCGCGCCTGCGGCAGGTGGGCGACATGGCGGGCGCGCTCGCGCGGGCTCATGTCGAGGACAGGTCGGCCGTCGAAGGTGACGGCGCCGTCGAAGGCGACGAGGCCGGCGAGCGCGCGCATGAGCGTGGACTTTCCCGCGCCGTTGGGGCCGACGAGGCCGACCAGCGCGCCGGGTTCGAGCGATAGTGTGGCCGCCCGCACCACGGCGCGGCCGCCGAGCGTCACGCTCACATTCTCCGCGGCGAGCCGCATCACAGCGCCTCCCGCCGGCTGCGGACCACCAGCCACAGGAAGAAGGGCGCGCCGATGAGGGCGGTCAGCACGCCGATGTTCAGCTCGGTGCCGGGGATGACGAGCCGCGCGGCGATGTCGGCGGCGAGCAGCAGCACCGCGCCGCCGATGCCGGAGGGAAGCAGCAGGCCGCCGGGCATGCGGTCGGTCAGCGGGCGCAGCAGGTGAGGCACGACGAGACCGACGAAGCCGATCGCGCCGGTGACGGCGGTGCCGGCGCCGACGGCCAGCGCCACGCCGCCGATGACCAGCAGGCGCGTGCGGTTAAGGTCCACGCCCATGCCCTGCGCCGCTTCCTCGCCGAGCGACAGCGCGTCGAGCGGCCGGCGGGCGGCGAGCATCAGCGCCCATCCGGCCAGCATCAGCGGCAAGGCGATCCAGACATGGCTCATCGAGCGGTCGCGGATCGAGCCGAGAAGCCAGAAGATGATCTCGTAGCTGGCGAAGGGGTTCGGCGACAGGTTGAGCACCAGCGAGGTGAGCGCGCCGGCAAGGCTGGAGAGCGCCACGCCGGCGAGGATGAGAGTGAGCGTCGAGCCGTGGCGCGCGGCGACCGCGAGCAGGATCAGCACGGAGAGCGCGGCCCCGAACAACGCGCCGGCCGGCAGGGCCAGAAGCGACGTGCCGGCCATGCCGCTGTAAAAAACGACGACCGCGCCGAGCGAGGCGGTGGCGGAGACGCCGACGATGCCCGGCTCCGCCAGCGGATTGCGCAAAAAGCCCTGCAGCACCGCGCCGGCCATGCCGAGGCTGAAGCCGACCATGACCGCGAGCAGGGCGCGTGGCAGCCTGATCTCGCGCATGATGATGGCGGTGGCCTCCTCGCCGCCGGCAAGCAGGCCGCCGATGCTGGCGCGCAGCCCGAGCTGCGCCGGGCCGGTCAGCAGCGACAGTACGAAGAGCAGCGCCGCCGCGATGCCGAGCAGGACAATGAGGCGCGGACGGCTCATCATGACGCGCCGGGACGGGGGCAGATGGCGATCTCGTCGCGCAGCGTGCGCAATGCGCGGATCGCCTCCAGCACGAAGGGGCCGCCGCAGGTCCACGAGCCGGTGGGCACGAAGCTGCCGATGCGGCTCGTCTTCAGGGCACGCAGCGCCGGATGCTGCGCGAGCTGGTCGGCCAGCGCCGGCGCGTCCGACAGGGGCTTGCGCAGGATGACGATGTCGGGCGCGCGGGTGACGAGCAGTTCCAGCGGGTAGGGGCGCATGCCGTCATAGCCGTTTTCGGCGGCGATATTGCGCAGGCCGGCGGCGCGCATGACGGAGTCGGCCAGCGTGCCGGCGCCGAGCGCGATGCCGTTCTGGTCATATGCGAGGGCGGCCGGGTCTTCGCCGCAACGGTCCTTCGCCGCGTCGGCCACGCCTTGCTCGAAGGCGTCGGCCATTTCCCCCGCCCTTTCGGGAACGCCGAGGATATCGCCCATGCGGCGGATGTCGGCGGGGATGGATTCCACCGTCTGCGTGAAGGGAAATTCCTCGACGCGGTGGCCGAGGCGGCGCAGCAGCGCCGTGGTGTTGTGGAGCGAATAGGTGCCGGTGACGACCACGTCCGGCCGCGCCAGAAATACTTCTTCCGCCAGCCCGTGATTGACCGGAAAGTTTTTGGCCTGCGCGTGGAGGAAGGAAAGCGCCGGGTCGGCCGCAAGGTTGGAGACCGACAGGAGCTGGCCCGGCCTTGCAAGTAGCAGGGCCAGCTGATCTGTGCAGACATTGAGCGACATCGCCGTGGGCGACGCATCGGCCGCAGCGGGCGAGGCGAGTGCGAGTCCCAGAAATAGAGCAATCAAGGTTCGGCGAAATCCCGAAGGTTTCGTTCTTGCAGACCCCCACCCCTTACCCCTCCCCACAAGGGGGAGGGGGGCACCGGCGCCTGTGCCAGGCATTGATCGTGCCGGGGTTGAGCCAGCGTAGGCGACCCCCTCCCCCTTGTGGGGAGGGGTAAGGGGTGGGGGTAATTTCGCCCGCCGCGGGATCAGGTCACCCGCAATTGCCACTTCCTCGAAGGGCAGGTCGCCGGCAGGCCAGAGGGGGGTGCCTTCCCGTCTCACGGCCCGAACTTCGCCCGGAAGCCGGCGAAGACGCCGAGGCCCGGCATGCCGTAGCCGCTCACGGTCTGGTATTTCTGGTCGAGCAGGTTCTCGCCGCGCAGATAGACTTCCGCATTGTCGTTCACCTGATAGGCGACCTTGGCGTTGACGAGCACATAGTCGTCGATCGGCGCGCCGGCGTCGACGGTGTCGAGCGCGACGCGCGCATCGGCCGTGAGCGTCCACCTTTCCCATGGCTTCGCGGTGACGCTGAGGCCGACCACGTTTGCCGGAACGCGCGGCAGGCGCGCGCCGGTCTGGCTGACGGCGGAGGTGTAGGTGTAGAAGGCGCCGAGATCGAGCCAGCTATTGGCCGCCCAGCTCAGCGAGGCCTCGACGCCGCGCTTGCGCGCCGTGCCGGGGATCTGGTTGTAGCTGCCGCCCGAATAGCCGATCAGATTGTCGATATCGATGTGGAAATAGGTGAGATCGGCCACCAGCCGGTCGCCCAGGCGCTGTTCGACGCCGACGTCGAAGGACAGGCTGTGCTCCGGCTGGAGGTTCGGGTTGGAGCCGAACGGTCCGTAGAGCTCGTCGAGGCTCGGCGCGCGGAAGCCCGTGCCGATGGAGGCGTGCAGGCGCGTGGCGGATGGAAATTCGTAGGAGCCGGTGGCGCGCCATGTGGTGTTGGACCCGAAGGCGCTGTGCCATGACTGGCGCGCGCCCAGCGTGAGCGTCAGGTTCTCCACCGGGGAGACGAGCGCGTCGAACCACAGGCCGCCGAGCCCGAAGGAGGCGCTGTTGGAAGGCACGACGATTGAAGTGCGCTCGTAATCCGCGCCGAACATGAAGGTCAGCCATTCATTTGCGTCGAATGCGCCCTGATAGTCGGCCTTCCAGCGCGTGCCGTCATACTGGCCGTTGGAGAAGGCGGTGCCGTCGATGCGGCGCGACACGTCGAATGCCTGCACCGAAAAGGTGTTGCGGAAGCGGCCGTCCATCAGGTCGGCGTTGAAGCCCATCCGCCCGGCGAGCTGGCGGCCGGTGTTCACCGCCGTCAGGCTGTCGGTGACGGGAAAGCCGTCATCGAAGGCGACGCGCCAGTCGGTGTAGAGCAGGGCGCCGAAGACGGAGATCGTGTCGTTGATGCGGTATTCGCCGGCGGCATCGAAGGTGACGTTGCGATACGGATCGGTTTCGGAATTGCCGTTGCGGGAATCGGCGGCCGAGATGCCGTCGGTATAGTAGCCGTTCAGATTGACGGAGACCTTGCCGCGCTCGCCCGCCGCGCGCAGCCCGTAGCCGCCGCGCACGCTGGTGCGGGTGCCGAACTCGCCGTGGAGAAGATGCTGCACGCCGATCGGGATGTCGCCCAGCGTCGAGATGCCGACGACGCCGGCAATGGCGTCGGAACCGTAGAGCGTGCTCTGCGAGCCCTTCAATATCTCGATGCTGTCGAGATTGTTGGCCAGCAGGTAATGGTAGTTCGTCTGCACGTTGGGCGGTGTCGGGTCGGCGATGTCGATGCCGTTGAACAGCGTCTTGATGTAGCGCTTCGGCGCGCCGCGTATGGAAAGCGTGCTTTCCTGGCCCGGCCCGCCGCTGATGGTGGCCGCGACGCCAGGCTCGTTGACCAGATAGTCGTTGAGCGTCGGCTTGGCCTGCTCTTCTATCTTCTCGCGGTCGACCTTCTCGACCTTGGAGCCCACCTTGCTCTTTTCCAGCGGCGTGCGGTTCGGCGTCACGACGATTTCGCGCAGTTCGAGGTCCTGCGCCTGTGCCTGCGCGACCAGCAGCGCTGCGGCGGCCGTGCCCGCCGCCAATATGATGGTAATCCTGTTGTTCATGCCCGTCCCCCTCCGCGAAAAGCGGAATTTGCCTCGAATTGCCGGAAGGACAGGCCATATGTGCCGTGCCTCCAGCGATGACGATTGCCACCGCTGTGAAAGCACAGCCCCGGACGCGCCCCGCATCCCGGAAGGTGACGGCTCAAGGCAGGTTTCCTGGCTCAGCGCTTCAGCGGGCGTCCGGCCTTCCCGGGCAAGACCCAGTGGCCATGATGGACGTCCTCGACGCTTACAGTTGCGGGGGCAGCTACGGTTCGGGACAGGCCCTTCCGTATTCCCTTTTAACCCAGGCCGCATGGCGGCCGGAGCACCTCAAGCTGAGAATCACGCTAGCAACCGGCATATGGGCGGTCAACGGAACCGTGCGGGATATGCCCGCATATGGGGCGGACGCCGTGTCGCAGGCGACACGGCCCGCGAGGGTCAGATCTGGAGCCGCGTGAAGGCGATGCGCGCCGCCCCCGCATAGGGGTTTGCGTGGAGCGCAAGGATCCACAGGCTCACGAAGGCGGCGAGGTTGAAAATGACCAGCGCGTTGCGCGCCGCACGCGGCTGGCCGACATGGGTGACGGCGATGGTCAGCATGGACAGCATCGTCAGGAACAGGACGAGATACCATTTGTAGCTGCTCACCGCGCCCTGGCCGATGGCAAGGCGCTCGTTGCGGGCATCCTGCAATTCGTCGAAGTCACGCGCCATCTTGTCGATCAGCGCATCCGGAGTGTCCGCCCGCGCGAGCGCGATGAAGGCCAGCCGGATCTGCTGCAGCGCGCCTTCCACCTCGGGCGAGCCTTGCGTGTTCTGGTCGCGCGTCCACTCGTCCCTCTCGACGGCGGTCGCGTAGAGGGACAGCGCCTGCCTGAGCTCAAGGCTGTCCAGCGCCTCGCTGCGCGCCATGCCCGCCAGACGGCTGATCGAGGAGCGCTCCGCGCTGGCGAGGCGTTCGGCATTGGCCCGCACCGACCAGACATCGGCGGCCGCGAAGCCCAGCGACAGCGCCCAGACCGTGGTGATCGCGCCGATGAAGGTGGGCAGGGGCGCGATCTTCTCCAGATGGCCGGCATAGCGGCCAAGCGCATTGAAGAAGGCCACGGCGATGAGGAAGAAGCAGATGCCGGCGAGCGCGAAGACGAGAAACAGGGACCAGGCCTGCAATGAGAAAAGCATGTTCACCCTGCTTCTCCTTTCGGATGTGAACGAGCCGGCAATCATTGCGCGCTTATGCTTGCGCGAGCGTCAACAGCAGAGCCGCATTTATGCGATGCCCGGCAATTCCACTTGGCCGGAAAAAATGCTCTAGCTGACGGCCGATGCGGAATTGTCGCCTGTGGCGAGGAGATGGCGGTATGAAGGGTCTGCGCTGTGCGCTCGTGCTGACGCTCGGCCTCGTTCTGTCGGCCTGCGCATCGGTGGAAAACGGCCCGATCAACACCTTCCTCGACGAGGTCGGTCCGGGCTCGCCCGAGTTCATTCCCGATTTCGGCGACGATGGCTCGACGATCGTCGGCCTCGCCTTTTCGGGCGGCGGCACGCGCGCGGCGGCCTTCGCCTATGGCGTGATGCGCGAGCTGGACAGCTATGTGATCGACCTCGCGCCGCGCCGGCGCACCCTGCTGGATGACGTGCGCATGGTTTCCGGCACGAGCGGCGGCGCCATCGCGGCGGCCTATCTGTCCTATCGCGGGCAGGACGGCTATGTCGATTTCCGCGAACGCTTCCTGCTCCAGGATGCCGAAGCGAGCATGCGCACCTCGAAAAGCTCGCCCGCCAATCTCATCCGCGCCGTGGGCGGCGGCGTGAACGACCTCGACAACCTGCCGCGATGGCTGAACGACAACCTGTTCGACGGCGCGACCTTCGCCTCGCTGCGCAAGCCCGACACGCCGGTCACATGGATCACGGCGTCGGACATCTTCCACGGCACGCCGTTCCTGTTCACCTATGATACCTTCGCGGCCCTGTGCAGCGACCTCGATCAGGTGCGCCTTGCCGACGCGGTCGCGGCATCCGCGGCCGTGCCGGTCATCTTCGCGCCGATCATCGTTTCCTCCGACAGCCCCGATTGCGGCTATCGCCCGCCGGCCTGGGTCGAGCGCGCGCTGGCCGATCCGGAAGCCTCGCTGCGGCTCAGCGCCTATGCACGCGCACTGGTGGCCTATAGCGAGATGGCGCGGCCGCGCCACCTGCGCCTGCTCGACGGCGGCCTGACCGATAATACCGGCACGACGGGGCTCACGCTGGAGCGGGCCGCCGCCAGCACGCCGCACGGGCCGCTTTCGGCGGCGGAGGCGGTGAAGCTCAGGACGATGATCTACATCGCCGTGGATGCCGGCCGCAGCATCCTGCCCGACTGGGGCGACAAGGCGCAGGGACCCAAGCTCGCGCAGCTCATCCCCGCGCTCACCCACACGGCCGTCAGTTCCTCCATGCGCGACGGCTACGACGCGCTGGAACTGTCGATCGCCGAATGGCGGCGGCAGTTGATCGCCTTCCGCTGCGGCTTGAGCGGCGCCGAGGTGCGGCGCCATCGCGGCACGCTGGCCGGCTGGAACTGCCGCGACGTGCAGATCGTGGTGGAGCACGTCTCCTTCCGCGATGCGGCGCCGGAGGACCAGCAGGCGCTGTTCAACGTTCCGACGCGGCTCGTGCTGCGCCCCGAACAGGTGGATTTGGTGATCGCCGCCGGGCGGCAGGCCGTGAAAGGCCGCGCTTCCATCCAGAGCGCGGTGAACCGCACGCGCCGTCAGGCCGGCGTACCGGTCGGGACCGTCCGCCAGCCCGAGCCGCTCGCGAGCGCGGCGGCGCGAAATTTGACCGATTGATAAAAAATCAAATCGTGCTAGCCTTCCCTCAACAATAAAAAGGGGAACTGGCATGACCTCGGGTCAGCTTACCGAGGGGATCGCCTCCGGGCGGCTCGCCCCTCAGCAATATGCGGTGAACTTCGCCGACCTGCATCCGCCCTTCGGCGAGCATGAGGCGCTGGTCGAGTCCGACCGCTGCTATTTCTGCTACGACGCGCCCTGCATGCAGGCCTGCCCGACGGAAATCGACATTCCGCTGTTCATCCGCCAGATCTCCACCGGCAATCCGCTCGGCGCGGCCAGGACCATCTTCGACCAGAACATCATGGGCGGCATGTGCGCGCGCGTCTGCCCCACGGAGACGCTGTGCGAGGAAGCCTGCGTGCGCGAGGCCGCCGAGGGCAAGCCGGTGCGGATCGGCATGCTCCAGCGCTATGCGACCGACGTGGCGATGGTGGAGGGCAAGCAGTTCTACACGCGCCATGCGCCGACAGGGAAGTCGGTCGCCGTGGTCGGCGCCGGGCCGGCGGGGCTGGCCGCCGCGCACAGGCTCGCCATGCACGGCCATGACGTGACTGTCTTCGAGGCGCGGCCGAAGCCCGGCGGCCTCAACGAATACGGCATCGCCGCCTACAAGGCGACCGACGGCTTCGCGCAGGCGGAGGTGGATTACGTAACCGCCATCGGCGGCATCGCCATCGAATATGGACGGGCGCTCGGGCGCGACGTCTATCTCGCCGACCTCGCCGCGACCTATGACGCCGTCTTCCTCGGCATGGGCCTCGGCGGCGTCAATGCGCTGGGCGCGGAGAACGAGGATGCCGAGGGCGTCGAGGACGCCGTCGATTTCATCGCCGAGCTGCGGCAGGCGAGCGACCTCGCGATCCTCGAGGTCGGCCGGCATGTGGTGGTGATCGGCGGCGGCATGACGGCGATCGACGCGGCGGTGCAGGCCAAGCTGCTCGGCGCCGAGGACGTCACCATCTGCTACCGGCGCGGCAAGGAGCATATGAACGCGTCGCTCTTCGAGCAGGATCTCGCCGCGTCGAAGGGCGTGGTCATCCGCCACTGGCTGAAGCCGGTGCGCGTCATCGCCAGCGGCGGCAGGGTGACGGCGATCGAGCTCGAATATACTGCGCTGGCGAACGGAACGCTGGCGGGCACCGGCGAACGGCTCATCATGCGCGCCGATCAGGTCTTCAAGGCGATCGGCCAGAGTTTTGTCCCAACTGCGCTCGACGGCGCGGGCGCCGGGCTCGCGCTGGAGCGGGGGCGCATCAAGGTCGACGGTGAAGGCCGCACCAGCATGGAGAAGGTGTGGGCGGGCGGCGACTGCGTGGTCGACGCGCGCGAGGACCTGACAGTAGCGGCGGTGGCCGCCGGGCGGGACGCGGCGGAAAGCATCCACCGGGCGCTGATGGCATGAGATTTGACCGGGGCCAGCAATGACGTGCGTTCGAAGCTATCCCTCAGACTACCGCATGGTGTTGAGGCACCCGCAGCCCGTCCACATTTGCCAAAGCGGTCAAGAACGTCCTTTTGGGCGCCCTGCGCGGCCGCGCGCGACGAAGATGACCGGTGATCCGCGAAAAGCAAATTCGTTAGAGAAGGCCTATGAGATCATCGGCAGTCAGGCCGGCTTGCCTGAGGATGCTGTTCAACGTTGCGCGTTTGAGTTCCTTTTGCCCGTGGACGGGTATGGTGACGCTGCGGGGCGGCGGGCCGGGATGCTTCAGGATGTGATGACTGCCGCTCGTGCGGTCGAGCCTGAAGCCCGCTCTTTGCAAGGCCGTGACCAAAGCCTTTCCGCTGAGGGCGGGCAGCTTGGCCAAGGGTCAGGCTGCAATGGTGAGGCTGACGGTTTCCGTAGCCACATCGTCGGGAATATCCCGGCCATCGGCCTTGTACATCTCAAGGACGAGCTCGATCGCGTCCCTCGCATTGGCCAGCGCTTCCGCGCGGGTGTCACCCTCGGTCACCACTTCGGGCAGCGCCGGCACCAGCACCGTAAACCCGCCTTCCGGCTGGGGGTGGAGATTGATCGTGAAATGGTGCTCGGCAGGCATCGCGGCGTTTCCGACTGCATTCGTCGTCATATGACGTCAACATAGCAAAACCACATCGTGTCCTCAATCGAAGGAGGGACGAGACCCATGGCAGACATTCGCAACAATTTCGTCGGCATCCGGTCGCCCAACCCGTTCTGGCTCGCTTCGGCGCCGCCGACCGACAAGGCCTACAATGTCGTGCGCGCCTTCAAGGCGGGGTGGGGCGGGGTGGTCTGGAAGACGCTGGGCGAGGAAGGGCCGCCGATCGTCAATGTCAACGGGCCGCGCTACGGCGCGATCTGGGGCGCGGACCGGCGGCTGCTCGGCCTGAACAATATCGAGCTGATCACCGACAGGCAGCTCCAGATCAACCTGCAGGAGATCAAGCAGGTGAAGCGGGACTGGCCGGACCGGGCGCTGGTCGTGTCGATCATGGTGCCGTGCGAGGAGGCGAGCTGGAAGGCGATCCTGCCGGCGGTCGAGGAGACCGAATGCGACGGCATCGAGCTCAATTTCGGCTGCCCGCACGGCATGAGCGAGCGCGGCATGGGTTCGGCTGTGGGCCAGGTGCCCGAATATATCGAGATGGTGGCGCGCTGGTGCAAGCAGTACACGCGCATGCCGGTGATCGTGAAGCTGACGCCCAACATCACCGATATCCGCTATCCGGCGCGGGCGGCGAAGCGCGGCGGGGCGGACGCGGTTTCGCTCATCAACACGATCTCGTCGATCACCTCGGTGAACCTCGACACCTTCTCGCCGGAACCCTCGATCGACGGCAAGGGCAGCCATGGCGGCTATTGCGGGCCCGCGGTGAAGCCGATCGCGCTCAACATGGTGGCCGAGATCGCGCGCGATCCGGAGACGCGCGGCCTGCCCATCTCCGGCATCGGTGGCGTCACCACGTGGCGGGACGCGGCCGAGTTCCTCGCGCTCGGCGCGGGCAATGTGCAGGTCTGCACGGCGGCGATGACCTACGGCTTCAAGATCGTGCAGGAGATGATCGCCGGGCTGGAAAACTGGATGGATGAGAAGGGCCATGCGTCGCTGGACGACGTCATCGGCCGCGCCACGCCCAATGTCACCGACTGGCAGTATCTCAACCTCAATTATGTCGCCAAGGCGCATATCGACCAGGATCTCTGCATCAAGTGCGGCCGCTGCCACATCGCCTGCGAGGACACCTCGCATCAGGCGATCACCGCGATGGTGGACGGCGTGCGCCATTTCGAGGTCAAGGAAGAGGAATGCGTCGGCTGCAATCTCTGCGTGAATGTCTGTCCCGTGCAGGGCTGCATCACCATGCAGCCGCTTGCCGCCGGCGTCCTCGACAAGCGCACCGGCAAGGTGGTGCAGCCCACCTATGCCAACTGGACGGCGCATCCCAACAATCCGATGGCCCGGCAGGCCGCGGAATAGTTCCTCCCCGGCAAGGGGCGGGTTCGCGTGGCCATCGCGAGCCTGCCCCGAGCTGGTCGCTTCCAGCTTTATCTATCGAATCCGGAACCTGCGCCATCGCATTGACGGCGCACGGTCTTTTTTCGGATTCACAGCTTCAGCGGCACCTCGGCGCTCTGGTAGAGCGAGACGATCTGCCCGTCGGGATCGCGGAAATCGACGGACCAGCCTCCCGGCGCTTCCGAGACCGGCGTGACGATCTCGACGCCTGCGGCGGCGAGCGATTCCACGAGGGTTTCGATGCCGCCCTCGGGCAAGCCGAAGACCACGATCGGCGTGTTGCCGGGCTGGGGATCGCCCTTGAAGACGAGCAGCTCCGTTTCCTCGGTGAGCTTTGTGGTGAGCCAGACCGAGCCGTCCTCCTCGGTGTTGCGGGTGAATTCGATCTGCAGATGGTCGCGATAGAACCGCTCGGTGCGGTCGATGTCGGCAACGTTGAAGACGATCGCTATTCCATGAATCCTGACGGGCATTCGTGCCTCCTGCGCTGATGATGCCTTAACTGTTGCCGTCATCATGTGAATTGTGAGCGACGGAGAAGAAAATTGCCACTCCGTCCGGATCGCGCACGGCGAAGCGCTGGTCGCCATGGCGCGGGATGGATTGCTTGAGAAGCCGCCGCGCAAGGCCCGGCGCTCCCTCGATATGCCGATCCGGCTCTTCTTCCATGGCAAGGCCCGAAGCGGCGACGGCCTTGTGCAGGCCGTGCAGGCGCTGCCGCATCGCCTGATCGCCCAGCGAGAGCAGCCAGGCTATCTCCGCCTTCGCCAGTCCGAGATTGGCAAGCAGCGCGACGATCCTGAGGGCAGGCGACAATTCCGCGACGAGCTGTTCGGGAATCCGTTTCGCCGGGCGCGATTGCCCGACATGCAGCTCGCCATGGGCCTTCTCGCGCGCCTTGCGCCGCGCGATCGTGCGCGCGACGAACCGGCTGTGGTTGCGGATCGCGCCATGCGCCCATGGCAGGAAGGAGGGATCGTTGCAGGGGCGCTGCGCGCGGATGGCGGCCAGAAGCACGTCCTGGACGATATCGTCGGCCTCGTGCGGAACGGCGGCGTAGCGCGACGCGATCGCCCGCAGCCGGCTGAGATCCGCCGCCGTGATGGCGCCCTTCGGCATCAGCCGGCCGCCGGCTTCGGCTTCAGCCCCTCGATGAAGATCTGCTCGAGGAAGCGGGCGGCGTCTTCGAAACGGCCTTCGCCGCCGCGGTCGGGGCCGAGCACGGCGCGCACCTGCACGTCGAAATCGGCATAATGCTGGGTGGTCGCCCAGATCGAGAAGATCAGGTGGTAGGGGTCGGTGCGGATGATCCTGCCCGCGCGCATCCAGCCGCGGATCACCTGCGCCTTCTCATCGACCAGCGCCTTCAGCTCGCCCTCGATCATCGGCAGGATGCGCGGCGCGCCCTGCAATATCTCGTTGGCGAAGAGGCGGCTTTCGCGCGGATAGTCGCGCGCCATCTCCAGCTTGCGGCGGATATAGCCGCGCAGCTCGGTCATGGGGTCGCCGACATCGTCCAGCTCGCGCAGCGGCGCCAGCCATGTGTCGAGCAGGCGCTGCAAGAGCGTCTGGTGGATCAGCTCCTTGCTGCGGAAATAGTAGAGCAGGTTGGGCTTCGACATGCCGGCGGCGTCGGCGATCTGGTCGATCGTGGCGCCGCGGAAACCGTGCATGGAGAAGACCTCCAGCGCCGCCTCCAGGATGAGCTCGCGCTTCTCGCGCTGGATGCGCGTGCGGGTGGGGCGGGCGGCGGCCGTCAAGCCGGGGCTCCCGACTGGGCCAATCGGCTGGACCAGAAGCTGTGCAGGCGTGGCGCGCGCGCAACCGTGCTCATGTCGCCTAGTATCGTCTTGACCGCGCTCGCGGCAATGGTAACGTTTGTCCATTCGGTCAAATTTCCGCGGGACAGCGATCCGGTGGCGCGAGCATCGGCGAAGAAACCGAACACCACACAAGGGGAAGTCCCGTAATGTCCAACAGGACCACCGTCGCGCCGAACGATCTTTCCGCGTTCTGGATGCCGTTCACATCGAACCGGCAGTTCAAGCAGGCGCCGCGCATGCTCGTCGCCGCGAAGGACATGCATTACACCACAGCGGACGGCCGCAAGATACTGGACGGAACCGCCGGCCTGTGGTGCGTCAATGCCGGCCATTGCCGGCCGAAGATCACCGAGGCGATCCAGCGGCAGGCGGGCGAGCTCGACTATGCGCCTGCCTTCCAGATGGGGCATCCGATCGTCTTCGAACTGGCCAACCGGCTGGTCGACCTCGCGCCGGAGGGCATGGACCATGTCTTCTTCACCAATTCCGGCTCGGAATCGGTGGAGACCGCGCTCAAGATCGCGCTGGCCTATCACCGCGTGAAGGGCGAGGGCTCGCGCACCCGGCTGATCGGCCGCGAGCGCGGCTATCACGGCGTCAATTTCGGCGGCATCTCTGTGGGCGGCATCGTCACCAACCGCAAGATGTTCGGCACGCTGCTCGCCGGCGTGGATCACCTGCCGCACACGCACCTGCCGGCGAAGAACAGCTTTGCACGCGGCGTTCCGGAACATGGGGCCGATCTCGCGGACGAGCTGGAGCGGATCGTCACGCTGCATGACGCCTCCACGATCGCGGCCGTGATCGTGGAGCCGGTGGCGGGCTCGACGGGTGTCATCCTTCCGCCGAAAGGCTACCTACAGCGCCTGCGCGACATCTGCACCAGGCACGGCATCCTGCTGATCTTCGATGAGGTCATCACCGGCTTCGGCCGTCTCGGCACGCCCTTTGCCGCGGATTATTTCGGCGTGGTCCCAGACATCATGACCACCGCCAAGGGCGTGACCAACGGCGTGGTCCCGATGGGCGCGGTCTTCGTGAAGAAGGAGATCCACGACGCCTTCATGAGCGGGCCGGAGCATCTGATCGAGTTCTTCCACGGCTATACCTATTCCGGCAATCCCATCGCCTCGGCGGCGGCGCTGGGCACGCTCGACACCTACAAGGAAGAAGGATTGCTGACACGCGGGGCGGAACTGGCGCCCTATTGGGAAGAGGCGCTGCATTCGCTCAGGGATGCGCCGAACGTCATCGACATCCGCAATATCGGCCTCGTCGGCGCGATCGAATTGCAGCCCATCGCGGGCGAGCCGACCAAGCGCGCCTTCTCGGCCTTCGTGAAGGCGTTCGAGCGCGGCTGCCTCATCCGCACCACCGGCGACATCATCGCGCTCTCGCCGCCGCTCATCATCACCAGGGGGCAGATCGACGAGCTGATCGACCATGTGCGCGAAGCGATCGAGCTGGTGGCCTGATGGCGTTGCAGGTCTGACGGAGATGGCTACGCTTCACGTTGCCCCCCTCTGGCCTGCCGGCCATCTCCCCCACAAGGGGGGAGATCAGCCTTCATCCCGACTTCCGCCAATGGTAAAGGTTGGCGAAAGTCGCAAAACTGCCGATCTCCCCCCTTGTGGGGGAGATGGCCGGCAGGCCAGAGGGGGGCAACCCGGAACGCTGAAGCCGACAGCAGTATTCTTCCGCAGAATGGCCGGAGCGACCGATGCCCGTTGAATCCAACCATCGCATCAATGCCGATCGTCTCTGGGATTCGATCATGGAGATGGCGAAGATCGGGCCGGGGGCGGCCGGCGGCAACAACCGCCAGACGCTGACGGATGCCGACGGCGAGGGGCGGCATCTCTTCAGGCGCTGGTGCGAAGAGGCGGGCATGAGCGTCGGCGTCGACGAGATGGGCAACATGTTCGCCCGCCGCGAAGGCGTCGATCCCGAGGCTTTGCCGGTCTATGTCGGCAGCCATCTCGACACGCAGCCCACCGGCGGAAAATATGACGGCGTGCTCGGCGTGCTCGGCGGGCTGGAGGTGATCCGCACCCTCAACGACCTCGGCATGAAGACGAAGCACCCGATCGTGGTGACGAACTGGACCAATGAGGAAGGCACGCGCTTCGCGCCTGCCATGCTGGCCTCCGGCGTGTTCGCCGGGGTGCATGAGCGGGACTGGGCCTATGCGCGCACCGACCGCGAAGGCAAGCGCTTCGGCGACGAGCTGGAGCGCATCGGCTGGAAAGGCGACGAGCCCGTCGGCCAGCGCCGGATGAAGGCCTTCTTCGAGCTGCATATCGAGCAGGGACCGATCCTCGAGGACGAGGGTATCGACATCGGCGTCGTCACCCACGGGCAGGGCCTGTGGTGGCTCCAGGTGACGCTGACCGGCAAGGAGAGCCATACGGGCTCGACCCCGATGCCGAAGCGGTGCAATGCCGGGCTCGGCATGGCGCGCGTCATCGAACTGGTGCACGAAGTGGCTCTTGACTACCAGCCGGATGCGGTTGGCGCGGTCGGCCATATGGAAGTCTATCCGAACTCGCGCAACGTGATCCCCGGCCGCACGGTCTTCACCATCGACATCCGCTCGCCCGAGCAGGCGGTGCTGGACGAGATGCGGGCGCGCATCGAGGACGGCATCGACACGATCTGCGAGGCGCTGGACATCGACTACGATATCGAGCCGGTCGGCCATTTCGATCCGGTCACCTTCGATGCGGGCTGCGTGAAGGCGATCCGCGATGCGGCGAAGCTGCTCGGCTATTCGCATCGCGACATCGTGTCGGGCGCCGGGCACGATGCCTGCTGGATCAACAAGGTCGCGCCGACGGCGATGGTCATGTGCCCCTGCGTGGACGGCCTGTCGCACAACGAGGCGGAAGAGATCACGAAGGACTGGGCGCGCGCCGGCTGCGACGTGCTCTTCCATGCGGTGGTGGAAACGGCGGAGATCGTCGCTTGAGCAACGACACCATGGCCCGCGGATCGCGCTGAGCGGAAGGAGGATGTCGTCGGACTGACACGGACGGGAGCATGATCTCCCGCATCGACAATATCGACGCACCGCGCATGTGCGTCCAATAACGGGGAACCAGAATGTCGACAGTCATCAGGAACGGAACGATCGTCACCGCCGACCGCACGTGGAAGGCGGATGTGCTCATCGAGGACGGAAAGATCGCCGCGGTGGGGCAGGGCCTTTCCGGCGACGAGGTGGTGGATGCGACCGGCTGCTATGTGATGCCGGGCGGCATCGATCCACATACCCATCTCGAATTCCCCTTCATGCACACCTATTCGGCCGACGATTTCGAGAGCGGCACGCGCGCCGCGCTCTCCGGCGGCACGACGATGGTGATCGACTTCTGCGTGCCGGCGCCCGGCCAGTCGCTGCTCGACGGCATCAAGGCCTGGGACAACAAGTCGGCGCGGGCGCTGTGCGACTATTCCTTCCACATGGCCATTACCGGCTGGAACGAGCAAATTTTTGACGAGATGCCGCAGGTGGTGGAGAAGGGCATCACTTCCTTCAAGCACTTCATGGCCTACAAGGGCGCGCTGATGGTGAATGACGACGAGATGTATTCGTCGTTCCAGCGCTGCGCCGAGCTCGGCGCGCTGCCCATGGTCCATGCCGAGAACGGCGACGTGGTGGCGCAGCTTCAGCAGAAGCTGATGGCGGAGGGCAATAACGGCCCGGAGGCGCATGCCTATTCGCGCCCGCCGGAGGTGGAAGGCGAGGCCACCAACCGCGCCATCATGATCGCCGACATGGCCGGCGTGCCGCTCTATGTCGTGCACACCTCCTGCGAGCAGAGCCACGAGGCGATCCGCCGCGCGCGGCAGAAGGGCATGCGCGTGTGGGGCGAGCCGCTGATCCAGCACCTCGTGCTCGACGAGAGCGAATATTTCGACAAGGATTGGGACCATGCGGCGCGGCGCGTGATGAGCCCGCCCTTCCGCTCGAAAGTGCATCAGGATTCGCTCTGGGCGGGGCTGGCCGCCGGCTCGCTGCATGTGGTCGCCACCGACCATTGCGCCTTCACCACCGAGCAGAAGCGCCACGGCGTCGGCGACTTCACCAAGATTCCCAACGGGACCGGCGGGCTGGAGGACCGCATGCCGGTGCTGTGGACGCGCGGCGTCAATACCGGGCGGCTGACGATGAACGAGTTCGTCGCCGTGACCTCGACCAATGTGGCGAAGATCTTCGGCATGTATCCGCAAAAGGGCGCGATCGTGGAAGGCGCGGATGCCGACATCATCGTCTGGGACCCGGAGGCGACGAAGACGATCAGCGCGAAGGACCAGAAATCGGTCATCGACTACAACGTCTTCGAGGGCATCGCGGTGAAGGGCCTGCCGCGTTACGTCTTCTCGCGCGGGCGGCTCGCGGTGGATGGTGGCACGGTGAAGGCGAAGCCCGGCGACGGCGCCTTCGTGCCGCGCGAGGCGAACGGGCCGGTCAACCGGGCGCTGTCGACGTGGAAGGAACTGGTCTCGCCGCGCAGGATAGAGCGCGCCGGCATACCCGCGAGCGGGGTGTGACGCGTGCAGGGGCAAATCGGCGCGACGCCGCTTCTATGGAATATGCGCGGCAGGGCGGCTATGGTCCTGCGCGATGTTGCAGACGTTGAGACATGTGCTCGCCTACCTCGCGGCGTGCTGGGTGGGCGGAGTGGGAGCCTACCTGCTGATGATCGGCGCCAGCGTGGCGCAGGAAGGCACGGCCTGGTCGGTCGGCGACATTGTGGGCATCTTCCTCTTCTGCGCGATGATGCTCCTCATCGTGGCGCCGGTGCTGGCGCCGTTCACCTTGCTGGCATTGTTCCTCATCAACCGCTTTACCCGCGGCGGCTGGGTCATCTATGCGCTTGCCGGCGCGCTGGTCGCGCCCTGCGGCGCGGCGGCATGGGTTGCGATGGACGACGGATGGGCGGCGATCCCTTCGGCCTTTCTCTTCGGGCTTCCCTTTGCCCCGGCGGGCGCGGTCGCCGCGCTGACCTATCGCTGGATCGCGCCCGCGCCCGGCCTGCACGAAACGCCTGCCTGACATCGTCCCGGAGGCATCATTGAGCGCGACGGTGATCGAGGCGAGCGGGCTCGGCCTGACATTCCAGACCGGCGACGGGCCCGTTCAGGCGCTGTCGGACGTGAATCTCCAGATCGGGAAGGGCGACTTCGTCTCCTTCATCGGGCCGTCCGGCTGCGGCAAGACGACCTTCCTGCGGGTGATCGCCGATCTCGAACAGCCGACCGAAGGCACGATCACGGTGAACGGCATGAGCCCGGAGGAGGCGCGCAAGGGCCGCGCCTACGGTTACGTGTTTCAGGCGGCGGGCCTCTATCCGTGGCGCACCATCGCCCGCAACATCGCGCTGCCGCTGGAGATCATGGGCTATTCGCGCGCCGAGCAGCGCGAGCGGATCGCGCGCACGCTGGACCTCGTCAACCTGACCGGCTTCGAGAACAAATATCCGTGGCAGCTTTCCGGCGGCATGCAGCAGCGCGCCTCCATCGCCCGCGCGCTCGCCTTCGACGCCGATCTGCTTCTGATGGACGAGCCGTTCGGCGCGCTGGACGAGATCGTGCGCGACCATCTCAACGGGCAGTTGCTGGAACTGTGGGCGCGCACGAACAAGACGATCTGCTTCGTCACCCATTCCATCCCCGAGGCGGTCTATCTCTCGACCCGCATTGTTGTGATGTCGCCGCGGCCCGGCCGCGTGACCGACGTGATCGAATCCACCCTGCCGCGCGAGCGCCCGCTGGACATAAGGGAGACACCGGAATTTCTGGCCATCGCCGCACGCGTGCGCGACGGACTGCGGGCGGGGCATAGCTATGAGGATTGAGGCGCGCCCATGACCGAGCGGCTGCGCGACAAGATCGTCCCCGTCACTGCGATTCTGCTCGCCATCGTGGCTGTCTGGTATGTCGGCGCCTATTTCATGAACGCGCCGTTCCAGCGCGATCTCGACCGGCGCGCGGGCGAGACGCCGACGCAGTGGGAGTTCGTCGTCAAAACGATGACGCAGGCCAAGCCGACGCTGCCGGCGCCGCATCAGGTGGCGGTGAATTTCTATGAGAACACGGCGACGCGCCGCGTCACGTCGAACCGCAGCCTCGTCTACCACTCATGGGTGACGCTCTCCTCCACGCTGCTCGGTTTCGCCTTCGGCACGGCGCTGGGCATCCTGATCGCGGTCGGCATCGTGCATGTGACGTCGCTCGACCGCTCACTGATGCCATGGATCATCGCCTCGCAGACGATCCCGATCCTCGCGCTGGCGCCGATGATCATCGTGGTGCTCGCAGCCGTCGGCGTCACCGGGCTCATCCCCAAGGCGCTGATCTCGACCTATCTCTCCTTCTTCCCGGTCGCGGTGGGCATGGTGAAGGGGCTGCGTTCGCCCGAGCCGATGCAGCTCGACCTGATGCGCACCTACAATGCCTCGCAATGGCAGATCTTCTGGAAGCTGCGCCTGCCGGCATCGGTGCCGTTCCTCTTCGCCTCCATGAAGGTGGCGATCGCCGCGAGCCTTGTCGGCGCGATCGTCGGCGAACTGCCCACCGGCGCCGTGGCGGGCATTGGCTCCAAGCTCCTGTCGGGCTCCTATTACAGCCAGACGATCGACATCTTCGCCGCGCTGGTCGCCGGCGCGATCGTGGCGATGCTGCTGGTGACGGCGGTCGGGCTGGCGGGGCGGCTGGTCGAGCGGGCGATGGGAGCGCGGCCGGCATGATCGTGGACAGGCCGTCCTTTCAGGCGATCGTGGCGATGCTGCTCGTCGCCTGCTCGTCGGCCTTCCTGCCCTTGCTCGCGACCGTGCAGTCGCCGTCGCGGGCGTCGCTCATCATGGGCACGCTGATCATCGGCGGCGCGGCGGCGTTTTTCGTGCGGTCGCGTTGGCTGGCGGCGCTCATCCTGTTCGGGTCCGCGCATGGCGCCGCATGGCAGCTCTACCGGACGGTCGTGGGGTTCGAGGGGCAGGGCACGACGGCCTTTTTCCTGCTCACGGCGGCGGCCTGGCTGCTCGCCTGGCAACTGGTCTCCATCCTGTCGGGCATGCGGCCGAAGTCGCGTGCGGGGGACATCGTCCTGCGCCTGCTGATCCCGTTCCTGTTCGGCGCATGGGTCCTGATCCTGTGGGAGCTCGTCGTGCGCGGGCTCGGCATTCCCTTCGTGCTCCTGCCGCCGCCCAGCGCCGTGGGGCTGCGGATCGCGGCCTCGCTGCCGGTGCTGTGGGCGGATGTGAACCAGACGATCTTCCGCGCCGTGCTGGTGGGGTATGTCATCGGCTGTGGGGCGGGCTTGGCGGTGGCGATCCTTGCCGACCGCTTCCTGTTCCTGCGGCGCGGCCTGCTGCCCATCGGCAACATGGTGTCGGCGCTGCCGATCATCGGCGTGGCGCCGATCATGGTCATGTGGTTCGGCTTCGACTGGCCTTCCAAGGCCGCCGTCGTCATCGTCATGACCTTCTTCCCCATGCTGGTGAACACGGTGGCAGGCCTTTCGGCCGCCGGCCATATGGAGCGCGACCTGATGCGCACCTATGCGTCGGGCTACTGGCAGACGCTGGCCAAGCTGCGCCTGCCGGCGGCGATGCCCTTCATCTTCAACGCGCTCAAGATCAATTCCACGCTGGCGCTGATCGGCGCGATCGTGGCCGAGTTCTTCGGCACGCCTGTCGTCGGCATGGGCTTCCGCATCTCCACCGAGGTGGGCCGCATGAATGTCGACATGGTGTGGGCCGAGATCGCGGTTGCGGCGGTCATCGGTTCGGTTTTCTATGGCGTGATCGCTCTCATCGAACGAGCCGTCACGTTTTGGCATCCGTCTATCCGCGGTGGATAGGCGCACTTCAGAGGGTAGAAAAATGAAAAAACTGATCGTTTCCATGATGGCCGGCGCCATATCGCTGGCGACCGTCCCCGCATGGGCGGCCGATGTCACGCTCCAGCTCAAATGGGTCGCGCAGGCGCAGTTCGGCGGCTACTTCGTCGCCAAGGACAAGGGTTTCTACGAGGAGGAAGGTCTCGACGTGGAGATCAAGCCGGGCGGCCCCGACATCGCGCCCGAGCAGGTGATCGCCGGCGGCGGCGCCGACGTGATCGTGACCTGGATGGCGGCCGCGCTCGCCGCGCGCGACAAGGGCGTCAACCTCGTCAACATCGCCCAGCCCTACAAGAAGGCCGGCATGGAGCTCGTCTGCCCCGCCGACGGGCCGGTGAAGACCGAGGCCGACTTCAAGGGCAAGACGCTCGGCGTCTGGTTCTTCGGCAACGAATATCCCTTCTATGCCTGGATGAACAAGCTCGGCCTCCCCACCGAGGGCGGGCCTGACGGCGTGACCGTGCTCAAGCAGAGTTTCGACGTGCAGCCGCTGATCCAGAAGCAGGCCGACTGCATCTCGGTCATGACCTACAACGAATACTGGCAGCTCATCGACGCCGGCTACAAGGCCGAGGACCTGATCGTCTTCAACTATACGGAAATGGGCAACGACCTGCTGGAGGACGGTCTCTACGTCATGCAGGACAAGCTCGCCGACCCCGCCTTCAAGGAGAAGATGGTCAAGTTCGTCCGCGCCTCGATGAAGGGCTGGGAATATGCCATCGCCAATCCGGAAGAGGCGGCCGAGATCGTCATGGACAATGGCGGCCAGGACGAGAACCACCAGAAGCGCATGATGGGCGAGGTGGCGAAGCTGATCGACAAGCCGGACGGCAAGCTGATCCCGGAAGCCTACGAGCGCACCGCCAAGGCGCTGCTCGACCAGAAGATCATCACCAAGGAGCCGGAAGGCGCCTATACGACCGAGATCACCGACGCGCTGTGATCTCGTGATAGCGAGGCAAACAGAAAGGGGCGGAACAACCGCCCCTTTCATGACGACGGGCCGTTTCAGATGGAATTCAGGAGTCTGCGCGAACCCGATCTGACCCAGTTACTGGCTCTCTATCGGCAGCTTGATCCAAAGGACAAGGAAACATTGCTGACGGATGCCGCCACTCGCTGGCGGCAGATCAGGAATATTCCGGGAAGCGATATCATTGTCGGATGCCTCGACGGAAGAATCGTGACCTCGTGCACGCTGATTGTCATACCCAACATCACGCGGGGCGGATCGCCCTATGCTCTGATCGAAAACGTCGTGACGGATGCCGCCTGCCGCAATCGGGGCTTTGGCAAGACATTGCTACAGCAGGCTGCTCAGCGCGCTTGGGACGCAGGGTGCTACAAGGTCATGCTTCTGACAGGATCAAACAAGCCTGAAACCCTTGCTTTCTACGAAAAGGCCGGCTTCGAACAGAACAAGACCGGCTTTCAGATGAGGCGGCTTCCGCCGCGAACGGAATAGCTGTCTACAGCATGTCGTATCGACCGCGAGGCTGCTGCGTAACCAGATGATACTCTATTATACACCGAACTCCCCCCTACGCCCGCACAGCCCGGATTGCCCTGCGTGAATGGGGCGTTCTGGAGCGTGCGGATGAGCGGCTCGCCGCCAACCGTGAAGCCAATAATCCGGTGTTGCAGTTCAGCCCGGTCGGCCGTGTTCCCACACTCGTGGATGACGGGCTCGTCATCACCGAAGCGCGGAGCGTGTTTGCGTATATCAAGTGCTTGGCCAATGCGGGAAAACCGGCGTGCACCGCGCCGGCAGATTGGAAAGCGGTTTCGGATGAAGGGCAGATTGTCGGCTTTCTGGAGGGGATCGCGTTCTGGATACGCGAGAATCGCCGGGCAGAGGCGGAACGATCGGGCTTTCTTCTGGGCATCGAACGGGATCGCATGCTGCGATGCCTCGATTATCTCGATGCCTTGGCGAGAACCCGGCCGCTGCCGGCCGTAAGCGAGTACAGGGGCGCGGCGCTCGCCTCCGCCCTGCATTTGATGGACGCCCACGGGTTCTGCCCCGGCTGGAAGGCAAAGAACAAGGCGCTGACGGCGTGGTTTGAGCAGCAGTCGGACAGGCAGTCCATGCGGGAGACGGCGCCGCACCTGTGAAGGTGCCGCAAAGAGGTGGGATATGATTTGCACCGAGGCGAGGTATTCGTGAACGCAGTGTTCACGCCGCGTCCGCCGGCTTGAGTGCGCCGGGCCGCCCGCCTACCTGTGCGGCAACTCAAGAGCCCTCGAAAGGCGGTTTCCCATGAAGAAGATCGGTTTTCTTTCCTTCGGCCACTGGACGCCTTCGCCCCAGTCGCAGACGCGCTCCGCGTCCGATACGCTTCTGCAATCCATCGACCTCGCGGTGGCGGCCGAAGAACTGGGCACGGACGGCGCCTATTTCCGCGTGCATCATTTCGCGCGGCAGCTTTCCTCGCCCTTTCCGCTGCTTGCGGCCATCGGCGCGCGGACGAAGCGTATCGAGATCGGCACGGCCGTCATCGACATGCGCTACGAGAACCCGCTCTACATGATCGAGGATGCGGGCTCGGCCGATCTCATTTCCGGCGGGCGGCTGCAACTCGGCATCAGCCGGGGCTCGCCCGAGCAGGTGATCGATGGCTGGCGCTATTTCGGCTATGTGCCGCAGGAGGGGCAGACGGACGCCGACATGGCGCGCACCAATGCGGAGATCTTCCTCCAGCTCCTGCAGGGCAAGGGTTTCGCCCAGCCGAGCCCGAACCCGATGTTTCCGAACCCGCCCGGCCCGCTGCGGCTGGAGCCGCATTCGGAAGGGTTGCGCGAGCGCATCTGGTGGGGTGCGGCGACGACCTCCACCGCGCAATGGGCGGCGAAGCTCGGCATGAACCTCCAGAGCTCGACGCTCGTCTTCGACGAGAGCGGCAAGCCGTTCCATGTCCAGCAGGCCGAGCAGATCCGCGCCTACAAGGCGGCATGGAAGGAGGCCGGCCATGAACGCGAGCCGCGCGTTTCCGTCTCGCGCTCCATCTTCGCGCTGATGAACGACATGGATCGCGCCTATTTCGGCCGTGGCGGCAAGGAGAGCGATTCCTTCGGCTTCATCGAGCAGAATGTGCGCGCCGTTTTCGGCCGCGGCTATGCGGGCGAGCCCGACGCGCTGATCAAGGAGCTTGCCGCAGACGAAGCGATCGCCGAAGCCGACACGCTGCTGCTGACGGTGCCGAACCAGCTCGGCGTCGACTACAACGCCCATGTGATCGAGTCGGTGCTGAAGCACGTGGCGCCGGCGTTGGGGTGGCGGTGACGGATCGAACTGCGGATCGTTCCGCTCCGTCGCGCCCCCTCTGTCCTGCCGGCCATCTCCCCCACAAGGGGGGAGAGCGGTTGTCATCTCCGCTTTCGCCAACCTTCGGCGATTGGCGAAGGTCGAAATGAAGGCTGATCTCCCCCCTAGTGGGGGAGATGGCCGGCAGGACAGAGGGGGGCAACGTCGAGCGCCGGCCGATCCGCGATCGCCCGCTACGCCGCCAGCATCTTGCGCTCCGTCTCGCGATAGGCGCCGGGCGTGGTGCCGGCGTGGCGGCGGAAGAAGCGGTTGAAATAGGCGGGGTCCGAAAAGCCCAGCGAATAGGCGATCTTCTGGACGGGCGAGGGGGTGAAGACCAGATCGCGCTTCGCCGCTTCCAGCAGGCGCCGCGCGATCAATGTCTGCGCCGACATGCCCGTCACCTCGCGCACCAGCCGGTTGAGATGGGTGGCTGAAAGGCCAAGCCGCTCGGCGTAGAAGCCGAGCGGCCGATGCTCGCGCATATGCGCGGCGATCAGCGCCAGGAAGCGCTCGACGCGCGCCTGATCGCGTCGCATCGGCGGCGCGGCGGCGTCGTTGGCCGCGCCGTCGATCCGCGCGAGGCTGACGATCGTCGTGGTCATCAGCGCTTCCAGCAGCGGCATGCGGCCGGGCGCGGGATTGTCCAGTTCCTGCGCGATATCGTGAAGGCATGTGCGGACGCGTTCCGCGTCGCGGCTGTCCGACAGCGCCAGCACGCGGTTCGCCTCGATGAAGCCGGCGATGCGGCGGTCGGCGTCGGCGATCGGCTGCAGCCGATCGGCCAGCGCCGTCACCACGATGCCGTCGACATCGTGCTGGTAGCGGAAGCCGTGAACGGCGCCGGGCGCGATGAAGAGGATGCAGGGCGCGAAGAAGAGGTGGGCCTTCTCGCCCTCGACCATCTCGCCGCTGCCTTCGGTGACCAGGAATATCTGGAAGAAGGCGTCGTGGCGGTGCGGCGTGATCTCGAAATTGTGCAGGTGCGTGCGCGCCGGAATCGTCTCGCAATGAAGCCAGAAGTCGGCGGATTCATCCGTCTGCTCGCGATAAAGGCGATATGTGGGGACGGCGGCCGAGGTCGCTTTCTGTGTATACATGTTCGGATAGTGCAATCCTTTGCCGCGAATGTCCATTGTGTACAGGGCTTTTGCATTCGATAGAGTGGTCTCGCGAGGAGATGGAGGATTTCGTTGCGCACACAGGTCGTCATCATCGGTTCGGGGCCTTCCGGCCTTCTGCTGGGTCAGTTGCTGACCAATGCCGGCATCGACAACGTCATCCTCGAGCGCCAGTCGAAGGACTATGTGCTCGGGCGCGTCCGCGCCGGCGTGCTCGAAGAGGGCATGGTCGGCATGCTGGAGGAGGCCGGCGCCGGTGCCCGCATGCGCGCGGAGGGCCTGCCGCATGACGGCTTCGACATCGCCTTCGACGGCCGCCACCACCGCATCGACCTGCACGAACTGACCGGCAAGCGGGTGATGGTCTATGGCCAGACGGAGGTCACGCGCGACCTGATGGACAAGCGCGAGGCCGGCGGCGCCGTGACCCATTACATGGCGGCCGACGTGAAGCCGCACGACTTCGACGGCGGCAAGCCTTACGTGACTTTCGTGAAGGACGGGGTGGAGCAGCGGATCGATTGCGATTTCATCGCCGGCTGCGACGGGTTCCACGGCATTTCGCGCAAGTCGGTGCCGGAAAAGGCGATCAGCCTGTTCGAGCGCGAATATCCGTTCGGCTGGCTGGGCATCATGGCGGATCTGCCGCCCGTCAGCCACGAGCTGATCTACGCCAACCATTCGCGCGGCTTCGCGCTGTGCTCCATGCGTTCCACGACGCGGGTGCGCTACTATGTGCAGTGCCCGCTGGAGGACAAGGTCGAGGACTGGTCCGACGACCGCTTCTGGGACGAGTTGCGCCGGCGCCTGCCGCAGGATGTGGCGGACAGGCTCGTCACCGGGCCTTCCTTCGAGAAATCCATCGCGCCGCTGCGCTCCTTCGTGGCGGAGCCGATGCGGTTCGGGCGGCTTTTCCTCGTCGGCGACGCGGCGCATATCGTGCCGCCCACCGGCGCGAAGGGCCTCAACCTGGCAGCGAGCGACGTGCGCTATCTCTTCGACGCGCTGCGCGAATTCTACGCCGACAGGAGCGAGGCCGGCATCGACGACTATTCGCGCAAGGCGGTGTCGCGCGTGTGGAAGGCCGAGCGCTTCTCCTGGTGGATGACCAACACGCTGCACAAGTTCCCCGACCAGGGCACGTTCGGGCAGCGCATCCAGGAAGCGGAGCTCGACTATCTGTTCAGTTCGCGCGCGGCGATGACCTCGCTGGCGGAGAACTATGTCGGCCTGCCCTACTAGTGACGGAGGAAGCGACCATGACGATTTCGAAGCGCTATGAAGAGGGACTGGCGACGCGCCGCAAGGTGCTGGGCGACGCGCATGTTGACCGTGCCGAAAAGGCGAAGACGCCCTTCGATGCGCCGTTTCAGGAACTGATCACGGAAGCCGCGTGGGGCCATGTGTGGTCGCGCGACACGATCACCAGGCGCGAGCGCTCGATGATCACGCTGGCGCTGCTCGCGGCGCTGGGCAATTTCGAGGAGGTGGCGATGCATACGCGCGCCACCGCCAACACCGGCGCGAGCCGCGACGACATCATGGAGGCGATGCTGCATGTGGCGATCTATGCCGGCGTGCCGCGCGCCAACCATGCGATCAAGATCATCAAGGAAACATTCGCGGAAATGGATGGAGGCAAAGCCAAATGAGCGAAGCCAATTTTTTGCACAACCAGAAACCCGAGACGGGCTCGTTCTTCCAGCGTGACCTGAACTGGCACCCGAAGGCGTTCACCCCGTGGTACAAGACCTCGGTGGTGCGCTCGCCGCAGCGCGCGCTGCTGTCGCTGGACAACACGATCTCCGAGATCACCGGCCCGCGCTTCGGCCACAACATCCTCGGCGAACTGGACAACGACCTGATCCTCAACTTCGCCAAGCCCGGCGAAAGCGCCATCGGTCCGCGCATCATCGTCTACGGGCGGGTGCTGGACGAGCGCGGCAAGGGCGTTCCCGGCGCGCTGCTGGAATTCTGGCAGGCCAATGCCGGCGGCCGCTACCGCCACAAGAAGGAAGGCTACCAGGCGCCGCTCGACCCGAATTTCGGCGGCTGCGGGCGCACCATCACGGACGAGGACGGCAACTACTTCTTCCGCACCGTGCAGCCCGGCCCCTATCCGTGGCCGAACGGCCCCAATGACTGGCGCCCGGCGCACATCCACTTCTCGATCTTCGGCCACGGCTTCGCCCAGCGGCTGATCACCCAGATGTATTTCGAGGGCGATCCGCTGATCCCGCAATGCCCGATCGTGCGCACCATCGCCGATCCGGCGGCCATCGACCAGCTCACCGCCGCGCTCGACATGTCGGCCACGACGCCGATGGACAGCCGGGCCTACAAGTTCGACATCGTGCTCCGCGGCCGCCGGTCGACCTTCTTCGAGAACAAGCGGGAAGGGAACTGATTTGCGGCGGGGCGCGTCGGGTGATACATTGAATACATGTATCTAAAGGAGCATATGATGCCGACATCCATCAGGCTCGAACCCGAGATCGAAGCCCGTATCGACGCGCTCGCCGCGCGGACCGGACGGACCAAGGCCTACTACCTGCGCGAAATGATCGCGCGGGGGCTCGAGGACATCGAGGACTATTATCTGGCAGCGGATGTTTCGGAACGCATCCGCAAAGGCGAGGTGAAGGTGCTCAAGGCCGAAGAGGTGGCGCGTGAGCTCGGTCTAGACGATTGAGTATTCGGACGTTGCTGCGAAGCAACTGCGGAAACTGGATCGCCAGATCGCGAAGCGGATCTACCGGTTCATGCAGGATCGGGTCGCGGGTTCGAACAATCCGCGAAGAGTTGGAGCGCCGCTCAGCGGAGAGCTGAGCGAATATTGGAGATACAGGATCGGCGATTACCGCATGATATGCGAGATCAGGGACGAGGTTCTCGTCGTTCTCGCGCTGAAGGTGGACCACCGCTCCGACATCTATCGCTAGAGGAAATCTTGACATGGTACAGTCTCTCAATCGCCTCAAGGAAAGTGCCTCGCAGACGGCGGGCCCTTACGTCCATATCGGCCTGACGCCCAATTTCGCCGAGATCGGCGGCGTCTATCCGGAAGACCTCGGCACCTCGATGGTCAACGACAAGACCAAGGGCGAGCGCATCACTGTCACCGGCCGGGTCATCGACGGCACGGGCACGCCGCTCAGGGACGCGCTGCTGGAGATCTGGCAGGCCGATGCCGACGGGCTCTACAATTCGCCTTCGGAGATGCGCGGAACGGCCGATCCGAACTTCACCGGCTGGGGCCGCTGCCCGACCCATATGGACACCGGCGTGTTCACGTTCCACACCGTCAAGCCGGGCCGCGTGCCCTTCCCGGACGGCCGCCTCATGGCGCCGCACATCACCTTCTGGATCGTGGCGCGCGGCATCAATCTGGGCCTGCAGACCCGGATGTATTTCGGCGACGAGGAGAAGGCGAACAAGGAGGATCCGATCCTCACCCGCGTCGAGCATCAGGTACGCGTGCCGACCCTGTTCGCCAAGCGCGAGGGAGATACGTATACTTTCGACATCCATCTCCAGGGTGAGAAGGAAACGATCTTCTTCGACATCTGAGGACGACCAATTGGCAGCATCGCCATTCGACCATCCGGTTCTTGCCGGCCTCCTCGGCGACGAGGAGGCCGCAAGGCTTTTTGAGCTGGACGCCGAGATCAAGGCGATGCTGGCCTTCGAGATCGGCCTTGCCGAGGCGGAAGCCGCGGCAGGGGTGATTCCTGCCGGTGCGGGCAGCGCCATCGCGAAGGCGCTCGGCACGTTCAGGCCCGATGTCGCCCGCCTGCGTCACGGCAACCTGCGCGACGGCGTGATGGTGCCCGATTTCGTCGCGCAGTTGCGCGAGGCTGTCGGCGGCGAGCACGGCAAGCATGTGCATTTCGGTGCGACCAGCCAGGATGTCGTGGATACGGCCTTCGCGCTGCGGCTGAAGGCGCTGCTGCCGCTCTATCGCGCCCGGCTGGCCGCACTCGTCACGGCGCTTGACGATCTCGACGCGCGCGACGGCGCGATCGAGACGATGGGCCATACGCGCATGCAGGCGGCCATTGCGGTGCCGGCCTCGCGCAAGATCCTGAGCTGGCGCGATCCGCTGGTGCGCCATCTCGACCGGCTTGCCGCCGTGGAGAGCGACGTGCTCGTGCTGCATTTCGCGGGAGCCGCGGGCACGCTGGAGAAGCTTGGCGACAAGGGCGCGGCCATCGGCGCCGACCTTGCGCGCCGTCTCGGGCTGCGCCATGCGCCGCGGCCGCTGCACAGCGAGCGCGACGGCATCGTGGCGCTGGCCAACTGGCTTGCGCTGGTCGGCGGCAGCCTCGGCAAGATCGGCCAGGACATCGCGCTGCTGGCGCAGACGGAGGTGGGCGAGGTGAAGCTGGCCGGGGGAGGCGGCTCGTCCGCCATGCCGCATAAGGTCAATCCGGTCGGCGCGGAGACGCTGGTCGCGCTGGCGCGCTTCAACGCGACGCTGGTATCCGGGATGAACCAGTCGCTGGTGCATGAATATGAGCGCTCGGGCGCGGCCTGGACGCTCGAATGGATGCTCATGCCGCAGATGTGCACCGCAACCGCCGCGGCGCTTCGCACCGCATCGGCGCTCGTCGACGGACTGTCCTTCCGGCCGCGTTCCTAGGACATCTTCGTGTTTCGCCGAATCGCGAAGATGCTCTATTTTCCTGTCGCCGCGCAATTCCGGATGCCGGGCCGCTGCGCATTGTCATCGGAATTGCCTCAGTGTCCCCACGCGCCATCGTAATCTATTGCGGCATGCTCATGTCCGTGTCGGCCTTCTCGGTCGACATCATGCTGCCTTCCTTCCCCAGGATCGTCTCGGATCTGGACGCGAGCTATGGCAGCGTCCAGTGGACCATCACGCTCTACATGTTCATGGCGGGCGCGGCGCAGATCGTCTGGGGGCCGCTGTCCGACCGCGTCGGCCGCAAGCCGGTGCTGGCTGCCGGGCTGCTCATCTATCTCGCCGGCGCGGCCATGTCGGCCGTGGCGCCGTCGATCTTCTGGCTGCTGGCCGGACGGGCGCTGCAGGGCTTCGGCGGCGCGGCGACCACCGTGCTGGCGCGGGCGGTCATGCGCGACCTGTTCTCAGGCCAGGAGCTTGCGCGGGCGCTGGCGCTCGTCACGGCGATCTTCGCGGTCGGCCCGATCGCCGCGCCGCTCGTGGGTGCGGCCATTGGCGTGCCTTTCGGCTGGCGGGTGCTGTTCGGCGCGCTGGCGGTCTTCGCGGTCGGGCTCATTTCCGTGCTGATCTGGCTTCCCGAAACGATCAAGGTCAAGGCGCCGGACGCGATCGCGCCGCGGGTGCTCGCCGCGCGCGCCGCCCGCCTCGTGCGGCATCCGCAGTCGCGCTACTTCCTCATCCTGTCGGCGATCTCGATGGCGTCGATGCTGCTGATCATCATCGCGGCGCCGCGCATCTTCGACGTCGGCTTCGGCATCACCGGAACCCTGTTCGCGACGATGTTCGCGCTCCACGGCACGGGAATCGTGGTCGGGCAGACGCTCAACCGGCGCATGATCCCGCGGCTCGGCATCGTGAGGGCCATGATCGTCGGCAACTGCATCCTGATCACCTCGGCTTCGCTGATCACGATCACGGCCCTGCTGGGCTGGCTGACGCCGTGGTCGCTGGTGGCGATGTTCGTGCTGTTCTCGACCAGCCACCTGATCGTGTTCTCGAACGCGACGGCGCTGGTGCTCGATCCGCATGGTGACATCGCCGGCTTTGCGGCGGCGGGCTACGGTTTCGTCAGCCAGATCGGCGCATCGCTCCTGTCCGGCGTGCTGGTGCTGCTGGTGGGCGCCGAGCCGCTGGCTTTCGGCATCACGCTGCTGGCGATCTGCCTCGTCATGCTCGCGATGATCCTCAACTGGCACCGGCGCCATCCGGCCCGCCGCGGCCGCTAGCGTCCGCTACGTCTCAGGCAGAATGGCGAAGCCTCCTTTGCGCCGGATCGCGCTTCGTCACGCTCACGGCTTGACCCGAGGATCCATGCCGTGACGGCGCAGAATCAGTGACGGCTCCCAAGAAAATAAAAAGGCCGCGGAACTCCGCGGCCTTCCCGTGGGATAGAAGCCCTGTGATGCGTCAGACGGCGCCGGCCAGCGAGGGCCACATGTCGATGCTGCCCCGGTAGATCAGGTCGAGCGCGACATAGAAGATGACGGCGAGGCCGACATAGCCGATCCAGCGGTAGCGCTCCAGCAGACGCGCGATGAAGGTGGCGGCGAGGCCCATCAGGGCGATCGACAGCGCAAGGCCGACGATCAGGATCGTCGGATGCTCGCGCGCCGCGCCCGCCACGGCGAGCACATTGTCGAGCGACATGGAGACGTCGGCGACGATGATCTGCCAGACGGCGGAACCCAGCGTCTTGCGCGGCGCCTTTTCGGCCACCCCGCCGCTCTGGTCGAGATCCGCATCGGCCAGCGCCTCCTCGGCGGCATGCCTGTGCTCATGGGGCGTGCGCAGCTCGCGCCACATCTTCCAGCAAACCCAGAGCAGCAGCAGGCCGCCGGCGACCAGCAGCATCGGTCCGAGCTGGAGCAGTTGCGCGGTGATGGCGGCAAAGCCGATACGCATCACCGTCGCGGCGAGGATGCCGATCAGGATCGCCTTGCGGCGCTGGTCGGCAGGAAGGCCGGCGGCGGCGAGGCCGATCACGATCGCATTGTCGCCGGCCAGGACGAGGTCGATGGCGATGACTTGCATGAGGACCGCAAAGCCCTGCGGCGAGAACATTTCCTGGAAGTCCAGTACGAAATTTTCCATGAGGCGCTGCCTGCTGTCGTTTTACGTCGTGTTCCGCGAGGGGCTTTGGCACAGCTTGGCGCCCCGTGTCCATCCGGCTGCGACGATTACGAACATTGTAGGCCGCTCCGGCGATTGCAACGCCTGCGTCAGCGGCCGGCGCGAATTTCGCTGAGCGTCTTCGTCGGCGTGATCGCCTCGGCATCGAGCAGGACGTGGATGATGGCCGGCTTGCCGCTTTGCTTCGCCCGCTCGAAGGCGGGCGCGAACATGTCCGTGTCGGCGACCGTCTCGCCATGGCCGCCATAAGCGCGCGCAAGTGCGGCGAAGTCCGGATTGGAGAGGTCGGTTCCCGAGACGCGGCCCGGATATTGCCGCTCCTGATGCATGCGGATCGTGCCGTAGGTGCCGTTGTCGACCACGATCACCAGCAGCGGCAGCGCATACTGGCAGGCGGTGGCGAATTCCTGACCGGTCATGAGGAAATCGCCGTCGCCGGCAAAGACGATCACGTCGCGATGGGGGAAGAGATGCTTTGCGGCGACGCCGGCCGGCACGCCGTAGCCCATCGAGCCGGATGCCGGCGCAGCCTGCGTTTCATGGCCGCGGAAGCGGTGGAAACGGTGCACCCAAGTGGCGAAATTGCCTGCGCCGTTGCAGAAGACTGCATCGCGCGCCAGCTCTTCCTCCAGAAACGCCATGATCGGCCCCATCTGCACCGGGCCGGGACCGGCGACCGGCGGGGTGGACCATGCCAGATAGTCGTCGTGCAGGGTCCGCGTCCGCTCTGCCCATGGGACCGGACCGGAGGGCCGCATCTTCGCGAAGGCGGCGGCAAAGGTGGCCGCGCTGGCATTGATGGGCAATGTCGGACGGTAGACGCGCCCGAGTTCCTGCGGGTCCGGATGGACATGGACGAGCTTCTGGACCGGGTAGGGGCTTTGCAGCAGCGAATAGTCGTGCGAGGGCGTCTCGCCGAAGCGCCCGCCGACGAGCAGGACGAGATCCGCTTCGCTGATCGCCGCCGAAAGGCGCGGATTGATGCCGAGCCCGATGTCGCCGGCATAGGAGGGATGCAGGTGGTCGCAGAGGCCCTGCCTGCGGAAGCTGCAACCGGCGGGAAGATCCCACCGCTCCAGCGCCAGCTCCATGTCGGCCACGCCCTGCGCACCCCAGCCGGTGCCGCCCAGAATGACGAAAGGCCGCTCCGCCGCTTGCAGGAGTTTCGCGAGCGCGGCCATCTCGCCTTCGCCCGGATGCGTGTGGACCGGGACAGCGGGCAAGGGCGGCGGCGCCTCGACCGTATCGATCAGCATGTCCTCCGGCATGGCGACGACGACCGGACCCGGCCGGCCGGAGGTCGCGACGGCGAAGGCGCGGGTGACCAGCTCCGGTACGCGGGCCGCGTCGTCGATCTCGACCACCCATTTCGCCGTCGAGCCGAAGACGGCCTTGAAATCCACTTCCTGAAAAGCCTCGCGCTCGCGTTTGCGCGCGCGACCTGCCCGACGAAAAGGATCATCGGGTTGGAATCCTGCGAGGCGACGTGGATGCCGGCCATGGCATTGGCGGCACCCGGCCCGCGTGTGACGAAGCAGATGCCGGGGCGGCCGGTCAGGCGGCCGTGACAATCGGCCATCATCGCTGCGCCGCCTTCCTGGCGGCAGACGATGGTTTCGATGGGTGAATCGTAGAGCGCGTCGAGCAAGGCGAGGTAGCTTTCGCCCGGCACGCAATAGATGCGGTCGACGCCATTGGCCTCCAGCGCATCAACGATCAACTGTCCGCCCGTGCGCATGTGCGGTCCTCCGATCTGTTCACGCCTAGTGACTAACAGCCATCGCGCGCAAGGTCACCCGCCGGACCCATGCGATGAAATCGTCGGTGATGAGATTCCGATTCAACGCGTTCAGGCTTTCGTGGCGGGTTCGCGGATAAATGGTTGAAACGAGATTCGAAAAGCCGTTCTTCCGCAGCCGCCCGGCGAGGACGCTGACAGCGGCTCCGCCCTCGGTCGCGGGGTCCTCCGCGCTGCCGACGAGATGGAACGGCAGGTCGCGGCGGATGCGCATCATGTTCCGGTCGTCGGCGCCGGCGGCCATCCAGCCGAAGATGTCGCGCCACATGCCGATGGACGGGTCCCAGCCGCCGAGCGGATCGGCGATGTAGCGGTCGACCTCCGCCGCGTCATGCGAGAGCCAGTCGAATGCGGTGCGGCGCTGCGGGATGCCGTTGCCCCATGCCTGGAAGGTCAGGCGGGGCAGAAGACGCGAGGGCACGTCGGAGCCCATGCGGAACCGCTCCCAGGCGAGGATGGCGCGCGCTGCGACGGCGGCGGGGCCAGCGGCGAAGTTGGCGTTCCAGATCGCCGCGCCCGCGACACGGTCCGCATGGCGGAAGAGGAAGTTGAAGGCGATGAGCCCGCCCATGGAATGGCCGAAGACGATGACCGGGACGCCCGGATGGCTCTCGGCGATATGGTCGTGCACGGCGCAAACATCGTCCAGCACCTTTTCCGCGCTGCCGAAGCTGCGCGGCGGCGCGTCCGGGGCGCGTGTGGCGCCGTGGCCGCGATGGTCGTGGGCGTAGGCCGCGATGCCCGCCGCGGCGAGACGTTCGGCGAAACGCATGTAGCGGCCCGCATGCTCGGCCAATCCATGATTGATCTGGACGACCGCGAGAGGCCGCGCCGCCGGCGCGCGGACGAGCAGATGCAGCTCGGCACCGCTCGGCGATCCGATCCGCGTGTCTGTCCCGGCCTCCGTCACCTCCGCATGCATGGGCGGTTGACCAATATCCCGGCAGCAGGTGCCGAACGGAATGTCATATGTTCTCTTTCTGCCATAATTTTGTGCATTGCACAAAATTGCCGAAGATAGAGGCATATTGCGCTTGCCGACCGGCGCGCACTCTGTTTGATTACAAATAGCAACAATTGGTTGAGGTGGACACAGCATGCTTTCTCGCAGGATGTTCTCCATGGCCGCGGCGACGATGATCGCCGGCGGCGTGTTCGGCGGCGCCATGGTCGCGCCGGCGCTGGCGCAGACCGACATCAAGTTCACGCTGGACTGGAAGTTCGAGGGTCCCGCCGCCGGCTTCTTCCTCGCCATCGACAAGGGCTATTTCAAGGACGAGGGCCTCAACGTCACCATCGACACCGGCAACGGCTCCGTCGAGGCCATTCCCCGCGTCGCCACCGGCGCCTACCAGATGGGCTTCGGCGACATCAATTCGCTGATCAAGTTCCTCGACACCGATCCGACGCAGAAGGTGAAGGCGGTGATGGTCGTCTACGAGCGGCCGCCCTTCTCGATCATCGGCCGCAAGAGCCTCGGCGTCACCGGCGATCCGAAATCGGTCGAGGGCAGGAAGCTCGGCGCGCCGCCGCCGGACGGCGCTTTCGCGCAGTGGAAGGCCTTCGTGCAGGCGGCCGGCATCGACGAGAGCAAGGTCACCATCGCGAGCGTCGGCTTCCCGGTGCGCGAGCCGATGCTGGCGCAGGGGCAGGTGGACGGCATCTTCGGCTTCTCCTTCTCCTCGGTGCTGAACCTCAAGGCGCAGGGCGTGGCCGCCGACGACATCTCGACCATCCTGATGGCGGAGAACGGGCTCGACCTCTACGGCAACTCCATCCTCGTCAATACCGACTTCGCGGCGTCGAATCCCGACGCGGTGAAGGGCTTCCTCAAGGCGCTGGCCAAGGGTTTTGCCGACGCCGTGGCCGACCCCGTCGCCGGCGCGGAAGCGGTGATGAAGCGCAACGAGGTGCTCAACAAGGATATCGAGGTCGAGCGTCTGGAAATGGCGAACGCCCAGAACATCAGGACGCCCTATGTGGTCGAGAACGGTTTTGGGGGCATCGACGAGGCGAAGCTCTCCAAGTCGATCGACTACCTCAAGATCTCCATGGGCCTGACCGGCAAGGTCGGCGCCGCCGACGTCTTCGACGCCTCCTTCCTGCCGCCCAAGGAAGAGCGGATGCTGCCATAATCCCGAAGGGGAACCGGGGGTCGGCGACGGGAACCGCCGGCCCCCGAACATTTCGCGGATGGGGCGCACGATCATGGCAAAGCCGCTGGTCACCATTTCCGATGTCGACATGCGCTATGGCGGCGCGGACGGCACGCTGGCCGTGCAGGGCCTGACGCTCGACGTCGGCAAGGGCGAGTTCGCCGCCGTGGTCGGACCCTCCGGCTGCGGCAAGTCCACGCTGATGAAGCTGGTGACCGGCCTCCATATCCCGCAGAAAGGGACGGTGACCGTTGCCGAGGAGCGGGTGACCAAGCCCGTCTCCATCGTCGGCATGGCGTTCCAGAACCCGACCATGCTGCCGTGGCGCACGACGCTGGACAACATCCTGCTGCCGCTGGAGGTGGTGGACAGGCATCGCGGCCGGCTGCGCATGAACAAGGCCGAATATGTCGCCAAGGCCGAGAAGCTGCTGGAGACGGTGGGCCTCAAGGGCTTCGGCCAGAAATTTCCGTGGCAGCTTTCCGGCGGCATGCAGCAGCGCGCCAATCTCTGCCGCGCGCTGATCCACGAGCCGGAGCTGCTGATGCTGGACGAGCCCTTCGGCGCGCTGGACAGCTTTACCCGCGAGGAGCTGTGGTGCGTGATCCGCGACCTGCATGCCGCGCAGGGCGTCACCGTCGTGCTCGTCACGCACGACCTGCGCGAGGCGGTGTTCCTCGCCGACCGCATCTTCGTGATGAGCGCGCGGCCCGGCCGCATCATCAGGAACCAGGAGGTACCGTTCGCCCGCCCGCGCGAGCTCGACATCCTTTATCAGGCCGATTTCAACGACATCGTCCACGAGCTGCGCGGCAATATCGCGGATGCGAGGAAAGCGGCATGATGGCGATAGACATGAGTTCCGTAGGCGCGGATTTACCCCCACCCCTTACCCCTCCCCACAAGGGGGAGGGGGTCGCCAACATCCCAGAATCCCCCTCCCCCTTGTGGGGAGGGGTAAGGGGTGGGGGTGCTTCGCGATGAGCTCCGAACGCAAGCGCTTCGACTTCGTCACCGTCGCGCCGTGGGTCTACACGATCGGCCTGTTCGTGATCTGGGAAGCGGTGGCGCGGGGCTTCGCGCTACCACAATATATCCTGCCGGCGCCGAGCCTGATCCTGCAGGCGATCGTGCAGTACTGGCCGGCGATCTGGAAGAACTCGCTGCAGACGCTCTACACCACGACCGTGGGCTTCGCGCTGGCGGTGGCCGGCGGGCTGGGGCTGGGCATCCTCATCGGCTGGTCGCGCTCCATCTATGCCGGCCTCTACCCGCTCATGGTGGGCTTCAACGCCATTCCCAAGGTGGCGGTGGTGCCGATCCTCGTCATCTGGTTCGGCATCGGCACGATTCCGGCCGTGCTGACCGCTTTCCTGATCGCCTTCTTCCCCATCGTGGTGAACGTCGCCACGGGGCTCGCCACGATCGAGCCGGAGATGGAGGACGTGCTTCGCGCGCTCGGCGCGCGCAAGATGGACATCATGCTCAAGGTCGGCATACCGCGCTCCATGCCCTATTTCTTCGGCTCGCTGAAGGTGGCGATCACGCTCGCCTTCGTCGGCTCCGTGATCTCGGAGACGGTGGCGGCCAATTCGGGCCTCGGCTACATGATGTCCGCCGCGCAGAGCCAGTTCAACGTGCCGCTTGTCTGGGCCGGCCTCATCATGCTCGCCGTCGAGGGCATCGTCATGTACGCGGTGATGGCGTGGCTGGAGATGCGCATGACCGGCTGGGCGCACCGCAGCCAGACCGCCAACGCCTGAGCGACGACGCGACAGGGCCGCACGAAAGCGTTAGGATTGCTCCCGAGGGAGAGACTTGCCATGCGCCGATTTCTTGCCGCCTTCGCCATGCTCCTGCTGGCCGGCTCCGCTCATGCGCAGCAGGCCAGCGACACGGTCGCGCCGGAGCACGCCACGCAGTCGCTCGTGGCGACGCCGGCCGGCGCGCCGGTGCGGACGAAGGAGTGGATGGTCTCGGCCGCGCATCCGCTCGCCGCGCGGGCGGGCGCCGACATCCTTGCCGCCGGCGGCAACGCCATCGATGCGCTTGTGGCGGTTCAGCTCGTGCTCGGGCTGGTGGAGCCACAATCGTCCGGCCTCGGCGGCGGGGCCTTCCTGCTCCACTGGGACGCGGCGGCCAAAAACCTCACCTCGCTGGACGGGCGGGAGACCGCGCCATCAGCCGCGCGGCCGCAGCTCTTCCTCGATGCGGCCGGCGAGCCGCTGAAATTCTTCGATGCCGTGGTCGGCGGCCTCTCGGTTGGCGTGCCCGGCACGCCGCGCCTGCTGGAGGAGGCGCATAGGCGCTGGGGCAAGCTGGCATGGAGCAGGCTCTTCGCGCCCGCGGAACGGCTGGCGGCGGAAGGCTTTTCCGTCTCGCCGCGCATGGCCGGGGCGATCGCCGCCGACGCGGAGCGGCTGAAATCCAGCCCCGCCACGGCCGCCTATTTCCTGCCGGGCGGAACGCCGCTCGCGGCGGGCGACCGGCTCGCCAATCCGGCCTATGCGGAAACGCTGCGGGCGCTGGCGCAGGGCGGCGCGGACGCCTTCTATCGCGGGCCGATTGCGGATGCGGTCGTGGCCGCCGTGAAGCGCGCGGCGCGGCCCGGCACGCTCGAACGCACCGATCTGGAGCGCTACGAGGTCGCGGAGCGCAAGCCCGTCTGTGTCGTCTACCGGGCCTACGACGTCTGCGGCATGGGGCCGCCATCGTCGGGCGGCGTGGCGGTCGGGCAGATATTGAAGATGATCGAGCCGTTCGATCTCGCCACGCTCGGGCCCGACGATCCGCAGAGCTGGCGCATCATTGCCGATGCCTCGCGGCTGGCCTTCGCGGATCGCGAGCGCTACCTCGCCGACAGCGATTTTTTGCCCGTGCCGCTCAAGGGCCTGCTTGCCGACGACTATCTGGCGTCGCGCGCGGCGCTGCTGCGCACGGATCGCGCGCTTGCGGAGGCCGAGCCGGGCGAGCCGGAATGGGATCACGCGCAGTTGCAGGCCGACGACGAGTCGATCGAGCTGCCGTCCACCAGCCACATCTCCATCGTGGACGGCGAAGGCAATGCGGTGGTGATGACGACGACGATCGAGAACGGCTTCGGCTCGCGGCTGATGGCGGGCGGCTTCCTGCTCAACAACGAACTGACCGACTTCTCCTTCCGCACCCATGTCGACGGCGCGCCGATCGCCAACCGGGTGGAGCCGGGCAAGCGGCCGCGCTCGTCCATGGCGCCGACCATCGTGATGGAGGACGGCCGGCCGCGGCTACTGATCGGCTCGCCGGGCGGGAGCCAGATCATCGGCTATGTCGCGAAGGCGATCGTCGCGCATCTCGACTGGGGGCTCGACATCCAGCAGGCAGCAGCGCTGCCCACCATCCTCAACCGCTTCGGCAAGATGGAACTGGAGGCGGGGACCGCGGCGGCGGACCTCGCGGAGGATTTTTCCGCGCTCGGCTTCGAGAGCGAGGTCAAGGAGCTCAATTCGGGCCTGCACGGCATCGCCGTCTATCCCGACCGGCTGGAGGGCGGCGCCGATCCGCGCCGCGAGGGCGTCAGCCTCGGCCGCTGAGTTTTGCGTCGCGCCAGGTGAAGAGCCAGAGCGCCACGCCGCACAGCGCCAGCACGCTGCCGACGAAGCCGGCGGCCGGGAAGCCGTAGCCCATCGTCACCGCCATGCCGGCGAGGCCGGGGCCGAGCGCGTTGGCTGCATTGAAGGCGCTGTGGTGAAGTGCGGCCACCAGCGTCTGCGCGCCGGGCGAGACATCCATCAGCCGGGTCTGGAGGACGGCCGGGAAGCCGCCGAAGAAGCCGACCGCGAATATCACGAGGCTGATCGCCAGCGCGTTTCCGGCCGCGAACGGGAAGATCGCCATCACTATTGCGCTGCCGAGCATGAAGATCGCCGGCGTCGCCATCAGGGCGCGGTTCGCCGCCCGTCCGGCCGCGATGGTGCCCAAGGTCGCGCCGATGCCGAAGATCGGGATGATGATGCCGACGAGCCAGGGCGACACCTGCGTGACGCTGAGCAGCGTCGAGGCGGTGAAGGAATAGACGGCGAAGAAGCCGCCGAAGCCCACCACGCCCGTCGCCAGCGTAAGCCAGACCTGCCGGTTGCGCAGCCCTTCCAATTCACGCAGCGGGCTGGCCAGCGGATTGCCGGCATCGGCGGGCGCGAAGCTGGCGATCATGCCCATGGTGATCAAGGCGAGCAGTCCGGGCAGCGCGAAGCCCCAGCGCCAGCCGACGGTCTGGCCGAGCCATGTCGCCAGCGCCACGCCGCCGATCATCGCGACGGTGAGGCCGAGCATCACGGATGAAACAGCGCTCGCTCGGCGCTCGCGCGCCACCAGCGAGGCCGCGAGCAGCGCGGCGACACCGAAATAGGCGCCGTGCGGCACGCCGCTCATGAAGCGGAACAGGAGCAGCCAGCCATAGGAAGGCGCCAGCGCGCTCAGCACGTTGCCGATGCCGAACAGCGCCATCAGGCCGATCAGCATGTTGCGGCGCGCCCAGCGCGCGCCGAGCAAGGCGATGATGGGCGAGCCGATGACCACGCCCAGCGCATAAGCGCTGATCGCATGGGCGGCGGCCGGCTCGTTCACCCCGAGGCCTACGGCGAAATAGGGCAGCAGGCTCATCGCAGCGAACTCGGTCGTGCCGATGGCGAAGCCGCCCATGGCGAGCGCCAGGATGACGAGGCCCGCATTGACGGAAGGCGAAGCGGGGACATGCGCCGGCGTGGCGCAGAGGCTGGTATCGATCATGGCGGATTCCTTAAGGACGAGACGTCCCTCGGGCGCATCGTCGAAGCAGCGAAGATAGAGGCTGATTGTGCATTGCACAATCGCGTCGCATGCACGGCTCTCATGCGCGTAGCGGGAAGCGTGGTCGGCTCGCATTGCCCTTGCCGGCGGTTTCGCCTAGATAGGCACCAGCTTTCCCTTCCGAACGAGATACGGAGTTCGACGCGCGCCATGGCACGCCAGTTCATCTATCACATGTCGGGCCTCTCCAAGGCCTATGGCGCCAAGAAGGTGCTCGACAACGTCCACCTGTCTTTCTACCCCGATGCCAAGATCGGCATTCTGGGCCCCAACGGCTCGGGCAAATCGACGATCCTGCGCATCATGGCGGGTCTCGACAAGGAATATTCCGGCGAGGCGTGGCTGGCCGAGGGCGCGACCGTCGGCTACCTCGCGCAGGAGCCGCAGCTCGATCCGTCCAAGACGGTGTTCGACAACGTCATGGACGGCGTGGCGAAGAAGACGGCCATAATCGAGCGCTACAACGAGCTGATGATGAACTATTCCGACGAGACGGCCGACGAATCGGGCCGCCTCCAGGACGAGATGGACCGGCTCAACCTGTGGGACCTCGAACAGCAGGTCGAGATGGCCATGGAGGCGCTGCAGTGCCCGCCGGCCGATGCCGACGTCAACAACCTGTCGGGCGGCGAGCGCCGCCGCGTGGCGCTGTGCCGGCTGCTGCTGGAGCAGCCCGACCTGCTGCTGCTGGACGAGCCGACCAACCATCTCGACGCCGAGACCACCCAGTGGCTGGAAAAGCACCTGCGCGACTATCCGGGCTCGGTGCTGATCATCACCCACGACCGCTACTTCCTCGACAATGTCACCGGCTGGATCCTCGAGCTCGATCGCGGCCGCGGCATTCCCTATGAGGGCAACTACACCAAATATCTGGACGCCAAGGCCAAGCGCCTGATCCAGGAAGGCCGCGAGGACGATGCGCGCCAGAAGGCGATCTGGCGCGAGCGCGAGTGGATCGCGTCGAGCCCGAAGGCCCGTCAGGTCAAGTCCAAGGCGCGCATCAAGGCCTATGAGGAACTGGTCGAGCAGGCCGACAAGCGCAAGCCCACGGATACGCAGATCGTCATCCCGGCCGGCGAGCGCCTCGGCAATGTGGTCATCGAGGTCGAGGGCATCACCAAGGGCTTCTCCGACCGGCTGCTGATCGACGACCTGTCCTTCAAGCTGCCGCCCGGCGGCATCGTCGGCGTGATCGGCCCCAACGGCGCCGGCAAGACCACGCTGTTCCGAATGATCACCGGCCAGGAGACGCCCGACCAGGGAACGATCCGCATCGGCGAGACGGTGCGGCTCGGCTATGTCGACCAGAGCCGCGATGCGCTCGACCCGAACAAGACCGTCTGGGAAGAGATTTCCGGCGGTGCCGAGGTGATCAGGCTCGGCAAGCACGAGGTCAATTCGCGCGCCTACTGCTCCTCCTTCAACTTCCGCGGCGGCGACCAGCAGCAGCGCGTCGGCAACCTTTCGGGCGGCCAGCGCAACCGCGTGCACCTCGCCAAGATGCTGAAGAACGGCGGCAACGTGCTGCTGCTCGACGAGCCGACCAACGACCTCGACACCGAGACGCTGGGCGCGCTGGAAGACGCGCTGGAAGCCTATGCCGGCTGCGCCGTCATCATCTCGCACGACCGCATGTTCCTCGACCGCATGGCGACCCATATGCTGGCCTTCGAGGGCGACAGCCATGTCGAATGGTTCGAGGGCAACTTCGAGGAATATGAGAAGGACAAGGTCAGGCGCCTCGGACCGGAAGCGGTCAATCCCAAGCGCGTGACCTACAAGCGCCTGACGCGCTGATGCGGCCATCGCGGCAAGCCTTCGCCCTGAAGGCTTGCCGCTCCGACCTTCGTGAGGGATGCATGATGAACGTGCGATACGGGACCTGCAGCATCCTTGCGATGAGCCTGCTGGGCTGGACGTCGGTTGCCGAGGCCAAGCCGGCCCGCTGCTTCTCCAGCGACGACGGCACCTATGCCTGCGACTTCAAGGGGCTTGACAGGCAGGGCAGCTTCGAGGTCAGGGCGAAGGGCAAGCCCACCTATACGCTTTGGGTGGACACGCCCGGCGTGGCGAGCGGCTTCGTGAACTTCGGCGATCGCAACATCTCGCTGCCGGGCCAGTATGTGCGCGAGACGCAGGACCCCGCCTGCTGGACCAATACCGACACCAAGGCGCGCATCTGCGCCAGGTGAGCATCGGCGCATGGCTGCACTTCATTACCCGGTGAAAACCGTCTAAGAACTGGACCGCAAGCGACGCCGGGCCCACATTCGGCGCCGGCGGATGATTCCATGCCCCGTGCGGGCGGCGAGACAAGAAATCAGCATGAAGCGTGTCACCATCAGCGGGATCGGGGTCGAGATCCCCGAGGCGGTCATCACCAACGACGAGCTGGTGGCAAGTTTCAATAGTTGGGTCGATAGCGAGAACGAACGGCGCAATGCTGCGGGCGAGCCGCCGCTGGCGCGCTCCGACAGCGAGTTCATCGTCTATGCCTCGGGCGTCAGGGAGCGCCATGTGCTGGAGCGCGAGGGTATTCTCGACCCGACGCGCATGACGCCGCGCTTTCCCGAACGGCCCGACGACGAACTGTCGCTGATGGCGGAGTTCGGCGTGAAGTCGGCGCGCAAGGCGCTGGACGATGCTGGTGTGGCGGCGGCGGACGTGGACATGCTGATCTGCTCGGCCTCGCACCAGCAGCGGCCCTATCCGGCCATGGCGATCGAGATGCAGAAGGAGCTCGGCACGTCGGGCGCGGCCTTCGACATGGGGCTGGGCTGCTCCTCGGCGGCGGCCGGCCTGCATGTGGCCTTCAACCTCGTGCGCACCGGCGCGCAGCGGCGCGTGCTGGTCGTCACGCCCGAGATCATCACCGGCCATCTCAATTTCCGCGACCGCCAGACGCATTTCATCTTCGGCGACGCGTCCGTCGCCATGCTCGTCGAGGCGCTGGAAGAGGGCGAGGAGCGCCCCGGCCGCTTCGAGGTGGTGGATACGCGCACCTGGACGCAGTTCTCCAACAATATCCGCACCAATTTCGGCTTCCTCAACCGGGCCGCGGAGGAGGATACGTCGCGCGTCCCCACCGCCGACAAGATGATCCGGCAGGTCGGCAACAAGGTGTTCAAGGAAGTGACGGTGGCGGGCCACCGCTTCATCGTGGAATTTTTGGCCGAGCATGGGCATACGCCGCAGGAGATCCGCCGTTTCTGGCTGCATCAGGCCAATGCGCGGATGAATGCGATGATCCTGAAGCTGTCCTTCGGCCACGAGGTCGACCACGACCGCGCGCCGATGGTGCTGGAGCGGCTGGGCAACACGGCCGGCGCGGGCGCGGTCATCGCGCTGGCCGAGAACCACAAGGACATGAAGCCCGGCGAGCACGGGCTGCTGTGCGCCTTCGGCGCCGGCTATTCCATCGGCGGCGCGCTGCTGAAGATGATGTGAGGCGATGGCCGATCTCTTCGACCCGGATCACATCGAGATCGTTCCGGCGCGCAAGCTCGCGGGCCGGGTGGCCGGCACCTATATCGCCGCCGGAAACGGCTTCGAGACGCAGGCCTGCGACGCGCTCGACCTGACCTTCGACGGGATCAGGGGCGACTTCCACAGCGGCACGACGCGGCGCTCCGGCGGGCGGGAGCCGTGGTATGCGCGCGGCACGGAAATCCGCAACGAGCGGCAGATCTCGATCATCGCGCCCGACGAGATGGCCATCGTCGCGAGCCGGATGGGTATCGCGGAGATGCGGCCGGAATGGCTCGGCGCCAACCTGACGATCGAAGGCGTCCGCCGCCTGTCGATGATCCCTTCCGGCACGCTGATGTTCTTCGAGGGCGGCGTGACGCTGAAGGTGGACGGGCAGAACAAGCCCTGCCGGATCGCCGGCCGCGCGATTGCCGAGGGGGCCGGCATGGCCGACCGCGAGGCCGGCGCGCTGCTCTTCCCGAAATCCGCCGGCCGCCTGCGCGGGCTCGTCGCCTGGGTCGAGAAACCCGGCGTGATCCGGTCGGGGGAGGCGGTCTCGCTGCGGCTGCCTGAACAATGGATTTACGCCGGATAGCCCATTTCGGATTTCGCGAAACCACGCGGATCATCTATCCCGCTATACTCAAGCAATTTTGAAGGCGACGCCGGCAAGGGCTTTGCCGGACTTGATTTTTGAAGCCAGCCGCTCGCGGCGGCCGGTCCAGCATGAGGGAGTGAGATGGGTATCGACGTTTTCCAATGGTCCGCGCGCGAGACCGCCGCGAAGATCGCCAGCGGCGAGGTAAGCGCCACGGCGGTGCTCGCGGCCTATCTCGACCGTGTCGCGCGCTTCAATCCCGAGCTGAACGCGATCGTCGCGCCGGATTTCCAGCGCGCGCGGGAACGTGCCGCGGCAGCGGATGCCGCGCTTGCGGCCGGCGAGAACTGGGGGCCGCTGCATGGCGTGCCGGTGACTCTCAAGGAATCGTTCGACGTCGCCGGCCTGCCGACGACATGGGGCAATCCCCGCCTGCGCAACAATGTGCCTGCGAAGAATTCCGCCGTCGCGCAGACGCTGCTGGATGCCGGCGCCGTCATCATGGGCAAGACGAACATTCCCTACATGATCAGCGACTGGCAGACCTTCAACGACGTCTATGGGGAGACGAAGAACCCCTGGGATCCGGCGCGTTCGCCCGGCGGGTCGTCGGGCGGCGCGGCGGCGGCGGTCGCGGCGGGCCTGAGCGCCTTCGATGTCGGCAGCGACATCGGCTCCTCGATCCGCAACCCGTCGCATTATTGCGGCATCTATGGCCACAAGCCGAGCTTCGGCATCGTGCCGCAGGCCGGGCACGCGCCGCGCGCGGACGAGCCCGGCGTCGACATCAACGTACTCGGGCCGCTGGCGCGCAGCCCGGAAGACCTGGAATTCGCGCTCGACATTCTGGCGCGGCCCGAGGGCGAGGACGCGATCGGCTGGCGGCTCGAACTGCCGGCGCCGCGCAAGACCCGCCTTGCCGATTTCCGCGTGGCGGTGATGCTGGATTCGCCGGTGGCGGTCACCGACAGCAGCGTCGTCAACGTGCTGGAGCGGTGCGTCGCGCAACTGGCGGAGCAGGGCGTCAGCGTCGACTTCAGGGCGCGGCCGGATATCGACTTCGCCCGCGCCCACCGGCTTTTCATGTCGATGCTGCGCGCCGCGATGGCCGCGGCCGACGATGACGAATTGCATGAGGCGCATGTCAGGGCGGCGGCAGCCTTCGCCGAAGGCGACGAGAGCTATGAGGCGATGATGGCGCGCGCCGCCGCGTGGAGCCACCAGAAATGGTTCCACGCCCATAAGGAGCGGAACCTGATCCGCGCGAAATGGGCGGAATTCTTCCGCGACTACGACCTGATGCTGACGCCTGTCGCGGCGACCGCCGCCTATATCCGCGACACGAAGACGCCGCGGCAGGTGCGCAAGATCATGGTCAACGGCAAGGAAGAAATGTTCCGCGACCAGTTCTTCTGGGCCGGGCCTGCCTCGCTTTCCTACCTGCCGGCGACCGTCGCGCCGGCCGGCAGGACCGAAAGCGGCCTGCCGGTGGGCGTGCAGATCATCGGCCCCTATCTGCGCGACCGCGAGACGATCGGCTTCGCGCGGCTTATGCGGGACGTGACCGGCGGGGCAACGCCGCCGCCCGGCTACCGCGACTGAGCCAACCGGCAACAAAAAGCCCCGGCCGAGACGACCGGGGCTTTTGCTTTCGTGAATCTGGTCAGGCCTTTGCGAGCCAGACCTGATGGAACTTCGGCCCGCTGACGAGGCCGAAGACGAAGCCCCGAACCTGTTTCGTGGCCACCGACATGGTGGCCGAGGTGTACATGGGCAGGTGCATGGCCTGCTCGATGACATAGCGCTGCATCTTGTGGAGCGCCGCTGTGCGCTCGGCCAGATCGGACGTGGCGACCGTCGCGTCCAGAAGCTCGCGGAAACCCTCCAGCTCGATGCCGCTGGCATTGAAGAGGGCGTTTGCCGCGAATGTGCGCTCGTAGTTCTGGCTCGGGTCCGGAAGGCCGCCCATCGGCGTCAGCATCATCACGCCCTTCTTCTCGATGAAGAAGTTCTGGTTGCCCTGCGCCGGCGGCGCGGGCGTGATCTTCAGCCTGATGCCGGCTTCCGCCATCTGGCTGACGATCATCTCCTGCCGCTGCATGGATGCCTGGTCGGGCCAGCCCCATGCGGGGATGTCGATACCATCGGGATAACCGGCTTCGGCCAGAAGGCTGCGCGCCTTTTCGGGGTCGTGGGTGAAGTAGCTCGCGGTCTCGGGATCGGTTGCCCAGAAGCTGCTCGGGAACATCGCCGAAGTGGGCTCGCCCAGCCCCAGCATCAGCACCTTGTTCAGGTCCTCGCGGTTGATCGCATAGTTCAGCGCCTGTCGCACCCGCACGTCGTTCAAAGGGGCGACGCCATAGTTGAAGCAGGCGGTCCAGAAGGTGAGCGAGGCGCCGGCGACGGCGACCAGATCGGGATTGCGCCGCGAGGTGGCGATCTGCTGCGCGCCGAGATTGAGCGCGAGGTCCGTCTCGCCCGCCGCCACCGTGCGCGCGGCAGTGTTCAGCTCGTTGATGATGCGGAAGTCGATGGCGTCCAGATAGGGCAGTCCTTCGCGCCAGTAGGCCGGGTTGCGCTCGACGCGGATGATGTCGTTGTCGCGCCATTCGATGAATTTGAACGGGCCGCAGCCGACCGGATTGCGGTCCACATTGCCGTCCGGCGCGGCCTTGATGGCGGCCGGCGAGATCATGCAGCCGGCCCGGTTGGTCAGGATCGTCGGCAGGCCGGCATTCGGCTGCCTGAGCCTGATCGTGACGCGGTGCTTGTCGGTCGCCTCGACAGTGTCCACGGCCGTGAGGTCGGACTTCACGTTGGAGCGCGGATTGCTGATCGAGCGTTCGAGGTTGAACTTCACCGCCTCGGCATCGAGGGGCGTTCCGTCATGGAATACCACGCCTTCGACCAGGTCGAGCACGAGCGTCTTCGGATCGGTGAATTCCCAGGCGCGGGCGAGGCCCGGCTTGAGCTCCAGCGTCTCGGGATCGAAGTCGATCAGCGCGTCGAAGAGCGAATAGAGCGAGTTGAAATCCGGCACGTTGCGCCCGGTGGTCGGGTCGAGCGAGGCTGGGTTGTAGGGCATCGCAACGCGGAGCTTGCCGCCGCGCGCGGGCTCTTCGGCCTGCTGCGCGCGTGCAACCGCCGGAAGGAGTGCGACGGTGCCCAGGGCGCCACCTCCCTTCAACAATTCGCGGCGATCGACATTCGGCATTGCATTGCGGATATTCATTTCAAACTCCCGGTTTTCCGCGCGAAACAGCGTGATGAACGGTCATCCGCCCGCTCGCGCCGGGATCATTGTCGGTCCGTTCCGCCGGGTCAAGGAAAGGGGAGGCGCCATACGGAAAATGGCGCGACCGGAGCCGAGAATGAAACTCGCGCTACTCGTCGTCCTCGTCCGAAAGGAGCCGGGTCGCCCGCCAGCGCGTTAGCGCCGCGTTGATCTCGCCGACGACGAAATGCCGGGCAGCCTCGCGGTCGTAGCCCTCGTCCAGCAGGGCGTCATATTGCGTGTGGGCATGGCGCACATGCGCGACCGTCGCGATCCATACGGCGATCGAGGGCGGCAGCTCGCGCATCTTGCGCGCCAACGCGGCTTCGCGAATGGCCTCGATGTCGGCGTAGGGGGCGAGCGGCAGCAGCGTCGTCAGCGCCTTGCCGATCTCGCGCTGGCGGCCGGTCGAGGCCTTCATGAGCGATTGCCGCCCACGGCCTCCGGCACCGCATCCGTGGAAGCGAAATAGGGCTTCAGGTCGATGACAGGCGTGCCGTCCAGCACGTCGATCGCCTCCAGCGTCACGATTGCCCCATCCATGTCGATCGCGATGACCTTCGCCACATGCAGGCCGATCGGGTTGGGCCGGACGGGCGAACGCAGGGAGAAGACCCCGCGCGGCTCCGTCGCATGGCGCGGCTGCTGGATGACGAGATCGCGCCGCGCGCGGTCGAGCCAGGTCAGCACCGCGATATGGCTGAAGCGCTCGAGCCCGAGCAGGCCGTCGCGATAGCGCGGATCGAGCGCGATTGAGGCCGGCTGCCCTGTCGCGCGCGCGGCGGCCATGTTCTTCGGGCATTCGGCGCGTGCGATCCATGGCGAGCGGATGCGGCCGATGAAGACGATGCCGGCATCCGGCGTCAGCACGCCCGGATCGAAGGGCAGGGCGCGCTCGCCGGCCCGCGATTCCTGAAATCCTGTGTCGTCGGTCACGGTCGCACTTGAACTCGTTAGCCAGTAAACATAAAGATATATTTATATCTTTGGAGTTCCGAATGGCGGCGCAACCATCCATCACCCTCGACCGCATGGTAGATACATTGAAGGCGGCCGCCGAATCCAGCCGGTTGCGCGTCCTTCTGCTGCTCTCCCACGGCGATCTCACCGTATCCGACGTGACGGAGATCCTGAACCAGTCGCAGCCCCGCGTCTCCCGCCATCTCAAGCTGCTCCTCGATGCCGGGCTGATCGAGCGCTATCAGGAGGGCTCCTGGGCCTATTTCAGGCTGTCGGACGCGGAGGCGGCGCCGGAATTCGTGCAGAGCATGCTCACCCTCGTCGCGCGCAACGATGCGGTGGTGTCGCGCGACGCCGAGCGGCTGGCGGCGGTGAAGCGGCGGCGGCAGTCGCGCGCGGTGGAATATTTCAGCCGCAATGCCGGCAGCTGGGACCGTATCCGCTCGCTCCATGTGCCGGATGCCGCCGTGGAGGCGGCGATGCTGGAGGTCGTCGGCGAGCGGCCCTTCCAGGCCATGGCCGATCTCGGCACCGGCACCGGCCGGCTTCTGGAGATATTCGCGCCGCTCTACCGGCGCGGCGTGGGCATCGACCTGTCGCGCGAGATGCTGGCGGTGGCGCGTGCCAATCTCGACCGGGCGGGCATCGCCCATGCGCAGGTGCGGCAGGGCGATCTCTATGCGCCGCCGGTGGAGCGCGACCAGTTCGACCTCGTGACCATGCATCAGGTGCTGCACTATCTGGAGGACCCGGCCTCGGCCGTAAAGGAGGCTGCGCAGCTGCTGCGGCCGGCGGGCCGGCTTCTCATCGTCGATTTCGCGCCGCACAAGCTGGAATTCCTGCGCGACGAGCATGCTCATCTGCGGCTCGGCTTTTCCGACCGCCAGATCGAGGACTGGATGAAGGAGGCGGGGCTCGATCTCATCGAGCGCCGCTCCTTCGAAAGGGAGGATGCAGGTGCGCCGGGGCTGACCGTGAAGCTCTGGATCGGCCGGGACAGGCGATTGCTGATCGCGGACGCTCTCCCGGCGGTCGCCTGAAGCGCGTCGCGATCTTCCAGATCGCTTCTCGCGCTTCAGGCCTTTGTTTTCACGCATGTCTTTGTCCCGAAACCGGGACCCACTTTCGGGAGACATGCTCTAAAAGGAAGAGCCGGTCAGATGACCGGCTCCTCGCATTACCCGCCAGAGTCGTCTGGATCCATGTCGTCAGGGAAGAACCCCGATGACCGCAGCGCCGATGAATGCAAATGCCGCGCACAGGATGATTGCGTTGATCGGTCTGGAAAGTCCCATTTCACAGCCTCCTCAGCAAGCTATGGATGCGAGTCTAGGCGGGAAGCCTTGCGTGGCAAGGAGAAATGTTGCTGCAGTGCGGTCTCGGAGTGAAAAAGCGATTCCGGAAATTGTGGCAAGAGTGGGAAAATAAACGGCTTTTGCCGGCCGTAAAATCGTTTGAAAAAAAATTTCATTCCACCGGGCGAGGGGCGTTGCCCTGCTTTGCCGGCGCCTGACGGAACAGGCGGATGATTCGCCCGTCCACCACGAGCAGGCCGAGGCCGATGAGGGCCATTCCGCCGGCCTCGTAGAGGTCCAGCCGCTCGCCGAGCACCAGAACGCCCAGCAGGATGGCGCTCAGCGGAACGAGCAGGGTGACGAGCGAGGTGTTGGTCGCGCCGGCGGTGCGGATGAGGCGGAAATAGATCACATAGGCGAAGGCCGTGGAGGCGAAGGCCAGCGCCAGAACCGCGCTCCATGTGGTCGCGCCGGCGGAAAAGAGCCCGGCCGTGCCGGAGGTGACCAGCACCACGGGCAGCATGACGATGGTGGACATGGTCAACTGGCCGGCGGCGACGAGCTCCGGCGCCAGTCCGGTGAAGCGCCTGGCGAAGATGCTGGCGCAGGCATAGGAGCAGGCCGTTCCGATCAGCGCGAACTTGGCCCAGGCCGGCCCGCCGAGGCCGCCGATCAAGCCGGGCCCGACCATGACGGCAGTGCCGGCGATGCCCAGCACGATGCCGGCCGCCTTGCGCGCGGTGAGCGTTTCGCCCGCGAGCCGGCTTGCCAGCAGCATGGTCCAGAACGGCGTGGTGGCGTTGAGGACGGAGGCGAGCCCCGCGCCGATTGCGGTCTGCCCGGCGAACATCAGCGAGAAGGGGATGACGTTGTTGAGCAGCGACAGGCCGAGGAAGCTCGCCGCCATCGGCAGGATGGTCCCGAAGGAGATGCCGCGGGCGAGCAGGTAGAAATGCAACGCGACCGCCGCGATGCCGACGCGGAAGAGCACCAGATTGAGCGGCGGGATCTCCGCCACCGCGATACGGGCGAAGAAGAACGAGCCGCCCCACAGCGCGCCGAGCAGGAACAGCAGCCCCCAGTCGGAGGCCGAGATCGAACGCTGACTGACATCTGTCTGTGTCATTGCCTGCCTATCCGGATGCGCAGGCAGGATCACTACGTCCGCGCCAGCGCTTCGGCCACCCGTTTCACGCATTGGCTCAATGGAAGGTCGGCGGTGCCAAATGAGGTTCGGTCCGGCGCAAGGAGGAACGCTTTTTCCCTCGCCACCCTTGATTGTTCTCCTTGCTCCTATCCAATACCGAACGCAAAACCGCCGCGCACTTTTGCCCAAACTACTTTAGCCTGTTCGCACGGGAGGCCGGATGCAACGATTCAGGAATGCGCAGGAAGCGGCGCTGAGGATGCGCCCCGACGAGCCGGTCTACTGTTTCCGGCCGGAGGTGCTCAAGGCGGATGCCCGCGCCTTCATGGACATGTTTCCGGGCAAGACCGCCTATGCGGTGAAGACCAATGGCGAGCGCATGGTGCTGAAGGCGCTGTCGGAAGCCGGCGTGACGGCCTTCGACGTCGCCTCGCCGGCAGAGTTCGCCGCCGTGCGCGATGTCGCCCCACAGGCGGAGATGCTCTACATGCATCCGGTCAAGGCGCAGTCCGACATCAGGCTGGCGCTGGAGACTTACGGCATACGCACCATCGCGGTCGACCATGAGGACGAGATCACCAAGCTGACGCGCGTCGTGCGCGCGCTGGACATTGATCCCGGCACGATGACGGTCTTCGTGCGCATCCAGACCAAGGGCCATGCCGCCTACGAACTGTCGAAGAAGTTCGGCGCCGGGCCGGCCGCGGCGGTGGAACTGCTGCAACGGCTCTCTCGCACCGGCTATCGCGCCGGAATCTGCTTCCATGTCGGCAGCCAGATCGAGGACCCGGAAACCTACGACCGCGCGCTCGCCTCGGCCGACTGGGTGCGCAACCGCGCCGGCGTGCCGATCGCCGCGCTCGATGTCGGCGGCGGCTTCCCGGCCGAATACCGCCACGATCCCAACCGCAGGAAGCCGGACATGCCCTCGCTGTCCGCGCTGATGGCGCGGCTGCGCGACGATATCGTGGCGTGGAACTTCGGCGACATGCCGCTGGTGGCCGAGCCGGGGCGGGTCGTCGTCGCCCGCGCCTTCTCGCTGATCGTGCGCGTGCTCCTGCGCAAGGGCAGGCGGCTCTACATCAATGACGGCATATGGGCATCGCTGTCGGATTCCTGGACGGGCAAGCTCACCTTGCCAGCGCGCTTCATTCCCGACCCGGCGATCCGCACGCGCAACGGCGATCCCTCAAGCATCGTGCCGTTCAAGGTGTGCGGCGCGACCTGCGATTCCGTCGATATCCTGTCGCGGCCGTTCTGGCTGCCGGAGACGGTGGATACCGGCGACTGGATCGAGATCGGCCATATCGGCGCTTATTCGCTGTCGCTGCGCACGCGCTTCAACGGCTTCTATCCGGATACGTTCGTGGAGGTCACGACGTCGTTCGAGGCGGGGGATGAGCCGGAGGGGTTTGCGAGCATGGAGACGATGGGGGAGTGAGGCGCGGCAGCGTTCAACAAGGGCGCCCCGAGGCGGTGCGTCCTTCGAGGCTCGCCCGGCGAAGGATGCGCGCATGATCAGACGCGTTCTGCGGGCTCGCACCTCAGGATGAGGGATGTTGTGGATCGCAGTCGACAAACCACCTCCCTCATCCTGAGGTGCGAGCGAAGCGAGCCTCGAAGGACGCACGGCATCGCCGCGGCGCGTTTGGCAAACCGCCGGCTCGCGCTACCGGCTCACAAATTCGCCAGCAGCGCCGGTGTGGGCCATCCATCGGCGGGCAGGCCGAGGCGGAGCTGCTCTTGGCGCACGGCGTCGCGGGTCATGGTGCCGAGGATGCCGTCTATGCCGCCGACATCGTAGCCCTTGTCCTGCAGCTTCTGCTGCAAGAGCTTCATCGCGTCGCCGGTGAGGCCTTCCTCGGGCCTGCGCGGGTCAAGCTTGGGCGCGCCGGCGAAGCGGGTGGCGAGATTGGCGGCCGTCAGCGTGTAGATGAAGGACTGGTTCCATTCGAGATAGACGTCGAAATTCCGGTAGACGAGGAAGGCCGGTCCCTTGCGCCCCATGGGCAGCGCCAGCCCGGCCTCAGGCTGGGACGTGTCGAGCGGCTGCCCGCCGCGGGCCTTCACGCCCCATTCCGCCCATTGGGAGATCGGCTGGCGGTTGACGCGGCCGGTCTGTTCCCAGGGCAGGTTGTCGGGAATGTCGACTTCCAGCATCCACGGCTCGCCGGCGCGCCAGCCGCGCGAGCGGATTTTTGCGGCGGTGGTGAGAATCACGTCGGGCGCGCTGTTGCGGATATCGACCTTGCCGTCGCCGTCGCCGTCCACGCCCTTGGTCAATATGTCGGAAGGCAGCATCTGCGTCTGGCCGACCTCGCCGGCCCAGGCGCCTTTCACGTCGGCGGGAAGCGTGCCGTTGTCGATGAGGGTGAGCAGCGGCACCACTTGCGGCCGGAAGAGGTCCGGCCGGCGGCAGTCATGCGCCAGCGTGACCAGCGCGTCGAGCGTATTGACGTCGCCCTGCACGGCGCCGAAATCGGTCTCCAGCGCCCAGAAGGCGGTGATGACCGGACCCGGCACGCCGAACTCGCGCTCGGCGCGGGCGAACACCTCCGCATAGCGCTCCAGATTGCGCTTGCCGTTCTCTAGCCGGTAATTGTTGATCATGCGCGAGGAAAATTCGTTGAAGGTCTGGCTGAACACGCCCTGCGCTCGGTCGCGCTGGAGCACGCGCTGGTCGATAGCGGCGGCCCGCAGCGCCGCAAGGCCGCGTTCGCCGATGCCCGCGGCCTGCGCCTCCTGCGTGATCTGCGCCTTCCATGCGCCGAAATCGCCGCCGCATTGCTGGGCCAGCGCCGGCGAGGCGGCAAGGAGAAGGGCTGCACACAGCGCCAGACGCGGGCTCAAGGACATGATGCACTCCACTCACGTATCAGGCGCGTTCCGCATTTCGCCGGTTTGCGGAACGGCCTTATCTCTTTGTTTTGACGCAATTCCGGCTCTAGCGCACCACGGAGCGCGCGTCGCTTGAAATTCGCGTTATCGGCTATGCGCGCGCAGCCATTCGCGCCATTGCGCCACGCTGCCGTTGAAGACGTTGATGTCGGCATCGCCCTTGATGCCGGGGACCTCGCCGGTGCCCGTATACTGCCAGAAGAGGAAGCGGCGGCCGCCATAGCGCTCATGCGGATGGGCCGCGACGGAGCGCAGCCACAGGTCGTAGCCGTGGAACTCGTGCAGGCGGTTGTCCTCGTAGAAATCGACCGAGGTGTAGATGATGGGCTTCTTGCCGTAGTGCCTCCCGACGATGTCGAGGAAGACGCGCATCTCGGCATGCACCGTCGCCGCCGGCGGGCGCAGGCGGCAGGTGGGCGATAGCGGGTTCCATTCCATGTCGAGCACCGGCGGCAGCATGCCGGCTTCGCGCGGCACGTTGCGGATGAACCATGCCGCCTGCTCGCTGGCCGGCCGGCAGAAATAGAAGAAATGATAGGCCGCGCGCGGAATGCCGGCTGCCTTCGCACCGCGCCAGTGGCTGTGGAACCTGTCGTCGAGCCGGTCGCCGCCCTCGGTCGCCTTGATGAAGGCGAAGGAGATGCCGGCTGCCCTGACGGTCGGCCAGTCCACCTCGCGCTGATATTTCGACACGTCGGTGCCGTGGACCGGATAGGCCCAGGGCGCCCGCCCGTCCCACGGATGCGGGTCGCGATCGCCGAAGCGCGGGCCGGCGGAAGACGGCGTCAGGTCCGAGAAGTCGTAGCTGGTGGATGTGCAGGCCGCAGCCAGCAACAGCAAGATGATCGCCCCGAGCCGCCTCACACCCGCCTCCCTTCTTCAGCGCGAATCGCGCGCATGTTCCGTACGCATCGATACGCGATGACGGGGCACGGGTCAGCGCCGCTCCGCCGGCCGCAGGCTGTTTCACTCGGATCATTGATTTTCGCCACGTCGCACCCGATGCTCGCCGCCGCGACGATGCCCGGCGGTGGCGGCAAGACAATGGCGTCGCTCTGGGGGAAGAATGTCTGTCGTCGTGTCGATCCTGAAATGGTTTCTTATCGCGGTGCTGGCCGTGATCCTTGGCGGGTTTTCCTGGCTCTATCTCTACCCGCCGGCGCTGATCCGGGTCGGCACCGGCTACGCGGCGAAGATCGTCTGCTCGAATCACTTCATCGCCGGCCGCGACGCCGGGCAGGTGCTGAAGGTCGATGTACAGGCGCCCGGCCATCCGCTGCTCGGTTTCGTGAGCGCGACGGTGGATGAAGAGGCCCGCACCGTCTCGGCCTCGCTTCTTGGCATATTCGGCACCTCCCATGCCCTGGCGCGAGACGGCTTCGGCTGCACCTCCATCCCGGACGGCGAGATCGACGCCGCGCGCCGCATGGCGCTGCCGGCGGCGGAGTCGGAGCCTGCGCCGGTCCGGGACATGCTCTGGCCCGAGGGCGAGCGGGTGGAGCCGTCGCAGGACGCGGCCGTTTCCGCGATCCTCGACAATCCGGACATGACGGGGCCGGGCATGCGCGCGGTCGTGGTGGTCAGGAACGGCCGCATCGTCGGCGAGCGCTACGGCGAAGGCTTTTCCGCCGATACGCCGCTGCTCGGCTGGTCGATGACCAAGACCGTCACCGCCGCCATCATCGGCACGCTGGTGCGCGAGGGGCGGCTGGCGCTCGACCAGGACGATCTCTTCGAGCTGTGGAGCACGGACGATCGCAGCGCGATCACCATTGCCGACCTTCTGGCGATGTCGAGCGGGCTCGCCTTCAACGAGGATTATGGCGACGTGACGGACGTCACGCGCATGCTCTATCTCGAACCCGACATGGCCGGCTTTGCCGCCGCGAAGGAATTGGTGGCCGCGCCGGGCAGTGCCTTCAGCTACTCGTCCGGCACCACGCTCATGCTGTCGCGCATCTGGCAGGACAGTTTCGACGATCCGCAGGCTGCGCTGGCATGGCCGCGGCAGGCGCTGTTTTCGCCGCTCGGCATGCGCAGCGCCGTGTTCGAGGCCGATGCGCGCGGCACCTTCGCCGGCTCGTCCTATCTCTATGCGAGCGGGCGCGACTGGACCCGCTTCGGCCAGTTCCTGCTGCAGGACGGCGTGTGGCAGGGCACGCGCATCCTGCCGGAAGGTTTTGTCGCGATGATGCGCGAGCCAGCGCCGGCTTCGGACGGGGTCTACGGCAAGGGCCATCTCTGGCTGCGCGGGCCGGGCGGAAATGCCGGTGAGAAAGCGGGCGCCGGCCTGCCGGACGACACGTTCTGGCTGCGCGGCCATGACGGCCAGACCGTCGCGGTCATCCCCTCGCGCAATCTCGTGGTGGTGCGGCTGGGGCTGACGCCGTCGAAACTGGCCTACAGGCCGCAGGCGATGGTCGCCGCGCTTGCCGCCGTGCTCCCCTGAACGTCAGCGATAGAGCACCGCCCGCCAGGCATATCCCCGGTAGAGCGGAGTGATGGCGAGGCGGCCGCCGATGCGCTCGGCCTGCGCGGCAAGCTCGGCCGCCAGCATGGCGCGGGGCTCGACATGGAAGCGGGCGAGCCATGCGCGCAGGCCGCTGCGGAACCAGCGCGGCAGGCGGTCCTGCTCGCCGAAATCGACGATGTGCAGCGAGCCGCCTTCCGCGAGGCAGTCGGCGGCCTTCGCCACCGCGCGCTCCCAGCCGGGGATCATGGACAGCGCATAGGAGAAGAAGACGCGGTCGAAACGCCGCTGCCCGAAAAGGGCATCCGGGTCGAAGGCCGTCGCGTCGCCGGTCGCCAGCGTGACGCGGCCCTCCATTCGCGCGGCGCGGATGTTGCCGCGCGCGGTTTCCAGCATGGCGTCGGAAATATCGAGGCCGAACCAGCGGGCGTCGGGAAAGGTGCGCGCGGCGCGGATGATGTTGCGGCCGGTGCCGCAGCCCAGTTCCAGCACGGCGCCGCCCGCCGGCACATCGAGGCCGGCGAGCAGGCCGTCGCGGCCGAGCAGGTAATATTTGCGGGTCAGGTCGTAGAAATGGCGCTGATGGCGGTAGACGCCATCCATCAGCGCCGCATGGCTGGGGGCCGCGCCCACGCTCATGCGTCCTTCAGCACATAGAGGTGGAAGCCGCCATAGATGGCCGAGCGGTCGTTTTCCGTATGCGCGGCAGACTCCTCCGCCTCGTAGCGCCAGCGCGCGAGGATGTCCGCGCGCAGGCGGCCGGGCAGGAGGCTTTCGCGCGCCGCTGTGCGGAAGATGACGCGCGCGCCCGGTGACGCGGTGCGGGTGATCTCGCTCCACAGCGTGTCGAGCTGGTTGTCGGTCATCCAGTCCTGCGCGTCGAGCAGCACGTAGCGGTCGACGCTCCGCGCCGGCTTGCGCGCCAGCAGTTCGACGAAGTTGGCGTGATGGATGGCCACCCGGCCGACATTGTCGCGCAGCGCCGCATGGTTTTCGGCCTCCAGATAGGCGGGAAGCGCGCCTTGCTGCGGCTCCGGATAGCGGCGGGCGAATGCCTGCCAGGCGAAGTAGTTCTTGCGCAGCGGGAAGCCGCAGGCGAGCTTTTCCAGCCTCGCCGAAAGGACGGCGGCCATCTCGCCGCCGTCGCGCAGCGCATCATATTGCGCCGGCGGGATGCCGAGGCCGAAGAGCGATTCCTTGCGCCGGGTCATCCAGCGGATCAGCGGCTTATCGAACAGCGGGCGCAGGCGGTCCTCGAAGAAATGGCGCTGGTCGCGCAGCGTCTTGGCCTCCATGATCTCGCGCGGATCGACGCCGTGCAGGCGCGCGACGACGTGGCCGGCGGTGATGAAGGCGCCGAGCAGCCCCTTGCGGTAGAAATTGCCGCCGAAGGCCGCGATGCGCCTCTGCCCGGTCGGGCCGCGGCCCTCCCAATAGGCGCGCGTCGCGGCATCGAGATGCGGCGCTATGAAATCGTCATAGGCGCGCACGTTCCCGCTGCCGCCCTCGCCGGAGAAGAAGCGGTAGAGGTCCTGTTGGGTAGGCAGGTGCCGCACCGCCGCGAGCTTCATCCGGTTGAGCGCGACATGGGCGGGGTTGAGGTCCACCGCGTCGATCGCGGCAGGCGCGCGGGTGAGATAGGCGAGGATGTTGCATCCGCCGGACGCGATGGTGACGATGCGGTGGCCTTCGGCAAGGCGCATCGCCTGCATGTCGACATCGGGGTCTTCCCAGATCTGCGGATAGACGAGGCCGGTGAACAGCCAGGCGAAAAGCCGCTCGGACAGGCCCGCGCGCGACAGTGCGCGATGCTGATAGATCGCCGCGCCAAGGCGGCTCCTGCCGCGCAACCCGATCTCTACGGAAGCGTCTGTCATCTCGGTGATTCCCCGTGGGAGCGAATGCGACGGGGGATAAGACCGGGCGATGACGCGTCGATGTCGGCCCGGTTACCGAAATGTGACGGCACATAGACTCTTTACATAACAAGTAAGTTATATAATATATAACTCATGGAAAGCAGCCTCGATACGACCTTCGCCGCTCTTGCCGACCCGACGCGCCGGGCGATCCTCGCGCGCCTGGCGCAGGGGGAGGCGACGGTGCTGGAACTCGCCGCCCCCTTCGCGATGTCGCAGCCGGCGGTGTCGCGCCACATCAAGGTGCTGGAGGAGGCCGGCCTCATCCTGCGCCGGGTGGAGGGCACGAAGCGTCCCTGCCGGCTGGCGCCGCAGGGGATCGCGGCGATCGACCAGTGGCTGGACATGATGCGGCAGGCGCTGTTGCGCAATTACGAGCGGCTCGACCTGCTGCTTGCGGAGATGGAAGACAAACATGGAGAGGAACAGGCATGAGCAAGCTCACGCTCGCCACCGAAGGCGATACGCATGTCGTGGTCACGCGCCGTTTCGCGGCGCGGCCGGAGACGGTCTGGCGCGCGCATACCGAGGCGGAGCTGATCCGGAAATGGCTGCTGGGGCCGGAAGGCTGGACGATGCCGGTCTGCATCAGCGAGGCGCGGCCGGGCGGGCGCATCCGCTACGAGTGGACGGACGGGCAGGGCGGCGGCTTCCACCTGACCGGCGAATATGTGTCGCTGGAGCCGTTCAGCCGCATCGTTCATGTCGAGCGGATGCACCTGCCGGACCCGACGCCCGACAATCATGTCGAGACGCGTTTCGCCGCCGACGGAGACGGCACGCTGATGACCATGCGCATGACGCTGCCCGACGCCGACACGCGCGCGGCCATGCTCGCCACGGGCATGGATCAGGGCATGGAGGCGAGCTACGCGCGTATGGAGGAGCAGATTCGCAAAGGTGAGATCCCGGCGTGAGGCCGGCGATTCGGCAGCAAGGTTCATGTCACCCTCCAGGGTGACATACCGGTGCGTCTCCCTGTCCTAGCCTCGCGCCATCGTTTCAAGGCCGACAGGGAGGAAGCCATGGCGCAAGCCGACCGGAAATCATTGGAAGACAAGCTGCGCGACCATCCGTCCGCGCTGGACATGCTGAAAAGCGCGCCGACCGGCACCTATCAGCATCCGGTGCCGGAGCAATATTCGCACTGGTTCGACGAGCAGCAGGCGTGGCGCAAGACGGCGATCCTGTTCGACCAGTCGTTCCACATGACCGACCTCTATATTTCGGGGCCGGACACGAAGCGCCTTCTGGCCGAGACCTCGATCAACAATTATGAGGACTGGCGACCGCTGAAGGCGTTCCAGTATGTGGCGACGGGCCATGACGGCAACCTGATCGCGGATTCCATCGGCTATTGCCTGAAGGACGGTTCGGTGAACGTCGTCGGCAAGCCGCCGGCAGCGAACTGGCTGCGCTTCCATGCGGAGAAGGAAGGCCTCGACGTGTCCTTCGAGGAGGACCGCCGGATCCTCGAATCAAATCCGCGCCGCAAGACGTTCCGCCTCCAGTTGCAGGGGCCTGCGGCACCGGCGATCCTGGAAGAGGCCAATGGCGGCCCGCTGCCGGAGACGCGGCCCTTCGGCATGTGCGCGTTCACCATCGGCGGGCGTCCCGTCACCGGCCTGCGGCACGGCATGGCCGGCGCGCCGGGCATGGAGTTCTGGGGCGCGTTCGACGACCGCGAGCATGTGCGCGCGACCCTTGAGCGCATCGGGAAGAACCATGGCATGCTGCTTGGCGGGCGAAAGTCCTACCTCACCGCCAGCAAGGAATCCGGCTGGATCGGCGCGCTGCTGCCGGCGATCTTCTCCACGCCGGAAATGAAGGGCTACCGCGAATGGCTGCCGGCGAGCAGCTTCGAAGCCAATATGTCGATCGGCGGCAGCCTCGATGCGCCGACGATCGAAGGCTATTATCTGGACCCGTGGGCGGTCAGCTATCATCGCCTCATCCATTGGGACCACGATTTCGTCGGCCGCGACGCACTTCAGGCGAAGCGGGACGAGAGGCATCTGAAGAAGGTCTGGCTCTGGTGGAACCGGGACGACGCGCTGCGCATCGTCGGGTCGCTGCTGGATGTCGGCCTGCCGTTCAAGAACCTCGAATGGCCCTATAACGAATACGGTTCCTGTCCCTATGACCGCGCGCTGGTGGACGGCGAGCCGGCCGGCCTGTCGCTCTATTCCTTCTACTCGGCGAATAGCCGTTCCTTCATGTCGATGGGGCTGATCCATGAGGATCTGGCGACGGACGGGGCCGAGGTGACGGTGGTATGGGGCGATCCCGATGGCGGGGCGTCGAAGCCGATGGTGCCGGCCCACAAGGCGACGGAGGTGCGGGCCACGATCAGCCCGAAGTTCCGTACCCGCTCCTAGCGCGGTCATCGGCTTTCCTCGCAATGACACAATCGGAAACGGTTTGTGACGAAACCAATCTCCGACGCCTGCATTTTTGTTCCGAAGGTCGAACGACCGTGGACCATTCAGGAAAAAGGAGAGAACCGATGAGGAAATTTGTGATCGCTTCGGCTTCGGCGCTTGCCGTGCTGGGTCTGGCCGCTTGCAGCGACACCGACGACACCAGCACGCAGAGCGTGGAACCCGAGCAGACCGCGCCGACGACTCCGGCGCCGGGCGCGACGCCGCCCGCACCGCCCGCGGAGCCTGCGCCTTCCAGCCCCGCGCCGTCATCTCCGGCGCCCGCCAACTAAGGCGTGGGATGAGTGAAGGGGCCGCGAAAGCGGCCTCTTCCTTTTTGCGCCCTCGCCAAGACTGCAAGGCGCCGCTAGAACAGCGCCATGTCACTCTGGACTGATCTTGGACGCCTCGTCGCGTCGCGCGGCGGGCGCGCCTTCAATGCCGTCATCGAGGCGGTGAAAACCGTTTTCGCAGGCGATCCCGAACGCCGCCGGCAGGTGGCATTCTCCATCGCCATGATCGCGCTGTCGGCGAAGATGGCGAAGGCCGATGGCATCGTGACGCAGGACGAGGTGCGCGCCTTCCGACAGCTCTTCGACATACCTCCGGACGAGGCGCGGAACGTCGCCCGGCTTTACGATCTCGCCAAGCAGGATGTGGCGGGGTTCGAGAGCTATGCGAGCCAGATCACCGGTCTTTGCAGTTCGGGCGAGACGGACTGTCCGTTGCTGGAAGATGTCATCGACGGGCTGCTGTTCATCGCCACGGCCGACGGGGTCGTTCACGAGCGCGAGGTCGCCTACCTCCATCGTATCGCGGAGATATTCCACATTTCGGAGGCACATTTCCGCTCGATCCTGGCGCGGCACACGCTGGCGGGAGATGGCGATCCCTACCTCGTGCTCGGCATCGGCCGCGACGCTTCGGAGGAAGCGATACGCAAGCGCTATCGCGACCTGGTCAAGGAGAACCATCCCGACAGCCTCATCGCCCGCGGACTGCCGGCCGAATTCGTCGCCATCGCCACGCGGCGGCTTGCGCGGATCAACGACGCCTATTCGATGATCGAGCGCAGCCTGAAACCGGCATGAGCGGCTTCATTCCCGACCATCCGGGCGTCGATGTGCGCGTGTCGCCCAATTTCGGCCCGCGACGGGAGGGGCTGAGCGCCGACTGCCTCATCCTGCATTATACGGGGATGGAGACCGGCGAGGGCGCGGAGCACTGGCTCTGCGCGCCCGAAAGCGAGGTGTCGTCCCACTATCTCGTCCATGAGGACGGGCGCATCGTCCAGATGGTGCGCGAGGCCGATCGCGCCTGGCATGCCGGGCGCAGCTCGTGGAACGGCCGGACCGACATGAATTCGTGCTCGATCGGCATCGAGATCGTCAATCCGGGCCATTTTCTGGGCTATCCGGATTTTCCGGCAGTGCAGATCGATGCGGTTTTGGACCTGTGCGAAGGCATCTGCGTGCGCAACGGCATCGTGCCCGAGCGCGTGCTGGCGCATTCCGACATCGCGCCCGGCCGCAAGATCGATCCGGGCGAAAAGTTCCCGTGGGATGTTCTCGCCGCGCGCGGCATCGGCCACTACGTCACGCCTTCGCCGATCGCGGGCGGCCGCTTCCTTTCGGTCGGCGATCGCGGCGAGCCGGTCGAGGCGCTGCAATCCATGCTGGCGCTTTACGGCTACGGCATCGGGATAAGCGGCATCTTCGATGGTGCGACGGAGCAGGTCGTCAGCGCCTTCCAGCGCCATTTCCGGCCGCAGAAGGTGGACGGCGTCGCCGACCGCTCCACCATCGAGACGCTGCACCGGCTGCTTGCCGCGCTGCCCTCGCTATCCGCCTGACGGCAAGGCCGTGTTTCGCGCCGTCATACAATGTGACGCCGCTTGCCCTTTTCAGCACGGATTTGGCCGCCAATGAGCCAGGCCAGCACTGCCGGCCTCCCTCCCGCCGGCCAATAACAATCGCCGCCGCGTTCGCGGACGGCACCTCTCGACAAAGGTCTCGATGCTTCTCAAGATGTTCGGAACGGTGGCGCTCGCCGCCGGTGTGATGAGTTTTGCCCTGCCGGCGGATGCCGGTCCATCTCAAAATATGGCTCAAAATATGGAAGGCTGGTCCTGCTACAGCAAAGGCTGTTGGGACGAGAACGGCAACAAGGTGGTGGACCGCACCATCAGGACAGGCTCCGTCGCGACACAGGCGCACAAGGCCGTCGCCGCCGCGAAGGCGGGCAGGGCGCAGGGGCAGTTCGGCGCGATCGTCGCCCGCCACGCTGCTGCGCACGGCATCCCGGTGGGCCTCGCCAATGCGGTCATCCGCATCGAAAGCAATTTCCGGGTGAATGCGCGCGGCTCGGCTGGTGAGATCGGCCTGATGCAGATCAAGCCGGCGACGGCGCGCATGCTGGGCTATTCCGGCTCGGTGAAGGGTCTCTACGATCCCGATACCAATATCCGCTACGGCATGAAATACCTCGCCATGGCGCAGCGCCTGGGCGACGGGTCGCTGTGCGGCACGATCCTCAAATACAATGCCGGGCATGCCGCGAAGCGGATGAACAAGGTGTCGGCGGCCTATTGCAGCAAGGTCAAGCGTCACATGGGTGCCGAGAGCTGATTTCGCACCCTCGGCATTCGCGCGCTTGCCTTTTGCCGCGCGAATGCCTTTATACGCGCTGCCAGCCGGCCGGGCGGCCGCGCCCGCATGAGCCGAAAGGCTGCGGGGGAGGAAAGTCCGGGCTCCACGGAAATACGGTGCCGGATAATGTCCGGCGAGGGCGACCTCAGGGAAAGTGCCACAGAAAGCAGACCGCCATGGCATCGCCATGGCAAGGGTGAAAGGGTGGGGTAAGAGCCCACCGCGCTGCCGGCAACGGGAGCGGCACGGCAAACCCCACCGGGAGCAAGACCGAATAGGAACGGCGCGAGGGGAAACCCTCGGGCGATTTCCGGCCCAGCCGTTCGGGTAGGTTGCACGAGGCGCGCGGCAACGCGCGTCCCAGATGAATGGCCGCCACGTTCCGGCGCTCGCGCCGGGGCCATACAGAACCCGGCTTACAGGCCGGCTGGCATTTTTCCGCTTCTGATTCAGTGGCCTGGCGGCGCAGCTTGATACGCGAGCGCTGTCACCCTTCGAGAGTGAAACGGGACCAACAAGGTGGCCGGGTGGCTCACCGGACGGCTACTGACCTTATGCTGTCTTCATCCTCGTTGACATGTTCTGGCTGCGAATGAGTTTCGAGTTCAGCCCTCAGACGATGCCCGCTGGCTTCGGCCAGCGGGGCTCTTGTGCTTCAGTCGGTGCGCGACAGGCCGTCTAAGTGCCCGGTGGGGCGATGCGCCAACTGGCTGAAAGCGAAGAAAAATCTTCGTCTTCCTCGTAACTCCTGCCCTGGGACTGCTTTCTGATCCCGTGAAAAGGCACCCACGAGTTGCGGCTATGGTTGCCTGTCACCGCCAACGGCTATGGTCTCAACCACACCTCCCCGAGATCTTGATTCAGGACGGTGCTTGGGAGCGGACGCCAACCTTGGATATTGGCGGCGACTGCGGCAATGCGCCGGGAACGGAACATTGGGATGTAGTAGACTTCGCCGATATAGCGCTTTTGATACTCTGTAACGAGTGCTCGCCGCTCATCCTCATTTTTAGCTATTTCCTGCTTATCGTAGAGGCTCAAGAGTGTATCGTCCTTCACACCTGAGAAATTTGTTTTGGATCCCGGCAGGAACTTAACAAGAACCTCTGTCGGATCATTGCTAATGCTGTCGCTGACATCGATCGCGGCCTCGAAGTCTCCAGACCCAAGCTTTGCAAAATACTGTGCCGTCTCTTGCGGTTGACTCTGGACCGTGACACCGATGCGCCGCCATTGATCCGCCACGAAAAGGCCAAGGGTTTCCCACGGCCATGAGCTCTTCATCGTGCCTGTCGAGTGCGCGAGCGTAGCGGTAAACGCATTCTAGGATTGCCTGCTTGTCGAGAAGCATCTGCAGTTCTGGATCACGTTGCATCAAGTCCTCCCTGATACCTCGTGCGTTCCAATGCAGACACGAGGCTCTATTTAGTTAACACATTTTCTATCTAAGATAAATTGATAGGTTACGCCTTAATTCGAATTTTCCGCGCTCCGTTTCCCGTCTGGCGGAAGGCCTGCAAAGCTGGTTTTGGCGCCCGATGAGCCTCGACCTCATGACGCCAACTCCTCTCAATGATTTCAACCATATAAGGGTAACCATTCATTAGGCTTAATGGCCGATAAACGGAAGCTGCCTTCCTCCGTGCCGTTTCCGCCATATTGGCGGTCATGGTGGGGGTTCATCCCGTTGACGCCCATAGTGCCCCATGTTATCCCTTGAACCCATCAGGACCACGTTCCAGTCACGCGTGACAAGTTCGCATCGCCGGGAGCCGTTGCAGCGCTCCGGTGGTTCGCCGCGCGTCGGCGCGGCCGTGTTCCGAGGGAGCCGCGCAATGCCGCGGAAGGGCAGTTTCAAGAGGGGGCAGGCGGCGGAAGCGGCCACGACGCATGATGGACCGGTTCCTCTCCAGCGCCACCAATCGCATCGACGCCAAGGGCCGCGTCTCGGTCCCCGCGCATTTCCGCACGATCGTGCAGAAACGGGGCTACGACCAGCTCTATGCGGTGCGCTCGCTCGAAACGCCCTCGCTGGATGTCGGCGGACCGGACCTGCTGGACAGTTTTGCCAAACGCATCGAGCAGGAGGACCCGTTCCTGCAGACGGCGGACGACATGTCCTTCCTCTATTACGGCGATGGCGCCTTCCTGAAACTGGATCAGGACGGGCGGATCACCGTGACGGACCTGATGCGCGAGCAGACCGGCATCACGACGGACGTCGCCTTCGTCGGGCGTGGTCATTTCTTCCAGATATGGGAGCCGGAACGGCTGGCGGCGCACGCCGCGCAGGTGCGCGAACGGCTGCGGCAGTTGCGTGCGCGGGGCGGGGCGCAGCCATGAGCGGCGCCGAGGATGCGGTGCGCCATGTGCCGGTGATGCTTCCGCAAGTGCTCGACGCGCTGGGCGACGTGTCCGGCGCGACGATCGTGGACGGCACCTTTGGTGCGGGCGGCTATACGCGCGCGCTGCTCGATCGCGGCGCGAATGTCATCGCCATCGACCGCGACCCGGACGCGATCCGGGCAGGGCAGGCGCTGGTGGCGGAAGCGAAGGGCAGGCTGCGGCTCGTGCATGGCGCGTTCTCGGCGCTCGACACGCATGCAGGCGAGGCGGTCGACGGCGTGGTCCTCGATATCGGCGTCTCCTCCATGCAACTGGACGAGGCGGAGCGGGGCTTCTCCTTCCGCCATGACGGGCCGCTCGACATGCGCATGGCGCAGGACGGGCTGACCGCCGCCGATGTCGTCAACACATTCAAGGCGGGCGACCTCGCGCGCATCTTCGGTCTGCTCGGCGAGGAGCGCCATGCCGGCCGCATCGCCCGCATGATCGAGAAGCGCCGCGCGGCGCGGCCCTTCCTGCGCACGCGCGATCTCGCCGAGGCGATCGAGGCCACGATCGGCCGGCATCCCAAGGACAAGATCCATCCGGCGACCCGCAGCTTCCAGGGGCTGCGCATCTTCGTCAATGACGAGCTCGGCGAGCTTGCGCGGGCGCTGTTCGCCGCCGAGCGGGCGCTGAAGCCGGGCGGGCGGCTCGCCGTCGTCACCTTCCATTCGCTCGAGGACCGGATCGTGAAGCGCTTCTTCGCCGACAGGTCGGGCCGCGATGGCGGCTCGCGCCATCTGCCGGAAGTGAAGGTGCAGGAGCCGACCTTCACCGACATCATCAAGCCGGTCGCGGCCGGCGAGGACGAGATCGCCGCCAATCCGCGCGCGCGTTCGGCGCGGCTGCGCGCCGGCTCGCGCACCGCGGCAGGCCCCCGCGCCGCAGACCCCGGTATTTTCGCATTGCCAAGCCTGCCGCCGGCCGGCGCAACGTCAACGAGGTGAGTCCAGTGTTTCGTACCACCGATATCGTCCTGATCTGCGTGATGATCGCCGCCGCCGCCTTCACCTACAAGACGAAGCACGATGCCGAGAGCCTGCTTTCCGAGACGCGGAAGATCGAACGGCAGATCCAGTTCGAGAAGGACACGATGATCGTGCTGAAGGCGGACTGGAGCGTGCTGACGCAGCCGGCGCGGCTGCAGAAGCTGGCCGACATCTACAAGCAGCAGCTCGGGCTGGAGCCGCTGGAGCCGACGCAGATCGGCACCATCGCGGAGCTGCCGAAACGTCCGCTGACGATCGACCAGGTCCTGACGGAACAGGCGGCCGCGCCGCGCGATCCGATCACCACCTCAGGAGTGAAGCCATGATGGCGCGTCTGCTCGCACGCCTGCGCGAACGGCGCATCCCGACCGATGACGGCAGCCTCGTGATCGAAGGCGCGCGCAAGAATGGCGGTCGCGCGCGCAGCCGCATGGCGGTGACGATCATGGTCTTCATCGGGCTCTACGGCGCCGTGGCCGGGCGGCTCGTCTGGTTCGGCATGCAGGAGCCGGGCGAGGGGTCCGGCCCCGCCACGCGCATCACCGCGTCGCGGCCCGACATCGTCGACCGCAATGGCGAGATCCTCGCCACCGACATCAAGACGGGGTCGCTCTTCGCCGAACCGCGCCGCATCGTCGATGCCGACGAGGCGATCGAGAAGCTGGCGACGGTGCTGCCCGACATCGACTACGAGCAGACCTACAACAAGCTGCGCTCCGGCGCCGGCTTCGTCTGGCTGCGCCGCCAGCTTTCGCCGCGCCAGCAGTCCGACATCATGGCGCTGGGCATTCCCGGCATCGGCTTCCGCACCGAGAAGCGCCGCTTCTATCCCGGCGGCGCGACAGCGGCGCATATTCTCGGCCTGACCGACATCGACAATCGCGGCATTTCCGGCATCGAGAAATATATCGACATGCAGGGCCTTTCGGACCTGCGCGATGCGGGCCTCGCATCGCCGGAAACCCTCGCCCCGTTCCGCCTCTCCATCGACCTGCGCGTGCAGCATGTCGTGCATGACGAGATCACGCGGGCGATGGAGCGCTACCATGCCATCGCCGCCGGCGCCGTCGTGCTGAACGCCAAGACGGGAGAGGTCGTGGCCATGGCCTCCGTTCCCGACTACGACCCGAACAATCCGGTCAACGCCCACGACAAGGACCGGCTGAACCGCATGTCGGCCGGCACCTACGAGATGGGCTCGACCATCAAGAGCTTCACCACCGCCATGGCGCTGGATTCGGGCAAGGTGAGCATGAACAGCACCTTCGACGCCCGCCGCCCCATCACCATCGGCCGCCAGACGATCCGCGACTTCCACGGCAAGGGTCGGGTGCTGACGCTGCCCGAGGTCTTCATCTATTCCTCCAACATCGGATCGGCGCGCGAGGCAGATGTGGTCGGCATCGAGGGGCACCGCGAATTCCTCAAGCGGCTCGGCCTGCTCGACCGCATGAGGACGGAGCTGCCGGAAGTCGCGCATCCGACCGAGCCCAGGGTCTGGAAGAAGGTGCATTCGATCACCATCGCCTTCGGCCACGGCATGTCGACCACGCCGCTCCAGACGGCGGTCGGGGCGACGGCGCTGGTCAATGGCGGCAAGCTGTTCCCGCCGACCTTCCTGCCGCGCAGCGAGGCCGAGGCGAGCGCAGTCGCCACGCAGGTCGTCAGCCCGCAGACCAGCGCCAACATGCGCTATCTCTACAATCTGAACGCCACCGCGCCGGGCGGCTCCGGCAAGCGCGCCACGGTTCCCGGCTACCGGGTCGGCGGCAAGACGGGCACGGCGGAGAAGGTCGTCAACGGCCGCTATGCGAACGACGTGCGCTTCAACGCTTTCCTGGCGGCCTTTCCGATGGACGACCCGCAATATGTGGTGCTGAGCATCGTCGACGAGCCGAAGCCCGAAAAGCCCGGCATGGGCGCGACGGCCGGCCTGAACGCCGCACCCATCGTTTCCAACATTATCCGCCGCTCCGCGCCGATGCTTGGCGTGAAGCCGGAATTCGGCCATGAAAGCGGTGCCCTCCTCGTATCGAATTGATGATTCCCGCTGCGCGGAGGGCTCGCGTGGGGGCGCAGACAATTGGACCTGAATGAAGCTCGACGCATTTTCCGCGATCCTGCCCGTCGCTCCAGCGCAGGGCACAATCGACATAACCGGGATCACTTCCGACTCGCGCAGGGTTGAGCCCGGATTCGTCTTCGCTGCGCTTTCCGGCAGCAAGGCAGACGGCTCGGCCTTCGTCGCCGACGCGGTGGCGAGGGGTGCCGCAGCGATCGTGACGCGCCGCGGCGGCGGGGTTTCCGCGTCTGTGCCGGTTTTCGAGGTCGATGAGCCGCGCCGCGCACTGGCGCTTTTGGCCGCGCGGTTCTTCGGCGCGCAGCCGGAGACGATGGCCGCGGTGACCGGCACCAGTGGCAAGACCTCCGTCGCCTCCTTCACCCGCCAGATATGGACCCATGCGGGCAAGGCCGCCGCCAGCATCGGCACGACGGGCGTGAGCGCGCCCGGACGCGAGGAATACGGCTCGCTGACGACACCGGACCCGGTGGCGCTGCACCGCCTGCTGAAGGAGCTGGCCGGGGCGGGCGTGACCCACGCCGCCATGGAGGCGTCCAGCCACGGGCTCGACCAGCATCGCCTCGACGGCGTGAAGCTCGCCGCCGGGGCCTTCACCAATCTCGGCCGCGACCATCTGGATTACCATCCGACGATTGCCGAATATCACGCCGCCAAGATGCGGCTCTTCCGCGACCTGCTGCAGAAGGGCGCGCCTGCGGTCATCTTCGCCGACGACGAATGGTCGGCCGCAACGATCATGGCCGCGCGCGAAGCCGGGCTCGACGTGCGGACCGTCGGGCGACGCGGCGACCTGCTTTGCCTCAAGCGCGACGAGCACGAGCGGTCGCGGCAGCGTGCGGAAATCGTATGCGACGGCATGCTCTACGAGGTGACGCTGCCGCTCGCGGGCGAGTTCCAGATATCGAACGCGCTTGTCGCCGCCGGTCTGGCGATCGTCACCGGCACGCCGGCAGCGACCGCGCTTCGCGCGCTGGAAAAGCTGACGGGCGCCTCGGGGCGCCTCGAACTCGTCGGCACGAAGGCGAACGGCGCGCCGGTCTATGTCGACTATGCGCACAAGCCGGAAGCGCTCTCCAACGTGCTGGCGGCGGTGCGCCCGTTCACCACAGGCCGCGTGGTCGTGGTCTTCGGCTGCGGCGGCGACCGCGATCGCGGCAAGCGGCCGATCATGGGCGAGATCGCCGCCCGGCTGGCCGATGTGGTGATCGTCACCGACGACAATCCGCGCAGCGAGGAGCCGGCGGCGATCCGTGCCGCGATCATGGCCGCCGCGAAGGGCGCGACCGAGATCGGCGACCGGCGCGAGGCGATCGATGCCGCCATATCCATGCTTCAGGAGGGCGACACGCTGATCGTCGCAGGCAAGGGCCACGAGGAGGGGCAGACGGTCGGCGACGTGACGCTGCCATTCTCCGATCATGCCGAAGTGCGCCGCGCGCTGAAGGAGACGGCATGACCCCGCTATGGACGTTCGAGGCGCTTGTCGCGGCGATGGACGGGCGGCCGGTCGGCACCCCGCCGGCGGGCATCACCGGCATTTCCATCGACAGCCGCACGCTTCAGCCGGGCGAGGCCTTCTTCGCCATCGCCGGCGAGAAATTCGATGGTCATGATTTCGCGACGGCCGCGGTCAAGGCCGGCGCGTCGATCCTCGTGGTCGCGGAAGGCCGGTTGCCGGCGCTCGGCCGCATCAATGCGCCGATGATCGTCGTGCCGGACGTGCTCGCCGGGCTCGAAAAGGCGGGGATGGCCGCCCGCGCGCGGTCCAGGGCGCGCATCATCGCGGTGACCGGCTCGGCCGGTAAGACGACGACCAAGGAGATGCTGCGCCATGTCCTGTCGGCTGCCGGCAAGGTCCACGCTTCCGACAAGTCGTTCAACAATCACTGGGGCGTTCCGCTGACGCTGGCGCGCATGCCCGCCGATGCCGACTATGCCGTCTTCGAGATCGGCATGAACCATCCCGGCGAGATACGCCCGCTGGTGGGCATGGTGCGCCCGCATATCGCCATCGTGACGCTGATCGCCGCCGCGCATCTCGGCCACTTCCGGAATCTGGAAGAGATCGCCATGGCGAAGGCGGAGATATTCGAGGGCATCGAACCCGATGGGCATGCCATCCTCAACCGCGACGATGCGCGCTTCAAGCTGCTCGAGAAGATCGCGCGGCAATGCGGCATCGACCATGTCTGGGGCTTCGGCGAACATGCGCGTTCGACGTTCAAGCTGACCGGCTGGGCGCCGGCCGGCGACGGTTCTGACATGGCGATGAAGATCGGCGGGGAGGAGTTTTCCCTGCATCTCGGCGCCGCCGGTCGCCATATCGCGCAGAATGCGCTGGCCGTGCTGGGTGCTGCCTATCTGGCGGGCGCGGACCCGGCGCAGGTCGCGCCGGCCCTTGCCACGCTGACGCCCGAACGCGGCCGTGGCAGGCGCTACCGCCTGCTTCACCCGGACGGCGACATCCTGCTCATCGACGAAAGCTACAACGCCAATCCTGCCTCCATGAAGGCGGCCATCGAACTGCTCGGAACGGCCGAGCCGGGCGAGGGCGGGCGCCGGATCGCGGTGCTGGGCGACATGCTGGAGCTCGGCCAGTATTCGGCGAAACTGCATGCGGCGATCGCCGACCTGCTCGCGGCCTGGCCGATCGACATGGCCTTTCTGGGCGGGCCGGAGATGAAGGCGCTGGCCGACAAGCTGCCGGAAAGCTTCGCTGTCGAATATCAACCCGATTCGGAGGCGCTGGCGGCGATCGTGCTCGACAGCCTGCGGCCGGGAGACGTGGTGATGATCAAATCGTCCAAGGGTGCGGGCTTCTCGAAGATCGTCGATGCGCTGGTATTGCGCTATCCGGCGGCGACGAGCGCGGCCGGCGGCCCGAACTGACACGCGAGTGGACAAATTAATGCTGATGCTGCTCGTCGCGCTGGCTGACCAGTTCTCGGTCTTCAACGTATTTCGTTACATCACTTTCCGCACCGGCGGCGCGCTGATCACATCGGCTTTCATCGTCTTCCTCTTCGGTCCGCGCATCATCGCCACGCTGCGCATCCGGCAGGGCAAGGGGCAGCCGATCCGCGCCGACGGCCCGCAGACGCATTTCAAGAAGGCGGGAACGCCGACCATGGGCGGCCTGATGATGCTTTCCGGCATCGTCGGCTCGTCGCTCCTGTGGGGCAACCTGTCGAGCGTCTATGTCTGGACGGTTCTGCTGGTGACGCTGAGCTTCGGGGCGATCGGCTTCTACGACGATTATCTCAAGGTGACCAAGCAGTCGCATCTGGGCGTTTCCGGGCGGTTGCGGCTGGCCGGCGAGTTCCTCATCGCCGGTACCGCCGCGTGGGTCATCATGCAGGCGGGACAGGCGCCGTTCTCCTCCTCGCTGACCTTCCCCTTCGTGAAGGACTTCCTCATCAACCTGTCCTGGTTCTTCATTCCCTTCGCCGCCTTCATCATCGTCGGCGCGGGCAATGCGGTGAACCTCACGGACGGGCTCGACGGTCTCGCCATCGTGCCGATCATGGTCGCGTCGGCCGCCTTCGGCCTGATCGCCTATCTTTCCGGCAACGCGGTCTTCGCCGATTACCTGCAGATCCATTTCGTACCGGGCACGGGCGAGCTCGCCGTGCTTCTCGGTGCGGTCATCGGGGCGGGGCTCGGCTTCCTCTGGTTCAACGCGCCGCCGGCGGCCATTTTCATGGGCGACACGGGTTCGCTGGCGCTCGGCGGCCTGATCGGCAGCGTCGCGGTGGCCACCAAGCACGAGATCGTGCTTGCCATCATCGGCGGCCTGTTCGTGATGGAGGCGGTGTCCGTCATCATCCAGGTGTTCGTCTTCAAGCGGACCGGCCGGCGCGTCTTCCTCATGGCGCCGATCCACCACCATTTCGAGAAGCTGGGCTGGACCGAAAGCCAGATCGTCATCCGTTTCTGGATCATCTCGGTCGTGCTCGCGCTGATCGGCCTCTCCACACTCAAGCTGCGCTAGGACGATGATCGAGGTCGCGACATTTGCGGGAAAGGACGTCGCTCTCTTCGGGCTCGGCGGCTCGGGCCTCGCGACGGCGAGCGCGCTGAAGGCGGGCGGCGCGGCTGTCACCGCATGGGACGACAATCCCGAAAGCGTGGCGAAGGCGAAAGCCGCCGGCATCCCGACCGCGGACCTGCGCGGCAGCGACTGGCCGCGCTTCGCGGCCTTCGTCCTGTCGCCCGGCGTGCCGCTGACGCATCCGAAGCCGCACTGGAGCGTGGACCTTGCCCATGCCGCCGGGGTTGCGGTGATCGGCGATGTCGAGCTTTTCGCGCGCGAACGCGCCGCGCGCGCCCCCGATGCGCCGCTGGTCGCCATCACAGGCACAAACGGCAAGTCCACGACGACGGCGCTGATCGCCCATGTGCTGGCGTCCTCAGACCGCGACACGCAGATGGGTGGCAATATCGGCCGCGCGGTGCTGACGCTCGATCCGCCGTCGCCTGAAAGGCACTACGTGGTCGAGTGCTCGTCCTACCAGATCGACCTCGCGCCGTCGCTCGATCCGACCTTCGGCATCCTGCTCAATCTGAGCCCCGATCACCTCGACCGCCACGGCACGATGCAGCACTATGCGGACATCAAGGCGCGCATGGTGGAGAACAGCGACACCGCCATCATCGGCGTCGACGACAGCCTTTGCGAGCGCATCGCGGAGCGGCTGGAACGCACTGGGCGGCGGGTGATCCGCATCTCGAAGCGCCTTGCGCTGGCGGACGGCTATTTCGCCGACGGGGCCGAGCTGATGTTTGCGAAGGCCGGCAAGGCGCGCCGGGTCGCCTCGCTTGCCGGCATCGGCTCGCTGCGCGGCCAGCACAATGCGCAGAACGCGCTCGCCGCGGTGGCCGCCTGCCTCGGTCTGGGCTTGAGCGAGGCAGAGGTGCAGGCGGGGCTTGCAAGCTTCCCCGGCCTCGCGCACCGCATGGAGCAGGTGGCGATGCAGGGCAAGGTGCTGTTCGTCAACGATTCCAAGGCGACGAATGCCGATGCGGCAGCGCCCGCTCTGTCCAGCTTCGAGCGCATCTACTGGATCGCCGGCGGGCTGCCCAAGGAAGGCGGCATCGAGGCGCTGCGGCCGTTCTTCCCGCGTATCGCCCGCGCCTATCTGATCGGCGAGGCGGCACCCGCTTTCGCGGCGACGCTGGGCGAGGCGGTGCCCTACGAGATTTCCGGCACGCTTCCCGCGGCCGTGACCCATGCCGCGCGCGACGCGGGAGCCGACGATGCGGCCGATCCGGTCGTGCTGCTCTCGCCCGCCTGCGCGAGCTTCGACCAGTTTCGCAATTTCGAGGTGCGGGGCGATGCGTTCCGCGAGGCCGTCATGGCGCTTCCCGGCGCCGTTCCTGTCGGAGGACGATGACGATGGTAAGCCGTGTCGATCGAGGCCCCGTGGCCAATTGGTGGTGGACCGTGGACCGCTGGTTCCTGTCGGGCTTCCTCGCCCTGATGGTGCTGGGCGTGGTGCTGTCCTTCGCGGCGAGCCCGGCCGTGGCCGAGCGCATCGGGCTGGAGCAGTTCCACTTCGTGACGCGCCAGATCCTGTTCACGCTTCCCGCGCTGGTGGTGCTGATCGGCGTCTCCTTCCTCGAGCCGCGCCATATAAGGCGGCTCGCGGTGGTGATGCTGGTCGCCTCGCTGCTGATGATGGTCGCAGCGCTCTATTTCGGGGTCGAGGTGAAGGGTTCGCGGCGCTGGATCTACATCGCCGGCATCTCGGTGCAGCCGTCCGAATATCTGAAGCCGGCCTTCGTCATCATCTGCGCCTGGCTCTTCTCGGAGAATGCGCGCCAGCCCGACATTCCCGGCAACCTCTTCGCCATCATCCTGCTCGGCCTCGTGGTGGCGCTGTTGGTGGCGCAGCCCGACCTCGGGCAGACCCTGCTGGTGCTCTCCACCTGGGGCGTGATGTTCTTCATGGCCGGCCTGTCGTGGATCTGGATCGTCATGCTCGGCTCGGTGGCCGTGGTCGGCGGCTTCACCGCCTATACGGCGTTCCCGCACGTCGCCGAGCGCATCGACAGGTTCGTCACAGGCGAGGGCGACACGTTTCAGGTCGACATGGGCCGCGAGGCGCTGATCAATGGCGGCTGGCTGGGGCAGGGTCCCGGCGAGGGAACCGTGAAGCGCATCCTGCCCGACAGCCATACCGACTTCATCTTCTCGGTGGCGGGCGAGGAGTTCGGCATCCTTCTGTGCCTCATCATCGCCGGCATCTTCGCCTTCATCGTGCTGCGGGCGCTGTCGATCGCCATGCGCGACCACAACGATTTCACGCGCTATGCCGTAGGGGGGCTCGCGACGCTGTTCGGTCTGCAGTCCTTCATCAATATGGGCGTGAACCTCCAGCTCCTGCCGGCCAAGGGCATGACGCTGCCCTTCATCTCCTATGGCGGCTCCTCGCTGGTGGCGATGGGGATTTCGATGGGCATGCTGCTGGCGCTGACGCGCAAGCGCCCCGAGACGCGCAGCCAGATCGGCGTCATCCCGGCGCCATATCGACAGGTGGCGGCGGAATAGATGGCGAAGGGCACGATCCTTCTTGCGGCGGGCGGCACGGGCGGGCACCTCTTCCCGGCCGAGGCGCTGGCGCATGAGCTCGGCGCGCGGGGCTGGGACGTTCATCTGGCGACCGACAGCCGGGCCGAACGCTATGCCGGCACGTTTCCGGGGCAGGGCGTGCACGAGATCGCGTCGGCGACGATCGGCGGCCGCAATCCGGTGAAGCTGGCGCGCGCGGCGCTGTCCTTGTGGAAGGGATTCAGGCAATCGACGCAACTCATTGGAAAGATTGCGCCGAAAGCGGTCGTCGGCTTCGGCGGCTATCCGACGTTGCCGCCGCTGTTTGCGGCAACAAGGCGAGGTATCCGCACGGTCATCCATGAGCAGAACGCGGTGATGGGCCGCGCCAACAAGGCGCTCGCCCCGCGCGTGGATGCCATTGCCGGCGGCTTCCTGCGCGCAGGCGGCCCGCATGAGGCGAAGATCGTCGAGACCGGAAATCCGGTGCGGCCGGCGGTTCTCGCCGCCTCCGCCACGGCTTTCACCGCGCCGGCGGATGACGGGCCGGTCAATCTGGTCGTGTTCGGCGGCAGCCAGGGCGCGCGCTTCTTTTCCGACGTGGTGCCGGATGTGATCGCCGCACTGCCGGCGGAGCTGCGCCGTCGTCTCCACCTCACGCAGCAGGCGCGCGCGGAAGATCAGGCGCGGGTGACGGCGCGCTATGCCGGGCTCGGCGTGGCAGCGGATATCTCGCCCTTCTTCCCGGACCTGCCGGCGCGCATGGCCGGTGCGCATCTCGTCCTGTCGCGGGCCGGCGCCTCGACGGTGCTGGAACTGTCGGTGATCGGGCGGCCGTCGATCCTGGTTCCCCTGCCGCATGCGCTGGACGACGATCAGGGGCACAATGCCCAGATACTGGTCGACGCCGGCGCGGCCATCATGCGGCGCCAGCCGACCATCGACGTGCAGAGCCTGGCCGCCGACATTGCGGTTCTGCTCGGCGATCCGGCTCGGCTCGCCGCGATGGCGGCCGCCGCGCGCGGCATCGGCCGCACCAACGCCACCCAGTTGCTCGCCGATCTGGTCGAGGCTATTGCCGCGGGCATATCCGCGGAAGATTACAAGAGAGGGAGGCGGCCATGAAGATGCCGCAGACCATCGGGGTCGTGCATTTCATCGGGATCGGCGGCATCGGCATGAGCGGCATCGCCGAGGTGCTGCACAATCTCGGCTACAAGGTGCAGGGGTCGGATCAGGCCGACAGCGCCAACACACAGCGTCTGCGCGCCAAGGGCATCGAATGTTTCGTCGGCCACCGGGCCGAGAACCTCGGCGCGGCCGAGGTGGTGGTGGTCTCGACGGCGATCAAGAAGAGCAACCCGGAGTTGGCTGCTGCGCGTGAAAAGCTGCTGCCGATCGTGCGGCGGGCCGAGATGCTGGCCGAGCTGATGCGCTTTTCGCAAGCCATCGCCATCGGCGGCACGCATGGCAAGACGACGACGACCTCGCTGGTCGCCACGCTGCTGGAAGCCGGCGGGCTCGACCCGACCGTGGTCAATGGCGGCATCATCAACGCCTATGGCACCAATGCGCGCATGGGCGCCGGCGAGTGGATGGTGGTGGAGGCCGACGAGAGCGACGGCACCTTCCTCAAGCTGCCGGCCGATGTCGCGGTCGTCACCAATATCGACCCGGAGCATCTGGATCATTACGGCTCCTTCGACAAGGTGCGCGACGCTTTCCGCCAGTTCGTGGAGAACGTGCCCTTCTACGGTTTCGGCGTGATGTGCATCGACCATCCGGAGGTGCAGTCGCTGGTTTCGCGCATCGAGGACCGGCGCATCATCACCTATGGCGCGAACCCGCAGGCCGATGTGCGCTTCGAGAACCATCGCATGGACGGCGCGACCTCGATCTTCGACGTGGTGCTGCGCCGGCGCAACGAGGACTCCACGCTGCGCATCGACGGGCTGCGCCTGCCCATGCCCGGCCGCCACAACGTGTCGAACGCGACGGCGGCGATCGCATTGGCCTATGAGCTGGGCATCAGCGCGGAGGATATCCGCAAGGGCCTGTCCGGCTTCGGCGGCGTCAAGCGGCGCTTTACGCCCACCGGAAGCTGGAACGGCGTCAGCATCTTCGACGATTACGGCCACCATCCGGTCGAGATCAAGGCGGTGCTGCGCGCCGCGCGCGATGCCTGCTCCGGCCGCGTCATCGCCATCGCGCAGCCGCACCGCTTCACGCGCCTGCGCGACCTGTTCGACGATTTCGCCGCCTGCTTCAACGATGCCGACACTGTGATGGTCGCGCCGGTCTACACGGCCGGCGAGGATCCGATCGAGGGGGTGTCCGGCGAGGCGCTGGTGGCGCGCATCCGCGCGGCGGGGCATCGCGATGCCCGCTTCATCGCCGGCCCCGAGGCGATCGCGCCCGCGGTGGCAGCGCTTGCGGCGCCGGGCGATTTCGTGATCTTCCTCGGCGCGGGCAACATCACGCAATGGGCCTACGCGCTTCCCGGCGAGCTCGCCGCACTGGCCGGCAAGACATGACGGACGGCGCACAACTGATCGAGAGGCTGGGTGAGCGGCTGTCCGGCCTGCGCGGCAGGCTGACGCCCGATGCCGGGATGGACAGGATCACCTGGTTCCGCGCCGGCGGGCCGGCGGAGGTGCTGTTCCAGCCCGCGGACGAGGACGACCTCGCGGCCTTCCTGAAAGCCGTGCCGGCCGAGATCCCGGTCATGACGGTCGGCATCGGCTCCAACCTTCTGGTGCGCGACGGCGGCATACCGGGCATCGTCGTGCGCCTGTCGGCAAAAGGTTTTGGCGATGTCGCGGCGATCGGCGGCAACCGTATCCGGGTCGGCGCTTCCGTGCCCGACAAGCGCGTCGCGGCCGTGGCGCTGGAGGCCGGCATCGGCGGGTTCCATTTCTACCACGGCATTCCGGGCTCCATCGGCGGCGCGCTGCGCATGAATGCGGGCGCCAACGGCGCCGAGACGCGCGAGCGCGTCGTGGAGGTTCACGCGCTCGACAGGGAGGGCAACCGACATGTGCTGAGCAATGCGGAGATGGGCTATGCCTACCGCCATTCGGCGGCGTCCGCGGACCTGATCTTCACCGGCGCGGTGATGGAGGGCTATGCGGAAGACGCGGCGGCGATCCGCAAGGCCATGGACGAGGTCCAGCACCACCGCGAGACGGTTCAGCCGATCCGCGAGAAGACCGGCGGCTCGACCTTCAAGAACCCGCCCGGTACGTCGGCGTGGAAGGAGATCGACAAGGCGGGATGCCGGGGCCTGCAGATCGGCGGGGCGCAGATGTCGCCCATGCACTGCAACTTCATGATCAATATCGGCAGCGCGACCGGCTACGACCTCGAATTTCTCGGCGAGACCGTGCGCGCGCGGGTGCTGGAGACATCGGGCATCCGTCTGGAATGGGAGATCAGGCGCATCGGGAAATTCAAGCCCGGCAAGGAGGTGCAGCCATTTCTCGGACAGCTTCTCTGAGGGGTTTCCGGGGCTGGTTTTGCGGCAGGAAAGCAAGGAATTTTAGTCAAATTGCTGACAGGTCTTGCCACGGATTCAACTCTCTGATTCTTTGGCCCTGCGGCACCTCCTGATTTGAGTCGTTTACGCGTCTCAGCGTTCCCGCCTTGCGCATATCAAGCAGGGGCAGGGAGATTCATGTTCGGAGTCAGGTGTTTGGAGCGGTGCGCGGGAGAGGGACCACGGCGCGATGACAGGACAGCATGTTGCCGTATTGATGGGTGGGTTTTCATCGGAGCGACCGGTGAGCCTAGCGTCCGGCAATGCTTGTGCCGATGCGCTGGAGGGCGAGGGCTTTCGCGTCACCCGCGTCGATGTCACACGCGACGTAGCCGCCGTGCTGGCCGAGCTGAAGCCGGACGTCGCCTTCAATGCGCTGCATGGCCCCTATGGCGAGGACGGCACGATCCAGGGTATCCTCGAATATCTCGAAATCCCCTATACGCATTCGGGTGTGCTGGCCTCGGCGCTGGCGATGAACAAGGTCCAGGCCAAGAAGGTGGCCAAGGCCGCCGGCATCCCGGTTGCGGAGGCGCGTGTCATCGACCGTTTCTCGGTCGGCGTCGAGCATCCGATGAAGCCGCCTTATGTGGTCAAACCGGTCAATGAAGGGTCGAGCTTCGGCGTCGTCATCGTCAGCGAGGATCAGGCTCATCCGCCGCAGATCGTTTCCTCCTCGGAATGGAATTACGGCGCGACCGTCATGGTCGAGCGCTTCGTCCATGGGCGGGAGCTGACCTGTGCGGTGATGGGCGATGTCGCGCTCGGGGTGACCGAGATCATCCCGGTCGGCCACAGCTTCTACGATTACGATTCGAAATATGCGCCGGGCGGCTCAAAACACGAATGTCCGGCAAAAATTTCACCGAATATTTACCAAAAAATACAGACACTGGCGCTCAAGGCTCATCAAGCCATCGGCTGCCGGGGCGTCTCCCGGTCCGACTTTCGCTATGACGATCGCTATTCCGAAAATGGCGAGATCATCTGGCTGGAGGTCAATACCCAGCCGGGCATGACGCCGACATCGCTGGTGCCGGAGCTCGCTCTGGATGCCGGCCATTCCTTTGGTGAGTTGGTTCGCTGGATGGTGGAGGACGCGTCGTGTTTGCGTTGAGGCCGGATCATGCAAGCGTGGCTGCGTCGCCGCGCTTCGTCCTGCCGCGCTGGCTGCGGCGGCCGGCGCGCGCGTTCTCGCGCCTGTTCGGTCCCGATGTCGAGGCGCCGCGTTTCGCGGCCACCTTCCTGACCGGCGGCCTGCTGCTTGCCACCGGCATCTATGGCGCCGCCATCGGCGGCCATATGCCCGAGCTGGTCAAGGGCGTGACCGCCCGCACCGGCTTTGCGGTGGTTGACGTGCGCGTCAGCGGCAACCGCGAGACATCCGAGATCGATGTCGTCGAGAGCCTTGGGCTGGATGGCTACACGGCGCTGATCGGCCTCGACGTGCGCGAGGCGCGCGGGCGCGTCGCCTCGCTGCCCTGGGTCGAGAGCGTGACCATCCGCAAGGTCTATCCCGACGCGATCGACGTGTCGCTGGTCGAGCGCACCGCCTTCGCGATCTGGCAGCATGACGGCGAGCTGACGCTGATCGAGTCCAACGGCCGGCCGATCGCGCCGATGACCGGCAGCCGATTCGCCGACCTGCCGCTGGTCGTGGGCGAGGGGGCGCCGGATCGCGCCGCCGACTTCCTGCGGCGCGTGGCGGCCTATCCGCAGCTTGCGGGGCAGGTGCGCGGCTATGTGCGCGTCGCCGGCCGCCGCTGGGACCTCCATATGGCAAATGGAGTGGTCGTCCGGCTGCCGGATAACGGCGAGGATGCCGCGCTGGCGGCCTTCGCGCAGATGCAGGACGAGCATGACGTGCTCGGGCGCGACATCGTCGCGGTCGACCTGCGCCTCAGGGATCGCGTCACGATCCAGCTTTCCGCCGAGGCGGCGAGCGAGCGGCAGGACATGATGAAGCAGGTCGTCAGCGGCAAGAAGGGTCGGCGTACATGAGTTGGCTCGGCGCCCAGAAGGATGCGAATGCGCGCCGCTCGGGCATCGTCACCGTGCTCGACATCGGCTCGAGCAAGATCTGCTGCATCGTCGGCCGGCTCCAGCCGCGGCAGGACAGCCGCCTTCTGCCGGGACGCACGCATCAGGTGCAGGTCATCGGCATCGGCCACCAGAAGTCGCTCGGCGTGAAGTCGGGCGTGATCGTCGATCTCGACCGGGCCGAGCAGGCCATCCGGCTCGCCGTGGATGCGGCCGAGCGCATGGCCGGCCTGACCGTCGATTCCCTCATCGTGAACCTGAGCGCCGGCCGCCTCCGCAGCCAGGTCATGTCGGCGACGATCAAGCTCGGCGGCCACGAGGCGGACCAGTCTGACATCGACCAGGTGCTCGCGGCCGGTGCGCGGCAGGCGCTGCGGGCCGACCGCCAGGTCGTTCATTCGCTGCCGGTCGGCTTCTCGCTCGACGGCGAGAAGGGTATCCGCGATCCGCGCGGCATGATCGGCGACGAGCTCGGCGTGGACATGCATGTCGTGACAGGCGACGCCGCGCCGCTGCGCAATCTGGAGCTCTGCATCAACCGGGCGCACCTCTCCGTCGAGCGGATGGTGGTGACGCCCTATGCGAGCGGCCTTGCGGCGCTGGTCGAGGACGAGTCCGAAATGGGTGCGGCCTGCATCGATCTCGGCGGCGGCACCACCACCATCTCCGTCTTCGCCGACGGCAAGTTCGTGCATGCCGATTCGCTGCCGATCGGCGGCAACCATGTGACCGGCGATCTGGCGCGCGGGCTCTCCACGCGCACCGATTTCGCCGAGCGGCTGAAGGTGATGCACGGATCTGCGCTGCCGGGCGGCGTGGAAGACCGCGACATGGTGACCGTGCAGCCGATCGGCGGCGACGAGATGGATGCCGCGATGCAGGTTCCGCGCGCGGTGATGAACCGCATCGTGCGCGCACGCATCGAAGAGACGATGGAGATGGTGCGCGACCGTCTCAATCGATCCGGCCTGGGGGGGCTGGTCGGCAAGCGCATCGTGCTGACGGGAGGCGCCAGCCAGTTGTCCGGTCTTCCGGAGGCCGCGCGCCGGATCCTCGGGCGCAGCGTCAGGATCGGACGCCCGATGGGCATTTCGGGATTGCCGGAAGCGGCAAAGGGACCGGCCTTCGCGACGGCGGTCGGTCTCATGATCTATCCGCAGGTTGCGGGGGTCGAAAGCGTACAGGGCGGACGTGTCCTCCGAATGAGGGCAACGGGCACGGGCGGCCGGTTCCACCGGATGGGCCGGTGGCTGAGAGAGAGTTTCTAGTTTGACGGGGATAGCCTCAGTGGCGACCGCGGCGGCGACGCGGTGAACATGCGAAAAGGACGACACAGATGACCATCAACCTCAAGAAGCCGGATATCACCGAATTGCGTCCGCGCATCACCGTGTTCGGTGTAGGCGGCGGCGGCGGCAATGCCGTCAACAACATGATCACCGCCGGGCTGAAGGGCGTCGATTTCGTCGTCGCCAATACGGACGCCCAGGCCTTGGCCATGTCGAAGTCCGAGCGGCTCATCCAGCTCGGCGCGCATGTCACCGAGGGCCTCGGCGCGGGCTCGCAGCCCGAGGTCGGCCGCGCGGCCGCCGAGGAATGCATCGACGAGATCGTCGACCACCTGTCCTCCACGCATATGTGCTTCGTCACCGCCGGCATGGGCGGCGGCACCGGCACCGGTGCTGCTCCGGTCGTGGCCCGCGCGGCGCGCGAGAAGGGCATCCTGACGGTCGGCGTCGTGACCAAGCCGTTCCACTTCGAAGGCCAGCGCCGCATGCGCACCGCCGACCTCGGCATCGAGGAACTGCAGAAGTGCGTGGACACGCTGATCGTGATCCCGAACCAGAACCTCTTCCGCATCGCCAACGACAAGACGACCTTTGCCGACGCCTTCGCGATGGCCGACCAGGTGCTCTATTCCGGCGTCGCCTGCATTACCGACCTGATGGTCAAGGAAGGCCTGATCAACCTCGACTTCGCCGACGTGCGCTCGGTGATGCGCGAGATGGGCAAGGCGATGATGGGCACCGGCGAAGCTTCGGGCGAGGGCCGTGCAATGGCCGCCGCGGAAGCTGCGATCGCCAATCCGCTGCTCGACGAGACCTCGATGAAGGGCGCCAAGGGCCTGCTGATCTCCATCACCGGCGGCCGCGACATGACGCTGTTCGAGGTGGACGAGGCGGCGACCCGCATCCGCGAGGAGGTCGACCAGGACGCCAACATCATTCTGGGCGCCACCTTCGACGAGGAGCTCGAGGGCGTGATCCGCGTCTCGGTCGTGGCAACCGGCATCGACAAGGTGGTGAGCGACATTTCGGCGGTCCCGTCGGCCGGGATGCGCACGCCGCCGCGCCCGGCGCAGCCGCAGCCCAAGCCGCAGATGGAAGCGCCGCGCCAGCAGGCGGCGGCGCCCCAGCATGTCGCCCATGCACAGCCTGCGCAGCAGTCCGCCGATCCGGTCGCGGATGCGATTCGCGAGGCCGAGGCCGTGATGCCTGCCGCCCAGCAGCAGCGTCCGGCCGCCGCGCCGGAGGAGTTCCGTCCGCAGAGCAAGCTGTTCCAGCAGCCGCAGGCCGCGCCGCAGCCTGCTCCCGCCCCGGCACAGCAGCCCGCGCTCCATCAGCAGCCCGCGCAGCACCACTACGCCCAGCAGGCGCCGGTCGCGCCGGCGCCGCGCATGCCGCGCGTCGAGGACTTCCCGCCGGTCGTGCAGGCCGAGCTGGAAGCCCATGCGGGCCATGGCGCAGCCGACGAGCGCGGCCCGATGGGCCTGCTGAAGCGCCTCGCCAACGGTCTGGCGCGCCGCGAGGAAGAGCCGCGCCTCCAGCCCGCGCAGCCGCGCGAGCCGCGCCTGCGGCAGCCCGCGCCGGAGCCCCGCCGCCTCGCGCCGCAGGACTCGCAGCTCTACGCGCCGCGCCGCGGCCAGCTCGACGATCAGGGCCGCCCTGTGGTGCAGCCGCGCGCCGCGCATGAGGAAGACCAGCTCGAAATCCCGGCCTTCCTGCGGCGCCAGGCGAACTGAGGCACGAAAAAGCATGATCTGTTTCGGGCGGAGATCATATTTCCGCCCGAAATGCGTTATTATACCGCACGAATCATGGCCCTTGCGCGTGTATCTGGATCGTAACAATACGTAAGAAACCGTGATTTTGATGGCGCAAGGCAGATTATTATCTTGCTCGTTGAATGTTTCCGGCCTGCTGGCGTTGGGGGTGAGGCGCGGCAGGTTTGCTGAATGCGGGCTCTAGGCCACCGTGCGGCTGTCCTGAGCGGCCACGCATATGGGGATCGATTGAGTTGTACGATTATCAGACAACGCTGAAGTCGAGCGTCTCTCTGTCAGGGGTCGGCGTTCACAGCGGCAAAGCGGTAACCATCCATTTCCATCCCGCCGACCCCGATACCGGGGTCGTTTTTCATGTGCCGGATGATGGTCCCGACGGTGTGCGCATCCGCGCCATGGCTTCCGAGATCGGCGGCACCGACCTTTGCACCATGCTGGGTGACGTGAACGGCGTCCATGTCGCGACCGTCGAGCACCTGATGGCGGCGTTGCTGGGCCTCGGCATCGACAATGTCGCGATCGAGATCGACGGCAGCGAGGTGCCGATTCTCGACGGCAGCGCGGCGAGCTTCGTCGAGGCGTTCGACCAGGCCGGCATCGAGACGCTCAATGTGCGCCGGCGCTATATCCGCGTGCTCAAGCCGGTGCGAATCGACAACGGCTCCTCCTGGGCCGAATTCCTGCCGCATGACGGAACCCGGTTCGAGATCGAGATTGATTTCGACAGTCCCGCGATCGGCCGCCAGAAGCTGGCCGCCGACGTGACGGCCGACACGTTCCGCCGCGAGATTTCGCGCGCGCGCACCTTCGGCTTCCTCAAGGACGTCGAGCGGCTGTGGGCCGCCGGCTATGCGCTGGGCTCCTCGCTGGAGAACTCGGTCGTCATCGGCGAGGACCACCGCGTGGTGAACATGGAAGGCTTGCGCTACGCCGACGAATTCGTGCGCCACAAGACGCTGGACGCCATGGGCGACCTGGCGCTCGCCGGCGCGCGCTTCATCGGCTGCTTCCGCTCCTATCGCGGCGGCCACAAGCTGAACGCGGCCGCGCTGCGCCGCCTGCTCTCCGACCGCTCCGCCTTCGAGATCGTCGAGACCGTGCGCCGCGACCGCGGCCGCTCGGCTGAAATGGTGCGCGTCAGCACCCCCGTCTACGCGCCGTGGATGGTCTGACGCCGCATAGAAGCGGCCGCTAGCTGAACCACATTCGTGCTGCCGTCAATGGCGGCCCGGGGCAGGATGGCGATATCATCTGTCTTGCGCCGGATCGCGCTTCATTACCTTCACGGCATGGATCCTCGGGTCAAGCCCGAGCAACTGTGTTTGTGTTGTCAAGTGTGGAAGGCTTTGGCGTGGCGGATAGCGGCATTGAGGGCGACAAGCAGGCGTCTGGCGATGGCGATGAT